>JAESGL010000069.1_pt1 | contig 193089 bp, 134 predicted proteins | sample 9269711 | NCBI WGS metagenome assembly JAESGL01 (sample SAMN14515918, study PRJNA621676) | algae metagenome | isolation source: Kastovskya adunca ATA6-11-RM4 and co-occurring heterotrophs from soil and... | place: Chile: Atacama Desert | collected 2011-06-27
GATTAGACAAAGATCACGAGAAAACCATAGAAAGTTCTGAAGCTTGGGTGCTATGGCAAAACTGTCAAATTATTCTTAATCGTTTAGCCCCCGCTGCCTAATAAAATTTTTAAACATGCTCTTAATATGCTGCTGGTTTTAACAGCTGCTTTAAAAAATCAGGTTCAAATCAGTACACTTAAAAAAAAGCCCCGGCATTGGCGCCGGGGCTGCTTGCTAGCCTTGGTTGCGGTTCAGGCAGTTTAGCTCTTCAAAAGACTTTTTCAGCCTTGTAATAAGAGACTTTTCGCCTTCGCGTATCCACTGGCGCGGATCATAATACTTTTTGTTTGGTGAATCAGGACCCTCTGGGTTGCCAAGCTGGCTCTGGAGGTAACCTTCATTTTTCTGATAGTATTTGAAGATACCTTCCCAGAATGCCCACTGCAGGTCAGTATCCAGGTTCATTTTTACAGCGCCATAGCCGATGGCTTCTGCAATCTGAGCAGGCTCAGAGCCAGAACCGCCATGGAATACAAAGTTTACCGGATTTGCTTTTCCGTTAACGCCTCTGTTCTTGCGGATGTACTCCTGTGAGTTTTGAAGAATCTTAGGCATCAGTTTAACATTGCCTGGCTTGTAAACACCATGTACATTACCAAAGGCAGCTGCGATCAGAAAGTTTTCTCCAACCTGGCCAAGGGTGTCGTAAGTCTGTGCCACTTCTTCTGGCTGGGTGTAAAGCAGGCTGTTGTCCACGTCGGAATTGTCTACGCCATCTTCTTCGCCACCGGTAATACCCAGTTCAATCTCAATGTGCATGCCTAGTTTGTTCATGCGCTCAAAATATTTCTTGGAGATTTCCAGGTTCTCATGCAGCGGTTCCTCGCTTAAATCGAGCATATGGCTGCTGAACAGAGGTCTGCCGTTCTTTTCAAAATACTTTTCTCCGGCATCTAATAAGCCATCTATCCAGGGAAGTAGCTTTAGGGCAGCATGGTCTGTGTGTAACACAACAGGCACTCCGTAGGCTTCTGCCATATGATGAATATGATAGGCACCTGCAATACCACCTGCAATAGAGGCTTCCTGTTTGCCATTTGGTAATCCTTTGCCGGCAAAAAACTGAGCTCCTCCGTTAGAGAATTGGATGATCACCGGAGAATTTACTTCGCGAGCTGTTTCCAGCACTCCATTGGCACTGTGGGTACCAATCACATTCACTGCAGGCAGGGCCCAACCCTCTGCATTGGCTGTATCAAATAGTTCTTTCAGGGCAGAGCCCCATAAAACACCGGGTTTAAATCTTGACATAACGTTTAAGTGTAGAATTGAATATAAGTTGATTGATTAAAAGAAACCTGATCAGTTAAAGCATGAATGCATCATGCAGTAAGTTTTTAGGTCTAAAATTATCTGCTTTATGTATCTTTTTAAATGTACAGGACAATGCTGCAAGTAGTTACTTTTCAGGTACTTTACATGCTAAACAAGTGAATGGACCTTTGGTTATCATTGTTTTTCAACATTATTCCAAACTGGCAACATGCCGGCCGAATAGCTCCTATCGAGTGCGCTCTGTATAATTCTGGTACTATAATACTATTTTAAATCTGCAGAGACCACTATGCACTTTGTTTTCTTCGTTTTCTTTTCTGCCTGCTATGCGATAAGGTTAAGAAGGCACCGAAAGGCTACTCACCTGCCTGCAATTTGCCAGCTGTTGCTGCTGATAGAATAATGTGATTTCTGATGTTAATCTAATAGCTTCTGCAAGCAATGGGTATCTGTGCGTTAACATTGGGTAAGTATAGAACAAAAACATCAATAATAACATGATAAATATGCCAGGATAATGTATATTTTTCATGAAAACGTTTGCGGCTACGATTCCTGCTACTGACTAAAATCCGTCTGTAAACAACTGTTGAATCTGTTGCTTACCAGTGGTAGAAGTTTGCTTACAATCAACATAACCAGTTAGGCATGTCTGAATCGTACATCAGCTGCAGATGGTCCGGACAGACTATTCCGGTATTTTTAGTAATTGCATCATCATGGACAATAGCGGCATACGCTGAGTAACCCCCGGCCATATCGGTAACCGGAAGAATAACTTAGGAAGAAAGTTTTGGGGAATTTAGTAACTACCGGTCTATATATTATTAGTAGCTTTTAGTAATTGGCATGTGTATATCGTTCTTTAAACAAAGACGATACTGTACTTTTAGCTTACAAACGATAGATACACATCAACTTTCTGAAAGTAAGTTATATTGTTGCCTCCACCAGGAGCATTTTTTTATGAGTTTATCCAATAAATTTTTTATACTCATAGATTACGCTATGTAACTGGTGTTGAGCCATTAAGAAGTTTGTTATAATAGAAAGATGTACTATGCTTTGTGATAGCATAGGCCTTTAACTGTGCAGCATTCAGGATTTTTTTCTTTTTTAGTATTTTTTAAGCTACATTCAAGCATTAGAAATTCTGATATGAAGTCAGCACAAATTACAATCAAAGATATAGCCAAAGCGCTGAAGATATCACCCTCTACAGTTTCGAGGGCGCTAAAAGATCATCCGGATATCAGCCCGGCTACAAAACTGGCGGTTCGTGAACTTGCACTCGAGCTGGATTATCAGCCAAATTCTGTTGCCCTCAGTTTACGCAAGAGCCGCACCCATACCATTGGTGTTGTAATACCGCAGATTGTACACCACTTTTTTTCTACAGTGATTGCTGGCATAGAGGATGTGGCCAATGATGCTGGCTACCAGGTAATTATATGTCAGTCTAACGAATCTTATGATCGGGAGGTACTAAGTGTTCAGGCACTTATGGGCAGCCGCGTGGATGGTATGCTGGTTTCCGTAGCGCAGGATACAAATGATACACGCCATTTTCAGAACCTTATCAACAAAGGAGTACCTATTGTATTCTTCGACCGCATGGTAGAAGGTCTGGAAGCAAGTTCTGTTGTGGTAGATGATTTTGGCGGAGCCTACCGTGCAACAGAACACCTGATCAGAGAAGGCCGCAAAAAAATTGCACACTTTGCCGGTCCGGAGAGCCTCATGATCAGCCATAGCCGAAGAGAAGGTTATCTGAAGGCACTGGATGATTTCGGCTTTACTGCAGATCCGGAATTTGTAATCAATGCCGGCCTTACGATAGAGGAGGGAGGCAAAGCCATGCGTGAGCTGTTGCAGAAAGGCATCAGGCCTGATGCAATATTTGCGGCTAACGACCCGCTTGCCATCGGAGCCATGAAGGCACTCAAGGAAGAAGGGCTCTCCATTCCAGAAGATGTAGCCATCATAGGATTTAGTGATGAGCCTATCACTTCGCTGATTGATCCGCCTATGACCACTGTTGCGCAGCCAGGTTATGAAATGGGTAAACTGTCTACCAACCTGCTGCTTCAGCAGATAGATCTAGGGGATGATGAAGACATCACCATCAAAAAAGAAGAACTACGGACAGAGTTAGTGGTACGTGAATCCACAAGGCGAAAAAAAAGTTAATAAAAAGTTAATTATACCGCAACCGTTTGTTTAAACCAAATGCCCAAGTTTTAGTATATAAAATTTTGTCTGATCATATTTCTGTAGTATTTGCTTCTGCATTTTAGTAGCAGCTCTCCTAAAAATTTACTTATTTTAGCACAGACGTAACTGAAAAAGACGATAAAAGCGCGGAAACTAAAGCCTTCTGCAGGGGCCTCTTCCAAACAAAGAATCTTTTATAAGTGCTAAATTCTGATTAAATTACTTTTGTAAACTTCAAAGGAGAATGCAGAAATATTTGGGCATCGACGTGGGAGGCACCAACATAAAATGTGGTGTGATCTCAGAAAATGGTGAAATTCTTTATCAAATTAAACATCACACACCAACCCTCAGGCAGTCATCAGATATCGTTGGTGGTTTTGTTTCGATTATTAGTGAACTTCTGCGGGAGTATCCTGAAATCAACCAGGTAGGCATTGGACTGCCAGGCACACTAAACAAAGAGCGTACACACGCGCTGGAGCTGCCAAACATCCCTGAACTAAACAACTGCCCATTAAAGGAATATTTACAGAAGGCGCATCCCGACAAGATTTTTCTGCTGGAGAATGACGCCAATGCTGCCGCTTTGGGAGAGATGTATTTTTCGGGCGAAGAAATGCCTGAAGATTTTCTGTTTGTTACCCTGGGCACCGGTGTTGGTGGCGCTGCCATCATAGATGGACAGATCTTTATTGGTGGTGATGGTAACAGCATGGAAATTGGACACGTTGTTTCTGAGAACGGTAAACTTCTGGAGCAGATAATTGGTAAGAACGGTATCTTGGCAATGGCTGCAGAAGGCGTAAGCCGCCTGGGAACCAAAACAGTGCTTTCTACCATGGATCCGATTAATACCAAGGCCGTACTGGAAGCAGCAAGTCAAAACGACCCCTTAGCGCTCCAGATATTCCAGAAGGTAGGCCAGCTGCTGGGCGATTCTTTTGTATCACTGGTACGCGTGCTGGATGTTAAGAAAATCTATATTGGTGGCGGTATATCAGCTACTTTCCCTTACCTCTACCCAGCCCTTATGGAAAGTCTGAACAGACACCTGACTCCTTACTACCTGAAAGATATAGAGGTTAAGCCAGCCATACTGGGTAACCATGCGGGTGTGCTGGGAGCAGCTTCTCTGTGTATAGGCTATAATGCTTTACAGGCGAAGGCAGCCCTCAAAGCAGCCAACACTGTTAAAATGAACTAATATAAAGCTCATTAGCCTTGCCTAAGGCGTTTAAACGAATATGAAGCGCTTTTGCTTGCACCGGAACCTGTTCCGGTGCACTGCAGCGCTGGTTAGGCTCCAACAGATAGATCAGAAACTTCTGGTTTCTCACATACAAATCCATGGCATCAGGCTTTCCCAACAAACTGATCACTTCATTCTCACTTAGCGTTACCAGTTTTTCCCGCTGTGCTATCAGGGTATCGGCCATTGGCAGACGTATACTGCTGCAACCAAACTTATCCCGCTTCCAGGTATAGGCGTCAAATCCATTTATTTCAGGTACATCAGACTGCTGACAGGCCATAGTTGCTGCTAGCAGGAGTATTGGCAGTACATGTTTCATAATCGTTTTGCTTAGCCATTCTACTACACTGCTGCTGTTTTAGAACAGCCATGCGAACGGCAGCACGAAATTAGCATATAGGCGTGCCCTACCCAAATTGCTCCCTGCTATTCTTAAACATATTATCCCTTAGTAATAACGTTAGCCCAAAAGCGTTTTCCATCAGCAATTTTAACATTCTGTACATGGTTTGTCCACAATATTACAGTGGTGCCGGATCTTTGTATTGATGGGAGCTTTAGTAAAGTTCATCCTGTCAGTATCGGAAAGGGCAGGTTCAGGAATTAAAACAAAGCTGCTTTCGCTGCCTATGGCACAAACAGAGCAGTCAGTTGAATAACCATAATAAGTTTGGAAACTGCATTGGTGCATACGGCAGGTATTACCTATTTTTACCAACCCGTCTGCAGCCCATAAGAGGGAGCCCGACGTTTATTGAGAAATCTATAATCATGAACAGACTTTTGAAGTTTTTCTGGATCGTTAGCATGGTGCTTTTCTTTGCAGCCCTATTGCTCATTTATGCTTATCTGGATGATCGGGTAGGGATAGCCTCTAATGAGTGGGGCATGCCTAACGAGTTCATTACACGAGAAACGTTTTTCTATAGCAGTCTTCTCGCTTTCGTAATCACCAATGCGCTGCTCTATTCCCTGAATAAACTACTCATCCTTAGCAGGCGCAGTGTTAAATCAGAAAAAGACCTAGCGCTGCGAATAGACCTGGCGGCCTGGCTGTTGGGCTTTGCAGGTACCCTGAACCTGTTCTTTATTTTTACCATGGCCTTCTTCGGGCTCTTTAACAGTAAAGAAAACTACACCATCGACAGGTTTATAGGTTTAGTTTATGCCGGGCCACTTTTGCTGGCATTAATCTTTGGCTTGCTGGTATATATTTTAATGAAGCGCAGGGCATAAACTTCCTGCCTGACACCGAACTATTTCAGCTCAATTTACCTTATATTTTTGCTATATATTTTAGTTTGCTAAAATAATTAGTATTGACAGGAGGCTAGGAAAAGTATATCTTGCCATGTGTCCTCAACTCATTTCTCTTAATCAAACGCTTCTATGGCTGAAAATACAGTTCAATACACCGAAGACAGCATTAGGTCACTCGATTGGCGCGAACACATTCGTTTGCGTCCGGGTATGTACATTGGTAAACTGGGTGATGGATCATCGCCAGATGATGGTATCTATGTACTGGTAAAGGAGGTTGTCGATAACTCAATCGACGAGCACATGATGGGATTCGGGCGTCAGATCAACATCAAGATCACAGACCAGCGGGTTGAAGTGCGCGACTATGGCCGTGGCATACCATTGGGTAAAGTGATTGATTGTGTTAGTAAAATTAATACAGGTGGTAAGTACGACAGTGGTGCTTTTCAGAAGTCTGTTGGGTTGAATGGTGTTGGTACAAAAGCTGTGAATGCCCTTAGTACTTATTTTAAGGTGCAAAGCTTTAGGGATGGCCGTACCAAAGCTGCAGAATTTGAGCGGGGTGTGCTGGTAAAAGACCATAAAGAGGCAGCTACCGATGAGCCAAACGGCACCCTTATAACCTTTGAGCCAGATAATACTGTATTTAAGAACTATAAGTTTATTCCGGAGTACCTGGAAAACCAGATCTGGAACTATGCTTTTCTGAACGCAGGTCTTGCCATTCATTTTAACGGACAGAAATACTTCAGTAAAAATGGTCTGCTGGACCTGCTTCAGCGCAAAACCGACGAAGAATCGCAACGCTATCCTATTATTCACCTGAAGGGAGAGGATATTGAGGTTGCCATTACCCACGGCAGCCAGTATGGCGAAGAATACTACAGCTTTGTTAACGGACAGTATACAACTCAGGGAGGTACACACCTGGCTGCTTTTCGCGAAGCGCTGGTAAAAACCGTGCGTGAGTTTTATGGCAAAAACTTCGAGGCCTCAGATGTCAGGCAGGCAATTGTATCGGCCATTGCCGTGCGTGTGCAGGAGCCTGTTTTTGAGAGCCAGACAAAAACAAAACTGGGTTCACTGAACGTATCGCCCGATGGTGTTACCATGCGTACGTTTATTAATGACTTTCTGAAAAAGGAGCTTGACGATTACCTCCACAAGCACCCACAGGTGGCAGATGCCTTGCATAAGCGAATTCTGCAGAGTGAGCGTGAGCGTAAAGATATTGCCGGCATCAAAAAGCTGGCAAACGAGCGTGCCAAAAAAGCAAACCTGCATAACAAAAAGTTGCGCGACTGCCGCGTTCACTTCAGCGATAAAAACGAAAGGGCAGACGACAGCATGATCTTTATCACCGAGGGTGATTCTGCTTCAGGTTCTATCACCAAGAGCCGCGATGTGCAGACCCAGGCGGTATTTAGCTTACGCGGTAAGCCACTTAATTGCTTTGGCCTTACCAAAAAGGTGGTGTATGAAAACGAGGAATTTAACCTGCTGCAGCATGCCCTCAATATAGAAGACGGGCTGGACGAGCTGCGCTACCGCAAGATCATTATTGCTACCGATGCCGACGTAGATGGTATGCACATACGCCTGCTGCTGCTTACGTTTTTCCTGCAGTTCTTCCCGGATCTGGTACGTAACGGACATGTTTACATCCTGGAGACACCACTCTTCAGGGTTCGTAACAAGAAGCAAACCAACTACTGTTATACCGACGAAGAGCGTCAGAGGGCCATAGCCAAGCTGGGTCCTAAGCCTGAAATTACACGCTTTAAAGGTTTGGGAGAGATTAGCCCGGATGAGTTCAAAGGCTTTATCGGTGAAGATATTCGCCTGGAGCCCATCATCATGACAAAAGACACAAAAATTAAGGATATCTTAAGCTTCTTCATGGGTAAAAACACCATGGATCGCCAGAACTTCATTATCGATAACTTAAAAGTAGAGAAAGATGAAGTGCCGGCAGGCATAGATGAAACCAGTGATGATGAGTCTGAAGAAAATGCTTTAGCCAAAGCAGATACCAAAGCAAAAAAAGCCAAGCGTGAAAAAGCAGCTGCCTAAACAGTGATTTATGCTGTACTGGAAAAATCTGAACAATAGAGGAAGAATTCTTTTGCTCCTGATGGTCAGTCTGATACTGCTCAATATTATTGTAGTAGTAACAACCTATAACCTGAAGCGGCTATCAGAATCCTTCTCCTCAATTTTAAACGACAGATTACTGCCCAGCACAGAAATTGCACTTATACAAGGCTACTGCTATCAGAACCGATTGGACCTGGAAGACATGGTGTTCAATAAATCACCGGAGCGGCTAAAGCTGCATATTCAGAAAAATAACAGGTTAATTGACAGCACTTTTCTGGCATACAGGCAATCCTATTTTACTGAAGAAGAAACAGGTCATGCCACACAATTTAAAAAAGCACTAGGGGAGTACCGTCAGCACGAAGCCCGCATTCTGCAGCTGCTCTCCATAAACCAGGCAGAGCAGGCAAAGGAAGTATTTTATGGTAACAGCCAGCGTGCATTTGCAGGAATGATTACTGAATTGCACCAACTGTCGGGTATACAATTGAAGGTAGGCAAAAACCTGCATGCGGAAACGGGCCAAAATATCCTGGTGATCAAACTGGTTGCCTACTGCAGCCTTTGCCTTTCAATTTTTCTGGCTGCACGATTACTGGGCGTGCTGGGGATAAAACCCAATTTAGTTACTCAAAAAAATGGATAACGAACAGGATCAACATAAAGACGAAATCATCCATAATGTAGAGCATGTGGATGGTATGTACCGGAACTGGTTTCTGGATTACTCCAGTTATGTAATTCTGGAGCGGGCCGTGCCTGCCATCGAAGATGGCTTTAAGCCGGTACAGCGCCGCATTATGCATGCCATGCGTGAGATGGATGATGGTCGCTACAATAAGGTAGCCAACATCATAGGACAAACCATGCAGTATCACCCGCATGGTGATGCATCTATTGCAGATGCTACCGTTAACATGGGCCAGAAAGATCTGCTCATCGATACCCAGGGTAACTGGGGCGACGTTCGTACAGGCGACAGCGCTGCAGCTGCCCGTTATATAGAGGCACGCCCGAGCAAGCTGGCCCTGGAGATACTCTATAATCCGCAGACTACCCGATGGCAGCTTAGTTACGATGGCCGTAAGAAAGAGCCTGTAACGCTGCCGGTAAAATTCCCCATGCTGCTGGCTCAGGGTGTGGAGGGTATTGCCGTAGGTTTGAGTACCAAAGTGCTGCCGCACAACTTTATAGAGCTCATCGATGCTTCCATTGATATACTGCGGGGCAAGAGTTTTAGCATTTTACCTGATTTTCCTACCGGTGGCCATGCCGATTTCAGCGAGTATAACGAAGGCCAGCGCGGTGGCAAGGTACGGGTGCGCGCCAAGATAGAGGAGCAGGATAAGAAGACGCTCATCATCAGGGAAATTCCTTTTGGCACCACCACCACCAGCCTTATTGAATCTATCATCAAGGCTAATGACAAGGGCAAAATCAAGATCAAAAAACTGATAGACAACACCGCTGCAGATGTAGAGATTGAGGTACACCTGGCACCGGGCCAATCGCCCGATGTTGCCATTGATGCCCTCTATGCCTTTACCGACTGTGAGGTGAGTATCAGCCCTAATGCCTGTGTGATTGTGGAGGAGAAGCCACGCTTTATGAGCGTGAACGATATTCTGCGCTACAACACTCAGCAAACGGTAGACCTGCTTACACGCGAGCTGGAGATCAGGCGCGATGAGCTGCTGGAGAAAATCCTCTTCAGCTCACTGGAGAAGATCTTCATCGAAAACAGAATTTACCGCGATATTGAAGAAGCCACCACCTGGGAAGAAGTAATTAAACGTATTGACCTGGGCCTGGAGCCTTATAAGAAAGACTTCTATCGTGTAATAACGGAAGAAGATATTGTGCGGCTTACGGAAATTAAGATCAAGCGTATCTCCAAATTCGACAGCTTTAAAGCTGATGAGCTGATGAAGCGCCTGCAGGAGGAGCTTAGCGAAACCGAACATAACCTGGCCAATATTGTAGACTATACCGTTGCTTACTATAAAAACCTGAAGCAAAAGTTTGGCAAAGGCCGCGAGCGTAAAACAGAAATCCGCAGCTTCGATACCATACAGGCAGCTCAGGTGGCAGCCAACAATGCTAAATTGTACGTTAACCGTGCAGAGGGCTTTATTGGCTTTAGCCTGAAGAAAGATGAGTTTGTTTGCGAGTGTTCCGATATTGATGATATCATAGCCTTTAAGCGTGATGGCAGCTATGTAATTCAGAAAATACAGGATAAAGCATTTGTGGGCAAAGACATTGTGCATGTAGGCGTATTCCGCAAGAACGACGAACGGATGGTATACAATGCCATTTATGTTGATGGTGACAGCGGCCGTACCATGGTGAAGCGTTTCCAGGTGCTGGGTATTACGCGCGATAAGGAGTATGATGTAACCAAAGGTGCCAAAGGCTCTAAGCTACTTTACTTTACTGCCAATCCAAACGGAGAGGCCGAGGTGGTGACCATTCACCTAACAGCAACCAGCAAGGCTAAAATCAAATTATTCGATTTTGATTTTGCCACCCAGGAGATTAAAGGACGTGGCGCAGGGGGTAACATCATTACTAAATACCCGGTGCGCCGTGTGCAGCTGAAAAGAGAAGGAGCCTCCACCCTTGGAGGTCTGGAGGTGTATTTCGATGATTCTGTGGGCCGCCTGAACACTGATGGCAGGGGTAAACTACTCGGTTCTTTCCATGGCGACGAGCGTATACTCGTGATCTATAAAAACGGTAATTATGAGCTCACCAATTACGAACTTACCAACCGTTATGATTTTGAGAACCTGCTGCTCATCGAGAAATTCAATCCCGATAAAACTATTTCTGCCGTTTACTACGATGGTAATAGCAAGAGCTGGTTTGTTAAGCGCTTCAAAATAGAGACCTCTACGGTAGATAAGCAGTTTAGCTTTATCAGCGAAGCCCGTAGTTCTTATGTAGCTGTAGTAAGCAGCGAAGCACAGCCACAGATTGAGGTTGAATATTCAGAAAAAGCCAATCAAAAGGAAAAAGCACTTTTTGATGTTGATGTGCTGGCTGAACTGCGTGGCTGGAAAGCCATGGGCAACAAGCTTAATCTCGGGAAAATAAAGGGAGTTCGGCTTATTTCCTCTAATGGTAAAAGCGATAAGGAGCAGCTAGGGCTGTTTTAAGCAGTTTTGCTCCTGATACTGCAGCACTTGCTGCAGGCAGGTTAAAAATAAATCGTTATAAAATGCAGGTTAAACGCCTGCATTTTTCTTTTTTTACATATGGACCGTAACACAATAACGGAACTAAGCGAGCTGCTGGGGAACGTGGTGACTGAAAATAAAAAAAAACTCATAGAGGTTGCCCTGCAAAATCGTACCCGTTACTTAACGGTAGTACTTGAAAACATACAAAAACCTCACAACGCAAGTGCCGTTTTACGAACAGTGGAGTGCCTGGGTTTGCAGGACTTTTATTTTATTGAGCAGCATAGGGAATACGAGGCCAATCCCGGAATTGTAAAGGGGGCTATTAAGTGGGTGGATGTGTATCGCTACGGCGAAAAAGGCGTTAATAATACCACTGCCTGCCTGCAGCATTTAAAAAATAAAGGTTATGCCATTGCTGTTACCTCTCCACATATCGGGGGGTACTATCCGGAGCAGCTACCCATCGACAGACCGGTAGCGCTGGTTTTTGGCAATGAGCAGGAGGGGGTTAGTGAAACAGCACTGGCCGGTGCCGACTATCATTTGCGCATACCTATGTGGGGTTTTACAGAAAGTTATAACCTCAGTGTGAGCGCTGCACTCTGTACCTATACCATAATGCAGCGTATCAGGCAAAGTGAAAATAATTGGCAGTTAAGTGAGGAGGAAGCCGGAGATCTACGTTTACAGTGGTACCGTACACTGGTTAAACGAGCAACCATCATAGAAAGCGAATTTTGGCGCAACCATGATCAAAGACCTGATTAAAGTTGTATTAACGGCAGCATTTGCAGTAATTCTTTTGCTGCTGGCCTGCAACATCTGGGTAATTCTCTCTACCACTAATCAGGTTTATACTGAATTGCGGGAAGTGCCCGACCGAAAGGTTGCGCTCGTACTGGGTACCAGTAAGCGCTTTGCCGATGGGCGTCCTAACACTTATTTCAAAAACAGAATTGAAGCAGCTGCCCGCCTCTACAAAGAAGGAAAGGTTAAACACCTGATCCTTAGCGGCGATAACCGCACCCAGTACTACAATGAACCCCGTGATATGAAACAGGCGTTGCTGGAGTGGGGTATTCCTGATTCTGCCATTACCCTTGATTATGCAGGCCTGCGCACCCTCGATTCTGTTGTTCGCAGCAAAAAGATATTCGGGCAGGATGAGCTGGTGGTGGTTACCCAAAAGTTTCACAGCTACCGTGCAGTATTCATTGGCGATTACTATAAGATGAATACTGTTGCTTATGCTGCAGAAGAATTGCCATTTCGGGAGTCGGTAAATATCCTGTTCCGCGAATTTCTGGCCCGCCCCATGGCCGTTCTGGATCTATATGTTTTACGTAAAAACCCGCGCCACCTTGGCCCCCGGGAGCCCATTGGTGTCTGATAGCTTACAGCCCCTAAGTATTCACAGAAGTATCTTTCTTTAATCCGCTGTTGCCACATAGCGGGGAGAACCTTTGCTCCAGCAGCTGGTAGTTACCAGTCTCTATGATCCTTAACCTTTCCAGAAATAATCTGTCAAATTGGGGGGCATTATCATTAGTGATCTGACCAACAAAGCATTGGACTAAGGCCTTGCTCACAGCTTAAGAATAAAGCTGTGCCATCACTTGGTGAAGAATGTGCATAACTCCTACCTGTTTATAGTCAGATACGCTTAGATGAATACAGGTATTTTACATATCAGGTAATAGAATTGCTAAATAAATGCCTGATTATCATCATGATAAATAAAAGATTGATTTATATTTAAAGTAGATATTCTTTAAGGCGGCCATTTTTTGCACCCATTTTTTACCAGTACCCAAAGCTGGTATAGCCAGGTATTTTTTCACGTCCGGTTTTACGCTCCACTAAGCCACAGGCTTTGGAGGTTTTTTCACATATACACCACCATTTCTACACAGGTGTGTGAGGTGCTTAAATTTTTTGTTGTCAAATCAGCTTTAAAAATCCCCTAATTCATGAAAATCTTACTTAACCTAATATTACTGTTTTGCCTGTTGCTGACAACAGCCTGCGAAAAATTCCCTTTTCCCTGGGAGAAGCCAGGAAAGGAAATAGAGGTAAAAATAACTGATAACGAAGGCAATGAGGTGGAGGAGGTTCAGTCAGGTATGGTGCTGAGGCTTACTTCCAATGAATTTATTGCCATGAACAAGAATGGAATGTTCAGGCGGGAGGGTAAGATCTTGTTTAATAATACAGAAGCAGAAATTCTGGAAGCAAAGGAAAATTATTTTTTGACAGCAGTGCCTGTGATGCATGCTGACAGGCCATTGTCTCTGAAGATCTATATTAGGTTCAGAGACTTGCTCAGGCCCGTTTGCCGAATATGTTATATTTTATACAGGCCAAGGGTAACCGCTATTCCCTGGGCAGGTATTAGTGGGGGTGAGGCAGATGGTACTTTTGAGCTTCCTGCAGAAATGGCTCTGGATGCTGCTGGCAATCTCTATGTGATCGACCAGCGGGATGTGGGAGGCGACGTAATTCTAAAAGTATTACCAGATGGTAGTGTATCACATTTTGCAGGAGGTGGTGATGTTTTTGGCCGCCTGGTGGGTATAGGAATTAACTCCTCAACAGGCAGGCTATATGTATCTGATGCTACCAGCCAGCAGGTTAAATGGATAGCTTTATCCGGTACTGGCAGCCCGGTTGTACTGGCTGGTAGCGGTACGGCGGGCAATACCAATGGCACAGGCACCAGAGCCAGCTTTAGGTTTGGCAGTCAGAATGTAAGTAACTTTTCTACAAATGAGCAGGGGCAGGGCCTTGCCCTGGATGCTATGGGGAATATCTATGTTGGTGAGTACTGGGGTACTGGTGCTTATAATTCTCAAATAAGAAAAATTACCCCAACTGGAGTGGTAAGCAATGTAAGCGGTAGCAGAATAGAAGTAGCAGACGATCCGGCTGTGATTGCTTTACCGGCAGGTGTTGCAGTGGGCAATGCAGGCCAGATTGCTTATGTTGGCGGCGCCTCTACATTTTTTCAGGGCATTACCCTGGTAAATGCATCGGGTACATCGCCTTTGGCAGGAAAAATTTCTTATGAAGGCCTGAATGATGGCATTGGCAGCGAAGCAGAATTTTCCTCACCCAAAGCCATAACTTATCATTCGGGCTTCTACTATATAGCAGATGGTACCAATGGCGCGCTAAGGCGTGTAAGCCCTGCCGGCGAGGTGGTTACACTTGCAGGGGTGGGGCATTTTGATACACCCACCTTCTGTGGCTGCCCCTATGTGGGGCCCGTGGAGAGCAGCTACCTGATGAGAGGCATTCTAAACATTGGACCATCGCAGCAGGAGCTGGCAGAAGCCATACGCATGGATCAGGTTGGAGGCGTTGCGGTGCAGAACAGTAATCTGATCTATGTTTCAGATTATGGTTATAAGATAATCTGGAAGATTACCATTGAGTAAACTGCAAACCTTGTGGTTGTACACATAACGAACCTCTTAAATGAAAAGAACCGGCTCTGGGCAGCCGGTTCTTTTCATATTAAACTGTCTGGCAGATATACCAGTACTGATTCAAATCAAAACACTTCGGCTGTTACACTAAAGTGCATATCTGCACTGATCTTAATTTCCTGGGTGGTAACTTCATCTACTTTAGCTTCGGAACGAATGGAGTAAGTCTCTCCCTGTACATATGGTTTCAGGTTTACATTCGTTACATCTAATACCAGCTCCCGGCCTATCGTATTTGGTATGTTGCTTTTAGAGGCAACAAGTACTTCTGGCTGGTTAGGAGCACTTATGTAGAGCTTTATTTCATTTAAAAATGAAAAAGTCTGGCCCTGTGGAGAAGTAATGCTCAGTGTTAGCGCTGTAAGTTTGGCTTCTTTTACATATTTTGCCTGTGTGTTGTTGTTTTCAAAGGCCTGCTGAGAAGAAGTCTGCACCTCTGGCGAGGGTATTTTCAGTAAGCCTGTCGAAATAAAGCTTTGTGAAGGGATGGTAATATCTGCTGTATCGTGGAAAGAAAATCTTAAGAGATCTTCAACCTTTTCACAACCGCTTACAGAAAATAGAAGCAGCAGCGCAAACAGGGGAGTAACAAAGGTCTTATACCTATTCATCTTTTTAAGATTTATATTTGCCAAAAATAGTGCTTTCATGGCTTTTGAACGTTTTGTAAACCATAAATTCCTTACATGCCTGCTGCTGGCCCTGCTCTTAGTTTCATCAGTAACAGCGCAAAAGCCACAGATCAAGACTTCGTCTGATATACAGCTGGCCCTACAAAAGCTAGATGTGCTGGGATCAGTCCTTTACCTGGCGGCACACCCCGACGATGAGAATACACGCCTGATTGCCTGGCTGGCCAATGAAAAGAAATACCGCACCGCTTATCTCTCCCTTACACGCGGCGATGGCGGGCAAAACCTGATCGGATCTGAATTAAGGGAGCGCCTGGGGCTTATCCGTACCCAGGAGCTGCTACAGGCCCGCCAGATAGATGGTGGCACCCAGTTCTTTACCAGGGCCAATGACTTTGGCTATAGCAAGCATCCTGATGAGACATTCAGCATCTGGGATAAAGAAGCAGTTCTGGCAGATGTGGTGTGGGTGATCCGTAAATTCAGGCCAGATGTGATCATTACCCGCTTTAACACCGAGCCAGGGGTAACCCATGGGCATCATACCGCCTCTGCCATGCTGGCCGAAGAAGCCTTTAAAGCTGCAGCCGATCCAAAACGCTTTCCTGAACAGTTAAAATACCTGCAGACCTGGCAGCCAAAACGCCTGCTCTGGAATACCTCCTCCTGGTTCTACAGGGGCAGGGAAGACCAGTTCGATACCACAGGCATGTTACAACTGAACATTGGTGGCTATAACCCACTATTAGGCAAATCTTACCCGGAGCTGGCTGCCGAAAGCCGGAGCATGCACCGAAGCCAGGGTTTTGGCGCTGCACGCTCACGCGAGAATGCAATAGAATACCTGAAGCTAGTACTGGGAGAGGCGCCGCAGCGTCAATTATTATCGGGTATAAAAACTGACTGGAGCCGTGTTGCCGGAGGAGAAAAAGTTGGCACATTAGTTAAGCAATTGCAGCAAAACTTCGATCCTCTGGAACCTGGCCGTTCCATACCTCAGCTGGTGGAACTGCACAAAGCAATTCAGCAGTTGCCTGATAATCCGTACAAGCAAATAAAGCTGAAGGAAACAGAAGCTATCATACTGGCAAGTGCGGGTCTGTTTGCCGAAGCATCTACCAGTGAAACAGGCGCTGCTCCAGGGGCAAATGTTGCTATCAAACTCGAGGCAGTGAACCGCTCGGCAACCAATGTAAAGCTTCAAAAGATTTCACTGCCGGCAATTAAATGGGATAGCGCCCTGGATAAAAGTTTGCAACTAAATGAACCCCTGATCCTGAATAAAAGCATCAGCATTCCTGCAGGCACTCCACCCTCACAGCCTTACTGGCTTGTGAAAGAGCCTGGTGTGGGCATGTATAGTTTTGATCAGGTAGAAATGACAGGCCAGCCTGAAAACACTGCGCCAATCCAGGCCCAGCTCACCTTTACTGTTGAGGGGCTGGAGATACCACTTACAGTTCCCCTGGTTCACAAGCACGTAAATCCGGCAGTAGGCGAAATTTACCAGCCATTTGTAGTGATGCCGCCGGTGATGGTTACACCAATACAGGAGCAGCTGATCTTTGCTGCCGATGCACCGCAACAGCTCCAGGTAAGGGTGAGAGGGGGCATAGAGTTTAACAATGGCAGTATTAGTCTGAAGTTGCCCGAAGGCTGGCGTTCGGAGCCTGTTTCTATACCACTGGAAACAATGCGAAAGGGAGAGGAGCGGATTTACCAGTTTCTGGTTTCACCGCCGCGGAAAGCTTCTAGCGGTTCTGTAAGAGTAGTAGCGACTCTCGATGGTAAAACCTACAGCAAGGGCTATGAAACCATAGTGGCTCCCCATTTCCCTGTACAAACGCTCTTCCCAGAAGCTTCGGTAGGGGTGGTAAAAATGGATCTGAAACGTGATGGAGATAAGATTGGCTACATTATGGGGGCAGGCGATGCTGTTCCTGAAAATCTGGAGCGCGTTGGCTTCTCCGTTAGCCTCCTTGATCCTGCTGCCATTACAGCAGAACAGCTGCGCCAGTACGATGCTGTAGTGCTGGGTATCCGGGCTTTCAACACGCAGGAAGTGCTAAGGCATACCCGGCAGGCCCTGGAGGATTATGCCCGCAAGGGTGGTGTTGTGGTGATTCAGTACAATACCAGCCATGAGCTTGTTACGCAAAATATTGCTCCCTATTCCTTACAATTAGGCCGGGGTAGGGTTACAGACGAGCTGGCGCCCGTTAAAATGCTTATGCCCAATCATGCTGCATTAAGCTATCCCAATAAAATAACAGCAAAAGATTTTGATGGCTGGGTTCAGGAGCGGGGGCTTTACTTTGCAGATTCCTGGTCTGCCGAGTGGCAACCGCTTATCGCAAGTAATGATAAAGAGGAGCAGCCCCTGCAGGGAGGTCTGTTGGTAGCACCTGTCGGCAGTGGCTATTATGTCTATAGTGGCTACAGCTGGTTCAGACAATTACCTGCAGGTGTACCCGGTGCTTACAGGCTGCTGGCAAACTTGCTGGCCCTTGGTAAAACACCTCCTAAATAATGTGAGTTGGGTAGTAACCGCAAATCCCCGTGAAACAGGTTGACAAAAAGTTACTCGCCGCATCACCATTCCTAAAAACTCTTTAACAGGCGATTGCTTAACATATGCGTCTGTTCTTCTGATGTTATCCATTATTGTTTGCATTTTTACCTACTCAATAGGAAATATTTCGTATATTTACTGAAGGAGATTTCCATCACCTAACGGAGAACTGGTATGAAGGCAGCAAACATATACGAAGATAGTTTCAGGGCAATGGACCTCACAGATGATTATGCCCTGGTTACAACAGCCCATCAGGGGATAGGAATTCACTATTTTGACCAGCTGCTGGAGGCGAGTGGTATTCAGAAAGGTATACTGGCCTCATTGGTTGGTGTTGATCCCAGAACAGTAGATAATTACCGGAAGAATCAGAAGAAATTCGATACCCTGGAGGGCGAGCAGCTCCTGAAGCTGGGCAGGCTATTCCTGTTCGGGGAGGAAGTGTTTGAAAGCATGGATGACCTCAGAAAGTGGCTGGATACCGAATCTGTAGGATTGGGAAACATAAAGCCCCTCATTTTACTGAATACTTCTACCGGTGTTGACCTGGTGTATGATGAGTTAAAGCGCATAGAAGAAGGCTACGTGGTATAGATGGAAGTCTTCAGGATTACCAAGGCGAAGTATGCAAACCAGCTGTATGCTTCAGGTTTGGAAGGCCGCTGGAATGAAAAAGGAGAAGAAGTAATTTATGCAGCCGAAAGCAGATCACTGGCCTGCCTGGAAAACCTGGTTCATAAGAGTGGGTTAGGAGGGACTATTACCTACCGCACCATGATCATCTACATTCCAGACATCCTTAAAATCCAGCATGTATCGCTAAAGGATTTATCAGAGGGTTGGAATGAGGTTAGCCTGAACAGGGAGTGTCAAAAGCTGGGTTCCTCCTGGTATGTAGCCAGAGATGCACCTGTTTTGAGAGTACCTTCAGCAGTAATACCCACCGAGCATAATTACGTAATCAATACCCGCCATCCTGATTTTAAAGACATCAGGCTAATAGAATCGATGCCCTTCTTCTTTGATAAAAGACTGTATGATGCTTTAGGCAAAGCAGGTAGTAAGACTGATGTTGAAAATGTATAGTTAGTTTATTCCCGATATGGGTTGATAGGTTTAAATCAGCAGAAAAGGAGCGAAATTATTTTGAAAATTATACTTTTGATTTAGTGGCGAAAGATCTTCGGTTATGGCTTAATATTAGAGCTCACTTCACTTTTGGCATTCTTTAGTTAATCATTCGATAAAAAGAAACCAGTATGGCTTACGACACAATTCTTGCGGATAGAATCAGAGAGTATCTGGTTGAGTTTCCTAAGCTGGAAATTGAAGAAAAGAAAATGTTTAGTGGGCTGGCTTTTATGGTAAACGGAAAAATGTGCATCAACGTAAGTGGAGAAGATCTGATGTGTCGCTTTGATCCCGCTTTACACGCAGAGATTGCTGAAAAATTGGGATTCCAGCCAATGATCATGAAAGGGAAAGACCTTAAAGGCTACTGCTACATCAATCCCATAGGCTTTAAGTCACAAAAAGACCTGGTGTATTGGGTTAATTTGTGCTTAGACTATAATGATAGAGCAAAAGCCTCGAAGAAGAAATAATTGAGGTGCACAAATCACTTATTACTAAAATTGTAGTTGGTAATAGTAGAGCAAAAGCAAAAGCTCATTCTCTAAACAACTTGTACGTACAAAGTTCATGAACTCATCTTTCAGCAAAAAGTAGCATTGTTGGAAACTCCTGTTAGCAGAACCTACTTACTCATTCCTCTTCTTGATCGCCCTCTATATCGTTTCTATCATGCTTGCTGTAGAGGCGGGAAACAGGAATACTGCTTAAGCCATGTATTATTACCGAAGCAGCTATTACAGCCGTTGTGATGGTGTAGGCATCTTCGTAGCCTGTTTTTTTAATTGAGTCAAGGGCGTAAAATAGTGCCGCAACCCCTATGGGCCCAAACCAGCCAACCAGCAAAACCCTGGGCCACCTGCTGATTTGCTGAAGACCCGGTTTAAGAATCAGCAGCGCAGGTATTCTGCGGAAAAGAAGCACGGCAATGGCAAGCAACAGGAGAGGCCAACCAAATGCCAGCCAATCCTTCCAGGGCAGGAACAAACCCAGCATAAAAAAGATCGGTATTGTAAAAACACGCTCCAACGCTTCCTGAACCTTTTCCTCCTTCAGGTCCTCTACAGTCTCAATTTTGCGGTTAAACATCAGGCCTGCAAAAAATACGCCTATGATGCCATTCATGTGCAGCAGCTCAAGTAAGGTGAGTACAAGAAAGCCCAGACCTACCGAGTAGGAGAGCAGGGTTTTTTGCGTCATCCATTTTGCTTTATGTGCCCTGTGCATTACCAGACCACCTACATATCCGATCAATGCACCTGCTGCTGCTGCTATTAAATTTTTATAGCCCACATCCTCTATTGTCCATTTCGACCAGTCCATGTGATCGTGCTGTAACAGCATCCAGCCTATGGCAACCAGCGGATAGGCCAGGCCGTCGTTAATTCCAGATTCAAAAATGATGGATTTTCTGATGTTGTTGTTCAGATATTTATCAGCGAATTTTCCTGATATCATGGAGGTAGATACTACAGGATCTGTGGGAGTGATCACAGCACCGATCAGGATGGCATAGGCCCAATCAAGGCCCAGGATGTACTTTACCAAAAGGGTAGAAAACGCAAACATGAGCAGCATGCCCCCAATCACCAGTACCGACAGCATCTGTTTATGCGTCATGAGGTACTTGTGCTTCATCTTTAGTGCAGCGGCCATCAGGCTCATGGTAATGGTTAATTTAGCACCCCACTCCAGCAGGGTATGCTGCTGATCGGTAGAGGTGGTAATCAGGTGAAAAACAGGCCCAACTAAAACACCCGTAATGAGTGCCACCATAGGCTCTGTTAGATAAATACGCTGCAGTTTATTGATGGTACTGCCCATGACAATCCAGAGCAGGCTAACGATAAAAAATGCGATCGTTAAAGACATATGTTGAAGAAAAGGTTAAAAAAATCACCTGTAGCTACTACAAAAACGAATCTTTACAGCTAAAGTTGACAAAAAAAGCTTTTTGTGAAGTGATAGCTAATATCGGCTAACTACTAGCTAACTACTAACAGTATGGCTATATATTTACTCTGCAGTGCTGCTTTCTGATAAATTATGTTGCTTAAAATGCTGGCGGTAATTTGTTTATAAACTATTGCCTGATTGAAAACCTGATCTAAACTTCTTTGTGCAGATTTGTGCAGAAGCATCTCTAAGCTTTTGGCAGATGCCCCGCAAGTGTTAGATTTGTGGTAATGGCAAAGTCAAAAGGCGCTAGCGGCCCATCTCCGGAAAGTGTTCTGCAGGAAATCAAAGCAGGACGTCTGGCACCCGTGTATTTTCTGCAGGGTGATGAACCCTACTATATCGATCAGATAGCAGATTATATTGAGAAAAATGTGCTGAATGAGACAGAGAAGGGTTTTAACCAGATGGTGCTCTATGGCAAAGATGCACCCATGGCCATCATTCTTAACCAAGCCAGGCGTTTTCCGATGATGTCGGAGCGGCAGGTGGTAATTGTAAAAGAGGCGCAGGATATACCAGACCTGGGCAGGGAAGAAGGCAAGAAGCTAATAGAGAGCTATGTGAAAAATCCACTGCCCAGTACCATATTAGTGTTTTGCCACAAATATAAAACCCTCGATGGGCGTAGTGCACTGGCTAAGGTTATTGATAAACATGCCGTGCTTATCAATACCAAAAAACTTTATGATAACCAGCTGCCCGACTGGATAGAGCAGTATGTAAAGAGCACCGGCAATGCCATTGATTCAAAGGCTGCTTTTATGCTGGCAGAATATATTGGTAACGATCTTGCCCGACTCGCAAATGAGGTGCAAAAACTGCTGCTTAACTTTAAAGAAAAGGTTACCATAGACTCTGCCCTGATACAGAAGTATGTGGGGGTAAGCAAAGAATACAACACCTTTGAGCTGCAAAAGGCACTGGCAATCCGCGATGTAGTAAAAGCAAACCAGATCATTCTGTATTTTGAGGGTAACCCCAAAAACAACCCGGTGATACTGGTCATTGCTTTTCTATTCTCTTACTATTCAAAATTGCTGCTGCTGCATCATCAACAGGCATACCAGGAGGCAGCGGTGGCAAAAGTGTTAGGCCTGCACCCATTTGTTGCAAAAGAATACCTGCCCGCTTTGCGAAATTACCCGCCGCACAAGGTGATAGAGAACATTGGATGGATACAGCAGGCCGACCTGCAAAGTAAAGGCGTAGTGGGTGGTAGTATGTCTGACGGACAAATTCTGAAAGAGCTGGTGTTCAGGCTTATGCATTAAATGCCTATGCTGCTCTTAAAGCCACCAATAAGGGTTTTAACCCAGTAGTTAACGATAGAGCGTTTTTCATCTCGTTTCACCTCTATTTCGCCGGTGCGAAGGCTATCTTGTTTGCCGTTCACCGTATTGCTGCTGTGTACGAACATGTTAGCCACAGAGGAGGCAAGCTGCCGGAAGAAACCTCCAGGCTTACCTGTTCTTTTATTCACCAGGGCCACGCGCAGGTTGTCGTACTCAAATTCCATTGTTCCTTCTGCTATTTCTGCATCGGCAACTACCTTAAAATTAATGTTGTCTGCCTCTCCGCTCCTGATGCTGATAAAGGAGGTTTTTTCCAGGATGGGGTTAAAGTTATCCAGTTCCATTCGCTCCAGGCTGCCATAAAAAACATGATGGTTCGTTGAATCTCCCATTGGAATCTCAAAATGCGCCTCAAGCTTGCCTTTGCCCATCAGCTTCATATCAGCCTGTATAGTAGTTATGTAGCCTGCATCTAGTACAGCTGGATAATTAGAGATCGTATCTGCATGTATTTCAAAATCTGTAAGATCAATAAAACCATCCTCCCCGGCACCTTTTACCCTTTCGGCATAGGCAATGTAACCGTTGGTGAGCTCGGTTTCACGAATCATGATTTTCCAGTCGCTATTGCGCAATGACTTCTGTGGCATGGTGGGCCGCTTTGCCGTAGGGTATGGCTGACGCTTATCACGATAGACATAGAGATTGAACCCATCGATCAGCAATTTGTCTGTTTCGATTGTTTTCTCATAGAACAGCTTGCGCATGTCCAGGTTCTCTGCCAGTATTTTCCTGTTCCGGAAGGTAAACTGGTCAGTTTCAACACCTTTTTGTTCGGCAAATTCGGCTTTGTCCAGGGCAGGGGTAATCCGGAGCGAATCTGCCCACAACTGCTGCAGACCGGTGCTAATGCCAATGTCTTTTGCCTCTATTTCATAGAAACCATTATCCAGCAGGGCACGATAATTTTTAACACCTGCCACCAGGTTATCGGTATACAGAATGCGGTCATTTTGGTTCTGCTGTAAGCTGTCGTATAAAAATCCGGCAGCCTTAACATATATATTATTCAGCTCAAAGCGGCTGGTGTCTTCTTCAGAGACATTTTTTAGTACCAGGGTGCCATCAGCTACCTGTATGCTATCGGCTTTTATCCAGCTGAGCAGCTTCATTTTTTCTTTTTCTTGTTGTGGTGCCTGTGCCTGGCTGCTGTTCTGCGCTGTTTTAGCAGGATTTAGCACATTAATGACCGGACCCAGCATCCACAGATGCTTCACCGACAATGAGTCTTTGGAAAGTCTGGTATAATCCAGGCCCTCAAACCTGATGTCTGGAACTTGTGCCGTTAGCAGCGTCCGATCTGCAGTGCTTAGTTTATTGGTATTGGGGTAGAGCTGTGTATTGCGCAGCAGCAGCAAGCTATCTTTTGCAGAAAAACTAATGGTGCCCACCTCCAGCCAGTGCGAGCTGTCTGGCAAAAGCCGCTTCCAGTCTTCAACCCTTACTTCAAGATTATCTGCGAAGAATGGCTTTGCGGCTACTGCTTTGCTGCGTGGGGTAATAGAGAAATTGGTAAGCTTTGCCTCCAGGTGCGGAAATGATACATCAAGTGGCTTTTCCTTACCGTAGCTCACATACCTAAGGCTGCCATTGGTAAGAACAGCTTCGTTAATCTGCATAAGGTTCATGCCGGCGGAAAGTAGCTCGGGAAGGCTGCGTTCCTTTCTTTTACTGCTGCCGGTATTGCCTCCGTTTTCTGTATTGCCGGCATACTGGCGAATTTCTATGGTTGGGTTCAGCAGCTCAAGCTTTTCCAGCTTAAACTCTTCTTTTTCAAATATATCGTCGAAAGGAATGCCAAACAGCAGCACCTCTGGTACCTGAATGTTGTATCTGTTGGTAACTGCAGTTTCTGTTCTAAAGCCAGATACAGGTTCCAGCTTAACAGCAGAGGCCCTGATGAGGTTGCTGCGCGTGGAAAGATCCAGGTTGCCTGCGGTTACCTGGTGTACATTATCCGGTAAAAACCACTGGTACTCCCCAATGTGTACCCGAATATCTTCTGAATAAAAGAAACGCTGAACATTGGAGGCTGCAGCACTGTCTACCAGGAAGTTGCTTACCCCAATGGTAATGTTCTCCATTAAAAGATTTTGCCGCGTTTCGCCATTTCTGCGCCTAACGGTTCTAAAGGTGCCGTTATCCAGCTGCACAGCACCAACCGACAGGTGTTCGAAAAATGGAGATATAGATTCGTACAGGTTTGCCTGGGGTATTACTGCCCTGGGCTTTTTGTTTCTTTTGCCATTGCGTGCCAGCTGCAAATAGGTAAGCGTGGGCGATTCGGCAATAATGCTGTCTACGTGCAGCGTTTCATCATAATAGGCTTTGTCATAATCAAGACCAGTAATCTTTACCAGGGGCAGGTTAAACGACAGCAGTCCCTTTTTACCTTCCAGCAAAAGATTTTCTTCATTAAGGAATTCAGTTGGCTGTACCAGCCTCACACCTTCTGCAATAATGTTTTGGCTGGCTGTAGAGGCCTGCACCAGGTCTGCTCTAATCTGGTAGCGCTCATCGGGCAGGTCGGCCAGAAAATCTCTGGCGCTCACACTTACAGCATCTGCAAAAAACAGTCTTTTTGGATTGCGGGATGTATACCTGTCGAACCTGAAATTATCAATAGAAACAGAAGCATTGTTGCTGTTGAGCTGTAGCAATCCGTTAGGTACATAAAAAGCTGTAAGAATCTCTGCATTGGTGAGCCGCAGGGTTTTTACACTCACCACTTCTGCAAAATCTTCAATAAGATCGTAAAGAGCAGAGCTGTGTACAATACCGGAGCTTTCCTTGTTTTTCCTGGATATCCGTGCTGCTATATGTACTACGGGGTTTGGCAAAACCACTTCTCCCACCTCAAGCTTTTTATCCAGATAAGATTTTAATATATCCACACCGTTCAGCTCCAGAAAAGGCACCCTGATATCGAGCAGGGTTGGGTTGTGGAAGTTTCTTATCTCGTTAAAAGGATAGCTAAATCCCGGCAAATTATAAATGCGTACACCTGATAAGTATATACGGTCGCGCAGGGTAGAAACACCCATTGATTCTACCTCTATTGCATGAACGCCGTCTGGCAGTTTGTGCCGGTAATTGGCTATTTGAAGGTCAAAATTATCGGCATAGAAGAGCTTGTTTAGCTGATAGGCACTGCTGGAGTCGATCTGCAGATTCCAGAGGTGGGCGTAGTTGATATTGGTATTAAACACCTCAACGCTGTCTTCTATTTCCCTGAAAACCGATACAGCACCGCCATCAATTGCTAAATGTTTTACATTCAGCTGGTACAGGTAATCCGACATTAGTCCGTACAGATCCTCTTCCTGGAAAGGAGTGTTCTGCTCTGTTTCCTCCTTTTTACGCTTAAACTGCTGGCTATACTTTATATCAGGATTCTCGACCCGGAGAGAGTCTATAATAAGGTGGTTGTTGTTGTACAGTTCCAGTAAGTCTATGCCTTCGAGCGATAAATCAGGTACACTGGCAGCGTATAAAGCGGGTATAGCTGTGCTTAGGTGCTTTATAGAATCGGGCTCTACGCGCAGGTTACTGGCATAAACAGTAGCTTTATTGCTGTTTACCCGTAGCTCATCAGCCTTCAGCAGGTGAAGGTTATCGGAGAGCCGCAGCTGATAGTTTCTTAAATCGAAATGGACGCTATCGGCAAAAAAGAGCTTGTCTGTACGAAATTGGGCCGCAGAGTCGAGTTCAAAATTATATACGGCGGCATCATTAACGCGCACACTAAGTTTAGTAAGAAACCTTTCTTCCCTGTTCCTTACCTGGGCGCGGCCGTGTTTGATCATAACTTTACCCACTGCCACTCTATTGAGTATGTTTTCTATGGCAGGGTACAGATCTTCAGGTTTAAAGTTTTCTTTTTCCCCGGCTTCGGTAGGTTTGGCATCGTACAGGTCAAAATTTGGCGAAAAGAGGGTTATTTCACCTGCAATCAGGTTCTGCTGGTTGTAAAGTGCCTGGTAGTCTACGCCATAGGTATACAGCTGGGGTACGCGTATGGTATAGATCCTGTCGAGGTTAGGATTGCGGTTAAGCAGCTCGGCTGCATTGGATGTAGGCAGCAGCTGAAATCCCTGAACGTAAAAAGAGGAATCTGCGCTGCTGGCTGTAATACTTTTAAGGCGTAATAAATAAGTCTGATCGGCGATAAATCCTGCTACCTGTCCTGCCTGGGCAATAAAGCGGTCTACCTGCATCCAGTCGTCATCCTGAGGTCGCAGGGCTGTTTTCACAATAAGGTTGTAGGCATCGAAGTTAAGGGTGGTTTTAATCCTGCTTTTCTGCTGATTTTTCTGTGCCTGCAGCTCAACCTTTCCATTGCTCAAAGACACTACGCCTGCCTGAATATTTTTAAAGAATGGAGCCAGACGCTTATTGATATCTTTTTTAAGAGAATCTGTGGCAGAAGGGGAGAGGTCGAGGTTCAGAAAAAGCTTGATATGAGGCTGTATAATAGCCAATCGCTCCAGCTGCAGTGATTTCTGCAGATAGGCTCTTTTCAGGTCTATGCCTTCAATACGTAATTGGGGTATGAGTATATCATATACGCTGGATGGATTAAAGGAATTGCCCTGGCTGTTGATAAGCCTGCTGGAATCGGGGTAAAGATGCAGGTTATGGATGATAAGGTCTTTATCTGTGTAGCTAACCTCAACGCGATCAAAGGAGGTACTGTAAAAACCCTGTGTTGCCTGTCTCACCCTGGAGTCCAGCATATCGCGTACAATAGACTCTGCATGGCGCATCAGCACAACATGCATAGCAAAAAGGGTAATAAAAAAGGCAACAGCAACCCCCACAGCCCACCAATTGGAGCTCTTACGCCACCGGATTCTGATCCGGGGCCTGCGGATGCGCACCTTGGTGCGTTTTAAGGGGTTATGAAAGCGCATTCAACCTTTGAAAAGTAAACGTAGGGCTCCCTTATAACGTATGGAAGCTGTCTAAAGGTTTCGCCAGTACTATAGGGAGAAGGTTAGTTAAACATCCTGTTTATGTCTGGCAGGATGTTTAACTGATACTAAGTTACTTACTACTGGCAAGTTAATACTACAATTGAAGATAACTTTTTGCTTTGTTCATGAGCAAATTTCTGTTGGCCGTAATGGAAGGATTGCTGTAGATATGGGCAGACAATGCCTTCACCACACCCTTCTTATAACCCAACTTATAGGCGACCCGTTCACAGTAGCCGATTTCACTCAAAAAAACTTTTCCATCGATTTTCATGAGCTGAATCAGGTTGTAGAGGTATTCAAAACGCTCTTCTTCTGCCAGCAGATTTGTATCAGAGAGCTGGCCCTGGCTTTTAAAAGCTTCAGAGATTTCTTCAGCAGAAAGGCCGTTTTTACGGCCCAGCTGCACAATCCAGTTACTTTCAGGTCCGGCCAGCTCCTGATCAACAGTAGCCAGCCGAACCATTAAATTAAGCATCTGACCCTTTTTCATAAGTGCTTTTTTGAAGCATATTAATGCTTTCATCAGAGAAAAAAGCGCTGATGTAGGATTTATTGATATTCTGCATGTTCAGGGCCTGTAGGGCCTATGCATGCGGTTCTTCTGGCTTCATACCTTCATTTTCACGCCACCATTCAGCGGTAAGCCTTCTTACAACAGTACCTAAAATGCCTACTGCAGCACCTGTTAGAGCGCCCCAAAGCAGGGCTTCACCCCATAAAACACCAGGAGAAGCAGGATTTAAAGGTGGTTTTTTCTTGGTTATGACCGTCCAGCCTTTGGCCATTATATAGCGTGTGCCTGCGCCAACTGCAGCCCGCGAACCCTTGTTAAAAATGTTGTATTGTAATGCTGGTGATAAAAATGAACTCATGGTAGTTTTTATTTTGACTGTACGCAACACGCTATCTTTGGTTTCTGAACCTTAAAAGGAACATGTTTGGAAAAAACATTACATAAAAAGTTAAAAGAGGGCTATTAAGTTAAAAACTTTATAAAAGTATATGTAAAGAACCCGGAATCAGTTTGTCTTTAGTTCGAATTAACTTAATTTAAACCATAAAATCTTGAATCACTGTATTAAACATAGCGGAACATCACTGATGAGGTAAATAAAGTAAACTCCAAAAAATAGAACAAGTGAAGTAAGGCTGGCAGGAGAGTGGCTGAAAGGGCTTAACTTTTTTACTATCTTTATGGTTAAACATTACTTCTGATGCGAAGCGTAAGAAAAATTAATTGTTAGTATTTTTTGTAGAAGTTTTTATATCTTGCCTCGAAGACAAAGGCCTTCCATGCCTATATCTGCACTGCATAAACTACTCCTCACAGCCAAATGGGCACATCTCGAAGATGTAAGACGTAAATCTCTTACAACTCGATACTGTCTTGTTGGTATCTTTGCATGCCTGACGTTTTCGGTCATATATGCACTGACAGGTTTTGCCTTACTTGCCCTAGGTATGGTGCCGCTGCTGACTCTGATCAGCTTAGCACTGTACTTGAATCTTAAAGGTAAAAGTTCACTTGCCAACCATCTGCTGTTACTTGGTGCTAATTTTACTTTACTAGTGTTTGTAGCACTGGTTGGTACACGCACTGGTACACACTACCTGTTCTTCCCTGTTGCATTTGCCGGACTTACTCTTTTTCCGGCCTCCATGCGCAATCAGATGTTTTTCTACATGCTGTTGTCTGTGGTGTGCTTTGTTGGTACCGTTGTGTTTGTTCCTGTTGATTATGCATTTGTAGAGTTGCCTGCTTCCATGATGAGGATAGATTATACGGTAACACTGCTGCTTTCACTGGCAGCAACTTTGTCGATAGGCTACAACATGATTGTTGTTAACCGGGAGGTAATGGAATCGCTAAGGGTGAGCCAGGGACAGCACCAGGCTTTACTGGATGGTATACCCGATCAGATACTTAGGTTTAACCTGGAGGGCGTTTGCCTTGATTTCAGAACCGGAAAATTAAAAGAAGAACAAGCCGACACCGAGCCGTCACGATTTATTGGGCAGCCAATAAGCCGTTTGATGGCTCCGAAACTTGCTATAAAGCTAATAGAGGCAGCCAAGGAAACCCATGAAAGCGGCCGGCCAACTACTTTTGAGTGGTCAACAGGCTCTGTAACCGGCAGGGTGAGCTGCCAGGAGTTTAGGGTTACCAAGCTGAATGGTCGCGAAGTAATTACCCTTATCCGTGATATTACCGACAAATATCAGCAGGAGACAAACAAAAAAGCCAAAGAAGCTGCCGAACATACTGCCAGGGTTAAGTCTGAATTTCTCTCCAGCATGAGCCATGAGATCAGAACCCCCATGAACATTGTTTTGGGGCTCTCCAAGTTGCTGTTGAAAGAAAAGGGCCTCAGCAGCATGGTAAGGGAAAATATCGATGCCATCCGTTTTTCTTCTGAAAACCTGCTGGCAATTGTAAATGATATTCTTGATCTCTCTAAAATAGAAGCCGGCAAATTATCCATCACCAATACATCTTTCGATGTGCGGGACCTGGTACGCAAGCACGTAAACTTCATTAAGGTGTATGCCGGTGAGAAAAAGCTTGATGTACAGGCACACATCGATGAAGATATACCGCCACTTTTGCTGGGCGATGCTGTTCGCCTGAACCAGGTGTTCATGAACCTGACCGGCAACGCTATCAAATTCACCAAAAAAGGGAGGATTATTGTTCGGGCAGAACTTATCCGCAAAGAAGCAGACCAGGCATGGGTGCGCTTTAGTGTATCTGATACTGGCATTGGTATACCCGCTGAAAAAATACAGTTCATTTTTGAGCAGTTCAATCAGCTGCAGGCAGGTGAAGATCTTACTGCTAAATCAGGCACCGGGCTTGGTTTAACAATATCACAGAGACTTGTACACCTGATGGGGGGTAACATTGATGTGGAAAGCGTTATCGGCGTTGGCTCTACTTTCAGCTTTGAGATTCCGCATACCATTGTTAAAATCAGCGCACAGCAAAAACATATTCCTTCTATTGTAAGCAAAGCAGTTCAGCCCGCAGATCTCTCGGGCATACAGGTGCTGCTGGCCGAAGATAATTCTATGAACCAGTTCTATGCACGCCAGCTGTTATCATCCTGGAATGTGCAGGTAGATATTGCCAGTAATGGAATTGAAGTAGTAGAAAAAGCCAGGTGTCAGAAGTACGATATAATCCTGATGGACCTGCAGATGCCGGTAATGGATGGGCTGGAAGCCCTGAAAAAGATTCGTACCTCCAACAGCCTTAATCATAAAACACCTGTGATTTGTGTATCGGCAGATGCCTTTGAGGAAACGAGAACAAAGGCAATGAACCATGGGATGGATGATTTCCTGACCAAGCCAATCAATGAAGATGCTCTGTTTGCTTCGCTGGTTACCCAGCTTGACCGCAAGCTGCCTGTGGTAGATGAGCAACTCAAAAGAGAGGTTGTAAAATCGCAGCCCTTGCTCGATCTGGATAGCCTAAGCCCGGTGCTGCTTGATGATAAAGATGCCCTTTCGGAGTTTCTGGAGCTGTTTGTGCGTAGTGTGCGCGACGACCTGGACCGTTTATCAACAGCCGTGATCATGCTGGATACCGACATGATCGGCAAGCTGGCGCATAAACTAAAGTCTTCATTTAGAAATGTAGGCGCTTATCCGTCAGCACAGTTGCTAGAAGAAATTGAAACAATGACCAAAAGCCAGTACAATACACAGCAGCAATACACCGATCAGCTGCGTGAGCTGATGCAGCACTACCAGAGCATTTCCATCAGCATTCGCCAGAAGCTGGGAAATGCGGCAAAATCAGCCTATTAAACAATTTAGAAGGTTAGAGGGTTTTTTACTTGAAAATTCTCAAACCTTAAAAATGGCTGATAATACATTCAAATGGAAGGACCTGCCAGGTCTTATCAAGGAAACATATACTGAATGGAACAATGATGACCCCTGGCGCCAAAGTGCTGTTGTTGCTTATTACGCTATTTTTAGCCTGCCTGCGCTCTTAATCATTGTTATCACCATAGCTGGGTCAATTTTTGGAGAAGCTGCCGTACAGGGCGAGCTTTCTAATGAAATTGGAAACATGATCGGGCCCGATGCTGCCTCTGAGGTAGAGACCATGATCTCTAATGCTTATACAAATCAGAATTCTGTTATTGCCACCATTATTGGTATTGCCGTTCTGGTTTTTGGTGCCACCGGTGTGTTTTACCAGCTACAGCAGTCGCTTAATAATGTTTGGAATGTTGAGCCTGATAAAGATGCCGGTATCAAAAAGCTGCTGAAAGACAGGCTGACTTCGTTCAGTGTAATTCTGGTGATTGGCTTTCTGATGCTAATCTCACTACTCCTGACAACGCTTTTATCTGTGCTGAGTGACTTTATAGTTCGCCATTTGCCTGATTATCTCCTTTATGTCTTTTATGTGGTTCAGTTTCTGGTTTCATTTGGCATTATTACACTGCTTTTTGGCATGATTTTTAAAATACTGCCGGATGTAGAGCTGGAATGGAAAACGGTATGGACAGGAGCCATTGTAACTGCTGCCCTTTTTGTGATTGGTAAGTTTGCCCTGGGTATCTATTTTGGTAAAGCAAATCCGGGCTCTGCCTATGGTGCAGCGGGCTCTATCATACTAATTCTCCTATGGGTATCTTACTCCTGCCTGATTCTGTTCTTTGGTGCAGAGTTTACTAAAGTGTATGCCAGGCGGTACATGCAAAATGTTAAGCCTAGCAAGCATGCCAAAAGAAAGAATCATAAAAATAATGAGTCCGGCAATGGAAGCCAGGCATCCCAAGACCGCACTTCAGCTTCAGGAGCAGATAATCTAGATCATGAGGCCGGTAAAACAGGGCCAGAGGTGATTAGAGTACAGCGAAAGCCAAGGCGTTCTTTCTAAAAGAAGCCGACCAGCCACTGCAATAATTCTACCAGACCCCATACGATAAGTGCGATTAGCACCACCAGTACAACTACTACGGTTATAAGCACACTGGTACCGCTGCCGCTGTGCTTACCCTCTTCATAATGCTCTTTCAGGAGGCGTATGTTTCTGCTGTTTGCCTTATAGAAAAAGTCGAAAATCCACCCAATAACAGGGATACTGCCAATAGTAGCATCAAGCGCTACATTAACAAGCATTTTAAACACTACCCTGCGGCTAACACCAAACCTGATCATGTAAATGATAAGGCCACCCGAAATTGCGGCTGCTGTGGCATCGCCGAATATAGGAATCAGGCCCAGAATGGGGTCGAGCCCAAAGCGAAAATTTGTACCCGGAATTCTGAATTTTGAGTCCATGATCCGGACCATTTTCTCCACCCAATAAAGGTTTGGAGTATCATTGTCAATATTGTGTGGTTTAGATAATGCAGTTCTGGTTTTCATGTCACTACATACGAGCAATAGGGGAGAAGGGTTAAAAAAAGCCTTATCTGGTTAAGATAAGGCTTGTGAGCGTTGATTAGTATTGAGATAGTACTTACTTTTTACCACCTGGTCCTGCTTTTGCTGCAGATCCATTTACAGTGTTTCCTTTTTTATCGAGTACAACAGCTTTGCCCAGGCCAAGGTCGCTTAAACGGCCTAGCTGTGTTTGTGCATCGCCAACGATCAGGTACACCATCTGGTTGGGGTTCATATAGCGCTGCATCAGTGCTTTACTTTGCTCCAGCGACATATTCTGTATAATGCTCTGGTTGCGGATCATATAATCCTTTGGCATGTTGTAGGTGCTGATGGATTGCAGAACACCCAATTTCTGGTATGGCGTTTCGTAAGCACGCGCATCCTGGCGTACCAGTGCCTGCCGCGTTTTTTCAAGTTCGGCCTCTGTATATTCCTGCTGATAGCTATCAAGTATGCTTTTAAAAGTTTCTACTGCCTCTTTGGTAACATTAGATTGTACAGAGGAGCTGGCCGTAAAATAACCTGGTGCGTTGGCAAAACGGTTAAAGCCGCTGTAGGCACCATAAGTATAGCCTTTTTCTTCTCTTAATATTCTGAATAATAAGCCACCTGAACCCTGGCCCAGGTGGTAGTTGGCTACATTGGCAGCAAAATACTCGGCAGGTTCATTAAATTCTGCTAACCTGCCAATCCTGATGACAGACTGTTTTGCATTAGGCACATCTACAAAATACAGCACCGGCTTTGTTGTAGGAGCTTTAGCTGTTGCTACTGGAATATTAACCTGTTTAACCTGCCAGTTTTGCGCTAAGGGCTCAAGTGATTCCATTACAGTGTTCTGGTCAATCATGCCGACAATATGGAATGAGGCCACAGAAGGAGAGAAGTACTGATTGTAATACTCCTTCAGGTTATCAATGGTAAGGGCATTTACAGTTTCTGTTGTGCCACGCATGCTTTGGGCCATGGTGTTGTCTGCTCCATACAGCAGCTTGCTGAACACATCACTGGCTACTGCTTCCGGATTTGCTTCGGCCTGCTGTATGCGGTTTAGCTGTGCCTCCTTCAGGCGTTCAAATTCCTGTGCATCCCAGCGTGGCCGCAACAGAATTTCGTTTACCAGCTTCATTACCTCGTCGTAATTGCGTGCAAGCGTGTTGGCATACAGGGTTATGCTCTCGCGGTCGGTAACCATGCTGATGTTAGCGCCCAGCATACCAATGGCATCTTCCAGTTCTTCAGGAGTTTTGTTGGCAGTGCCTTCCATCATCAGGTCTGTGAGCAGGCTGGTGAGTCCGGCATTTTCCTGCTCTTCCAGAAGGCCTCCGCCCATTAGCCTGATGCTGATTTGTACCACAGGCAGCTCTTCATACTGAATGCCGTAAACATTAAGTCCATTGGCTAATTCGGCATCCCATATCTGTGGCACATTAAGGGTAGGTGCAGCGCCCAGCTCGGGCTCAATGCTGCGGTCAATTGCAGAGGGGGTTTTCTGAATTTCTTTTGCTTCAGCATCCTCATCAAAAGTTTGTGTTACTGCAGAAGAAATATCTTCTTCCTCTACAGCCGCTTTTTGCGAACCCTCCACAGCAAGATCAAGCTGCCCCTGCGGAACAAAGGAACCAATGACATGTGGCTTATTGCGGATGTATTGCTGGAAAACACGGTTTACATCCTCCATGCTTACCTGCTGATACTTTTCTACATCTTCCAGCAGCTTATCGGGAGAGCCTGCAAACTCATTGTAATAAGCCAGCTGGTAGGCCTTGCCAAATACACTGGTTAAGCCATTGTACAGATTGGTTTCCTGCATGTTACGGATACGCTCAAGGTCCTGCTCTGTAAATCCATTGATTGCGAAAGAATCAAGTGCAGCCATAACGGCTGAGTAAGCCTGATCCAGATCTTTGTTATCAAAAGTTCTTATTTTGATGTTGAATGTTCCTGCAAGTTCCTGGCTGCTGTTGTATGCACGTGGGGAGGGGGCTATCTTTTGCTGCTCTACCAGTACTTTGTAGAGAGGCGCACGCTTGCCATCTGCCAATAGGTCGCCAAGAATATCCAGGGCATAAGAGTCTTCATTGAATAACTCTACAGTAGGCCACACCAGGGAAAGCTCTGGTACTTTGGCATAATTATCTTCGTGATACACTTTAACATTGGTACTAAGCTGTGGTACCTGGGGCTGTTGTGCGGGTACCTGTCCGCGGTCTTCAATCTCTCCAAAGTATTTTTTAACCCACTCCCGGGCCTGGTCTTTTTCAAAATCTCCGGCTATTACCAGTGTGGCATTGTTGGTGCCATAGTAGCTTTCATAGAATTCCTTTACATCATCTACGGTGGCAGCCTGTAAATCGGCTAGCGAACCGATGGTTAGCCAGTTGTAAGGGTGATCGCCAGGATATAAAGCTTTGTTAATAACATAGCTGGTATGGCCATAAGGCTGGTTATCGTAGCGCTGGCGCTTTTCATTTTTCACTACCAGCTTCTCATTTTCCAGGGCAGCACGGGTTACTGTGTTAATGAAAAAGCCCATGCGGTCAGACTCCATCCACAGTACTTTCTCCAATGCATCTTTTGGCACTGTTTCGTAATATATGGTGCCGTCTGTCCAGGTGCCGCCATTAAAGGTTCCTCCCAGGTCGTTTATGCGGCTAAAGAAATGTCCTTTGGGTACATTTTCAGAGCTCTGGAACAGCATGTGCTCAAAAAAGTGCGCAAAGCCAGTGCGGCCGGGCTTTTCCCTGCTTGAACCAACATGGTAAACAATTGAAACTGCCACAATCGGATCGGAATGGTCCTGGTGAAGAATTACTTCAAGTCCATTGTCGAGCGTGTACTTCTCATAATCAAGGCTTATTTCCTGTTTGTTTTCTGCTTCTTCAACTACAGGCTCGGGTGTGCTGGCGCTGCTAACCTGCTGTTTGCTGGTTTCGCATGCAGTGCTGCCAAGCATGAGCACTGCCAGGAGGGTAGCCCATGTTCGGTTTCGTAAAATCCTCATCATTAGTCTTTTAAATTGGTTTGTTTAAATTAAAAAATCAGGCTAAAAGATAGCCAAAAGTCTCTTAATAGCCAAGAATGCTATTGAATCAGCTTGCCGGTGATGCTACCGGCAGCTATTTAAAAATCAATGAAACCGCCTGCACCTTTTTAAATTGTTTACTTCGGTTAAACCTTTGCTTTAAGAGACAAAAAGTTTTAAAGCTGATCTTAGGAATCAGTATGGTCTTAAGAAACAGAAAAAAGTAGCGCCCTGGCCTGGCTGGCTTTTTACTCTTATTTTTCCGCCATTCTTTTCAATGATCTGCTTTACAAGGTGCAGACCAATGCCAGTTCCTTTTTTGTGGTTGTTAAGCCGTTTAAAAGGTTTAAAAAGCTGATGCCCCCATTTTTTCAGGTCCATGCCCATGCCATTGTCCTGTACGAGCAGCATTACTACATCGCCTTTCTGTTCGGTGCAAATATTAATATGGGGAGGTCTATCGGGGTAGCTGTACTTAATGGCATTGCTAATCAGGTTGCGCATAATACTGCTAAGATAGGCACGGTTGTATCGGATCTTTTCGCATTGCAGGTACACGCTTATACTGCCATTTGCCTCCTTCAGTTTTTTACCATACTCATGCTCCAGCTCCTCCAGCATTTCCTGAAAATCAATTTCATCGGCTGCTACATTACTGTCTTTCTCAATACGCAGTATTTCTATCAGTGCATCTAGTGTGCGCTTGAGGTGCTGTATGCCATTATTCATGGCAGCAACATACTTTTGCTGGTCGTCAGGGGAGTTATCCTGTGCAAAGAATGTAAGCAGCATATCCAGATTAACTACCGGCGATCTTAAGTCATGCGCTACTGCATGAACGAAAGTTTCCATGAGCTGGTACCTGTTCTCAAGCTCGTTTAAATGGGCTTTTGTAAGCTCCGCCTGTTTTATCTTGGTGATATCCAGCGAGAAACCAACAGCAAGTTCTCGTTCAGCATCAAGGTAATAGTAGTTGAAAAAGCTGGAGGTGCCCTTATCGTCGGTGCGTTCAAATACAAAGCTCTGCGGCATGCCTTTAAAAACCTGCTCCAGCTGTGCAGGAAAAACACTTGAAACCTGCGACGCAGGGTTGCCAAGCAGCCTTCTTCTTTCCAGTCCTGCAGCTTTAAGGCCATCGCCAATCACAGATATGATCTGTTTGTTTTTGTTGATGGCAATAATACAAACCGGCAGGTTTTTCAGAAAGCCGCTTATGAGGCGGTCCTTTGCCTGTAACTGCACCTGCTTATCTACACGGTCGGTAATATCCTGCACTATGCCAATAAGAGAGGTTATGCAACCCTTATTGTAGAATGCTTTTGCCTGCACCCAGAGAATCTGAATATTACCGTTGCTGTTTTTAAAGTGCAGGGTGAGCTCCTGTGTTTGTTCCCCGGCCAAAAAACCAGTATATGCATTCTCAACAGCTGCAAGGTCTTCAGGAAAAAGCGTCTTGCTTAAAAAATCCATAGAAAAGTCTTCTTCTTTTGAAAGACCGGTAAGATGTTTGAGCTGTTGTGTGGCTACAAGCTTATTTATCTGTGGCTTCCATTCAAAACAACCAAGATTACCCAATGCCTGGGCCTCATCCAGAAAAGCCTTGTTAAGCAGGCTTTTTGACTGCAATTTCTGCTGATAGGTGCCATCGTAACAAAGCCCGCTGATTATGTATCCTTTACCTTCTGTACGGAAGGCACTTGCAGAGAGCGTGAGGTATCTGAATCGCCTTCCTGACGGTCCCTGGTATCGAACGTTTAGCTGAAACAGGCCGCCTTTGCGTTGCAGTTCAAACACCTTTTTCAGCAGACGTTTAACATCATCGGGATGAATGTATCGAAGCCACTCCTGTATTTTCAGCTTATACTTACTTAGGTTTAAGAGCTTCTGAAGCCCGGGATCAAGCACAAGCATGTCGTCCTTTGGGTTATAGCTCCAGAGCCCAGTATGGTGCAGCTGGCCCAATATGTAGAGAGCCTGTTCTCCTTTGGTTTTGAGTGATACATCAGTTTCTGCCTGCTTTACATTGGCTACAACGTGCCAGCCCAGTAACTCTCTGTATACAGTTGGCAGCGATCTGGCAGTTAGAGTACAGCTAATCCATGATATGCCATCAAGAGCCTGCAGGTTGCCAGGTATCTCTATCAGGGCAGGAGATTCCTTTTCGTGCTCTGTCAGGAGTAGTTTTAGCAGCTTTTCGGTATCTGATGGGTGCAGCAGAAGGGGTAACTGCAACTCAGGAGCAATAGATGAGACCTGCTCGCCTGCATAGATGCTGTTTTTTTGTGGATGTGCTAAAAACTGGTAATCGGCACTTTGCTCCGAAGCATGATGCGCAGGAAGATGGGGCCAGTTTTGTGGGGAGCTTTGAACAAGATCTGTTCTGAATTGTGGATGAAAATCGCTGATTGTGGAAATATTCGACATGCTGCTACCCAATAATGCTTTAAGAGCTATCGTTAAGCTTGATTAAGAGTAAGATATAAAATTTCAGAAATATTTTACCCTGAAACTTGCTTTATATTTTACTATTTAAACTGTGTTCAAACAGTTAAAGCTTTTCTTCGATAGCACTCCAGGCATAACTGACGGTGGCAGTAGCAAGAGGTTAGGTACTGCTGAAAGTATGCTTTACTTTTTCAACTAATTTCTTGCCCCAGCCCGAGTCATTTTCGTTATCATCTTCTCCAATAAGATACCCCATTGGGTTTAGCGGTCTTATGTTATCAAAAATAATTTTGGCTATACCCAGAAACGGCATTGCCAGAATAGCGCCGGATATACCCCATATGATTTCACCAAGTATAACAACAGAGATAGCAAAGAACCCATTCAGATCTACTTTCTTGCCAACAACAAGTGGTTCTAACAGGTAATTTTCCAGCAGCTGTGTGGCGGTAAAAAGTATTACAACACCCATGGCGGCAGTTGTTCCCTGGTTAAGCAGTGCCAATGATAAGGGTAAAATGGCTCCTATAATGTTACCAACAAAGGGTATTATACTTAAAACAGCCGCAAACACACCAAAGAATATTGCCTGCTGAACACCTATAACACTTAAACCAACACAGTAGCAGACAGCTAAGATAGACATTAGCAACAAACGGCCACCCAGGTAGCCTTTGGCTACATTGGCAGAATTTACTATTATCTTTTTTGCATTCTCCCGCTTTTCTTCAGGGGTATACTTAATGATGAAATTCTTGAAGCGCTGCCGGTACAGCAGCAGCAAAAAAATATATACCAGCATTAAAAGGCCTTTAACAACAACACTCACAAAAGACATAGCGAACTGCTGACCTATGCTGGAAGCACCTGATTTGCCTTTCTGAATGGCTTGTTGCTGCTGTTTTTCAGAAATACCAAACTGCTCCTGAATGTATTCCTGGGCCTGATTAATTTTTTCATTAAGTGTGCTTTGTAATTGGGGTAATTCTTTGGAGAAGCCCTGTATCTGGCTGCTTAGCAGATAGAATATTCCAAATATTAAGGCTACAAACAGAATCACTGAAATGAGTGCAGCAAGCTTTTCATTAATGCCCCATGATTCCATTGTACGGGAAACAGGCCATAATAGCATGGCTATAATAGCAGCAAATGCAAGTGGCTCCAGGAATGGCTGTGCATAGCGAATGCCTGCAAAAAATAACCACATAATGAAAAGTATAAGCGCAACCTTCAGTAAAGGTTTAGTAGTAAGGTGAAAAGACATATTGGTTGAAAAAATTGATTGTCTGTTCCTGATACTAAATGAAACTCGTTTTTAGCATTATAGTTAACCAATCGGCCATAAATCAAAAAAAGCCCTGCAAAGGCAGGGCTTTAGGATTTTAAGTATTGAAAATTAACTACTCTTTACCTTTTGCACCATAAGAAGTGCTTTGGTTATTTACTTTGTGCGTATTTCTGTTAGGGTTGGTCTGTATATCAGAGCGAGGTTGTTCAACTCCTTCTGTATATTCATCAGCAAGCATATCCCGCTTGTGCTGATCAAATTTGGATTGGGCTACATTGTCTTTTATCTGTGCACCATGTTTACCGGAATCAGAAGGGTTACCTTTTCCTTGTACTGATGGATTATTTGGATCGCTATTAGTTGCCATATCTATTTCTATTTAATTGAACTCTTATTGTATAATAAAAAACGGCTCTGGTCACAAAAGGTTATTGATCAGAAGTTCCATGGGAATGTTTCAGGCATTCGATGGGATGTTCCTTCCACATGCAAAGGGTGCAAGGCCTGGCTCTCTTTCAGGAACACAAAAGCATCGTAGCGTTTAGCTATTTTAGTAGGAACGTAATTTGAATGCCGCTCCCGTTCAGGGTTGTATACCACACCCACTGCACGGTGTAAAACAGACTTCTGCAGTTCGGGAAATTTCTTCAGATCTTCCGACAGTAGTATGAGGTTGTCGCCGGTTTGCTGCAACATATGCTCCCAGCTACTTTCACGGGCGGGTGGCAGCTCCATTGTTTCAGTAGGAGCACCCCAGAATCTGCCTGCAGTTACCGTTCCCTGGTAAGAGCCAAAGCCAACCAGCCTTACCCTGTCTTCTCCCCATTGCTCCCGGGCCAGCTGCCCTATGTTAAACATACCAGCCGACGACATATCCGTAAAGCGTGCATCCCCGATATGGGTATTGTGCTCCCACACAATAGCTTTGCTGTTCGCTCCATGGTAGTCCAGCAGTTTGTTTAAGGTCGTCATCATGTGCTCATCCCTTAAATTCCATGACTGTGGCCCGGGGTCTATCATAATGCGGTAGTACTTTTCGGCATTTACAGCAATACGGGCGTTTTGCTCTGCATTAAAAGCACCCTCAGGGTCCATGTCATAAAGATTTGAGCGGGATCGCACCGTTCTTAGCAATTCAATTACTTCTTTCTCGCAGCTCTTGGGCATCCAGCGCTGGGCCCTGGCGTATGATATGCCTCCTTCATCATCGCGGTAAGGCTCAAGGCAGCTGATGGTTCTGCGGGCATATTCGGCTGCCTGCGGATCTTCCTTTTGCAGGTAGTCCATAATAGCATCAAGCGATTCCCACAAACTGTAAACATCCAGACCGTAAAAGCCTACCCTGTTTTGGGCACTCCGTGGCATATTATGGCGACGCAGCCATTCAGAGAAAGCTACTACTTCCCAGTTTGCCCACATCCAGGTTGGCCAGCGCTCAAACTTCCTGATTACCTCTTCGGCTGTACTGCCGCTGTCGGGATAGTTTTTTACATAGCGGTTAATACCGTAACAATCCGGCCAGTCTCCTTCTACAGAAATAAAGTTGAATCCTTTTTCTTCCATTAACCTTCGGCTTAACTGCATGCGCCAGGTGTAGTACTCATGAGTGCCGTGAGAGGCCTCGCCAAGCATGACAATTCTGGCATCGCCTATAGCATTCAGCAGTGGGTCAAGATCTTTTGCATCTGTTAATTTGTGCGATACATCAGCAAGCTTTTCTGTAGTCATAGCAAAATGTTTAGGTTAAAAAATGGCAAAAGTACCTATGTAATTAATGCAAAACCTTTAACATGTGTTTGAGTTAATAAGGTATAAATAGTTGAGTGTGATTTTTTTAACATCTAACCCCCTTTAGCTATGAGTATTGTAAAAGTAATTGAAGTGATTGCATCTTCTGAAAAGAGTTTTGACGATGCAGTAAGAAATGCTGTTCTGGAGGCCTCACAGAGCGTTAATAACATTAATTCTGTTTATGTAAAGGAGATGAACGCGAACATCAAGGATAACAATGTTATCTCTTACGGCGTCAATGCAAAAATTTCCTTTGTTGTAAACAGCTAGCAGAGGAGTGGCTTTTTGTAAACCTGCTAACCAAAGAGGCCTGATATACCTCATGGTTATACAGAAAGCAGTATTATTCAAACAAAACAGGGATTTTGGTTGTAATCATCTAAAACAAACCTAATCTCTGACACATGAAACAAATACAGAAGCTTTATTTTTTTCTTTTTTTCTTTGCTGTTGTAAGCTGTAATGTTACAGAAAGTAGCCCTGGGCATGATATAACTGCTACAATCAATGGAGAAACATGGTATTTTTATGATGTTTCTGCTGGTAATACCGATCAGGGAGATGCCACACTTACAGCAAAGGGTTATCTGAATGGAGATCAGGGCGCTGAACCAGCCGATCTTGAAATTGTATTTGTTGGGCTCTCTAATATTAGTGATGCCGGAGAAGGTTATACGGCAGACTTTGCACCTACCAATACAGGCACAAGTGCCTATGCAGTGGTAAATTTTACAGATCAGAACAGGCAATTTGATACAAAGCTGGATCCGGAAACTACCGGCACTTTCAGCATAACAGAAATGGAGAACAACACCATGAGTGGTAGTTTCAACTTCAATGTAAAAGATCAGTTAGGAAATGTATTAAACGTAGAAAGTGCAGAATTTGAAAATGTAGCGCTTGAATAACAGCTATAGATATAATTATATTAAGAAGCCCTTCTGAGCAGAGGGGCTTTTTTTTGTGCCCAAAACAGGGAGAATCACTATTGTTTGCAGCCTTAACAAGTTCCGATTTCCCGTAAAAACTAGCCTGATTGATAGATAAGGGAATAACAAATACGCCAGAATGACCGTAAATATTAGTAATTCTGACGAATTGACATTTTGTAAAACAAGCATAGCAGCCTGGTATTCAACTCCGTAAGGGGATTAAAGTTGGCACGCTGATTGCTTATTTTTTATATAATAAATAAGGAGTATACATGAATTTATTACAACATAAAGATCTATTACGCGGGCTGCTAAATCAGGGGGATTTACTAAATACTCTGAACGGTGGTGCTGCTATGACATACGTTGAGGAGCAGGAGTACGAAGATCATTCTTTACTTACTTTCTGGGCTCCAACTGTACCTGCAGAGTCGTTTAATGTGGTGTTAAATAACAACTCACTGGTTGTTTTTTCGCTGTTGCCTTCTGCCGGTTCCGAACCAGAGGTTGGTTCATTTAACATACCAATGTTTTTCCGCAAATTTACTTTACCAGCTTATGCCGATGCTGAAAATATAGAAGCCGTGCATGAAGAAGACAGGCTGAGTATTATCATTCCATACAAAAGCAATGGGGTGCCCTTACGGAAAATCAACATCAGACACGATCATGATCATGATAACGAATAAAAAATAGAAAGGCAGGAGTTTTACTTCTGCCTTTTTTATTTCCAGGTGGTTGTGTGAAGTTGCTGTGTAGCAATCAACACATCTTTACGGCTTATTTGTCCCATCAGGTAACCTTGTTGATCTACAACGGGAAAACGCCTGTATGGGGAGTTCAGAAAAGCACGGGCTGCAGTAAGCAGGTCGGTGCCTGGTGTAAGGCTGTAAACTTCAGAAGACATGTAATCGGCAGCAGTATGGTCGCACTGCGGGCAGTTATAGTAGCCGTCGTCAAGCAGAACCTTCAGGCAATCTTTTTCCGAAAGCATGCCTACCACTTTTCCCTTACTATCTACTACTGGTGCTCCGGATATTTTTCGCTGCAGCATAATACCAATAGCTTCATTGATGGGCGTATTCTTCCGGAAGGTTATCACATCTGTGATCATGAAGTGACTGATGGGCAGGTAGCGGACATCCTGAACAGGATCTCCCAATTTTTCTTTCGTTTTAATGAAGGATGGGGTAAAATTCATAGCTTAAAAAAACAAGTAAACAAAATTATATTCTTTAATATAACAAAAAAATCATTTTAAAACAAGTGGAAATTTGTTCACTGCACTTTGCCATGTGTAAATAAAGGAATTGGTTTAGGCCTGCTATGCAGAAGAACTGCAGCTAAGCATTTTAGTATCTCAAGGCTGTTTGATAGAGTGTTTGCCAGCACTGATACTTTTCACCCAGATAAAAATTTTAAACGAGCCTGCTTTTGCGATCTATGATCTGCCAAAAAAAGAAAAAGCTGCACAGGCAGCTTTTTCTTTACTATCATGGTTACTATTAACCTCCTCCGAAGATTCGGTCAAGGAGGCCTCTTTTCTTCTTTTTCCCATCATCAGGATTTGGGTTTCTACCTCGTTTAGTAGGACGGACGGTGCCATCTGAATTATCAGAGTCGCCACCGCCAAAAATGCGATCAAATAAATCCAGATCAACTGGTTCTTTGTATGGTTCGCAGTCCATCATGGCGAACACCTCACCCGACAAATCAAATTTGGCGTTGGTTACCTTCTGATAGGTTGTGTCTTTGTTTACCTGCTGCCAGAACAACGCATAAACAGGCAGGGCAGTGCTGGCTCCCTGTCCTAGGCTGGAGGAGCGGAAGCGTATGCCCGGATCATCGGCGCCCACCCAGGCGCCTGCTACCAGTTTAGGAGATATGCCAATGAACCAGCCATCTGCATAAGATTGTGTAGTACCGGTTTTACCGGCCATATCATTATTTACCTTGTACTTCCAGCGCAGACGGCTGGCGGTGCCTTTATTTACCACCGAGCGCAGCATGTTAATCATAATGTCGGCTTTTAGTGGCTCAAGGGCCAGTCTGCCCCTCTGTTCCGTATTAAACTCTTCCAGCACATTACCATTTCGGTCTTCTATGCGCAGCAGGTAAACAGCTTCTACAGCTTTGCCTTTATTAGCGATGGTTGCATAGGCTGACACCATTTCTGTTAAAGACAGTTCCGGTGTTCCAAGGGCAATGGAAGGTAGTTTTGGAATTTCGTTTTTAATACCCATGGCCTTAGCCATATTGATGGTGTTGGAAAGACCTGTACGTTTCAGGACCTTAACACTTACGGTGTTCACTGAATTCATCAGGCCGCCTTCCAAAGTATATTCACCTTCGTAATTACCATCAGAGTTGCCCGGGGTCCAGTTGTCTAGCTCCGGGTATGTTTCCTGCTCGGCAGAGATATAGGTGCAGGGATCAGCCCCCTGCTGCAGAGCTGCTGCATACACAATTGGCTTGAAGGTACTGCCTACCTGCCTGCGGGTGTTGGTGTTAACATGATCGTATTTGAAGTACTTATGGTTTATGCCGCCCACCCATGCTTTTACTTGCCCCGACTGCGGGTCCATGGCCATAAATCCTGCATTCAGGAAATACAGGTAGTGCTTTACCGAATCAAGAGGCGCCATCAGGGTATCCAATTCACCTTTCCAGCTGAAGATCTTCATCGGTATTTTTTCGTCAAACGCTTTCTGAATTTCCTTTTCTTCCAGCCCCTCTGCTTTCAGCTGTTTATAGCGGGCGCTTCTGTGAATAGCGTTTAACAGTATTTTATTGTTGCCCTTCCAGGGAGCAGTACGCCCCCAGTGTTTATAAAAAGTAGCCTGCAGCTCTTTTAAATGCGTTTGAACGGCATTTTCAGCATAGGTCTGCAGGCGCGAGTCAATGGTGGTATAAATTTTAAGCCCGTCGCGGTAAATGTTATAGGCAGAGCCATCTGGCTTTTGATGCTCCGAAGCCCATTTCTGTAACTCCTGTTTAAGGTGTGTTCTGAAATAAGTGGCCAGGCCTTCGTTGTGGTCCTGCTTATTGTAGTTAAGCACCAGCGGCAACTCCTGCAGCGAGTCTTTTTGCTGAGGGGTTAAATAACCGTACTTCGACATTTGCGAAAGTACCACATTGCGCCTTTGGGTTGCACGTTTAGGGTGCATGCGCGGGTTATAGCCAGTGGTAGCTTTTAGCATGCCTACCATGGTGGCGGCTTCCTGCTGATTCAGGTCTGCAGAAGTTTTATTGAAATAACGCTCTGATGCTGTTTCTATTCCCCATGCATTATCGCTAAAGGGTACAGTGTTCAGGTAAAGGGCGAGTATATCTTCTTTGCTGTACACATCTTCCAGACGTTCGGCAATAATCATTTCCTTAACCTTTGCAATGGGCAGGCTTAAAACGCCAAACCGCTTATCGCGCGGAAAAAGGTTCTTGGCCAGCTGCTGGCTAATGGTGCTGCCGCCGCCTGAGCTTTCTTCCTGCAGCATCAGGGTTTTAACGGCAACACGTAAAATACTGCGGTTGTCAACACCATCGTGCTCAAAAAAACGAGAATCTTCTGTTGCCACCAGGGCATTTATGATATTTGGTGATATTTCTGAATAAGGAGTATTGGTACGTTCCTGTATGTAATACCTGCCCAGCAGCTTACCATCTGCTGAAAAGATCTCGCTGGCTTCGGAGGTTTGCAATACCTGTAGCTCCCGGCGGTCGGGAACATCGCCAAATGCGCCCAGCCTAACTGCCTGGTAAAAAGTAAAGACTCCAAACATAAGCACCAACACCGAAACACATAGGGCAATACCTATCTTATTAGCCAGTGGTAGGCTGTTAAAGTTGTAGTTGTGGTTAAGGTGGTGATTTTTGAACCGGACCCAAAAAGACTCCGATGACTGTGGCTGTTCTATAAACTCTCTATTTTCTTTCATTCTGTTAGATCCTGATACATGACAGGCAGCCCTGCTTTAGGCCATGGCTGCCTGTCTTTTTCTCTATACGCTCAAATATAGTGCCTGTTGCTATTGCTAAAGCATTAATTTACTTTAATAGTTCTTTATTTGGTCAACTGGCAGGGGCCTGTTTAATATTCCGTTGTCTGTTTATAGTAGCAAAGCAATGATTATGTACCAGCGCTGCGATACTTGTATAACATAATTGGATAGATGCAGGATAAGAAAATTAGGAAGTGTTCAGCAAATCCCGTTTTGTATCAATTAACAGTTACATCACGTTTAACATAGGAAATATACGTGCAGCTGCCAACACTTAGCTTTTTATAATATAATAAGTAATACCAGTGCCCGTGACAATTACGGGATAAGCAGGGGCAAAATTTTTTTTAATGTTCAGTTGAAACATGCCAAAACAAGCAACCATACTCATACCTGATATAAGCGGCTTCACAGAGCTCTTCAGTAAAACCGATCTTCATTTCAATACCGGTGTTTTATGTGAATTGCTTAATGAGCTAATAAGGGTGGCCGATGATGAATTCCGGGTAGCTGAAATTGAAGGTGATGCTATTCTTTTTTACATCACCAGCAAGAAATTAACTAATGAAGAACTGGTAAGCTATTGCCTGAGGGCCTACATTCATTTTCATGCCTACCTGATTAAGGTAATTGACAGGGTGGAAGATCCCGTTGCCCGCGAAGCAGCAGAGCGGCTGAATATTAAATTCATTGCCCATTACGGCTCTATTGCTGAAATAAATATTTCAAATTTTTTCAAACCGGTTGGCTTACCCCTTATTCAGGCACATAATTTACTGAAGAATAGTATTGATAGTGATTCGTACATACTGGTCACCAAAGATTTTTGTGATGCACCTGAGTTGCCCGCTGGAGGTCCTCACTGGCCCGAGCCACTGCAATGGCAGGAGGGAAAGGAGGAGTACCCTGTAATAGGCGTACTGGAGTATCGTTATGCGCTGCTGGAGGCATCTGAATCTGCAGTTACTAAGAATTCTGGTAAAGCTTAACACCCTCTGTTTCCTCACCGCGCCTGAAACGGTTTACCAGCAGGTGCGCCTGCCGGGTAGGCTCGGGTATTCGGTATTTCCCCAGGCTTTTATTGGTAAGGGCAAGGGCATCTTCCATGCTCATGCCATTCCCCGGCGATACAAATACTGGTTTGGTTCCTTTTTTACTTCGGAAGGCGTAGCCCACCAGCTCCTTTTTATGTATTAGAGGCTCCGTGGCACCTTTCTCGTCTGCTGGCTCCAGGTAATTACCAGTAAGTTTCTTTTTGGCACAGCCCAGGGTAGGGCAGCCGGTTACCAGCCCCAGGTGTGTGGCGATACCCATTCTGCGTGGATGTGCAATGCCATGACCATCAACCACAAGGGCATCAGGTTTCTGTGGCAAAAGCTCCCATACCCTCAATAGAGATGGTATTTCACGAAAAGACAGAAAACCCGGTATGTAGGGAAAGCCAGCGGTGCCCTTAGCAACAGCATGCAAGATTGGCTGCAGCTCCGGGAGTTTTAAAATAATGATACCGGCATAAACTTCATCTTCGTAAAGGTTGAAGGAAATGTCGGCGCCACCCAGGTAGTTAACTGCTTGTTGCATGGGTTCCAGGTTTAACTGTTCCCGGAGCGATTGCTGAAGTATCAGGGCTTCCTCGGCCGAAGCTGGATGTTTGTATTGGTTTTTTGTGGAATATGCCATAGCTTAAAAAATAATTGAAATAGACCCTAAAAAGTTATGGAAATTACCATTTTAGGCTGCGGTGATGCTTTTGGCAGCGGTGGCAGGTTACAAACCTCTTTTTTTATATACACTGGCAAACATCAGTTTTTGCTCGATTGCGGTGCTACCATCGTGCCCGCTTTACATAAGCATGGGCTCTCGGGAGCAGAAATAGATGGGGTGATCATCACCCATTTTCATGGCGATCATTACGGGGGTTTGCCCTACTTTCTGCTGGAGGCAGCCAAGCGCTATAAGCGTAAAAAGCCCCTCTCGCTCATCAGCCCGCCCGGCCTTAAAAAGAGGTTGGAGCAGTTGCTTCCGCTCCTGTACCCTGGTACCGAAGATGTGTTTAATGCTTTTCCCATAGAATACAGAACGTTTGGAGAAACCGCCATTAACGTGCACGATATAGAGATACAGGCATGGGAGGTAGTGCATGCTGCAGATAGCCTGCCACATGGCTTGCGTATCAGGGCGGGAGAGAAGGTGCTGGCTTTTTCCGGAGATACCACCTGGCACGAAAACCTGATACCAATAAGTGCAGGAGCAGATCTTTTTATATGTGAGTGTAATTTCTGGAAAGGAGAGAACTCCAGCCACCTTAGCTGGGAGGTACTGAAAAAACATTTAGGCAGGCTTTCTGCCAAAACGATCAGGCTAACACATGCCGGGGATGATGTGCTGGAAAGGCAGGACGAACTGTCGGTTAAACTATTGAGTGATGGAGAAAAGCTGGCCTTATAGGTGCACAGCTTTTCTCCGGCATCAGCCCTGATGTTACCTGCGGGCCTTGCTCTTTTTCTTTGATCCGCCTGAGACCAATATTAACAAGCCCAGCACTGCTACTGCCCCGCTAATAATCACTGGGGTCCAGTCGGCCTGGCTTACAGTAATCTGCTTGCCAAAGATTTTAAGGCTTTCTGTATTGTCGTAAGCGTTTAGCCCGGTAATAAAAGTGCCAACCAAACCAGCAATGAATAAAACAACTCCCACTAATCGTTTCATAAACCAAAGTTTTTGGCAATTTAAGGTTTTATCAGCGTAAAGCACAGCAGCAGATATTTTTTAAACCTGCAGTTTTGGTATCACACTTACATGGCTTGCTGAAGAGCAGCCACATTTATTTTTACTTATCCTGAACAATCTGCCAAAACTTACGGGCAGCCTCTGGAAGCTTTTCCAGTCTTGATTTCAGGATCTGCTCATGTTCCCTGCCCACCTTTTCATATACATCCTCGGGATACTGGCTAAAGGCTTTGTGTATAACCTCATCGGTAATCTGCTCCTGAATTTCTGTGGCCACACGCAGCATTTCCGGCAGGTCTACCGACTGTAAAATAAGTCTATCCATTTTTATAGACTGCTTTGTGAGCCCTTTTACATTTTTATAGTCGGGATGAAAAGACTGGAATTTATTATTGAAAAGAAGCGTGATGTGGCTGAATAGCCCTTCGTCGAAACGATAAAAAGCCATATCGCGGTCTCTGGGCAGCGGCTTGAAAATTTTTCTTCCATCTTCCTCTACCAGGGCCCAGTTCCACTGTCCTTCATGTCTGTCCCAATCGCTGATGAGCATATCAAAAAGGCGACTGCGGGCATACAACATGGTATCTACAGGATATCCTTCTTTTTTTACAACATTGAGCATATCTTCTGTATCCTCAATCTTTTCAGGATTTCCAAATATCTCTGCGCCTTCCCAGCTGCCATCGGCATCTTCTTCCAGCAGGGCTAACCTGCCTGCCATTCGCTCATTGTATTCGCCCTTACTATCATCGTACGGTACAAATACAATTTGTGGGTTTGTATGCAGTATATCAATAGCTTCTGCCAGTACAGGAACTACCAGTGCGCCATATGGATTTAGTGCAGCTACCTGGTCACGGAACATAAATCGCATGATGGTAGGTCTTAAAATACCAGGTAATGCCTGGGCCTGATCTTTATTTACTGAACGTAGGGCCCACTCCCTGCCATCTTTATCTTTAATATCAAGGCCTATGGTCTGCTCGCTCCCGCCAATAGAGGCTGGCTCCAGACCGCCTTTGGTGCTGTCCCATTTAAATACAGCAACATTAACTGGGGTTTGCCACAGATCTCTGTACTTTTCACCAAAGAAAATGTGGTGTGAATTACCACGATCGTACCAGGTGCCTGGTACAATTACAACACTGTCGGATACAGAGCTGATTGGGTAATTTTCCATGGCCCATTCAATTCTTTTAGCATCAGAGAAAGCATCTCGCTCCCTGAAATTTATGGTATTGGGTAGCACAAATACCACCAAGACGAATCCTGCAATTACTATCATGCTTATTTTTTTCCTAAAATGCATCGCTGAGATTTCCCACTGCTTATTATAAAGTTAAAGCAGGGGATTTGGTTAGCTAGCTTGATTAAAATTCTGTAAAACACTTAAAATTCTGACTTTTCGGCAGGTGAATTCTATGAAAAGCCACTTAAAAATCAAAAATAATGACATTATGTCCTTGTTGAGATTGAAAGTAAGTTTGGTACATGACTTGATAAATCTTCATCAAAGAACTAAAAGAATTCATTAGTCATAAAAGATTTAATAGCCATGAACTTAAAAAAACGTACAACCGGATTTGATGTTGCGCCAAGGTTCTTCGACAGCTTCTGGATGAGAGATCTTATAGAAGCACCTGCTGGTGTTTATAAAAATGAAGTAAAGTTACCTGCCGTTAATGTTCAGGTAAATGATGAGGCCTATGTTGTAGAACTTGTTGCACCGGGCCTTTCTAAGGAGCTCTTCAAAGTTGAGCTCGAGAATGAATTGCTTACCATCTCTTATAAGCAGGAGAACAAGCAGGAAGAAGCAGCTGCAGATAAGTCAAAATATCTGATGAAAGAATTTGACAGCTACTCCTTCAGCCGCAGCTTTACATTCCCCAAAGGCGTAATAGACGAAGAGAAAATCACTGCAAGCTATACAGATGGTATTCTGCGTCTGCACCTGGCAAAGCGTGAGGAGGTAAAACCAAAAGCTCCCCGCCATATCAGCGTTGCTTAGTATTTGAATTATAACAGGAAGGGTGAAATTTAACATTTCACCCTTTTTTTGTTAAATTTTTTCAGCCGGGCTTTGTCAGAATTGGAAGTGTTTCTACGTTATGTCTACAACTAGAATAATTTTTAAATGACAGCTACCCAGAAACATACACACATTGCTGTGGGCCTGTTTTTGTTGTTGGTGGCCCTAACTGCTCCAACATTCCAGGCAAACGCACAATACTTTGGCCGAAATAAAGTAAGCTACCGTTCTTTTGATTTTAAGGTGGTAGAAAGCCCTCATTTTGAACTATATCATTATTTTGAGAGCGACTCTGCCGTGAACTCACTCTTGCGTGCAAGTGAAAAATGGTATCAGATGCACCAGGAGGTATTAAGTGACACCATCCGGTTTAAGAATCCACTCATTTTTTACCAGAACCATGCAGATTTTCAGCAAACCACAGCCATTAGCGGCAGCATTGGTGTGGGTACCGGTGGGGTAACGGAGGGACTAAAAAACAGGGTGGTAATGCCTGCTTTCGAGAGTAATGCACAGACTGATCATGTGCTGGGCCACGAGCTGGTGCATGCCTTCCAGTATAACCTGCTGCGCGATAGCCGCGACTCTTCCTTATCACTTAACAACATGCGTAACCTGCCGCTCTGGATGGTGGAGGGTATGGCAGAGTATATGTCACTGGGGCGTGTGGATGCTCATACAGCCATGTGGATGCGCGATGCTTATCTGAACAAGGACATACCATCCATCAAAGACCTTAATACCAATCCTAAGTACTTTCCATACCGTTACGGGCAGGCTTTCTGGGCATTTGTAACAGGGGTATGGGGCGATAAGGTAATTCTGCCGCTGTACCTGAACACCGCCCGCTATGGCCTGGATGCAGCAGTTGATACTGTTTTGAAAGTAAATACAGAATCGCTCTCCAATATGTGGAAGAGCTCAATAGAACAGCATTATGCTAAAATACAGCCGGATACCACCAAAGCCCGTGCTGGTAAAGTACTGCTAAGCAAACAAAATGCCGGTGAAATGAACATTAGCCCTGCCATTAGCCCCGATGGACGCTATGTGATGTTCCTATCCGAGATAGGGGTGTTTACTATGGATCTGTTTCTGGCCGATGCACAAACGGGTAGGGTAATCCGAAAAGTATCCAGCACTGCCCGTAACAGCCACATCGATGCTTTCAGCTATGTAGAATCTGCCGGAGCCTGGGCGCCCGATAGCAGGCGCTTTGCCTTTGTTGCTTTTAGCAAAGGCCGTAACAACCTGATAGTTGTAGATGCCAACCGTGGCAGAACACTGCAGGAACATTTTATTCCCGGTGTACCTGCCTTCAGCAACCCCAGCTGGTCTCCTGATGGACGTTCGGTGGTGGTAACAGGACTGGTAAATGGACAGAGCGACCTCTACCTGTACAACCTGGATAGCAAAGAGGTAAGGCAATTAACAAATGATCCTTATTCAGATCTGCAGCCAAACTTTTCAGCAGACGGCAACACCATTATCTTCTCATCAGACAGGCTGGCCATGGAAGCAGGCGGATTTAATGGGGGTAATACCTTTAACCTCACTTTGCTGAATATGGAGAATGGCGAGCTGCAGGTCTTAGATTTCTTCAGAGGTGCCAATAACCTCAACCCGGTGCTGGTACCAGATGCACGTTCTGTCTACTTCCTCTCCAACCGCGATGGATTCAGGAATTTATATACCTTTGATTTCGAAAGCGGTGAAATCTCCCAGCTCACACGTTACATGACGGGCATCAGCGGTATCACTGAATATTCTCCTGCTATCAGCGTAAGCCAGAGAACAGGGGAGCTTGTATATTCTTACTTCTCCAAAAGCCACTATTCAGTTTATAAGGCAAAACCCGGAGATTTTGAATCAGCGCCTGTAGAGGCTGATGCAGTAGATTTTACAGCCGCTACACTGCCGCCCTTTAGCCCGGTAGGGCCTGTTATTGTTGGCACTAACCTGGCAATGCCGCAACGATTTGGCTATGTACCACAAGCTGCAATAGAAGAACGCCCCTACAGGCCACAGTTTAAGCTTGATTATGTTGGCAATACTGGTGTGGGAGTTTCTGCAAGCCAATTTGGTACCGGTGTGGCCGGTGGTGTAGCAGGTATTTTCAGCGATATACTGGGCAACAACCAGTTGTTTGGCGCTCTGTCGGTGAATGGTGAGATTTATGATTTTGGCGGACAATTTGCTTTCCTGAACCAAAAGCGGCGCCTGCACTGGGGTGCATCAGTTTCGCATATTCCTTACAGAACCGGCTACCTGGAGTCGTATCTGGATCGTGAAACAATTGCTGGTGTAGATACTACTGTTTATGTGCAGCAACTGAACCTCATCAGAATATTTGAAGAGAAAGTGTCGGCCTTTGCTTATTTGCCCTTCTCCAGTACCCGCAGGTTTGAGATTGGCGGTTCTCTTGCCTATTACTCTTACCGTAATGATGAGTTCAATAGCTATTACCTCTACGATGCAAACACCCAGACTGTCTTTCCAAGGGTAGTAGGGCAGGATAGAGAAAAAGGTGATGCGCCCGATGGTTTTCCGCTGCAACAGCTGGAGGCTGCCTATGTGGGCGATAATTCATTTTTTGGAGTCGTAGGGCCATTGCAGGGCCACCGGTTCAGGATTGGAGCCCAAACCTACTTTGGCAGGCTCAATTACCAGTCGCTTACCATTGACCTGCGCAAGTATTTTTACTTTAAACCCTTCAACCTGTCGTTCAGGGCACTGCACTACGCCCGTTATGGCAGCGATGCTGAAAGCTTTAGTCTGGTAGGGCCGCTTTACCTGGGCTATCCGGGTTTGGTACATGGTTACGACGACCTGGTTTACGACCAGCAGACAGCTGCACCCGGGCAGGGCCTATCTGTGAACGACCTGATTGGTAGCCGCATGCTGGTAGGAAATATTGAACTTCGCCTGCCATTCACTGGCCCGGAGCAGGTTTCCCTAATTAAATCCCGTTTTTTGCTTTCAGAGCTGGCCTTTTTCTTTGATAGTGGTCTTGCCTGGGATTCCAGTTTCGATAAGATAGATATTAACAGGGAAGAATTAGGACCAGAGGCACAGCAACTCCCCAACCAGGGCCTGGTGCGGATTCCGCAAAGAGTGCCCGTGTTTTCTACAGGTATAGGGTTGAGGGTTAACGTTTTCGGCCAGCTTATTGTAGAGCCTTATGTGGCAAAAGCCTTTCAGCGCAATGGAGGGGGGCTGCACTTTGGTGTAAACTTTGTGCCTGGCTGGTAGAACAGAGCAGTAGGTGTTGGTGAAGTTATAATGCAGTTCCTTGATGACCAGGCTTATATGCATGAAACAGGTTAATAGGGGGTTGCTATAATTACCTGTGTTACTGATATTGAAAAAAGACAGGGATTTACCTGTCTTTTTCATTTTCGGCCAGCAGGAGTTGTTCTACTGCTTTCATAGCTTGTGCTACGGTAGAGGCCTGTACCAAAACATTTTGGGCAATGGTCTTGTAGAAGGCAGCAGCCTCCGGCGTTTGCTTGAATAATACCAGGGGCTTTGAAGCTTTCATAGCCATTGCTGCTTCTGAAGCAGTGCCAGCGCCCATACCACAGACAATTACCACACGGCTGCTAAGCACATTCACCCAATTGCGGGCACTGCCCATGCCTGTAAGTATGGGTATGTCTATGGCTGTAGAAGCTCCTTCTGTAGATTCGCCAGGTAAGATACCAATGGTTAAGCCACCTGCTGATTTTGCGCCACGGCTGGCTGCTTCCATTACACCGGCGGCACGGCCACCCGTCAATAGAATCCATCCATTTCGGGCAATGGCCATACCAAGATTAAAAGCGTCGATTAGAATTTCCGGAGGAGCGTCCTCGCCCGGTCCCATAACTCCTATAATTACTCTTCTGCTCAATTTTTAAAAGTTTATAAATTAAGGATCCTGATACTTCACGTATATCTCCTGCTGCCATACCCTCCAACTCCAGGTCTTCTATGGCTACACGCACCAGCCGAAGGGTAGGAAAGCCCACCGCTGCCGTCATGCGGCGTACCTGCCTGTTCTTTCCCTCCTTCAGCCGCAGGTATATCCAGCTGGTGGGTATGCTTTTGCGGAAACGGATAGGAGGATTTCTTTCAGGCAAGGGCTCTTCCTGCTTCAGCAGGCCAGCTTCTGCAGGCATTGTGTGGTAATCTTTCTTTTGAATTCTGATGGTTACCCCCAGGCGAAGCTGCCGGAGTGCTTCTTCGGTTATCTCACCCTCAACCTGTACCCAGTAAGTTCTCCAGTGCTCCTGCTTAGGATTGAGAAGTTTATGATTAAGCGCAGTATCGTTGGTGAGAAGGAGCAAGCCTTCACTATCTGCATCCAGGCGGCCAACAGGATAAACACCCTCCGGAAAACTAAAAATGCTGCCCAGCCCTGGGTTATCTCCCTCGGGTGTAAACTGGCTTAAAACGCCGTAGGGCTTATATATGTAAAAATATTGATGTGCATTTTCCATGTGTTATGTTTTATCTGAGCCGTTCATACGGGTTAACTTCCGTTTACCATATTTCAATAACAGCTAAGAAATATTATATATACCTTCATTTAAATCAAATTCGACAATTTTAACCAATACACTTTATCATGAAGAGAGCATCATTATTAGCAGGCTTATGTATGTTTCTGGCTTGTTTTCAGCTTAGCGCCCAGGATGTAAAAGTAGATGATATCATCAATAATTACCTGAAAAATACCGGTGGCGCAGAAAACTGGAAGAAGGTGAAAAGCATGAAGATGACAGGTAAAATGAGCATGCAGAATATGGAGTTTCCACTGGTTATTTACAGAATGCCGGAGAAGAAACAGCGTATAGAAGCCAGTGTTCAGGGTAAGGAAATCATCCAGGCCTATGATGGACAGGATGCCTGGTGGATCAATCCATTCATGAGCGGCCCCGAACCACAACCAATGCCAAGTGAGATGGCTTCTGAAATGAAAGAAGAAACCTTTGAAGATATTTTTATAGACTACAAAAAGAAAGGTCATAAGGCTGAGCTGGAAGGCAAAGAAACCATTGAGGGAGCTGAAACATACAAAGTGAAACTCACCAAAAAAGAAGGTGATGTGCGCTATTATTTCTTCGATACTGAAAATTTTGTACCCATCATGATCCGCTCTACCGTCAAAGAGGGTCAGGCAAAGGGCCAGAGCCTGGAAACCATGCTTAGCGACTACCAGGAGGTAGAAGGATTTGTTATACCACACTTCATGGAAGTGCGCATGAATGGTCAGACTGGTCAGAAGATCACACTGGATACCATTACTTTTAATGAGAAGATGGAAGACAGCCTGTTTGCTTTTCCGAAGAAGCAATAAAATCTAATAAGAAGAGCTGCTCGTAAGGGCAGCTTTTTTTTCCACCTCTTACCCTCTACCTGTATGAGAAAACATTTACTGATTGCCTGTGCCATTGCTAGTGCTGCTTTTACTAATTCTCCTGCTCTGGCGCAGCAAAACCTTAGTCCTGAAACAATCTTTGGCGATTTGCGGGCACGTCATATTGGCCCCGCTGTGATGAGCGGCCGCATCAGCACCCTTGATGGTGTAAACCGTAAGCCAGAAATCATGTATATAGGCGCAGCGGGCGGCGGAGTCTGGAAAACCATTTCCGGCGGCGCCTCATTCAGACCTGTTTTTGATGATTACACCCAGTCCATAGGCAAAATAACGATAGACCAGCAGCACCCCGATACCGTTTGGGTGGGAACAGGAGAATCCTGGGTGCGCAACAGCGTTTCTGTGGGAACGGGTATTTATAAAACCACCAATGGTGGCACCACCTGGGAGCATATGGGGCTGGAAAACAGCGAGCACATCAGCGATATTATTGTTAGCCAAAAATATCCCAACACAGTTTATGTGGGCGTTCAGGGGCACCTCTGGAATGCCAATGCCGACAGAGGTGTATTCAAAACAACTGATGGCGGTAAGAGCTGGTCGAAGATCTTCTTTATTGATGAAAACACAGGCTGTGCAGACCTGGAGGTAGACCCACAGAATCCTGATGTTCTCTATGCTGCCATGTGGGGCCACCGCCGTTCTCCTGATTTTTTCAACTCTGGAAATATTGGCAACAGCGGCTTGTACAAAAGTATTGATGGTGGTAAAAGCTGGAATAAGATTCAAAAAGGCATGCCCAACGAACCCATGGGCCGTTTTGCCATTGCAGTTGCACCCACCAATGGCAACACTATTTATGCAACAGTAGAAGCGAAAAGTAAAGAAGGGAAAGGCCTGTACAAAAGCACAGATGCCGGCGCCAGCTGGAAGAAAGTAAGTGATGAGTTCAATACCACAGTGCGGCCCTTTTATTTCTCTGAAATGATTGTTAGCCCCGCCAGCGACAGCACTGTGATGAAAGGTGGACTTAACATGATTATCAGCGAAGATGGTGGCAAGCGCTTCAGGCAGGTTGACAGCGGCGTGCATTCCGACATCCATGCCATGTGGGTAAATCCGCAGAACCCTAACAACATTATTATTGGTACAGACGGTGGTGTATACGAATCAAAAGATGGCGGTCGCCTGTTTAAAATGTACATGAACCTGCCGGTATCACAATTCTACCATGTAAGCATAGATATGGATGAACCTTACAATGTATATGGTGGTCTGCAGGATAACGGCTCCTGGTATGCTCCTAACCAGAAAGCAGGCGGTATTACTAACGCCGACTGGAAGATGACCTATGGAGGCGATGGTTTTTATTCCTTCCGGCACCCGACTGATCCTGATATCATCTTCGCAGAGTACCAGGGCGGTATGCTGGTGCGCTACAATAAAAAAACAGGCGTAGCCAAAGACATAAAGCCTTACCCCAAAAAAGGAGAGGAGAAATTCAGGTTTAACTGGAATGCTCCCATCCACTTAAGCAGCACCAACCCGGAGAGAATCTACTTTGGATCGCAGTACCTGTTTATGAGCGAGGATAGGGGCGATAGCTGGAAGCACATCTCCCCGGACCTTACCACCAATGATAAACAAAAGCAAAGACAGGCACAGTCGGGAGGTTTGAATGTAGATAATTCATCAGCAGAAAACCATACTACTATTTATGCCATAGCAGAATCTCCGCTGGATGAAAAGATGATCTGGGTAGGAACAGACGATGGTAATCTGCAGCTTACTACCAACGGTGGCCAGAATTGGACAAACGTAGCCCCAAATGTTGCAGCCTTACCAAAAGGAACCTGGGTTAGTTTTGTAGAACCGGGCAGGCACGATAAAAATGTAGCCTTTGCAACCTTCGATGGCCACAGAACCGGAGATATGAAAACCTATCTTTATAAAACTACCGATGCTGGTAAAAGCTGGAAAGCGCTCGCTACCCCAGACATTGAGGGCTATGCGCTTAGTGTGCGGCAGGACCTGGTGAATCCGGATTTACTGTTTCTGGGCACAGAATTTGGGTTGTATGTATCAATTGATGGTGGTGAAAGCTGGGGGAGGTTTACCAACAATATGCCTAAAGTAGGGGTGCACGACATGGTGATCCATCCGCGTGATAATGACCTGGTGCTTGCAACCCATGGTCGTGGCATTATCATTATCGATGATCTTTCGCCCCTGCGCCAGTATACCAAAGAAGTAGAAGCAAGTAACATGCACTTTTTTGCCATGGAACCTGCCATTTTGAAAGATGCCGGCGCTGGTAGCAGCTGGTATCCCGGAGCTGGTAATTATGTTGGGGAGAATCCTAATGAAACAGCCCGAATTGCTTACTTTATGCCAAAGCGCCATACATTTGGTAAGATGGATATAGAGGTATATGATCAGGAGGGGAAGCTGATTAAGAAACTGCCTGCAGGTAAAAAGGCTGGTATCAACATTATAGAAATGCCTACCCGTTTACCCATGCCAAAAGCAGCACCTACCAACAACAGGATGTCGCTGGTAGGCTCTTTATATGGGCCAAACATGCCTGCCGGGACCTATAAGGTAAAGCTCATTAAAGGCAAAGAAAGCTATGAAAGCAGCTTTACCCTGCAGTACGACGATAAAGCACCTTATACGGCAGAGGGCCGCAGCCTGCAGCATAATGCCATTATGCAGCTCTATGACATGACCCAGCAGCTGGCCTACATCTATCATGAGCTGGGTAAATTTAATTCACAGCTAAGCCAGCGCATGGAGCAAAACAAGCAGCTAACTAAAAAACTGAGGCCTTACGTTCAGGAGTCGGAAAAGCTGCGCAACAGCCTTGTTTCGCTTGGTGGTGACTTCTATGTGGATGAAGGGGAGCAGCTGCGGGAGCGAATTTCAGAGCTATTCCTGCAGATCAGCAATTATCCTGGTAAACCCTCTGAATCACAGTTAGATCGTGTACATGTACTGACACAGGAGCTTGCTGAAGTAGAAAAACAATTTCAGGCTTTAAGCACAAAAAAAATAGCAGCTGTAAACAAACAGCTTGCACAGGCAAACCTTGACGAGGTAAAGCTGCAGACAATGCAGGAGTTTCTGGACAGCAGTGAAAACAGCTCCTCAGGTTCCGGTAGCCAGCTGCAGCAGGGTGTATTTTCCAGCTTATTTAATTTACGCTAGCCTACTTTGTTGTAGCAAAATTTAAGAAACCAGGCTATTCAGGCCTGGTTTTTTCTATTTATTTGCCATTTTAGGCATTTGATCGTAAATGCTGTTATGCGAAGAATTATACTTTCTCTGGCCATACTGGTTTCCTGTACCACACCCAAAACTGCAGAAAAGGCAGTAGAGGATTGTCTGGATAAAAGCTGCACCAGCCCAGCGGCAATGGTGGTTACGGCGCATCCCGAAGCAACAAAAGCAGGGGTGGAGGTGCTCAAAAAAGGAGGCAATGCAGTAGATGCCATGGTGGCTGTACAATTTGCCCTGGCGGTGGTATATCCTAATGCCGGTAACATTGGCGGAGGTGGTTTTATGGTATACCGTGCAGCAGATGGAACAGTCCATACCCTCGACTTTCGTGAAAAAGCGCCCCTTGCCGCCACTAAAAACATGTACCTGGATGAAGAGGAGGAGGTAATTCCGAACCTTAACCTCGAAGGCTATAAAGCCGCTGGTGTACCCGGTTCGGTAGATGGTATGGTAAAAGCCCACGAGCGATTTGGTAAGCTCAATTGGGCAGAGCTGCTGGCGCCTGCAGCGCAGCTGGCCGAAAAAGGCTTTGCTATCACAGAAGCACAAGCGAATGAATTTAACCGTCTGCGTAATACATTTCTGAAGAATAACAGTCAGCCCGACCGGGTATCCCTGATCAGGGAGGAAAGCTGGAAGGCCGGAGACTTGCTGGTACAGCCACAGCTGGGGGCTACTTTAAAGCGTATTCAGCAGGAGGGAAGAGCCGGGTTTTACGCAGGAGAAACAGCCAGCATTATTGCTGATGAGATGCGCCAGCATGGAGGCCTGATTACTGAAGAAGATCTGCGGCAGTATGCATCTGTCTGGAGAGAGCCTGTTGTAGGAGATATTGGAGAGTATCGGGTCATCAGCATGGGGCCACCCTCCAGTGGTGGTGTTGCGCTTATACAGCTGCTGCACATGAGCAAGCAGTATCCGCTGCAACAGTGGGGGTACCACTCCACCAAAACCGTGCATGCCATGGCTGAAATGGAGCGACGTGTTTATCTGGACCGCTCGCAGTACCTGGCAGATCCCGATTTTTGGGAGGTGCCGTTAAAGCAGCTGCTGGACACCGCCTATCTTGGCCGTAAAGCACGAAATATATCTATGGAAGAGGCTACCTTAAGCAATTCCTTATCACCATCGCAGGATGCCCCAGTTAAGGAACATGAGCAAACCACCCATTTTTCCATTGTAGACCCACAGGGTAATGCAGTGTCCCTTACCACTACTATTAATAACTCCTACGGGTCTAAGACATTTGTAGCAGGGGCTGGTTTTCTGCTGAACAACGAAATGGATGATTTCAGTATAAAGCCCGGTGAGCCAAATTATTATGGTCTGATTGGTAGTGAGGCCAACGCAATAGCGCCAGCTAAGCGCATGTTAAGTACCATGACGCCCACCATCGTAGAAAAAGACGGGCAGCTGCATATGGTAGTTGGTACTCCCGGAGGAGCCACCATTATCACCTCTGTTTACCAGACAATCCTGAATACAATCTTATTTGATATGGGCATCAAAGATGCTGTATGGGCAGGACGTTTCCATCACCAGTGGCTCCCGGACCAGATCTACCTGGAAGATGGAGCACTGCCTGAACCTGTTCAGGATAGTCTGCGGGCAATGGGACATACGCTGGAGGTGCGTAGCCCTATCGGCAGGGTAGATGCCATCATGAAAAAGTCTAATGGTCAACTGGAAGGTGCCGGCGATCCCAGAGGAGACGATGTGGCAGGCGGTTTTTAATATTCAGTCTACAGCAGCAGTTTTAGGGATGTAAAGTAACTCCTACAAAAAAGCTTCTTTCCGGGGCGGGCTGGAAGAAACGGTTGCCAAATGCATTAAGATCATACCCCAGGCTGTAGCGTTCGTTCAGCAGGTTTTGTCCGCTAATAAAGAACCTCAGATCTAAATCCCTGCTTAGATCTAGTATGTATTCCAGGCGTGCCTGCACCAGGTGGTAACTATCTGCATAAAAACTATTGGCATCGTTTAGTGGTATGTCGTCAGTATAGGTGTGGGTGAGGTATAGCCCCACCCGCTGGCGGTACAATAAATCAATGGTTAGCGCACTGGTGAGTGGCGCTACGCCAGGCAGCGCGTTGCCAGAAAAATCCTCATCCTGCTGCTGATAATTTTCAAAACGATAATGCTGATAGGCTCCGGAGAGAGATGATTTTACCAGCCATTTTTGCGTCTGTAGCATTCGCCAGTGGAGAGCTGCCTCCAGACCTGTTTGTCGGGCAGAACCGGAGTTTCTGAATCGGGTAACCGGACTTCCTTCAGCAATATAGCTTGTAATGGTCTGATTCAGAGAAAAGTAGTATGCAGTTAAACTCCAGTCTATAATGCCATTGCCACTTTTTCCTTTAAGGCCTGCTTCATAGTTCGTACCTCTTTCGGCTTCCAGGTCTTCATTAAGGCTGCCCTCGTTGGTCCTGATTTCCTCAAGTGATGGCGGGCTAAATCCTTTGCTGATCTGCCCATATAGCTGTAAGCCATCTGCTAGCTCATAAGCCATTGCGATGCGCGGTGCCCATACAGGATCAAATGTTTTATCCAGCTGATAGGGGCTGTTTCTTTCAGCATCCACCAGCCGCTTAATGTCATATGAATAGTTGTTAAAGCTTAGACCTGCGGTTAAGGACCAACGCTGCATTAGCTCGAAATCTGCCTGCAGAAAATAAAGGGCAATTCTGGAGGTAATTTCGTCCTCAAAGTTTAGGGTGTCAACCTGGCCTCCGCGATTGCCATAGTTACGGGCTACCTCAAAGCCCAGCTGCATTTCGCTGCCAAACTGCAAGTTCATGGCAACATTGCCCCAGTCTTCGCTGTACTTCCAGATACTCCTGGTGCCAAAGCCGGTGGCAAGGTCGCGTTTATAATCAGTTATAAAGGGATGGTTCAGGAAAGAGCCACTTCCAAAGACCCAGGAACTGTTCTCTAATTTTTTACTAAACTGGTAGTGCTGACCGGCCCCAAGCAGGGCATAATGCTGGTTGATAGATGAATTTTGTGCTACACTACCGCCAACGAAATCATTACCAGGCCTTGCCTGCCGCGGGTTATCCGCAAATTGTTCTGCATTTAACCCTCCTGGTATATCATATTTGATGCGTGCCAGTAATAAAGTAGCCTGAAATTCGCGTTTGGGGCTGATCCTGAAACTGTTGCTCCAGAATACATTTTGCCTTTCCAGGCTGCTATGCTCCCGGTATCCACTAGTTTGCATATGTGTAACACCTGCCCTTAAGCGGTTTAACGAATCACCTTTCTGGTAGGCCGCTTTTACTCTAAAATAGCCATAAGAACCAGCACTTAGCTCTGCTTCCGGCTGCCCGCCCCCTGTATCACCAACCGGTAAACTTCCAATATTGATTACCCCGCCAGTACCGGCTCCATAATAGCTGGCAGCAGGGCCCCTGATTACTTCTACCTGCTGGTATAGGGCAATATCAAACAAATTCAGCTGAGTGCTGCCATTGGCTTCGGTAATAGGTATGTTGTTGAGGTATACTTTTACATTACGTACACCAAAAGGCGATCGGAGGGAGCTGCCCCGTATGCTAACACGATAACTGCCGGGAGAGCGCTCTTCCAGCCGTACGCCCGGAAGCTGCTGAAAAGCCAGCACTGGGGTGGCTTCGCCGGTACGGTAAAAATCCTGTGCATTTAATGTACTAACAGCTGCCGGAACCGTTCGGTCTGGGGTTTGTACCCCATATGCTGTGATCACAGCTTCGGGTAACAGACTATCTGCAGCGTTTTGAGCCAGTAGTGAGGTGCCTGCCAATAGCAGGCAAGCGTATGTTGCAGTAAAAAATTTAATCATGAACCTGTATAACTAAAACGATATATCATGCCATTGGCATCATCTGTAACTAAAAGTGAACTTTGGGTGAGACAGGCTAACTTGCAGAGTCTGCCAAATTAAGAAGTTTCCATATCAGTCAAAAAAGATATTAAAAACCCTATAAAACCTGCAGGAACACCAATACTTCATAATATTCAACAGCTCCTTTCATGTTTAAGGAGCTATAAAGTTATAAAAGAAAGCCTTTGTTTAATAAAAGCACTAAAGCATTAGACTTAGGGTCTGCTCAATACAATCTTACTTAACAAATGCTCTGTTTGACTAAAACTGATTATTCTCTCTTGCAGCATCATCTGTTGGTTTAGTCAGTGAATTCTGCTCGTATTCAAAGCGGGTTTCATAACCTTTTATTGATTGTGTGCTGTTTACGGGTGCAGGAAGCATAAACCTGTTGATCATTTCATTTATGCGTATTACCAGGGAGGGGCTGATGCCATGTACCAGGCTGGCAAACTTGGCAGGGATTGTTAATATATATTCAGGATCGCCACGGCGGCAGGCATTCAGGAGCTTACGGGCTGATTTTTCTGCATCCATCGATAATCCGGGGAGCGAATCGCCTATCTTAAACCAGGAGTATTCTTCTTCGTGCCTGCCGGTTACATCTACATTGCGTGGGCTGCCAGTGCGCATCAGGCCCGGGCAGGCTGTGGTTACAATTACCCCATCTTTTTTAAGCTCGGCATACAGGCCTTCAGAAAAGCCAGTCAGCGCAAACTTACTTGTACTGTATGCAAGCAAGTGGGGTGCACTAATCTTGCCGCCTATTGAAGAAATATTAAGAATACGGCCTTTGCTTTGCCGTAAATGGGGCAGTGCCACATCAATCAGGCGCATTGGGGCATAAAAATGCAGCTGCATTAGCTGATCAAATGTATCCAGGGTTTGTGTATGGAGTGGCCCCACTACTATATTGCCCGCATTGTTGATGATCACATCCAGCCTGCCATATTGCATAACTGTTTGTTCTATCACTCGCTGGGCAGCACCGGGAGCGGTAAGATCTGCTTCTATGGTTAACACAGAGGCCCCCATGGGCTCTAACTCGTGCCTTACCTCTTCAAGTTCTTTTTTGCTGCTGGCACATATGCTAATAATAGCCCCTTCGTGAGCCAACTGCCTGGCCATCACCAATCCTAATCCGCGGGATGCACCCGTGATCAGCACTACTTTATATTCAAAGGAAAATTGTTGCTCCTTTATATATCTGTACAGACCTTTGCCCACCAGATAGGCAGAAGTTGCCAAAGCGGCTTTGCTTAAAAAAGTTTTCATTTTAATATCTTGCTATGCTAATGTGAGTAATGAATTGATCTTTTAAAGTCATGGCTCGTAAAATACCTGGCTCCAATCGTTAAACTGACTCTTCTTTTATCATTAAATCATAACCCGGATTAAAATATAATGTTGCTTATTTAAGTTGCAGGAATAACCCAGGCTCTGGAGTTCAGGGATTTTCTTATTTGAACTGTACAATTAACTATGAAGCTTTTCTTAGGCATAAAAGATTTTTTTCAATCATATCTGCTGGCGTTTATTACAGCTGTTGTGCTGTTAGCTATTACAATTTTGATATTCCTGGAAACCTATAACAAGGTTAAAGAGCGTAACGAACAACTTTTTGAATTAAGATCTGATAACGTAAGTGCAGCAGTAGAAAAGCGCATGCAAGATTACGTTCAGGTGCTGAAAAGCGCACAGGCACTATACCTTGTGAAAGATACGGTCACCCGCGAAGAATGGGCAGGATTTATAGCAGCACTGAGTGTTGATGAAAATTATCCGGGCATCCAGGGGATTGGATATTCAATTGTGCTCTCACAGGATGAAGTATCTCCTTTTGAAGAAAAGGTTCGTGCAGCTGGTTTTCCTGAATTTAATATTTGGCCAGACTCTGCCAGGCCTGTATATACCTCTATTCTACACCTTGAGCCTTTCAATTTGAGAAACAGGCGGGCTTTTGGCTTTGATATGTACACCGAGGCCACCCGTAGAAAGGCAATGCACCGGGCCAGGGATACTGCTAAACCGGTACTTTCCGGTATTGTAAAACTAGTGCAGGAAACTAGCATAGAGGTGCAAAATGGTTTTTTGCTCTATCTGCCCCTGTATAGGAAAGGTATGCCAATCACTACGGCCAGAGAACGCAGAAAGGCACTTAAAGGCTATATCTATGCACCTTTTAGAATAAATGATCTTATACAGGCAATCTTTAAAAATCGCTTTACTGATCTGGATGTTGAGATCTACGACGGACCAGTTATCAATGATGATGCCCTCTTGTTTGATTCAAATAATATCTATCAGGAACCCACAGAAGAAAGGATGGATTTATTCAGTATCAGGCCTATCAGGATTGCCAGCCACACCTGGCAAATGCATATAAGAGCAATGCCAGGCTTTGGTTATGAAATCAATTTTCCATGGTTCATCCTGGGCGGTGGTATGCTGGTAAGTGGCCTGATCTTTTTGATCATGTCCTCACTGATCAACATCAGGCGCTCTAATAATCTAAGGCAGCTGATTACCGATAATGCAACTGCCTCGCTTTTCATCGTAAACAAAGATGATTACTGCACCTTTGTTAACCCCGCCGCCGAAGAGCTAACGGGCTATACTGCCGAAGAACTATGTAAAAACCAGCTGCACTCCATTATTCACCACAGCCATACCGATGGTACCACTTTTCCTGCCGAAGAATGCCCTATCGTAAAATCCTTAAAGAAAAAGACTTCCTTCTATAACCACGAAAGCCATATTATACACAAAAGCGGTAAGTATTTCCAGGTTAGTGTTAATGCTCAGCCAATTCTGGAAAATGGTATGGTGGTTGCACATTTGCTGGAGGTACGGGATATAAGCCAGGAGAAGCTATCAGAATATGCATTGAAGGAAAAAAACAGAAACCTTCAGACCCTGAACAACATTGGCAAGAATCTCTCGGCGGAGCTGGAGCTGAAAAAACTACTTCAGGTAGTTACAGACTCCTGCACCGAACTTACAGGTGCTGAGTTTGGTGCTTTTTTTTATAATGCTGCAAATGAAGAGGAGCAGTCGTCTATGCTGTTTACCCTGTCTGGTGCACAGCATGAGGAATTCGAAAATTTTCCAATGTCCAGGGAAACTCCGGTTTTAGAGAAAACCTTCAGGGGAGAAGGGGTGATCCGTTCCGGAGATATTACTAAAGATGAGAAATATGGCAAAGACCTGCCTTTGGATGGAATGCCGGTAAACCACCTGCCTGTTAGAAGTTACCTGGCTGTGCCGGTTGTTTCCAGGGGCGGAGAAGTGCTGGGAGGCCTGTTCTTTGGACATTCCGGAGCAGATGTTTTTACAAAGAGTGCAGAAGACATTGTAAAGGGCGTTGCAGCACAGGCAGCCATTGCAATCGATAATTCACGTTTATTTGAAACCATAAGCCACAAAAACGATGAGCTCCTCAAGATCAACAGCGATCTGGATAATTTTGTATACACAGCCTCGCATGACCTGAAAGCACCTGTGTTAAACATTGAAGGCCTGGTATACGCACTTGTTGCAGCAATGGAGAAAAACAAACCTGAACGAATTCATGATATTATCGATAAAATTCAGCTGTCCATACACAGGTTTAAAGAAACCATAAATGCCCTAACACAGGTTGCCAAAACCAACAAACATATTGATGATGAGCTAATCAACTTTGAGATGCAGGAGCTGCTGGATGATGTGCTGTTCAGCATCAACGATATGGTGGAGAATTCAGGAGCAATTCTAGATCTTAATGTTAGCTGCGGCGAGCTCAATTTCTCGAAAGCCAACATGCGAAGCATCCTGATAAACCTTTTTACCAATGCAATCAAATACCGGTCGCCAGAACGGGTGCCTCATATTAAATTCAGCTGTAAAAAAGAAGGTAAAAAGCTGGTGCTGATAATAGCGGATAATGGCCTGGGCATATCAGGCAGCCATCTGGGCAAAATATTTACCATGTTCAAAAGGTACCATACACATGTAGAGGGAACTGGTATAGGCCTTTACCTGGTAAAGCGCATTGTAGAAAATTATGGAGGCACCGTAGAGGTGGAGAGTGAACTTAACAAAGGCACTACCTTTACATTAGTGCTACCCGGGCTATAAACAGAAAAAGGCCGGAGATCTGCTCTCCGGCCTTTTCTGTATAAAGGTTTATGCTGTTCCCTTACTTATACATACATTTTTTCACGCTGCGCTTCTATGGCCTCGTTGGAAATGTACTCATCATAAGTGGTCATTTTGTCGATATAACCAGTTGGGGTGAGCTCAATAATTCTGTTGGCTACGGTCTGGGTAAACTCATGGTCATGGGAAGTGAACAGTACAGTGCCAGGAAAATCTTTTAGTGCATTGTTAAAGGCGGTAATAGATTCCAGGTCAAGGTGGTTAGTAGGCTCATCCAGAATAAGCAGGTTGGCACCCTGCAGCATCATGCGTGATACCATACAGCGCACTTTTTCGCCTCCGGAAAGTACGTTTGCCTTCTTAAAGGTTTCCTCACCACTGAAGAGCATTTTACCAAGGAAGCCACGGATGTAAATATCATCTGTTTCGCCTGGTGAAAACTGCCGCAGCCAGTCAATCAGGTTCTGGCTGGTATTGAAGAACTTCTCGTTTTCGTTTGGCAGGTAAGCAGTTGTGATGGTCTGCCCAAACTTGAACTCACCTTTGTCAGCCTTTTCTTGTCCCATCAGTATTTTAAATAACATGGTGGTAGCAAGGCTGTCTTTGCTGATAAAGGCAATTTTTTCGCCCCTGTTCACAAAGAAGTCAAGGTCTTTGAAAAGGGTTTTGCCCTCTATGGATTTTGTCAGGCGGTCTACCTGCAGGATCTGGTCGCCGGCAGTACGGTTTTGCTGGAAAATAATGGCCGGATACCGCCTGTTAGAAGGCTGAATGTCGTCGACATTTATTTTGTCCAGTAACTTTTTACGGCTGGTGGCCTGCTTTGATTTAGATGCATTAGCACTAAAGCGGGCAATAAAGTCAAGTAGTTCTTTTTTCTTTTCTTCTGCCTTTTTGTTGGCAGTAGAACGCTGTGCCAGTGCTAGCTGGCTACTCTGATACCAGAAAGAGTAGTTACCGGTAAAGAGTTTAATAGCGCTAAAGTCAATGTCTACAATATGCGTACACACTGTATCCAGGAAGTGCCTGTCGTGCGATACAACAATTACCGTGTTTTTAAAATCAAGCAGGAAGTCTTCCAGCCAGCTAATGGTATGAATGTCCAGGTCGTTGGTAGGTTCGTCAAGGATCAGGATATCGGGGTTACCAAACAGGGCCTGCGAAAGCAGTATACGTACTTTTTGGTTACCGCTGAGCTCCTTCATTAATTTATAATGATCAGACTCGTGGATACCCAAACCGCTAAGCAGGGCAGCCGCATCAGATTCTGCATTCCAGCCCTCCATTTCAGCAAACTCCGCTTCCAGCTCAGAGGCACGTACGCCATCTGCTTCTGAAAAATCGGCCTTGCTGTAAACGGCATCTTTTTCCTTCATAATGCTCCACAGCTTGCTGTGACCCATCATAACGGTATCTAAAACTGTATATTCATCAAATGCAAAGTGGTTCTGGCGCAGCACGGCCATGCGTTTGCCTGTGTCAATGCTTACCGTTCCTGAATTAGGATCGATATCGCCTGCCAGAATTTTTAGAAAGGTAGATTTACCGGCGCCATTGGCGCCAATAACACCATAACAGTTACCAGCGGTAAAACGAATGTTTACTTCATCAAAAAGAACCCGTTTCCCGTACTGGAGGGAAATATTATTTGCTGCTATCATCAGTATGAAAATTCGGCTGCAAAGTTAGAAGAATTTTATTGGTTTACAGCCCTTCTTTTGACAAAGCAGGAGAGAATTAAGTTCCTCAAAAAGCGTAAGGGGTACTATAAATCTACACCTGTGCTATATGGAGTGCCTATTTGCCGGCTGTTTGCTGATGGTGGGGGTTGGCTTTTTTAACAGCATCGAAGAGTGGAATTGTAATGATAAAGGTTGTACCCGTACCCGACTTACTGTTAACTTCAACAGTGCCTCCATTCATTCTTGTAAATTCGTATACCAGCTGTAGGCTAATACCCAGGCCTTTTTCTCCTGCAGTGCCCCAGGTTCTTTTTTCTTCTGTTATGTATTGAAGGGACTCAATCTTTTCCCTTGTTATGCCAATGCCTGTATCCGTAACTGATATTTCAGCAACAGCTTGTTTTGCAACTGCTGATAATTTAACGGTACCGCCAGCATTGGTGAATTTAAGTGCATTGCTGGTGAGGTTACGCAAAATGGTTAACAGACTGTTGGTATCGGCCCAAAGTGCTATGCTTTCAGGAACCTGCGTCTCCAGCTTTATATTTTTGGCATGGGCCATGGTGCTGAAAATGCCCTGTATCTCGTCTGTTAAAGTTTTGAGTTGTACCTGCTCGGGTTTATATGGGAACTCTCCCCGCTGGCTTACTGACCAGCTCAGCAGGTTATCGAGCAGCGAAGAAAGCTGACTGGCAGAGGTATCGATGTAGTGCGAAACATCAGTAAGCTGTTTGAGGTCGTTAGTCTGTATATAATGATTGATAAGCCTGGAAATGCCGTTGAAGGCATTAACCGGACCACGTAAATCGTGCGATATAATGGAAAAAAGTTTATTGCGGGTGTTATTCAGTGCCTGCAGCTGATTACGCTGCTGTTCCAGCTCCTGCTTTTGCTTTGCAAGCATCTGGTTTGCCTCCTGTTTTTCCCTGTTGTATTTATACAGCAGGAAAATAATAATGCCACCCAGCATTATGATGATGACTAGCCCGGCCAGCAGTATTTTTTGTTTTTGCTGTTCCTGCTGAAGGTAATCGATGGCAGTTTGCTTTTGGGCAAGCTCATATTCAGTTCTAAGGTTGGCAATCTGCCGGAAAGTTTCCTCATTATTAAGGCTGTCTCTGTAAATGATGTATTGCTGCTGAAAATGGAAGGCAGATTTGTAGTCTTCGGCTGTACCATACAGTTCCGCCAGCTTTTGGCTGGCATCCCGTATCATTTCCTTAAAACCGTCCTGTTTGGAGAGACTGTAAGCTCTGTGGGCATGGCTGAGCGCCATTTCTATATCACCCCTTTCCTGATAGATGTTGGCTATTTCGGTGCTGAACTCGGCAATGGCCATATTATCTTCAAAGCGCTCCAGCTCCTGGATGGCCTGCCGAAGGTTATCCTCTGCACTGCTGTACTTGCCCTGCTGTGCATATGCCAGACCAATATTGCCTGTAATATAGGCAGTAGCCGTTGCATGCGCTTTATGATCAAATATTTCTTTTGCCTGATAGAAATACTTTAAGGCAGAATCGGGCATGGAAGACCTGAGGTATACATAGCCCAGGTTCTGCAGCGTAGAGGCAAGGCGCACAGTATCCTGTGCTTCCCAAAAAATGTCTATTGCTTTTGTGTAGTACAAAACGGCATTTTTCAGGTGATTCTGCATGCGGTACACCTGGGCTACATAGCCATAAGCTGATGCGATACCAATAGCGTTACCAGCCTCTTCATAGAGAAGAGCCCCTTCCAGAAAAGCCTCCTGTGCAGGAACCAGATCGCCCATTTGAAGATAGCCGGTGCCTAATATTAACTTGGTTCTTGCCAGGTTCACTGGCATGTTCTTTTCTTTAGCAAGGGCAATTGCCTTCTGGCTGTATTCAATTATTTCAGCAGGCTTTGTTGATTCAAAAGCTACTGCCTGGTATAAATCAAATAAAGTGCTGTCGGGTAAGTAGGGCTTATCCGACAGCACTTCTTTAATGCTATCTGCTTTAGGCTGATGCTGCGCTTTAACCTGTATTGGGACTAGCCCAATAAGCAATATGTAAAATATGGGGTATAAGCTGCTTGCTTTCAAGGTTTGGGTGGATCAACTTTAATGTCAGGATCCTCAGTATATGAGTCATCCCCAATCAGGTACAAAATGTCGTAACTATTTACACCATCGGCATCGTCCTTAATTTTTCCACACCAGCTGCCATCTGGTTCAGCTTTGGGGTCTTTATTTCGGAACAGACTGAAATAACCATTCTTAGCCCTTACACCCTTTATGGCACTAATTCCTGAATCAGCAGCCAACTGCCAGATCACCAGGTTGCCACGGGTGGCGGTAGTGGTAAACTCAGCAGCTTTGCCCTTATTGCCGTTGCTGTCGGTAAGGTACAAACTGGTGGAGCCGGGTATAAGGCTAATGGTAATCCTAACATCTGCCATTTTAATCAAAATTTAATTAAAAGAGAAATCCTGATTTAAAGGGAAGCTCTACCTGATTCAGCATTAATAAAGTTTAACCATACATAGAAAAGAACAGGCAAAAGGTAAACAGCATGCTAAAAAAGCATATAACCCACCGATACCTTGAAGTTAAACAAATGGTAGGCAAAGGTACTCATCTCTACTGCTTCCCGGGTGTAGAGGCTGGCGGTCGATTCATTTTCATCTATGGAAATAAAGGCTAATCCTATTTCTGCCCCTGTACCAACCAACAGCCTGGGAACTGGCATAAATTGTTTACCAAAGCCCCAGCTTGCTACAGGATAATTAATATCTTCCTGTAAAAGCTTTGTTTTATTCCGAAGGCTGCTGTACGCGTTGATTTTGTACATATCCAGGTTGAGGCTGCTGTACAGCCCCAGGGGAGCTACGGCTCCACCTTTCCGGAACTTGTAGAACTTCAGGCTTATTCCCGCAGCATTGCCCTTTAAAACACCATAGCCCCCATAGGTGGTCATGGCATCTTCGTCTATGATGGTGCCTGTTACAACCTGCTGTAAATTCATACCCATGGCAATAGATTTGCCTAACAGGTATTCAAAACTAAGCTGTGGCCTGATGTTAAAGGCAAAAGGGTTGGTAGCTGCTGCCCGTGCTTCTCCGGTTATGTCTGCTGTTACTTTATGGTTAACATTCATGTTCAGCAGCGCAGGAGCGGGGTTAAAATCTAGCATCAGGAGTGCGCGCTTACCCATAAACCCTGGCACCTGTGCGCTTGCTGTAAGAGTAGAAATAAGTAGTAATATTGGTAACAGTATATTATTGATCTTCACGGCTTATGGATTTTTAAGTTTGAAGAGGGTGTAGTAAATATTTGACTGCATCAGGGCAGTATTATCCTTTAGCTTCATAAGTCTTACATCACTGCTTAACAGATTATCTTCCCGTGTATCGAAGGTAAAGGCAAAGAAATAGGTCTGTTTATCAGGTACAAATGCAGTGTGCAGCGCTGCCGGTACAAACACTGGGGAGGCCAGCGACAGCAGGGCGTAATACAGCAGGCCTCTGTTTCGTTGTGTAAGCGACATGCCACCCATCCACATCAGGTAATTGGTGTCATGTTTCTTCATCAGCTCCTGTAGCTCTGCATGCACCGGGCTAATACCATCTGGCGAATCGTGCCTTAACTTTTCCCGTAGCCAGTCCTGAACCATGGTGTGCTCGTTAAAAGCATCTATTTCTTTTGAATTAAGGGTGTTGGTGTTGATGATGCTAACCTGCATGTTCAGCAGGGCGGCAGACTCTTCAATCTTTTCATCGATGGAGAATAATACATCTTCAGAATCCTCGTGGCGTATTGATTTCTTCTTCCTTTTGTCAATCTTTCTGTAAACGGGCTGTACCACCACCACCTTGTCCACAACGGGATCTTTGGTTTTCTTCTTCTGACGTTTTTTCTGCTCTAGTTCAGCCTTTCTTACCCTGCCAATCATTTCATCGAAATAGGTATAAAAAGCAGCCTGATCTTTAAAGTCACTGAATGCTGTTTTCAGATAGCTTATTTCTTCATTGATAAACATTTCGGCTGCAGCCTGCTGCTGACGGTTAAACCTTTTTTCTACTACTTTATCCTTCAGGGCCAGCTCTATGATCAGGTCTTTCAGCATCAGGTCCAGCTCCTCATTTTCAGGATACCTGATGTGCATTGGGTAAAGGTAGCGTATGGCCAGCACCAGTCGCTCTGTATGCTGCTGCTTTTGGGCCAGGTGGGCAATTCGCTGAATTTCGCCTTCATAATCATCGGTCTTGGCATGTGCTCCCCAGCGTGCCAGGCCATAGAGTGCTTTGGCCATGGAGGTTTGCACATATTCCGATTCCGGATACTGATCCGTTAGCAGGTAAGCATGGTAAAAAGCATCTACATACTCGCCCGTAATGAGATGCTCGCGCAAAACCTCAAATGCTGCCCGGTTCCTGATGTTATCAAAGCTGCTTGCTGATACCAGCTGCCTGGTTTCGCCAAAAGGATTAGCTGCTTTTTTACCGATGATCAGCTGAACAGCCTCTTTTCGTTTTTTCAGATTAGGGTGAGAGCTTTTACTGTCGTCATAATCCATGCTTTTGGTTGGCTGTTTTACACTATCGAGCATGAGTTTTGCAGGCAGTTTAAACTGCTTTGATTCGAACATGCTAAGGGAAACAGGTTTGTCGTACAGGGGCAGGTGCGAACGGCCCAGTACATCCAAAGCCGAGACTGCAGCTTGTTTCGACCAGCCTGATTTCAGGAATATTTCCATGCCTTTGGCATCGGCTTCTGTTTCCTGCTCCTTGCTGAAGGAGCTTTTGGCATAGTCCTGTTCATCCAGCGACAGCCTTTTGTACATGCCTTTAGACTGCTTAATTTCCTGCCCCTTTACATAGGAGTTGATTACATGCTGCTCCCGAAAGTGTACCACCTCATGCGAAAGTATCCAGGCCAGCTGTGCTTCGTTTTCCAGGCGGGCGAGCAGCCCCATGGTTACGAATACAATGCCGTTGTTGGTGGCAAAAGCATTGGAAGCTGTGCTTTTTACTACATAAATGCGGATTTGCTTTCTTAATTCAGGATCGTCTTTGAGCAGCACATCTATTATCTCAGATAGATAAGCAGATGCCTCATCATGAAAAAGCACCCTGCCGCTGGTCAGGAAGTCACCCATGCCAAAGTTGCTCTCCAGGAAAAAGTCTTTTTTGCTCTTCCTGGTAAAGCGGCTTTCGTTGGCATCGATAGATGCCACATCTTTGTAGTACTTTTGTGATGATCTGCCAGTAAAATCAGCAGGAATAATCCAGCGAGACTGCAGGGGCTTGTACTGGTTGTAGTCCTGTGCTGCCACTAACAATGGCAAGGATAGGAGCGCAGCTGCTGCAGCCACTTTTCCTGCTTTTTTGAGAATAGACTTTAAAGGCACGATCATGTGGTTGAAAATGATTCGGCGAACAAAATAGATTTTGGTATAAATTATAAGTGCAGTATAGGGCGCTGCCTGTGCGGGCGCTGGCAGCCCTGGCCAAAGCGCAAGACTTTTTAGCCTGCCTGTAAAGTAACATTAGAGATTTGATATTCCGGAAGATTTGTAAGTTTACAGCAGGAAGCGTAAAAAATCTGAATTTTAGATTAAACAGGCCCGAGCCTAAAAACCAGCTAATGGCAATCATCTGGTTTTGCTGCAGCACTTACAGGCTTAATTTGCTGCAGCACTTACAGGCTTAATTGTAATCCGGAATCTTTTAACCATCTCCGGATCTTCATAGTTAATTATAGATCATAGTAAACATACAGACCTTGGCTACTTTCAAAGAATTAGGTATTTCAGATGCTTTCATAAAAGCACTACAGGAAAACAATATAGAGTCTCCTACAGAAATTCAGGAAAAGGTAATACCCCTGCTGTTGCAGAAAGGTGCCGACCTGGTTGCCCAGGCGCAAACGGGTACCGGTAAAACCGCCGCTTTCGGGCTGCCGCTCCTGCAGCTGCTGGATCCGAATAATCCAAAGGTGCAGGCCCTGGTGCTGGCACCTACACGGGAGCTTTGCCAGCAAATTGCCAAGCAGTTGTTCAGGTTTACCAAGTACGGACCTAAAATCTTTTCAGAAGCCGTTTATGGCGGAGCACCCATCGGTGATCAGATCAAGGCATTAACCCGCCCAACCCAAATTGTTGTAGCTACCCCCGGCAGGCTTATTGACCTGCTGGAGCGAGAAGCCGTAGACCTTACGCAAATAAGGTTCCTGGTGCTTGATGAAGCGGATGAAATGCTTAGCATGGGATTTAAAAAAGAGCTGGAGCTGATCATGAAAAAAGCATCCGGTAAGCATACCACCTGGCTTTTTTCGGCTACCATGCCACCCGATATCAGGGCTATCATCAGCACCTATATGTCTCCCCAGGCCCGCAGGGTAGAGGTAGACAAGCAGAACGTGGTGAACAAAGATATTGAGCACCGCTATATCTTGTGCGAAGGCAAAGATAAGCTAAGGGTGCTGCTAAATTTTCTGGAAGATCAGGGCGAAAGCAGGGGACTTGTGTTTTGCAAAACCAAAAACCAGGCGCAGATCCTGGCCAAACAGCTGGCGGCCAAAAACCATCCGGCCGATGCCCTGCACGGTGACCTGCAGCAACGCGAACGCGATAAAGTAATGCGTGCTTTCACAAACCGTATGGAGTTCTCTACCCTGATTGCCACTGATATTGCCGCACGCGGCCTTGATATAGATGACCTGGCCTATGTGGTGCATTACGATTTGCCCGATCAGCTGGAATACTACACCCACCGCAGCGGCCGTACGGCCAGGGCTGGTAAAAAAGGCATTTCTGTAGCGCTGGTAAGCCCTACGCAGGTTAAAGATATGAAAGCGATAGAAAGCAGCCTGGGCATAAAAATGAAAGAACTTTAAGGCTGTAATGGTAAATGTATTACCTGTAATGTGAGTTAATGTTATGCCCGGCCAGTGAAAAGGATTTCCTGTTGATGCTTTACTCCTGGTAGTAAGTTCAATGGTTTGAAAAAGATCTATTCATTGGCTGGGACATGCTCCTTCCAAAATTGAAAATGTGTTTACACTACAGTGATATCTATCCCCCTAACATAACAGCACCATTCCCATCGGGCTGTTAGTATGCGGTAGTTCTGCTGTAGCTATTTTGATACAGTTGGAGCTGAACCTAAAATGCAGCTTCCTGGAAAAATCGCCTGGTGCAGAAGACAGACGCTGACTTAGCCTGCTAAAAGCCTTTAGCTCCTGAACGGCCACAACCAAGGTTAATAATGTTGTTTTAAACTTATTCTTTCCGGCAATATTTAATTTTTTTAGTTTCCTGTTAAATATTTTTTCACGTCGATAAATTTTGTAAATTATCACTACAAGCTGGAAATCAGTTCTTTTCTGTTTTGAAGAAATGGAATTACGTTGAAAAAAGTCTTTTAATTACATAGCCTTACCGTTAATTCCGGTGAGGCAGTGAATTTTCATCGTCCATTTGTTGTTACCTTCACATAAGCACAAGATTTTATTCTGCAGAACGTTGTTATAACATTCTCTTTAGTCTGCAGGCAAGTTCCACTAGGATATTTACTTCTGTAAAAAATAGATTTTGCAGAATTAAAATATTTTCAAGAGTAAATCGTTCCCAGGCTCCTGCTCGGCAGGAATTCCAACGCAACAGCACTTGTACTTTAAAAATATTACTCATGAATATCTTAGAAAAAATCAAAACTAATTACAGTACCGCCACCAATGAAATGACGGTCTCGGAATACCTGGAAGAGTGTAGGAAAGATCCGCAGGTTTATGCAAAACCTGCAGAGCGCATTCTGAATGCCATAGGTGAACCCGAGCTTCTGGATACCCGTGAGGATCCTGTTTTGAGCAGAATATTCTCTAACAAGCGTATCAAAATCTATCCTGCCTTCAAAGATTTCTTTGGCATGGAAAGCACCATTGAGCAGATTGTATCTTACTTCCGCCATTCTGCCCAGGGTCTTGAAGAGAAGAAACAGATACTTTATTTAATGGGTCCGGTAGGCGGAGGCAAAAGCTCTCTGGCCGAACAGATCAAACACCTCATCCAGCAAAATCCTATTTATGTACTCAAGGCTCACGACCAGATAAGCCCGGTATATGAGAGCCCTCTCGGTTTGTTTGCCGATTACAAAAAAGAACTTGAAGATGAATATGGGATACCAGTGCGGTATATACCAGCCTGTATGAGCCCATGGGCATCTAAACGCCTCCGTGAATTTGATGGTGATATTAACAAATTCAAGGTGGTAAAACTGTTTCCTTCCGTGCAGGATCAGATCGCAGTTGCTAAAACCGAACCTGGTGATGAAAATAACCAGGATATCTCTACGCTGGTAGGCAAGGTAGATATTCGTAAGCTGGCAGAGTATCAGCAGAGCGATCCGGATGCCTATTCCTATACTGGCGGCCTCTGCCTTGCAAACCAGGGCGTTCTGGAGTTTGTAGAGATGTTTAAGGCACCTATAAAAGTGCTGAACCCACTGCTGACTGCAACACAGGAAAAGAACTATAAAGGCACCGAGCCTATTGGCGCTATTCCTTTTGATGGTATCATCCTGGCACACTCTAACGAGAGCGAATGGGCTAAATTCACCAACGATAAGAAGAACGAGGCATTTCTGGACAGGATCTATAAAGTGCAGGTACCTTACTGCCTGCGTGTAAGTGAAGAGATAAAGATATATGAAAAGTTAATAGAGGAAAGCTCACTGCGTAACTCACCCTGTGCGCCTAAAACGCTTGAGCTGCTGGCAGAGTTTTCTGTAATGTCACGCCTGAAGGAGCCGGAAAACTCCAGCCTCTATTCTAAAATGAGGGTGTATAATGGCGAGACACTGAAAGATACAGATCCAAATGCCAAGTCTATCCAGGAGTATCGTGATGATGCCGGCATCAACGAAGGCATGACAGGTATTTCAACCCGTTTTGCGTTTAAGATCCTCTCCAAGGTGTTCAACTTCGACAGCGAAGAAATTGCTGCCAACCCTGTACACCTGCTGTATGTACTGGAGCAGGAGGTGATAAAAATGATGCTTCCGCCAGATACGGAAAACCGCTACCTCACCCTTATTAAATCTATACTGGTGAGTAAGTACGCCGAATTTATCTCTGATGAGATACAGAAGGCATACATTGAGTCATACAGCTCCTATGGTCAGAATATATTTGAGAAGTATGTGATCTATGCCGACCACTGGATGCAGAACAACGACTACCGCGATCCGGATACAGGAGAGGTTCTGGACAGAGGCATCCTGAATGAGGAGCTTGAGAAAATTGAGAAGCCTGCCGGTATTGCTAATCCTAAGGATTTCAGGGCAGAGGTTACCAATTTTACGCTACGGTACAGGGCCAATAACGGCGGTAAGAGTCCTCGCTGGGATTCTTATGAGAAGATCAAAAATGTGATTGAGAAAAAGATCTTCACCAATACCGAAGATTTGCTTCCTGTGGTTTCATTCAATGTTAAATCTAACGAAGAAGACGAAAAGAAACACAGGGATTTTACCCGCCGCATGAAAGATCGCGGGTATACCGATAAGCAGATCCGCATTCTGGTTGACTGGTTTATGCGGGTGAGAAAAACGATGTCTTAAAAAAGTTGTGAGGGAGTGTTTATTCACTCCCTCACTAAATCACAAACTCACTCCCTTAATTTATGAGCAACATTGTAGACAGAAGAACTAACAATAAAGGGAAGTCTACCGGCAATCGTCAGAAATTCCTGAAGCGGGTAGAGGATCAGATCAAGAAAGCAATACCCAACATTATTAGCCAGGAGAGCCTGAAAGACAGCAGCTCCGGGGGTAGTGTGAGTGTACCCGTTAAGGGAATCGGTGAGCCCAGCTTCCGGCATGGCCCTGGATCAGGTAAAAAGTACAGCGTACGGCCGGGCAACGATCGCTTTAATGAGGGAGACACCATTCCGAAACCAGAAGGCGGCGGAGGAGGTGGCAGCGGAAAGGGTAAAGGATCCAACAGCCCCGAGATCACTGAAGATGATTTTATGGTGGTATTGTCACGGGAGGAGTTTCTCAAGTACTTTTTTGATGATCTGGCCCTGCCCAACCTGCTGAAGAAGTTTATGGAAAGCACGGTTACCTATAATTACAAACGTGCAGGTTTTACCAAAGACAGTGTGCCCTCCAGGCTCAACATTAAAAGCAGCTATCAGCAGTCGCTGGGGCGGCAGCTGGCGCTTAAGGGAGCTTTTGATAAAAAGCTTAAAGACTTAAAGGAGCAGTATGCCCTTTGTGATAATGAAGACAGGAAGCTGGTGCTTGCACTTGAAATAGAGAAGGTAACTAAGCAATCTAAAACCATTCCTTTCTTCGAGGATGTAGACCTGCGTTACAACAATTTTGAGCGGGTGCCAACACCAGTCACCTCCGCAGTTATGTTCTGCATCATGGATGTATCTGCTTCTATGGGGCAGCACGAAAAAGATATTGCCAAACGCTTCTTTACCCTGCTGTACATCTTTCTTACCCGGCAGTACAAAAACGTAGAGCTGGTATTTATTCGCCACCACACCGAAGCCAAAGAGGTAAATGAGGAGGAGTTCTTCAACTCACGCGAGAGTGGTGGTACGGTGGTTGCTCCATCACTGAAGCTGATGAACAAGATCAGGCAGGAGCGATTCGATGATTCCTGGAACGTATACTGCTGCCAGGCCTCGGATGGCGATGTGTGGTCGCGCGATGATGCCGTGGAATGCCGCAGACTGGTGCAGGATACCATTTTACCTGCCGTACAGTATATGGCCTACATAGAGATTAACAAAAGCAGCGAAGGAGACCTGTGGCAGGCCTATAAAGAGGTATGTGATGAGGAAAACTTTTCCATGCGCCGCATCAGGGAGGTAAACCAGATCTGGCCTGTGTTCAGAGGCCTGTTCAGGAAAAGAAGTGAATTAAGTGATGTTTAGACACTGCATGCCATGAATCAAAAGAACCAGAAAGAGATATACAAAGCCATGTTCTGTAATCCTAACTGGGACAACAAAACACTTGAAGCTGCCGATGAGGTGATAGACCGGATTGGGAAGGAGTACCTGAAGCTGAAAATCTATCCTAACCAGATAGAGATCGTAACCTCAGAGCAAATGCTGGATGCTTATTCGCTCATTGGGTTACCTACATCTTATCCCCACTGGAAATTTGGCAAAGACTTTGTCATGAACCAGAACAATTATACCCGGGGCAGAATGGGACTATCTTACGAGATGGTGATCAACTCTAACCCCTGCATCAGTTACAACATGGAGAACAACTCCACCTGTATGATGCTGCTGGTAATTGCCCATGCCTGCCAGGGACATAATGCCTTCTTTGCCAATAACTATATGTTCCTGGACTGGACTTCGGCCGACTCCATTGTAGACTATATGGTTTTTGCCAGGGATTATATCCTGAAGTGTGAAGATGAGTACGGACCTGAAGAAGTAGAGCGGGTGCTGGATGCCTGTCATGCCCTGATGAACCACGGCATAGACCGCTACAAAAAGCCCAGCAAACGTTCTGCCATGGAGGAGAATGAGCGGTTAAAGAAGCTCACCAAAATCAAGCGCGAAAATTACAACGAACTCTGGAAAACCCTGCCCTTAGCAGCAGAAACGGCTGAAAGCAGTTTCAGGAAGAATAAGAAGTTTCCGCAGGAGCCGGAAGAGAACGTCCTGTACTTCATTGAAAAGTTTGCGCCCACGCTGCCTGCCTGGAAGCGCGAGATAGTGCGCATTGTGCGCAAGGTGGCGCAGTACTACTATCCGCAGGGAGCCACCAAGGTAATGAACGAAGGCTTTGCTTCTTTTGTGCATTACCACATCATTAACAAGCTTTACGACGAAGGCTATGTGAATGATGGTTTTATGCTTGAATTCATCAAGAGCCACAGCAGTGTGCTCTATCAACCGGAGTATAGCAGCAAGTACTTCAGTGGCCTGAATCCCTATACGCTGGGCTTTAATATCTTTATGGATATCAAGCGTATTTGCCAGAACCCCACACCAGAAGACAAGCTGTGGTTTCCCGATCTTATAGGCAGGGACTGGCTGGAGCAGGTACACTTTGTAATGGAAAACTTCCGCGACGACAGCTTTATTCTGCAGTACCTTTCGCCAAAGGTTATGCGTGATATGAAGCTATTTGCAATTACGGATGATGAGCATAAAAAAGAATATATGATCAACGCAATCCATAACGAGCGGGGCTATAAAAAAGTAAGGGAGCAGCTAAGCCAGCAGTACGATCGCATTAACTATGTGCCTAATATTCAGGTAACTAATGTAGATGTGCATGCAACCAATAAGCTGTCGCTCACGCATTACATGTATAATGACCGTAAGCTGGAGCCTGAAGAAACCAAGAAAGTGCTGGAGCAAATCCGCTACCTCTGGGGTTTTCCCGTAGAGATACACTCCAAAAACAAACTTGGTGTAAATGAGCAGACTTTTGATTGTAAGTGAACAACACATAAATCCACGATAGCATAAAAAAAGGGACTCCTAAAGAGCCCCTTTTTTATTGAAATATCACCTTATCCTACTGCTTGATAAATGATTTAAAATATACCTGTTCCTTGTCTACAACCCGTAGGAAGTAGGAGCCTGCCGGTAACCGGGAAACATTAACTTCCTGCGTAAACACGCCGGCACTTCCAGAAACTTCCTGCTGCAGGAGTACCACTCCCTGCAGGCTGTACACCAGAATGGTAATGCTCGCTGAACGTTCCGCAGAGCTGTACTCTAGCATAAAGCTGCTGCTGGCAGGATTGGGATAGAGCAGCACCTGCACATTATCACCCATGTTTGGTATACCCGTTACAGGATTGGTGGTAGCACTTACCACATTGCTGTAAGCAGAGCTGGCATTGGTGCTGTTTACTGCTTTTACACGATAGTGATAGGTAGTTTTGGCAGTAAGATCTTTATCCTGGTAAGCAGTGGTATTCATGTCCAGGCTTGCCAGCACCTCAAAATCACCACTGGCAGAAAGTGAGCGTTCCACCACATAACCGGTTTCATTAAGGGAGTTGTCTACCCACTTCAAGTTGATCTGGCTGGAAGATTTAACCTCTGCCTGCAAGGCTGTTGGTGCCTGTATTACAATGTTTACTACCATTACCTGGGTAGCTGTGCCTACACATTCCCCATCCTTCTGATAAGTATAGGTGATGTTGAAACTGCCGGCATCTGTAGCAGCCGGATCGAACATACCATTGCTTACACCCATACCTGTATAAGTACCACCTGCCGGTGAGCCTCCCTGTAGCCTGAACGGAGCAGAACCAAGGGCTACAGGTGCAAAGGCAGTTAGAGTAACAGCTGGTCCTTCTGTTACCGTAATCTGTTTGCTTACCTGTGCCGGACATTCCCTTAGCGCTATGGTATAGGTAAGGGTGTGCGTGCCTGGTCCTGCGGCTGCGGGATTAAACAGGCCATCTGCCGATACCCCTGTGCCGCTCCAGCTACCACCTGCAGGACTAAAGCCACTAAGCATATAGGGCGCGGTACTCTGGCATACAGTCTCATTTGCGCCTGCATTTAGCTGTTTGCTGCTGCCTACCAGGAAGCTTCTGTTGCTGTTATCGAACCTGGTATTATTAGCAACATCAGTAACTTTGATAACATACGCTTCACCTGTAGTCAGGTTATCTGGTAGTTGCCAGTTATAAGCGCCGGTTCCTGTCTGGTTGTTCGCAATAGGCTGAAAGTTATTGCCACCATCTGCCGAATATGCAAGGTTTACGCTATTTATACCCTCACTTACCCAGTTAATTTTAACAGTAGCACCGGCACAGTAGGCTTCTCCACCATTTGGCATCAGCAAAGTTATGGCGGCATTTCCACCTTTTACCAGGGTACATGCTTCGGATGATAACTTCATTAACTCGGTGTTACCGGTGTTGTCAGTAGCTAAGGAGAAAAAGCAGTATGTGGCTCCGGCTTCTCCCTGGAACTGGTATGCCTGCGACAGCGGCTGGTTTTTAACAACCAGAGTATAGTCCTCACCATTTTTGGCAGCAAACAGATCATAAGTGCCTACACCACTGCCTTTGGCATCATCTGCTGCAGTTACCTGCACGTTAAAAGTTGCTGTTTCGGAAAGGGCAGGCAGGGCACTTACTTTTGATTGCGGTGCCACGGCATCGAGGGTGTTGAAAGCAACGTTTGTCACAATAGGCTCGTTAGTATCAAAAATTATTGTGGCCTGTGCCAGTACTGTATCACCCGTTACTACACCCTCTTTAGGCTTGATAGCATAGTGCATGTATCCTTCGCCACTGCCCAGTGCATCGTTAATTGGGAGGTAGCCCAGGAGCGGGTTGGCAGGCGGCAGACCAGTTGCAGGGTCTACAGTTTGCAGCACCCAGAACAGCTGGTTATTCACCACATCAACGCCTGCAGTTACCTCAACATCATACCCCAGGGAATCTGGCAGATCAAGGGTTGTAAAGTAGCTGGCCCTGTTGGCAGGTACTTCAAAATTGTACTTACCAAAACCAAAGTTACCTAGATGCAGGCTTAAGGGGTTCAGGTTTTCATGAACCGGTACCGCCACCGTTACTCGCTGGGCAGCCGTAGATGCAAATACAGAATCATTCTCGTAGGTGACTTTATAAGACATTGGCTGTGATGCTGCAACCATTCTCTTATCACCAAAACCTTCCGGGCCTATGATTTCGTTCGGATCGCAGGAGCTTACAATAGAGGTGCAGAAAAAGGCCTTACCCACACAGTTAGCTGCATTGATAAAGAACTCCAGTCCGCTGGTTGAGTTAACGCAGCTAATCAGGTCAATCAGGAACTCGCCACGTTTAATAGCCTGCTGATTACCATTTTTCTTTCCTTTCTCAGCACATACTGTCATGCCAATGGTGAACTTCATGGCATTGGCGGCTATGCTTGCAGATAAACCTATGCCTGGTTTCTTGGCATCGAGTACAGAAACTGCACCATTGATGCCATCAGCAGCACCACCCATTATGGTTTTAACATAACAGTTATCTATAAATTGTGAACCTCCGGAAACAGCCTCTGCCCCAATAGCATACAACCTGTACTTACCACTGGCTACAGCAGCTTTGGTTGCATTGGTAGCCAGGTCAAAAGATTTTTTACAGTCATCTTCTGATGTTTTACCATCGCCACAAGGGGTTGTTGGCGGTGGTGGCAGTTCCGGCATATTGTTTGGGACGTTTGGCAGTTGTGGTGTATAATACTTGCTCTGCTTGTAAGAACCAGGTCCTTTTGGTCTGCTGCCAGGCCGCTTGCGTGGTGGTGTGGCAGGAGGGGTACCAGAAGGAGGTCCCTGTACCCCAGGTCCTTCAGGACCTGTTGGTCCCATTGGTCCTTCCGGTCCTGTACCGCCAGGGCCGGTACCACCGGTTCCGCCAGTGCCGCCTGTACCACCACTGCTGCCTGCTGCGCCGCCACTCGGGCCACCGGGGCCACCCGTACCACCAGGGCCACCAGGACCGGATGTGCTGGAGCCGCCGGCTCCACCAGCACCACCTGTTCCACCTCCGGGTCCACCCGCACCGCCAGGGCCGCCTGCACCAGGAGCGATTGTGGCATTACCCGGTCCACCGGTTCCGCCAGGTGTTCCTGGCTGTCCCCAGCCTCCGGGAGCACCAGGTATACCTGCTTCACCCGCTTTGGGCACTCGTGCTGTAAACTGCAGCACCAGTGTTTTTGTATCGAGCAGTTTCAGTGAGAATTTACCACCATAGGTAAAATTGTAGGCCGTAAAGCGTGAGGTGTCAAGTGCAAACTTTGCCATATCGAAGCCCTTGATGCCACCTTCGGCCCTGGCAATGACCCAACTGTTGTTTATTGCAGGATACCAGCCGGCTAGGTAACCGGGGTAATTATCTTCATCGATGGAAGAGATGCGGATCACAAACGGATTGGCCGGAGTTGCAGTGATATTCAATGTTCCGTTTACCTTCAGCAGGTCCCAGCCCGGATCTGCACCGGCTTGTCCGCTATATTTGTTAATCTCCCATAAGTAATCTTCTCCAGGGCCAAATGTAGCGTTGGTATAGGTTACCACGCCAGGGCTTGCACCCGGATCATAGTTGAAGGTAACCCTGTCAGCTCCCTCACCTTCTTCTGCATATAGTTCATCATATAGGTCGAGGTTCAGGCAGTCATCGCAGGTATAATCAAAATTCTGCAGATCGGCAGCTTTCAGCAGACCGTTTTTAAGCAGCGGTGCAACCATGGTATCTACAAAAGCCCTGCGGGTACCTGCCAGCGCTTCCAGGCCAAGAATTTTGTCGGCATTTAGCTGGGCTGGATCTGTAAGAATTCCAAGACGAATGATCTCCAGGTCCTCGTTCAATTTCTGCAGGTAAAAATCAAAATCCAGTGCCTTCAATCTTACAGAAAGCGGGAAGGTGTTGAAATCAAAATGCTGAATTCCAACACTCACGGCAAGGGCAATCTGCTGACCTGGTGCCAGGTCTCTGGTAATGAAAGGGACTATTTTGATGCCATCCATCTCAGTGTAATCTGTGTTGGCTACACCAGGGGCTAAGGGCCAGTCGGAGCCTGTAAGCACTTTACCTTCCAACTTAAGCACCTCTACAATATCTGCTTTTTCCAGAATTGTAAAATCGCCGTGCAGAATAGGAATATCCACGTTAGAAATGTTTCGGAAACTAAAGGTGTAGAAACCACCTTTGCCTCTGCGCATAAGTGATGGCGGGTTGGGAATATAATCTACTGCATAGGGCAATGCTGCTTCTACCACCACACCTTTAGCAAGTACCACTTCTACACCACCGGGATTGATGGCGACAAGGTCATAAATTCCTTTTGGCGTGTTGGTGTGGTTCCATCGCATTTTAAGTTCCATGCTGTTTACCAGCTCCAGTTGTTGTGCCGTTGCTGCTACTGTGCCTCCATTTCGGAGCACCACCTGTACACCAGCACGGAAACCTGCACCCGTAATTGTGCTACTGACAGCTCCCTGGCCCATTACGTTTGGCACTACATCGAGTATAGAGAAGGGCAGGGCCTTAGCCAGTAATTTAATGTTCTGAATGCCGCTGAATCCAACAGAAGCTCTTGCCAAAACAAAATACTTACCTTCTTTGGTCTGGGGCACCAGTACTTTCTGGTGCGGCCTGTTTGGTTCGGTGTACTTATAATCAAAGTCAGCAGACGTTGGAATGCGGTTATAGGCCACATATACTTCGTTCAGGCCTCCCTGCTGATCGCTGGTGAGGGTCAGCAGCAGGTCTTTATCGGCTGGCATGCTTATCTGATAGTACAGCTTATCGACAGGGCCCAGTTTGGTATTTTCTACAACATCAGGGAAAAGGCTGCGCACCCTTACCGTAACAGGGCTGGTGCTGATGCCAACATTATTGTTAATGTTGGTTTCATTAACAGCATTGGAGGCATTTGTGTGCAGCAATCCTTTGTAAATATCAGGCATAATGCCAGGCATGGCCGTAACTAAAGTGGTGCTGAACGATTCACCTGCAGGCAGATTCAGCGCCTGATGCTGATGGTCAAGTAGCACATCCGTATTCGCCTCCAGCACTACATCTTTAGAAAGAAAAGCATTGTTCTTTAGGTTGCCAATGGCAGGCACGGTTCCTACATTTTTTATTGTAAAGCCAGTCTGGAGGCTCTCGCCCAGGTACACACTGCTGGTAAGGTTTACCTGCTGCACCACCAGATCTGCCGGTGAGGCCAGTGTGATGCTTAGCGGAGCGGCAACAGACTGGTTGTTGTCTTCTTTGTTATGTTCAAAGATCCAGTCAGAGTTATCGGCTCTAAGGGCAATATAGTAGTTGCCATTAAGGTAATCGGGTACTGTTACCAATACACTGTCGGTATAGCTTTCTCCTTTTGCCAGGGCGCTTTGCCTGGTGTACCTGCCAGCCTGCACGGTGCTGCTGGTATGCGACAATGCCGGGTCAAGTCCGATCCAAACCACCTCATTCCAGTGCTTAAACTGTTTGTACGGACTTTCGGCAACTCCCTCTCCCTGGTTTTTAACAGTGAATTTAACCCAGAATGACTGTCCGGCAAAAGCCTCTGCCGGAGGATTCCAGGAGGTAACCACCAGGTCGGCAGTTGGGGTGGCAGAAAGCTTGATGACTCTGCTTTGGATATTATTCTGATGGTCTTCCTCATTTTGTACAACAGCCTCTGCATCGGTGAGCAAAATAAGGTAGTAATCGCCGCTCATCCCTTTTGGAATTTCTACAGCCGCAGTGGCAGTATATGTATGCCCTGCATCGAGGGCAGAGTTGCGGAAATTGCGATGTACCAGTGTTTTATCTCCAATGTCTAAGGTCTCATCAGCAGAAAGGTAAACTGCGTCGGTCCAGGAGGTGGCAGTAGTTATGCTGTTACCATCATTTTTAATCTGCCACTCAAGGTTTATGCTGCTGCCTGCCTGTGCGGTGCCCGGAGCAGTGAACAATAGGGGCCGCAGGTTTGCCTTTAGTGGCGCATACTCTATGCTTACAGGTAATGCAGTTGCCTTGCGGTTATTGTTTTCATTGCTTTCAAAAATCTGGTTGCTTTGATCGCTGAAAACAAAGAACCATGCCTGGCCAATTTTATCAGGTGCAAGTACTGAGGCTTCCAGATTAATCACCTGCCCAGGATTCAGGGTTGCGTCTACTTTTTTACCATTAAGTGCATAGGCTGGGTTCCATTTGCCATCAGAAGAATAATAGATATAATCTGTGAATGGAACTGCTACACTGCCAGTGCCCTGGTTCTTTAGCTGCCACTTAATAGTGAATTCCTTACCTGCATACACAACAGCAGGAACCTCTACATTTGTAACAGCAAGATCCGGATACGCACCTGCTGCAATCTTTACAGGAGCAGTGCTACGCCTGATGTTGTTGCTGGTGTAGGTATATTCAAAAACTTTATCTGTTACATCGCCTACAACATACACAAAATAGTCACCTGCAATGCCTGCTGGTATTTTCAGGTCTTTGGCAATCGTGTATTTGGCCTCGGGTGTAAAGCTGTTGCCAAGGCTCTGGTAGTAGCCACCCAGGCTGATGCTTGAATCGGGAATAAAGGTGTTCTTTTTAGATAAATAGATTTCGTCGCGCCACACAGTTTCTGTTGCATGTGGAGCACTGGCGCCCTTGTTTGTAATGGTGAAGGAGAATGCTGCTTCTTTGCCGGCAGTGGCTGTGGCAGGAACTGTTAAATTAGTAACGGCCAGGTCTGCAGGAGGCGTTAAGGCAATGTTGATCTTATCACTTGCCTTTACATTGTTAGCCGTACGTGAACTTTCATGTACTCCTTCTTTGTCGGCAGCAATTACTAATATGTAGTAGTCACCTACATATTTTGGCGGTAGTACCACAGCAGCTGTTTTTGAATATTTTTCGTCTACAGCCAGCGGTACAGCGGCAAAGTTGCCACAGGGATCTTTAAGGGTTTCACTGCGGAGGCTAATAAATGAATAACCCAGGTATACATCCTCTTCTTCATCGTACACTGCATCTGCAGAAAGATAAATATGGTCTGTCCAGTATTTATCGTAGCAGCTGGCAGGAGCACCACCTCTGCTACCGTTCAGGGAAACTGTAGGTATAGTGCCGCTGGCATAAGAGAATTTGCCTACAGCACTGGCCTGACCTATATTTTGCACCTCGTAAGTAACATTTAGGGTGCTGCCATTGAACACCTTAGAGGGTACCCCAACAGTGTTAACCTTTAAATCTGCGGCAGGAGCGGCCTGTATGTTTAATGCTTTATAAATAAAGTTGTTCTGTTCGTTGCTCTCAACAACTGTATGTGATCCAATAGATCTGTCTACAGAGCACTGGTCGCCATTAACGGTGCCCAGGCAATAGGCTCCTGAGTTATCGGTAATAACATAAAGGTAAAAGGTGCCGGGTGTATTTGGCAGTTGCACCTCTCTGGTCTGCACATATGACTTGCCAGGAAGCAGATAGATAACATTTGGAAAACTACTTAGGAGCTGGTCATCTGCAGGTCTTAAATCCAGGTCGGCTGAGAGATATACCCTGTCTATCCATTGTGCATTTCCTGTGGTATTGCTTCCTGTATTCTTAACTTCCCAGCTAATGCTAAGGTTGCTGCCGGCCGTTGTGGTAGCAGGTATTAAATGATCAACAATCTGCAGATCGGGCACCGGTACAGTTTTAAATGTATGCACCGGGCCCTCAGTCTGGCGACAGTTATTTTTAGCTATTACCTGCCATTTGTATATCACTTCATAATCGAGGTCTTGTGATGCCAGGAAATGAGGTGTTTGAAGGTCGCGCTTATAGGGTTCTGCAGGTCTTTTCGCCAGTGTCTGGGGCCATATGTATAAATCATATAATTCTGCATCCTGGGCAGCTCTCCAGGTGAAAGCAACGGGTAAAAAGGTGTTTACAGATCCGCTAGCAGGTTGTATGTAATTAGGCAGAGCGGGGGTCTTGGGTTCGCTTACCGTTACAGTCATTGTTCTGGCAGGACCTCTTTCTCCACAAGCTGCCACAGGCGTAACACTAAGGGTGTGTTCGCCAGTAGCAGTCCAGTTTACTTTTACAGAATTTCCTGTTCCAGTCACAGTACCACCACTGCTTACAGTCCACTCATAGGTAAGGCTGCTCTGTTCGGTAATACTGTACTGCCATTCGCCCGGGCAGGGGCGAATGGTGCCTGCTATCTGCACTGGCTGTTCCGGTGCAGGGCATATAACTTTTAGGGTTTGTACAGGGCTTTCTTTGCTGTTACAGCCGTTTCTGCTAACCACCTGCCATTTGTAAACAATACTGGGGGTAAGCTGATGCTGAACCCTAAAAACGGTTCCGTTTATATCCTTCACAATGGGATCTGGTCTGGATTCCTGCTCGGGCCAGAGATACACATCATACAGTAATGCATCTTTTGCTGCAGTCCATCGCAGGTCGAAGGGAATGGTAAGACTGCTGCTGCCATTGACAGGCTGCATATTGGTAACTGCTGCAGGCATTGGTGTACTGGGTACCACCACCTGAAGTATACGGGCGGAGCCGGTTTTGCCACAACTTACTGATGGTGTTACACTAAGGGTGTAAGTGCCGGGGGAAGGCCAGGTAACCGATATTGCATGACCTGTACCTGAAATGACTGCGCCACCATTTACAGTCCAGTTGTAGTTGGTGCCATTCACTTCTACAACACTATAGCTTACTTTGCCCGGGCAGGTTTGTGCAGGACCACTGATAGTAGAAGGTTGTTGCGGGTCAAGGCAGTTTAGGCTGAATGTCTGTACTGGACCCTCCTTGCTACGGCATGAGTTTTTGGCTATAACCTGCCATTTATAAACAACTCCATAAACAAGATCAGTGGATACCACCTGGCTAAAGCTTGTTAAATTACTTTTCCAGGCTAAGGTTGGTTTGGTGGTGCCATCGCGCCAGATATAAAGATCATAGCTGTTAGCATCCTGAGCGGCAGACCAGCTAAGGGTAAAAGGCAGGTTTAGGCCGGTAGTACCTGTGGCAGGCAGCATATTTGTTACAGCTGTTGGGGTTGGTTTGTCTGCAACCGTTACTGTAAGGCTTCGGGGGGTTCCGCTTCCGCCACAGGCTACCTTTGGTGTTACAGTAATGGTGTGGGTGCCGGCCGTAGTCCAGTTTACAACTACTGCATTGATCCCATTGCTAATGGTGCCGCCGCCGGAAATTGTCCAGTCATACGTAATGCCACTCTGGAACGCTACATGATAAATCTCTTCACCAAAGCAGCTGTTGGTATTACCTGTAATAACAGAAGGCTGCTGAGGCGTAACACAGTTAAGGGTAAAAGTCTGCACTGCACTCTCTTTCTGTGCACAATCAGTCTTAGCCACTACTTTCCATTTGTAGGGCACGCCATACTCAAGTCCATTCTGAATGGTATAGGAGGTTCCTTCCAATTCAGTAGCCCTGCTAAACGGTGTTTCCAGGCTGGCTGGCCATACATAAACATCATAGTTTACAGCATTGGCCGCTGCATTCCACGACAGTGTAAGCGGTAAACTAACATTGCTGCTGCCATTGGCAGGCTGTAGGTTTGTAACATCGCCGGGGGTGGGTGATGATTGAACGCTTACCGTAAAAGAAGCACTAGGGCCGGTGCTGCCGCAGTTGCTGGATAAGGTAACTGACAATGTTTTCGCGCCCAGACTAGTCCAGTTTACTTCAACAAGATTGCCTTCTTCTTTAAGTATGGTGCCTCCTGCAGAGACACTCCAGTTGTAAATAGCACCGGCATACTCATCTACATAGTATATTTGTTTGCCTAGGCATACATTTTCGTCTCCACCTATGCTATATTCCTGTGGAGTTCTAACACAAAAAGATCGTTCCACAAGGGGGGCTGCAGTATAGGTACCATTGCCAAGCTGGGTGGCCTGTACAGTTATTCTGCCAATGCCCTCGATAACAAGTTCATTACCATTCACTATAGATGCCGGTCCGGAGACACTGTAGCTAACAGGCAGGCCGGAGCTTGCTGTTGCCGAGAGTACAAAGTGTCCGTCATCATAATCTCTGTCGGGCAGGGCATCAAAGGTTATAGTCTGTTGTGCCAGGCCTGTACTTAAACTGGCATTTGGTGTAAGCTGAATCAGGAATGCTTTATCGCCACCTCCATAGGGCTGGGTATAGCCATTCTGGTTGCTGTTTTGAACTGGCAAAGATTCTCCAGAAGAAAAACCAGTAGCAATGATCCTTTCTGACGGATCGGCAGCTATGCCAGTTATCTCATCATCGCCACCAGAACTGCCCATGGTTCCATAATAGGTAGCCCATTGCCGAAGGCCATTACTGTTAAATTTAACAATGAAACCATCATCATCGCCTTGGGTAGATCCATTTAACTGGTTAATGCCACCTGCTATGGCTAAAGTGGGCAAACCACCCCCGTTAGAAACACCCCCCAGTAAAATATCATTACTTTTATCTGCAGCAATGGCTACTCCTTTTTCCTGGCCGGTACCGCCATAGTAGGTAGACCAGGTTCTGGCACCTGAAGCGTTGAATTTAACGATGTAGGCATCAGAGATACCTGCTAAACTGGCCTGGTTATATGCACCTGTTCCAGCCTGCAGAGGGAAATCGGGGCTTGTGGTGGTTCCGGTGATTATTACATTGCCAGAGGCATCTGTTGTAATTGCTCCGTTCTGATCTATGCCTGTACCACCATAATAGGTGGCCCACTGCCTGCTGCCAGCAGCATTGAATTTGAGCAGGATGGCATCAGCATAATTGGTGCTGCTGACTGCAAATACCTGGTTATAGGCGCCTGCCATTGTTTGGAGCGGCAGGCCAACAGAGGCATGACCTGTTATCCAGAGATTACCGCTGGCATCTGTGGCAAGGCCGGTAAAATGTTCTAAACCAAAACCTCCGTAATAGGTAGCCCAAAGCCTGCTGCCATTGGCTCCAAATTTAACGATAAAGGCATCATCCACTTCTTCGGTGGCTAAGGTAGCCTGATTATAGGCGCCAGATTTACTCTGTACCGGAAAGTCAGGGCTGTTGGTATAGCCAACCATGATTATGTTTCCACTGCCGTCTATGGCCACGCTGCTGGCTTCTTCATCTTCGGTACCGCCATAATAGCTGCTCCATTGCCAGGCGCCATTTGTGTTTAACTTTAGGATAAAAGCATCCTGTGCTCCCCCACCAAAGCTGGCCTGCAAAAATCCACCCCCTGATCTGGTTGGCAGGTTAGTACTCTCTGTATAACCACTAACTACCACATTTCCACTGGCATCAACTGCCAGACTTTTTACTTCCTCATATTCATCGCCACCGTAGTAGGTTGACCATTGCCTAACGCCGTTACTGTTAAACTTCACAATAAAAGCATCCTGGGAGCCTCCGCTTGTGGTTTGGTTGTATCCTCCGCTAATGGCCTGGGTAGGAAAATCATCGCTGAACGTAATGCCGGCCATATAAATGTTGCCAGCGGCATCTGTTGCTACACTGCGTGCTTCTTCGTAATCGCTGCCGCCATAGTATGTGGCAAATGGGTCTATCACCAGGTCTTTACTTTTATCATATGCGGCTATGTTAAAAGCAACTGTGTTGGGACCTGACAGTACAAAGCGGGAGCCCACTTCATTTCTGTAAATTTCTTTTTTAGCAGCGCTATTGCCTGACTGGAATGTAAAGGGTTTTGCTTCTTCCAGATGAGCCAGGGGGGTACTGATCAGCAGGCTGCCATCTTGTTTGATTGTAGTTTCCAGAGCACCCTCATAATACATTTTTATGGCAGCGGGATCTCCACCCGGACGAACAATAAAATCGTACTTCAGCCCCTGGGCATCTGTATGAAATACCATGTCGATATTAGGATAGACATTGCTGTAGCGCAGACCTCCATATGCGGGCACCTCTGTGATGCCCTGCGGACAATGGCGGTAATAGAAGTTATAGATCTCTTCTGTTTTATCTTCGGCCTGTATGCTGGTGAGAGTAGATGCATTCTGCAGATGCATGACCAGCTGATGCTCCTTCAATTTTGCATCCAGTGCAGCCGTTTCGGATGGTGCTGCACCTGTTGCCTCTGATATTTCACCATTCTTATGGTTGAATACATAGGTAATGCGGTTTTTGCCAAAGTAAATACGCACGCCACCTATTACGGTATAATACTCCACATCCTGTAAGGGAGACCCTGACGGATCTGTAAGCTGACCACTGTTCCTGATAAAAACAGCCGGGGCTTCAGGATAGGATGTAGATTGCTGGGCATACACCAGCTGGCAGAAAATAATGATCTGCATAAGCCAAAGCACCAGGATGCGCTGTGCAGCCTGGGGAAAGCATCTGTTCATAAAAACTGGTTAATAGAGAGTACCAAAAAAATCTAGGCAGCGTATCTTCCTTTCAGTGGAAAGAAATCTTGCTACTTTGAATAATCTGAAGAAATTCTAGGAATTATGGGCGAAGATAAATGAAATAATCTTAGGCTTAATCAGGCGTCTGTCAGGAGATTAGCATGATATACTTCAACTATCAACACAGTTCTTTTTAATGAAATAATAATTTGCAGGATTAAAACAGTTATTTGTTCATTATTGTAAAATAATATTTTGTATAAATAGCTTTTATTAATATTTAATTTTATAAGGCGTGAATTGGTGCTTCTGCCAGGATTTTGATAAGCGGTAAATGATTTTTATGGGCGGGAAAGAATGAAAAAGAAATCTACTCCTGTTGTTATTAACAAAGAGATTGAAAGTTTTGTAGAAAAATAAAAGCTGACTGTCTGTATAACAGCTGCTTAGATGAGTACAGGGTTTTGTCCCGGTGAAATTCGTGAATGAGGGTGAACTTTCTGCTGCTGTTTTTCCTTAATTAATCGGTGACGGGCGTTATCCGGTTCCAATTTAGTAGAACCGATCTTTTACTAAAAGAAAGGAGGTACAATGTCTAGTCCAATGCACTGTTATTCAAATCTAATTTCTGAGGGTGTTGCTTACTAACGATTTGTTGGTGAAGTAACCACAGAGGATTTGATAGCACATATGGATTTTAATACCGGCAGTTTAGGCTGCCGGTATTTCTTTTTTCAGGGGCAGCTGTATTATGCTTTTTTTCGAGACAGCTCCAATGAGTTACTAAGCTTAATAACAGTTCTGCTGCAGATTTTCTGTTATTAATATAAAAAGCTTAGTACTTTCAGACTCTCTTTCCTTCAAATGATCAATTATAATCCTAAAGCCTGGTTTGTTTTTATATTCAGATTTACCAGGGCTGATACTTTCAGAAGGCTCTTGCCCCTGATGCTGGTGCTTAGCGTCTATGCTGGTGTTGTTGCTTATCTAGAGCTACATTTTTTAAGTGTAGAAGATGCCAGTACAATTCGCAACATCGGCATGATGCACAGTGTGCTTGGCTTTGTAATCTCCTTGTTGTTGGTATTTCGTACCAATACTGCCTACGATCGCTGGTGGGAGGGGCGCAAAATATGGGGTGGCATGACCAATACGTGCAGAAATCTTTCTATTAAACTTCAGGCCCTGGACCTGGGGCAATCTGAACTTGAGTTTTTCAGGAGTATGATCCCCAATTATGCATTCGCGCTGCGAAATCTGCTGCGTGAAAATGAAAATTATGAAGAACTGGATCCGGTGCTGGATCTGAAAAAAGAGAAGCATTTGCCTAACCAACTGGCAGCGGCTATGTTCAGCAGAATAAACAGCCTTTTTAAGAATGATAAAATTTCGCAGACACACCTGTGGATGCTGGGAGAAGATATAAAAGCCCTTACTGATCTTTGCGGAGCCTGTGAGCGCATTAAAAACACACCTATTCCTTATACCTATGGGGTGTTCATTAAAAAATTTATTTTTCTTTATGTGATCACACTTCCGTTTGGCTGGGTGTTCAGCCTTGGTTACTATGTAATTCCTGTGGTGGTGTTTATTATGTATGCCCTTACCAGCCTGGAGCTTATTGCAGAAGAAATAGAAAATCCTTTTGGTACCGATGACAATGACCTACCCATCGATCAAATCTGTACCAACATTAAAAAGCATGTAGGTGAGCTGCTGGCCTGATGCCGCAATTCTGGTATTGTTTTATAATTTTTTGAAGGTTTAACATACTAATGCTTTGTTAAATTTTATTTCTGATGGATTCAATCTAAATTTCGCGGGTTTTAGAAGAGAAGGAATTAAATGGACTTTTTTCATACAAAGCATAACGAGTTATACTGCGAAGAGGTGGCCGTGCAGGAGATTGTTAATAAAGTAGGCACACCCTGCTATATATATTCTGCCAACACCTTAAAGGAACATTATAGAAAGCTAAAGAAAGCCTTTTCAGCCCTTAATCCGCTGATTTGCTTTTCCATTAAAACCTGTAATAACATTCACCTGATCAAAGAGCTGGTAAATGAAGGATCTGGAATGGACACTGTTAGTGGTGGAGAGATTTTTCTAGCCCTTAAAGCCAACACTGCTCCCGAAAACATAGTGTTTGCAGGGATCGGAAAGTCAGACCAGGAGATCCATTACGCCCTCGATCAGGGCATAGGCATTTTTAATATTGAAAGTGAAGCAGAGTTTGAGAATCTCTCCGGGATAGCTGCCTCCAAACAAATAAAAGTAAAAGCCGCCTTGCGGGTAACGCCTGATGTAGTGGATGAAAAAACCCACAGCAAAACCAAAACAGGTTACAGAGGCAGCAAGTTTGGGGTTGATATAGAACGGGCAAAGCAGTTTTTTGCTACCAATGGAAATGACCCATATGTAAAGCTAACGGGCATTCATATTCACATTGGTTCACCCATTTACAGCCCTAAGCCATACGAGGTTGCCATCAATAAAATTACAGCCCTTATTGATGAACTGGAGGAGCAGGGACATCAGATCAACATCATCGATATTGGCGGTGGCTATTCTGCTGATTACGAAACCGGTAAATCGGCCACTTACGATGATTTTGCTGCCGTAATTGTACCCTTGCTCAAACCTTATGCCGACAAAGGAGCCAAAATCATTATGGAACCAGGCAGGACCATATCCGGTAATGCAGGCATACTGGCTACACGGGTTACCTACATGAAAAAAGGGGGAGATAAAACCTTTGCGATTGTAGACACAGGCATGCACCACCTGATCAGGCCGGCGCTGTATGATGCCCAGCATTTTATGTGGCCCATCAAAACTAATTACAGCCCAAAGGAAAATCCCGATAAACGCATTATTGACCAGGAGAATCCAAACCTTGTGCAATATGATGTGGTGGGGCCTGTCTGCGAATCGAGTGATTACCTTGCCAAAGACAGAAACCTGCCGCCCCTGCAGCGTGGCGATATCATCGCGATTTTCACCTCTGGTGCTTATGGCATGGTTATGTCGAGCAATTATAATGCGCTGCCCCGCCCTGCAGAGGTAATGGTAGATGGTGAGGATGTTTACCTGATTCGGGAACGTGAAACCTACGAAGACCTGCTGAAAGGCACTGGCAAGGTAAAGCTCGATTAATCCTTTGCTGTATAAGCTGCCTTATGCATGCCGGCTGGTCCGGCAGTACTAACTGACAATAATACTGGCCATTCTTGCAACCTAAAACACGAAGACATGAGTAGTAAAACCGGTAGTAGTCCGTTAACGGTCTACAAAAATCTGGTGGGAATTAAATTTCAGCTCTACAACAGCCTTTTTACTTCCCTTCCTTTTCACAGAATAGAAAAGACCGGAATTTTATTGACAATGTTCCTGATTCATTGCGAAGAAGGATATGCCAATAACCAAAGTCCGGAAGAGATCATCAAGTCATTTCTTACCCAGTTTACTAATTACCGGGAAAGTAAGGAGCAGAACGACCTCCTGTTCAGGTTTATACAGTATGCCGAGCGGCAGGTGGTGCTGTTTGATGCCCTGGAAGATGCGGCCTACAGTAAAATAAATGATACTGCCGGTGCGGGTACATTAAAGCACCTTAGCTCGGAAGTAACTGTTAAACAGGCTACTGGTAAACTAGCAGAAAAGCTCAAAGACTTTGCCGTGAGACTGGTGCTTACAGCACACCCTACACAGTTTTATCCTGGCTCGGTGCTGGGCATTATTCATGATCTTTCTAAGTCGCTGCAGAACGAAAACAGTGCACAGGTAAATTCTTACCTGCAACAGCTGGCTATTACACCTTTCTTCAAGAAAGAAAGACCTACCCCTTATGGTGAAGCAAAATCCCTGATCTGGTTTCTGCAAAATACGTTTTACCCTGCTGCCGGCAACATCCTCTCCAGCCTGCAGCAGCAGTACCCTGGTGTGGTAGACCTGCACAACCCTGTAATACGCCTGGGCTTCTGGCCGGGTGGCGACAGGGATGGTAACCCCTACGTAAAAGTAGATACCACCCTACAGGTAGCCGAAGAGCTGCGTGCTGCAATTACGGTTTCTTATTACCGCGATGTGAGAACGATGAAGCGGCGCCTGACTTTTAAAGGAGTGGAAGCGCCCTTTACCCTGCTGGAGCAAAAGCTGTACAACAACATTTTTGTACCTGGCCACAAAGCCGATATCACAAAAAAGGAAATAGTAGATACGCTTATGAAGATCTGCGATACCCTGAATGAAAAGTATAACGGCCTGTTTGTTTCTAAAGTAGAAAACCTGATTGCCAAGGTAGAGATATTCGGCTTGTTCTTTGCCTCACTTGATATCAGGCAGGATAGTTCTGTGCACAGCGCAATGCTTGAGGCTATTGCTGGTAAGTCAAATGCGGTGCCTGCTAATTATGCGGACTTATCAGACCAGGAAAAAATTAATGCCCTACTGAATGTAAAAGAACAGGTGGAACCAGAGCTGATGGAGGATGAGCTCTTCCATGATGCCCTGAAAACCATGCAGGCGATCAAAACCATACAGAAGATCAATGGCGAAGAGGGATGCCACCGCTACATCATCAGCCACTCTACCAAAGCGCTAAGCGTGCTGGAGGTTTTTGGGCTGCTGCAAATGAGCGGCTGGAAGAAAGATGAGCTGACCATTGATATTGTTCCACTTTTTGAGACCATCGACGACCTTGTGGCCGCACCTGCCATTATGCAGGAGCTGTACCAGACAGCAACCTATAAAGAGCACCTGGGCAGAAGAAAAAACATTCAGACCATTATGCTGGGTTTTTCAGATGGCACCAAAGATGGTGGATACCTGATGGCAAACTGGAGCATATATAAAGCCAAGGAAGAGCTTACCCGTGTTTCCAGGGAAAATGACGTAGAGGTTGTCTTTTTTGATGGCAGGGGTGGTCCTCCTGCACGTGGAGGCGGAAAAACTCACCAGTTCTATGCCTCGATGGGTAAAAACATTGAAAACAAAGAGATACAGCTCACCATACAGGGGCAAACGATCAGCTCTAACTTTGGTATCATAGATTCTGCCCAGTACAATATGGAGCAGCTGATGCACGCTGGTATCAGCAACGACCTGTTCAGGGCAGAAGAAGTAACGGTAGACAAGGAAGACGAAAAAGCATTTCAGGAATTGGCAGAAGAAAGCTACCGGGCATTCAACAAGATCAAGCATAACCCGCTGTTCCTGGAGTACCTGGCCAACGCAAGCCCCTTACGCTATTATTCAGAAACAAATATTGCCAGCAGGCCATCCAAGCGTAACAAGGATAAGAAATTAACCCTTGATGATCTTAGAGCAGTGCCATACGTTGGCTCCTGGAGCCAAATAAAACAGAACCTGCCAGGTTATTATGGCGTGGGCTCTGCCTTGCAGAAAATGGAAGCAGATGGCAAATGGGATAAACTGCAGCACCTGTACAACAACTCCCTTTTCTTCAGAACACTGATTGGGAATTGCGAAATGGCCATGTCTAAGGCATTTTTCCCCCTTACACAGTTTTTCTCTAAAGATCCTGTATACGGAGAGCTCTGGAATGGCTTTCATGAAGAATACAAGAGGAGCAAGGAGTATGTGCTGAAGCTTACAGGTAAAAATGCACTGATGGACGACCGGCCTGTAGACCAGCTATCGATCCAGATGCGGCAACGCATTGAGCTTCCGCTCACCACCATTCAGCAATATGCTTTAAGTAAGATCCGCGAGATTGAGGAAGGCGGTGGAGATGCCCAGCTGAAGGAAGTCTGGGAAAAAATGGTGGTAAGGTGCTCCTTTGGCATCATTAACGCAGAAAGAAACTCGGCCTAAGAAGTTTCAAACTATACTAATGTCACAATTGAAAAGGCAGAAGGATTACATAATCTTTCTGCCTTTGTGTTTTTGACCAGCTATCAACAGCCATCATTGCAATAAGTCGCTGCCACTCCGGAAGGTGATTGAGCGAGCATGGAAAGTTACCCGAAAAGACTGGGGCCAGCTTTAGGCAACATATGCTGGTAGTAGTTTATTCTGATAAAGAAAAGATCTTAAATTCAATTCTGCGGTTTACTGCACGATTTTCTGTTGAGGTATTGGGTACCACTGGTTGCTCTTCACCATATCCGATTACCGATATCAGCTCGTCACTGACGTCTCCTGATAGCAGCAGCTGACGAATCTTTTCAGCACGTTTCATAGATAGCTTCAGGTTATAGTCATTGCTTCCCAGATCATCGGTATGTCCTTCTATCAGCACTACTTTACCTTGCTGTGCATATTCCATAGCCTGCATAAAAGAATCCATGTTCACTACAGAAAATTCATCCTGATCTGATACAAACTGTATAGGAGGCAAAACTATGGTGGGAGGTGTTTTCTGTAAAGTGTCTCTGCGCTCCTCTATCGTCATTTTCTTCAGCATTTGCTGTGTGAGCATAGGAGGATTAATTTTTACCATACCCGTAGAATCTGATACCCCTGGCTTTGTGGGTTTAATTTTAGCAACCGGCGGAGCTACGTTTGTGGTAGGTACAGGCTTGGTTCCCGATGGAGTATCTGATGGAGTCGGAGAGGGGTTTTTAGTTTTAGTGGTTGCTGTAACGTTAGTCTGTGGAGGGTTTGTTGTTTTTGTGGTTTTGGTATTCCTTACTGTTGCATTAGGCTCTACTTTTTTCGTGGTTTTTGCCACCAACCTGCTCTGGGAGCGTTTCTTGTATTTTCTATAGGCAGCCCTTTGGTTATAAGCTTCCATTTTACGGCAACTAAAGTGCGTGTATTTACCAGTTCGGAACAGACGGGGTAGAAAGTCCTGGGCTGTTAGTTCAAGAGGAACAGCTTGCAGAAACATAAAAAGTAAGATAAAAAAACAGCCAGTTAGTTTACCCATAACAGCATAGCAATCTCAATTAATAATTTGCTAAAGTAACAGCTAGACTGTGCTTATACTTCTAAATTATTGTACCAAGATTACGGATGTACCATCGCTATTCAAGAGCATTGACAAAGCGGCGCTAATATGTATCTCTAACCCTATTTGTGAAATAAGGCATGTTTTTGTTATAGTAATATCTACCAAATAATTAAATAAAATCTGCTACTTAACCGCTGCAGATGTCATTGGTATGTTAACCATGGTAGTAACTGCCTTGGTTAAAATCAGTCTTTGTCCAGCTCATTTAAAAAATGCTCCCACCAGCTGTCTGGTTCTTTGTTGAGTTCCTGTTCAATTTTCTTGGTATTTCTTCCTTCCGGCTCCATGATAGAGAAGGCTTTATCGCCTGCAACCATAAAACTGATGGATACAGTAGCGGCAGCAATGGTAATACCAAAGGCTATACTGCGGATACTGCTGTAAAAGCCATGCCTGGTACGTCCAAATACCTTTCTGATAGGTTTTAGTGCTGGCTGCAGGTGAGCAGGTTGCAGAATAAGTTCCTGCAGTTTGGCCAGAAACTTTTCCTGCCCGATAATTACCACACTTCCTGCTATTAAACAGTTGACCATTGCAAACATGGCCATCATCTGTACATAGGGATTGTAAAGCAGGTATCCATACTCCTGCTGATAATAGATGATGGCCCAGACAGAAAATGCACATACCAGCAGGTTGGGCAGGCTAATTCTGAAGTTATTCTTCGGCTTGTCGTCTTTGGGCGTAGGGATATAGGGTACTTTTATTCTTAAGATTGAATATACCAGCCCAATGCAAAACACCCACCAGGTGCCGGTACGTAATATACCTCCGAAAAGGTGAAAGCCATTCTCCTTCTTTTCGTGAAGCCATCGTTGTGCATAGTGCCTGATACAGATGGAAATAAAAAAGAAGGGTGCAAACATGATCAGAAATTCTCCTAAAGAAACATACCAGGGAAATTCTGCCAGTACCAGCGACAAAATAGGGATCAGAAAATCGACCAGGTTAAAAACACCAAACAGGTAGTATAAGGGTAAGGTGATATAGTGTATTTTCTGTCTCCAGGTGAAATCTTTGAACAGCTTCGGGTAAACAGTAAAAAGCAATTCAAAAGTACCACGTGCCCATTTAATCTGCTGTTTGTAATATGCTGCCAATGTAGCAGGCACCAAGCCACGGGTAAGTATCTTTGGAACGTAAACCGATTTCCAGCCTTTTGCATGCATGCGCATTGCAGTATGCATATCCTCTGACAGGCCGGCAGCATGCCCGCCAATAGAGTCCAGCGCTTTACGTCTGAAGGTACAATTGGCACCTATGGCCTGTACTGTACCATAGGTGTTCATGCCCATCATAATCGGCCCATAGAAGCTATAGGTCTGTTCTGCCGCCCCATAGGCTACCAGGCTTTCTTTGCTGTTGCTGTAGGCCTGTACCACCTGTACAAATCCAATTTTAGGATCTTCGAAATATGGAAGCACCTCATCTATGAATTCGGGAGCGGGTACATGGTCGGGGTCCAGTATCAGGCAAATATCTCCCTTGGCATATTTAAGTGCATTGTTGATGTTTCCTGCTTTGGCATCTATCTTTTCCGAACGGGTAATATGAATTACACCCAGCCTTTTGCAGGCTTGCTTCAGCACAGGGTCGTTGCCTTCATCACACAAGTAGGTGGTGTGGGGGTAGTGAATACGCTGTATTGCCTCCAGTGTGTTAATAATCATGCTGCAGGGCTCACCAGGGCAGGAGGTAGTGAAAATATCTACCTTGAACTTGGTTTTTAGCTCGGGCTTTACAGGCTTGCTAATGGAATAGTAGTGATACCATTCGTGCAGTGTACGAAGTAATTTAAACCCCAGGGCTGTTGTAAGTAACCAGTATAAGGGAGCATAACCAACATGATTTTCATCAAAAAACCAGAACAGGAACAATACGAGCGTTATCAGACCAAGCACAATCATGATGCGGATGGTCGTAATATCTTTCGCTTTTATTTCCCTCTCTGGAATAGCTGTACGCTTATTCTGCTTGCTTTCAGTTAAAGTATACATCATCCAGATGTAAAAAAAATTTTAGTTTGATAGTATATCTGCACAAATCAACTCACAGGGTTATATAGAGCAGTGAGGGTGCTTTTTATGTTAATGAAGTATGCTTCATCTTATACATTGATCTGGCCTCAAATGTTTACACAAAGAAAGGCTGATTGATATTTACTAGCGCTAAATACAACCTTAAATATTATATAATATATAAATAATTATATACACTTGCAGCTGCCCGCAGACACATGATCTTGGGGTGCTGCAGGAATCAACATATATACAGGTAATATAGATGCTGTTCAACTTCTATCAGGAAGCATACAGTAATTATTAACGTTTATACTACCAGTACTATAATTTGTTAGTATGAGTTCCAATGTGCCTGATGTTTCACATAGCGCTACCAAATATGTTCTTTATATACACGCCACTATAGCTGAAAAAAGAAATTTTTAAGTCTGTTTTAACGTATGGCCGTAATCACTGTTTCTCATCTAAACATGCCGGAGGGTATAAACAGGCCTTACTTTACTTGCTGTTGTAGCATGACAGTTGATTTTTTCCAATACTCCCGCTTCTGCATAGTGAGCAAATTGTGGTTCATTGTTAATTTTGTACCTTCCAAACCGGTGGTACCTTTCATTCCATACAGTACCGCTCCCAAAATTAAGATTCAGTAAATGAACTTTATCAAAAATCTAAAGATCAGGGATAAATTGTTTCTGCTTCTATTTCTGCTGCTGCTTCCACTTATCTATTTTGTATACATCAGTATTCAGCAGGAAATAGAAGTAAATGATGCCCTTCAGGCTACAGAGCTGCAACTAAAGGAATCTGAACAGCTTTCAAAATTCATTCATCAATTTCAGAAGGAGCGGGCCAGAATCATTTTTGCTTCCGAGGGTGATTCATCATTTATCGTAGAAGCTAACATGCAAAGGTCTCTTACGGATGCTGCAGAAAGGGAACTGATCATATTCTTCGACAGCACCGGACGCCCTTTTTCTGAACTGGTGCGCATCAACAGCCTTGAGCACTATCGGAACCAGATGGATAGGGGTAATCTGGATGTTATCGAATTCAGAAATTACTCCAGGCAGCTCATCTTTAGCTTTTTGAATAGGATCGATGAAAATGCAACCGGCATTAACGATGTGCAAATAAGTCGTGAGTTAATCAGTTTCAGGAATTTAATGGAAGCTAAGATTCAGCTTGGCAGAATCAGAAGCCTGCTGATGAAGGTAATCGGGCAGGATAAATTTTCTACTGAAGATTATGCGGCTTTCAATACCCAATATGAATTTTACAGAAGAGCGCTTGAAGATTTCAACAGGTATGCTTCCAAAGATGCGGTGGCAGAAATCAAAGGTGTTACATCCTCCAATAATTATAAGGCAATCTCTGCCTTTATAACATCAATAGAACAGAATTCGCGGATTGACCTGGCTACTTATAATCCGGCAGATGTTTTCAATTTATTTACCAGAAGCATCGAAGATTTCAAGAAAGCTGAAGATCATATGATCTCCAGGATCGGCAGCCATGTAAATGCACAAAGCAGAGAAAGAGCAAGAGAATTATCACTACTGATAGGCCTTCTGATCTTATCGCTGGGGCTGGCAATTCTACTGTGCTTTTACATCATCAATATTATTTCCGGCTCCCTCTTCAGGTTAAAGGTTGCCGCAGAACGTATAAAATCAGGCGCTACAGATGTTAATATTCAGATCTATAGCAAAGATGAGATAGGCGAGGTAGCAGATGCCTTTAGAGGAGTGGTGAACAAAAACATCTCACTGTCGAGGGTGGCCCAGGCAATAGGTGAAGACAGGTATGATGTAGAGGTAGAAGTATACAGTGAACAGGATGTGCTAAGCTATGCCTTCAGGGATATGAAGCAGAACCTGCAACGTTTTAAGTCTGAAAACAGCAACAGAACCTGGGTACTAACAGGTGTATCGGAGCTTAATAATATCATTTCAGGAGAAAGAGCGCTGGATAAGCTGACGGCTAAAGTCATTGCATTTTTATGTTCCTACACCGGATCTGAGGCAGGCATCTTCTTTTTGCATAACAATGGAGGTGAATTGCAGCCTGCAGCCACAGATGGTGCCAGCCTGACGCTGGAACAGATCAAATCGTTCAGTATTGGTAATGGCAAGGTAGGGCAGGCCATAAAAGATCAGGAGGTAAAGCTGCTGCAGGATGTAGATGCAGAATATCTGAAAATAGAAACTGGACTATCGTCCATACAGCGCTCCAATATTCTGGTTCTTCCGTTATTATTTTCTACCAATGTAATTGGAGCTATAGAGCTAAGCTCACGCCAGAATTTCAGCAAACTGCACCAGGAGTTTTTAAAAATAGCTGCAGATCGTATTGCTATCATGATTCATTCCCTGAAAGCACAGATACAAACGCAGGAACTACTGTACGAAACGCAAAATCAGGCCGAAGAGCTGGAGACCCAACAGGAGGAGCTCAGGCAATTAAATGCAGAGCTGAAGGCATCTGAAGAAGAGCTGAAAGTAAGCCAGGAGGAGCTGCAGGAGAAAAACTCAGAGCTTGAAGAAAAGGCCCAGCTACTGGAAGAACAGTTTGAAGCTGTACGTACCAAAAACCAGGAGCTGGAAGATGCCCGTGAGGCGATAGAGCTGAAAATGCAGCAGGTAGAGACGGTAAGCAAATATAAAAGTGAGTTCTTGGCCAATATGTCTCATGAGCTGCGTACGCCGCTTAACAGTATTCTTATATTATCTAAACTGTTAGCAGATAACCAGGAACATACGCTAAGTGCAAAACAGGCTGATCACGCCCAGATCATTCATAATTCAGGAGGTGATTTGCTTAAGCTGATCAATGAAATACTGGACCTCTCAAAAATTGAATCTGGACAGATAAGGCTTGAGCTGGATGAGATTAAAGTCAGGGATTTAAAGCTCCTGGACACCTTCAAAGAATTAGCAAATAAGAAGAACATCGATTTCAAAGTGAATTTTGCTGATGATGTTTTCCGCACCCTCACCACTGACCGCTTCCGGCTGGAACAAATTCTGAAAAATCTGTTAAGCAACGCCATTAAATTTACCGATGAGGGCGGAACGGTGGAGCTTTCCATCTATAATGTTCAGCACAAGCCACACTTCTCATCTGAACATCTGAGGGCGCAGCAGGAGATCATTGCGTTCTCTGTGAAAGATACCGGAATTGGGATTTCTGAAGAGCAACAGCAGGTGATATTTGAAGCATTCCAGCAGGCCGATTCCTCCACTACCCGAAAATATGGCGGAACTGGCCTGGGCCTTACCATTAGCAAGGAACTTGCTGCCCTGCTTGGAGGCGAGATAAAGCTTCAGAGCCAGGAAGGAGAAGGCAGTACCTTTATACTTTACCTGCCACGTGCTGCAGGAGAGGCAGCTGTTGAGAAAAACACAGCCCCGAAGGAGATCAGAAAGTTAGCTCCTGATGCAGCCAGTATGCCCGTGCTTCAGAAAACAGAATCGGTTCAGCAGGTTTTTGATACTTTCAGGAACAAGGAGAAGAAAGAAATTGCACTGCTCATCATAGAAGATGACAAAGGATTTAACGGTATTCTGGCAGATTTTGCGCTGAACAAGAGCTTTAAAGTTTACCAGGCTTTTACCGGTAATGATGGTTTGCGCATGGCCAGGGAAGTAATGCCAGATGCTATTTTGCTTGATATTAACCTTCCTGATATATCCGGCTGGGATGTGCTGCAGAAGATCAGGGAAACAAAAGACCTGCGGCATGTAAACGTGCATGTTATGTCGGCCTACGACAAGGAAGTGATTGGTAATTACCATGATAACAATGATTACCTTCCCAAGCCGGTTACCCTGGAAATGATAAACAATGCCTTTACGACCATCACTGAAAGATCAGACAAGAATATTGAGAACATTCTGATAGTTGAAGACAATGAAGTAGAAAACAGGGCAATATCTGAGCTGCTGCTGGCACATGGCCTCAAATCTGTTGCCGCGTATTCTGCAGAACAGGCCGAATCTGTACTGGCCAGGCAAAAGATTGACTGCATCATACTGGATCTGAACCTGCCAGGCATGAAAGGGCAGGAGTGGATGCAGAAGATCAGGGCTGAAAAGGGACTGGCAGAAATTCCTATTATCATTTATTCAGGTAAAGACCTGAGCGAAAACGAAGAAGCCGGCCTTAAAAAGTGGGCAAATACAATCATCATCAAAAATGAGCATTCCTACCTAAGGCTACTCGATGAGGTACAGCTGTTTTTACATAAAGTAAACCAGAAGCTGCCGCAGGGTAATGATTTCAGCATGAAGCTGCACGTTCCGGAAGAAATGTTAAGGAACAAAAAGGTGCTGATAGTGGATGATGATGTCAGGAACGTTTACTCGCTGTGCAGCCTGCTGGAAAACCATGAGATGAATATTGTGGTTGCCTATGATGGTAAGGAGGCACTAAATAAACTGGAAACCGTGAAAGACATCGATATTGTGCTTATGGATGTGATGATGCCTGAAATGGATGGTATAGAAGCAACCAGGCAAATCAGGCAAAATTTCAGATTCAGAAATCTGCCCATCATTGCGCTAACTGCAAAAGCCATGAAGGGCGATAAGGAGAAATGTATAGAGGCCGGGGCGTCTGATTATATTCCTAAACCAGTAGACACCGATAAATTACTGACTCTTATGCGGGTATGGCTGTATGAAGCTTGATAGTGAAGAATTTTTTGAACAGGAGGTTGAAGCATTAATTCAGGACATCCATCAGTTTTACGGCTATGACTTCAGGGGTTATGCCAGGGCCTCTGTATACAGAAGAATAAAAAGGTTTCTGTCGAATAAACACCTAAACTCTATCCAGGAGCTAAAGAAAGCCGTGCTGGCCGATAGTTATTTTTTTGAAGGCTTTCTGCAGGAGGTGACGGTGAACGTAACGGAAATGTTCAGAGACCCTACTTTCTTTCTGGCCCTGCGTAAAAAGGTGCTGCCCATCCTGTCAACCTATCCTCATATTAAAATATGGGATGCCGGATGCTCTACAGGAGAGGAGCTGTTTTCACTGGCAATCCTGCTTTCTGAAGAAGGCCTGCTGAAAAGGACTAAGATTTATGCAACAGACATTAATCAAAAAGTATTGAAGCAGGCAAAGGAGGGTATTTTTTCGGCTTCGCATATTGCTGCCTATACCGCTGGTTACTATGCTTCCGGGGGCAAGCAGGATTTTTCGTCTTACTATACCAGTAACTATGGTAATGTGAAATTTGACTCTAAACTGATCAAAAACGCAATTTTTTACCCGCATAACCTGGCATCAGACTTTTCATTCAATGAGTTTCACCTAATTCTGTGCCGCAACGTGCTCATATATTTCAATACCGAGCTGCAGGATAGGGTACTGAAGCTGTTTCAGGAAAGCATGGTGCCCCTGGGATATCTCGGTTTAGGTAAAAAAGAAACGTTATCATTGTCTGTTGTTAGTAAGAATTTTGATATTGTAGATAAAGACAACCGCATTTACCGCAGAGTACATTGATGGAACATGGAATAAAGCTGATTGTGATAGGGGGCTCCTGGGGAGGCATTCAGGCATCTATTGCTATACTAAAAAAACTGCCTGCAGACTTCAGCATTCCTGTTTTGTTAGTGCTGCACCGTTTAAAGAATTTTGAAAGTGAGCTGCATGGCATTTTTGGCAGAAAGATTCAGCTGCAGGTAAAGGAAGTTGATGAAAAGGAGTTAATAAAACCTGGTTTTGTATACATTGCACCAGCTAATTATCATGTGTTGATAGAAAAAAACAGTACATTTTCACTTGATAGCTCGGAGCTGGAAAATTACTCCAGGCCATCCATAGATGTTACTTTTGTAAGTGCGGCACAGGCTTTAGGTAAGGGTGTGGCGGGTATATTGCTTAGTGGTGCCAGTAAAGATGGCAGCAAAGGGCTTAAATCTATTGCCGATCGTGGTGGACTAACCATGGTGCAGGATCCGCAGGAAGCAGAGGTGGCTACGATGCCTTTATCAGCAATTGCGCTGGTGCCACAGTGTAAAGTGTGGGCTTTGAAGAATATACAGGATTTCTTATTTTCTCTGGTATGATGACTCCCTCTCAGACTCAGAAAGAAAACCAGTTGCATGACGAACTTTCCCTTCAGCAGGTAAAGATACTGCTGGTAGACGACCGTATGGAAAATTTGGTCAGCCTGGAAAGCCTGCTCCGCAGGAAGGATGAAAACATAACCTACCTGCTTGCTAATTCCGGCGAAGAAGCCCTGAAGATAGCCCTGGAAGAGGAGCTGGCACTCATATTGGTAGATGTACAAATGCCGGTCATGAATGGCTATGAAGTAGCGAGGTACCTGCGAAACAGTTCCAAAACAAGAGATATTCCAATCATTTTTGTAACTGCCATTGATGAAAAAGGCTCTCATCTGGTAGAGGGCTTTGAGGCTGGGGCGGTAGATTTTCTGTTTAAGCCACTGCACCCCTACATTACAAAGGCAAAGGTATCTGCTTTTATAAGGTTTTATCTGCAGAAAAAAGCTCTGGAGAGTGCAAATAAGCTGGTGATGAAGGCAAATCGTGAGCTGGAGGAGCGTGTTCAGGAACGAACAAAGGAGCTAACCAGGATTAACAACGACCTGGATAACTTTATCTATACGGCTTCTCATGACCTGAAGGCGCCCATCAGCAATATAGAGGGCCTGATGCAGTTATTTTATAATTCCCTCAGTGAAGATTCTAAAAGCTCCAAAAAACTGCAGTCTATCCGCAGTATGATTGACGATTCTATAACCCGCTTCAAGAAGACTCTCAAAGACCTTACCAGGGTGGCTAAGCTTGAAGATGAGCAATCAGAAGAAAAAGACAGGCTGGTATTTGCAGAATTACTGCAGGAGGTTAAGCTTAACATACAGGAACTCATTACTACCTCAGATGCAGAAATCATTGAGGACTTTTCCAGGGCCCCGGATATAGTTTTCTCCAGGAAGAACCTTAGGAGCATATTGTACAACCTGCTCTCCAATGCAATCAAGTACCGATCCGGTAATCGTAAGCCTGTGGTAAAAGTTACAACCTTCATAGAAAATAACTATACCGTCCTAACGGTAGAAGATAACGGCCTGGGCATAAGAAAGCGGGATCAGCATAAAGTATTTGGCATGTTTAAAAGGCTGCATAACCATACCGAAGGCTCTGGTGTGGGCATGGCCATTGTAAAAAGAATTATAGAAAATGCCGGGGGTAAAATAGAGTTGGAGAGTGAAGCAGGCGTAGGCTCATGCTTTAAGGTGTTCCTGAGGCACTAGTGTTTTAGTTGATTTTCTTCTGCGGAAGCAGGATAATTCTTTTCAACGAAAGGCAGCAGTTCGGTTTTCAAAAATTTCAGAAATGCCTCTCCCTGACCTTTACCTGGTATTTGGGCAATGGCAGTAGGGCTAAGATCACTCATGCTCAGCTGGTCGTAATTGGGATTGCTGCCTCCCCAGGTTATACCCACAATAATCATTTCAGGTATAAAGCCATCGTATTACTGCTCTCCATAGATAGCCGAAACCAGGGGGAAATCCTACTGGGCATCGAGCAGGTAGAGAACCGGGTATTTTTTGCCAGACTCCCTGTAGTTGGCAGGCAGGTGCATGTACAGCTTATATTCCTGCCCACTCACAGAAGATAGAAGTGTTTGCACCTCTGAACTTGATATCTCTACCCTGTGAGGTGATGCGCCAGCCTCAGCATGCTGTGCAAACGCGGCAGTCAGTGGCAGCAGCATAAACATCATCAGCGGCAGGAGAAGGTTTCCAAAGCTGGCTGCTGGTTTGCAGGTAAATGTTTTTTGGTGCATAAGAAAAAAGAAGTTTGGTAATAAGGCTTTGAGCGTTCAGCTGGCTATACAATGCAGTATGGTGATGTAATATAAGTATTCAAAAGTAATAATTTTTTGGTGCCACATACTATAATAGTATGGTGCTTGAAACAATTTCTGCAATCGGTTGCAATCTAGAAATTCTTTACATATCTTTTGCATTAAGTAGGTTATGAGAAGCCGGTAACGCTTTCCTTGATTCCTGCCAACACACCTTTTAACAGTATAAACCCCTATGTTACATGTAAGAAAACTTTTACTAACGCTTTTGATGATACCCCTGTTAGGAAGTTATGTGAGCCAGGCCCAAAATCTGATCCTGAATGGTGGTTTCGAAAATGATCTGGATAAATGGTGGACGCAGGCTGGTGCGGGAACCAGTGCCAGTTTTACTGTAATTACTGCCGAAAGGGCAGAAGGAGCAAAAGCACTTAAGGTTGAGGTGATTACTCCTGGAGCTAATGCCTGGAATGTACAGGCGGTGAATGATGCCTGGGCTTCTGTAGCTGGCGAAAGCTATACCATGACATTTTGGGCCAAAGCTGAAGTAACAGGAAGCAGCTTTAAAGCAATTCAGCAGCTTGAAAATGCTTATGCAGAAAAGACCATTGCTTTAACAAATATATGGCAGCAGTATGAGTGGACTTTTACAGCAGGCGCAAACAACCTGCAGTTGAAATTCCATTTCCCCACTGCCGGCACCTTTTACATCGATGGCATTAACATCCCATCGAATGCCGGCGGAGAAGATCCGGATGTGGTAGAAGCTTTGAAAAATGGTGGTTTTGAAAGCGGATCAGGCAACAGCTTTACCAACTGGTGGATGGGGGCCGGTAATGGCACTGCTGCCTTCACGGCAGAAACTACAGATATTAAAGAGGGTAGCAGAGCACTGAAAGCAGTGGTTACTGCAATGGGATCTAACAGCTGGGATATACAGGCAGTAAATGACGCCTGGCCTTCCGTGGCCGGCCAAAGCTACACCCTTAGTTTTTGGGCCAAAGCTGCAACTGCAGACGCCAGGATAAAAGCCGTACAGCAGGTAGGCAATTTCTATGATGAGAAAACTTTTACATTAACTACTACCTGGCAGCAATATCAGTGGGAGTTTACTGCAAAGGCAGACAACATGCAGCTGAAGTTCCAATTTCTTACAACCGGCACCTTTTACCTGGATAAGGCAAGCATTCCTGTTGCACTTCCGGAAGAAGATGCAGATGTAAACAATAACGAGCTGCTCCTGCTTGGTGCAGAAACTGGTACTGCAGTAGCACCCTCCAACCCGGGGGTATTTCAGAAGCTCGAAGAAGGTGGCGTTAAGTTTGTGCGGGTGCAGGAAAACCTGGAAGCCTCTCAAAGCCCTGGCACCGATAGCCGCATCATGAGCTATACTTTAACATTCCCTGCAGCGGGTACTTACGACCTGTATGCAAGGTTAAGAGTAGGTGCAGAAGGATTTAACGACGATAGCTTCTATTATGGCAATGGATTTGGAGCCAAATCTGCCACAAATGAAAATGATTGGATTACTGTGAACGGTCTTAGTCCTGTAGGCCACACCGCCGCCGATGAACTGGTAACAGGTGGTGGCACTGCCCAGAACGGGGTATGGAAATGGATTAAACTGTCTGAGTTTGATGGAGGTGAAACTCCGGTGCAGTTTACCGTTACTGAAGGGAATCTTACCCAGACTTTCCAGATTGGCAGCCGCGAAAATGGACTCGACATCGATAAGTTTGCTTTTGGTCCATCAGGCTTGTACTATACTGTAGATAAGCTGGATAAGGACCAGAGTGGATCTGCCACACCACCACCCCCGCCATTCATTCCAACAGGCGAGCCACTTGCAACCGGCAAGCAAAAGTTTCTGGGTAACGTTTACAGCACATCACAACTGCCTTACTTTGAAAATTACTGGAACCAGGTTACTCCTGAAAACTCTGGTAAATGGGGTGCGGTTGAAACAAGCAGGGATGTAATGAACTGGTCGCAGCTGGATGCTGCCTACGCTTATGCAAAGGAAAATAATTTCCCCTTCAGATTTCATGTGCTGATATGGGGGAACCAGCAGCCACAATGGATTGAGGCACTGCCGGCGGCAGAACAACTGGAAGAAATTAAGGAGTGGTTTGCAGCTGTTGCAGCAAGATACCCGGATATTGATTACCTGGAGGTAGTGAACGAACCACTGCACGATGCTCCTGCAGGAGCCGGTAACGGTAATTATATAGAGGCGCTTGGAGGTTCTGGTGCTACCGGCTGGGATTGGGTGATAGCATCTTTCAGGCTTGCCCGCCAGTATTTTCCTAATACGCCACTGGTACTGAACGACTACAGTGTTACCAACACTAGGACCAACGCAGAGAACTACAGGACGATCATAGCACTTTTACAGGCAGAAAACCTGATAGACATCATCGGGATTCAGGCGCACGCTTTTGAAACAACGGTACCTGCCGCTGTAACAGCAGCAAATGTTGACTTGCTTGCAGCATTAAACCTACCGCTGATGATTACTGAGCTCGATATCGATGGTCCTGATGATCAGACACAGTTGCTTAATTACCAGAGGATCTTCCCGATATTCTGGGAGCATCCATCTGTGATAGGCGTTACGCTGTGGGGCTGGAAGCCAGGGATGTGGAGAACTGCACAGGGTGCCTACCTGGCGCTGCAAAACGGACATGAGCGCCCTGCGCTGGTTTGGCTCCGAGCCTATGTGGAAAACAACGCACCCGTTATTACAGCAGCACAATCTTTCGCCATAGACGGTGGGCAATGCGCTGTACTCGGCTCTGTTTCAGCAACTGATGCTGATGCAAATACCACCCTGCATAACTGGCAGATTAGCGGAGGCGATGGGGCAGGTTTGTTTGCCATAGATGCCATAAGCGGCCAAATCTCTATCATTGATCCATTGGCAATTGATTATACTAAGTCGGCTTACAGCATAATGGTAAGGGTAAGTGATGAGCATACCAGTAGCGCAGCAGTGGTAGTTACCATCAGCATAGCTGATAAGCTTTGGGTAAACCATAAAGGGATGCCTATCCACATCAATAAATTAAGTGTAATGGATCACCTGATGCATGGTGACTGTCTTGGCAAAGATAATGTACTCACTGCAGCCAGTACATCATGGGCTGCTTCAGATGCTGGCGCTTTGCTAGAAGTTTATCCCAACCCTGTTAAAGACAGGCTCACTGTTTCACTGGGAGCCAATGAACTCAACATCAGCAATGTTCAGATTCTGGAAGTAGCCAGTGGGAGAGTACTGGCCCAGCAGACAGTAGGTGGTAAAACCACTGTGGAGCTGGAAAGGGGTTCATTGCGTGCAGGCATTTATTTGCTGCGTATGCAGGGCGATCAGCAGATTATACTAAAAATAATTCTTGAGTAATAAATCACACACAAACCAAAAAGGGGATCCTGTTTCAGGATCCTTTTTTTTTGCCCAGGCTGCAGACTTATATCATATTAAAATTCATCGCTGTTCTACTACTCTTCGGAGCTATTTGTTCCAGTCTCCTGGTTTTCTTCAGGATCTGGTGCTTCACGTATCACATATGCTACCTCATGGGCTTCGTCGATACCGGGCACTTCCATTTTTTCAAGCATTTTAACCATAACAGTGGGCGGAGTTTTATGCTCTCTGTTCCTGCTTTGCTCCAGCAGCAGGCTATAGGGAGCCTCCAGGTAAATTATTTTAACATAGGCACCATAGGTAAGGAATAGTTCCACTAACTCCTGGCGCTTTTGCCTGCTGATGTTGCTTGCATTCCACACAAAAGAAGTGCGGCTGCGCATAAATTCCTTAGCTTTTTCCTTTGCCCGCTGAATTACCCTGCCTGCTCCTGATTTATCGTTTGGTTTGATTTTCATCTCCAGGCGCAATTCATCCGGAGATACTAACGGCCAGTTACTCAGATTAAAATTGATATACATGTCTTTTCCTGCGCCCGGCAGGCCGCACATGAGTATCACCTCAAATTTACTGTCATTGTAAGCAATATAATCAGGGGCAACATCCTCACGACGAAGGTAAAAGAAACGGGAAAAGGGATTAGAAAACTCACGGGGCTTTCCGTAACAGTTATGTTCTCTGCAGAGCTCACGAAAAAGTTCTATGCGGTATAGCAGCTCTTCTTTGTCATTACAGATCCTGCCAAGCACATCTGCCTGTGCCAGCAGGGCCAGCTGGTGGGTATCCACCTCCAGGCTTGCCTGAATTACTGCTTTACGGGGATCTGGCTTATCAAATACCCATAAAGGCAATCCATGGTGCCGTACCAGTTTGCATATCTGCTCCCTTATTTGAAAAGGAGTAGGAACATCAATATAAAGTATTTTGCGGCTGCTAAGCTCACCTTTCTTTGCATGGCCATAGGAGCTGATGCGCCCATCTGCTTCTGTTGCTGTTGTTGAGCGTTTTTCAACATCATGCAGCAGGGCGGCTGCCATGAGCATGTGCTGGTCCTGTTCCAAAAGTGACTTAAAGCTTTCCAGCTCCTGCAAGGCCTCCATTACCATACGTGTATGCACGCCTACGTTACCCTCTGCATGAAAAACCGGGTCTTGTGGAACCTCCTGCATGTCTCTAATCCAGTCAAAACGCCTGTTAAGCTTATCCCAATTATAGTTATCCGTTATCCGCCACATACATCAATACATTGTTCATAAATAAAAGTAGCTTCCTCACACAGATTCATGGGCCGTTTGCCTTGTTTCTGATTTGTAATCAAATCTATTCTTACCCAACTATTAAAATAGAATAAAGCCAAAGCTGTTCTACCTGAACTTTTATCACTGCCCAATCTGTGCGTTTTAAATTGGTAGTACTGCAGTATTGCCAGTTTATTTTACATTGATAAGAGAACAGCCTGTAAAATATAGTTGCGATGCTTGTATTTTGCAGCTCCATTTTAAAAATTGCCGCTAATCCAGATCAAATACACTCTGGGTTTGGTTAGGTATAACATACAGGATCTAGAGTTTTAATAAATTTATTTAAGGCGAAAACCTTAGTTTTTTAGATATGAACCCACTTTTAAATAAATTTGATACCCCCTTTGAAACACCTCCCTTCAAGGAAATAAAGAATGAGCATTTTTTGCCGGCCATACAGGAGGCTATCAAAAGGGGCAAAGAAGATGTAAACAAAGTTACTGCAAACGAGGAAGATCCAAATTTTGGAAATACCATTGAGGCACTGGAACGAAGTGGTGAGCAGGTTGGACTGATCTCCAGCATTTTTTTCAACCTTAACTCTGCCGAAACCAGTGATGAGATACAGGCAATCGCAAGAGAGATTTCTCCGTTGCTATCTGAGTATTCCAACGACATTATGTTGGATAGAGACTTGTTCAGGCGAATCAAGCAGGTTTGGGAGACAAAAGATACGTTGCTCCTATCTCCTGAAGAGAGTACCCTGCTGGATAAAACCTACAAAAGCTTTGTACGCAACGGTGCTAACTTATCGGAATCACAAAAGCAGCGATTACGGGAAATTGACAAAGAACTTTCGCAACTCTCGCTTGAGTTCGGAGAACATGTGCTGAAAGAAACCAACAGCTATAGCCTTGAGGTAAAGGACGAAAAAGATCTGGCGGGCTTGCCGGAGCATGCCATTGAAGCCGCAGCCAGCACTGCAAAAGAAATGGGGAAGGAGGGGAGCTGGATTTTTACCCTGCAGTTTCCGAGCTACATACCTTTTATGACCTATGCCGATAACAGGCAGCTGCGGGAGGAATTATTCCGCGCCTATGGTTCAAAAGCATATAAGGGCGATGAAAATGATAACCAGGAAATTATCCTGAAGAAAGTACGGCTGCGTCATGAAAGAGCTCAGTTGCTGGGTTATAAATCACATGCAGATTTTGTGCTTGAGGAGCGAATGGCAGAATCGCCTCTCAAAGTAATGGACTTTCTGGATAACCTGCTGCAATATGCCAGGCCGGTGGCACAGCAGGAGGTGGAAGCCTTGACTGATTTCGCCAGATCAATTGGCGGCCCGGAGAAACTGGAAAGATGGGATATTGCCTACTATTCTGAAAAGCTTAAAAAGGAGAAGTATGCCATTGATGATGAAATGCTGAAGCCTTACTTCAGGCTTGAAAATGTGATTGAAGGTGTGTTTCAGGTTTCCGGCAGGTTGTATGGTTTACAGTTCAGGGAACTTCAGGGCGTACAGGTGTATCATCCCGATGTGAAGGTATATGAAGTACTGGATGAGCTGAACCGGCATACGGCAGTTTTCTACGCCGATTTTTTCCCAAGGCCCGGTAAGCGAAACGGTGCCTGGATGACCTCCTTCCGCGGACAGAAAAAGGTTGATGGTGAGGATGTGCGTCCGCATATATCGATCGTATGTAATTTCACAAAGCCAACGGCTTCAAAACCATCGCTGCTTACTTTTAACGAAGTAACCACCCTTTTTCATGAATTCGGACATGCCCTGCATGGGATGCTGGCGGACGGTAAGTACGAAAGCCTTTCCGGCACCAGTGTTTACTGGGATTTCGTGGAGCTGCCATCACAGGTGCTGGAGAACTGGGTGTATGAAAAAGAAAGCCTTGATCTGTTTGCCAGTCATTACGAAACCGGCAAAGCAATACCTGAGAAACTGATTCAGAAAATAAAAGACAGCGCCAATTTTATGGAAGCCTACCAGACGGTAAGGCAGGTTGGTCTGGCTAAACTGGACATGGGCTGGCATATTGCCAAAGCAACCCAGGTGCAGGATGTAGGCTCTTATGAACGGGAACTACAAAAAGCAACCGACTTGCTGCCAGCAGTAGCCGGTACCAGTACCAGTACATCCTTTTCGCATATTTTCCAGGGAGGTTACTCCTCCGGCTACTACAGCTACAAATGGGCAGAAGTGCTGGATGCCGATGCGTTTGAGTTCTTTCAGGAGAAAGGGATATTCAATAAAGACACTGCCGATCTTTTCAGAAAACATGTGCTGAGCGCAGGTGGGAGTGAGCATCCTATGGAACTCTACAAGAGATTCAGGGGAAAAGAACCATCTCCTGAAGCGCTGTTACGGCGTACAGGCATGCTTAAGTAAGTCTGATGTCAAAGACATAATATCCGGGCATCTATCCAGCAATGCCGGTAAATGTTCCGGATAAGGATAGGGCGCAAACTGGCAGCTCATTAATCTGAGGCCAGTTTGCGCTTTAATTTCTATATCACAGGTTATGTAGTATAAGAGTGCACCACAAAAATTTAAAAAGCCCCAGCACCATTTATGGAGATTGTAGAGCTAAACCATGTGGCCCTATACGTAAAAGATCTTGAAGCCAGTATCTATTTTTACCAGGATCTTCTCGAACTGAAAAAAATACCGCGTCCTGCTTTCAAATTTCCCGGTGCGTGGTTCAGGTTGGGAGCGCATCAGGAGCTGCATCTTATTGGCAACCGGCAGGAATCCCTAACACTCCACCGGCAACACCACTTTGCACTGAAGGTAAAATCGGCCGAGGCGGCCGAAGCTTTATTGATGGAGAAGGGATTAGATTATATGGGCCCCAAGCCACGACCTGATGGTGCAATCCAGATATTTATTAAGGATCCTGATGGTTATACTATTGAGCTTTTTGAATTCAATAAGGAAGAGGTATAACTTCTACCTTCTTTCAGGAGTGATCATGACTTTTTTGTATTTTCTAGTAAGCCATAAATAACCGGGCTGAAGAATGTGAGATTCTCCATAAAACAGGCCAGTCCGTAGAATTTTTTCACGTCTATTTCTGAATTTTCAGCCATTCCTTCCACAAGTGTGTCTAACACTTCACGGAACTTATCATCAAATTCTTCTTTTGTCATTTCCATTACTATACCCGCTGATCTTGATTATAACTGCAATTTAGTGAAGAAAATTTCAGTACAGTAACAATCATGCTTTGGCCAGGGCAGCGTGCTTTCAATCGCACAAAACTTTATAGATAAATGTAATAAATAGACTAAAATAGTAAAAAAGAGATCTGAATTTCTGCTGAACTTTATAACTGTTCTCCAGGAGAACCGTTAACTAAAAACTGGATAAATCTAATATTTGTGGAGCATCGCTTTATAGAAAGCACCAACAGTCCCGACCTTTTTTTCAATGCCCTGCCTGAGGACTGGCAGGAAGGAATAGTACCCTTTTGGCAAGACTACAAGCATACTGCTAAGATCTATGTGCTGGAATCAGCAGGAGAGGTATTAGGCGGAGGAATTGTTTTTTCAACAGTTTCGCCAGACACTCAACCCTCTTACTATGAGGAAGCACAGCGCTGGTTCGACCAGGGCTATCTCTATATTGGTTTTTTGTGGTTTTCTGAACAGCACAGGGGTAAACAGCTTGGCTCTAAATGGCTGCACCACCTTTATGATCTGCTTCCGGATCAGAATTTCTGGCTTGCCATAGACGATTTTAAGCTTTCTGCTTTTTATCAGCGAAATGGATTTCAGCTTATCCATAAGCTGGAGCTGGAGGAAAGTAATGAATGGATCCTGAGTATGGAATGTGCACCCGGAGAAGAATTAACAACTGGCAGGATGCAGAAGATTTTCGTACAAGCTTAATGTACTAAACCGGTACCGGATCAAACAGGGGAGAAAATTTAATTTTGCCTGTAGCACGGTTAAAGAAAGCAGAGCAAAGGCCCAGTTTGCCCTCCATTACCTGCTCCCTGATGTACTGGTTTTGATTAATGATCCTGTTTTTAGATTCTGCAAGATTCCAGAGTGTAATCTCATCTACCAGAACATCTACGTCTTCGTTTAGCAGTCTCTCCTGGCTAAATGCTCCGGAGGCAAGGGCAGGGGACAGTAGTGGACTTAGGTAGGTCTCTTTTCCTGCACGGTAATATTCAAGGGCTTCTTTCAAAAATGTATTTCCTGAATTACCCATAAGGAGAATCAGCCTTGCACCCTGCTTTCTACAGGCTATTTCTGTGCTGCGTATCAGCTGTTCACTCATTAAATTACCTGCAGCGCGCAGGGGGATAAGGTCGCCAATGCCAGTGTTCAGGAGCATATTCAAAGGCTCACGCATATCAATAGAATTGACAACGGCTGCCAGTGGCGCATCTTTGATGAAATCCATCAGCTCTTTATTCCTTAATCTCCTGGATACAAGGTTGCCATCAACATACTGCTGGTTTCCAACCATCAGGTAATCGAGAATTTTCTGCGGAGTAGAAAGGTCTCTCTTCAATTCTGCATGATCATTTACCAGGGTGTTCTGGTTATCAGATCTGTCATCAGCAGAGCTATTATTACCATAGCTCTTCTTTAGCCCTGTTATCATTACATCAATGTTATTTTCACGTGCAAAGGTATTTTTGAAATCATGCAGAATTTCAATAATGTCGCGCTCCACGTAGGTGGTAAAGGTGGCATCTATGATGATCCTAGAATCTTTAGGCAGATTCCATAAAGTGTTTTTGATGGCTGGTTTATTGAGAAAAGACACCTCATTGGATAGCTCCAGGCGAATAGTATTTCCCTTGATGGAATTTGTGCTTTCGATGTGAAAGGGATTATAAAAGTTACTTCTAAGCAAATAGAATACACTCACAGCGGTGCCTATCATAACCCCTAACAGCACATCGGTTAACAGAATACCAAGGGTTGTTACAACAAAGGGAACAAACTGCGACCAGCCCTTTCTGTACATGGTTTTGAAAATGGAAATAGAAGCAAGTTTATAGCCCACCACCAGGAGGAGCACAGCCAGGGAGGCCAGGGGGATCAGGTTGATGATTGTGCTGAGAAAAAGCACACTTAGTAACAGCAGGATTCCGTGAATAATTGTGGAGAGTTTTGTTTCCGCACCAGCTTCAATATTCACCGAGCTCCTTACAATAACTGTGGTAATTGGTATGCCTCCTATCAATCCAGCTAGTGTGTTGCCAATACCTTGTGCTATTAATTCCCTGTTGGGTGGGCTTCTTCTTTTATGTGGGTCCAGGTTATCTGCCGCCTCTATAGCAAGTAGCGAAGCGATAGATGCAATCAGTGCAATTGTGAAACCATACGTCCAGACCTGGATGTTTAGTAGCGCACTAAAATCCGGAAAGGTAACAAACGAATATAGACTCTCAACTTTTGGAATATTTACCAGGTGTATGCCATCCAGGTAAAAAGATGGTACAAAGAATTTAAATACCTGGTTTAGTGCCACCCCCAGAATAACCACAAAAAGAGCAGGAGGCAGGTTTTTGAGTTTGACCAAAGGAGTTTTGTCCCAGAATACCAGGATCAGCAATGAAATAACAGATAGAACAATGGCTCCGGGTGATAAGGAATTAAGCACATATAACACCCTTTCCTGTGCTCCCACAACAAAATCCTCGGAATAATTCAGGAAACGGCTTTTTTTAAGCTCCACGCCCAAAGCATACGGAAACTGAGATATAATAAGAATTATACCAATTGCAGCCAGCAAACCTTTAATGATGCTGGTGGGCATGTAATCTGCTATGATGCCTGCCTTTAAGATGCCAATCAGTAGCTGAAGCAAACCGCCAATTACCAACGCCATCAAAAACACCTCAAAGCTGCCAAGTTCTTTTAAGGCCACTAAAACTACAGCAGTTAAGCTGGCTGCAGGCCCACTTACGCTAACTTCAGATTTACTAATGCTGCCAATTACAATGCCACCGATGATGCCGGATATAAGCCCTGAGATTAATGGCGCACCACATGCAAGGGCTATGCCCAAGCACAAGGGTAGTGCTACCAGGAATACTACAATTCCGGCTGGTATATCTTTTCCCGGCTGGCTGAATAAGGGCCTGCTCAAACTTTCGAAATTCTCCTTACCAATAAAATCCCTGAGGTCTTTCTTTTTATTCAAAATCTATAATTTGATAGATAACAATATTAAAAAATTAGCGCGAGTAGTCTCTATTCTGATCAGTCAGCTCAACTTAATCAAATGATAATATAATTAAATCCCTCAAATTATTTAGGTAAAGCACCACCCCTCATGCTAAAAATGCACAGGTAAGGCTAATTAGTTGCTGGTGTTGTAAATCACAGCACTGTTGTCACAGTCCCGGGCCGGATTAAGAAAAGTAAAAAAATAAACCTGCATCGGTTTAAAGATGCAGGTTTGCTGTTCAATTAGGATGCTTTAAATAAAGAAGTACCACTGCGTACGGCCATTACATCTTCTACCGCTCCTAGAACAGGATCTTTCAGGTAGGGGATTTTACTCAGTAACTTACGGACATAAAAGCTGGCATATGTGGCTGCCAGGGCTGAGGCACCACCAATCAGCATGCCTTCAGTTGCATTTTTCTTGCCTGCCTGGTAAATAGCCGCACCTACTAGTGCACCCGATAGTACCCTGGGGAGAATCTGGGCAAATATGATTCTGTTAGGAGCACCGGGCATTTTGTCGGCCACAAACTCTGCTCCACCCAGTACTTTTGTAACAGCTGCAGTTGTGGGCGACTGCATAAAACTTAATTTAGATTTTGCCAGTGCCTTTTTTGGACTTTTGCTCAGATAATGGCTGGCAATTGCCGGGGCTATGCTGGCTCTCATGCCGGCTACTGCACCAAGGCCTGCACTTAGTTGTACTACGTTATCCTTTGTAATCTTCATTGTCTATTTTTTTTTGGATAACATTGAGCAGCAGCTAAAGTTTTGCCAGGCCTTTGTGCTGATGGCAAACAATCATTCAATTATCACTGCTGCAGGTTTTATTGATTGTTTATGTTCAGCACAAATTCACCACGTCTGTTTAGCTGATGTTCGTTTTGATCACAGTCCCGGACTTTGGGGCAGGGCTTCAGCAGGTAGGTTTCACCATAGCCTTCGCTCGTTATCCTGCTCTCGTCTATACCCAAAGAAATTAAATAGCTGGCAGCTTCCCTGGCCCTTAGCCCAGAAAGCTTAAGATTGTATGCACCAGCGCCTCTGCTATCGGAAAAACCATTGATTTTAATGGTAAACATGGGATAAGCTTTCATTACTACCGCAATTTTGCTGAGTTCTTCTTTTGCTTCCGCACTTAAAGAAGTTTTATCAAAATCGTAATAAATATTTCTGATAATTGACTTTGAAGTGATAGATGCTGTATCATTAAAATTGAAAAATCCCTGATGTGAAGTTCCTTCATCAGCAATTTTCTGCTGATGGGAGAGCAAATGCGTATTGGTCTTGTTTCTTAGCAGCACACTATCACCAGCAACTATATATTCATAAAGCTCACCATCTGCAGATACAAACAGCTGCTTATGTCCGCTGTTTACTTCAATAAGGTCTAAACTGCTAGCAGTTAAGCTGCTTTTGCTCTTAGTATTATTTGAAACAACAGACAGTATGATTTGCTTATCAGCAGATTTGGCATCAGCTACAGCCTTAACACCAGTTAATTTAGCAGAGCTGTATGCTGCTGAACTGCTGCTTATCGTGTAGCTCTCTTTGATTTTTACTTTTAGAGGAAGTCTTCCTCCTTCATCTGTCATCAGAAGCCCCTCCTCTCCGGTGGCTTCATTTTGCACTGATACTTCAGCGTTTGGAAGAGGGCGCCTGGTTTTCTCATCAATCACCTGTATCTGAAGGGTAGTGAATACAGGTTCCTGCTTTTCGAGATAAAACTCTACAATAACAGTATCACTTTGATATGCATTCAGGGCTAGTTCCTTCAATTCTTCCCTGTAGTTAATGTGGACTGTTTTAAGTAAATATTTATGGTCTGGATCAACCTTGAACACAACTTCGCCTTTCAGTGAGGTGTAAAATTTTTGTGTTTCCTTTTTGTCCGTTTCTACATCTATTTCAAGAAACTTAACTGGCTCCTGTGTAACCTTATCTTTTGCTATTACCCTGGCATAAATTTCTCTTTTGGCAGGAGGGATTGCCGCTAACTTGATAGTATCGCCTTTCTCCTGGATTTTTACATTGATCAACAGATCTTTCAGCTCATCTTTTTCAGCAAATATTGAAAATACTTCGCCGGGGCTGGAGCTGAAAGAAAACATGCCTTTAGCATCGGTCTGCAAATCCTGCTCTTCTCCAGTATGTTTATTCAGTAAAAATACATTAGCGTTAGCAATGGGCTCACCACTACTTTTATTGATAAAAGCAGCATTTTGAACTACCAAAACTGGCTCTTGTGGCTCCAGCAGTACATTTACCTGAATTGTATCATTTACCGATGGTTGTTTGGTAGAAATTTGGATAGACCTGGAAATGAAATGATGAGCTGAAACATTTAATTCTATTTCCTCTCCAATAGCAGCAGTCAACCAGCTTTTACCTTTAAGGGATGTGTGCCTGCCGTTTTTCTCCCTGTTCTTCTCTATTATTTTTAAGGTGGCAGCCTTTATAGGGTTCCCGGAGTGACTATCCAGCACAGTAGCAGCAATTACAATCTGTTTTACTTTTTCTGGCTGTACCAGCAGCGCTATTTTTTCTGAAACTGACGCTGCCTCGAACTCTACCGGTCTGGCGATCATATTTCCCTTTTCTCCTAATACAGTATAGGTATGTGCCTTGATTGCAGGAAATTCAAAATTGCCCTCTGCATCAGTTATCACTTTGTTTTGCTCACCGGTGTTTTTGTCCAGCACATAAATTTCAGCGTTATGCATGGGGGTTCCAGCCTGCAGATCAAATGCATTTCCGGAAACTGTTACTACCTCAGGTTTTAGTTTGCTAAGTTCCAGTGTTAGCAGAATCTTTTCATTTTGTTTAGTGGTAGAAATTTGAACAGATTGATCTGCATACCGGGGCTTTTCTGACCTTAATTCGTAGCCTGTCCCTTTGTCCAGTTGCAGGTTTACCCTGCCTCTTTCATCTGAAAAAGCATCCTCCAGACTCACACCATCTTTCAGTACTTTGATAAATGCAAACTTTATTGGCTCCCTGCTATCCTTGTCGATGATCAGTGCCTCCAGGCCTACCTTTTCATCTTGTTTTTCTGCAAAAACTGGCGCTTCAATAGCCAGCTCAACATTCGTATTGGCCGCTGTCTCCGGACTGTCGAAAGTATAGTTGGTGACGAAAATGCTTTTATTTCCTTTTTCTCCTACAATAAGGTAAGTGTCAGAAGGTACGGCATTCCATTCAAACATCCCTTTTGTATTGCTTTTAACAATCTGTTCCTCGCCGGTTGTTGCATTCAGCAGGTAAATGCTTGCCTGATCTACCGGCTCCTTGGTTATTTTATCATATATGTATCCCAGAGAGACAATGTAATCAGGCGCTGATTTCTGTAAAGCCAGGGTAATACGCAGGGTATCATTAGCAGGTATGCTGCTTTCTGCTACAGCAACAGCATAGTGCTTGTAGCCTTTCAGCTTTGCATTGATCTTGAAGGACTCTTTACCGGAAATTTGATGATATATTTTTCCGCTAGAAGGAGTGTAAAAACTGCTTTCCCTGCCATTGCCCGAAAAAGCAATTTCGGCAAATCTCAAAGGCTGTTGCGTGAGGCTGTCAAAAACAAGCGCTTCCACGATATAATCTCTTACAAACTTTGGTGAACTGGCACCCAGCCTATAGATATGATCCGGAAATTTTTGAGGATCCTTCACAGGAACACCTGGTAAGAAAACATATAATTTATCCTTTTCACCCATAAATAAATAGGTATCGCCAGCTATGGCTTTAAAGGTAAAATCTCCTTTTTGATCTGAAAACATGCTTTGTTGATCCCCTGTGCGCTCATTCAAGATATATACTTCTGCATTTACAACTGGATTGCCAGTTTCTTCATCGAATATATTTCCTTTCACCATGTTATTCATTGGCTTTATACCCTGAAGCGGAATCGAGATTTTAAGGGTATCATTGATAGCTTTGAGCCCTTTAGGTATTGCATAATTCCTTTCTTCATGGCTGATACTCAGGATGTGTAGCCAGTATTCAGCACCCCTGGTGGTGTTAAGATAGGCTTTACCTTGCGGCGTGCTGTAGTCTCTTTGTTTTTCTTCGCTACCCTCAAACAGAAATGCACCAGCAAACTCTACTGGTTCATGGGTAAGGCTATCGAATAAGCTTGCTTCAATTACAATTTTGGTGGGAAAGGATACAGCACTGGCTTCCAGCTTAATGAGCTTGTCTTTACCTGAAAAATCAGGAGTGATTATGTTGATGACAAACACATTCTTTTCTTCTTTTTCAGCCATAATCGCATAGCTGTCTTCAAGCCTGGCCTCAAAGCTGAAACTACCCTTTGCGTCAGCAATCAGGCTTAGGTCCTCACCGGTTTGTTCGTTGATGATATAGACCAGTGCACCTGCAAGCACTTTGTTGGTGCCTTTCTCATATATAACACCCTTTAGGCGAGTGCTAATAGGTTTTGTGGCTGATACTGGCTTAGCTTGAGCAACAGCAGCATTGCCTGTGTATTTTACCCAGTAAAGATCATCTTTGTTTTCCCTGATTCTGTTGGTAGAGAAATAGCCGGTGTTCTTCTCATTGAGAATCAGTCCGAAATCATCCCTGGATGAATTTACCGGCATTCCCAGGTTTTTAGAGCCAGGGGTTGCATTGCTTACATCCAGGCTGAAAATATCCAGGCCACCAAGACCGCCCAAGCCATTGGAAGCAAAGTATAGCGTGTTGTTGTGTATGTAGGGGAACATCTCGTTTCCTTCGGTATTTACAGACGGTCCGAGGTTTTCTGGTTTTGACCAGCTACCGTTCAGCCTACGGCTTACATAGATGTCCGACTGCCCGTAACCACCTGGCATGTCTGAGGCAAAGTAGAGTACATCAGCATTTTTGCTGATGCTGGGATGTGCAACCGAGTAGGAGTCGCCATTGAAGGGGAATGGTTTAACGTTTACCCAATTACCATCTTTAGATTTTTCTGCCTCGAAGAGGGCTAATCTTTTGTTTACACCTTTGCGCGCTGAGTGTTGAACTGCATTTTGTGTAAACATGATCCGGCTGCCATTTTCAAAAAATGCCACCGGGCCCTCGTGATATCTTGAGTTAAGATCCTGCTGTAGTTTTCCTGTTTCGGATAACTCTCCGTCCTCATCAATTTTACTATAGTACAGATCATAAAAGGCACCCTGATCGGCAGTGTTTACCCACTTCACTGGTTTTGTAATAGATCTGCCTGAAACAAACACTAAACCTTCCTGATAAAAAGCAGGCCCAAAATCTGGCTGTGCTGTATTTATCTTTAATTTTTTAACCTGGTACAGGGCAGAATCTGCTGCAAACTGCTGAATATGATCTATAGCCTCTAACTGAAGTTTTGCCCTACGATCTGTAGGCATATCTTTCAGGTAGTTTTCGAACCATACTTTTGCCCTGGTATAATCAGCTGCTGATGCCAATGCCTGGGCATAGGCTAGTTTATGCCTGGATTCAATAGGAGAGGGGCCAGCCATTGCCTTCTCATACCATAGCACCGCATGGTCCTGCTCATTTAGGTGCACATAGCTATCGGCAATATTAAGTATGGCCTGAAAGTTACCTGCTTCTTTTTCCAGAACCTGCTTATATAACTCCACGGCCTGCCCATAGGCGCCATTTGCGTATAGTTCGTTTGCCCTGCGTTCAACACTTTTGAGATTAGCAATAATGTTATTATGCTGGCCGAACAGGAGGGTGTTGCCGCTTAAAAGTCCAGTGAGCAGGAATGGAATAAAAAGGCTGTATTTGATTGCTTTCATGTCTAGAAATTCCTGGGCGTTGAAAAGTCAGACTTATAAAAGGTAAAGCGGTAGTTCAGCATGATTTCATGAGAACCGGCACTTACATTCCCCAGCTGAGAGCTGGCGGGAAAGTCGTAGGCATAACCAAACCTTAGCTGGTCTGTGAGTTGCAGTTCTACCAGGGCACTTACTGTTTCAAAAGAACGGTAGGAGGCGCCCACCCATAGTACATCTTTGATCAGCAGGTTGGTATTCAGATCCACATCCAGCGGTGCACCCTGTACTGCTTTTAATAAAATATTTGGTTTGAGCTTGAGCGAGCGGTTTAAGGTAAAAACATAGCCGCTATTCAGAAAGTAGTGTTGTGACAGGTTATAATTATCATCTGTTTCAATCGACAGCAATTGCGGCACGGAAAAGCCCATGTAGAATTTGCTGGTGTAGTAGTAGAGTCCTGCTCCAAAATCAAACATAAATTTATTCACATCGCCGGCAAAGCTTGGGTCCTGTACATCTGGTCCGAGGTATAGGCTTGAGAACCTGGTATTATAGTTAACAAGATCTCCCTGTAAGCCCATAGAAAGTTTGCCGGAACCCAAAGGTATTCTGTATGCGTACGCAAACTTTAAGCTGTACTGACTTATAGGTCCGGCATTGTCATGGGTGAATAAGAGCCCCAAACCGATTTTTTTGTTTGGTACAGGCGTGTGCACGGCAAAGGTTTGGGTGCTCGGTGCGCCATCCATTCCCAGCCATTGCTTTCTTGCCAGCGCTGTAATGCTCATGGATTCATGACTGCCCGCATAAGCAGGATTGATTGCAAGGCCATTGAACATATATTGCGTAAACAAGCCCTGCTGCTGGGCATGTACAGGAGCCTGACCGGCAATAAAAAGAAGCAGCGAGCACATTAATTGTAAAAATACTTTCATGGTATTTTGTAAGCTTTTATCTCCTGATGACCACATAACCTGAATATGTTTTACTACCGTCGCCCAGGTTAATAAGATAGTAGTAGGTGCCATCTGTTAATTTATCACTTCCTGTCACAGATCCCTGGTTCGACTCGCCCGTCCAAATTCTGTCTTCATTGTTGTAGCCATTCATGGAGAAAACCAAGGCTCCCCACCTGTTATAGATCATCACTTTATTAGCAGGGAATTTTTCTATGAGATAGATTTTCCAGAAGTCGTTGTTGCGGTCTCCATTTGGAGATAAGCCCTCTGAGATCAGTATCTTTTCGAGGCAGGGGTCTTCATTATCGAGGTAGTTAAGGATGCCATCTGCATCACAGTCATCTACGCCTTCCTGTGCATCAGCTTTGCCGTCTTCATCACTATCGGTGTCGATATAATCTGGCAGCCCATCCTCATCTGTATCTGCAGGATTTGCAGCATCTTCCCCTGCTTCTGTTGAATCTATGATACCGTCGTTGTCGGAATCTGTATCCAGATAATCAGGTATTCCATCTCCATCAGTATCAACAGGATTTGCAGCATCCTGCCTGTACTCCACCACATCAGGAATTCCGTCATGATCACTATCGTAAGGTAGGATAGTAACTTTTACAACAGCAGTTGCACAAGCTGATGCAGCATCACATACCTGATAGGTGAACTGATCTTCGCCTATGGTATTTGGAGCAGGTGTGTAGGTGAAATTACCGTTCACGTCTAAATGAAATGTTCCAAAGGCTGGCTTTATTACCAAAGCAGTAGCAACTGTTAAAGCATCATTATCAGGATCAGAATCGTTAATCAGTACATTGCCGGCAACAGATCTGTTTTCTCTGACAACGAAGCTGTCATCCAGTGCAAGGGGTGCATTGTTGCTCTTGATAGGTGAAACAGTAATAGTGACTGTAGCTGTATTTGAAGCTGCGCTGCCATCGCTCACCTTGTAGCTGAAAATGTCTGTTGTGTGTGTTGAGCCATCATGTGTGTAGGTGAAGGAACCATTAGCCTGCAGCGCAAGGGTACCATGAGCAGGAGAACTAACTACTGCTGCACTTAAAGCATCACCATCTGCATCCGTGTCATTTACCAACAGGCCAGGAGCAGTTATTTCCAGAACAGCTCCTGCATCAACGGTATAGCTATCTTCCTGTGCAATAGGAAGATCATTAACAGGGGTAACATTAATAGCAACAGTAACAAGGGGTGAATCTGCAGTTCCATCATTTACGCGAAATGTGAATAGGTCGGTGCCACTGTAATCAGCCCGAGGCAGATAAACCATAGCAGGAGCATTACCACTTAATGTGCCGTTTGCCGGTGGGGTAGCTACGCTAAACGTTAAAGCATCACCATCAGCATCGGTGCCCACGAGTGTGAAGGAAACAGGAAGATCCTCCAGAGTAGTGAGTGACTGTACTTCTGCTAAAGGAACATCATTAACTTCAGTAATATTGATAACTATTGTAGTTGCTCCAGAACTTAGAGTGCCATCATTTACATGGAAGCTAAAGGAATCCGGACCAAAATAATTTGCAGCTGGGGTATACCTAAGATTAGGCGCAGTGCCAGACAAAGTACCATGTGTGGGCCCGGCACCAACTATATAAGTTAAAGCATCACCCTCCAGATCTTTACCTGCCAGTATAATAGCTATGGCAACATCCTCATCAGTGGTAACGGACTGAGCTGTAGCTTCGGGCGCATCGTTCACTGGCGAAACCATGAGAGATACAGTGGCAGGTGCAGAGGTTAGTGCTCCGTCGCTGGCTGTAAAGCTGAACGAGTCAGATCCGTGATAGTGTGCGTTAGGAGTATAGGTGCCGTTTGAGAAAGTACCATGTGCAGGTGGCGTTACTATTGAATATAAGAGCGTGCTATTTTCAATATCTGACCCTGTCAAGGTAATGGCCACTGAGACATCTTCGTCGGTAGTAACATCCTGTGCTGCAGCGACTGGCGCATCATTAACAGGTGTAACAACTATGGAAACAGTAACTATATTACTTTCTGCATTGGCAGCGTCCAGGGCTTTGTAGCTAAAAGAATCTGTGCCTGTGTAGTTCGCGGCTGGTGAATAGGTATAGGTGCCTTCAGCTCTAAGAGCCAGGCTGCCATGACTGACATTCTCTACCAGTTCAGCATTCAGGGTGGTATGATCAGCGTCTGTGTCATTTACAAGAACACTGGAGCCAATAAGCACTTCATCCTCATTAACATATGCCGCATCAGCAACTGCTACAGGGGCATCATTCACTGGGTTTATTGTAAACGTTACTGTAGCTGTATTACCTTCTGCAGTGCCATCACTTACTTTATAGGTAAAGCTATCTGTAGTAGTTTCAGACCCATCATGAACATAAGTGAACGAACCATCAGGCTGGAGGCTAAGATTGCCATTTGTTGTGCGGCTGATAAGTATTACTGTTAAACTACTATTATCTATATCAAAATCATTGGCTGCTACTCCCGGTGCAGGTATACGTAGCATTGCTCCCTCATTGATTGAATAGGTATCAGTTACTGAAATAGGAGCGTCATTCACTGGTGAAACTGTAATGGCTACTGTTGCAGCAGTTGAATTAAGTGTTTCATCACTAACACGAAAGCTAAATGAGTCGGGGCCGGAGTAGTTAGCTGCGGGGCTATACATGAGCAGGGGGGGAGTTCCGCTCAAAGTACCATTGGCTGGACTAGTTAATATTGTATAGGTCAGGGAACTGTTCTCTGTGTCTGTTCCAGTCAGAGTGATGGCTGCAGAAGCATCCTCCTCAACTGTTATTGTTTGTGCTGCAGCCACCGGTGCGTCGTTTACCGGCACAATTTTGATAGAAATTGTGGACAGAGCAGAAGTTAAATTTCCATCGCTGGTAGTGAAGGTAAAGGAATCAGTACCAATGAAATTTAATGTAGGGGTGTAAGTGCCATTTTCGAAGACGCCATGTGCTGGCTGTGTTTCAACAGTGAATGTTAAGGCATCACCCTCAGGATCTGTACCAGCCAGTTTGATGACAACCGCCACATCTTCGTTAGTTGTAACAGCCTGTGCTAAAGCTGTAGGAACATCATTAACTTCAGTAATATTGATAACAAAAGTAGATGCTGCAGAACTTATGGCGCCATCGAATACATGAAAGCTGAAGGAATCAAGGCCAAAATAATTTGCTTCCGGGGTATACGTAAGATTCGGAGCAGTGCCAGACAAAGTACCATGTGTGGGCCCGGCATCAACTGTATAGGTTAAAGCATCACCCTCAGGATCTGTACCTGCCAGTATAATAGCTATGACAACATCCTCATCAGTGGAAACTGACTGCGCTGTGGCCACAGGGGCATCATTAACGGGCGATACTGTGATAGTAACTATGGCAGGAGCTGAAACAAGCTGACCATCGCTGGCAGTATAAGTAAAAGAGTCAGGTCCATGATAGTTGGCAGCAGGTGTATAGCTGCCATTTTCAAAGGTGCCATGGGCGGGTAGCGTAACCACTGTAAAAGTAAGTTTACTATTATCCACATCTGAACCAGCTAATGAAATGGAAACAGAACCATCTTCAACTGTAGTTACAGTTTGCGCAGTAGCTGCCGGAGCATCATTAACCGCAACAACAGTGATTGTCACTGTAGCGACCTTACTTTCAGTATTAGTAGCGTCTACCGCCTTATAAGTGAAGGAGTCTGTGCCGAAGAAATTAGCGGAAGGACTGTAACTGAAAGTACCATCTGCTTTTAGCGTAAGGCTGCCATGTTCAACATTATCCACTAAAACTGCTGTAAGTGTAGCGTCATCAGCATCAGTATCGTTTACCAGCACACTTGAGCCATTGAGCACTTCATCTTCTTTGATTAAGTATGTATCAGCAACAGCTGCAGGAACATCATTAATAGCTGTAACACTGATAACTACAGTAGTAATGTTAGAGTCAGCACCACCGTCCTTTACCTTGTAGCTAAAGCTATCTAATGTGGTCTCGGAGCCATTATGTGTGTAGGAGAAAGAGCCGTTTGGGTTCAGTGTTAATGTTCCATTGGTTGTACTGCTTACAAGAATAGCAGTCATGGCATCACCATCAGCATCAGTATCATTAGCCACTATTCCCGGTGCAGCTATGTTTAATATAGCGCCTTCATTAACTGTATAGGAATCAGCTACTGCGACAGGAGCATCATTAACAGGGGTGACTGTTATGGTTACAATTGCAGCAGCAGCAGTTAGTTGACTATCATCAACTTTGAATGTAAAGGAGTCAGAGCCATTATAATTGGCATTTGGTGTGTATACTAAATCAGGAGCAGTTCCACTGATAGATCCATGAACTGGTGGCGAAACCAAAGCATAAGTCAGTACATCATCTTCAGCATCTTTACCAGCCAACCTGATGCCAACAGAACCATCTTCAGCAACTGTTGCTGATTGTGCCAGGGCTTCTGGTGCATCATTTACAGCCGTTACCGAAATAGAGACAGTTGCAGGTGCCGATGTTAATTCTCCATCACTGGCCGTAAAGGTGAAGGAGTCGGGACCATAATAGTTGGCTGCCGGTTTATATACACCATTTACAAAAGTACCCCGAGTAGGTGGAGTAACTACATTGAAAGTAAGCGGGCTGTTTTCTGCATCTGATCCTGCTAAAATAATGCTTGCAGTTTCATCCTCTTTGGTAGTAACAGACTGTGAAGTCGCTAGAGGTGTATCGTTAACAGGGGCGATGATGAAGCTAACTACAGCAGTGTTTCCATTTTCGCTGCCATCAGTAAGGCTGTAGCTAAAGCTGTCTGCAGTAGTCTCTGAACCATTATGTACATAGGTAAAGGAGCCATCAGAATTTAGTATAAGCGAACCATTGGTGGTGGTGCTGATTGGAACAAGTAGGAGTGGATTACCTTCAGCATCAGCATCATTTGCTAAAACGCCGGCAGCAGCAATGGTTAAGCTGGCACCTTCATCAAGGGTATATTGATCGGCATATGCTACCGGTGCATCATTGACTGGCGTTACTGTTATAGAAACTGTTGCAGCTGAAGCACCCTCCAGTTCACCATCGTGAACGGTATATTCAAAGAGATCGGGGCCATAGTAGTTGGCTTTTGGCGTATAAGTGAGGAGAGGAGCAGTACCACTCAAAATGCCATGAGCCGGCGGCGTAACTACAGTAAAAAGGAGATCATCACCATCTGCATCAGTGCCTGCCAGGGTAATGTTTTTAGCGACATCTTCAGTAACAGTTATAGTTAGTGAAATAGCCTGTGGCGCATCATTCACTGGCACAACCGTGATAGAAACAGTTGCCGGGGCTGAATTTAATGCTCCGTCATTTACGGTAAAAGTGAAGGAGTCGGTGCCGTTATAATTTGCATCAGGCGTGTAAGTGCCATTAATGAAAGTACCATGAATCGGCAAGCTGTTGACAGTATAGCTTAAGGCATCACCATCAGCATCAATACCCGACAGGTTTATGGCTAAGGATGCATCTTCATGAGTGCTTACAGATTGAGCAATGGCTTGCGGAGCATTGTTATCAGAGGTTACTTTTATTGTTACTGTTACCGTGTTCCCATCCACAGAACTGTCATTCACTTTATAGCTAAAGCTATCAGTGGTAGTTGCGGAGCCATCATGGGTATAGGTAAAAGAACCATCTGCAAGGTAGTTTAAAATACCATTGGCCGTGCTGCTGATAAGAACAGCGGTGAGCACATCACCATCAATATCAGTGTCATTGGACAATACGCCAGGAGCTGCTAAGGTGAATGTAGCTCCTTTTTGAACGTTATATACATCTGCAGTGGCTACTGGCGCATCGTTTACAGGATTGATGTTGATGTTAACCCTTACAGCTTTACTTTCTTCGCCCGCTGCGTCTGTGGCTTTGTATCTGAAAAAATCAGCACCATTATAATTAGCTGCAGGGGTATAGGTATAGGTACCATCACTATTCAGGCTAAGGCTGCCATGTGCCGGAGCCTGCGTTAAAACAGCTGTCAGTACTGCATCAGCAAAGTGATCATCATTTTCCAGCACACTAGTGCCAACGAGCACTTCATCTTCATTTACAGAGGCTTTGTCATTATGAGCCTGAATTTTGTCTTTTCCCTGGGCAAAACCTGGAAGGGAAAATAATAAACAGCATATAAGTATGATAGTGGCCTTAGGTAAATCAAATCCAAGCGTTGAGTAATGGTAAACACCTAAAAGCCTACACAATAAAAATGATCCAGCCCTTTTCATTATCAATATTTGTAGACAAAATGTAAAATTCAAAGATATGCTCTTCGATATCATTTGTTACTCCTAGAACAGGACTTACATTAGCCCTGTAATAAAAAGGGGGTACTTATAAGAAATACAATGATTTAACCCAGGTTAATAGTCATCCAATAATTGTATTTCTTTCAGTGATAAAAAAGGAAAAGCCATAAAATGGATAATGAATTGAGTTAATGAAAGTAGAGAAGCTATCACTTTATTAAGTTATTAAATAAATAAACCTAACAGTGTGCATGTATAAGGGATGCTAGCATGATTATGTAAGGTTTTATAGCGCGTGTATCAATTACAGACCTGGATGTTAATACATCAGTTGATACAGGCTATAAATTCTGACTGTCAAATAAATTTTAGGAATGGATGAGCTGAATATTTTTTTAAACATGGGATCAGATTTGGAGAAAAACAGGAACTAAACAGCTTTAGAGCTTATTCTATAAGGTAGGGATATAATAATTTGATTCTGAAAGAGATAGACCAGCATATGGAGCAGGTTCTTACAGGAAATTGCGTATACATTCTGAAGACCGGAAAAGACCTCTATAAAATTGGTAAAACCCAGCATCTCCAGAAAAGGCTAGCCGCCTATCATACCCATTTACCATTGGGTTTCCAGGTGATCAGACAGTACATGGCAGCGAATATGGATGCGCTTGAACAAAGCCTTCATGTTGTATTTCAGCATAAACATGTAAAAGGTGAATGGTTTGAGCTGGAGCAGGAGGATCTTGTTATTTGCGATAACATTGCCAGGAGCCATGCTGTGGTGAAGCTGCAAAAGCAAACAAAGAAGTATAAGGAACTGCAGTACAGCAGCAACCCGACGCTGCTGGTAATGGAAGCCAATGAAAAATACCTGAGGAATTATTCAAAGGTAGTAGACGATCTGAAGCTGGGGCTCACCACCAATGAGATTCTGGAACTGTATGAAGGCAGTATCAGCAGAACTACTGTTGAGACTGTGAGAAAGCTGCTGAAGTCACATACACCAAATTCAGAATTCATCAGCCAGTCAATTTACATCGTAAATGACCTGGAGGCAGGCTTAACAGAGAACAAGATTGTAGAAAAATACAGGGGCGCCATCAGCCGGACGACGATCCAAACCATTAAAAGGATACTGCATAACCAGCTGTATTAAGTTGCTTTGCTTTGTAATGCTTTGTAATGCTTTTCTGCCTTTCTGCCTACTGGTATAAATGTTATATAATTTATATTATGTTAAGTAGAGTTTTTGACTCCTCTTCCCAGATCAATTTTCCAGTCCTTTCTCCAGTTTATCCTGGTCGTACCTGTTCACCAATTTGTCGTTTGCATTGTTAAGCAGCGCCATTCGCTCCTGCAGAAATAAATTTGTGTACATCCCTTTCGTATCCCTGCTTTCTACGATGTCTAACATCTGTAAGAGTTTGAGTTGCACAGTCACATCGCTGGCTGCATAGTTTCTAATGCTGGAAAAGCACAAATAAAATACTTTTTCGAAGGTGGCCTCTTTGTAATACAAGCGTCTGAAACCCTTATCATCAAGAATAACCTTGTATCTGTTAGATCCGATCAGATCACAAAAAAGCTGTGTTAAATAATCGATGGCATTTAAAGCTGTGCCCGGATCATTGATGCCTGGGCTCAAGGCTTTAACCGCCACCTCTGTAATATGCTTAAAACCATAGAGATAATTGTTTTCTATATGCTCCTGATGGTAAAAACTTGCCTGATGTTGTAGTTCTTTAATTTTATTTTCCGATACAGGTTTGCTGATTTTCAGCAATGGATCACCTTTTAAAATGAAACTGCCAGGTTCCTTCAGCACAATTAGTTGCAGGTCTTCTTCCCTGGCAAATTTTAAAAGTATCTCATCAGAAATTCCCTGAAAATAAGCTCCTTTCGGACTTGGTACAGATTGCCATCCACTAAGTCCCGGCAATTCATCCACAAACTGGTTGTTCCGTTCACGCTCAAGGGTTGTTTGTGTTTCCAGAAAAATACCTGACAGTATATTGGCTATTTGGATGTTCTGGCTAATGCTGTGTATAAAATAGACAAAGGCCACAAAGCATACGAATGCCAGGATAATACACATTAAAACAGCCAATTCTGGGATTGTAAAGTTATAATGTCTTGTAGCCAGGTTGTTCAGCACAACAATCACAAAACCAATGGTGCCCAGATAAATGCCTAAAACAACCTGATGGCTCCTGTTATTGACTAACTCTGGCAGTACACGAGGTGTGTAATTGTTGCTGGCCAGGGTTAATACCACCATCACCATAGAAAAGCTAAACACCATTAGCGATACAATGCTGCCAATCAGTGTGGAGAGCAAAGTTCTGGCTGTTTCTGTATCGTCTGTTATGAGTAGCGGAATATATCCGGTGATGGCATAGGTAACCCCTTTTGAATCAAGATAAAGGAAGATGAAACCTAGTATAACCAGCACCAGTGAAATAATTGCCGGATAGAAAGCAATGCTGGAAAATAACTTGAAATAGAGTTGTCTTAGGTTAAACCTATGTTTAAGCCAGGCTATAGGATTGGGCATAACTTTAACGTCTACCATATAAACTGGTAGCGCTTAAGCTTGTTTTCTACTTCTCCAGTGGTATTTTTTTGCAGCAAACGGTAGCTAGCGCTGGGCCTGCTTTAACTTTTCCCGATAAGATTTTGTAAGCTTCTCAACCTTAGGCTTAACTACAAACTGACAATATGGTGCCTGTGAATTGTCGTTAAAATAGTTCTGATGATAGTTTTCTGCTACATAAAATTCTGGAAGCGGGCTTATTTCAGTCACCACAGGGCTATCCCACTCACCGGATGCATCCACTTCTTTCTTCGCTGCTTCAGCCAGTGTCTTCTGCCTGTCATCATGATAGTATACAACAGAGCGATACTGAGTGCCCACATCATTGCCCTGACGGTTTAGTGTGGTGGGATTATGTGTGGCAAAAAACACTTCAAGCAACTCTTCATAAGTGATCTTTTGAGGATCGTAGGTGAGCTGTACAACCTCGGCATGGCCTGTATTGCCATTACACACCTGCTTATAGGTTGGGTCTTTTACACTACCGCCCGCATAACCACTTACAACCTGCTCTACACCTTCAAGACGCTGAAATACAGCTTCTACACACCAAAAACATCCTGCTCCAAACGTTGCTTTTTCCATGGGATCAATCTTTTTATATATCATTTAGCTGTTGCCTTCTATAAGACTAAGAGAGCATCAGTAGTGTTTGCTTAACATAATGTAGGTAAAGCCTATTTCTGATATTCCTTTTTCAGGTATTTACTGTACTCTTTCTCAAACTTCTTAACCTTTGGCATCGAAACTGCCTGTATGTATGGATCATTAGGGTTTAAGCTGTAATAATCCTGGTGATAATTTTCTGCAGGCCAGAATTTTATTAGCGGCTTTATTTCAGTAACTACCTGTTTACTAAATTCACCACTCTTCTGCAGCTCCTGCTTGTACTCAGTGGCCAGTTTTCTTTGGTAATCGCTGTTGTAATAGATGCCAGACCTATACTGCTTGCCTATATCCGGACCCTGCCTGTTTAACTGTGTAGGATCATGTGAGTGAAAGAAAAGATCCAGTAAAGTTTTGTAGCTCACCTGTGTAGAATCATAATAGACTATTACGGCTTCTGCCTGGTCTGTTTTTCCGGCACTTACTTCTTTGTATGTTGGGTTTGTTTTTGTACCCCCTGCATAGCCACTGATTACCTCCTGTACCCCTTCTACCCGTTCAAAAACAGCTTCGGTACACCAGAAGCACCCACTGGCAAAGACTGCTTTAGATAAGCCTGCCGTCTGTTGTGGTATGGCAACACTGCTGTTAGATAAACGCTCTATTTCATTTGATTGGAAAGTGTCAGTTCTTTCTTCTGATGCCTGATAGCAGCTCATCAATATAAATGACAAGAGGACTGCAAAGGCTAGATTAAGTTTTTTCATTGAATGGTTCATATATATATCGGGCAGTTGCTGTTGTATTTATAGAATGGACAATTGCTGCTGCTTGTTTACTTTTCCTTTGTTTATGTGTACAAAAATAGTGCCTATACTGTATGGAAATATTATATATTAAGTAGCTGGTGCATAGGCCTCTACCCTATCTGTTAATGCCATTTTCAGGCGCTGTAAGTTATTTTTTGTGAACTGGTTTTTCAGTTTTCAGCCTGAAATGCTCCATCAGAACACTTATTACAGGAAAAATTCACAGCAGGATGTTGGACTACAACAGCATATTTGACTGCCGGTACAGGATGTATGTCATGAGTAGAAACACAAAAAAAGCTGCTCCGGTTATGGAGCAGCTTTTACAATTCATGCAAGGAGGCTTATTTCTCCATGCTATCAAGCTTTTTCTGCAGCTCGGCAGACTTATCTTTCATACCGGCACGGTCATAAGTTACCATGGTAATTTCCATAAGTGTGCGGTTATCTGGGTGCAGACGAAGTGCATTTTCTACAAAAGGAAGCGCATCTTTAAAGTACTGGGTAGCCTTCTTGCGCAGTTCCTGTCCTTTTTTGGCTTCAGCATTGCTAAGGCCTACGTTGTTGGCTTCCTTAACTGTATCTGCAGCACGGTTGTAGTGAATAACTGCCAGGTTAAAAGCAGAATTTTTGTGCTTTGGATCTACTTCAAGGGCTTTTTTGTATGCATCGATGGCTGCCTGCTGATCGCCAAGTTCCTCATTGAGGTAACCCAGGTTAAAATACAGATCAGCGTTGTTTGGTTCAGCTTCTATTGCGCTCTGAAGTTCAGCTTTTGCTTCAGCAGTTTTATCCTGCTTTAACAGCAGTGCTACTTCCTGCTTTCTGAATTCTGCTTCTTCAGGGAAAGCTGCTTTACCACGCTTGATCACCTCACGGGCTTTCTCGTAGTTTTGTTTCTCATCACGCTCATGCGCAATTAACGCATAGAAGATGTCCTTGTCTACATAACCAGCATCAATCAGCTGATAGAAATACTTGGCACTTCTGTCGCGATCGCCAATCTGTTGTGCAGCCACACCTGCATATAAGTTTGCAGTTGTGTCAGTAGGGTTCACAGTGATGGCTTTGTCGAACAGGTTCATTGCATCTTCGTAGTTACCAGCCTGGTAAGCAGTAGCACCTTTGTTCACAAAATCACCCCACAGTCCATTCAGTGACTGATCAGCAAACACATAATAAGTTGAGTTTGGATTGTTTTCCAGCTCCTGTGCTTTCTTGAAAGAAGTGGTAGCTACCTCTACAGGTTTACTGGCAATGGCCTGTACTGCAGGGTCTTCAGCAGTGGCGATGGCAGAGTACACCTGCCCTCTTATAAACCAGGTTTTTGCCTTATCCTTGGTTTTTTCATCCTGAATGGCTGCATCAATTTGATTTTTGGCCTCAGTCAGTTTGCTAACTTTATCTTTGGCATCAGGTGCCTCTACTTGTTTAAGTAATTGATCAGCTTTGTTTACTGCTTTGTTTTGGGCATAGACAGTAGTCATACCCAGCATCATACAAATGATCAGAATTGACTTTTTCATACTATAAAAAAAGAAAAATTAAAATTATTGTTCTGTTTCTGTACTATCATCAGACAGATCATCATCAGACTGTGTAGAGTCAGGGTGATCTAAGTTTTCAACATCCTGAATCTGCTCTTCTGCAATGATTTCTATGATCTCATCTTCTTCCAGCATTTCTATCTTTTCTACAGAAGAAATACTGTCGTTTTCGTTAAGGCGTATGAGTCTAACCCCTTGTGTGGCCCTGCCCATAATCCTTAGATCATCAACTTTCATTCTGATTGTTATACCCGAACGGTTAATGATCATAAGCTCATCCGTATCAATAACTTCTTTTATGGCTACGAGTTTACCGGTTTTATCAGTTATTTTAAGTGCTTTTACACCTTTGCCACCACGTCGGGTAATCCTGAATTCGCCAACATCAGAACGTTTGCCGTAACCATTTTCAGTTACCACCAGCAAGCTTGCGTCTTCCCTTGCTACACATACCATGCCAATTACGTGATCCTGCTCATCTTCAACGGAAATACCACGTACACCAGCGGCTGTACGGCCCATAGGGCGCACATCTGATTCATGGAAATGGATGGCCCTGCCGCTCTCCAGAGCCAATACAATGTGGTTATCACCATTTGTCATCTTTACATCCAGCAGGCGATCGCCCGGATTGATGGTAATGGCATTAACACCATTCTGACGCGGGCGGCTGTAGGCTTCCAGGGTGGTTTTTTTGATAGTACCCTGTACAGTACACATAATGAGGAAGTTATTGTTAATATAATCCTCATCCTTGAGTGTCTCTACATTCAATACCGCTCTTACCCTGTCGCCAGGCTCAATGTTGATGATGTTCTGAACGGCCCGGCCCTTAGAAGCCTTACTGCCTTCAGGAATTTCATATACCTTAATCCAGAAAACCTTACCGTTTTCAGTGAAAATCAGCAGGTAATTATGGGTGTTGGCAATGAAAAGGTGTTCTGTAAAGTCATCAACTTTGGTTGATACGCCACGTGAACCAACGCCTCCCCGGCCCTGCGTACGGTACTCTACAAGTTGTGTACGCTTCATGTATCCCTGGTGAGAAATGGTAATTACTACCTTCTCGTTAGGGATCATATCTTCCATGGTGAAGTCTTCGGCACTATGCTCAATATCGGTACGGCGCTTGTCGCCATAACGATCTTTGATCTGCATCAGCTCATCTTTGATGATCTCCATGCGGCGTTCTTCACGGGCCAGGATATCCTTCAGGTCCTCAATCAGGGCCATTACTTCTGCATATTCGTTCTGGATCTTTTCACGCTCCATGCCGGTAAGACGCTGCAGGCGAAGATCAAGAATGGCGCGCGCCTGGATTTCAGAAAGACCAAAACGCTCGATCAGACCATTGCGGGCAATTTCAGGATCGCGTGATGAACGGATCAGGTTGATGATCTCATCCAGGTTATCAAGCGCAATCAGGTAGCCTTCCAGGATATGGGCACGCTTTTGAGCCTCGTCCAGTTCATATTCCGTGCGGCGAATAACCACCTCGTGGCGGTGCTCCACGAAATGCTTGATCATGTCCTTGAGGTTAAGCGTTTGCGGACGTCCTTTTACAAGCGCCACGTTGTTAACCCCGAAAGATGACTGAAGCTGTGTGTATTTATAAAGGTTGTTCAGTACTACATTTGGTATGGCATCCTTTTTAAGGTCGTATACCACGCGTAAACCAGTACGGTCCGATTCATCACGAATCGCCGAAATACCTTCAATTTTTTTCTCATTTACCAGGGCAGCTGTTTTCTCCAGCATACTGGCTTTGTTTACCTGGTAAGGAATTTCAGTTACAATGATCTGCTCCTTACCCGTTTTGTTTACATCGAAATGGGCTTTGGCGCGCATGAGTACACGGCCACGGCCGGTTTCGAATGCAGACTTTACACCACCATAGCCGTAAATGGTACCACCTGTGGGAAAGTCAGGTGCAGTGATGTGCTGCATGAGCTCCTCAATAGTGATATCGCGGTTATCAATATAGGCAACAGTGCCATCCACTACCTCTGTGAGGTTGTGTGGAGGCATGTTGGTAGCCATACCAACGGCAATACCTGATGAACCATTCACCAGCAGGTTTGGAAATTTACCAGGTAGTACGGTAGGCTCTTTGAGAGAATCATCAAAGTTTGGCTGAAAATCAACTGTATTCTTGTTGATGTCATTCAGCATTTCTTCTGCGATACGACGCAGGCGTGCTTCGGTATAACGCATTGCTGCGGGTGAGTCGCCATCAATCGAACCAAAGTTACCCTGACCATCTACCAGCGGATAACGTAGTGACCAGTCCTGGGCCATACGAACCATGGTGTCATACACGGAAGAGTCTCCATGCGGGTGATACTTACCCAGCACCTCTCCTACAATACGTGCCGACTTTTTATAAGCCTTGTTGTGGGTTACGCCCAGCTCCAGCATACCGTACAATACCCTGCGGTGTACAGGCTTTAAGCCATCGCGAACATCGGGTAAAGCACGGGAGATAATTACCGACATCGAATAATCGATGTAGGCACCGCGCATTTCATCCTCAATGTTGATAGGAATGATGTTTTCCTTTGCTCCTTCTGCCATAAATTATCTTTGCAATAGCGGCTAATACCGCGGCAATTTAATGAATTTTAAATAAGAGGCCGAACATCTAAAGTATTAAAGTAAAACTTTAAGTGAACAAGCTGCAAAATAACAGAAACCAGGCTATTGTCTTTTCCTGGGCCTCTTTTGCAGGCGCTGCTCAGTATCATCCTTATTGCGTTTCAGATTGCGCTGAAGCTCAGGATGATTTTGTCCATACTTAGGATTTTGCCATTTGTGAATAGGTTGACCGCGAAATTCTTTTCCGTTGTGCACATGCTCCAGCTGTATGTGGCAGGACTTCATGGGGCAACGGGGTACTCTCGGTAAGTTAAGGCTCACGCCTGCCTGTATGTATAACGAAGGTGTGTTGGTCTTTAGTTCTGTTTGATCGGCTATATTGGTAGTATGTGAAAACCACTCCAGTGAGGGTCTTAACGTAAATCTGAAGTACTCGGAGTAGTTACGTTCCATCATAAAACCAAGGTTGAAAAATGCACCTGGGCTTGCGCCATCAAACTGGGTGATGAAATTCTTTTTGCCTAAGCGGAAGTCTGCATTGTAGTCCCAGTTGCCCCAGCTCATCACCCGGGCACCCACCATACCGTAATATCGCCAGGCCAGGGCAGAATTTACCCCGGCCTCGTAAGCCTCTAATTTACCACCGGCATTTTTGAAATCCAGTGATTTAATACTGAAAATTTCAAAGCCAAGCCCGCCCCCTATTCTGAAACGGTCTGCCAATACTACGTGCAGATCCAGGCCAATGGGTAAACTGCTGCCGGTGCCCCTAAGGCGCAAATCAGCAGTATCGCCCTGTACCAGGCCATCGGCATCGCCAGGCTGTAAGCCAACATACTGTTTTGGGTTGTTTAACCAGGTGCCGTACCCTGTGCTGATGGCATTTGATTGTGTTAGCAGATAATGATTACTGCCTTCCTGCAGAATAGTATAGGGAAGTTTCTGGCTATAATAATTCAGGCCATACCCTATGTTTGCGCCAATCGTAATTTTATTAAGAATCTGTCTTATAGGGCTTCTCTTTACATCTGAGCTTTTGATCTGGTCAGCATCAGGAGATTCCTCGCGCATGTTCCGGTCTTCACGCATCTGCCGACCCTCCTGAGCTACTACTGCATAAGGGTTCAGCAGGAGCAACAAGCTCAGTCCTAACAGCCAAAAGAGCAGCGCTTTATTTTTATTCATGAGCCTGAACAGAAGATCTGTTTTATTGCGCAGAGTATTTGTTTGAGTACAGCATGTATAGCCCTTTCAACCGGCTATGTTCTTAACGAACACACGGCGGCAACAAGTACATCCTGCAAAAATAATAAAAGGCGCCCTACTCACCAATCTAAATGTAGGCTTTCCTGCTTTTGCGCCATAAAAATTACTTCTGAAACTGGCATAACCAAACAACCCTTCTTGTAATAGGTTAAAAACATAGAGAGACTTAAATTTAACATACTAATATATGAAGTTACTAACAGAAAAGGAGTTTGAAACTCTAGCCAATATACGCGAAGATTACTGTGTGAGTATTTACATACCTACACACAGAGCTGGTGAGGAAGTTACCAGTGGTAAAGACTCTTTGCTCTTAAAAAATAAGCTACAAAAGGTTAAGCACACCATGATGGAATTGGGCATGACAGAAGCCCAGGCCAAAGAATACCTGCAGCCTGCACAGCGACTTCATGACGAAAATACATTCTGGCACCATCAGCTGGATGGCTTAGCCATTTTCTTATCTAAGAACCACTTCAGCTACCACAGGCTTCCTGTTCGGCTGGAGGAATTCTCATGTGTAACCAATAGTTTTCACCTGCAACAGCTGGTGCCGCTCATGAGTGGCGATGGCATCTATTATATTTTAGCTTTAAGTCTGGAAAAAGTAAGACTGCTGGAAGCCACTCACTTTTACGTGAATGAGCTGGATGTTACGGATCGTATACAGCAGGGCATGAAAGAAGTAGAGAAGTATTACGAATTTGAAAGATCTACTGAAAACCAGGGCGGCCTGGTGCCAAACCCGCAAAACCGCAACGGACAGGGAGAGCCGAGACCAACCAAGAAAGAATTGGTAGAAGAATACTTCCGCAATGTGGTGGTGGGGCTACGTAAAATAGTGGCAACAGACAGAACACCTATTGTAATGGCTGGTGTTGATTACCTGCATCCTATCTTCAAAGAGGTAGCTCATGGGCTAAACGTAATGGAAAAAGGAATCATGGGTAATCCAGACGGAATTAAACCAAAAGAATTGCACAGCAAAAGCTGGGATTTGGTTGAGCCCTACTTCAATAAAGAAAAAGAGCGTACCCGCGAGGCCTATGGTGACTGGACTGGTACTGGCAGAACCACTTATGATGTAAAAAGTATTGTGCCTGCTGCTTTCAATGGCCGTGTAGATACACTATTTGTAGGAAAAGGCAAACATCAGTGGGGCCGCTTTATGGAAGACTCGCAAGAGGTGGAGCTACACGATGAATTTAAGTATGGCGACGATGACCTGGTAACCAGGGCTGCTGTTCAAACCATACTGAATGGCGGTAACGCTTACGTAGTTCCTGAAAGTGAACTACCAGGCAGCCAGGTTCAGAGCAAAATGACGGCCATGCTGCGTTATTAGCTAACCAGATGTTATAAAATTGAAAGCTGCCCTCTTACAGGGCAGCTTTTTTATTGAATTGTGCAACCAGTTTTACATTAAAGAACCTATTGGTGAGGGTATTAGGCACTGCATACTGGCGGTTGCCAAAGTCCCGTATCCAGGAGTAGCTGATTACATTATTATTAGCAAAGAGATTAAGCACCTCAACACCTATCCACAGACTTCTTACTGCAAAATCCCTGCGTTTAAACGTTACAATTTTAGACAGACCTATATCTACCCTGTGGTATGCCGGCGCTGAAAAGGTGTTTCTGAATTCTATTCTGTCAGGAGGGCCAAACGGCAAGCCACTGGCGTAGAGCAACTTCAGGTATGCCCTTATGCTGGGATCGTTAGGGATATGATCCTGAAAAAAGATGCCAACGTTCAGGCGCTGATCAGTTGGTCTTCTGATATAAGCACGTTCATCGCCGGGCACATCTTCCTGGGTGGTAAGCAGGCCCAGGCTAAACCAGGATTCAGCACCTGGTATAAACTCACCGCTTATTCTGAAATCTGCCCCTGTAGCCCATGCCTCTGTTTCATTATTGGCAAAATAGCGAATACGAACATTTTCAATGTCGTAGGCATTTACGTTCCAGAATTTTTTATAATACCCCTCTCCTGTCAGGTTAAACAGCCGGTTCCACATCATGAAATTAACATCGGCCCCTGCCAGCAGATGTAGCGCCGACTGTGCCCTTACCTCCAGGTTAACGCTGCCATTATAGGTGCGCAGCTCGCGGTATAAGGGGGGCTGGTGATAAATGCCTGCTGCCGTACTAAACACCACATCGGTAACCCAGGGTGGTCTGTAGGCATATTGCAGCCGTGGGCTCCAGAGCCATTGCTCGTTTATACTCCAGAAATGCGTGCGTAATCCATACGTAAGGGTGTGGCGGTCGCCTAACCAGGAGGAGCTGTTTTGCCAGTAGCCTTCAAAACGCCTGCTGTTCAGGTTAAGGCTGTTATCGATGAGCCTGCTGTCGCGTACCTGCACAAAGCCGGCAGAGTCGATGAACTCCCATTCCTGCAACTGGTCCTGCATGTTCTCCAGCCCCAGCTGCAGGCCCCATTCCATCCTGTTCTGGTTGTTCCATTGCCATTTGCTGCGGTTCTGCAGGTTATATACCCGGGCCTCCAGCCTGTTACGAATGTTGATGTAGTTGGTGCCAAAGCCAAGTACTGTAACACATTGGTCAAAAGTAGTGGAACTGGTGTTCTTATCTACATTGCAGAGGTAGTAAGCGCCCTCCACTTCGGCATACTCGCGTTCCCGTGTATAAAGCCAGGAGGCTATCCAGTCTGTCTGCAGCCGCTCCGACCATTTAGAGGAAACCTTGATGGCATTTTGCCAGGTGTCGTAGCTAAGTAACTCCCTGCCATCGAAGCCAACGGTTAAACGAAATGCCTGCTGCAGGGTGCCAAAGTTTGTTTCACGGGTCTGCGGGATAACTTCGTAGCGGTTACGCGCATAGCTAAGCAGTAAATTGATGCTGTGCTTCTTTTTAGCATTGTATGTGATGAAAGCCTGGAGATCACTAAAGCGGGGCAGGTATTCACCTTCGGTATCCAGGGTGCCCAGCAGGTATCGTGCACTTTTATGCCTGCCGGAGGCTACCCAGCTAAGCCTCCCTCCTTTTGTAACGCCCTCTGCTTCAAAAGATCCACCCAGCAGACTGGCGGTTATACTTCCGGTAACGGAGTCAGGTTCTTTATAAGTAATATCCAGCACAGAACTAAGCTTATCGCCCCATTTAGGCTGCCAGCCTCCGGCAGAAAACCTGATGGACGATACCATTTGCGGGTTTACAAAGCTTAGGCCCTCCTGTTGTCCGGATCTGCTAAGGAATGGTCTGTATATGGGAATGCCATTGACATAAACCAGGTTCTCATCAAAATTACCCCCTCTTACCGAATAGGCAGTAGATAACTCATTGGTACTTACCACCCCCGGTAACGTCTGGAGGATATCTGAAAAATCTCCAAAAGTGGTAGGAATGTGCTCCAGCTGTTGGGGCTTAAGGCGGGTTAAACCTGCAACTTCACGATCGGGCTCTTCTGCTGCAGAGGTTACTTCTACAGCCCTTAGCTCATCGGCAAATGGCTGCAGCCTGAAGGTCATGGTTCGTTCCTCTCCTGCCTCCAGCACCAGCTGTTCAATATAACTGCGGTAGCCAATATGGCTGATGCGGATCCGGATGGTATCATTTGCAGGCAGGGGCACAGAAAAAGCACCCAGGCTGTCTGCAGAAGTGCCGAGGCCCCTGTTAAGCAGCTGAATGCTGGCACCTGCCAGTGGCTCACCCTCCTGGCTACGTACCCACCCCTTCAGCAGCGCATTTTGCGCCTGAAGAGATGCTGAAGAAAATAGTATCAGCAGTAAAAAACAGCTATAGAAGTAATGCTTCAACGGGCGCTGTTTTCAGACTTTACATTTTTCAGTGCCTCTATTGTTGCAATTGGATTAGAGGAGCTGAACACAAAGCTGCCTGCTACTAACACATCAGCGCCTTCATTCAGAAGTGCAGCGGCATTTTTTTCAGATACACCTCCATCAATCTCAATAAGCGTATCCGTACCACGCTCCAGGATCAACTTTTTGAGTTCGGCTACTTTTTTGTATGTGTAAGGAATGAAGGATTGTCCGCCAAAGCCCGGGTTAACGGACATCACACAAATAACATCAATATCATGAATGATATCTGTAAGTACATGGGTTGGTGTATGAGGGTTTAAGGCCACCCCTGCCTTGCAGCCAAGGCTTTTTATCAGCTGCAGCGTACGATGCAGATGGGTGCATGCTTCATAATGAACGGTGAGTACATGTGCTCCTGCCTTTTTGAAGGCCTCCAGGTATTTTTCGGGCTCCACAATCATAAGGTGCACATCGAGGGGCTTTTGGGCATGCCTGTTAACCGCTTCGCATACTGGTAATCCAAAAGAAATATTAGGCACAAAACGACCGTCCATGATATCAACATGAATCCAATCGGCCTGGCTCTGATTGAGCATCTCTATTTCTTTCTGAAGATTGGCAAAGTCTGATGCCAGGATTGAGGGAGCGATTAAAGGCTTTATCATGCCACAAATATAATGAAAAAGAGGTGCCTACAAACGCAGAAACTTATGCATGCTATGGCCCTTATCATAGATTACCTGCAAATGGTACATACCCGCAGGGAGTTCAAATACATCTACCTCCCAGCTACCTGATTTTACAGCCCTGATTTGTTGCTGGCTCACAACCCTGCCAGTTACATCTAATATCTTAACCTGCACTGGTTTTAGCGAAGGAAATTTTCTGTTTATCTGCAGTACGTGCTGGTACTGATGTACAGGATTTGGGAAAATAAAAATCTCTTCGGATTCCAGTGCAGCACTTAATTCCAGCACAGTATTGAAATTGGGCACTCCATAGCCATAATCATTATCAGGCGTGGCGTACAGGTTTGCAGATTTGATGATGACTTCCCTAAGCTGAAGATTGGTTAAATGTGGAAATGCCTGCCAGATGCCAGCGGCCAAACCAGCAATCTGTGGTCCCGAAAAGGAAGTGCCGTTGCTGCGCTGGTAACTACCGGAGGCATTTACCACGGTAGTGGCTTGCCCCATGGCAACCACATCGGGTTTAATTCTTCCGTCGGCCGATGGGCCCGGAGAAGAAAAATAGGTAATCTCTCCCATGGAGTTAACAGCCCCAACGGAAAGAATCTGGTCTGCATCTGCCGGTGTGCTGATTTTGTTCCAGCTGCTGCCCCGGCTGTTACCGGCACTCACCACCACCAGCATTCCCTTTTGCGTGGCCCAGCTGGCTGCCCTGGCTGCCACTGTTGTTTTACCGTCCAGATCGCTTAAGCTGTGGTTCATAGCCGGATCATTGAAGGTATTGTAACCAAGCGAGGAGCTAATGATATCAGCTCCTAGGCTATCGGCCCATTCAGCACCAAACAACCAGTTATACTCCTCAATAATATATTCTGAACCAACATCTTCGGTTACTGCCAGCAGGAAGGTAGCTTCCGGCGCAACACCAATAAATGTGCCTGAATCAACAACGGCGATGGTGGATAAGGCCTTAGTGCCGTGATCGTCGTAATTGTATACATCGGCAGAGTTGCCTACAAAATCACGACTATGCGGCAGCTGGTTATTCCTGTAGAGGTGGTCAAAACGGGGGCTTTGGTTCACTCCCCTGAAACCATCGTCCAGCACAGCAATCATTTTTCCTTTACCGGTAAAGCCATGCTCATGCATTTGTGAAACACCCAGGAGCTCATGCTGGGGAATGAGATCATCCTGCTTTCGCTGTTGCGAATTTACTTTTCTGGCTCCTAAGCGCCTGCCTGGTGCCACATATTCTACCCGATCTATGAATGGAAGACCTGTAAGCTGTTTTATCTTTTCAGGACTTTCTTCTACCAGGATGGCGTTCATCCAGCGGGAGCGGAAATAAACTGCAATGCCTGAATCTGTAACCCTCTGAATATAATGTTCATTAACAGGCAGGTCTTGCGCTGTAATTGATATATGCTGATTGCTGCGTCTGGCAATAGCACGGCTGGTTAAAAACTCCTCCGGATTTTGAAGGTTGTAGCGGCTCTCTTCCTTATCTGTAAAAAAAACCATGTAGCGGTTTACCTCCTGCGACCAGCCAGCATGACTCAAGAACAAAAAAAGGAAAAGAAGCTTTTTCATAATGGTTCTATGCCGTGTTCTTTCAGTTTCATCTCCAAATATAGGCCAGAGGTTATAATTTCCTTGCCATAGCAATCCTGGTCTGTTCGGGTGCAGTAGTTCAGCGTTTTTACATACTTATATACCAGGCCTACGTCGTAAGCATACACCTCATGACGCTCATCGTTTTTAACCAGAATATTAGCAATGTCTTCCTGTTCTACCCTTAACGTGTTCGGGTACGAAAGCTCTTCCAATTCAAAAGGCTGGCCTAAATTCATAATTTTAAAACTATCAGCCGGCGCTGCATTTCTTAGGTTAGCATTCCAGGTAAGACCTTCGGAAAGCGGGAACATAAGCGGCAAAACAGGCCTGTTGTTAGTTGTTACCTCCAGCCAGCGCGGCGTGCGCTGTACCAGGTAAGTAGAATCCATTTGCCAGGGCGCATCAGCATTAGAACGTAGTAAGCGCTGCAAAATGTACACGGTGTCGCCTTCCTGGCTGATAAAATAATCAGCAATGTGTTCCTTCAGTTCATATTGAAGGGTATCGTTTTCCGTAGCAAAATTATAATTGATCCGGTAAACATCGTACAGATGGTACTGACCAGGTGTAAGCGGGTAATAGGCCCAGCCCACCCGGTTCAGGTCCGGATCTGAATTTTGTTCACAGGCAGTAAAAAGTAGCAACAGGGTGCTAAGCAGGATGCCCAGCACCCCTGCTACCGATAATCTATGCAGTTTTTTCATGTGCTTGTCTAAAGCTTTTCCAAATCCAGCCACCTCCTACTACATCATCGCCTTCGTAGAAAACAGCTGCCTGCCCGGGAGCAATGGCATTCACTCCCTTGCCAAAGAAAACCTTCATTACGTCGCCTGCCTGTTCTATTACAGCAGGAGATCCATCATCATTATAGCGTACCTTGGTGGTGGTATCAAGCCTGCGCCCGTTCAGGTCCGGGTACTTGCTAAGGGTAAGGTTACGCACATACATACCATCCCTGCTAAGCTCATCAAATGTGCCCAGTACAACTTCATTGCTTTCCTTCCTGATCTCTGTTACGTAAACAGGGTAACCCAAGGCCACACCCAATCCTTTGCGCTGCCCGATGGTAAAGAACGGATACCCTTCGTGCTGGCCAACCACAGTACCGTCTTCCAGCACAAAATTGCCGCCCTTCACTTCCTCTTCCAGTCCGGGTATTCTTCTTTTCAAAAAGCCACGGTAATCATTATCGGGCACAAAGCATATTTCGTACGACTCAGATTTGTTCACCAGTTCAATGAAACCACGTTCGCGTGCCATTTCTCTGATTTGCACTTTGGTTAAATTACCAAGGGGCAGCATGGTACGGCTTAAGCTCTCCTGTGAAACTCCCCAGAGCGCATAAGACTGATCTTTATTCTCATCAACGCCTTTGCTGATGATGTATCGGCCGTTCTCTTCGCGGATGCGGGCATAATGTCCGGTAGCAATATAATCACATCCCAGCTTGTCGGCCCTGCGGAGCAGTGCATCCCATTTAATATGGGTATTACATAGCACACAGGGATTAGGGGTACGCCCCGCCAGGTATTCATCTGTAAAGTGATCGATCACATAATCGCCAAATTCATTGCGGATATCCAGTATATAATGCGGAAATCCTAAAGAAACAGCAATGTTTCTTGCATCATTGATAGAATCAAGGCTGCAGCAGCCTGTTTCTTTTTTTGAAGAACCAGAAGATGCATAATCCCAGGTCTTCATGGTCATGCCAATTACTTCGTAGCCTTGCTCGTGCAATAGTACGGCAGCCAGTGAGCTGTCAATACCACCACTCATGGCTACTAAAACTCTGCCTTTGTTACTCATTGGTTTGTGTTTTCACAGGGTTCACAGCCCTGCTTTTTTACAAATATAAAAGGAAGAAAGTCAAAAGACCCTCTTCCTTTCGCTAACATCTTACACTCTTAAAAAATTTCAGGAAATTGATTCTCTTACCATGCGGGTATATTCCCTAAGTGCAGTTTTAAAATCTACCTGTTTTTCCATTTCGTTCAGAATAAAAACAGCTGCCAGCACATGGGTTAACTTCTCTCCTTCATCAGCACCCTCTACTCCAATTGCAGGGGTTTCTTCATTCACAATAGCTTCTTCGGCAGCCATTAGTTCTTCCAGGCTGTTGTTTTCAACAAGCTTTCTAATAGCGGGTATTTTCATAGTTTTTGTATTAGTTCAGTAACAACCTCTTCTTTGCTGGTGCAAACGCCCTCCAGCAATTCGCCGTTTTTGAATACAGCAAAAAAAGGCAGGCTGGTTACACCGGCCATGCGGCGTGCATCAGGATTTTTCTCCGCGTTAACATCCAGAAAAGTAACGCCATCAAAACGTTCATCTCCGCTTAAGCGCTTGAACTTTGGGGTGAACAGGCGGCAGCTGCCACACCAGTCGGCATAGTACTTTACTACCACTTTTTGATTGTCCTGGAGCTTTTGTGCAAAATCAGCGTCAGTTATTTGTTCTACTGCCATGTCAAAAATTTTTGTGCAAATATACAGGAAGGAACGCGTAAAGACCAATAAACTTAACGCCTCATAGGAACTGCTGTAGCATTGGCCTTCGGAAAAATTTTGCATTTTTGCTTCTGCAACCGATTTATAAGACAATCAACTGATACCTGTTAATAATATGGCACTACGAACTTTTGTAAAAATAAGCCAGGTAAATAATTTAAGTGATGCACGTTATTGTGCCGGCATGGGTGTGGCCATGCTTGGGTTTAACCTGGAGCCTGGTACGCTGCATTATGTTGCACCAGAAAAATTCAGAGAGTTAAGTGAGTGGGTAGCCGGCGTTGGCTTTGCTGCCGAATTTACTGATGCCGATCCGGCCACTATTAAAAGACTGCTGCCTGAATACCCTGTAGATTACCTGCAGACAGACAAAGCGGAATACCTGGAGGAACTGCATCGGCTGGAGCTCCCCCTCATTCTTAGAATAGTAGTTAATGCCGGTACAGATCCGAATGATGTTGAACTTTTACTGACCCAGTTTCAGCAACAAGTAGCGTTTTTTCTACTTGAAGCAGAAGATGAGATAACAGCAAATAACAGCCTGTTTAAAAGTCTTTTAAGCTTCGGTAGCAAATATGAACTTATAGCAGATTTTGGTTTTGAAGCGGATAGCATTTCGGGTATTCTGGAGCAATACCCCCTGAAAGGAATTGCGCTGAAGGGCGGAGAAGAGATCAGGGCTGGCTACAAAGATTTTGATGCGCTGGCTGACATTTTGGAAGCGCTGGAAGTAGACGAAGCATATTGATTAATAGGTATAAGGTACAGGGTATATGGTATATTGATTAAGTTGTTGTGTGGCTGGTATTCATTTAATAAAAAGGGGATTTCCTAAAAGAACAGTAACCATATATCCTGTACCTAATCAATATTTATACCATCTCGCCCTTGCGCATTTTGCAGCGCAGGTAGTTTATTTTTTTTCCCTCCTGCAGAAATCGCTGCTCATAGTTAGTTTGCAAACCATGATGCTCCTCCAGCATTGGGCTCTGGTAAAGGTCATGTGTCCAGGCAAGCTCATCAATCGGAAAGTGCTGCAGCATTTCCCTGGTATAATCGAAAAAGGGCTGATCGTCTGTTTTCAGGTGGAACATGCCACCTTCTTTTAACATAGCCTGGTACATTTTCAAGAAGCGTGGATGTGTAAGGCGCCGGCGTTCGTCCCTGTCTCTGGGCCTTGGATCCGGAAAAGTGATCCAGATCTGGTCAACCTCTCCCTCTGCGAAGTAATTTTCAATCTCAATGATCTTGATGCGCAGAAAAGCAACATTATCCAACCCTTCATCTTCAGCACTACGGCTGCCGAAGTATAAACGGGCCCCTTTGATATCAACACCTATAAAATTTCTGTCCGGGTAGTACTGACCCAAACCAACAGTATATTCTCCCTTTCCACAAGCCAGCTCCAGGGTAATCGGATTGGTATTTTTGAAATGGAGCTTATTCCAGGCTCCTTTTATTTCTTCTATGATCGGCTTGCCGGCCTGAATAACATTGTCTCTTGTTCTATTTTCGGCAAAGCGCTGTAATTTATTTCTCACTGGTAAACTGAGCTGTTAATATTTAAGCCTTCAAAAAGACTGCAAATTAAGCTAAAAATTTTGTGTGTTGAAGAATGAGGGTTATGCGATTACAAATGATCGCTACGATAGACACTGCTAATTATGTGCTGCTACTGGATAAAGGATCTGGTTATAGCTCATGTATTTCAGCTACAACAAAGGTAGAACCGGTGATGAGTACCATGTCATGGGCGGCAGCCTGCTCCCTGGCCTGCTTCAAGGCCTGGTTTACATCAGGAACAACAACACCTTGTAAATTAAACTGTTGAGCCTTTTCAGCTAAAGCTTCTGCTGACATAGATCTTGGAATGTCGGCTCTACAAAAGAAATACTGAGCTTCCTTCGGCAGCAACTCAAGGGTACTGCTCACATCTTTATCGGCAACCATGCCAAGCAGAATGTAAAGTTTTTTATGGTCTGTATTTTTAACCTGCAGCATGAGGTGCTGCATGCCATCTGGGTTATGGCTTACATCTGCAACTACCAATGGGCTATTGCTCAATACCTGCCAGCGACCTTTTAAACCGGTTAAGCTACAAACACCCCTGATGCCTGCAGCCACGGATTCTGCTGAAATCTTAAACCGCTGATTGTTTAGCAGCTCCACCACTTTTAAAATACCCGGAATATTGGCGGCATAGTACTGAGCCTTCAGGTCGGTGGGCTGTTCAGGTAGCCAGGGCTGTTCGTTTTTCAGAATGTTAAGTACACCAGTTGAATGCCAGGAGGATTTGTATGTATCTTCTGCAAAATAGATTGCAGCGTTCTGTTTTTTGGCTGCTTCCTCAAAAACATGTGCCACCTGCTCCTGTCGCTGGCTTATTACTACAGGTACCTTAGGTTTTATGATTCCTGCTTTTTCACCAGCAATAGCCGGCAGGGTATCTCCAAGAAAAGCAGTGTGGTCTAAGCCAATGCGGGTAATAAGACTAACCAGCGGGGTTATCACATTTGTGCTGTCCAAACGACCACCCATACCAGTTTCAATTATGGCTATGTCTACTTTTTCACTGGCAAACCAGTCGAAAGCCATTCCAACAGTAAGCTCAAAAAATGAAGGCTGAATTTCTTCAATCAGATTTTTATGCTTAGCCACCCAATCTACTACCTCCTGCTGAGAAATAGCCTGGCCATTTATCCGGATTCGTTCGGTAAAATCTTTAAGGTGTGGTGAGGTATAGAGGCCGGTTTTATACCCGGCAGCCTGCAGAACCGATGCCAGGGTATGCGATGAGCTGCCTTTTCCGTTGGTGCCTGCTACATGAACTGACTGAAATTTCAGGTGTGGGTAATCGAGTGCTTTACAGAGCCGTAAGGTATTGCTTAAATCTTTTTTGAAAGCGGCGGCGCCTATACGCTGAAACATGGGCAGCATCCCAAAGAGATACTCCAGGGTCTGGCGGTAATCCATGAGCGGGTTTAGCGTGATTTGATAATAAAAGTAACTGAGCCGGTAGTTCTCTGGGGTACTACACCAGCAGCAGTTCTTGAAAAAGTAAGATTTTCTACTTGTCGCTTATAAAACTGGGCTACACTTAAACTTACGCTTGATTCTTTGATAGAAGTACTTTCCACATAGCCCTGGTCATCAATGGTAAATTCAATGACAACACGTCCATTTTCATCAGACTTGTCAGCATCTCTGGGCTTTGAATCCCAGTTCCAGCCAACAATGCTCAGTTGAGCGCCGTTATTTCCGCCACCGCGCTCTCCGTAAAGTGCACGGGCATCGGTCTTGCCCTGCTCATCACCCTGGTCGCCGGTTTTATTAGGCTGATCGCCCTGGCTGGCGGCCTGCTGATTGGTACTGCTGCTTTTGCGCTCTGTTTCACCGGGGAAAAGAGCAGGTTTAACAGTTTCTTTCGGTTTTTCTTCAGGCTTTGGCTGCTGTTGCGGCTGCGGTTTTGGCTTTGGCTTTACCACCTCCTGTTTTGTAACAGGGCTTGGCTCTGGCTGTGTCACTACCTCTTCAATTGTCTGCTCAATAGGTTCAGGGGTAGTTACTGTAGGAGTTACCGCTGGCTGCTGTACCGGTTCCGGCTGCGATTGTGCCTGCGGCGATTCGGCTACCTGTTCTGCTTCCGGTTCAGGTTGTGGCGAAGGTGTTTGTGGCTGCTCCTCGCCTGAGCCCGCCAGGTCTGTACCAAAGTTAAGTTCAATGCCAATTTCAGGAGCCGGAGGGTTTGGCGCTTTCCAGGCCATGACGAACAGAAATGCCAGCAGTACCAGTAGGTGAATACCTGCTGAAACGCCTGCTCCGATCATCTTATTTTTTTTCTCCCGCTCTGACATTTTACTTATTGTCTTTCTGTAGGTTTTGTAGCAATCGAAACCTTCGCATTTAAAGCAGCTGCAATACCTGCAATTTCAACAAAGCGTTCTGTAGGAACTGTTTTGTCTACATGCAGAACAACTACGCCCTCCTTATCAGTTCCTGAAAGCTCCTGGGTAAGGATGCTTTCTACCTGCTCGCGGCTAACCGGCTGGTTATTTACCATGTACTGCAGATCATCTGTTATGGTAACGCTTACTTTCTGCAATACAATTTCAGATTTCTTGGCAGACGGCAGGTTTACATTTAAGCCCGAGGGGGTAATAAATGAAGAGGTTAGCATAAAGAAGATCAGCAGCAGGAAGATGATGTCCGTCATAGACGACATGCTGAAAGCCGGATCAACTTTATTTTTTGACTGTAGTGCCATATCAGTTAGGTTCTTGAAGCAGATCTATAAAGTCGATGCTGTTGTACTCCATTTTGTGTACAATTTTCTGTACCTGTCCTACCAGGTAATTGTACATCAGGTAAGCCATAATACCCACCAACAGACCGGCTGCTGTGGTAATCATTGCTTCGTATATACCCTGCGACAGTAACTTAGGACTAACAGAGCCCTCCTCCTGTGCAATGGCAATAAAGGCTTTGATCATACCTGTTACGGTACCAAGGAAGCCAATCATGGGTGCTGCACCGGAAATGGTAGCCATCAGCGAGAGGTTCTTCTCCAGTTTGTAAAGTTCTATGCGCCCTACGTTTTCTATTGATACTTCAATGTTCTTCAATGGGCTGCCAATCCGGCTTATGCCCTTCTCCAGCATTCTGGCAACAGGGGTGTCGGATTGGTTGCAAAGCAGACGTGCTCCGTTGATGTCGCCGTTCAATACCAGCTGCTTGATTTTATCACTGAACTGGTCAGGCGTTTGAGCAGCTCTTCTGATGGTTAGCACGCGTTCAACAAAAATGTAAACAGCCATCAGCGATAAAATAGCAATGGGTATCATTGCCCACCCGCCATTCATCAATAGCTCCCATAAAGAGACTGAAGCTTCGTCTTGCATTGCCGCCCCTGTAGTATCGGAGGCAACAGTAGAAATTTGCAAAAGGGTCATGTTATTATTTAGTACCTAACGATCCAGATTTCTTGTCCAAATGTACCTTTCAGATTATCAAGCTCCTCACTGGCTGCAGAGAACGAATCGGCATCAGACACACCAAGCCGGTAGAATTTTTTATTTCCGCTTGGTTCTATCAGCGTTACCGCTCTTCCTTCTCCAGCAAGCTTTTTAGCATAGTCGCCTGCCATATCTCCATCAATAAAGCTGCCTACAATTACGTAGTAACGGCCTGTTTTTTGAGTTATTGTAGTTACAGAGCCTTCTTTTGGTGCTTCAGGTACCCAGTTGTTTTCTACCGGAGGAGCTTCTTCAATTATTTGGGGCTCTACTTCCTGTACGGGTGCCGGTGTTTGAGCAACAGGGGTAACTACTACCTGCTCTTCGGGCTTGAATACAAAATAGTATAGAGAAAAACCTGCAACAGCCAATAAAACTATTATACCAACCCAGATAGGCCAGCTAGACCGCTCCTGCTTAGGCTGCAGGTCTATTTCACGCTTGGTGTGCACCGGCTCAGCCGCAGCTACAGGCTCATATTGATCTATGGGGCTGAATTCAACTTCAGGCAAACCATACTCATCATCCTGCTGTACCTGATAAGTAGCTTCTTCTTGATTATTTAGCTTTTCCTGATCGTACATAATTTTCCGTATTACTGGTAAATTCCAAATTTACTAACAACAGCGCTTAAAGCCAATGGCACGTAATTTAGAAGGATTAATAACACAGAAACATTAAATACAGTATTGTGTGGCTTATCAGAATTTTTTTCAGAATGCATAAGTGCCACCTATGCGAACCACCAGTTTTCTTGATGGATAGTTCTGAAAACGCTCAAATTCTTTGTTTAACAGATTATGAAAGTTGATGAATGCAGTCGCCTGTGGTGAAAAACGGTATTCGCCACCCAGCGTAAGGTTTATAACCGGATCTAACGTAGTTACGCCATTTTCGGTGCCAATGGTACGGGCCTTGATGCCACTAAGTACAAAAGCATCGGCATTCAGGTAGATTTTATCATAGATATTATACCTGATATCGCCCTCTACTTTCAGGCTTGGCTGGTGCCAGGGCTCTTCCAGTTCAGATGGATTATAGCCGTAATAGTCAGTTCGCAGTCTTACATTAATACGCTCGCCGCTTCCGTAGCTTACCTGACCGTATACATTGGCATAGGCAGTATTGCCAGAATCATACACTACATCAAAACGGGCAGTATCTGTTTCATTGTTAACAAAGTAGTGCATGTTCTTAAGTGTTGCTACTGAAAACCCGGCAGCTACACCAAAACCACCTGCCAGGCTTGCACTGGCCCCGGCATATAATTCTTTGGTATTTTGCGTAAACAGCAGTGGTATCTGCTGATTAAGAAAAGGATTCTGGCGACTAATAAAATCATAAGTAACAGGCAGAACATCTCCGCGAATACCTACAAAAGCACGTACATTCTGCAAAGGCTCTACACTTAGCTCTGCTCTTGGAAAAACATGCAGCTTATCGGCATTGAAAGCAGTATCATTTTCCCAGGCAAAGGTAAAGCCAGCATCCAGTTTCAGTGCACCGATGGTGGTGGTTACACCCGGAAGGATACGGAACAGGGTACGGTTACGGCTTGTAACATCTTCATACTTACTGGTAAGCAGGCTGCCGTACACATGAAAACCCAGCATATCGCTTAGGGCATAGTTCATTTTCGCATCAAGCTCTGCCCTGTTTTCACTTACTTCGCGGTTGTTGTTTGTTCTGCTAACACCACCGCTTGCTTTCAGTAACAGGTTTTTCTGTTCTACATTCTCCAGATCTACCCGCACACCCATGCGGTTGTAGGCTTGTTTGATGTCTTCTTTGTCAGGCTCTACGTCTGCATCTTCATCATAGCCGTAGAGATTAAACCTATCGCGAGAGTACCAGCCACTACCTGTAATGCGGGCAGTTTTAGCAATTAGGGTACCTTCTGCACGTATCAGGGTTTCACCCCAGCTGCTGTTGCCTCCATCTACCGGGCCCCTGGCCGCAGACTCATGCCTGAACTGCAGGTGGTAAAGATTTCCGGCCTGGCGGGGGCTGCTCAGGTGTGCATCCAGCAATGGGCTGAGATAATTTCCAATACCTGCTTTGATGTACCGCTGAAAGTATGGTGCCGGCGGATCCTGTTGCATTTTCAGTACCCGCACTGTTGGTTCAATTGGCTGTAATCTTAAAATAGGTTCGCTGCTCCTGAAGTTTACAGTACGTACTTCCTGCTTTGGTTGCTGTGGTGGTATTTTCTGATAGCTGCGCGAAGCCGGCGGCAGTTCGTTTTCTCTTTCCTTTACAATAATTACCTGCTCTGCCTCTATCTCACCCTCTTTCCAGGGTTGCTGCTGCTGTTGTGCTTGTGCTGCAGCAGCCAGCGATATAAAAGACACCAGTAATGCCCAGGGTTTATTCATGTGGAGTAAGCTCGTTTAGCGTTGGCTTGCGTTGGTACTGTCCAGTCTCTGTTGCTGCTGCTGAAGGGTTTCTTCCTGCTGAAGCTTTTTCAATTTTTCTTTAGCTTCCTCTACAATTGCAGGTTCTGTAGCATTTGCGATGATAGATCGAAGCGTTTCTTTAGCCTGAAACATTTCACCAAGTTTCACATAGTTATCTGCTATCAGCAAAAACGATTTTCCAAGCCAGAATTTAAATGATGAAAATTGTGCGTTGTATCCGAACAGCGTTTCTACAGATTCTTTATACTGTCCATCCAGGTGCTGTATGTAGGCGGTTAAGTAGTAAGCTTCTGCAGCATTTTCATCTTTTGCAAGCGCGACAGTTTGATTGAAGAAGTTTTTTGCCTCTGAATTCTGTTTACGTGCAAGGGCTACTTTACCTTTCAGCAATAGTGCTTTGCTCATCAGGTTGGCCGCTGCTCCACTTTGTTCAGTGAGTTGGTTGGCATAGTACAGAGTAGAGTCAAGTTTTTCGCGGCGGTAGTATGTTTCCATCAGACCGGCCCATGCATCAATTTGCTGTCTGCGGTTAGAAGCGATGCGCTCAAGCTTCCGATAATTTTTGATCGCTGTAGAAAAGTCACCATCCCTGAAGCTAATCTCTGCAAGGCGTTGTACTGATCGTACCTGCAGGTTAGCTGGTCCGGAGGCAGAAATCTTCTGGTACTCCATCAGAGCATCCTGTGTGCGGTTGTTTCTGAAAAAAGATTCGGCCAGGTAAAAACGTGCTTCTGGAGCATTGGTACTTTGCGGGTAGTTGCGCAGGTAAGTCTGTAACTGCTCAATTGCCTGGTTATACTTTTGCGTGAAGTAAAGGTTCTTAGCCTGCTCAAACTCAACCGATTCCAATGCCTGGTCGGCCGGGTTAGCTTTTTTGTAAAGGGCCAGATACCTGTTAAATTCTTCAGACCTGTTTTGCAGGTTGAGCACTTCTTGTAAACCTAGCAGCGCTCCGTTTGCAATTTCATGAGAAGGATACTGCTCTATGATACGTATGTAAGCATTAGCAGCAGGCTCATAATTCTTCAGGTTGTAATGAGAAAGGGCCAGGCTTCTGTATGCATAGGGAACAAACGGACTTGCCGGGTTCTGCTGCACAAACTGATTAAACTGCTGCACAGCCTCCTGGTATTTACCCTGGTCAAACTGCAGTTCAGCTTTGTTGAACATGGCATCATCACGATACTGGCTGTTAGGAAAATCTTTTAGTAAAGTATTCCATGCCTGTGTTGCATCAGAAGGCTTATCCAGTAAACCATTTACCAAACCTATTTGAAACAGTGCATAATCTCTTTCGGGATTATTTTCTCTTAAAGCTTTCTGGTAATACTCCAGTGCGCTGTTGTACACCTTTGTAACATAATAGCTATCGGCAAGCCTTAACTGCGCATCGTGGTAGAAAGGATTTTTTGGTCCGGCTTTCTCCACAAACTCCCTGAAATGTACCAGGGCTTTGTCGTACTGTTTACTATTATAGTATGCATAGCCAATGCCGTAGCGGCTCTTCAGGTGCATCTCTGAATCAGGGGCAGCCTGTCTGAAAACAGCAGCGTAATAATTTTTGCTCTCATCCCATTTTTTTCCGATAGAATAAGCTTCGGCACTCCAGAAATTAGCTTTGGTAGTAATTTCTTTGTCTTCGGGAAATTCAAGGGATTTATCGAACAGCTGAACGGCATTATAAAACTTGCCGCTGTTGAAAAGCTCTGCTCCATGCAGGAAGGTTACCTCCTGGTATGCCTTGCGGATGCGTGGGTTTTTATTCTCCAGCTTTTCGATATAAGCTATGGCCTGCTCGTAGTTCTGGTTTTTCAGCAGCGATTCGCTCAGCAGTTCTGTAGCCTCCTGGCGGTAAGTAGAACGCGGATACTGATCCAGGAACTCACGCAGTGCAACGGTGGCTGCATCGAAATTCTGTTGCTTGATCTGCAGCTTGGCAAGTTTAAATAAACTTTCTTCTTTAATCTTTGGATCGAAGTTCAGGCTGGCAGCACGCTGAAATGCGGTTTGTGCAAAAGGTTCGTTGTTATCATCAAGGTAAAGCTGACCCAGGTAATAAGCGGCATACTGCCCCAGTGAATCCTGCTGGCTTGCGATACCTTTAAAGGATTCGATTGCTTCTTTAGGCTTATTGCTCTTATACTGAGAGAAACCCATGCGATATGCAAGGGGTGCATCCAGCTTGCGGTTGCCGGCATACATTTTGAAGAGTTCTGCAGCTCTGGCATATTCTCCTTTCTTATAGTATGCTTCGGCAGTGAGCAGTTCCAGCTCAGAGGCACCAGCCTGCTTGCGGCCAGATGAAAGTTTATTTTCTGTATAAGCAATCAGTTTATCGTACTGGCCCTGGCGGTAATAAATATTTGCCATCAGGGCAGGAACTGTTGCTGCGTAGGCTTCATTTTGTTCGGCACGCTGAAGATCATAAGCTGCCTGATCATATTCACCTTTGTTAAAATAAATATAACCGGCATAGTAGCTGGAGGCAAAAGAGTAGCGGTTGCTGCTTCTTTTCAGTTTGTTGAAGCGCTCCAGCGCCTTATCAAAATTCTGGTTGCTGAAATAAGTATAGGCCAGGTTAAAATCTACCTCATCGCGCTGTGCAGGTGTTAGTGCTGCTGGGTTCACGCGCTCGTAGTAAGAGGCGGCTTTATTATACTTCTTATTATTATAGTAGAAATTGGCCAGCTCATAATACGCCAGCTGTGCTTTGGGGTGATTGGGATAATCCTGCAGAAAGTTTTCTGTAAGTGCTTCTGCATCGTCGTTCGACAGGTTCAGGGCACTATAGGCAACAGAATAGGTTGCTTCTGCCCGACGAAGATCATTTTGTCCGGGTTGTTCGGTCTCAAGAAAACGGGAAAAAGCACGGCGGGCGGCTGCCCACTGCTTTTTCTCCATTAATTCAAGTCCTTGCTCAAACTGCGACTGGCCCTGTGGCCGTATAGCAGAATGCTGAGCCTCAACCGTACCCATGCACAGCAGTAGTGATATGGCATATGCCAGATAGAATCTCATACTTAAGCTTTGTGCAATTTTCAACGTAGTATAAAAGGCTAAATTGTTCGTATTGATGTAAGGAATCAGATGCAATCTTTGCATTTTCTGTGGAACAAACAAGTCGGGCGAGTACCCTTTTTTACATTAATGAAGCCTTTATTCTTCATGCATAAGATACCTTACCCTTTGTAAGCTACGAATTATCAGCGGGTTCTGTTCTATTATTTAAACAGATACTTTCAGCAGCAGAACTTATCCACAATGGGTTATAAATGGTATATTTTTAATCCATTTTTAATAAAAAATCCGAAGCTTTTATGCTCCGGATTTTCAGTACATCCTCTTAACACAAAATCTTACTGATTGGCAACAGCAGGGATCAGTACAAAAAATTCTGCTCGCCTGTTCAGCTCCCGGCCTTCACGCTCATCGTCATTTGAGGCAAGGGGTTCTTCTTCTCCTCTGAAATGAACCAGGATACGCTCCGGAGCAATGCCCTGTGCTACCAAAAGCTTTTTCAGCTGTTTAGCACGCTGCTGGCTGATAACCAGGTTTTCTTTTTTTGTACCCAGCTCATCTGCATGACCAACTATTTTAAGAGTTGCAGCAGGATTGTTATTTAAATAGCTGACTACTTTGCCGATAATGGTTTCATAAGCACCCTTTTTCAGGGTGGTCTGGTTAAAGTCGTAATAGATATTTCTAAGGATGCTGAACTGCCGTTTATCCGGAATGTCTGATGACACCTCTTTGTGCATTATACCAAGGCCGGCCAGTGGTTCTGTCTGATCAGGAGATTGCACAGCAACTGCAGTCTTTGCGGATGTTTCTGGCTGAGTTTGTTCCTGTTTCATGGAAGTCACGATAGCAGCGCTAGTGCTGGCAACTGCCCCGTCGCCTGTTAAATGCTCGCTGGCTAAAGTCAGATCCCGTTCCACCTCAGTTATATCCGAAGCTGACAGTGCTCTCTCATTAGCATTCGTCAGGGGTTGCTCCTGGATTTTAACGGTACGTACATTTCTGTTTACCGCCACAAGCGATTTATGTGTTGGCATTGGGGGGAGTAAATCTACCCTTGGTAAAAGCGGGCTTTTGTAAATATCCCTGATTTCAGAGCCATGGCGGTAGGATACATAATAGATATCCCTGGCATCATCAGTTACGGAAAAAAAGGTTTCTTCTCCGCTAGAGTTGATAGGTTCACCCAGGTTAACAGGCTTCGACCACTTTTGCCAGCTTTCATCCTGCCTTTGTACATAATATATATCGGCGCCACCCCTGCCTTTCAAGCCATAAGAACAATAAAATAGTGTTCGGCCATCAGGCGCAAGAAAGGGTGCAAAGTCAGATTTACTCGTATTCACGCCCGGCCCCAGGTTCAGTGGTTTGCTCCAGCTGCCATCTTCTTTCGGAAAGCTTACATAAATATCCTGTTCACCACGGCTATCATCCCGTTCTATGGCCATCAGCAAAACGTTCTCTGTGTAATTCTGAAAAAAGTCGATATACTCGCTGTGATTGTGGAAGTCTTCAATGGTAACAGATTCAGGTTCAGCCCATCCTCCGTTTTGTTTTTTAAACCGGGCTAGTGGTCCATCTACCTTTTTGTAGGTATTAAGCAGCAACAGTTCGTTGCCATCCTGGCTGATGCCGAAAAGGCTGTTTGAAAACTTATTATTTACAGGCTCACCCACGTTAACGGGTTTACCCCATTCTGCCCCCTGCCGATGCACTACATAAATATCCTGTAAATCTTTTTCTCCCTTGTTATTATCCGGATGTTCTCTTCTGCCAAAGTACATGGTTTTGCCATCACCGGTAATAAATGGGCGAATTTCGATATAAGAGGAATTTATTAGTTCTGGCAGGGCAATTCTTTCTTTCTCCTGGGCAAAAGTATTTGCAGAAAAAAGGAGCAGTAAAAAGCACACCGTAAATCTTAACAGCATGATGAACGGGAATAATTAATTAATCTATTGCTTTAAGTAACACTTGCTAAATTATTGTTTTTCAATATACAAAAACAAATATATAAGAGAGAAACTTCATTGGTAGCCCATAAGGCTGTTGTAAGTTCCTGATCAGAAAAGCTTAAACAATTTCAAGTCAAAACGCTTTGAAAGCAAGAGGAATGCAATTTTCACCAGACAATAGTTTTTCACTAACTTAGTGAGTCTGAACCCCTTTTGTACGATGGGCAAATATGTCTATAATTCCAGTCTTCCATTTGTAAAAGCCAGCTTTAACGGAAACAGGATCAGCGATGATCAGTTTACCAACTACCCATATCCCGATCCTGATGCAAGCTTCAGGAAAGTGATCAAATGGAAGCTAAGTGCAAATCCACAGAAACAGGAAAAGAAAGCCGACACTTATAAGCTGGTTCCGCAGTTTCTGCCGCAGTTGCCCCATTCACCCCATAGCTATATTATATGGTTGGGCCATGCCACCTTTCTTATAAAGCTGGGCGACGTTACCTTATTAACGGATCCTGTTGTTGGCAAATTACCTTTCATTAGCAGAAAAGCACCCCTGCCCATTGCAGTGGAGGAGCTGAAGGGAATAGACTATATACTAATTTCACATGCACACCGTGATCATTATGATCAGCAGTCGCTTAATAAGATTCTAAAAAATAATCCAGGTGTAGAGCTGTTAGGTCCTTTGCGAATCAGCAGCCTGCTGGAGAAATTATCGAATAAGCCACCCCATCAGGAAGCAGGCTGGTATCAGCAGTTCGATGTAAAAAAAGATGTGAAGCTGGTGTTTCTACCGGCCATTCACTGGCACCGCCGAGGCTTGTTTGATCTGAATAAAATATTGTGGGGAAGCTTTTATATCTCCAATGGGCAGAGGAGCATCTTTTTTGCCGGCGACACCGCCTATAACAAACACTTTAAAAGCATAGCCGATTTAATGGGCAAGACAGATATATGCCTGATGCCAATTGGTGCCTACAAGCCTGAATATATGATGCAGGGCTCTCACCTCTCTCCGGAAGAAGCAGTAAAAGCATTCAACCAGTTGAATGCTGATATAATGATACCGATGCACTTTGGCACATTTGATATCTCTGATGAGCCCCTGGGTGAACCTGTTCGGAAATTAGAAAATTTATATAATGATGGTGTGCTGGATGGCAAGTTAAAGGTGCTGCAACCCGGAGAAATTTTCCCCCTTTAGTATTCTAAGATAGGATTATAACCAAGAATCCATAAATATACTTAAAAGGTTAAAAGCAGCATTAAATATAAGGATAGTCAGCCTCCCTCCTCTTAATGTTTTATTAAGCCACATTAAAGATCATGCTGCAGCGGTTAAAAACGCTAGTATTTAGCAAATGGTCTCTGTTACCGTTAATACTTGATAATTCCAGTAACATCAACAATACTAAGTAACATCAATAACTATTACGTTACTTGGTATTATTAGTATAATGGGTAACATAATATTCCTATTCTCTTAGAATTGCATTTGCCGCTAGTGCTCCACTCCTGATGGCACCATTAATTGAACCATTCAACAAAAAGTCGCCACACATATAAATACTATTTTTGATGCGCAGACTGCTGGCAGCAATCTGGTGCTGAACATGGTGCTGCTCCGGAAGTGCATAACGAATTTTGTAGGTTCTGAGGTGATGCCAGTGCTGCAGCTTTTCACCAAAGTAAGGCTTTAAATCCTGCTTCACTTTTTTGATGGCAGCCTGAGTATTATCCTCCACCACCCCATTGCAGCTCACGGATATCAGGTGCTTTCCTTTAGGCGCATAAGACCGGCTTACCTCTGTGAGTACGGCTACATTGTTTACATAAGCCTTGGGATCTGTATTCAATATGATCCATGCACCCCGCATAGGCAACTTATCGGACCAGAAGTAAATGTTTGTGGTGCCCACACAGGCACTTTTTATCTGTGGCAGGTAATCCTGCACCAAGCCGCATGCTTCTGATGCCAACAGAATTTTATCTGCATGCAGCACCTCTCCTCCTGTTAAAGTCACTGTATTATCCTGGATAAATTTTACCCGATGATTTAGGCGAATGGATTCGGGCGGAAGTAAGGCAGCCAGCTGGAAAGGGATCTGCTGCATACCGCCCGCTGGTAAACTAGCCCAGCCCTCGCTGAACATTTTAAAAACAAACCTGAACATACGGCTGGAGGTAACCAGTTCACGTTCTAGAAAAATACCTCCTAAAAAAGGCCTGAAGAAGTTATTGATAATCTTATCTGAAAAACCAATCTCTTTTAATTTCTCCAGTGTACTCTGTTCGGGTGCTTTGAAGATGTCGTCGACTGGCGTGCTGCTTAGCTCCTGTTTTAAAAAGAAGATTTTCAGCTTATCCTGGAGGCTGCCGGCAGAAGATAACAGGGTTCTGAAAACATGGGACGGATGCTTCATCGGATCAGCAAAAAGATCTTTTTTACCTTTGCGCAACATCAGGGCTCCCGCACCAAAATGCTGCAGATTAAGCTTTTGATAATCAAGATACTGTTGTGTTTCGGGGTAAGCGGTTAAAAGCACCTGGAAACCCCTGTCTAACAGATATCCATCAACCTCATCAGTAGCTATACGGCCACCCACCCGGTCAGTAGCTTCCAGCACCAGCACCTTTTTACCTGCCCGGTGTAGTTCCAGCGCAGCAGTAAGACCAGCTACTCCGGCTCCTACAATTAAAACATCATAATGCATTTCAGACTTTTTATTTCTGCCTCAGTATGTAAGCAAATATGCCAGCCAAAGGTTTAGGTGCTGCGTTCAATGTAAACACGCAAGGGGCTACTAAGGAAAAGATTTTTAACTTTGCAGGAAATACATACCATCTATTTTTTATGAAGAACATTACTGTAATAGGTTCCGGTACCATGGGTAATGGAATAGCACATGTTTTTGCCCAGAAAGGGTTTAAGGTTTCTCTGGTTGATATCAATGAGCAGGCATTGCAGCGTGCACTGGCAACGATTGAAAAGAACATGGACCGCCAGATTAGCAAGGGCATTCTGCAGGAAGAGGATAAAAAGAATGCTCTGGGTAACATTAGCAGCTACACAAATCTCCAAGAAGGCACCAAAACTGCAGACCTGGTGGTTGAAGCGGCTACTGAGAATGAATCTGTAAAGCTTGATATATTCAGGAAGCTTGATGAATTGTGCCAGCCATCTGCCATACTTGCCAGCAATACCTCTTCTATATCCATTACGCGCATTGCTGCTGTGACCAAAAGACCAGAACAGGTTATTGGCATGCATTTTATGAATCCCGTCCCGGTTATGAAGCTGATAGAGGTGATCCGTGGCTATGCAACCTCTGATAAAGTTACCCGGGAGATCATGCAGCTATCTGAAAAACTTGATAAAGTACCTGTTGAAGTAAATGATTATCCCGGCTTCATTGCCAACAGAATACTGATGCCAATGATCAATGAAGCAATCTATAGCCTGTATGAAGGTGTGGCGGGTGTGCAGGAAATTGATACGGTAATGAAGTTAGGAATGGCTCATCCGATGGGGCCGCTTCAGTTGGCAGATTTTATTGGCCTGGATGTATGTCTTTCCATTCTTCGTGTTTTGCAGGATGGTTTTGGCAATCCTAAATATGCCCCCTGTCCGCTGCTGGTGAACATGGTTACAGCCGGTCACCTTGGGGCTAAAAGTGGCAGAGGCTTTTATACCTACCAATCAGGTTCAAAGGATCTGGTGGTAGCAGATCGCTTTAAGTAATAAGTAAAGGGTAATATAAGACAGGCTATATCGTTAAATTTTAGCTGCTTAATAGATGTTATGCCCCGTCGATTCGGCGGGGCATTTTTACATATTGGAACCTGCTATCCAGGCTGTGGTCCAGGCTGCCTGAAAGTTAAAGCCTCCTGTAATTCCATCGATGTCCAGGATCTCACCTGCAAAAAACAAACCAGGTACCAGGCGGCTTTCCATCGTTGCCGGGTTAATTTCAGAGAGCGAAACGCCACCGCAGGTGACAAATTCTTCCTTGAACGTAGTTTTTCCAGAAACTTCATAGCGATCTCTGTAGAGCACTTCCAGCAGGCGGTTCTGTATTTTTTTAGATATATCCAGCCAGCGCTGCTCCCCTTGTACACCAGCTTTAAGGCACAAATACTGCCATAAACGTTGTGGCAGTTCAAATAAGGGGTGTTTTAATATCTGTTGCTTAGGATTTTGCCTGGCGTAGTCTGTCAAATTCTGTCGTACTACCTCCTCTTTCTGCTCCCTTATCCAGCGAACTTGTATGGTAAACCGGTATTGCTGATCATAAATCCATCGGGCGCCAAATGCAGAAAGCTTTAGTACTGCTGGTCCGCTTAGCCCCCAGTGGGTGATCAGTAATGGGCCTTCATAGCTAAGCTTCGTGGTTTCTATCCGAACAGACGCCTGGGGCACCGAGATACCAGCCAGCTCGTGCAGGCTTTTATCCGGAATATTAAAGGTGAATAAGCTGGGAACGGGTGGCTCCACAGAATGGCCTAAGCGCCTGATCCATTCATAGGATTCCGCCTTAGGGGCTCCTCCGCTGGCTATCAATATGTTATCTGCCACTAGTTTTTGCTGGCTAGTCTGTATTTCAAAAGTGCCGTGCTCATTTTTAGTGATGGATTCAATGCTGGTACTTGTCAGAACTTCAATGTTGTGATGCTTGCTTTCTTTTAAAAATAGGTCAATTACACTTTGTGAACTGTTGGTAACGGGGAACATTCTACCATCAGGTTCTGCAACAAGCGGCAGGCCGCGCTCCTCAAACCAGGTACAGGTTTCTGCTGCTCCATACGTATTAAAGAGCTGTTTCAGTAGCTTTTGCCCCCGCGGATAATTAGCAGCAAGTGCAGCTGGCTGGAAACAATAGTGGGTAACATTGCAGCGGCCACCCCCGCTTATCTTTACTTTGCTAAGCAGTTTAGGAGACTTTTCCACGATGGTGATCTGGGCCTGAGGGTTTGAAAAAGCAGCCCTGAAAGCGCCAAAAAAACCTGCAGCGCCTCCACCAATAACAACAATCTGTTTTTTCTGATTCAAGATGGATTATCTTTATTCTGGCAAAGCTAATACCCTACTCAAGTGGATTGCAATGAAAAGATACTCTAATACAAAAAAGTTTCTGTTTTGGTTTTTGATGTTCCTACTGGTGCTGTTTTTACTGGTGATTGCCTGGAGGAGGCTGAAAAATGGTGCTTCAATGCGTCCTGAAACCAGAAGAGAGCAGCCACGGGAAGAGTCCCGGCCTCCTGCTGAGGAGGAGGTGGAAATATCATTATCAGAACTGGCAGAGCAACCTCATTTTGGCTGGCCAGCCTCTCCTTTTCATGTGCTGGAGCTGGTTGAATTTAGTGCCTACTCACTGGCTTATGACGAAGCACATGAACAGGCTGCCTGGGTTGCTTACAGGCTGACCTCCAGGGAAAAAAAGGCTAAACATGAACGTTACGACAGGTTTATGGCCGATAATAGGGTAACTACAGGCTCTGCCGATCCGGATGACTATAGTAATTCGGGTTATGACCGTGGCCACCTTGCTCCTGCCGGGGATTTCTCCTACGACAGAGAAGCCATGAAAGAGTCTTTTTATATGAGTAATATGAGCCCCCAGGAGCCTTCCTTTAATAGAGGTATCTGGAATAAACTCGAAAATCAGGTAAGAGATTGGGCCGAAGAAAATAGAGAAGTGTGGGTAATAACAGGTCCTGTACTGCTCAATCAAAAAAGACTTAAAAAGATTGGCACCAACAAAGTGAGTGTCCCCAGGTACTACTATAAAGTGGTGCTTGATGTGCGCGAACCGCAGATTAAAATGATTGGCTTTATCATGAAGAATGAAGGATCATCTAAACCACTTACAAATTTCGTGGTTGCGGTAGACAGCATAGAGTCTCTTACAGGTCTCGATTTCTTTCCCATGCTTCCGGATGAATTAGAAGAATCTATGGAGAGCGCAGATGCATCAGTAGGATGGTTTTAAATTAGCCTTATCTAAATCAATTTAGATAAGGCTAAATGTATTTAGGGATGCCTAAACCTCTGAATTTGACTCGCTCCTGCATCTTAAATACTAGAATTTTGCCTTGCCAGTTATGCTTCTGATTCATTGTTGGGCGACCATCAGTGTTGGTATGTAAGCCCCTAAAGATTAGATCGGTTAAATTTAAACTGTTGCAATTAGCTTTACATGTTTTTGCTGTTTGATTTAGTTGTGTATTAGAGGCTTTTTAGGTGTTCAGATTTAGGAGTTAACTGGATCGTTAATGGGCTTGTTATTTGGTGTGGGTGATTATGGAGTAGCGAATTATCTGTATGATACTATGCGATGAGAGTGTTCAAATCTAGGGGCTTTGTTGGTGACTGCTTTTTACTGGTCTTTACAGTTTGCTTGTGCAAGCTTCGCTAAATCTATTAGTATCTATAAATTCTAAATCAGCTTTATAGAAATCTTTGTTCATCTAGCAATTCGCCGATTAGAAGCGAAGCTTCTAGGTGAGGAGTGTAAGTTTAATTCTTTGGGGGCAGCTGGCATCTTACAGATGTAACTGCACCAAATAATATTTTGCTCCTCTGTCTAAGTTTTCAAGCCAGACCAGCCTATTTAGAATTTAATCAATTACTTTGAATGAAAAGCGTTAATTCATTAATTATCAGTGTTTTATATTAAATCAATTGAGCTATTGCTTTAAGTTTATTTTCATGCTTTTCTTGCAGATTCTTGCTGTAAATTGTAGCTACATGCATAGGTTTTATCAAAATATTGCTTTATTGATTAGCTTGAAAATTGTCTGCTTTAAAAGAATCCAATCCTACACCCTGAAAGCGCTTTTAAAGTTTCCTTGTACCATCATCGTTTGGTTGTTACTAATGTGCAGTCTGAAGGCTATAGTTCAATCAAAATGAAAAGCACGGAATTCCCCAGACCAGCCACTCATGCTATTTACTATTTCATATATATCAGTATCTGAAATTTGTTCCCCTGAACTAATCGAGTTTCGCCAGACCGGGTCTCGCCAGACCGGGTCTCGCCAGACTGGGTCTCGCCAGACCGGCAGCCGCGCTGGAATCTACTAGATGTACTCTGAATATGGAAATTTATATACAAAAGCGCTAACAGATTCCCGCGGGGCGGCCCGCTCCTTAGAGGGAATGACGGCGAGGATGAGCTATTCATAAGATAGCTTTTAGTCAGAAGAATGTAAAGCGTAAGTATGAGTGCTGCTTAGCTGGCGTGGATTGCAGATCTTGGAGGAGAATAGCAGCTTATTTGCCGGCAAACACCATTTTGTTTTTAAGATTTTCATAACTGATAATGTCGCAGCCTGCTTTGCCAATAAACATATTGGCTTCTGCTTTTAGTGGAATGCGGTTTTCATCATCAGACAGCCAGAGTGTGATAGAATTTTCACCATCAAAAACTTTGTTGTTGGGCATTACAGGCACCAGCTTTATGGCGCCAATTTTACCAAACTGAGTTTTCAGATTTTCTTTGCCTTTGTAGATAATATCGAAATTATAAAATTCATTTTCAAAAAAACCCTGGAGATGGATTGTGTCACCTACGACCATGTTGTTATAATCAATCTGCCGTAAGAAATAATAGCCTCCAATCAGGTCTCTAACAGTATTTGTAAATGAAAAAAGCTCAGGTGATTCGAATTTGGAAGTTTTGTGGTTATACCGCTGATACTTGATGGTCTTCTTCTTATGGTTGTAGTAGGCCAGCTCATCGCGCTTATAATTATTTTCGCGAACGATGCGGTAACTTTTTACCGGTAACAGATCGGTAGTGTTCAAATAGGCGCCCCATTTATCATCAACCTTGGCAACCCAGCCAACTGCGCCGGTGGTTTTGCCAATGATGTCAATTTTATAGCAAGGGGTGTTATCTACATTGTATAATGTTTCGTTGGTTGTGATTTTTGCTTCGCCTACTGTTAAGAAGCCATAAGTAACCTTGTAAGTAAGTAATTCACCTGGTTGAGCAATCTTATGAGCAGTAGGTAAAAGATCCTGCGCCTCAACCATCCCCGCAAAAAACAACACCAAGACCAGTACCCAATATCTTTTCATATTAATAAATATCAGGTATCTGGTTGGTATCTGCAAGTCAAGTTGTGGAAAAAGAGTACATTATACAGCTACATTGTTTTCTCTTAAAGCATCATTAAGAGATGTTTTAAGATCGGTACTGGCTTTGCGTTTGCCAATGATCAGGGCACATGGAACACCATATTCGCCTGCAGGGAATTTCTTCTGATAGGTGCCGGGAATAACCACGCATCTTTCCGGTACATAGCCTTTATACTCTACTGGTTCAGAGCCGGTAATGTCTATGATCTTAGAGGAAGCAGTTAAGGTAACATTCGCACCCAGTACGGCTTCTTTACCGATTCTTACACCCTCAACCAGGATACAGCGAGAGCCGATAAAAGCACCATCTTCAACAATAACCGGTGCAGCCTGCACTGGCTCAAGAACCCCACCGATGCCTACGCCGCCGCTAAGGTGAACATGCTTTCCAATCTGTGCACAGGAGCCTACGGTGGCCCAGGTATCAACCATGGTGCCTTCATCAACATAGGCGCCGATGTTTACATAAGATGGCATCAACACCACCCCAGAGCTAATATATGAGCCATAGCGGGCAAGTGCGTGCGGTACTACACGTACGCCCTGACGGGCAAAGCCGGTCTTCAGCTTTATTTTGTCGTGGAATTCAAAAGGACCCAGCTCGATTGTCTGCATGGTCTGGATCGGGAAATAAAGGATAACCGCCTTTTTGATCCATTCATGTACCTTCCAGCTGTTGCCATCGGGCTCTGCTACCCTGCGGGTGCCGCGGTCTAAATCGTCTACCACCGTTTTGATGGCAATCTGTGTATCTTTGTCTTTCAGCAGTTCGCGCTGATCCCAGGCTCTTTCAATTAAGTCTCGTAGTTCCATATATGACTGGACGTGTAAAAGTGGTGTTTGCTTCTTTATTAAAACCGGTAGACGAACCCCGCATGTACGGCAAGTTGGCCCGCTCACTCGGCCAAACAAATAAATATGATATTAATATCATAGGTTTTAGACCGAAAAATATGCCATCAGATGAAAGTATTGCCTTCTGGCCCCTCTTTGATTTTCCCAGAATAAGCCTTTCCAGGCTGCTTGCACCACTGACGTACCTGCGAAAAATACTTCAACTAAAACCTGATCTGATCGTACTTACCTCCCCTGATTTTCTGATGGTTAGCAGTCTGTACAAAATATTATTTGGCTGTCGTTTGGTGTATGATGTGCAGGAGAATTATTACCGTAATATTATTTGGTCACACGGTACCCCTTCCCTCCTTAGGAAACTAAGAGCCAGCCTGGTCACAGCAAAGGAAGCTATTGCCGATCGAATAATCATTCAATACTTATTAGCAGAGAGATGTTATTCTATTGAATGTTCATTCATTTCTAAGCCTGCTCTTGTCCTTGAAAATAAAGTAAGAAAACCATCTGCTGTAGACTATCTCCCTCTGCCTGTTGACGGTACTTTGCGCTTGTTGTATTCTGGAACAATCGCTGAATCTTATGGTGTCATGGATGCAATTCAACTGGCAGAAGTTATATATGAGCTGAGTCCTAATATGAAACTCATAATTTGTGGGCACTGTCCTTCTGGAGAACTATTTGAGCGGCTCACAGAAATGGCGCTAACCAGGCCGTGGCTTGTGCTAAAAACAGCCACTACGCCCATTCCTTACAATGAGATCCTGCTGGAGTTGGCAGCGGCTCATTTTGTATTGGTGAGCTATCGCCTGAATCCATCTAACCAGCATTGTATGCCAACGCGAATCTGGGAAGCGCTGGCATGGAAAAAGCCGATGATCCTGCGAAGGGAACATCCCTGGCTGTCGTTTGTGCAGCAGTATGAAGGAGGCTTTGCAATCGACTTCTTATACCCTGACCGGCGGTTGTTGGAAGAAGGTTTATTTGGCCAGGCTTATTATACCAAGCCTCTCCCGGAAGAGGTGTACTGGGAAAGCCAGGAGCAGGAATGGATTGAATTGGTAGCCGTACTAACTGAAGATCTATAAAACACCCTTGATGTATGCCGGTATATCCTATAGGCTGCCTCCTGGGTGGAGTTATAAATTCTTCGTGGCTGCGAATCCTTTGGAAAACGGTAGAGAATCAGGCAAAGGTTTGTGCAAATGGCTCATCGCGCCTCCGACAGAATGAGGATCAGGTGCTGTGTTTATAAGGGCTGATGTATTCTGGATGCATGTGGCCTAATCAGTCTTAAGGCTTCAGGTGCTTGTTATCCTTTCAGGTGTTTCCATATCTGTATGGCGTTACCCTATCTGCTAAGGTAATTAGCAGGGGTATTTCATTTGCTCTGTAAAACCAAATGCAATGTGAGGTCTATTGCCAGTTTAACTTTAAGCAACCATAAACATAGCTGCAGTTTTGTTTTTCTGCAAGCGTATTGGTAAAAGGTGATTCTGGCCTTCAATATAAATTCCTTTGCTGCGGAATACTTCATTTGTAGCTGCCCAGCCTTTTGTTAAGTATTTGTCAGGCGATTTATTCACCCATCAATCTAAGGGTAGATTAAAAAGCATATTGTTTTGAGCTATATTATTAGACATTCCTAAATTAGTCTAGCCTAAGTTAGGTGTGCCTAATAAATCGTATAGCTTAGTTGTATTTGAAATTAATTAGATATATCTAAATATATATTTATATTTACCTCAATTAAAATTTAAATATGTTAAGCTTATCAGAAGAGAATTACCTAAAAGCAATTTTCCATCTGTCTAATAATGGAAATACCACTGTGCAGACAAATGCACTGGCAGATGCCATGCAAACCAAGCCTGCTTCTGCTACCGATATGATCAGGAAGCTGGCAGCCAAGGAGTTAATAGATTATGAGAAGTACCGTGGCCTGCAGATTACTGATGTTGGCCGGCGTGAAGCTTTGAAAATTGTGCGACGCCACCGGCTTTGGGAAGTGTTTCTGGTGCAGAAACTTGGCTTTATGTGGGATGAAGTACATGATATTGCCGATCAGCTGGAGCATGTGCAGTCCTCTCTCCTCACCGACCGCCTCGATCAGTTCCTGGGGTTCCCCAAGTATGATCCACATGGTGATCCTATTCCGGATGCTGCAGGAGACTTTATGATCAAACCTAAAATTCTGCTGACAGAGCTGCCTGTACAACAGCCAGCGACAGTAGTGGCAGTAAAGGATTCCAGCACCGGCTTTCTACAGTACCTCGATCGTGTTGGCGCTTATATAGGCGCTACAGTATCAGTAGAGGAAAGAATGGCTTTTGATGGCTCCCTGCATCTTAAGATAGACGGTGCAAAGGCCGCCTTTCTTTCTCGCGAAGCTGCTGAAAATATAATGGTAACTGCCTAGCATTATGAAAAACCATGTTGTTATAATAAGCATCATTATGTTAAGCTGTATGGGCTGGTGCGCCTGCCAGAGCAGCTCTGCAGAACATAATGCAGATAGGTTTACAGTAGTTGCCACTACTGGTATGATAGCAGATGCAGCCAGTATTATTGGCGGCGATTCTGTTGTGGTATGGGGGTTGATGGGTCCTGGTGTAGACCCTCACCTGTATAAACCTACCCAGGGCGATATCCGCAGGCTAAGCGAAGCAGATATGGTCTTGTACAATGGCCTGATGCTGGAAGGTAAAATGCAGGAAGTGTTGCAGAAAATGGAGCGGAACAAAGCTGTAGTGGCTGTCGCTGATGGTATCGACAAGAGCAAACTCATCATTCCAGAAGGTCATGCCGGGGCGCCTGATCCACACATCTGGTTCGATGTAGCACTCTGGCGACAGGCAGTGCTTACCATCAGCAGGGCCATGCAGGAGCAACAGCCTGGGCATGCCAGCCTCTATCAGCAGAACACGGAAAAATACCTGCAACAGCTGGATTCTCTTGATCAGTGGGTTGCTCAAACACTATTAACCATACCAGCAGAACAAAGGGTGCTGGTTACCGCCCATGATGCCTTTGGTTATTTTGGGAAGGCCTATGCAGTAGAGGTAAAAGGCTTACAGGGCATCTCTACCTTGGCGGAATATGGCCTTCGGGACATCCAGGAGCTGGTAACTTTTATTGCTGACCGTAAAATACCTGCCGTTTTTGTAGAAAGTTCCGTCTCTGAAAAGGCACTTGAAGCCGTTGTAACCGGTGCCCGTGAGCGCGGGCATACCGTTCGCATTGGCGGAAGCCTTTTTTCAGATGCCATGGGACAGCCCGGAACCCCTGAAGGTACTTACCTGGGTATGGTAAGGCATAATGTAATTACAATCACAGAAGCATTAAAAGGCAATGATCGTACAAGCAACTGATCCGGTGCTGGAAGTGCACGACTTAACGGTTGCCTATAACCGCAAACCCGTGCTTTGGGGCGTAGATTTAACGCTCCCGAAAGGCAAGCTAATTGGTATTGTAGGACCAAATGGTGCAGGCAAATCAACCCTTATAAAAGCAGCTATGGGCCTCATTCCCCTGGCCAGTGGCTGGGTGCGGATGTTCGATAAACCACTGGACGAGGTGCGGCCGCGCATCAGCTATGTGCCGCAGCGGGAATCTGTAGACTGGGACTTTCCGGCATCTGTAAGGGATGTGGTTGAAATGGGGCGCTATGGCCGTTTAGGCTTGTTCAGGCGCCTGCGCAAGGCCGATCATGATGTGGTGGCCGATAGCCTGCGCAAGGTAGGCATGGAGCAATATGCCGGAAGGCAGATCAGCCAGCTCTCCGGCGGACAGCAGCAGCGTGTTTTCATTGCAAGAGCCCTGGCACAGGAAGCAGATCTTTATTTTATGGATGAGCCTTTTGCCGGTGTGGATGCTGCAACTGAGCGAGCTATTCTGCAGCTGCTGCAGGAGATGTCGGCCGCCGGTAAAACCGTGGTAGTGGTGCATCACGACCTGCAGTCGGTAGAAAAGTTCTTTGACTGGGTGATCCTGCTTAACCTGCGCCTCGTTGCCAGTGGCCCTATCAGGGAGGTATTTACCTCTGAATTATTGCAGCACACCTACGGAGGCAAGCTTACCCTGCTTTCCGAAGTTGGCGAACTGATTAGAAAAGCAGAAGTACCTGCACGTGAAAAGTGATGCCCTATGCTAGATTTCAGTGATCCAAACCTTAGGTATGTGCTTTTTGGCAGCTTGTTACTGGCCGGTTCATCGGCTGTTGTGGGTTGCTTTACCTTTTTGCGTAAAAAAGCACTGGTAGGCGATGCGGTAGCACATTCCGTGCTGCCTGGCGTTTGTCTTGGGTTTATGCTCAGTGGCACTAAAAATCCGCTCTACCTGGTTGTTGGCGCCTTTATTACAGGCTGGCTTTCCGTAGTTGCACTCGACTATATCACCCGCAATTCAAAGATCAAGGAAGATACAGCCACAGGACTGGTGCTGTCGGTGTTTTTTGGTATCGGTATTTTTATGCTCACCATGATCCAGAACAGCGGCAATGCGGCGCAGTCAGGCCTCAACAACTTTCTGTTTGGAAAAGCGGCTTCCCTCCTGCCACAGGATATTATGGTTTTTGGTGCTATTGCCCTGATCCTGATTGTAACGGTGCTGGCATTTTACAAAGAACTAAAGATAATCACCTTCGATCCTGCCTTTGCCCGAGCATCTGGCATCGCCGTTACCAGCATCGATCTGATGCTCACCTCTCTCACGGTGCTGGCAGTAGTTGTGGGTATACAGGCAGTTGGGGTGGTGCTGATGGCTGCTATGCTCATCACGCCTGCGGCGGCAGCACGTTTCTGGACCGATCGCCTTGGCATTATGCTCCTGCTGGCCTCTATCTTCGGAGTAATATCAGGATTTGCCGGCACCTGGATCTCTCTGCTGGCTCCTGCCATGCCTACCGGACCATGGATGGTGGTGGTGCTAAGTACCATAGCCCTTGTTTCTTTTTTCATTGCACCGGGAAAAGGCATTTTGCAACGCATGCTGCGCCAGGGGCAATTTCAGCGAAAAATTCAGGACGAGAACCTGCTGAAAACCTTGTACAGCCTGGGTGAGCAAAAGAATGAAAATCATGCAGAAGTGTTCACAGCAACACAGCTGCAGGAACGGGGCTATCAGCCAAAAGAGCTCAGACGGCTTCTGGTAAGGCTGCGGCAGCAGGGATACCTGCAAAAAAGGGGCAGCGGATATGTACTTACTTCTGCCGGTTTGCATCGTGGACGAAGGGTGGTGAAGCTGCATCGCCTCTGGGAGGTATACCTTACCCAATATGTGCAGCTGGCAACAGATCATGTGCACGACGATGCTGAAAGTATAGAGCATTTGCTGACGCCGGAGCTGGAGAAGCTGCTGGAAGAAAAACTTAATTACCCGGCAGTGGACCCCCATCGCAGTAAAATCCCCTACCAGAGGTTGTAAACATATAGTTATTTTAGTTATGAATGTTACTGATGTTTATATTATTCTTACAGGCAGCCTGGTGGCCATAAGCTGTGCTTTGCTGGGTTGCTTCCTGATTTTGCGCCGCATGGCCATGGTGGGAGATGCCATTTCTCATGCCGTGCTGCCGGGCATTGTAATTGCCTATTTGTTCAGTGGAAGCCGCGACTCACTTACCCTACTGCCCGGAGCCGTTGCTGTTGGCCTGTTCAGCACATTTCTAATCGAATTCTTTCACCGCAAGGGCAGGCTTCAAAGCGATGCTTCCATTGGGGTTACCTTTACCTGGATGTTCGCCGTTGGGGTAATTCTGCTTAGCCTCTATGCCGGGCAAATTGACCTGGACCAGGAATGTGTGCTCTACGGCGAAATTGCTTTTGTGCCGCTGGATCTGTGGATCACCGAGGCTGGGGTGAATTTAGGACCACGGGCACCTTATGTAATTGGGGTTGTGCTGCTGATCATTCTGCTGGTGATTTTACTTGCTTATAAAGAGCTGCAGTTAACCACCTTCGATCCCTCATTTGCGGCTGCTGTAGGCCTGTCTACAGTAGCGTGGCATTACATCCTGATGAGCCTTGTTTCGGTAGTAACCGTGGCTTCTTTTGAGTTGGTGGGTGCCATTCTGGTGGTGGCTTTTTTGGTGGTGCCGGCTGCCACAGCTTATCTGCTCACCCAAAGGCTTAAACAAATGCTATGGCTCTCAGCAGTGGCTGGTATTCTTTCGGCCATTGGTGGTTATTATGTTGCTGTCTGGCTCGATGGTTCTGTTGCCGGCGCCATGGCCGGGGTTGCAGGTGTTTTGTTTGTGTTGGCCCTGCTTTTCTCTCCCACAGAGGGTTTGGTTATAAAATACTTTCGCAGGGCACCGGCTATGCCACAAAACCTGCCCCAGCCCAATCAGCGGATTCGCACCAAAACTGCTGCAGAAGCTCCAAATACACCATAACCTCCTTCAATGTTACTGTACAGGCTGCTAGGCTCAGCAAAGGGATTATCACTGTAGGTGTAATTCTTGTCGGCAGATAAGATATACTGATAATAATCCCTGTTTATGCGGCTGAATACCAGGTAGTATTCGTCCTGTTGATCCGGATTTTCATTTCCCATGCCGGGGTTGAAATAATATTGATGATGGAAAATATCAAAGGTGAAGGTTTTTTCTTTCAGTAACTGGTCGTTAAACATAACACTACAACCATTGAAGGAACTGTAGTAGGAACAGACGGTAACCAGGTTACTGATGCTGTTAAATTCACCGAAACTGGAAGAAATTGGGCTCATCACCGTGGAGCGTATGGTATCCACTACAACTATATTTCCATTTGCATCCTGCTCATACCTGTAATTATTGTAGCTGTGCATAAGCTGAACCCTGTAAAAATCAGTTGTTTCTGGATCATCTTCCATCGCTATCCTGAATCTGACTGTTTGCTCGTTATCTCCTTTTTGTAGGGTATCAATCCTCAAAACCTCTGGTGCTTTGGTTGCACCGGTTAAATAAGCTTCAGCACTCACGGAGGTAAAACCAGGGGCCTCAGCTACAATCTTGTAAGTGTTTTTACTAACAAGTTTGTAGCCCTGCAGTTCATACACGCCATTATCCAGAAATTGCCAGCTGCCCACTTCCTCCCCGCCGGCCATAAGCCGCAGTTGGGCATTGTGTATGTAATCAATGGGACGATCATCAGTTACATACCTGCTTGAGGTAAGCTGTACCCGCAAAACTGAATCAGCTTCCAGTACTGAATACAGGACAATCAGCGGATTGCGCTCCGGCACATCCATTTCAATTACCTGCTCACAGCTGATAAATGTAAAAAGTATACAGGCGAATATGGTGGGAATAAAAAGTAGACGTTTCATCTTTTAAAATTTGAAATTATAACTGATGGAAGGAATTATCTGGAAGAGGCTGTACTGAATGAAATTCAGATCGTTTGAATTGCGCTCATATCCCAGATCTATATAGAAGGGATTTCGCCTGTTGTAGACGTTGTACACACTGAACACCCAGCTACGCTCCCCCCATTTGGTCTGTTTAGTGGTTCTGTACGAGAGGTCCATGCGGTGATAAGCCGGCATGCGGTATTCATTCCGGTCGCTGTAAATCCTTAGTTGATCATAATGCCAGAAGCCCTGGTAATTTGTACCCGGATTATCCAGCTGGTTTTCCAGGAAAGGTGCTATACGGGCAACAGGAATCGTAATGGCTATGCCGGTGCCGTAAACAAAAGTAGCCGAAAGCTCCTTGCGCTTGTTAAGCTGGTGCATCAGGGCAAGGCTGATATCGTGTCGGCGGTCGTAGCGGTAGGGAAAGGGTTTGCCCTGGTTTAGCTCCTCGAACTGGCGGTTTGTCCAACTAAGGGTATAGCCCAGCCAGCCATGGGTTTTCCCGCTTTTCTTCTGAAGAAACACCTCTGACCCATAGCTTTCGCCACTGCCACTGGTAACCCGATCCTGCCAGCTTTTATCCAGCTCTACAAAAGATGAGCCCTCCTTATATTCCATCAGGTTGCTCATGGTTTTGTAATACCCTTCTACACTTAGCTCATAGTCATTCTGCCAAAGCTTGGTAATACCCATTGCCACCTGGTGCGCCTGCTGCGGCTTTACCTTAGGCGTGGCAGGCACCCAAAGATCGGTAGGCAGGCCAATACCGGAGTTAGTAAGCAGGTGTATGTACTGGGTCATGCGCACGTAAGAAGCTTTTATACTTAGGTCGTGCCTGATTAAATAGCGGCTACTTAGGCGGGGCTGAAGGGAAAGAAAGGTTTCACCCTCTACCCGAAAACCAGAAAAGTGTACCCCACCATTCAGTTTTAACCTGTCGCTTACTTTAAAATCATCTTCGGCATAGACATAAAACTCAGCAGCGTTTGTTTCCTGGCTAACCACATTCAGTTCTTCCAGAGATATATCGTTAGATTCAATGGCGCCTGGTGTAAAATGATGCAGGGTGAGGTTGGTGCCAAATCGCAGGTAATGGTCGGGCCTGGGTACAAAATCGAACTCCAGTTTTGCTGTCACATCTTCAATACCTGAATAGTATTTAGCCTCCTGCTTTTGATCTTTTTCACCATTAATACCCTTTTCCTCGTAGTTGCTGAAAATGTTAAAGCGATAACGGCTGTAGGTAAGGGTAGAATTGCTGAACAGCCGCGGACTGAACACATGATTCCATCGCAAGGCCGTAGTGATATTACCCCAGTTAAGACCAGCCTCTTCGGTGTAATCACCATAGCTGGAGCCACCTTCTCCCTTGTAACGTGAGTAAAAGCGGTCGCTGCCTGTATAGGCACTAAGGAACAGGCGGTTTTTGTCGCTAAACTCGTAATTTACTTTCCCATTCAGATCATAAAAATAATAGCCTGCCACTACATCACCATCGGTAGCAATTTTAGCGATGGGTCTTGTTAAAACATCAATGTAGGTGCGCCTGCCGGAGAGTAAAATGGAGGATTTATTCTTCTTCAGAGGACCCTCTACCGTGAGACGGGAGGCAATAATCCCCACCCCTCCTTCTCCGTGCCACTCCTGTTTATTGCCTTCCTTCATGCGCATATCGATCACAGAAGAAAGTCTGCCCCCGTAACGGGCTGGAAAGCCTCCCTTGAAAAGCTCAACGTGGTTGAGGGCATCGGAATTGAACACAGAGAAAAAACCGAATAAGTGGCTGGCATTGTATACTGGCACGCCATCCAGCAGAATCAGGTTTTGGTCAGGTCCGCCCCCGCGCACATAAATTCCGCTGCTGCCTTCAGTACCGCTTTGTACACCAGGCATGAGTTGCAGTACTTTCAGAACATCTACCTCTCCCAGCAGTGCAGGCATAGCTTTTATATTAGCAATAGGCACATCTATCTGACTCATCTGCACCTCCTGCGCCGCATTGCTGCCGGCTGTAACCACCACTTCCTGCAATAATTCCAGCGGCTGTAGCTTAATGTTAAGGGTAGTGTCTTGCTGCAGGTAAAAGCGAAAATGTTTACTTTGATAACCGGTATAACTAAAAGTAAGGTCAATACTATCTTTGCTAAGGCTGATGCTGTAAAATCCGTAGGTGTTTGCAGGGGTGCCCTGCCGGGTTTTGAGGTTAACCACATGGGCGCCTATCAGGCTTTCACTACTGCCGGCATCTTGTACATAGCCGCTGATGGTATAGGTTTGACACAAGGCTGCATTGCCTGCTAACAAGCAGGTGTTGAGAAAAAATGTAAAAAGCTTCATGGTTGGAGGATTGCATTGCTAACCTAACGCGAAATTTGCAATTTATTGCTTTATGTTATCACTTTTACAATGTCGCGACATTGATTGTAATATAAAGGCACTGTTTTTGCGTTTTTCTGGTTTACAGCTTTAGTATATTTGAACACTTAACTCTAGGTTTTATGAATAACCGATTGGCTGCTGCATTTTTACTTGTTTTGATGGTATTTGTAGTCACTGCTTTTTCTGCTGTTTCTCCTACTCCGGCTGATAAGGCAGAAATCAAATGGCTAACCCTGGAAGAAGCCTATATGCTAAATCAAAAGGAGCCTCGTAAAATATTTGTTGATGTGTATACCGATTGGTGCGGCTGGTGTAAACGGATGGACAAGGATACCTTCAGCAATTCAGATGTTGCAACCTATGTAGGCAAAAACTATTATGCTGTAAAGCTGAATGCCGAAAGCGACCGTTCCTTCAAACTCGGTGAAGCGGCTATGACTGAACGTCAGGTGGCCCAACAGCTGGGGGTTTCCGGCTACCCTACTGTTGTGTTTATATACGAGGATTTCAAAACCATTGAACCTGTATCGGGCTATCAGCAGCCAGAGCAGTTCATGAAAACCCTCCAGGCATTTGCCGCTAAAACCTTAAACTAAAAATCTGATTTGGCACTTTATTCTGCCTTACCTACCGACGATACCATTGTGGCGCTGGCAACCCCTCAGGGAAGCGGCGCCATTGCTGTTATCAGACTATCCGGTCCCGATGCCATTGCCATTGCAAATAAGGTGTTCAGGGGCAAAGACCTTAGTAAACAGGATTCTCATACGGCTCATTTTGGAACCATTCGTACCGAAGAAGGACGTATTATAGATGAGGTGCTGGCAACAATTTTTGTTGCCCCCCGCTCCTTCACCCGCGAAAATGTGGTGGAGATCAGCTGCCACGGCAGCCAGTTCATCGTGCGCGAAATCCTGAACCTGCTCATCCGCCAGGGCGCCCGTCCGGCCAGGCCAGGTGAGTTTACCCAGCGTGCCTTCCTCAATGGCCAATTCGACCTGGCCCAGGCAGAAGCTGTAGCCGATCTCATCCAGGCCGATTCTGCCGCTGCACACGAGGCAGCCCTTCACCAGATGCGTGGTGGTTTTAGCCAGGAGATCAAAGATTTGCGGGAAAAGCTGATCCACTTTGCCTCTATGGTAGAGCTGGAGCTGGATTTTGGTGAAGAAGATGTAGAATTTGCAAACAGGGATGATCTCCGGCAGCTGGTAGAAGAACTACAGCGGGTGATCATCCGGTTAATCAAAAGCTTTGCCGTAGGCAGTGTGCTGAAGGAAGGCGTGCCCACCGTGATTGCCGGCAAACCAAATGCCGGTAAGAGCACCCTTCTGAATGCCCTGCTGAATGAAGAGAAAGCCATTGTCTCTGAAATAGCCGGCACCACCCGCGATTTTATTGAAGATGAGCTGATCATTGAAGGCATTCATTTCAGGTTTATTGATACGGCGGGCCTGCGCGAAACCACCGATATCGTAGAAGCCATGGGAGTGAAACGCACCCGTGAAAAGTTGCAGCAGGCATCCATCATTCTCTACCTTTTTGATCTTTCAGATGAAACACCTGAAAGCATCGGAAAAGAGATCAACCAGCTGGAGAACCTGGGCAAACCCTTTCTCCCCATCGGCAACAAAGTAGACAGCGCATCTGCGGAGCTGCTGGAAGCGCTGAAAGGTTTTGAGCAAATGCTTTACATATCCGCAAAAGACAAAACCAATCTGGAGCCACTTAAGCAGCAGATTCTGTATAAAGCTAACCTTACCAGCTTCCGTACCGGCAATACTGTTGTGACCACCGCCCGCCATTACGACAGCCTTCTGAAAACTAATGCAGCCCTGGAAGATGTGCTGAAGGGGCTGGATATAGGTGTTACCGGAGACCTGCTGGCACTTGATATCAGAACTGCCTTATATCATTTAGGTGAGATTACAGGTGAGGTAACTACGGATGATTTGCTTGCGAATATTTTCAGTAAGTTCTGTATCGGTAAATAGTTATATTCATTTTATAAATAGTTTAATTATAATAATCAGTAACCTTTATCCTTTTTTGTAATTTCATATCTAAAAGTAACTATAACATTTGTTACATTGAAGTAACTATATATCCCGTATGGAGTGTCAGGCAAAGGAGGTTCAAAAAAAATAAGAAGGATATGATGCACATGCTACCGGCCCACATTGATGATTTTGTGCGTCCAGGCAGATTCTTCGGCTGCACGGAGCAAACATGCCGCACAATCCGCATAGGCCAAAGGCTTGAAGGGCGCTATCCGGGCACGGGGACCTGCCGTGTAAGCACCTCGCACTGTGGCCGCTTGCAGGCCTGCTGCCCGCACGATTATCCATTGTAGTGAACTCTGCTGCACGAATGCTTCTGCTACGACCTTGTCTTTATAAATTTCATAGTAGAACAACCTGATGAACCGAATGCCGAGCTGATTCAGGAATCCCAGTTCCTTCCCGTCGGTTTGCAAAATACCGCTCATAAACACCAGGCGTTTCACCCCCGCTTTTTCTGCTGCCTGCACCATGTTTCTGGCTCCTGTTGACATAAGGTTCCCTGCCTTCAGGCCATTGGCTGGCCCAAAGCAGCTGATCACGGTATCTGCCGCCTTAAAGGTTTCCAACAGGCTGCCCACGTCGGTGACATCTCCTGCTGCAACCCTAAGATTTTCTGCTGGCGTGATGGCATCAGGCTTTCGGGCTATTGCCGTTACCCTATAACATTTTTGAAGTACCAGCCTGATCACCTCTTTTCCTGTAGCACCCGTGGCCCCTACTACTGCAATGTGCTTCATCATTGTTTTATGTCTGGTTACAGCAATAGTAGGGCAAGAAATTAAAAACTTACAACCTAAGAGTATAGTCTATACTTGTAGATTCGTTTATTTATCTTCTACTTTGCTGAAAATAGTTTGCCATGCTTATTAATGAATTGTCAAAACGCACGGGTATTTCCGCCCACACCATCCGATTTTATGAAAAATCGGGCCTGATTACAGGGAAACGGGATGAGACTGTAAAGTCAAATAACTACTTCCATTATGACGAAGAGACCGTAGAGCTGCTGAATGCCATCACTGAGGCAAAATCTGCCGGTTTTACCATCAATGAAATAAGCCAGATCATTGATGCCTGTTTTTTAGACATCTACACAAAAGAGGAAAAAATGGAGATACTGGATAAAAAGCTTATGTCGCTCGAGCAGAAAATGGCAGAAATAAAGCAGATGATGCGGAAAATAAAGCAATTCAAGCAGGAAATCTTAACGGAGGCGGAAGAATGCAAGCCCCTTGCAAAGCAATAAACTTACGCTCATGAAGAAACTCATATATATCTTTTTATCCCTTACAATACTACTAATGGCTATAGGTTTTATCGTTCTCCGACAAGATGTTTTTGGTGCCCGGCCTGGCGGAGATCGCCTGGCACTGATCAGGAATTCTAAAAACTTTCGTGACGGCAAATTCCAGAACTTTAGCCCCACCCCCACCCTGGCCGAAGGCTACAATTATGCTGGGGTACTCTATGATTTCTTCATCCGAAAGAAGGCCAGGCTGGTACCTGAAAAGGATATTCCATCCATCACCACAAATTTAAAAGCACTGCCTTTGGAGCAGGACCTCTTGATCTGGTTTGGCCACTCTTCCTACCTGCTGCAGCTGGAGGGAAAGACCATATTAGTAGACCCTGTGCTGAACAGCTACGCTGCCCCTTTCTCCTGGATGAATAAAGCATTTAAGGGGACAAATACTTACCGGGCAGAGGATTTACCATAAATCGATTACCTGCTCATCACGCACGACCACTACGACCACCTGGATTATGATACCGTGAGGAAGCTAAAGGATAAAGTAGGAAAAGTAGTGTGTGGCTTAGGAGTAGGTGCACATTTTGAGCAATGGGGTTACTCTGTTGCGCAGCTTATTGAAAAAGACTGGGGTAGTGAAGTTGTTTTAGACGAGCAGATTACGCTGCATTTCACCCCCGCACGTCACTTCTCTGGAAGAAGCATTTTCTCTAATAATACCCTATGGACTTCTTATGTGCTGGAAACGCCCACCCAAAAGATTTTTGTAGGGGGCGACAGTGGTTACGATTCACACTTTGCAGAAATCGGTGAAAGATTCGGAGGTTTTGACCTGGCAATTCTTGAAAACGGGCAGTATAACGAGGCTTGGCGCTACATCCACACCCTGCCCGATGAAATGTTGCAGGCCAGTAAAGACCTGCGGGCAAAACGAGTATTCCCAGTGCATTCCAGCAAGTTCGACCTGGGCGGACACGCCTGGGATGAGCCCCTGCGCAAGATCACAGAACTCAACAAGAAGTCTGATCAAACACTCATAACTCCCATGATTGGTGAGCTTGTTGACCTAAATAACGAGCAGCAGGAGTTTCAGCAGTGGTGGAAGAACATAAAGTAATGCAGAGGCTTAATAGGCAATGGTATTAAAGAATTCAGTTATAGCGCATCTCCATTTAACTATTTTACATACTGAATAGCCCTGGAATCATAGCGTATTTCTGTACCCCATTTGTACCTCAGTCTATTGTAAACACTTATAATAATTTAATTTAGAGCAACTTACAGATGTAAATTACATTATGTATCATCAAATAGTTATATTTATAATTTATCATGTTATATTTTAAGCTAATGCCTTGTCTTATGCTCTAAGGGAATATGATGTTGGCATGTATAAATTCTCATAGGTATCGAAGATCTGTATACGGCTGATTTTCCCGACCTCCCACCCATACACGATCCTGAGCATCGATCAATACGATGTGAGGGTGCCGAAATTGTCCATGACCCGTATCGCTCGTCTCAGTTGATGCACAACAGTTATAAAGTATCATCGCTGGCTGCACTAGCGTAGGATATAAAGGCTAATCTCTCATTACCAAAGAGCAGAAAGAAAAGGTGCAGGCTATTTTTCTATATCTGAATATTTCTTATAAATGGCTCTATACCCTAAGAGTCTTCCTATAGGCGCAAGTGTGTTCATCAGGATTCTCTGAACTCCTATGGGAACATCTGCCAGGTAAGCTTTACTGTCAAGATACTTTAGTGTCACCATTTGCTGTATCAAAACGGATTTTCCACTTTTATTCATCCTGTCAGCTGCAAGTCCTATGGCATTTTCAATAAAATAATCAAAGTCTAAGGCAGGTACAACAGTATGGAGGTATACAACAGGTATATCATTAGTATTGTAATGATTATGAGCATTATTCTTTTGGAGCGTTAGCTTTTCTCCCGCTGAAAGTTTGGTCTCCTGGCCATTTGACCAGACTGTTAGTTGACCAGAAAGTATTTCAAATGTTTCGTCCTGGAGAAGGTGAAGATGATTTGGAACGAGCTTCCCTTTTGCTGTTATGGCAGCTTTCATGGTAACACGTGCTCCATTTGTATCCCGAGCTGTTTCGATGTACTCGTACGAGTCACCGGTTTTAGGATTCGTAATGACTTGTCCTTTGGTAGGCATGGTAGTAGTATAATTATTAAATTATGAACATTCTTCCATAAAGATTATAAGTAGCCTTAGGTCTCTAGAGACCTGATGAAGCCAGACTGCTGGAGTACAATGTTTGTTGTTTTACACTCATACTTCCTGCAACCTTTAATCGGTTACAAAGGCAAGCATCAACTCTAAGCTGAAAAATGAAAAGCAGTCTTATTCTCACATAAATACGAGACATCCAATAAATCTAAAAAAGGATTTTTAGCAGCTGTTGGCTCAACTTCATTAATGTACAAAAAATACTATTACTTTTTTACATTATTGGATAATTTTTATGTAACCCCCGGCTGTGCACTCTTGTTGCCAAATCCTGTGAAAAGTTGCCGCAAAACTGGTTTACCAGACAGGTTTTGATTGTGTTGATGGGGGAAGTCTTGCCCAGTCATGGAGACAGGAACCGGGTACCCCTGCCTATTGTACAGAACTGATAGCTGTAGAATTGAAACAAGCACTTGCTGCCGCTGAAAAAGGGAAAGCCCCTGCATCAAGAGATGCTATAATGGCCAAATTTCAGAGTTTTAAGACTTTCCCTTCTCATGAAGAAATGGTTGAAATTAACCGCTCAGTTTCCGCTGGAAATTTAGAGTAGTTTTATAGCTATCTAACAGCTATTCTTCACTTACTGCCTACGTTGATCCTTGCTGCTTGTAAAGGCTTTTCGTAAGCCAACAGGCATGCATGGATTAAGGGCGGTGTGGATGATAAAGAAACATCAAAGGGACAGAAAACTATACCTCATAAACTTGAAAATTGGTGGATAAACCAACTATAGCCTATTCTATTTTAGAACTTGCCATTGTTTCGCAAGGAGACACGATAAAACAGACACTGAATAATTCTTTGGCATTAGCAAAAGAAGCGGAAGCTTGTAAATACAGCCGTATTTGGTTTGCCGAGCATCATAATTCAGATAATATCGGGAGCAGCGCTACTTCCCTACTCATCGGATATGTAGCAGAAAATACCGAAACCATTCGGGTTGGTTCGGGAGGCATCATGCTACCTAATCACTCTCCACTCATCATAGCAGAACAGTTTGGAACGCTGGCTCATTTATATCCGAGCCGAATTGATTTAGGCCTTGGCAGAGCGCCTGGTACTGATCAGGCTACCGCTGCAGCCATACGGTCAGATTTTATGAAAGCAGCGCATTCGTTTCCTGAGGAAGTGGCGAAAATTCAGCGATACTTTTCTCTGGAAAATAAAGAATCAAAGGTCAGAGCCCCCATTGCTGAAGGCACGGATGTACCGCTGTATATACTTGGCTCCAGCACCGACAGTGCGCATTTAGCGGCAAATAAGGGTTTGCCCTATGCATTTGCCAGCCACTTTGCTTCAACACATCTTTATAATGCTTTAAGAATTTATAAGGAGGAATTTCAGCCATCCCAGTACCTGAAACAGCCTTATACCATGGCAGGGGTAAATGTCTATATAGCAGATACAGATGAAGAAGCACAAAGGCTGTTCACCAGCTTAATCAGAATGTTTGTGGGTGTGTTAAACGGAGCCCGAGATCCCCTATACCCGCCAACAGACATGACCGAAGAGTTGCAGGGACTGTACCATCATCCATCGGTAAATCAAATGCTGAAGTACTCTTTTGTAGGAAGTAAACAAACAGTAAAAAATCAGGTGAAAGCTTTTCTTGACCAAACTGGTGTAAATGAACTGATTGCTGTATCCACTATGTACGATGTTAAGGATCGTATAAAATCTACCCAATTATTTGCTGAAATAATGATGGAGCTTAATGAAAACAAGTAGAAGAAATCCATCCACTGAAGAAGTGTTGTACTGCTAGATTATAGCTGATGTCATACAAAATTTTTGTAACCTATTTGTCCCACAAGCCTTAAAATACAAATAACTGATATACAGTTTTTTTAAAAATATTAGAACTACTTAGATAAATATTACCATTTTACAGATAAAGGAATTTAAGTTCTTTATATATAAAGAAAAATGATGACACAATGAAAAAATATATTAAAACATTTGATGGTTTTATAAAAGAAGGTTTATCCATCGGTCTGAACGGTGAAATTATTGAAACACCTACTAAAAGATTCAAGATTGTGGCTAAACATAGCAGTTTTGGTGTTGGATATAATGTGATTGATTTTGCGGATTCAGAAGAAGAGGCACAGCAAAAGGTTGAATTGCATAAAGATGAAAAAGGAAAAGATTATTCAGTTTTCATGTTGGAGGATGATGGTAGTATAGACTTAGATACACCAGAGGGTGAAAAATTCTTCAACGATATTGTTAAAAAATGGAATGTCAAAGGGAGTAAATATAATACTAATGCTACAACGTATGAATTTCCACTTAGCGCAAAAAAGGATTTAGATGCGTTGGGTATTGATTGGTATGAGCAAGAGCGTATTACAAACCCTGACCATCCTGAATATGGTAAATGGTATTTGACATTTAACTGGACACACAGAAAATACTAAATCAAGCAGCAATTCCTAATTGCCCTTTAACCATAAGTTCCATACGGATTCTTAGCCTTCTCTGCTCATAGGTTTTAAGCCTCATTTTCGATAACATCATTCGATTATGAGGCTTTTCTTCTATTAAGCGTTCGGTTAGTTTATGAAAGATTGTATTCTTGTGCTGATGCCTGTTAAAGCGGAAGCAATACTCGTTTAGATAAGCTTCCAGATGGTCTTTGGAAATAGAATGGTGAATACCACGAACCCAAGATTTCAAGCCCTGGATGAACCTGTGAACTTGCTTGAAGCTATCTTTGGTGCTTTTAGTTTGAGTAATATTATAGCCAGCTATTGCCTTGTAAGCTTTCCATTTGTCGGTATCAACAACGCTACTGGCATCAATATGTTTGGTGAAAATCTTAGCCAGTTCCTTTGCGCTATAATTATCAATAGGCATAGCATAGGCTCTGTTAATACCTAAGTTGCCATTCTTCTCAACCGCTACGACCACCTTTTTCTTATTGGATAAGCTATTCCTACCGACCATACCTTCTTCGTAGCCACCAATCACAAATTCATCTACGGTCACGTTTCCAGTAAGAGGATGTTGCTCTGAACTTTCCATTGCGACCCTAACCTTACGCATGAATAACCAAGCTGTATTATACTGCACACCAAGCCGTTCAGCCATTGCATTAGCCGATACTGACTTAGAAGAAGTAGACATTTCAAAGGCAATATAGAACGCTTTTTTCAAGCCAAACTTGACCTTATGAAACAGGGTATTTGATGAAGCGGATTCGATAAAACGACAGGACTTACAAACCATAGTATAAGCCTTTTGTCCTTCCCAACATTCTTTATGACCGCAACTTGGACAAGCGAAACCATTGCCCCACTTGTTATAAGCAAGGTAAGCTATGCAATCATCATCAGTTTTAAACCTGTCCATGAAGTTAAATACTTCACGACCAGTAAACTTTTCTACGAATCGAACATTACTTATATTAGTGGTATTCATATCGTAAAATTACAAATAATTAACGACATATCCAAAATTTAATAATATTTATCTAAGTAGTTCTAAA
>JAESGL010000070.1_pt1 | contig 190658 bp, 133 predicted proteins | sample 9269711 | NCBI WGS metagenome assembly JAESGL01 (sample SAMN14515918, study PRJNA621676) | algae metagenome | isolation source: Kastovskya adunca ATA6-11-RM4 and co-occurring heterotrophs from soil and... | place: Chile: Atacama Desert | collected 2011-06-27
TCATATAGATATTATAACTCATCCCGATAATTGGCATTTGAAAATCTCAGGGACATTGAGTCCCGTCGATTTCCCTCCTATTCCTCCCACGGCTAAAAGCCGATGGGTTTCCCGGAGTTTTTTATGATCACCGAAAAACTTAAGTTAGACGGGAGAACCTTTGTTCCTGCTGAAAATTTGCCGCTCCCAGAGTGGCCTTGCGTTCTCAGTGAAGGGCCCCAGCTCACGCTCACCATCAAGGATGACGACCTGTTTTTGGTGACTGATATCTTGGGCAACATCAGCGGTTGTTTAACCGATGATATGAACGTCAGCATGGGACTGTTTTGTAACGATACGCGCTTCTTGAGTCGCCTAGAGTTACAAATTGAAGGCAGAACACCTGTACTTCTGAGTAGCACCGCTGATAAAGGGTTTGCCTTGTCAGTGTTGTGTACCAACCCTAGTCTGGATGGCGGCGCAAGGCTAGAGCCACCGGAAAAAGCAGAAGCCCAAGCGTCAGACAAAGAACAGCTAGACCCATCCTTATCTGCGCCTCTACGTGCGGATACCATCGGCATTGCGCGGGAAATGCTCCTCAATGGGGCATTGTTTGAAGAAATTGATGTCTCCAACTACAGCACGCAGGCGGTGAGCTTTGAGCTAAGTCTCAGCTTAGACGCCGATTTTGTCGATTTATTTGAAGTCCGAGGTTATCATCGCGGCAAAAAGGGACAACTTTTACGACAAGTACCGTCGGAAGACGAAATCGCAGCACCAGAAAACCAAGAGCTGACCCTAGCCTATCAGGGGCTAGATGGCTCGTTGATGGAATCTCGCATCCAGTTTGTTGAGCGTCCGCCAGACTATTTCCAAGGCAATACTGCCGTTTGGCGGTTGGAACTTGCCTCCCACGAAACCCAAAAGCTTGCCTATCGGCTACAGCCATTTAGAGATAGTCATCCGAGTTCTAATGTCAAGGCGGCGGCGACACTAGGACAGGCGATGGCGGCTGAGTTAATGGAGCAGCAGCATTGGAGCGAACAAGTCACCAAAATCCGCTCTGACAAAACCATGTTTAACCAGGTGATTGAGCGGGCGGAGCAGGATATTTATCTGTTGCGGCAGTCTTTTAATCAGGGTAGTGTGCTCTCAGCAGGAGTGCCATGGTTTTCTGCCCTCTTTGGGCGCGACTCCATCATTGCCGCGTCGCAAATATTGGTGCTTGACCCCAACGTTGCTCGGCAAACTCTCACGATTCTTGCCCACTATCAAGGCACCAAAGAAGATGAATGGCGCGATGAACAACCGGGCAAAATTTTGCACGAACTGCGCTTTGGGGAAATGGCACGTTGTCAAGAAATTCCCCACACTCCTTACTACGGCACCGTAGATGCTACGCCTCTGTGGTTGATGCTTTATGCCGAATACTTTGCCTGGACTCATGACACTGAAACCCTTGATCTTTTGTGGCAAAATGCCCTCTTGGCGATGGAGTGGATTGACATCAACTGTCAGGAGACGGGCTACCTGAGCTATTACCGCAAATCCAAGCGAGGTTTGGCAAATCAGGGATGGAAAGATTCTGGAGACTGTATTGTCAATCGTAAGGGACAACTCGCCACAGGTGCGATCGCCTTGTGTGAAGTACAGGCCTATGTCTATGCTGCGAAAATGCGCCTCAGCGAGATTGCCCACATCCAAAATCGCCCCGATTTGGAAAACCGCTGGCAAAGGGAGGCAAATGAGCTAAAAACCCGGTTTAACCAGGATTTTTGGATGACAGAGGACAATTATTGTGCTTTAGCTCTGGATGGGGAGGGCAATCAAGTTAATAGCATTACCTCTAATCCAGGTCACTGTCTGCATCTTGGCATCTTTACCCCAGAGAAGGCTTATAGCGTTGCCGAACGGCTCGGTGCGCCGGATATGTTCAACGGCTGGGGGATTCGCACCCTGAGTAGTGCTTCTCCGGCATACAATCCCATGGGTTATCATGTCGGCTCAGTTTGGCCCCACGATAATGCCTTGATTGCGATGGGTTTGCGATCGCTAGGATTAACCGAGCAAGCCTTAGAACTTGCCCAATCCTTGATCGACATGACCCTCAAACAATCCTATCACCGTCCTCCAGAGCTTTTTTGCGGCTACGAACGGAAAAATGACAACGCCCCCGTCACCTACCCCGTCGCCTGCTCCCCTCAGGCTTGGGCAACGGGCAGCATCATCCAGTTATTGCAAATGATGGTGAACTTAGTTCCCGATGCCCGTAATAACTGCCTGCGAATTATCGACCCCGCATTGCCAGAGTCGATTAATCAGCTGTCGTTGCACAACTTACGAGTCGGTTCAACGCTGCTCAGTTTAGAATTTGAGCGCATCGGCAATACAACAGCTTGCCGCGTTGCTAAAAAGCGGGGAAATCTCCGAGTCGTAATCGAAGCCTAAGTATTCAATAATGGCTTTAAGGAATATGGATTAAATAGTGGATTAAAACTTCACCTAAATTCAAAATCTGTAGGGGCATGGGTACTACCATGCCCTGAAGCCGAGAATTGGAAGTTAATCAATCCCTACCCCTAAGTTTCTTCTTGGGTTCCGCTATTGTTATTGGGAGAAGAGTTGTAGAGAGCGTCCAATTGCTCACGAGCATCTTCCACCGTCATAGAACGCATCACAAGCAACGGTTCATTCACAGGGTTTCCTGTGGCATCCAACAGTTCCGGGTGGGGTACACCAGCATAACGGGAGTTATTGGACATACCTGGCGAACGTCCCCAGCCTTGACCTCTGCCTCCTCCATAGGAACGTTGAGAATCTGCACTCAACGTCACCAAACTGCGAATCATATTGGAGATAGCAAAAACTGCCAAGACCGTAAAGGCAACAAGATAAATTAGGTGCAACATAGATTCTTCCTCTAGAAAATTGTCTCTGGGTCAGTTTGTTAAGAACTTTTGAAAAAAAAAGTGGCTTGTATATTACCCGCTTTCTCACCTTATCAAGAGTGGCTGATTATTCACTCAATCCGTAGGCTCAAACAGCTTTTTGCCAATGGGTATAGCTTTATTTCACTTCCCCTCAGCCGTGCCTTCTGCATGCCACCGCATTCCCACCTTGCAGCACTCATTGACCAATTGGTTCCAGGGCATCAGAGTAGAGAGTTCGATTCCGACTTGCCCATCGGTAGCCTGAAACAACATCTGTACGGCGGCGACTTCCTGAGCGACTTCCTTCACCCGTGCCAGTAAATTAGTTTGCTCCTGAGAACTCAAAAAAGGGATATCTTCAGTTTCTAATAAAATGCGGGAGCGCGAAAACCAAAATTGAAAATCTTTTAGGAGCGGCGGCAGCAACGTCTTGAGTAGTTCCTGTTCAGTCGGCTGGGAATGAGACATGAATCAAAAAAGTAAGTAATCTCCTAAATCTTATATTAGCTCCAGTTACAATTTTTAATATTAAACAACATTGATGCAACAACTTCCTGAAGCCCACTACGAAAGCAATCCCGGTATCATAGAAGCAGAACACAGCGATCAATTCTTAATCAATTCTTATTAGTTCAATGGTTCAGCAGCCGAGTGATAGCGCCCCCGTCTTAGAACTCCCCGAACAGTCTGAGAAAGTTTACCTCCCTCGCACTAGCGAGTCAGAAAATCTCCAAAAAATTCGTCACACGACTTCTCACGTCATGGCAATGGCAGTGCAGAAGCTTTTTCCTAAGGCGCAGGTGACTATCGGCCCCTGGATTGAAAACGGCTTTTACTATGACTTCGATAGCCCTCAACCCTTTACGGAGCAGGATCTAAAAGCTATCAAGAAAGAGATGACAAAAATCATCAAACGCCAGCTGCCTGTAATTCGGGAAGAAGTCAGCCGCGAGGAAGCAGAACGTCGAATTCGAGAACTTGAGGAACCTTACAAGCTAGAGATTCTCAACGATATTCAAACTGAACCGATTACGATTTACCACTTGGGCGACCAGTGGTGGGATTTGTGTGGGGGCCCCCATATCGAAAACACCGCAGAGCTAAACCCGAAAGCAATCGACTTGGAAAGCGTTGCCGGGGCTTACTGGCGAGGCGATGCCACTAAAGCGCAGTTGCAGCGAATTTACGGCACCGCTTGGGAAACGCCCGAACAGCTTGCTGAATATAAGCGACGCAAGGAAGAAGCCCTCAAACGCGACCACCGCAAGCTAGGAAAAGAACTAGGACTGTTTATCTTTAGCGATCAAGTGGGGCCTGGATTACCTCTGTGGACGCCCAGAGGAACAGTGCTGCGGAGTCTTCTTGAGGATTTCCTGAAGCAGGAACAGCTAAAGCGCGGCTACTTACCCGTGGTAACGCCCCACATTGCTAGAGTCGATTTGTTCAAAACTTCGGGACACTGGCAGAAGTACCAGCAAGATATGTTCCCGATGATGTCAGAGGATGCTGACTCCGCTGCTCTGGAGCAGGGTTTTGTTCTCAAACCGATGAACTGTCCTTTCCATATCCAGATCTATAAAAATGAGTTGCGGTCTTACCGTGACTTGCCAATGCGTCTGGCAGAATTTGGTACAGTTTACCGCTATGAGCAGTCTGGAGAACTAGGTGGTTTAACCAGGGTACGCGGTTTTACAGTGGATGACTCTCACCTGTTTGTGGCACCAGAACAGTTGGATGAAGAATTCCTGAGTGTTGTGGACTTGATTCTGTCTGTTTTTGGAAGTCTTCAACTTCAGAATTTCAAGGCGCGTCTGAGTTTCCGCGATCCCGCAGATGATAAATATATTGGCTCTGATGAGGCGTGGAACAAGGCAGAAAATGCGATTCGTCGGGCAGTGGAAACGTTAGGGATGGAGCATTTTGAGGGGATTGGTGAAGCCGCTTTTTATGGTCCGAAACTGGACTTTATCTTCCACGATGCTTTAGACCGGGAGTGGCAACTGGGGACGGTTCAGGTAGACTACAACCTGCCAGAACGCTTTGATTTAACCTACGTGGCAGAAGATGGCTCTCGCAAGCGTCCGGTGATGATTCACCGCGCTCCTTTTGGCTCTTTAGAACGGCTAATTGGGATTTTGATTGAAGAGTATGCAGGAGACTTCCCCTTCTGGTTAGCGCCAGTGCAAGCGCGGTTGTTACCTGTGAGCGATGAGCAGTTGCCTTTTGTCAAAGAAGTGGCAATGAAGATGGTAGCCTTGGGCATCCGTGCGGAAGCTGACACCAGTGGCGAACGCCTCGGTAAAGCAATTCGCAATGCTGAGAAAGGGAAAATTCCGGTGATGGCAGTGGTTGGGGCAAAGGAAGTGGAGGCAAATAGCCTCAGCATTCGTACCCGTGCTTCCGGGGAATTGGGAGCAATTCCAGTGGCACAAGTGTTGGAGAAGATGCAACAAGCCAATGCCAACCGCAGCAACTTCTAAAAACTGATAGTTGGCGATTTATGGGGGTGGGCATTGCTCACCCTTCTTTTTAGCTCAGGAAACAATTGCTCCCTACAGCGTCAAGCTTGAATGGTCTTTTGGAAAACAACTCCTAGAAAAAGTGCAATGGGATTACCACGAATCGTTCAGTTGCTGCTTACAGGTGCTAGTTGTGTCAGTTTAGGGTTCGTTGGCTATAGCCAACAACGCCTCCTTAAGGTTCAAGCTATTGAACCCAAATTAGTAGAATCGCCTCAAAGTACGACTCCGACTAGTCGCGCTAGTGCAGATGTCCAAGCTTTGGTTTCCCTGGGGTCACGAGTCGCAGGAACGCCAGTGATGGAGCAGGCGAGTCATTACTTGCTCGAAGAGTATCGTCAGGCGGGATATGTTGCTGAAGTTCAGACCTTCACCTACTCTAAGTTTGAGGACAACGGCTCAACCCTCACGGTTGATGGGAGAACTATTGCGGGTCAAGCGTTGAAGGAAACGCTGGCGGGCAATCTCACGGCCCCGCTTGTGGTGGTGCCGAAGGTCGGGCGAAGAGCTGACTTTGCACAAGTGGATGTCAAAGGAGCGATCGCTATTGTCCAGCGCGGCGAGATTCCGTTTCTCGAAAAGACGAACAATGCAACGGCGGCGGGTGCTGTGGGTTTGATCATTGTCAATAACGACTCCGATAACTTCTCCGGTAGCCTTGGCGATCGCTCCCGCATTCCGGTACTGTCTCTCTCTGGGGAACAAGGCAAGCCTTTACTAGAACGGGCGATGCCAGAGCGGTTGGACGTGACGCTAAACGTGAATGCCTCCGAGCGCGTCGTTACTGGACGCAACATCGTTGCTCATCTTGAAGGCGTGACTCAGCCCAAGGCGATCGTGGGAGCGCATTACGACTCGGTACCTGGTTCTCCGGGAGCCAACGATAACGCTTCTGGTACAGCCGTTATCCTCGATCTGGCTCGGAACTTATCTGGCACAGCCCTTGCCCGTCAAGTTTGGTTCGTTTCCTTCGATGGAGAAGAGGATGGTCTTCACGGCTCCAGGGCGTTCGTCAAGGCTGCCAAGCCGCAATTTCTCTCTGGACTGGAGGGGATGCTGAACTTCGATATGGTCGGCATCAATGACGGTCTGCGCGTTGGGGGGACAGATTCCCTAACGGCACTAGTTCGGGAGACTGAACATCCGATTTCCACCATTGGGGCAACGGGAGGCAGCGATCACATGCCCTTTGAGCAGGCGCAAGTGCCAGTCCTCTTCTTCACCAGAGGGATGGAACCCAACTATCACCAACCTACTGATTTGCAAGTACAGCCTAGGCTGCTTGATGAAACGGTTCAGGTGGGGCTTGATACCGTTAAACAACTACTTAGGGAATAATATCGTTCCTAGTTGAAGGTGTCGTTAAGACTGATCGGTCGTTAGAGCTAATATCATTTCCCTATAGTATGAAGAGGCTACCCATAGAACCACCCTTAATAATAGGGAGCAAGAAAAGTATCTGTAGCCAGCATTTAGAAGCTTGGTACAACCCTAGGAGGTAAGGTTCTAGCAATTGCTATAAATTAATCAGTTTCAGGCAATTTCAGTCAGTTTTTAGTAATAGCTAGCAATGCTCATGGAGCCAAATTAGGTGAGATGCGATCGCCATCTTGTTTGTATAAACTATCTACATCTAGAAAAGATCCTTCTGCGGTAAGAGTTAATCCCTCCATTTGAAGGAGGACAATTGGATTGGACATTTGCAAATCTTAATGGCCTTTCTAGTAGCCTAATGAATCGTCTGTTTCCTAACTCGTCCTTTGGCGTTGATCGCATCCTAGTGGTTGATGATATTCCCGACAACTATTTTCTGCTACAAACGGTTTTAGAAGAAGAAGGCTACCAAGTTGAAGTGGCGGAAAATGGTCGCTGTGCCTTAGATAAGATTGAATCCCACCCACCAGACTTGGTACTCTTAGACGTGATGATGCCAGGAATGAATGGCTTTGAGGTGACGCGGCGCATTCGGCAAAACTCCCAATTACCGTTCATTCCCATCTTGTTAGTCACTGGTTATACCGATGTGACTTCAGCCGAAGGATTTGAAGTGGGAGCTGATGCGTTTATCCACAAGCCGATTGATTTTGATGACTTGCTGAGTCGCATCCGCACAATTTTGCCCCCTAAGGATAAAATTGAGCCGTTGGCTTAATCGCATCAATGGCTGAGCGAGGAGACGTTGACACTCCTACGCTTAACAGCAGGGAATTCTCCAATTGCAATCAAAGGTGAGAGCCTGCGTCAATCTCAACTTTTATTAGCACTGACAACCACTCTAGTCGAAGACGCTCTCAGAGTTCTCAAACTCAAGATGAGGGAGCAATTAGTCGTTGGTTGCTAACCCGATTAAATGACTAACAGACTTTTAAAAGTCGCCTGAAAAGGATTTTTGCAGTTTAGCTTCACAATACTCAAGCATTAGTCCAAATTAATCCTCTGCCTCCGCAGACAGGTCATTACTTCTATCAACAGGTAGATAATCAGGTATAGCAGAGGCTATATTTTATACAACTTCATAGGGTTTTCTCTCAAAGACCTCACCCTTTAGAAGACAGTGGTGGTTGAACAACCAGAGATCAGCAAGTTGCTTGGTGGACTTCGGTAAATGAAGGAGAGACGGGTTGATAACCTGGGTGTTGCACGGCTATAGGATCGGTTGACATGACCTTGACGTTACCTGGATTCACGATTGTCAATTTGCTCAAAGAAGGGGGAAAAGCCCTTCTCTACCGTGGAATCAGAGTTGAAGATCAATGCTCGGTGATCGTCAAAGGGCTACGTCCAGATTGCTGTACGCCCAACAATATTGAGCAACTCAGACATGAGTATGCGATCGCCCAACGACTCAATACTCCAGTGGCGGTTAAAGCCTACGCATTAGAGATGCACCAAGGCGTCCCTTATCTGATTTTGGAGGACTTTGGCGGGCGATCGCTCGACCAGCTTCTAGACCACTTTCGGGAGCCGATGGCGTTTTTGAAAATTGCCATTCAAATCACCAACGCGATCGCCCAAATTCATCGCCATAGCATTGTCCATAAAAACATTAAGCCGCAGAACATCCTAGTTAACCTAGAAACGCACCAAATCAAGATTGGTGATTTTGGGATTGCTGCTTTCATCCCCTACGAACAGCAACTGGTGAGTAGTTCCAGTCAGATTGCAGGGAGTTTGGCTTATCTGTCGCCAGAGCAAACTGGGCGCATGAATCGTGGGATTGACCATCGCAGCGATTTATATTCCTTAGGAATCACCTTCTATGAAATGCTGACGGGTCAGTTACCGTTTCAGGGTAGAGACCCTTTAGAGTGGGTGCATTGTCATATCGCCAAATCGCCGCCACCAGTAACCCATGTCAGACCGGAGATTGGGCGATCGCTTTGTGACATCGTTATGAAACTGCTCTCAAAGATGGCAGAAGATCGATATCAGAGTGCTTTAGGCTTGCAATTTGATCTGGAACAATGCCTACATCAGTTGGAGACAACCGGACAAATTGCCTCTTTCCCTTTAGGTGAACAAGATATCTCAGAGCGGTTTCAGATTCCTCAAAAATTGTATGGGCGAGAGCGAGAAATTGCACAGCTTCTACAAGCATTTGAGCGAGTAGTCAGCCAAGGGACGCCAGAACTTGTGTTTGTCGCGGGTTACTCTGGAATTGGCAAATCTTCCCTCGTAAACGAGCTGCAAAAACCCATCGTTAGAGAACGGGGGATTTTTATCTCTGGCAAATTTGACCAATACAAACAAGATATTCCTTATTCCACCCTCGTTCAAGCTTTTCAGACCGTCGTTCGACAAATTTTAACGGAACCTGAAGAACAACTCGCCACTTGGAGAAAGCAAATCCAAGCGGTATTTGGGAATAATGGCAGACTGATTACCGATGTAATTCCGGAAGTGGAACTCATCGTCGGCGAACAACCTCCTGTACCAGATTTGGGGCCAGCTGAATCACAAAATCGATTCAATTTGGTGTTTCAAAACTTCATTAGTGTCTTTGCTAAACCAGAGCATCCCTTAGCCATATTTCTAGACGATATGCAGTGGTCAGATAGCGCCACTTTGAATTTAATTCAAACCATCGCCACGGGGTCAAACCTCCAGCATATTTGCTTTATTCTGGCTTTTCGGGATAACGAGGTCGAGCTGCTCCATCCCTTTTTAAGGAGAAATCGAATCCGTCCACGTGGGGCAAAAATAACCGATATTGTGCTGGCTCCACTCAATCTCTATCATGTAAATCAACTGATTACTGAAACCCTACATTGTCAGCCGGAACAGTCAGAATCTCTTGCCCAATTAGTCATTCAAAAAACCGATGGCAATCCTTTTTTTGTCAACGAGTTTCTCAAAACCCTGTATCAAGAAAATCTACTGACCTTCGAGCGCCACCATCGCGTCTGGCAATGGGATCAAGCCCAAATTGAAGCCCAAGGCATTACGGATAATATTGTCGATCTGATGATTGGGCGGATGCAAAAACTGCCTACCGCAACTCAACAGGCGCTTAAGTTAGCTTCCTGCATTGGTAATCGCTTTGATTTAGAAGTTCTGGCGATTGTTGGTGAATCTCCTCAGGAAACAGCAAACGCACTTTGGGAAGCCGTTCTGAGAGGATTCATTATCCCCACAGAGGCAACTGAAAACATAGACAAAAGCTATCGCTTTAACCACGACCGCATTCAACAAGCTGCCTATGCCTTGATTGCTGATGAACAGAAGCAAGCGGTACATCTGACAATTGGGCGACTTCTACTCAAAAATGTTAATCCCGATCAACTGGAAGAACAGATTTTTGATCTAGTTAATCAACTCAATCTGGCTGTTGATTTGATTACTGAGCAAACGGAAAAGAATGAATTAATTCGATTAAATCTAATTGCTAGTAAGAAGGCAAAAGCCTCTACCGCTTACCTCCCTGCCAGGAAAATGCTTGCTGTCGCCATGAAGCTTTTGCATGAAAATGCTTGGCTTGAACACTATCAACAAACATTTACTCTATTCAAAGAACGGGCTGAGTGTGAATTTCTGACAGGTAATTTAGAGTTGGCGGAAAAATTATTTAAACTTCTACTTATTAAAGCTCAATTTGATATAGACAAAGTCCATGTTTATATGCTTCAGATCAAACTCTACCAAGTTTTAAGCAGGTATAAGGAGACACTGGCAGTCGGACTAGAAGCTTTAAAAATTTTCGAGGTGACTTTCCCAGATTCAGAGGAGCAAGTGCAAGTTGCGATCGCTATTGAAAACAGCCAGGTATTGATAAATTTAAGAGATAGGAAGGTAGCGGATCTACTTAATGCCCCTACCCTACAAGATCCAAATTTTAAGACACTGATCGCTTTACTCTCAACTCTGGGGCCGCCTGCCTATCTCGCTAGACCCAGTATTTTTCCGCTAATTGTACTCAAAGCAGTCAATTTATCACTGAAATATGGCAATACGGAAGATTCCTGTTTTGCTTACAGTATGTATGCCATGTCGTTGGTTTCCATCTTCCGCGATATTCCTACAGGTTACGCATTTTCCGAGATGTCAATTCAACTGAATGAGAAGTTGAATGACCTAAAACTCAAAGGAACAGTTCTGCACATTCATGGGAATCATATCAATGTTTGGTGTAACCATATTGCTACAAATATTCCTTTTTTAGAACAAGGATTTCTCAGTTGTGTGGAAGCCGGTGATGTGACGATGGCAAACTACAACGGCTATCAAAGCTCCTGGCAGCTTATCCAGATGGGAACTCCACTCCTAGAAACGTACAACTCGATTCAAAAATACGCTCGCTCTGCCCAGCAATTTCAGCAGGAAGCTGTCTACCAGATGATTAGATTGCAGCAGCAGCTACTGCTAAATTTATCCGGTCTAACTCACCACAATTTGACCTTGAGCGACGATAAATTTGATGAATCACGCGCTTTTTCCATCCTTAGGGATGCAGAGTTTTTTAGTGGAATTATCTTTTATCACATCATCAAATTAATTGTATTTTTCACCTATGGACAATACGAGGAGGCGCTGAGTTCTGCGTTGCAAGTGGAAATGCAGATACTGGCAACGCTGGCACTACCAATCGAAACCGATTGTGTTTTGTATTACTCACTGACCTTGGCGGCGCTTTATCCAACCGCCTCTTGTGAAGAACAGGAAGGGTTTTTACAAACCTTGAAAATGCATCAGTACCAATTGCAGAATTGGGCAAACCACTGTCCTGCTAACTTCTTACATAAGTCTCAATTAGTGGCGGCACAGATAGCTCAGATTCAGGGTCGGGAGATGGAAGCAATGCGCCTGTATGAGCAGTCGATTCGCTGTGCCCGTGAGCAGGGATTTGTGCATTATGAAGCCTTGGCGTATGAGTTAGCCGCTAAGTTTTATTTAGAGCGGGAGTTTGAAGCGATCGCTAAAACCTATCTGCAAGAGGCAAGGAATGCCTATCGGCGTTGGGAGGCGTTCGGCAAAGTTAAGCAGCTTGAGGAGCACTATCCGCTTTTATTGCCGCAACCGTTGTCACCATCGCCTGTCTCCAGCGAAACGTTTTTAAGCACGGGGGAGCAACTCGACTTTTTATCAGTTGTTAAGGCATCTCAATCCATCTCCAGTGAAATTGTCTTGTCTCGGTTGTTGGAGACATTGATGCAGATTGCCCTTGAGCAAGCAGGAGCCGAACTGGGTTATTTGTTGCTCGATCACGATCAAAACTTGGTAATAGAAGTCGAAGCAAGAATAAATCCCCAAGCGGAAAAACTTAATGTTTCGCGACCTAAGTCGGTAGGTGAAATTGCATTGCCTCAGTCAATACTGAATTATGTGCAGCGCACTCAAGAAATTGTGATTTTGTCCAATGCTACTGAGCAAAATCTATTTTTGGAAGATGAGTATGTGATCCAAAAGCAACCAAAGTCTGTACTTTGTTTGCCGATCACCCGTCAGTCAAACTTGCTGGGAATTTTATATTTAGAAAATAACTTCATCCCCAACGCTTTTACCCATGACAAGCTTTCTGTGCTAGAGATTTTGGCAGTTCAAATTGCCATTTCCCTGGAAAATGCTCGTCTTTATCAAGGGCTAGAAGACAGCCAAGAACAACTTAACCTGGCATTGAAGTCTGCCCAAATCGGTATTTGGAGTTGGGATATTCTCAACGATCACTTTGACTGGGATGAGCAGGTTTATCAACTCTTTGGAGTCACATCAGGAACGTTTATCGGCCATTCAGAAGCCGTATTGGTTCGCGTGCATCCAGATGACCGCGAATTGCTCGCCCAATCTTTGAGCAGAGCGATTAACGAAGGCGTAGAACACGATCTGGAATATCGACTTATTCGGGATGATGGCAGCATCCGCTACGCGGCTTGCCGGGGAAGAGCCTCTTTCAACGCAGAGGGCAAAGCGACTCGCATGAGTGGTGTTGTACTCGATATCACAGAGCGCAAACAAGCGGAAGAATCTCTGCTGATTTCTGACGCCGCCTTACAGCAAATGCCTGATGCTGTTCTGTTAACTGATCTGGAGGGTAATATTCAACGATGGCTGGGCAATGCGGAGCAAATTTTCGGCTATACCGCCTCCGAAGCGATCGCCAAACCTGTGAATTTCTTATATCACCCTGACATTGCAGAAACGATGACCGCCCAAATCATCCAGTCGATTCAGCAAACCGGAGGATTTTGCAGCGAAATTCCCTGTGTGAGAAAAGACGGGTCAAACGTGTTGATTGAAACAACATCGAAGATTGTTTACGACAAAACGGGTAAGCCCCTGTTTTTAGTGGGTATCAACAAAGATATTACTGAACGCAAACAGGCGGAAGCGGAACGTACCCAACTGTACGCCGAGCAAACCGCCCGTCTAGAAGCAGAAGCCGATCGGCGGCGAGCCGCGTTTTTGGCTCAAGTCAGTGCCACCCTCGCCTCTTCCCTGGATTATGAAAGCACCCTTTCCAGCGTGGCAAACCTGGTTGTGCCCTACTTCGCCGACTGGTGCAGCGTTGACCTCCTGCAAGACAATCAATCGATTCATCGGGTCGCCGTTGCCCATCGAGATCCGGAGAAAGTGAAACTCGCCTGGGAACTCCATCAGCGCTATCCTAGACCGTTGGATGCTCCGGAAGGTGTGCCGAAAGTGCTGCGTACCGGACAAACAGAAATGTGGGCAGAAATTCCAGATGCGATCCTGGCAGAAGCGGTCAAAGATTCAGAACATCTGCAAATTCTGCGGGAACTGGGTTTAAAGTCCTGTATTATCTCACCGTTGATGGCACGGGGACGAATTCTCGGTGCGATTACGTTTGTCACAGCTGAATCCGCCCATTGTTTTAGCACCGCCGACCTCTCACTGGCGGAAGATATTGCTCATCGAGCAGCGATCGCCATCGACAATGCCCGCCTCTATCGGGAAGCGCAGCAGGCGCAACAAACGGCGGAGCGAGCAGCCCAGCGAATTGCCCGTCTCCAGTCGATCACCGCTGCCCTTTCAGAATCCCTCACACCCGCCCAAGTGTCTGAAGTCATCGTCGAACAGGGCATGGCGGCTTTGGGTGCAAACTATGCTCTGGTGGCATTGCTCAATGAAAGGGGTACGGAACTGGAAATTGTGCGAGCGGTTGGCTATGAAGGGAATCAAACCGATGGCTGGCAACGTTTTTCTATCGATGCAGCCGTCCCTCTAGCAGAAGCGGTACGGACTAGACAACCTATTTGGGGTGAAACGTCAGGAAAACGAGCCGCTCGTTACCCTCATCTGGCTGAAGCCTATGCTCGATTTAATTTCGAGACTTGGATTTCTATCCCGCTAATAGTAGAGAATCGGGCAGTGGGAGGACTGTCTATGGGCTTCACGGAGCCGCAACAGCTCAATCAGGATGACCAAGCTTTTATTTTGGCGTTGGCGCAACAATGCGCCCAAGCGATCGCCCGTTCCCATCTCTACGAAGCCGAACGAACCGCGCGAAGTGCGGCGGAAGCGGCAAACCGGATCAAAGATGAATTTTTAGCCGTTCTCTCCCACGAACTGAGAACGCCGCTTAACCCGATTTTGGGTTGGGCAAAGCTGCTGCGGAGCCGCAAGTTCGATCCGGCAACAAGCGATCGCGCCTTAGAAACCATTGAGCGCAACGCTAAGTTACAAACCCAATTAATTGAAGATCTGCTCGATGTCTCTCGCATTCTTCAGGGTAAGCTGAGTCTCAAAGTTTGCCCCGTTGACTTGGTATCGACGATTAAAGCTGCCATCGAAACGGTGCGGCTATCAGCCGAAGCCAAGTCTATCCAGATTCAGGCAATCCTCGAACCTGGCATCGGGCAGGTTTCCGGTGATGCCAATCGATTGCAGCAAGTCGTTTGGAATCTGCTTGCCAACGCCGTTAAGTTTACTCCCCCTGGGGGACAGGTAGAGATTACCTTAGAGCAGGTCGGCACCCAAGCTCACATCACCGTCACCGACACAGGTAAGGGGATTGTACCGGAGTTTTTACCCTATGTGTTTGATTATTTCCGTCAGGCAGATGGTAGCACCACACGCACCTTTGGGGGATTGGGTCTAGGACTGGCAATCGTCCACCATCTCGTAGAACTTCATGGTGGCACCGTTAGCGCCTCTAGTCTGGGTGAAGGACAAGGTGCAACCTTCCTCATCAAGCTTCCCTGTTTGCCAAATGAGCGAGAAAGGCACTCAGATGAAGAAGACAACTTGTCACGGCTGAATTTTCACTCCTTACCCCTGTCTGGCTTACAAATTCTTGTGGTGGATGATGATGCAGATATGCGAGAGTTTTTGTGCTTTATGTTGGAGCAATATGGCGCAACTGTGACTTCTGTCGCCTCAGCAAGGGAAGCGCTGACTACACTAAGACAATCCCCGCCAAATGTCGTCATCAGTGATATTGGTATGCCAGAAATGGATGGTTATATGCTGATGCGACAGGTGAGGAGTCTCAAACCAGAGCAAGGAGGAAATATTCCCGCGATCGCTTTGAGTGCCTATGCTGCCGAGATTGATTACCAACTAGCGATCGCCGCAGGATTTCAACAGCACATTTCTAAGCCTGTAGAGCCAGAGAAATTGGTGGATGCGATCGCCTTATTAATTAACGAAAAAAAGCAATGATATGCACAACCTCCCCTGTCATGCAACTTGCTCAGAACTTTCACCGAATATCTTCATAAAACTGCTTCAGATACGCAGGCGAAGCACCGACTCCCCACAAAAAACCGATGTATAAATAAATCAACGTTGCCTTCCAAGTTCCCCACTTAGCAACGCGACGGTCAGAACTTTGCACAACGCGATTGATCTGGCGAATCCGTCCCTGTCGCACCAGCTTCAAGCAAAGGTCGGCTTCCTCCAAAATTGGCAAAGCGGCATCAAATCCGCCGCACTTCCAGAAATCTTGGCGACGACAAAACATCACCTGGTCGCCAAACAGCAAGCGCAATCCTTTGAAAAACAAATAAGGATGAAAGATTAACGGCGCGTAGTAAGTTTTCAGATAGTTGTGCAAAGACACTCCCCAACGTGTTGTCTCAGCACCAGCCATCAGAGAAATAAAGCCCCCGCAGCTAACGGTTTGATCTGCCAACGTCTCCTCAATTACCGCTACCAAATCATCCGGTACAGTGGTATCCGCATGTAGAAAACAGAGAATATCCCCAGCCGCGACTTCTGCACCTTGGTTCATCTGTACTGCTCTGCCCCGTGGTGAGTGGGTGAGCACATAGGTAGTATCTGTAGACTGAGTCAGCGTCTGGCAAAGACGATCAGCTAGCGTTACCGTCTCGTCTTCGCTACCTCCATCCACCACCAACACTTCCCACGCTGGGGGAGTAAGTAGGCTGAGTTGGCGCAAAGTACGTTCTAAACACCGTCCTTCGTTGAGTGTGGGAATAACAATTGAGAGGCGAACCATTAGTACAGGAAGGTTGAGGGAAAAACTGTAGTAGCACTTCAGAAACCCAGAGGATAATCCCTGGCGCTTTACGGGTAAACAGGTAGCCTCTGACAAAAAAATTCCGGTGGTAACACCGGAAACAGAAGGCAAAACACCCTTAGACTGCAACAGGTGTTTGTTGCTTTTGTGCCAATTCCAAAAGACGACGAATGCGTTCTTCTGTCGGCGGATGGGTGCGGAACAGTGTTTGCAAGCCTTCTTTGGAAAGGGGATTGACAATCAATAACGGTGAAAGTGATGGGTTGCCATTCATGGGGATTTTATGACCCATTTCTTCCAGCTTTTCTAGCGCACTTGCTAGGGCGGTGGGGTTGCCAGTAATTTGTGCTGAACCAATGTCCGCAGAGTATTCGCGGGTACGAGAAATCGCCATTTGAATCAGTGCTGCGGAAAGGGGAGCAAGAATGATCAAGAATAAGATCCCTAAGGGGTTTGAAGCTTGACGGCGATCGCGGGTAACGGGGCCATATAGCGCCCCAAAGGTCAGAATGCGCCCTAGGTAGGTAACCGCCCCTGCCAATGTCCCCGCAACGGCTTGAGTGAGGGTATCGCGGTTGCGGATGTGGGTTAATTCGTGGGCGAGTACGCCCTCTAATTCTTCGCGGGAAAGCAAATCCATAATGCCTGTGGTTACGGCTATGGCTGCATGGTTTGGGTCGCGTCCTGTCGCAAAGGCGTTAGGAGATTGCGTTGGTACGACAAATAACGTCGGCATGGGAATTTCGGCTTTTTTGCTCAACGAAGCTACCATGTCGTAGAGTTCAGGCGATTGTTCGCGGGGAAGGGGTTGAGCGTGGTAGGAGGCGAGGGCGATTTTGTCGGAGGAATACCAGGAACCAAAACTGGTAATCGCGGCTAAGACAAAACCGATAATCAGTCCCTGTTCGTTACCGATCAAGTAATATCCAGCCAAAACCAAAAGACCACTCAAGAGTCCAAGTAAGGTTGCTGTCTTTAATTGATTGATGCCCAGCATAAATTTTTTACCAATTATTGATGACAATTTTCTGTATTGTTATCAAGTTCTCAGATCCCCCTAGTTCTCTGTCTCTATCCTGTGAGCGATATTTTTCTCTGACCGCTGGCAGGAATGCGATCGCCATCAAGAAACATGTTGAGGGAGTCAGATTCTTTACCAAGCATTCTTTATCTCAATCATCAATGAAGTTAGCTTTTATTTTCGGGTGAAAATTGCCAGGATTTAAAGCGAAATCATTAATGATATATACCCGCGAAACGACAAACTTCAGTACAAATAAATAACCCTAGCCAATTGAATCGACTAGGGTTTAAAAAATACTAAGTATTTACGACTCTAGAAAGAGCGGAAAATAAAAACTCCAACAATAAAGGACACAACGATAGCTTTCAAAAGATTGTTGAAAAGCTGCCCTAACTCTGGGTTAGAACCTAGTAATAGATCGTTGCGACCAGCGGTAAAAAATAAAGACCAAGCTTGGTTAGTAGCAATCGGTGCAAAGTTGTTGAAGTCACTTCTAAAAACAGCAGGCAGACAAACGTAGCGGTTGGCAATGTCAAAGTCAGTTTTCATAGCAATTCTCCTGTGTTTGTAAACTTGCATTGATTGAGACAAAGAATGGTCTAGCTGACACCGAATGCCGTCAATAACAGCAGACATAGAAGTAAGACAGCTACTCCGCCTTGAAGGGCATAGCGACGTTGCTGCTCAATGCTGGGATACTCTGCGGGGTACATAGCGGATTCAACGGCGTAGTTGTTGAGGATGCCTCGGTCGTTGGTGGTGTATCTCATATCGTTTACCTTTTGTAACCTTATGTAAATCAATGTAACGAATTATTTACACATTGTCAACAAACTCCATTTTTTTGCTATGAGGCTTAGTTGGGTCAGCAATAAGCACGGTTTAACAGCGGGTTACATTTGCCTTTGCCCCTACCTCAACTTGGACTTCTCAAGCGGATAGTGATCAGTGGCGGTTGCAGACCATTCCCACATGGAACCCGCGTAGTTTTTGACGTTGGTAAAGCCTAAATCTGCTAGCACCGCTAGGAAGAACCCGGAGCGAACGCCACCCGTACAGTAAGTAGCAACGGGCGTATGGGTTTCTATTCCGGCAGCTTTGAGGGTTTCCAGGATTTGTTCCCGTGGTAGTAAGTACCCCGAATTATCTAATAACGTTCTGAAGTAAAAAGGGACAGCACGGGGAATGTGTCCGCCTCTTTTTTCTCCGTAAATCGTCAAGCCAGCATATTCGCAAGGGGAGCGGGTATCTATAACTTTGAAGGCTGAGTTGGAGAGTTGCGCTTGGAGTTCATCGCGTTGAATTTCCCAAAAACGCGATCGCTTCACGGTAAAATCTCCCGGAGTTGGCTGTGTCAGTTCCCAGACAATCGGTACGCCCACTTGCATCAAGGCTGGATAGCCGCCATCAACAAACGCCGCCCGAGAGTGTCCCAGCGTCCGCAGCATCCACACAATCCGCCCCTCTTCCCCAAAATCTCGCGCCGGATTCCCCGCAACAATCACGGGTTTATCGTTGCAAATCCCCAGAGAACGCAGCTTTTGGGCTAAAACCTCTACATCATCAATTAATTTGCCCTGATTAGGGAATTTTTTCTGAGAAAATCGCTGCCAATTTACCTGCACTGCACCAGGAACATGTCCTAGCAACCACAGCACCGGATTGCGAACATCCAGAACAGTTGCTCCCTGTTCGATCAGTCGCTTTGCTAGTTCTGCACTCACTACCCAGCGATTTTGGAGGAACGGATTTGAGTTAACGTTAGTCCCCATAGTGAGTTCTGGCTCTTATGATAAAGACAGTGCGAGTATCTTCGATAATCTCGTAAAGAATTCGATCTTTCCTATTTAATCTATAAGAATAATGAAAATAAAACTTAGTTTTGAGCCAATTGCAAAAAATGAATTTAACTTGTAATCCTGATGTCAATTCACTCTTTTTTGCAAAGATATAAAAGTACTAAAAACTTTAGCCAAAAATTTGTTCCATTGTCAAAACATCACCCTTCTGATACTGTTCTTTAGCTTCTGTAACATCGGTCAATAATTCAGGGTCTTGTAGTAAACTAGCCGTTTCAATCCAAGCATCTAACTCTTCTTGGCTAATCAATACCATTTTTTTATCTTCCTGAGTAATTACAACTCCTCCTGGCTCAGTACTAGCAAGTTCTATGACTTCGTTGAAGTTATTCTTAGCGTACTCTGCTGTAACTTGATGCATAATTTTATTCAATCCAAATTAAAAGCTTGCTTAACTGAAAATTACCAGGTCTATTCGTATCTACTTTTCATTATTACTCAATGTCTGTGATGTGGTTTCAACCAAGGATTTTTTATGATGTTGATGCGATCTGCGATCGCCCGTTCGTCTGCTGTAGTGAGGTGTTAGCTGCTATGTGCCCATAGATTGGCAAAACGTTCGGCAGACCAACCGACAAGGTCTGATACTTGCCCATCACCAATTTCGACAACTCGCATGACTCCATCCTTACGCTCCACTACATCCACAGAGAAAAACTTACTGTGAATCCTCTTAGCGCACTCGCTAACAACGTCTGGAATTTCCTCGCTCAAAGAAGCAGCAAATGGTTTATTTCGCAAAACAAAGTAACGCTTCTCAGATTCTGCAATGAAGTCTTCAACTCGTCGCACACAGATACCCCCCTCAATTGTTCCTCGGAACCTCTGCATCTCAGCAATAACTATTCCGATATCTGATGGCTTATTGACGATTGCACCGACTGAGGTTTTGAGAGACTTAACATAATCTTTGATGAAGAACTGTTCCCAGCCTAATGCCTTCAACTTGCTTTCCAAGTCATCATCAACGAAGTAGAACTGGGTTTCTGGGGTTAAATCGGCAACTAGAGGATACCAGTTTGGAAGATAGTGCGTAGCTAAGTACTCAGCTTGAGGTGTAAAGGCATAAGCACCTGCTCTCTCTATGGCACTAACCAACAATGCATAGTCAGAAGGGGAAAGCATCCAACCTCTGTAGACTACATCTAAATCTGGAGGAAGAACCGGACTAATTTTCGGTGAACTAGCTCCCAGCGATTCTAAAGAGATGACAGCGGTATCAAATCCCGCATTGTGCAGAGATGCAACCTGGTCAAGGTACATCTCATCTACCTTTTTGGAATTGAAATAATCGCTGGGAAATAGGAATATCACGGAACTACCGAGCTGACTGCACCAATTTTAACCCCGATTAACCTTAACGAGATTGTCTCTTCTCTCTCTGTGTCCTCTATGGTTCCTTAAATCTCACCCATTAAATTAGGGTGGTTGTATCAGTAATTAATGCTCTGCGAGCCATATCAAGGAGTGCGAATTCCGGACTGTACGCGCCAGAGGCTGGCATAAATTCCCTCTCGATCGAGCAATTCTTCGTGACGTCCCTGCTCTACCAATTTACCTTGCTCCATCACATAAATGCAGTCGGCATTGCGAACGGTAGAGAGACGATGAGCGATCGCAATCGTGGTGCGATTCTGAATAATCCGCTCTAGCGATCGCTGAATTGCCGCTTCTGTCTCATTGTCCACCGCTGATGTGGCTTCATCGAGAATCAGAATCGGGGGATTTTTGAGAATAGCACGAGCGATCGCTAACCTTTGCTTTTGCCCGCCTGATAATTTCTGCCCCCGTTCCCCAACCAGCGTGTCGTAACCTTGGGGAAGTTGCCGGATAAAGTCATGAGCTTCGGCAATTTCTGCGGCGGCGATTACTTCCGGGAGGGTGGCGTCAAAGCTGCCGTAGGCAATGTTCTCCCTAACCGTACCGTGGAATAAAAAGACATCTTGGCTGACTAAGCCAATGGCTCGACGCAAATCCTGTAGCTTGATGTTTTGCAGTTCGATGCCATCAAGGGTTATAGCACCCCCTTGTACTTCGTATAGCCTTAATAATAACTTGACTAAAGTGCTTTTCCCTGAACCCGTGGCACCGACAATGGCGATCGTTTTCCCCGCCGGAATATGCAGTGAGAGATGCTTGATAATCGAGTCGCGTCCGTTGTAGGCAAAGGTGACATCCCGCAACTCCAGCTCACCCCGCACCAAGCTAACCGGAAGCGACTTGTCTCCAGAATGAATAGCAATCGGTGTATCGAGTAAATTCATGACGCGATTTGTTGATGCCATTGCCCGTTGGTACTGATCGAGGGTTTCTCCCAAGCGGGTTAAAGGCCAAAGTAAGCGCTGCGTCAGAAATACCAATACACTGTAAGTCCCAACCGCCAGTCTTCCGGCGATCACCTCCAATCCGCCGTAGAACAAAATCCCTGTGAAGCCAAATAAAATGACGATGCGAATCAACGGCACAAACGCCGCACTAAATTTAATCGCCCGACGGTTACTCTGGCTGTAAGCCTCGCTTTCCACTTCAATCCGTTTGATTTCGTAGTCTTCGGCGGTGAAGCTTTTAATTGTCGTGATGCCAGATAGATTATTTGCTAGTTGTCCGTTTAGGAGACTGACTTTCTCGCGAACTTCTGCGTAACGTGGCGCAAGCAGACGCTGAAAAGCAATCGAACCCCAAAGGATAAACGGCATTGGCAGCACCGCCATCCAAGCAACGCTGGGAGCAAGAATAAAGAACGTTGTACCAATGACGATCGCTGTTGTAGTTACCTGAATAATGTCATTGGCTCCCACATCCAAAAAACGCTCTAGCTGGTTGATGTCATCGTTGAGAATGGACATCAAGCCGCCCGTGCTGCGTTCTTCAAAAAACTCTTGTTCTAGGGATTGCAAATGGCTATAAGCATCCAGACGTAACTCGTGCTGAATCGTCTGCGCCAGGTTCCGCCAAAGCCGCGCGTAGGCATACTGAAAAATAGACTCTAAGCCCCAAGTAATTAAGGTGAGGAAGGAAAGGATCAACAGTTGCTGGGTGACATCGGTGACGCCAAACTGAGCAATTAGGGAATCTTGTTGATTGACGACGACATCTACCGCCGCACCAATTAACGCTGGGGGCGCGAGGTCAAAGATTTTGTTGAGAATTGAACAGGCGATCGCCTGCCACATGTGGGTACGATGGTTGCGTCCGTAGTACATCAGGCGCTTCAAGGGTGGCGCTGATTTGGGCAGAGTTTTCTGCGTTGGGGAACGACGCGATCGCGCTTTATTCTGATTCACCGGGTTTTTTATACTGGTATTGCCTCGCTTAATTCCTCAGAATCAGCCTAGACCTGGCTTTGAGTAGTTTAATTCTAGAGCTTGAGAGAAGAAGCGATCGTCTCTTCTCCTTTCTTTTGGGGGAGTTTTGAAGGGGCGATCGCATTCTTTGGCGACTAACAACGCTCGTCCGGGGTAATGCGGGAATTGGAATTTGCTGGAGAGCGATCGCGTAGCGTTCCGTAGGGAATCGCTTTGAGAATAAGCAGAAGGGCGAACGCAGAGGTACGCCCCGACTGTAAACTTTAGAGGATTTCAGCTTCGTGTTTTAGCGATCGCGCTAATCTTACGACTTAACTGGACTTTGGCGAATTACGTCTCTATCGCATCAGGGTCAATTCCTGCCTCGCGTAGCCGTTGTGCCAAGCGTTCGGCGCGAAGTCGTTCCTGTTCCAATAAAGACTCTGCTTCTAGCACTCTAGCTTGCAGTTGAGCAAGCTGTCGTTGAATCTCTACATAAGTTGCAAAGCGTTCTCCATCTGGACGAATTAACTCTAATTCCTCTCCGGATAAATCGAAGCGAATGCCTAGGCGTGGACTCACCCAATTGGCGATCGGGTCGATCACATCTAAGCGTTCTGGCGATCGCAACCAGCCGCTTAAATCGTTGCGTTCCGGATCGTAGAGATAGTATTCTTCAACCCCGTAGCGGTCGTAAAACACCTGTTTTTTATTCATCTCGGTGAGGGTATTGCCAGGAGAGAGAATCTCAAACACTACTTGAGGGGCAATATCCTCCTCATTCCATTGTTGATAAGAACCGCGATCGCCTTTAGGTCTGTCAAAGACAACCATTACATCTGGTGCTTGACGCAGTTTGGGATTGCCCTTAACGGGGTACCACAATAAGTCTCCAGCCACAAATACCTGGGGATTGTCCGCAAACAACCATTCCAGATTTTGCTGCACGACAACGATCCAGCGAAATTGTTTGGTGTTATCAGACATCGGCTGACCATCACTATCGGGATAGATGATCTTTGAAGTGGGAAGCGAAGTGACTTGAGGAACCATAAATGACCGCCCAGCCTTCCTAACTCTTAGCTTTTAATCGTAGCAATTGTTGAGAGGATCTCGGCTTGGGGTTTTGGCGATCGCTCCTCGTCTAAAGAATAATTGGCAGAACCCAACAAGCTCGTTAACTCTACTAACCCTACGATTAATTAGCTCCTGCTACTTAATCGCTTCTTCCAAGAATTTGTGAGATGCCAATGCTTCAAAACTCCAACTTTTATTAAAAAGTCGGGGTTCTCACCTTCACGAATCCTTGAGGAGTAGCTGATCAATTAGTTCGACGACACCCGCACCGCGATCGCCTGAAGTTACCCAATCAACTCCTCTAAAGCAATACAAAGTCCAGAGGCTTTATCTACCCCTGAAGGAAGCACCATCACCGCATCTTTATTCAAAATTACTTGGTGTTGCAATCCCAAATCGCGGATTGTTTCTAGCACCGTAGTTTCATAGGGTTTCCAAGTTGCAACAATGACCCGTCCCACCCCCAAGGAGTCAACCCCTCGCTCCTGCAAGGCTCTAACAAATTCCTCTAATGGCGGCTCCGCTAGCGGTTTTTCCTCGCCTGTTGCGGGTCGGTAGAGTAAGCCTCCATTCTCAGCGATAACGCGATCGCACAACTCGATCTCAGGAAACACATTAAGCAGCTCATCAAGCTGTCGTCCCGTTACCAAAATTAATTTTCGCCCAGAGTCTCGCAGACGCTCAAGCGCCTCTAATGTCTCTTCCTCTACCCGACCATCCTGTGCCAGCGTACCATCATAGTCGCTAGCCAATGCAAGGTAGCGCATTAGTTTTTTCTCCTCAGATTGAGCGAATCAAATTTAATTTTAAGAGGGACTATTCCGGTTTCTTATGCCAATCTCCGTCCTCTCCTTTTTCGTAATCTCGCTTCACCGCACTCCAAGCGACACGAAAGGCATTTTCTTCTTCGTCGTACTCATCCAAAGCACTATTAAACGCCGCCCGAAAAATCTCTTGGGCGTGCTTGGGTAAGTGGTTTTTAACTGAATCTGGTAGGTCTTCAAGTTTTTGATAAGGCATAAATATACTCTTCAACTGTTAAATGAGCAATAGTTTTAAATTTTGAGTTCTAAGTGTTTCCTAGGGTTGTGTTTTCTTCACACTCACCACTTCACTTCAGCAATTTTCAGTTTAGTTAGCCAAACAAATAGGGGCGAACAACTATTCGCCCCTAGGAATTTAGCACATTTACCTAACAGGAAATAAACCTCTACTCTTTGATCATTCCCGGTTTACCGATAGTCAGAAGGAGTCCGGGTGCTAGGGTCTACGGTAGTTTGGTAATGAGTAGTCTCTTGGCGCTTCTTGCCAGCTAGCCCAGCTAAACCTAGCAGACCAAGTAAGCCTAACCAGCCCCAGTCAAAACCATCATCTTCACTTTCTACTTCTACGGCGTCAACGCCTGGTTCTACACCCGTTTGAGCGCCAGCAGGCAACGTCAGGGGCATAACTGCCAGACTAGTTGCAAGAATTGCCGATCCGGCTAGTTTTGGTAAGTTAAAGCGTTTCATAGTTTTGTTAGTTCCAAAAAAGGTCTTGTTATACGATGATTTCCGGTTTATCGATAGTCAGAAGGAGTCCGAGTGCTAGGGTCTACGGTAGTTTGGTAATGAGTAGTCTCTTTGCGCTTCTTGCCAGCTAGCCCAGCTAAACCTAGCAGACCAAGTAAACCTAGCCAGCCCCAGTCAAAACCATCATCTTCACTTTCTATTTCTACGGCGTCAACGCCTGGTTCTACACCCGTTTGAGCGCCAGCAGGCAACGTCAGGGGCATAACTGCCAGACTGGTTGCGAGAATTGCCGATCCGGCTACTTTCGATAAGTTAAAGCGTTTCATGGCTTTGTCAGCTCCCAAATAAGGTCTTGTTATATCTAGAAGCTTATTGGCTTCCTCTCCTCGTCGCGTCAGTCTTAAGCTGTAAGCTTGACGGTTTTTAATTACTGCTAAGGAAAGAGATAAAGTTAGTAAAATATCTAGACTTGAATTGGGCATTGACTTAAGCCAAACTTGCTGCTTAGATCCCCGACTTCCTAAAGAAGTTTGGGATCTAGATTTAGCCTATTTCCTGCTCTTTTAAGGCTATAGCGCTTGTTTAACCTTTGCATCCCAACCCATCCCTTGCATCCAACCGGGATAGATCGCTTGGGGTGCGGTCAGTTCATCAAGTTGTTCCACTTCCTGCAAAGACAAATTCAGTTCCACCGCACTCAAGTTATCTTCCAAGTGCGACATTTTATTTGCACCAATAATAATTGATGAAATGAAAGGCTTCGTCAGTATCCAAGCCAGCGATACTTGGGCGGGGGAAGCCGAGTGGCGCTGTGCAATAGTTTTGAGCAAATCGACGACATCGTAGCCTTTCTCGACATCAATAGGCGGAAGTTGGAAGTTGTTGAGACGCGCTCCTTCTGGTGTTGGGTTCTCTCTGGTGTATTTCCCACTCAGGAAACCGCCAGCCAAGGGACTCCAGACCAGCACGCCAATACCTGCCTCTTCAATAAAAGGAACGACTTCGTATTCAAGATCGCGACCTAACAACGAGTAGTACATCTGCGCCCCAATGAAACGGGTGTAAACCAAGACCAAGGGCGATGTAGGGTTGCACATCACCTTGTGAACCAACGGTGAGAATAGTAGTTAACTGAGTCACATCTCACTCGGTTTAGGTGTGATTGTAGGTTTCCCCAAGAGTAGCCCCAGGTCTAAATTGAAGTGAACCAATTTAAGCGTTCAGTAAACGCTCAAGCCATTAGCTACGGTGGTTATTGCTGTAGTGGATTCTTGCCCCTGCCCATTGCAGTTTATCTCGTAGGGTTTGGTAGTAAGAATAGCTCTCGCGCAGAATGATAAATTTCGCTCGACAATTGGCTATACGCACATCCACCCGCTGTCCTGTGGCGATTGAAGTTGCCATAACACCATCCATCCATAGCTTTGTGCTTTGCTCGTAATCGGCTAGGGGCCAGATGCTGACGACGGAACCCGCAGGCAAAACGAGGGAACGACTGGAAAGACTTAAAGGGCAAATCGGCGTGATAACGAGGGCTTCCATACCATCGTGCAAAATGGGCCCGTTTGCCGAAAGGTTGTAGCATGTTGAACCTGTGGATGTAGCAACAATTAGCCCATCACCTTGATATTGATCAACGATTTCCCCATCAATTTCCATCTCTAGAATGGAGGTAATCATCCGGGTAGCGGAAGCGGGTTTGATGCACATTTCGTTGAGAGCCAGGAAGCGATCGCTTATTGGTTCAGTATTAGTGCGATCGCCTTCAAACACTGCCGCCTGCACCATCATCCGCCGCTGGATAGCATAGCGGTCTTCTAGTAGCCGATCCCAAACTGACTCAGTATCCTTAAATTCTTCAAAGGGTTCTGTCAAAAACCCCAAATGTCCCCCCACATTTACCGCCAGAATGGGAATGCCTTCTGGAACAAGGTGCCGTGCTGCGGCTAAAGCAGTACCATCGCCCCCCAGAACGATCGCCAAATCAATGCTTTTGGTCACGGAGGCTAAAAAGACGGGGTAGGGATTGTCCTGTACGCCACTTGGCCCAATCAGGACGTTACATTGGCGTTTTTCTAGCTGTCGGGCGCATTTTTCTGCCCAACTTCTGCCGAGGGAATCCCCAGCTTTGTGAACGATAATGACTTGCTTTAGCTGCACGCTGACCTCACTGCCTAAGTTCTAGTCTTTACTGTCAAAAGGCTGAAGTATAGAGTCTGAAGGCTCTGTGTTGCAACCCCATCAATTCAGCCTTCGTTCTACGATTGGACGGTGAAGGTACGGATACTTTTTTCAAAGTTGGGCAAACGCTGGTCAAATTCACTTTGGGTGGTAGAGTAAGTCACTAGCCAAAAGGTCTCCCCTTGTTGCACCACGTAGAAAAGCTGCTTGATCGGGACTTGCTCGGTTTTGGGTTGGGCAATAATTTTCCCCATCCGATACTCACCTTGAGACTCAATGTTTTGCTCAAGGACGTCGTACTGAGTGGAGAGCTGTTGGGTTGCTGTTTGCAGGTATTGCTCTAAGGTAATTCCGGCGGGGACTTCTTGCTGACTAACGTTGACATTGGTAATGAAGCCAGAACTACTCTGCTGGGTATCAAAGGCGAGTAAAGCGATCGTCTCTGCATTTTGTTCGATTGCCTGAATTCTGGCTTCGTAATTTGGATCAATGGCTTTTAGATCTGCCGCAATTTCATCAAGATCAGTACTAGGATTGCCCCCCTCATAATTTGCCGGAACCGATAAGGCAACCCCATCGCCTTGAATTTCCTTCAGTGTCGCTGCTGAAGGGTCGGTTGGCTGAGGGGAAGCCGTAGTTTGTGGCGAGGCGATCGCTTGGGGTGAGATTACGGCTTGGGGCGACTCCGTTGCTTGGGGCGTTGTTTGGTTACACCCTACACTCGTGATCAATAGCAGCAGACCAGCCAGCGAACCCCATTTGTATTTATTCATTTGGCGTTAGAGTTTCTTACTTTTAAGAGCCTAGCAACTTTACCGCCGTCACGCCTGCATCCCACCACTGAAGTCAGGCTGTCAAGGTAATAGTTGGGATAAATGCCAGGGTTATTTGATAGTTTCACCTGAAAATCGTCGGTCGATGGTCATCTTGAGTTAGGAAAAAGGTTCCTGGCAATGTTTGTTCGCTTTCCTGTCACTTGCACTTGAGAGCAGTAAACTACAGCTACAGAGATAGAATGGACAATCTCTCCTAGCGGCACAACCGGGCTTGACGTTCACCTCGCCCTAGCCAAAACTCAAACAGTAAATAAAGCGTGTAATTCAACAATACTGTGTCTACTAAAAGTAAAAAGCGAATCTGGGGTGACTTTACCGGAAATGATTTAACTAATATCGAAACAAAAACCATCGTTGCCCAAGGCGTAGAGATAGCATTTCAGTCAGGACATCAGTCTATTCAGGTTCTCAAAAACATTAACTTGGAAATTCAACGGGGAGACATCGAGATCTTGATGGGCCCCTCTGGTTCTGGGAAAACTACCCTGCTGTCCATCTTGGCTGGACTACTGACACCCGATCAAGGCAAAGTGTATTTGCTGGGAGAAGAAATTACCAAGATGTCTCGAAATCAGTTGGCACAGTTTAGACGAGAAAATATTGGCTTTATTTTCCAAAATTTCAACTTGTTTCCAGCTCTAACAGCCGCCGAGAATGTAGAAGTGGTGTTGAACCTCAAAGGATTCCGTGGGGAGAAAGCCAAACAGCAATCACAAATTCTTTTAGAACAGGTGGGATTATTTCTGCAAGCCCATCAAAAGCCCAGTGATTTGTCTGGAGGACAGAAGCAACGGGTGGCGATCGCGCGGGCTTTAGCCGGACATCCCCGGATCATTATGGCAGATGAACCCACAGCCGCATTAGACTCCCAGAGCGGACACAAGGTTATTGAGTTACTGCGGCGGCTAGCAAAGGAAGAAGGCTGCACAGTGCTGATGGTGACGCACGATCCGAGGATTCTTGATGTTGCCGATCGCGTTACTTATTTAGAAGATGGCATCTTGAAAGAGACGGAAAATCAGGACATCCACAAAACGAGTTAACTCAAACATGAGGGCGATCGCTACTTAGCCGCGACTATCTCCCGCAACGTTGCTTGCACTGAACGCGGCTGCCAACCCAACTCCTGACGGGCTTTTGTGGCATCTACGCGGACGCAGCGATCGTAAATGTAGTGGACGCGTTCGCGACTGATGGGGGGTTGCCAGTTGAAGAGGCGTCCGATGGGATCGAGGAGATTTCCCGCTAATTGGACTAGGGGCTTGGGGACTTCGCGAGGAGCTGGGACTCCACTTTCTTGACTGATGAAATTGAACATTTCGCGGGTAGTAAGTTCACCTGCGGAAATAATATAGTGTTCTCCTGGCTGACTTTTTTCGGCGGCGAGAATCATTGCCGCCACCAAGTCATCTACATGGACGATACCTGTAACGCGATCGCCTCCTGCCCAAACCTTCAATCCACCCTTGAGAAATTGCTGCATCACCGGGCCAAAATGGGGGTCATCTGCCCCAAAAATCCCTGAAGGGAGAACACTCGCGACGGGAAACCCCTTAGCGGCAAAGCCATCGACCAACTCTTGAGCCAGATATTTGGTGCGGTCATAAGCGGAGGAAAAGTCTTTTTGTTGGCGTTTAAAGGTTTCATCAACCACTTGCCCCTGAGTATCGCCAAAAATGCCAATCGTGCTGCAATACACCATCTTAGACACGCCAGCCGCTTGCGCCGTTTCCAGCACCGCACGGGTTCCTTCCACGTTCACCCGCTCCATCTGAGCGGCATCAACTATCCCCAACTCAACATAGGCAGCCGTATGGAACACCGTATCAACCCCTGCCATTGCCGCTTCCAAGGCTTCCCGGTCAGTAATTTCACCGTAAACCAACTGCACCTGAGAGCGAGAAAGACGCGACAAATCGCTGGACTTGCGGACTAAACCAACAACCTTATCGCCTCGTTGTTCTAAGGCTTGTACCAAGTGAGAGCCTGTAAAGCCGTTTGCTCCAGTTACGAGCGCTTTCATTATTTACTATGCTCCAAGTCATTTAATCCTTATTTTGAGATAAATAGACTATCAATAATTGTAGAGACGTTCCGGTGGAACGTCTCTCTACGATCAATCCGTAATTCCCCTTATGACCTTATACAAAAACAAATATCGGATTGAATCTGCCCGATGCCAGAATTGGGACTATACATCTAACGGTTACTATTTCGTTACCATCTGCACCCAGAACCGAGAATATTTTTTCGGTGATGTTGTGGCAGACAGAATGCAGTTTTCACCGATTGGCAAAATTGTGGCTGAAGAAGGGCAGAAAACAGCACAAATTCGTTCCTATATCGAATTGGATGAATGGGTTATCATGCCCAACCACCTGCACGGAATTATCATTATCAAAAATCAACCCACACCACCCCTCGTAGAGACGCCCCGGTGGGGCGTCTCTTTCCATCCGGAGGAGACGTTCCAGGGGGAGACGTTCCAGGAGGAGACGTTCCAGGAGGAGACGTTCCACCCGGAGGAGACGTTCCAGCGGAACGTCTCTACAACGAGGACGGGAAAATCACGGTTAAAGCCAAAATCTCTGGGGTCAATTCTTGGTCAAATTAAAACGGCTTGTACCAAACGAATCTGGGAAGCTGGATTTGATGATTTCAATTGGCAAGACCGATTTTACGACCATATCATCAGGGATGACGAATCTCTGCACTATATTCGGGAATACATCCTTAACAACCCGCTTAAATGGGAATTAGACAAAAATAATCCCGCTAATTTGTACATGTAAAACCGCACCCTCGTAGAGGCCCCCTGGTAAGGCGTCTTCCGGCGGGGTATCTCTACTCATTACCATAGCCCCTCCTCATCTTTTCCTTGAAGAATGTCTAGGTTTTTTAGTCTATTTGTCTGCTCATAGAGCTTTTTCGTAAATGCGGTAAGTCTTATAAATTGTGCCGCCAGATGCTTCAATCAGCTTACGAGAGGGGTAGTTGTCTTCGTAGACGTAACCGAGTTCTGCTCGTTTGTAAGGCTTGCCTTTTTTAATTCCTCCTCGCATTCCCAAATAAATCAACCCCAAAGGCACCATTTTCCGGCGATACTCTGGTAAAGAACAAATGACAACCACCCGCCCTTGGTCGATTTGACGGCGATACCACAAAAATTTGAGAATTCCCAGCCAGTCTAGCTTGCCGCCGACGTGCTTCAGGGCGATGTTGTAATCTGGGAGTCCCATCCAGAAGCCGACCATTTCACCGTTGTACTCAGCAATGGGAAAGACATCAGGGTCTACCAAGCTTTGAAGGGACTTGGCTTCTTCTAAAAACTCTTCTTGAGTGCGAGGAGTAGAACTCCAGTTGTTAGCAAAGGCTCGGTTAAAGAGATTGTAGAGACTAATGCCGTCTTGCTTAAACCCTTCTCCTTTCGTTCTCAAAGGACGGAACGTAACGCCAGATTTGCAGGCAATTTGATAGGCTTTTTCAAATTTGTCTGGCAGGGGTTTATCTAAAGGAAAGTCGTAGGCGTAGGCATCTTTAGCTTTTTCCCAGCCGTCCTGCTCAATAAATTTTGGATAGTAGGGCGGGTTGTAGGGCATCATCACCATCGGTGGTGAGTCAAAGCCATCTACCAAGAATAAACACTTATTGTGGGTTGAAAGATCGATTGGCCCCCGCACTTTGGTCATCCCTTGCTCGTGCAACCACGCTTTTGCCGCGTTGAACAAAGCCTGGGCAACAGAAAAGTCTTTTATACATTCAAAAAAGCCAAACAAGCCAATGTTTTGACCTTCCCGTTCAATCAAGCGCCGATTAATCGCTGCAACAATGCGACCGACGGCTTGCGGTGAGCTTCCGGATGAGTCGAGGGCAAGGAATTGTTGCAGCGTCCCGTACTGGAAAAAGGGATTGCTCGGAGCAAACTGCTTTGCTATGTCACTGCGTAGGGGAGGCACCCAATAGGGGTCATTCCCATAAACCCGTTTTGGGACATCGAGAAATAATTCGCTTTCTGTGGGGGTAGTTACAGGCCGGATCTCGATCACTATAGTCCTGCGTGCTGAGTCGGTGAGAGGGTTATGGTAAGGGCATGATATACCATGCCCCTACATATTTTGAAGTTGGTAATACCAAGTTCATAAAATAGCACTACAAATCGACCCCCTAACCCCCCTTATTAAGGGGAAATCACATAGTATCTGTAGCAAACGTTCAGGAGGGTATAAGTGACTAATCCTAGTTTCTAGGTGAGGGAGGTGGCGAATAACTAATCAAGCACTAATGGTTGATTTGTGCAAAACATCTCTGGTTGCCGCTAATGCAGCAACTAAGCGGTCTATTTCTTCATGAGTATGAAGAGCATTAACGGTAATCCGCAATCGCGGTTTAGCAATAAACCAGATGGGAGAAATCCAAATACCGTAGTCTGTAATCAGTTTTCTGGCAAAGATTTTGGGGTTGATTTCTGAAGGCAAGATAACGGGAACAACATTCGTTTCTCCGCTTGCCACAAAGTCAAACTCAGCCAGACGCGATCGCAAATACTGGGTTCTTTCCTGAAGCGTTTGTACTAGTTCCGGACGCTGGCGAACCTGGCGGATGCTTTCTAGTGCGGCGGCGGTGACTGGCGGGGGTAAGGAAATCGTGCCAATCGATGTGGGAGAAACATTCAACAAAGGCTTAAGTTCCGCCACATGGCTGCTAATTGCCGCTCCGGCTGAGGCAGCAAATTTGGAGAAGGTGGTCATAATCAAGGGCACCACACCCCGTTCTACGGCTTGTTGGGGCAGCATCCCGAAATGTTCGTAAATGCCTCTTCCCGTCGCCCCAATAGCACCGCTGGCATGAGCTTCATCCATCAGTAGCACGCTACCCGGATAGTTTTGCAGGACATCCAGCATCCCGGGTAAGGGTGCAATATCGCCATCCATTGAAAAAACAGCATCGGATACAACCAGGATGCGGTCATCCGGGCGAGCGTAGCGGCGGAGTTTTTGCGCTAAATTCTCGACATCGCAGTGGCGGTAAGGTTTGACGCGGACTCTGGGGCTATGTCCGAACACTTTTCCCGATCGCGTTCCAGCATTAACAACGGCGGAGACGATGCAGCCATGATTGAGAACGTCAGTCAAAATCAGCGTCTCGCGGGTATGTTGAAATCCTGGTACCGGGATTGCTAAGTGACAGAAGGCATCTACCATCGCTTGCATTGCCATCCAGGCATTCAGGAAAAGCTGGGTGTGGGGCAGATGCTTGAAGGCAGATATTTCCTCCTCTAACTGGCGGTGTAAGTCAATACGACCGCTCAAAACGGAGCAAGAACTATTGGAGGTTCCATACTTGAGAATGGCATCAATTGCGGCTTGCTTGACGGCGTCTTCGTGAACGAGACCTAAAACATCATTGGTACAGAAGCTGAGCACGGTTTGACGCTGACCCGTTGCGGCATCTTCAATTTCGACAATGTTGCCCTGCTTCTGATGACAAATATACTCATCAGGGTCGAGTTCGCTCTCGTACCAGCGCTGAACATACTCTTTGACAGTTTGCACGAATTTACTCCTCTCACCTTTTCCAGAAGATAACCTATTCCCTCTGAGTCAGTCGTTCAGTATATTTCACGTGCTAAATTGCGATTGCCATGTATCACAAAACACTGGAATTGAGCAACCCTGCTCGTGTTTCTTGATACATGAACCCCGCTCACCCGGAAGCTTCTATACCTTAACAGCCGGACAACTTGGTTAACGTTCTGGGATTGTTGCTTGATGTGGTCGATCGTACAGGCATAATGTAGCACTTGAGTGAGGTTTGTCTTATTTAACAAACCGCTAGGAATCAACAGCCCCATCGCGTAGATACTGCTCGTATTGCCGCAAGATTAACCGCTGCACGGCAATAATCGCCGGATTAATTTCTACATAGCGCCGTTGGGGATTTTTTAAGTAGGCTTGCTGCTCGCTTTCAACCATTTCGATATCTTGGGCAAGAAATTTTAGCAAAACAAAGCGCTGTAATAGGGTTTGTAAAAGGGGCTTGATTGGTTTGAGGATAAATTTGGGCAGGCGGACTTTAAAGAAAAAGTAGGCAAAGGAGCGGCTTTCAGTGGCTCCGAGCGGTAACCGCATCAGGTATAACGACGAGACGCCCTGGAGAGTGCTGTGGTAGTGAGGATAGTGGTATTGAATGGAGATGGGCAGGGTGGTGACTTGATCGGCGCGATCGCTTAATCCCAAAAACTTCGCCATCCGACCTTTGTAAGAGACGTTGTACTCAGCGCAGACGCTGTTATCTGTCTCTTTGAGGCTAATTAATACCGGATCAAACCAGCCCTGCAATTTTTGATGCAAGAACCCGTGAAACACATCCATGGTGTTTTCGTTGCACATGGAAAAATGTGCCCGAAAGTAGGCAGTTACTGGCACCACTAACCACTGATCTTGTTGATCAAATTCTGGTATTGAGGGGAGCTGATGGGAGGAGGCTAGGGCAGGATCGCCAGGAAAGATCCAGATGAGATTGTATTTTTCTAAAACTGGATAACTCCGGGCTTGGGCGCGGGGGAGTTTTTGGGATTTTGGTAGGTAAGGAATACTGACACAGTTGCCACTTTCATCAAATTCCCAGCCGTGATAGGCACAAGCTAGATTACAACCCTGTACTTTGCCATTGTGGAGCGCTACACCTCGATGGGGGCAAGCATCTTCTAGGGCATGGATTTGACCATTGGTGTCGCGGTAAACCGCGATCGCCTGTTGCCAAACCTTCACGGGCATAATCTCACCCACCTTGAGTTGCTTTGCCCAACCGACTGGATACCAGTGATTGGCATTAATGCCGACTTCTCGAACAACATTCCGAACCGTCTGACTGGTTAAAGTCGTAGCCAGTTCCATAAATCACTGCCTCTCCTGCCTGTGCTTAGTGAAAATATTATTTAGCCTCCAAAGTTACCTAAAGTCAATCTTTTTTGACAACTCCCCGTCCTGAAGGAGCGGGGATTCTTGGTTCATTGGGACTACTCATGTAGCTTGCCCTCCCCAAAATTCCCTGCGATGTGCCCCACCGCTGTATATCCACGTTGCAATACCACCTGTGCGGCTGCTACATCTCGATTCGTCTCATATCCACATTCAGCGCACTGATGCAACCGTTCACCCAGCTCTTTTTTACCTGTATGAGTTTGACATCTGGGGCAAGTTTGACTCGTCCCATTGGGGTCTACTTTGGCGAAGTATGCACCTCGCTTAAAGCAAACGTGACCCAGAATATTTAAAAACTGTCCAAACCCTGCATCAAGCGTAGGTTTTGAAAGCATTCCGGCTGACATGGCTTTGAGGTTCAAATCCTCAGCAAACAGAGTTTGCCCTCGAGCGCATAAATGATGAGCTGTTTTGAAATGAAAGTCTTTGCGACTGTTCGAGATGTATTCGTGGTGCTTGGCTATTTGATGATGGAGTTGACGAAACTTTCTAGAGCCTTTTTTCTTTCGCGACCGTTGACGTTGCAGCGATTTCAGCTGGCGTTGTCCATCCACAAAGAACCGAGGTCTATCAATCAATTCACCATCAGAAGTTGCCAGAAAATGCGTTAACCCTAAATCAATACCTAATCCATGCCCTGAAGGTAAGATTTGAGGTACTTCGATATCACACTGCAAACTGAGCATGGCATAGTAGCCAGAAGCCCTCTTAACAACGCGAATCTGTTTGACTTCAAATCCGTCAGGAATTGGTCGCGATAAATGCACCTTGACCAAGCCAATCTTAGGCAGGTTGACCCAATTGGCACCATCAAATCGTTTAACTGATTCTCGGTTCAACTGAGGAAACACAAATGAGCGCATCCTCTTCTTGAATCTAGGAAAACCGTGACCTCGCTCCCACATGGCGACAAACGCAGCTTCTAACTGACGCAACGCTTGTTGCAATACATGGGTATGAGGTAGTTTCAACTCAGGAATGAATTTCTTCGCCTTTGCCAATGACTTACATTGACGAGCAAAAGTTGGGCGTGGTGTATCAGCAGGGATGATGTATTCCTGCTTAATGCTGCACGAGTTGACATCGCACTTACGAGAATTAACCCAATCCTTTCGTTCCCGCAATGCAAAATTATAGACCTGGCGACAAATGGTAAGCCACTGGTCGAAAGTTTCGCGTTGCGCTTCGGTCGGAATGAGTTTGTACTCGTAGGTTAGATTCAACATACAACCATTGTACAGCCGGTCTGAATAAATAAAGTACCATTTATTCAGAATCCTTGATGAGATTCCGGAGCAAAATTCCCCCTAGAAGGGGGAGGCTTGTATCCCATCTTTTCGGTCATTACGAACCAAAACTACGTCACAAACAATCTAATAATTTTAAGTCACGCTATTTTTACAAAGATTTTAGGTATTGCCTTAATGCTGAACGATTCTAGGTTGTTGGTACTGCTGGCGGCAGGTTCTCTCACGACAATGGCAGGAGGCGTTGTCGCTCCTGTCTTGCCAGATATCGTACAACAGTTGCGCCTTGATCCTGCCTATGCCGGAAACTTGGTGAGCCTGCATTGCTTAACAATTGCCCTGTTTAGCCCACCTTTAGGGATTCTGGCGGACAAAGTTGGGCGGTTGCGGGTGCTGATCCCTTCACTGATCCTTTACGCACTATTTGGCATAGCAGGAGCCTGGATGCAGACACTGGTGCCGCTGTTAGTCTCGCGGGGGTTGCTAGGGGCAGCTAGTGGTGGCATTGCGGCGGCGAGTCTGGGTTTATTGGGGAGTATGTATGAAGGGGAAAGGCGATCGCAAGCCTTAGGATACGCTACCAGTACCCTGACGATTACAGGCATTGCCTTTCCCCTGTTGGGCGGTTGGGTAGGGGCAACGCACTGGCAGTATGCCTTTTACCTCTACGGCTTAGGGATACCCTTGGCTATACTAGCCGCTGTGGTTTTGCGGGAAAAACCCCAGCCCCAGAATAAGCCGGGACAAGGCAACCATAAGCTGATGGCAGTGCTCGGAGATTCCTATACCCTGCGTCTGTTACTTACCTTGAGCCTGACCTCTGTGGCGATGTACGCCGTCGTCATTTACGCGCCCCTCTACCTCCAACAGACAATTGGGGCAGACGCTACCCTCAACGGCATTGTCCTAGCATCGAGAGCGGTGGGAGCGGCGGTTGTTTCTGCCTTTGCTGCCAAATGGTTGGCTAAGACTATCGGAGCCGCACAAGCCAGCGCCGTGGGGTTGGGGTTAATGGCGCTCACCCTAAGCACTATCCCGGTGCTAGAGCAACTGAGTGGGATTTTGCTAGCCGCCGTATTTTTTGGTATGGGATTCGGCATCGTCTTGCCCACCCTCTACAGCACCCTAGCAAACTTGGCTCCTACCAAATTACGCTCTAGCGTTTTGGCGGCTGGAACCGGAGCGGGTTTCTTAGGACAGTTTATTTCTCCTATCCTGCTTGGCCCGGTGTTGGGGTACAGCGGCTTGGATGCGGTATTTTATGCAGCAGCGGTCATTGCCTTGATTGCAGGATTACTACTACTAGTTCCCTGGCGGTAGTTGGGAATTTATTTAGGCTGAGTTTGGCGATCGCTTTTCCTGGCAATCAGTTTAGTGTTGCCAAATGCACCGAGCATTGGGAGGAACGGTTATCTTGAACCAGTGACCACTTAGAGATAAATCAAATCGGTGTACTCGACCCTTGAGCAGAAATATCGACGCCTGCGACAGGAGCTAATTGCTGGAGCGATCGCGCTTTTTGGTGTCGCCTTGATTGGTACGCTTTGGTTTCGCTTGGTCGAGGGCTGGTCGTGGTCGGATGCTGCCTATATGACGGTGATTACCTTAGCGACAGTTGGCTATTCGGAAACTAATCCTTTAGGCGATCGCGGGCGACTATTTACCATCTCTCTAATTTTGATGGGCGTTGTCAGCATTGGTTACATCGTCAATCGGTTTACAGAAGCTTTGATTCAAGGCTACTTTCAAGAAGGAATTCGATTAAGGCAACGAAGACGCTTGATAGACACTTTAGCGGAACACTACATTCTTTGCGGGTTTGGGCGCACGGGTCGTCATATCGCCCTGGAATTTAAAGCTGAGGGTATCCCGTTTGTGACGATCGATTCCCAAGCAGAGCAAATTGAGGAAGCCGAAAAGATTGGTGGCATCGCAGTACAAGGGGACGCGACTCTCGATGAGACATTACTGAAAGTGGGGATTGAGCGGGCGGTGTGTTTAGTGGCGGCGTTGCCATCAGATGCAGAAAATCTCTACACGGTGCTGTCGGCAAAAAGCCTCAATCCCAAAATTCGGGCGATCGCGCGAGCCAGCACAGAAGAAGCCCTGCAAAAGCTACAACGGGCAGGGGCAGATGCGGTTGTTTCTCCCTACATTACCGGGGGACGGCGGATGGCGGCGGCGGCTCTCAGACCCCAGGTAATGGACTTTGTTGACGGGATTCTCACGGGGGCGGATCGCTCGTTTTACATGGAAGAGTTTTTGATCGACCCGGCGGCTTGTCCCTTTGTCGGGCAAACTCTCAGGGAAGCGCGGTTGCGATCGCAAACCGGGGCTTTAGTGCTGGCAGTTCGTCGCGAGTCCGGCAATCTCATTGGTGGCCCCACAGGCGAAACGCAGTTACTACCAGGGGACTTACTCATCTGCATGGGAACCGCCGAGCAACTGCGCCTCCTCAGCCAAATCCTAATTCCCATTCGCTCTCGCGGGCTACGTCCGCCAAAACACAGTTAGAAGGATGAAGGGTGAAGTATGAAGGATGAAATTAAGAGGGTATTGCTGGCAAGTTGATGATTGGGGATTAGCACTTCTTGCTGAAGATGTTGTCGGTTGGGTTGAAGAACCAAACCCAACACCCGCATGGGTTAAGAGCCGCGCTTCCCATCCTAATCCTATAAGTAATTAAGGCTACCTACTTACTTCCCCCTTCACCCTTCATACTTCATACTTCCCCCTTCACCCTTAAATGCGTCAAGCTTATGGGTAAAGACCTCGATCAGTGAGAGCCTGCGCCACCCGACCGACACCCAGAGTATAGGCGGCGAGGCGCAATGGCACCTGCCGCGCTTGTGATTGTTGAACGACCTGGTGATAGGCTTGCACCATTAGACCTTCCATTTCCTGGTTGACGCGCTCTTCATCCCAGAACACGTAGGAAATACCCTGCACCCACTCTAGGTAACTGACCACAACTCCCCCAGCATTCGCCAAAATGTCAGGAAGGACTGTCACCCCTCGCGCCTCCAGCTCTTTGTCTGCATTGAGGCTGACGGGACCATTTGCCGCTTCTGCGATGATCGAGGCTTGGATTTTATGCACGTTCTCTTCGGTAATCTGATTTTCCAAAGCAGCGGGAATTAAAACATCGCAGGACAAGGTTAAAAGTTCAGCATTCGTTATCGCTGCGGAGCCTGGGAAACCTGCAAGCTGTTTGTGGTTGGCAGTGGCATAGGTTTTTAAGGCGGGAATATCCAGCCCTTCTTTGGCATAAACTCCACCTGATCCGGTAGAAACAGCGAGAATCTTTGCCCCCGCTTCCTGTAGTAATAACGCCGCCGCGCTGCCAACGTTCCCAAAACCCTGAATGACGACTCGCGCTCCTGCCAAGGATTTACCTTGCTGCGCCAACGCCTCGCGCACAATAATCATCACGCCGCGTCCCGTTGCCATTTCCCGTCCCCGCGAACCTCCAATGGAAATTGGCTTTCCGGTAACGATTCCCGGTACGGCATGACCGACGTTCATTGAGTAGGTATCCATGATCCACGCCATCTCTCGTGATGAGGTGCCCATATCGGGGGCGGGAATATCTACGGATGGGCCAATATCTTTAATTAATTCGCTGGTGTAGCGCCGGGTAATTCGCTCTAGTTCACCGACACTATAGTGGGAGGGGTTTAAGGCGATTCCGCCCTTGGCACCGCCGTAGGGAATTCCTAGTAAGGCACATTTCCAGGTCATCAGCATCGCTAGTGCTGACACTTCTTGGAGGGTGACGGCGGGATGATAGCGAGTTCCCCCTTTGTAGGGGCCGAGGATATCGCAATGTTGCACCCGATGTCCTGCTAAAACTTGCACTTCACCGCTATCTAATTTCACAGGGATGGAAACGGTAACAACCTTACGCGGGTAGCTCAGAATGGTTAGCACACCAGAATCGAGGTTTAACTCTTGAGCCGCTTGTTCTAGATAGCTACAGGCTTGATTGAGGGGGCAGATATGGGCAGGGGTGGGGGCTTCCAGCGGTAGCAACAAGGGTGAGGTCATAGTTTCTCGCGATCGCGGTTTACCCGCGAACTGGAATGTATAGGCGTAGCCTAGCCTTTCACTCTGGAGAAATCTAATTTTTTGTAAAATCTGTTACAGTTTTTAGTCATATTATGAGGTATTGCTCTCATAGCCAAAATTGGCGATCGCTATCTATAATGCGGAGACTTCTGGAGTTGATTGCAGACTGCTTTTTAGCTCCTTCCAGCCATGTAAAGCCGCGATCGCTTTTAGTATCGGCTTGATGACTTCAGGAGAAGCAGAAGACATCAAAGTACCCGGATAAACTGCACTTCCCCATGTCGGATGCTCTAATACTGTGCAGCGATTGTAGGTGATCGGAAAACCTAACAAAGCATTAACAACAGCGGTGTCATCGTGGGGGATTTTCCCAGGACGTGAAAGTAAAGGAGAGCCAGTCCGAGGGTCGATTAAATCGCTCCAGAATTGGGAATCGCGCAAATTAAACGCCACATCAAACCCGAAACGCAAAAATTTTTCTCGCAGCCGCTCTTTTTCCTGTTCAACATCAGGTGTACATTCAGAGAGTGGGTATTGCGATCGCTGCAAAACAAGCACCACCCATAAAGCCGGTGAATTCCAGTCTGGAATAACCTGTTCCAGATTTTGAGCGATGAAAGAACTTGGCTGATGCACAGAAATTTGTACTTCCTGTTCGGTTGCTGTCACCAAATTAATCGGCTCGTCGTGCAGGGATGTATCCAGAAGTTGCTGGCGTAGGCGACGATTTTTTTGTTCTACGACCTGTCGTTTAGACATTGATTTTTATTACTGCCTCATGTCTTTGTGCTGTAACTGTAGTGGTCAGCTCAAAAAGATTGAATAGCAAGCCGAGTAAACTTTGGATCAGCAAGGTACTGGCTAATGCCTGGGCGGATTAAAAATATAAAAAGCCTGTAAATAAAAGAATTATTCTCCTTGATGAAACAGTAAATGAACGTAACGCAATAATAGCTAGTCTGACATAGTACCGACAAAAGTTTCGCGACTTTTGTAGTTTCTAGACTGTTTTTAGTGACGCTCGCGACATTAGAAAAACAATCGGGGAAAAGGCGATCGCCTCTTCCGGCTTTCAGTATTAAGGAGAACTGAGATAATAAAACGGTCATGCTAACCGGAGAGAGTTGATGGAGCGAGTCTTAGAACCAGAGGTGATGGATACTCCAGAAGAAGCAAGGGAGTATGATGCGATGGACTTTACTGAGGTGAATACCGCCTTTGCTCAAGAAGTTATTACCCTCGCCCCCACCACAGCCAAAGTTCTTGATGCGGGAACAGGAACGGCTCGTATTCCGATTTTGATTTGCCAGGAACGTCCGCAGTGGCAGATTACCGCCATCGATTTAGCGGAGTCGATGCTGCAACTTGGCATTAAAAATGTTGAGCAAGCTGGCTTGCAAGAACAAATTACCTTAGAAGCCGTGGACGCCAAGCAATTACCCTATGGCGATCGCTACTTTGATCTGGTAATTTCCAATAGTTTGATTCACCATTTGCCAGATCCTTTGCCATTTCTCAAAGAATTAAAGCGAGTGCTCAAACCTAACGGAGCAATTTTTCTGCGCGATTTGCTGCGTCCAGAAACTGAAGCGATCGCCAACCGATTTGTAGAAGAAATTGGGACGGAATACGACGAGCATCAAAAGAAGCTGTTTCGAGATTCTCTTTACGCTGCTTTTACTTTAGATGAGGTAAAGCAACTGATTATTGATGCCGCTTCTTTAGAAGGAGTGCAAATTTATCAGTCTTCAGACCGACACTGGACAGCAAAAACGGAACTCAAAGCATAAATATCCATTTTGTAGAGATTCACCTGCCTCAATATGTATTTTGCCTGAAGTGCAGTTTACTGAATTTAGCAAAACACGTAAACCTGAAGCCAGAGCTTTTGGGATGTAGTATTTCCATGATTCGTATCTCTAGATTCTACGGAGGTTTCCGTTGAGCCGGACTGAGAAGCTTCAATCTTTGTGGATCGTGGCTGCTATTTTCATGGGTTTAACGTTGGGACAAGTGGCTTGGTTCTCTAAAAATGCCATCTATTGGATTGTTCCTTCCCTCATGGTGATGCTCTATGGAATATTCCTGAACATCTCACTGACTCGCTTAACCACTGCATTTCAAAACTATAAAGTTACAGGGCTAAGCTTGGGAATAAACTTTCTCTGGACTCCTATTCTTGCTTGGGGACTTGGAGCAATTTTCTTGAGGGATATTCCCGATATCTGGGTAGGACTGATCATGTTGATGGTCACACCCTGCACAGATTGGTATCTTATCTTCACTAGCATTGCTCAAGGAGATGTTGCCCTTGCCACAGCTCTACTTCCTTGGAATCTACTATTGCAAGTCATTCTTTTACCCGTTTATCTATTGATATTTGCAGATAAACTGGTAAATATTAATGCAGTGATTTTGCTTGAGAGCGTAGTGTTCGTTTTATTCGTTCCCATGCTTTTGGCATTTATCTCAAAGCGTTTGATTCAACCCGCAAATCGTGCCTGGCATCGCTTTATACTCAAAATCGCAGCCAATCAATTGCTATTTCTTTATGTAGCGATCGCGGCGATGTTTGCCTCACAAGGAAAAATTTTGATTGAGCGACCAGAGTTATTATTGAAAATGCTGATCCCTGTTTTAATGTTCTTCAGTATCAACTTCTGGTTAGGTCAATTGATTGGGCGCTTAGCTCACTTTAGCTACGAAGAAGTGGCTTGCTTTAATTGCACAACCCTTGCTCGTAATTCACCCATTTCCTTGGCGATCGCCACATCCGCTTTTCCAGAACAGCCCTTGATTGCTCTAGCTTTAGTTATTGGAGCTTTGATCGAATTACCTGTCCTGTTTGTCGTTTCACAGATATTACTTCTTCTCCGACCTAAAAAAAGATAATCCCTAACCCTCATCTGTCAGCAGCGATCGCTCTTTTAAATTGAATAGCACTGATTTAAGAAAATTCCTCACAACCAACCGATCAAACCTTGTGCAGGGGGTCTGGGGGAGGCACTCATCCCCCAGTGGGGGGTTTGGGGGGAAGCCCCCCAAGCTGGGTTTTTCTCAGGAACAACTATTTGCCGCTTAAGTCAGTGCCATTCCTGTTAACTCCCCTTACCATCCGACCCCGATCGATTTGATGGCATTAGCGATCGCAACTGACTCCGAGTTGGGTACAAGCCAGATATCGCACCGCGTTTTCAAGAACTTCTAGCTCAACTGGCTGACGGTTGAGTACAATTTCTGCATCCGGCTGAATCGTCACAGTATTTTCGCCACGCCTACGCCTAAACTTATTGCAAGTCTTCGTCAAGTGCTTGAGCTTAAAATACTGTAACAAGAGTAATCGCAAATAGATTTGAACTTGCCCTATTTAAATCCCTGAATCCTTTTGACCCTAAGGCTTCCAGAATTCAGAACTCAAAATGGTGCAAGAAATTTGAAATTATTTGTCAAGGTGTTAAAGAACACAAGTGTTGTGATTCTTGGGTTTTTGCTGAATACTACTGCGGCGATATCTCAAGTTTTTTTCTTGACAATGACACCTCAGTCATTTTATCGTTTAACACTTAATGCAACTTATGTGCAATAATTTGGAGCGATTCAGACGGTATGTGCCTGGTAATTAGGGAAAGTGTTTAGGGCATGAGCATTTCAAGCTTCTGCATCGAGCAACGCGAGAAGGAACAAGAGGCTCTCAAGAAGTTCCTGGCAATCAGCCTTGTCGGTTCAGCCGTGTTCCATGGGGTAATTGGTTTAGGCATAAGCTGGCTGTCGGAGAAACAGCCGGAACTGGCTAACGAGCCGATTGAATTCATTGTGGTTGAAGAACCAGAAATCGAAGAAAAACCGCTAACAGAGACTCCCAAACCAGAGCCGACGCCACAGCAACCCATTAAAACTGAGGCTCCTAAGCCACCAGTACCCCAGCCCACAATTCCCACAGTATCTCTTACACAAAAGGCGCAACCTGCACCCCCAGCCCCCGCCGCTCCTTCAAGATCAGTGGCTCAACCTGCACCCCCAGCCCCCGCCGCACCTCCAAGAGCAGTGGCGCAACCTGCACCCAATCTACCAGCAGCGCCGCCTCAACCCGTCGCGCCACCCGCACCAGCCGCACTAACTCCGCCAATCCCACCGACAAGGGCACCCAGACCTGTTATTACACCTCCCCAAGAACCGATTGCTGAAGCCTCAGAACCCGCCCCCATCAGACCCTCTGAGTCAGTAGCAATCGATCGCCCCGCACCTCCTCGCCCAACTCGCAATTCTCAACCGCTTCAAACTGACTCAGACGCAAGGCAAATTAGAGAGCGTTTGAGTGAACCATCAGAATCAGTTGCGTCACCAACGGATGACTCCTCAACTGCCAACCCTACATCGCCAGGAGCAGTGGCAACAAATCGCTCAGCACCCCCACGACCTAGAGGAGTTCCTGGACTACTTTCAGATGCCTCAACTGGTGCTAGGCAGCTTAGGGAAAGGCTGAGCGGCACTTCCTCCCCATCAACAACATCTCCGGGCGAGGGTGACTCAAACGCTAACCCGGCATCGCCAGGAGCAGTGGCAACGAATCGTTCAGCGCCCCCACGACCAACGGGTACCTCCCAGGCACTTCCAGGTACCTCCTCTGATTCCCGACAATTTAGAGATAGTTTGAGCGGTGGAGGTTCCTCTGAAACTGCCTTAGCAGGTGGTGGCGATTCAATTGCTAACCCTACATCACCCGGAGGAGCCGTAGCCGCTAATCGTTCAGCTCCGGCGCGACCAGGGTCAGGAAATAGTCCACAGGGAACTGAGAATCAAAGGGGTAACACAGAGGACTCCCCAAGAAGTGGTGGAAACGGGGGAGTAAGTTGCATTAGTGGGTGTCCGCCTGAATATCCATCCGTCCTGGATGGGGAAGAAGGTAGTGCAGTTGTTCGGGTTGTGGTGGATCAAAGTGGCAATGTCGTTGATTCGGAAATTGCCGGAGGTGGTGGTAATAGTCAAATTAGGCAAGAAGCGATCGCTGCTGCCAGAAAGATGAAGTTTACGGCACCCGATGGCGGAAAGCGCGTTGCGGTTCGAGTAACGATTAACTTTACGCTCGCCGGGTCTGATTTTGACCGTCAAGCCCGTGAACGTCAAGGACAGAACGAGCGCGATCGCCAAGAACGGGAACGTAAAGCACGGCTCGAACGAGAACAACAGGAACAGGAACGCCAAGCACAACTAGAACGAGAAAATCAGGAACGGGAACGTCAAGCGCAATTAGAACAGGAACGTCAGGAACAGGAACGCCAAGCGCAATTAGAACAGGAACGTCAGGAACAGGAACGCCAAGCGCAATTAGAACAGGAACAACAGGAACAGGAACGCCAAGCACAGCAGGAACAGGAACGCCAAGCACAACAGGAACAGGAACGCCAAGCACAGCAGGAACGGGAACGCCAAGCACAGCAGGAACGGGAACGCCAAGCACAACAGGAAGAAGTTCCGCTCCCCGTACCTGGTGAATAAGTGAAATAGACGCTACTCCTGTCGATTTGCGTTACCAAATTTTTAGCCAAACGCAACGCCAGAGGGAATTCATAAACATCACAACAACTAGCAAGAGTTCAGCTAAATCAAAGAGTGTAGAGGTTTGTCAAAGTTATGCTACGGACAATTGGGCGCTTCGGAATAACCTTATTAATTGCTTCAAGCATAGAGATTGCCGGGATAATCGGTAATTCACTGCCAGCAGTGGCAGCCGTTGTGACGTTACCCGATGGGGGGCGTTGTGAAGGGGAAATGAGCAATGGTAACCTCCAGGGAAAAGCGGTCTGCGAATATGCTAATGGCGATCGCTATGAAGGCAATTTTGTAGACGGTAAGAAACAAGGTCAAGGCGTTTACACCTTTGCCAAAGAAGGGCGTTACGAAGGCGAGTTTAGTGATGATCAGCCGAGCGGCAAAGGTGTCCGGGTATATGCAGATGGCGATCGCTATGAAGGCGAGTTTCGTGACGGTCAGCCCCACGGTACGGGAGCCTATATTAGAGCCGATGGAGGTCGTTACGAGGGACAGTTCGCGGATGGCAGTCCCAGTGGTAAGGGAGCCTTCATCCTAGCCAATGGAGACCGTTGCTCTGGAGAAATCAGCGACGGTCAGATCAACGGCAAAGGGGTTTGCGAATACGCCAACAAGAATCGCTACGAAGGCGAACTGCAAAATAGTCAGCCTAATGGTCAAGGGGTCTATACCTTCGCTGAAGGGGGGCGCTACGAAGGAACGTTTAGCAATGGTCAGTTTAATGGCAAGGGCGTCCGGGAATATGCCAATGGCAACCGCTACGAAGGGGAATTTAGCAACGGTAAGCCACAGGGTCAAGGAGTTTACACCTTCGCCGATGGCAACCGCTACGAAGGTAAATTCAGCGAGGGTCAGTTTAACGGCAAAGGCGTCTTCACCGAAGCCAATGGAAATCGTTACGAAGGCGAGTTTAGTGACGGTAAGTTTAGCGGTACTGGGGTCTATACGTTTAAAAATGGCGATCGCTGCCAAGGAAAGTTTGCCAACGGTCAGTTAAACGGTCAAGCGACCTGCAACTATGCCAGTGGAGACAGCTTTAAAGGAGAATTCCGCAACGGTGAGAGACAGGGTCAAGGTGTCTACATTTTTGCAGACAAAACCCGTGTGGAAGGAAATTGGAATAATGGGGAACTTCAACAGTAGTTTCCCTGGTTATTGACAACGATTGAGGAAAGAAGCGATTGGCAATTAAGAGCGCTACTGCAAATGGGGAAAGTACGAGAGTGCGTCCTTTACTTCTAATCGGTTTGTCACTGAGTTTGTTAATTGTACTAATGCTCCTAGTGGCAAGCATGACTTTAGGCGCAGCTAAAATTCCCCTTAGCACCATCTATGCAGCGTTAACAGAATTTGACGGCTCTACCGAGCACCTGATCGTTCAAACTATACGGTTGCCGCGATCGCTAATTGCTGCTTTAGTCGGTGCTGCCCTAGCTGTCGCTGGTGCGCTGATGCAAGGCTTAACTCGCAACCCGTTAGCCGATCCCGAAATTTTGGGAATCAATTCGGGTGCTGCCTTGGCTGTTGCGATCGCTGTTTTCCTCTTCGGCACTTCATCCCCCATTATTTATGCTGGATGTGCCTTCCTCGGTGCAGCCGCTACTGCCGTTAGCGTTTATTTTCTCGCCTCTCTCGGTCGTGGAGGACTTACTCCACTCAACCTCACGCTAGTTGGTGCCGCTCTCGAGGCTCTGTTCTATTCTCTTATGACTAGCATTCTCATCGTCAGTCAGAGGACATTGGATGAAATTCGCTTCTGGCTGGCTGGTTCGGTAGCGGATAGGGATTTCACCTTATTCTTGCAACTATTGCCTTACAGCATTATCGGACTCGCGATCGCCTTTGCGTTAGGCAGGCAAATTACCACCATTTCTCTAGGCGAAGATGTCGCCCGTAGCTTGGGTCAACAAACTGTGTGGGTAAAAGTGCTTGCCGCTGTGAGTATCGTTTTGCTAGCAGGGAGTGCGGTGGCGATCGCGGGGCCAATCGGGTTCGTTGGTCTGATCATCCCCCACATCGTCCGTTTTCTCGTCGGCGTGGATTACCGTTGGATTTTGCCCTATTCTGCTGTTTTCGGGGCAATACTACTGCTCATCTCAGATATTGGGGCGCGGTTGCTCCTCCAACCCCAGGAACTACCTGTAGGAGTAATGACGGCTATTGCAGGTGCGCCGTTCTTCATCTATCTTGCTCGCTGGAAAATCAAACGATGAGAAAAAGCTGGCTGGTTATTCGTCCCTGGCAGTTACCTCTGTCTTTCCGCCTAGAGCGACACGTTCCATCGACGCTGCTGATAATTGGTGCGGTCATTCTTGCAGCAATGGTATTGAGTGTAGGACAAGGTGAATATCCTATCCCACCCTTGGAGGTTGTGAAAACGATTCTGGGATTGCCGACAGCTAACCCAGACTACCCCTTTATTATCAACACACTACGCTTACCCCGAACGCTAGTTGCCTGCGGTGTTGGCGTAGCATTAGGTATCTCCGGCACCATCCTCCAAGGTTTAACGCGCAATCCTCTAGCAGAACCGGGGATAATTGGCGTGAATGCGGGTGCGAGTTTGGCTGCTGTCACCTTGATTGTTCTGTTTCCCAATGTTCCCCTGTTTGTCTTGCCTTGGGCTGCCTTCGGCGGGGCTTTGGCTGTCGCTATTTTCATCTACCTATTGGCGTGGGATCAGGGCAGTTCCCCAATCCGTCTGATTTTGGTGGGTGTTGGCATTGCCGCTGTCATCTACGCATTAACAACTTTACTAATTACCTTTGGTGAAATCGAGAGTGTTACTCAGGCATTGGTGTGGCTAGCAGGAAGTGTCTACGGACGCAGTTGGGAACACCTCGGTTCATTGCTCCCTTGGCTGGCTGTGTTTGTGCCTCTGTCGTTAGTGTGGGCAAGACAACTAAACGCGCTCTCTCTGGGAGAAGACATCGCCAGAGGGTTGGGAATGCGGGTTGAGTGGCAAAGGAGTTTGCTATTGTTGACCAGTGCGGCAATGGCAGGTGCAGCAGTTGCCACGGCAGGCGCGATTAGCCTTGTCGGCTTGATGGCACCCCACTTGGGGCGTCAGTTAGTAGGCCCAAATCATGAAGGGTTGATGCTGGCATCGGCACTGATGGGCGGACTGATAGTGGTGCTGGCAGACTGGTTGGGGCGGATACTTTTTGCCCCCATCGAGATTCCCTGCGGCGTGATTACCGCAGCAGTTGGTGCGCCCTATTTTCTCTACCTACTAATCCGCAACCGCAAGGGATAAACCTACCAATGCACGCCATGAACCGACTCTCAACCCGCAGCCTGACTCTGGCTTATGATGGGGTATCAATCATCAAGAGCCTTGATCTCGCAATTCCTACTGAGAAGATTACCACTTTGGTTGGGCCAAACGGCTGCGGCAAATCAACTCTGTTGCGAGGCTTTGCAAGGTTACTAAAGCCTCGTGCTGGCGCGGTTTATCTCGATGGGACTGATATTTTCAAGCTATCGACAAAAGCTGTGGCAAAGCGGCTGGGGATTCTTCCCCAAGGGCCAGTAGCTCCGGAAGGTCTGACTGTTCGAGACTTGGTGGCTCAGGGTCGTTATCCCTATCAGAACTGGTTGCAGCAGTGGTCGAAAGAGGATGAAACTCTTGTAGAGCAAGCACTCGTGACTACAGGGATGATGCAGTTGGCAGAGCGATCGCTGGACACTCTCTCAGGCGGACAGCGACAGCGAGCTTGGATTGCGATGGCTCTCGCTCAGGATACGCCCATTCTCTTGCTTGATGAACCGACAACGTTTTTGGATTTGGCGCATCAAGTCGAGGTATTGGATTTGCTGTTTGAGTTGAATCGCAGTGAAGGGCGAACGATTGTTATGGTGCTGCATGACTTGAACCAAGCTTGTCGCTATGCGGATAATCTAGTGGCAATGCGACAGGGTCAAATTATTGCTCAAGGAGTACCAGAGCAGGTGATGACGGAAGCAATGGTACGAGAAGTATTTGAGCTAGATTGTCGGATTGTGCCAGATCCCGTCATGGGAACGCCGATGTGTGTGCCCATCGGTCGGCAGATGAAGGTAAGGAACCGTTGAAACCCTTCCTCGTGCAACACGCTGGAAGTCTTCTACCAGTTCCTTTCATCAAGCGGAGAATTATTACTATTCAGTTTTTTATTTGGCGATAGGAGGTAAAAAGCCTGCATTTCTTAGTTGTTCTGCACTATCCTTAATCGCTTGGATGATGTAGTCAAGATCGGCATCGGTATGCGCTGTAGATAGGTAACCCCCCGCTCGAAGTAGGTAAACTCCCCTTTCGAGTAGGTGATAGCGTAATAACTCCACACTCTGCGAAGATGAGGAATTTTCCGAGGGTGCAGAACTTCCGGAGGAAGCAAGACCAAAGAGTGAACCAAAATTCGCCATGCGGATGGGCAATCCATTTTCTGCAAAGCAATTATTTAGGGCTTCGATAAACTTTGATGTGCGTTGATTTAACTGCTCTTGAAGAGTAGAGCCTTGGTTTTTTAGATGATTAAGAACAGCCCTTGCAGCCGCCATTGTGAGTGGATGCTTACAAAATGTGCCTGCAAAAAATGTTGTTTTTGCTTGAGGGTAGGAGGCATCGCCATAATTCCACATACCGCCGTCAATGCCATCCATATAGGCAGCCTTTCCCGCAATAATTCCGATCGGCATACCACCACCGACAATCTTTCCATAAGTAGCTAAGTCGGCTTCAACGCCAAACCATGCCTGTGCGCCACCGGGATGAATGCGGAAGCCTGTTACCATTTCATCAAAGATTAATGCGATTCCTGAGTCTTGAGTTAGTTGTCTCAGTTGGTGGAGAAAGGTTTTGGGCTGTAAGTCAGGTCGTGTTGTTTGGACAGGTACAACTAAAACAGCAGCTAATTCGTGCTGATGGGCGGCGATCGCATCCAGTGACTGAGGGTTTCCATACTCTAAAACCAAAACATCTTCTACAACAGATGGGGGTATTCCTGGAGCAATGGGGACTATTTGGAGATTTCCATCTATTGTTTTTGCTTTAACTAATGTTCCATCAAAATGACCGTGATAAGAGCCGGAAAATAACGCGATCTTATTGCGATTTGTTGCTGATCGTGCTAAGCGTATCGCTGTCATCACGGCTTCTGTACCTGTATTACTAAAAGCAACCCGTTCTACCCCTGTGAGTTCGCAAATCAACTCAGCTACTTCACCCGCAAATTCTGATTGAGGGCCGATTTGTATGCCTTTCTCAAGTTGCTCTTGCAGGGCTTCTTTGATGAAGGGTGGGTTATGACCAAAGAGATTGACTCCTAAGCCCATCATGATATCTATGTATTCATTTCCATCCACATCCCAGATCCTGGAACCTAGGGAGCGCTGGGCAACGATGGGATAGAACATTTCTTTGAAGGGAAGGCTGAAACCGTCTGAGGCTCTAGGGTCAGCGAGAACTGAGCGATAAGTTTGTGTGAGTTGTTTAGATGTTTTGGTTCGCTTGTTGTAGCGTTCAACTAGTTCATGCAGATAGTTTTGTTGGCGTGAAGTTGTGCTGTTTGTTGTTGTCATTTTTGAGGTTTTTTACGAAGAAATGGTGAGGTATTAACTTTTTTCAAGTAACTCAATAAATTGCTTGTAGCAATCTTGAATTATTTGTGAGATTGGGTTTTTAACGAACCACAGAGACACAGAGGGCGCAGAGGAGAGAAGGAGAGGTTTTTAGGGAGCATTTAGGAGGGTTGTAGGTGTGGGGTATGCAGAAAGCCGCTTTGAATGAGGTAGGAGAAGTATGTCTGGAGCAACTTAGCATTGGCTGGCGGACAGGTGATTGAGGTATTTGTCAGTCCTGTGGTTGTATGGTGGCAATTAAACTTTAAGGCGGCTGAGTTTGCGGTGGCTTCTAAGGAGTCTGGATCGCTGGTGCGATCGCTTCCCATACCCGCAAAAAATGGTATGAGTGGGTACAGGGGATTATCTGAGAAACGCTCGGCAGCATCCAGGAACTCGACTTGCCACTGGTTGTAAGACATCAACTCGACAGGATAACCAAACTCGCCAATCCAGTTAAACAGCTCGAAGGAGCGGATGGGGTGAGGATTGGCTAGGTGAAATATCTTGCCGAGGGATTGTTCTTGCTGGGATAAATGAGCGATCGCTTTACTTATATAATCCACAGGAGTCATATCTACTATCGTGTCTACATCTGGTGCAAACCCCAGCTGTATAAAGCCTTTGAGCATTCTGTACAAGCGGTCATTGGTGTTGCATACACCCGTTTGGCTGTGTCCTGATACGCGCCCTAGTCTATAAATAGATACAGGCAATCCGCGATCGCTTGCAGTGGCGATTAACTGCTCGGCAACCCATTTAGTCTGACCATAACCACCCGATGGCACTTGGCTATGGTTAAAGCGGTGAAGTGCTTGAACCTCCTTAACTTCAGCCAGACTCGCTGAAGTTAAAACGCTAAGAGTCGAAATGTAATGCACGGGCTTTACTTTGACGTAACTAGCTAACCTCAGCACTTCTTGAGTTCCCAGGACATTCGCCGCCTTGAGCTTAGAGTAGGGATGAACGAGATTAATTGATGCTGCGTTGTGATAGATGGCATCAAGTTTGCCCGCCATCACTTGAAATTGCTTTTCAGAAAGACCCAGAAGCGGCTCAGATAAATCCCCTACAACGGGGATAATACGGTGGCTGAGCGATTCATCCCAGAGCAAATAGGATTCGAGATGACTTTGGAGTCTCTTTTTCCCTAACTCAGCATTAGGAGAACGGACTAAGCAATAAATATCAGCCGTAGTTTGTTGGAGGAGTTCGGAGAGTAAAAACGCTCCCACAAAGCCTGTTGCTCCAGTCAAGAGGATATGAGCCAGGTCAGTTGTCGGCTCATATGAAGTATTAAGGCGGATGCTGGGGTCGAGTACAGCTTCAGCGTTTAAAGTCGCGAGAGTGCTTTGCTTAGTTGGGGTAGACGCTTCTGGCACGTTAGAAGGAGCGTACTTAGGGAGTACTTTCAAACCCGGAGATCCCCCTAAATCCCCCTCGGAGATCCCCCTCCCGTCCCCCTTCAAAAGGGGGAAGCCAGAAGATGCTTCGCCTTTGATATCACAAGGGACTTCGACTGAATTCTCCCCCCTTGTTAAGGGGGGCTGGGGGGGATCTGAATTTAACGACTCACAGCAGTTAATCAGTTCCCGCAATGCTTTTATAAAACTCTCAGCTAACCGTTCAATCGTGGCTTGACGATGAACTGCCTTGCTGTACGTCCAATCTAGTTGCAGTTGCCCGTCTGCAACAATTCCATTGATATCTAGCAGATAGCTGCGGTTTCCCCGCAGGCTGCGCCTCACTCCGCAGGATTCTTGAGCTGGTTTAAACAAAGATGATTCCTGGAATACCTGGTCAGTCTGACCTAGATAGTTAAACCGGATTTCAGCCTTTGGATGCGGTTGCAAGGATTTTGAGAGATAGCGCAGCACCCCATAGCCAATGCCTCGATTAGGGATACATTGCAACTGCTCTTTAACTACCTTTAAAGCATCTCCCAGACTAGAAGCTTCCTCAATATTCAGTAACACGGGGAAGATGGTGGTAAACCAGCCAACCGTTCTCGACAAATCTACATCGTCAAAAATTGCTTCCCGTCCGTGACCTTCTAGGTCAATCAGTAACGAACGTTCACTCGTAGAGACGTTCCACCGGAACGTCTCTACAAACGCTTGTATCAGTGCAGCAAGCAACACCTCGTTGATTTGGGTTTGATACGCTGCTGGTACTACTTGTAGCAGCGCTTGGGTTTCTTCCCGACTGAGGGCGACTGATACCGTGGCAGCTTCAGCTACAGTATTGCTACCTCCAGGAAAGTCCACTGGTAGGCGGACAATCTGCTGACGATACTTAGCTAGCCAGTAGTCCAACTCTTGCTGAAGTGCTGCTGACTGTGCGTACTCTTGCAATCGCTCCGCCCAATGCTTAAACGAGGTGGTTTTGGGTGGTAGTTGAATTGTCTCGCCTTGGCTGAGTTGCTGATAGATGGTTTGAAGGTCTTCTAACAAAATCCGCCAGGAAACGCCATCAACGGCTAGGTGGTGGATGATAATCAGCAAGCGGCTAGGCTTAGATGCACCCAGGTCAAACCAAGCCACTCGCACCAGCGAACCAGAGGAGAGATTCAGGCTAGTTTGGAGTTTGGTAGCCGCGTCGGAGATAGCCGACTCTTGCTCTGTCTCTGATACCGTTGACAAATCGATGTGGGTAAACGGCACGATTGCGTCAGGACTAGGAAGTATCTCCAAACCCGGAGATCCCCCTAAATCTCCCTCGGAGATCCCCCTCCCGTCCCCCTTCAAAAGGGGGAAGCCAGAAGATGCTTCGCCTTTGATATCACTGGGGACTTTGACTGAATTCTCCCCCCTTACTAAGGGGGGCTGGGGGGGATCTGAATTTTGGAAACACGCCGTAGCATTAACTTGCTGCCAGTTTCCTTCCTGGCGAACAAAGCACAGGCGCAGAGCATCGTGGTGTTCGAGTAATTTCTGTACCGCCTGCTCTAATAATGCTGGAGCGATCGCTTGCCGTACTTCCAGTAAAATAGCCTGGTTCCAGTGGTGGGAATCGGGAAGATTTTGCTCAAAGAACCAGTGTTGAATGGGAGTAAGCGGCACTGAACCCGTCACTATGCCCTGTTCAGCTTGGATGGTTCGATTCGTACCAGCCACGGCGGCGAGTTCGGCAATGGTTTGATGTTCAAACAGTTGCTTGGGGGTCAGTTGCAGACCAGCCTGGTTAGCTTTGGCGATAATCTGCATACTGAGGATAGAATCCCCGCCTAACTCAAAGAAGTTATCGTAGATTCCGACGTTTTCAAGTCTGAGAATCTGAGTCCAAATCTCCGCTAATAGTTTCTCCGCAGTCGAGCGAGGTGCGACAAAGGTTTCTTCTAAATTAGACCTGCTCGTGTCTGGTGCTGGCAAGGCTTGGCGGTCTACTTTCCCGTTGGGCGTTAGGGGTAAAGTTTTGAGCCGCACGAACGCTGACGGAACCATGTATTCAGGCAGCTTCTCCTGTAGGAAGTCGCGCAGGTCGCTCGTTGTGGGGGTAAATTGTTTTTCAGGCACAACATAAGCTACCAAACGTTTATTGCCTGATTGCTCCTCCCGAACAACCACAACCGTTTCTCGAACAGCAGGGTGTTGTCTTAGGGCGGCTTCAATCTCACCTAGCTCGATGCGGAAGCCGTGAATTTTGACTTGGTGGTCAATTCGCCCCAGAAACTCGATGTTTCCGTCCGGTAAGTAGCGGGCTAAGTCTCCGGTTTTGTAAAGCCGCTCTCCAGGAAGAAAAGGATTAGTAATGAATTTTTCGGCAGTTAGTTCAGGTCGATTTAGATAGCCCCTAGCAACTCCAGCACCGCCAATGTATAGCTCTCCAGACACGCCTATGGGTACGGGTTGCAGATCAGCGTCCAGCAGATAGATTTGGGTGTTGGCAATGGGGCGACCAATCGGAACGGTGCTGCTTTGACCTAACCCCCCCAACCCCCCTTCCCTGCAAGGGAAGGGGGGAGCTTTCCTCCCCTCTCCTTGCAGGAGAGGGGCTGGGGGAGAGGTTAACCGAACAGTATTGGGAACAGTGGAAGCGAATTTGGCAACGGATTTTGTAGCGGATGTAGCGGATGGATGGTTAGTTATTGCATAAGTTAATACGCCTACGGTGGCTTCGGTTGGCCCGTAGTGGTTGAAAATCAGACACTGTGGGGTTAATTGTCGAATTTGCTCAATCAGCGCCCAACTACAAGCCTCACCACCAAGAATTAGTCGTTGTCGAGGCAAGATTCGTTCGGGGCGAGATGATGTTAGTAAAGCCGTCAGGTGAGACGGCACGATCTTGAGACAATCGATCGCATGGTGTTGAAAATAGTCGGCTAGTGCTTCTGGGTTGGATGCACGCTCCGAGGACACTACATGGAGACATGCGCCACTACATAGAGCAGGGAAAATAGTTGTGTTGCCTAAGTCGGCGGCAAAGGTGGAAACGATCGCAAAACTGTTACAGGTGGAAAGGTTTAGTTGTTGTGCGATCGCATTTACATAATTCAGCAATTGCCGATGCTCGACAGCGACGCCTTTGGGTTTTCCTGTAGAGCCAGAGGTGAACAGAACGTAGACTAAATTCTCTGCTTTAACATCGCTGCTGGGATTTTCCTGGCTCTGTTGAGCAATAACCTCCCAATCGGTGTCTAAACATACCACCTGTTCTGTGCGATCGCGAAGCTTTTCGGCTAACTGTTGTTGAGTCAACAGCACCGATACTCCGGCATCCTGTAACCTGAACGCTAGACTCTCCTGGGGTATGGCAGGATCTAGGGGAACGTAGGCTCCGCCAGCTTTGAGGATACCGAGGAGTCCGACAATTAAGTCAAGCGATCGCTCTAGGAGCAGTCCCACTACATCTGGTTTAACTCCCAGTCGCTGGAGGTGATGAGCCACTTGATTCGAGCGCCTGTTGAGTTCAGCATAGGTTAGCTGCTGGTCTTCAAAGACAACAGCAATGTGGTCTGGTGTGCGTTCTGCTTGTTCCTCGAACAGTTGGTGAATGCACCGATCTAGCGGATAATCGGTGTGCGTCTGGTTGAATTCGACTAATAGTTGTTGGCGATCGCTAGGCTTGAGAATTTCTAGTTTCCCAATTTCCACTTCGGGATGGTTGAGCGCACTTTCTAGCAACGTCTGAAACTGACTTGCCAATCGCTCAATAACTTCTACATCAAATAAAGCCGAATCGTAGTGAAATTCTGCGGTTAGAGAATCGTTTTGGCGAAGACAAGAAAGTTTAACCTTGAATCGGTCAAAACACACATACTGCTTATAAATTGAAAATGATAGTTCATTATTGCTATAAATGTCAGGCTGTTCTAAAAACTCAAAACTAAATGGTAAGAATGCTGGCTCTTGGTTATTCTCAGTTAAATTGAGGACTTTACCCCAATCAAAGTACTCTTGCCACTTGTAACACTCACCAACTGATTCATCAGCTTGCTTAAGAATTTCACTGAACTTTAATCTTCTATCTAAATGAGCAGTTAGCGGTAAATATTTAGCAATCAAACCGATCGCCTGCTCTAACTCCTCATATTTTCTTCCATTAAAAGCCTTGCCTACAATAATCTTTTTCTGCTGGGTAAGACGCCACAGCAAGATCTGCCAGCAAGCCAATAAGAATATAGAGACTGAACTATTGTATTTCTTAGTCAGTCCTTCTAGTTTTGATACTAAATCTTGATTAACTCTAAAACTGAGAGACTCAGGCTGAAATGCTACTTCATCACATTTGTTTTCAAAAGGTAGCCTTAAACCAAAGGTAGCATCAAGGTTCTGTCTTTGCCAAAACTCTACTCCTGATTTGGTGTCTTCTGATTCTAAGATTTCATTCTGCCATTCAGCAATATCAACATACTGCGTAGGTTCATCTGATAATCCCTCATCCCCAGGATTGACAGCATAGGAATTGATAACTTCATTGACCAAATTCAAAAAAGTGACTGTATCGGCACAAAGAGCAGGTAAGCTAATAATTAAATAATGCTTTTGAGGCGATAAAATAACTAGCGATACATCCAAAGATATCCCATCTTCAAGAGCCAAAGGTAGTCTAAGTACTTCATTAAAGAGTGCTTCACTTTTAACTGCTTGTTCTTGAGTATCTAAATTCCTTAAGTCATGATCATGAATTAGCAAGGTACTGCTGTCACTGATCACCTGAAGGGGAATGGTCATTCCTGGCAAGCAGCGGAAGGTTGTACGGAGAATCTCATGTCGATTGACAACGTTCTGTAAGGCTATCTCTAATCGTTTTATATCAAGATTTCCCTCAATGAGAATAGCGCCCTGAGTTCGATAAGGCTGTGATGAATCAAATTGTTGTAATGACCACAGACGCTTTTGTTGAGGGGAGAGTCGATATCCCTCAATAACTTCGTTTTGCATTTTGATACCTCTTCTAATATTTGGATCTAATCGTTGCCAATCTGTTTCACATTTAATTTGCTACAGGAAACAGTCGAAAGTATTAATTATCACTAGTAAATTGTTGGCTACTGGCTAAATGGTTCTGCCATACCTGCTAAAACTTTTCGGGAACCTGCAAATGGATTCCGCCCATGACAAGCCAACATATTATCTAGGAACAATATATCTCCTGCTTGCCAGGAAAAAGTAATGGCTTCCTGTTGATAAATTTTACGGATTTCGTCTAATACTGAGGTTTCAATTGGCGAACCGTCACCATAATAAGCATTACGTGGTAATTCTTCCTCTTTGAATCCCGCTAACAAACCTTCTCGCACGCTTGGGTTAAGGTTCGATACATGAAATAGGTGAGCTTGATTGAACCAAACCATCTCGCCTGTTTGAGGATGTTTGGCAACAGCCTGACAGACTTGGTGAGTTTTTAAGCCGTCTTGTCCGTACCAGTCAAATTCAATATTTTGGTTGTGGCAATACTCTTCTACTTGCAGCTTTTCGGTAGTCTGGAAAACATTTTGCCAAGGCAAATCTAATCCATTTCCGTAATTTCGCACATACATCACCTGTTTTTGAATGAATTTTTCTCGGATGATGGGATCGATGCCTTGAAAAACTTTTCGACTATCAGCAATTGGGGTTTCTCCTCCTTGTTCGGCAGGTTGCACGCAATGAAAGCCAATTTTCATTGGCCACTGGCGGGAGTAAGCCATTTCGTTATGTAGGGGGATTGATTGTTCCGCCGGATATTCTGTTGAAGTATAGATGTTGCCACTAACATGGCTGCGTGGTGTTGAGCGATAAGAATATTCCAGTAATTCTCCAGAAACAGCCTTAATGAAATTCTCGAAATCAGCAACCCCATGTATCGGAAAATCCCGAAACAGAATACCACCATGCTTGAGTAAATTGTTTTCGATAAATTGTCGATTATTAGCAGCCCAAGTAGCAAGATTTAGATCTTTTACTGAAGGTTGAACTACTACAGGCAATAGTTTTCTATGGTCTAGATATTCTGTTTTTACTAATTCTTCTTGAGAAACTTTGACGGCTTGTCGCTTAAAATTTCCCAGTTTTTTGATACTAGGATTGCTAGTTTTTGTATCTTTCATGGTAGTTAGATGATTGAAATGAACAGGAGTTACGCAGAGTCTTTTTGTAGGCATGTTAGCGGAGCGCTGCGTAATTTTTGATGAACTTAGACGTTACTGATAGACTTCCGCTTAGTCATTTTGAACTTCTGCCGACTAGCCTTTTCAAGCTCTTTTTCTTGTACGAGCTGTTGTTGTTTATCGGCGTTAGCAATGACTTCTGCGAGAGTACTTATCTTGGTATCGGGCTGTGTAGTAATCTGTCTCAGAAGTATTTCAAAATGTTCTGCGATTCGAGCGATGGTTTCTGGGTTAAATAAGTCTACTCTGTAGCCAAATGAAGCCTTAAGACCTGCTGCGCTTTCCTCTAGCTCAAGCCTCAAATCGTGCTTTGCTCTGTTGCTATCGATATTTAATGCCGCGATCTTTAAATCTGGGAGATCTAAGGATGGCGTGGGAGTATTTTGGAGGACAAACCATACTTGGAATAGTGAGTTGTAGCTCGGATTCCGTTCAGGCTGTAATTCTTCTACTAGTTTCTCAAAGGGTAAGTCTTGGTGAGTGTACGCTTCCAAAGTGCGATCGCGCACTCGACCTAGTAATTCCCGGAAGCTCGGATCATTAGACAAATCAGTACGCAGAACTAGAGTGTTGGCAAAAAATCCGATTAATCCCTCAAGTTCTGAGCGAGTGCGGTTGGCAATGGGGGAGCCTACTAGGATGTCGTCTTGTCCACTCCAGCAGTACAGCAACGTCTTGAATGCGGCTAACAGAGTCATGAACAACGTTACCCCTTCGCGATCGCTGAGGGTTTTGATGTCCTCGGTTAAGGGCTTTGGTAAGATAAGCGATCGCGTTGCACCCTGAAATGTTCTAACTGTCGGGCGCGGTCGATCTGTCGGTAATTTTAGTAAGGGAGGAGCGCCCTCTAGTTGCTGTTTCCAGTAGGTTAGCTGGGTTTTTAGCCTCTCCCCCTGCAACCACTGTTTCTGCCAGACAGCAAAGTCCGCATATTGGATAGGTAGTTCAGTTAGTGGCAGAGATTGCTTAGCAGAGAACGCTTGATAGAATTCTCCTAACTCTCGGATGAGTACTCCTACAGACCAGGCATCAGAGACGATATGGTGCATGGTTAGCAGTAACACGTACTCATTTTCGTCCAGTTGCAGCAACACTAATCGTAGCAACGAACCTTTGGCTAGATCGAAAGGTCGATTCGCTTCTGCTTGAGCCAAATTTTGAACTTCAGCTTCCCGTTCTGTCGGAGGGAGCGAATATCCTCCGGACACGCTTCGCGATCGCAAATCGATGACGGGTAAGGTCAAGCTTAAGGCGGGTTCAACGACCTGAAACGGTTGTCCATCGACGGCGATCAACCGAGTTCGCAACACTTCATGACGCCTAACAATCTCATTGAAACTTTGTTCCAGTGCGGTGACGTTGAGTAGACCTGTTAGGCTGACAGCGGCGTGAACGTTATATAAAGAGCTGTTAGGCTGCAATTGGTTGAGCAGCCACAGCCGTTGCTGGGCGAAGGATAGGGGTAAGTTTTTGTCCCGTGAAGCTGGCTCAAGAGGCGGAACGGCTAGTCCTGACCCAGCCTTTGTCGCGGTTTCAATCTGCTCTGCTAACCCAGCAATAGTGGGTGACTCAAACAAACAGCGCAGGGGTAGCTCTATCTGGAAGGTTTTGTACAAGCGGGACATCACTTGAGTAGCCAGTAACGAGTGTCCGCCTAAATGGAAAAAGTTGTCGTGGATGCCAACCTGCTCAAGATTCAGGACTTGAGACCAGATTCCAGCCAATAACTCCTCTACAGGCGTGCGAGGTGCAACAAAAGCTTCGTCCAATTCCGGTCTGAGTGTGTCGGGTGCGGGTAGCGATCGACGGTCTACTTTACCGTTAGGCGTCAACGGAAGCGCCTCCAGCATCACAAAAGCCGACGGCACCATATACTCCGGCATTTGCCCTTTTAGGTAATTTCGCAGTTCGCTACTCGTGGGGGCTTGCTGGGAGTTGGGGACAATATAAGCAACCAACTGCTTGTCACCGGGTCGATCCTCCCGAACTAAAACCACCGTTTCCCGGATACCAGAGTATTGACCCAAGACTGCTTCAATTTCCCCTAGCTCGATGCGAAAGCCGCGAATCTTCACCTGATCGTCAATTCGCCCTAGATACTCAAGCTCTCCATTGGGAAGATAACGTGCCAAGTCGCCTGTTTTGTAGAGGCGTTGGGGATTTAAGGATGAATCTTCTTTGCCTCCACTGCTCGCCTGCTCCGCTGCTCGCCTGCTCCTTTGGAAGGGGTTGGGAATAAACTTTTCGGCGGTTAGTTCAGGTCGGTTAAGATATCCCCTGGCAACGCCAATACCACCAATGTAAAGTTCCCCCGGTACTCCAATAGGGGTAGGTTGCAGGTAAGGGTCTAGCACGTAAACTTGAACATTAGGAATAGCACACCCAATCGGTACTTCTCGTAATCTGGCATCAACTTCCGCCATCTTCGACAGATGGCTGATTGTTGTCCCGATAGTCGCTTCTGTCGGACCGTAAGAATTCACGAGTTGCACTCTTTTGCCCACATGCTTCTGCCACATTACCAGCCGCTCCGGAAGTGCTCGTTCTCCGCCAATAATTACCAAGCGCAGTGGAGCGGGTAGCTGCAACCGTTTCTCAGATAATTCGACAGTGAGTTGATGCCAGAAAGCTGTCGGCAAATCCAATACAGTTATCGATCGCTCGTGGCATTGTTGTAAGAATGCTGGCACTGAATTCAACATGGAATCAGTACGCAGCACCAACGTCGCACCTTGCGTTAAGCAGGAAAATATCTCTTCGGCTGCGACATCAAAACTAATCGATGCAAATTGCAAGATGCGATCGCTAGATGAAATTGCATATTCAATACTTGCGGTCTCGGTGTAGTTCACTAAAGACTGATGTTGAATCATCACTCCCTTTGGCTGTCCTGTCGATCCTGACGTATAGATCCCATAAACCAGATTCTCAGGCGTAGCGTTGTTGACAAGATTCTCTGGACTTTCCCGGTCAATTACATCCCAATCCGCATCCAAGCAAACGACCTGAGTTTTGTTTTCGGGAAGCCATTCCCTCAACCGCTCTTGGGTTAACAACAACGAGAGCTGGGCATCCTTCAGTATGAAAGCCAGACGCTCTTTCGGATACGCTGGGTCTAGTGGCAGATAAGCCCCACCCGCTTTGAGAATTCCAACAATCCCGACCACCATCTCTATAGAGCGCTCTACACAGATGCCGACAAGTACCTCTGGCTTGACGCCCAACTTTTGCAAGTGGTGTGCAATTTTGTTCGCCCGTTGATTCAGCTCCCGATAGCTGAGGTACTCGTCTTCAAATACCACTGCAATAGCATCGGGTGTCTGTTCTACCTGAGCTTCAAACAACTGATGGATGCACTGACCTTGAGAATAGTTAGCTTGGGTGTTATTCCACTCTACTAATAGCTGATGCTGCTCGGCTGGTGTTAATAACTGCAAGTCCTTTAGGCGTTGCTCAGGATTAGCCACCATCCCTTCTAGCAATGTTTGGAAATGCCCCAACATGCGGGTAATCGTGGCGGCATCAAAGCGTCGGCGATCGTACCAAATATCCAATGACAGCTTTGCACCAATTCCTACTACCACAGTCAGGGGGTAGTTTATTGATTCCGCAAAGCGAAATTCGCGAATATCCAAGCTTTCACTTTGCTGCGCTAAGGAAGAGTCCACAGGGTAGTTTTCAAAAACCAAAATACTCTCGAATAACGGCATCCCCCGTGGCACATCACTCCAGGCTTGGACTTCTACTAAGGGGCTGTACTCATACTGTCGAGCCTCGATTTGTTGAGCTTGCAGTTTCTTTAGCCAAGGTAGAAGAAACTCCTCAGAAGGAACGCTTGTTCGCACTGGAAGGGTATTAATAAAAATACCCACCATATTCTCGACTCCCGCTAGGTCTGTCGGACGACCAGAAGAAGTCGCCCCAAATAGGATGTCTTCCTCGCCACTGTAACGACTCAAGAGTAAAGCGAAGGCTCCTTGTACAAGCGTGTTTAGAGTTAGCTGATGCTGCTGTGCCAGAGTTTTTAGGGCAGAGGTTGTGGCTTCAGATAGCTGGATTTGCTGCTCATCTTGGTTTTCTTGTCCGCTAGGGAGTGTTGTCAAACCCGGAGATCCCCCTAAATCCCCCTTAAAAAGGGGGACTTTGACTGAATTCTCCCCCCTTGTTAAGGGGGGCTGGGGGGGATCTGTATTTAATGGAGAAGTTTCAAAAGATGCCCTATAGGAGCCTCCAGAATTTCGGTCTACGTTGACTAAATTCTCCCCCCTTAATAAGGGGGGCTGGGGGGGATCTGCATTTAACGGGGAAGTTTCAAAACACGCCCCCTGAGAGCCTTCAGAATTTCGGTCTACGTTGAAGGAAGTCGGTGTAGTAAAACCTTTGAGATCACGCCGCCAGAAAGCCTCGGCTTGAGACAAATCTTGCTGCTGCAACCAAGCAATATAATTTGCGAAAGGTGTGGTGGGGAGTAGGGGCAAATTTTGACCTTGTTGCAGTGCGGAGTAAGCGTCAAAAACGTCTTTGAAAACTACGGCTGTTGACCACCCATCTAGAATCAGATGGTGTTTGCTCCAGATAAATTTGTACTGATCCTCAGCCAGTTGAATCAGCGTCAAACGCATTAACGGTGGTTTGTTGATGTCAAAATCCCGTTGGCGATCGCCTTTTAGAAAATTCCTCAGCAACTCTTGTTGCTCAGTTGCCGAAACTCCCCGCCAGTCATACTGCTCCCAAGGTAAGTTTACAGACCGATAAACGACCTGAAAGGGTTGATCGCGACGTTCCCAATGAAAAGAGGTACGCAAGACTGGATGCCGCTCTATTACTAACTGCCAAGCTTGTTTAAGCACTGAGACATTCAGGGAGTTGCTAAAGGTGCAACTAATCTGAGCAACATATACTCCTGAGTTCGGTGCATAGAGGGTGTGGAAGAGTATGCCCTGCTGCATCGGCGACAGGGGATAAATGTCTTCAATATTCTTTCTATTGTCCATTTAGAGTCACCCAGGAATTAACTAGAGTTCTGCAAGCAGTTCGTCCAGCTCTTTCGAGCTAAACTGCATTTGTGGGAAGTCTGAGGGCGTGTAGCCTCCAGCTTCGGGAGACTGACAGTGAGTAATTAGGTCGCGCAACGCTTCCACAAAACTCTGAGCCAGACTCTCAATCGTGCTGCGGCGATGAATGTTCTCGCTGTAATTCCAATCCAGTCGGAGTTGACCGGAAACAATTAACCCGTTAATCACCAGCAACCGATTCCGGCTTCCCTTTGAGGTGCGTTCTTGTCCACAAGACTCTTCAGCCGGGGCAAATAGTGAGGATTCTGATAAAAGTTGGTCAAACTGCCCCAAATAGTTAAATTTCACTTCCGGCTGCGGCAACGCTTCTATTTGCTCCCGCAATTCCCGGTTTCCGTTGAGATAACGCAGCACACCATAACCGATGCCTCGATTTGGAAGACCCCGCAGTTGCTCTTTAACTGCTTTCAGCGCCTCGACTGGGTTGGATGCGTCCCCAATATCCAACAGCACGGGAAAATGGGTGGTAAACCAGCCAACGGTACGGGATAGGTTTACATCGTTGAAAATATCTTCTCGTCCGTGACCTTCCAGTTCCACCAGCAGGGACGGCTCACCTGTCCACTGTGCAAATGATTGTGCGAGTGCCGTCATCAATACATCGTTGATTTGGGTGCGATAGGTGGCTGGAACTTCCTGGAGTAGAGCTTGAGTTTCTTCGACACTGAGTTCTACTGATACCGTGCGCTCTGATGCCACTGTGTTGTCGCAATACTGCAAGAGAGACCTCTCCCCCAGCTCCTCTCCTGCAAGAAGAGGGGAGTCCGACTCCCCTCTTCCCTCGTAGGGAAGGGGGGCTGGGGGGGTTAGGTCAGCCTTATCTAAGTAGTATTGAGTGTTGTCGCCCCCTACATAGTCCACTGGCAAGCGGGGAACTGATGTTCGAGCTTGAGCCAACCAATAGTCCTGCTCTTGCTGAACAGCTTCTGAATGCGCGTAATCCCTCAGTCTTTCCGCCCAATGCTTGAACGAAGTCGTTTTGGATGGTAGGGCAATTGCTTCACCTCGACTTAGCTGTTCGTAAGCAGTTTGGAAGTCTTCCAGCAAAATTCGCCAGGAGACGCCATCAACGACTAAGTGGTGAATGACAATCAGCAGGCGTTGAGAATCACCCAGATTAAACAGAGCCACCCGCATCAGCGGTTCTTCTGATAGGTTTAGGCTCGTTTGGAGTTCAGTTGCTGCTTCCTCGATGGCTGCTTTTTGCTGCTCTGGCGACAGTACCGACAAATCCAGGTATTGAAATGGCACCATCCCGTTGAAATCAGCATTAATCTGTTGCCAACCGGATTCAGCCTCAACAAACCGTAGGCGCAGAGCGTCGTGGTGTTCTAGCGATCGCTGTAAAGCCTTCTGCAATAGCATTGGGTCAAGCGCTTGTTTTACTTGCAGCAAAACCGCTTGGTTCCAGTGGTGGGAGTCAGGCTGATTTTGTTCAAAAAACCAGTGCTGAATCGGGGTGAGGGGGACTGAACCCGTTACCCGCCCTTGTTCCGCCATCACACCCTGACTCAGGTTAGCCACGGCGGCGAGTTCAGCAATCGTCTGGTTTTCAAAAAGTTGCTTGGGAGCGATTTCTATGCAAACTTGATGCGCTCTAGCAACGATTTGAATGCTAATAATGGAATCGCCGCCTAATTCAAAGAAGTTGTCGTGAATGCCTACTCGCTCGACCTTCAGGACTTCCGCCCAGAGGTTTGCTAGTTTTTCCTCTGTAGGAGTGCGCGGTGGTACATAAGCCTCTTTTAACTCAGGTCGGGACGCATCTGGTGCTGGCAGCATTTGGCGATTGACTTTGCCATTGGGTGTCAACGGTAGAGCCTTGAGCTGCACGAAAAACGACGGCACCATATATTCTGGCAACCACTCCAAGAGGAAGCTTCGCAACTCACTGCTAGTCGGAGCCGATTTGTGTTTGGGTACTACATAAGCCACTAGGCGCTTGTTGTCTGGTTCATCTTCCTGCACTATGACGGCGGTTTCACTGACGCCAGGGTGTTTCAACAAGGCGGCTTCAATCTCTCCTAGCTCAATGCGGAAGCCGTGTATCTTGACTTGGCGATCAATTCGTCCGAGAAACTCAAGGGTTCCGTCGGGTAAGTAGCGGGCTAAGTCCCCGGTTTTGTAAACCCGTCCAGAAATAAAAGGATTATTGATGAATTTCTCGGCAGTCAGTTCTGGTCGATGCAGATAGCCGCGTGCTAACCCTGCACCGCCAATATGCAGTTCTCCTGGTACACCAATGGGAACGGGTTGCCCATTAGAGTCGAGCAGATAGATTTGGGTGTTGGGAATGGGACGACCAATGGGAACTGTGCTGCTTTGACCTAACCCCCCCAACCCCCCTTCCCTGCAAGGGCAGGGGGGAGTCCGGCTCCCCTCTCCTGCAAGGAGAGGGGCTGGGGGAGAGGTATTCCTTGCACTATTGGGAACAGTGGAAGCAAATTTGGCAACGGATTTGGTAGTGGATAAATTGTTAGTGATTGCATAGGTAAGAACGCCGACGGTGGCTTCGGTTGGCCCGTAGTGGTTGAGAATTTGGCATTCTGGTGCTAACTGCTGAATCTGTCTGATTAAGTCCCAACTACAAGCTTCACCTCCGAGTACTAGTCGCTGGCGAGGTAGAAGTTGCTGGGGATTTTCACCAGTCAGTAGGGCTTTCAGGTGAGATGGAACAATCTTGATGCAGTCGATGGGATGGCGCTGGAAGTAGTCGGCTAGGGCTTGCGGATCAGAAGCGCGATCGCTACATACTATATGCAAACAACCACCACTACATAGAGCCGGGAAGATAACTGTATTACCCAAATCAGCGGCAAAGGTGGACACCGTTGCATAACTAGCACCAGTAGGAAGATTGATGGTTTCCTGGATGCTGTATAGATAGTTGAGAAGTTGCTGATGCTCAATAGCAACGCCTTTAGGGACACCAGTAGAACCAGAGGTGTAAATGGCATAGACTAAGTTCTCTGGTTTAACGTCGCTAGTTGGATTGCCACTGCATTCTCGCTCTATCTTCTCCCAGTCTGTATCCAGGCAAATAATAGTTCTTTGTTCTTGGTCATTCGTCAAAAGTTCTTTGCTCTTAACCAATGACTCTTGACTAATCAGCAATGATTGAGCCTCTTGCAACCGCAGAGCAATGCCAGAAGGGGGTAAGGCGGGGTCTAAGGGAAGGTATGCTCCCCCAGCTTTGAGAATGCCGAGCAATCCGACAATCAGGTCGAGGGAACGTTCTACAAATAGCCCCACCAACACATCCGGCTTCACTCCCAATTGTTGTAGGTAATGAGCTAGTTTGTTCGCACGAGAGTTGAGTTCGCGGTAGGTCAGTTGCTGCTCTTCAAAGACAACAGCAATGTTATCCGGTGTCCTGGCGGCTTGGTCTTCAAATAGTTTGTGAATGCAGGCTTCTTTGGGATAATCAACAGCCGTGTGGTTGAATTCAATTAATAGCTGCTGTCGTTCGCGATCGCTTAAAATATTTAAATTAGACGCCGCCGCTTCTGGCTTACTGATAATGCTTTCTAGTAAGGTCGAAAACCGTTCTGCCAGACGTTTAATATCATCTTCTAAAAAATAATTACTATCATATTTAAATGCAGCTACGATTGAGTCATCGTTACGATCACAGGAAAGTTTTACCTTAAATCTCTCAAGACAGATGTAGTGTTTGGAGAGCGAAAAATGGACATTAGACTTTAAGGATTGAGATGACCATTGTTCATACTCGAAGCCAAAAGGTAAAAAGGCTACATCTATACAATGCTCCAGCTCAGTAAAGTACTCTTGCCATTCGTAAGCCTCATGAACCGATTGATTAACTTGAGCGAGCAACTCACTGAATTTAGATTCAGCCTCGAAGTGGCAAGTTAAGGGTAAATGCTTGGCGAATAATCCTAGCGATCGCTCTAGCTCTTCATAGGGACGACCATCGAATGCCGTACCGATGATAATATCTTGCTGTCCAGTCAGCCGCCACAGTAGAACCTGCCAACATGTTAGTAAGACTGTAGAAACCGAAGTTTCACATTTTTGAGCTATTGCTTCAATTTTGGCAACGACATCAGGCTCAACTTTACACTCAAGAGAATTGAATTCAAATTGAGCGGGAACATTACTCAGTTTGTTCTCAAAGGGTAGAGCTAAAGTTGCTAGGGCAGAAAAATCCTGTTTGCTCCAGTATTCTTTGCCAGCTAATCCATCCTCATCTTCAAGTAATTGATTCTGCCATTCGGAAAACTGAACGTATTGCACGACTTCATCTTCATCCGATAGTTCCTCACCTTGAAGAGAAGCGGTATAAGACTGGCTAATTTCCACCACCAGATTTTTGAGTGTTTTACCATCCGCACAAATTGCTGGCAGGCTGATGAGCAAAATATGCTTTTGGGCTGACAGTATCAGCAGGTAAAAACGTAATAAGGTTTGTTCAAAATTTAGCTCTTGCTGTCGTTCTTCCTGAAGGATTTCCTCAATTTTGAATTCCTGTTGTTTGGAATCTAAACCGCTCAGATTGATATCACGACAGCAGAGGATACTGCTATCCGCAACGACTTGAAGCGGCGCTTTAATTCCTGGCTTGCGCTGAAAGGTTGTCCGCAGAATTTCATGCCGATTGATGACATTTTGCAGAGCTATCTTCAAAACTTCTGGATTAAGATTGCCTTCGATGAGGATAGCACCTTGAGTCTGATAAGCAAGACTATCTCGTTGCAACGACCATAGCCGCTTTTGTTGAGGAGAAAGTTGAAATCCCTCAATTATTTGAACTGCCATTAATTTCTCCTATTCTTTGTGTCTGCTCTTGTTTCGCTATTAAGACAACAAAGGAATTGAAATAGGGTAAAAGTCAAAATTCACTGATTTAATACTACTACAAAAGTCGCTGATAATTTCCTCTATTAAAGATTTATCATTTCCCCCATTGCTACTACAATCTTTCGCGAACCAACATAAGGATTGCGACTATGGGCGGCCAACAAATTATCCAACATGAGGATGTCTCCTTTCTGCCAAGGAAAACTAATTTGCGACTGCTGATAGATTTCATTAATTTCCTGGATAACTGATTCTTCAAGAGGAGAACCATCGCCGTAATAAACATTACGTGGTAGCTTTTCTTCCCCAAACAGCGACAACAGAGAATCTCGAACGGCTGAGTCTAAGAAGGATAGATGATGCAACTGAATTTGATTGAAAAAGACCAGTTCACCAGTTTTTGGGTGTTTGGCGATCGCGGGTCGAACTTGGCGAGTTCTTAACCCCTTCCCTGGAAGCCATTCAAAATCAATTCCCGCCTTGTCGCAATACTCTTCAACCACTGCTTTATCTGTGGTTCTAAAAAAGTCTTGCCAGCTTACATCTAGCCCTTCGATGTAGTTGCGGACATACATCAGCTGCTTATTAGCCAACTTTTCTCGCAGTTTTGGATCGAGAAGTTGATACATCTTCCGGCAATCTACAATTGGCGTTTCTCCACCTTGCTGCGCGGGTTGGACGCAGAAAAACCAAATTTTTAGAGGAAAACGTTGCAGGTGAGAACTTTCGTTATGGAACAAAATGGCTTTGTCTGCCGGATAAGGAGTAGAAGCATAAACTTTTCCGCCAACGCCTTCCCGTGGTAAGTCGCCATACTCACCGAATAACTCCGGACAAATGGCTTGAGCAACCGTTTCAAATTCCGATGCTGAATTAACACTAAAGCCTCGGAAGAGAATCGCTCCGTGTTTGAGTAACTGGGTTTCTATAAATTCGCGATCGCTTTTCGCCCAATCTACAAAATCAATTTCTCCGTCAGTGGGTTGGACTACTAAAGGTAACGTTTCCCCTGGGGTCAGGTAATCAGTTTTAATTAAGTCTCCTTGAGGCAAACTTACAGCTTTGGGTTTAACGCTTTTAAATTTGTTGAACTTGGTCTTTTTGCGTTGTTCTTGTGCTAAAAGTTGCTGTTGCTTTTCGGTTTCAGAGAGCATTTCTAGTGTCTTAATAGGGGTATCGGGTTGGGCAACAATGCTGCTCAATAGCATTTCAAAGTGACCTGACATCCGAGTGATGGTTGAGTCATCAAAAAGGTCGGTGCTGTAGTTCCAAGTCCCAACAATTCCTTGCTCCGTTTGTTCCATAAACAGAGCTAAATCAAACTTCGCCGTTCCGGTTTCAACCTCAATCGGGGTGAGGGTAAGCCCGGAAAGCTCCAAACTGGGCATGGGGGCATTTTGGAGGACAAATAACACCTGAAATAGGGGAGTATGGTTGAGATTTCGCTCTGCACCTAGAGCCTCTACCAACTTCGCAAAGGGCACGTCTTGGTGAGCATAGGCTCCTAACGTGACTTCGCGCACCCGACGCAGCAACTCCCGGAAACTGGGGTTGCCAGATAAGTCGGTACGCAAGACTAAAAGGTTGACGAAGAAACCAATGAGTGGTTCTAGTTCGCTGCGGTTGCGGTTGGCGACATCGGTGCCGACAACGATATCGTCTTGATTGCTGTAGCGGGACAGTAGCGTCTGAAAGGCAGCCAGCAGGAGCATGAATAGAGTAACTCCTTCCTGGCGGCTGAGGGTGGCGATAGCGAAGCGCTGCTGCGAAGCGCAGATCGCATCACTCAAGTCTTTGGGAAGTACAAAGCGACTGGTAGCACCTCGAAACGTCTGAACTTCAGGACGCGAGCGATCTGTGGGTAACTTCAGCCGGGAAGGAGCGCCACCCAACTGCTGCTTCCAGTAACTTAGTTGAGCATCCAATGCTTCCCGGAGTAACCATTCCTGTTGCCACACAGCAAAGTCTGCATATTGAATGGGCAGTTCTGGGAGGGGTGAAGGTTCCCCCCTGGTAAATGCTTTGTAGAGTGCTGCGACTTCCCGGACGAGTACCCCCATTGACCAGCCATCACTAACAATGTGGTGCATCGTCAACAGCAGAATATGCTCAGTTTCGCCTAATTGCAGCAGCGTTGCTCGCAGTAATAGATCTTGCTCCAAATCGAAGGGGCGTTGAGCTTCCTCCACCGCCAGCCGTTGAATTTCAACCTGTTGCTCGGCTTCGGGTAACTCGCGCCAATCTACTATCGGTAGCGGTAGAGTCATGCTAGGAGCGATAACCTGAATCGGTTGCTCGTTCCCCATCGCAAAGGTAGTGCGTAAGGCTTCGTGGCGGCGGACAATTTCGTTAAAACTCTGTTGCAATGCTGGCACGTTCAGCACGCCAGTCAGGCGCACGGCAGCAGAAATATTGTAAGCAGAGTTACCGGGAGCAATGCGATCGAGGAACCACAGCCGCGCTTGGGCAAAGGATAAGGGCAACTCCCCAGAACGGGAAACGGGTACTAGGGGCGGTATTTGCTGTTCCAATTGGGTTGGACGGGTTGCCTCAATTCCTTGACTCAGTTCGGCTATAGTTGGCGATTCAAATAGACAGCGCAAGGGCAACTCCACCTGAAACGTATCCCGTATCCGAGAGATTAGCTGAGTAGCGAGTAAGGAATGTCCTCCCAATTCAAAGAAATTATCGTCGATGCCAACTCGTTCTAGGTTGAGGACTTCTGCCCAAAGGTTTGTCAGTACTTCCTCAACCGGGGTTCGAGGTGCTACAAAGTCCGTTTCCCCTGCCAGCATCCTTGTGTCTGGCGCGGGTAAGGCACGGCGGTCTACTTTACCATTAGGTGTCAGTGGTAGAGCAGAAAGCAGCACAAAGGCAGCAGGAATCATGTAGTCAGGTAGCTGCTTTTTCAGGAATTCCCGCAGTTCATTCGATTTTGGATTTTGCTCCCCCCTTAATAAGGGGGGGATGGGGGGGTGGGATTTTGGATTGGGGGATTGCTCATGAAGGACAATGTAGGCAACTAGGCGCTGGAGTCCGGGGCTATCTTCCCTAGCCAGAACAACTGCCTGTTCCACGCCTGGGTATTGCGCCAACGCCGTCTCAATTTCTCCCAGTTCAATGCGGAAGCCGCGAATTTTTACCTGATGGTCAATTCTCCCTAAGTAATCGATGTCTCCATTAGGGAGATGACGCGCCAAGTCTCCAGTTTTGTAGAGGTATTCTCCCCTGCTCCCCTGCTCCCCCGCTCCTCCGCCTCTTTGAAAGGGATTGGAAATAAACCGTTCGGCAGTTAATTCAGGGCGATTGAGATAGCCACGGGCTACCCCCGCTCCACCGATGTACAGTTCGCCGGGAACTCCAATAGGAGTAGGTTGCAAGCAGTGGTCTAGTATGTAAGCTTGAGTATTGGCAATCGCACGACCAATAGGAACTAACCCATCTCCAGACTTCACCTGATAGAGGGTAGACCAGATGGTAGTCTCTGTTGGGCCGTACAGATTCCATAGAGAATCGCAGCGAGTCAGCAACTGATTCGCCAATTCCCGCGATAAAGCCTCACCCCCACAAAGTATTTTGAGCGTCTTGTCACCCTGCCACCCAGCCGCTAACAGCAGTCGCCAAGTCGCAGGTGTTGCTTGCATCACTGTAGCGCCAGAGTGAGTGAGCAGCTCTGACAACCGCCTGCCATCAGCCGCTACTTCCCGACTAGCGATGACCACACGCGCACCAACAATCAGAGGTAAGTAAAGTTCTAAACCAGCAATGTCAAAAGATAGCGTGGTGACACAAAGGAGTCTATCTTGCTTGGTCAATCCTGGCTTAAGACGCATGGAACAGAGGAAGTTAACCAGCGCACGATGGGAAATTTGTACGCCCTTAGGCTTGCCCGTTGAACCAGAGGTATAAATTACATACGCCAAGTTGGAAGAATTTAGGCTTTTGACTCCCCCCGTTGACCCCCCTGTGTCCCCCAACGATAAACGCTGTTTCTTATACTCCCCCCTTGCTAAGGGGGGTTGGGGGGGTGAATTTTCGATTAAGCTGCAATCATCGGCTTTTATTGCTTCCCCATCAGCATCCAAACAAATTATTTCCGCTCTGTGTTCGGGAAGTATTTCTAAAAGCCGCTGTTGCGTCAGCAGCACCGAAACTTGAGCATCCTCCAACATGAAAGCCAATCGCTCTTTAGGATAGGCAGGGTCTAGAGGGACGTAAGCGCCGCCAGCTTTGAGAATGCCGAGGAGGCCGATAAGCATCTCCAAAGAGCGCTCCACGCAAATTCCTACCAGCACCTCTGGTTTCACACCCAGCATTTGCAGGTGGTGCGCTAGTTGATCGGCTCGTTGGTCGAGTTCTCGGTAAGTTAGCTGTTGGTCTTCAAAGACTACGGCAATGGCATCAGGCGATCGCTCAACTTGCTCCTCAAAGAGTTGGTGAAGGCATCGATCTTGAGGATATTCAGCTTCAGTATCATTCCACTCTTCTAGCAGTTGCTGCCGTTCGCCTTCGGTCAACAGCGATAATTCACAAAGGCGCTGCTTTGGATTGGCAACCATGCTTTCCAGCACGGTTTGGAAGTGACCTAACATTCGGGTAATGGTTGCACTATCAAACCGACGGCAATCGTACAAAATCTTCAGTACCAACTCCGAACCAGGTAACGCGACAAAGGTTAGAGGATAGTTCGTCTTTTCAAACGCACGAACATTACCAATCTCTAGCTCTGCGACGCGCTCCCTATGGTGCGCCTCTACGGGGTAGTTCTCAAAAACCACAATACTGTCAAACAGGGGCATATCCCTGGGGACATTACTCCACCCCTGTATATCCACTAGCGGACTGTACTCATACTGACGTGCCTCAGTTTGTTGAGCTTGGAGTTGCTGTAGCCAGGTCACAAGAGACTCTTCAGAAGCCACCTGCACTCGTATCGGTAGGGTATTAATAAACAGTCCCACCATAGACTCTACTTTGGCTAGGGCAGAGGAACGACCAGAGACGGTCGCCCCAAATACCACGTCTTCCTCACCGCTATAGCGACTTAAAAGCAAAGCCCAAGCTCCCTGCACTAAGGTATTCAGCGTTAGATGTTGCTGTTGTCCTAGTGACTGTAATGCTGCTGTTGTTCTGGTTGATAGCCTAATTTCCTGCTCCTCGTAGTCTTCCTTCTGGTCGGGCAACTTCCGAAAAACCTGGTCTACGCTTAACGGTGTCGGAGCTGTAAAACCCTTAAACTTCTCCCGCCAAAACGCTTCTGCCTGAGACAAGTCCTGTTGCTGTAACCAGGCGATGTAGTCGCGGTAAGGACGAGGGCGTTCTAACGAGAGTTGCTGATCTTGGCAGAAGGCTTCGTAGTAAGCAATGACTTCCTTAAAGATTAATTGAGTAGACCAGCCATCGAGCAGTAAATGGTGATGGCTCCAGATCAAGTGATAGGTAGCCTCTGTTAGCTGGATCAGGGTTAGGCGCATCAGCGGAGCCTTGGACAGTTCAAAGCCTTGCCTTCGCTCTGCTTGTAGTAAATTCTTCAGCCGTTCTTGTTGCTCTATGGGGGAAATTCCCTGCCAGTTGTGTTCTTCCCAGGGCAGTTTCACATGCCGCCCCACGACTTGCAACGGCTTCTTAACCTTTTCCCAGACAAAGGCAGTTCGTAAGATTGAATGCCGATCTATCACCTGCTGCCAAGCTTGGGTAAATGCCGAAACGTTCAACCTTCCAGAAAGGTCAAAGCTCATTTGTTCGACATATACCCCAGATGATGGAGCGTAAAGGCTGTGGAACAGTATCCCCTGTTGCAGAGACGATAAAGGATATGCGTCTTCAATCGTTTTGACACTCATCGGGTTGCTCCTCCTTCAAACTCAACCATGCCCAATACTGCATCGAGTTCGTCTTGTCCAAGCTGTGCCAGTGGGAAGTCTGAAGGCGTAAAGCCGCCTACATCAGGAGACTGATAGTAAGCAATGAGCGATCGCAACGCTTCCACAAAACTTTCTGCCAGCCTCTCAACGGTGACTCGTTTGTGAATCGTCTCGCTGTACGTCCAATGCAATTGCAGTTGGTTCTCCACCACCAACCCGTTGACTTCTAGCAAATAGCCGCGACTTCCCTTGAGGCTATGAGCAGATCCACTAGACTCGTTTGCCAGTCGAAATAGAGGCGATCCTGACAAAACGCGATCGACCTGACCCAGGTAGTTGAAAAGTATCTCAGCTTGGGGACGTTCGCGCAGTTTTGTCGTAATGTCCGCGCGATCGCTAAGATAGCGCAGCAGACCGTAGCCGATACCTCGATTGGGAATGCGGCGTAGCTGTTCCTTGACTGATTTCAACGCCTCCCCTGGATGGGAAGTCTCCTCCAGATTCAACAGGATGGGAAATACAGTCGTAAACCAACCTACCGTGCGCGAGAGATCCACCTCCTCGAAGAGTTCCTCTCGCCCGTGTCCCTCTAGGTCAACGAGCAGAGACGGCGAACCCGTCCACTGGGCAAAAACTTGCACCAAGGCAGTTAGTAGCACGTCGTTAATTTGGGTATTGTAGGCTTGCGGTACTTCCTGTATCAGAGCTTGGGTTTCCTCTGCGCTAAGCGACACCGATAGGGTGCGGGCTGAAGCCTCGGTGTTGTCACCCGACCGATAGTCTACTGGTAGCGGGGAGACTCGCGTGCCGGATTCGGCAAGCCAATAGTTCAACTCTTGCTCTAGCGTTCCCGATTTTGCATATTCTGTCAGTCGCTCTGCCCAATCCTTGAAAGAGGTTGTCTTCGAGGGTAGATGAACGCTCTCCCCACGACTGAGTTGCTGGTAAGCCATCTGTAAATCCTCCAGCAAAATCCGCCACGAGACACCATCCACCACCAGATGGTGGATGACGAGTAGCAAACGCCCCGGTTTGTTAGCTCCAAGGTCAAACAAAGCGACCCGCACTAAGGAACCCTCTGACAGGTTTAAGCTAGCCTGCAATTGGGCTGCTGCCGCTTCAATTGCCGCTCCCTGCTCCAATTCCGACAGCGCCGACAAATCCACCCGTGTTAAGGGTACGGTTTTGACAAAATCAGCGATCGCTTGTTGCCAACGGGATGCCTGCTGCTCAAAACACAAACGGAGTGCATCATGGTGTACTAGCAGAGACTGCACTGCCTTATCTAATACCTCTGGGTTCAGTGCTTGCCGCAGTTCCAGCAAAACGGCTTGGTTCCAGTGGTGCGGTTCTGGAAGCTCCTGCTCAAAAAACCAGTGTTGGATAGGAGTAAGAGGCGCTATACCCGTTACTAAGCCCTGTTCTGCCTGCGGTGTCTGGTTCGTACCTGCCACTGCGGCTAACTCGGCAATTGTCTGGTACTGAAACAGGTGCTTGGGGGCAAGCTTAAGACCTGCCTGATTAGCTTGGGAAATAATTTGAAGGCTGAGGATAGAATCCCCACCTAGTTCAAAGAAGTTATCTTCTACTCCAACCGACTCCCGTCTCAGAACATCGCTCCAGATTCTGGCTAGCACTTGCTCGACGGCAGTACGGGGTGGCACAAAGGTTTTTTCTAGCTCGGATCTGCCTGTGTCAGGGTCAGGTAGTGCCTGACGATCCACCTTACCGCTGGGTGAGAGCGGCAATGCTTCTAAAATTACAAAGGCAGAAGGCACCATATAATTGGGCAGCTTTTCCTCTAAGAAGCGGCGCAGGTCAGTAATCGTGAGTGTCGGCTCTGGATCGAGGACTGTGTAAGCTACCAATCGCTTAGAATTGGGTTCATTCTCACGAACGACAACCACATTCGCCCGCACTCCTGGATGTTGCCCCAGAACAGCCTCAATTTCTCCCAACTCAATGCGGAAGCCCCGGACTTTTACCTGGTGGTCGATACGACCGAGAAACTCAATGTTGCCATCGGGGAGGTAACGGGCTAGGTCGCCAGTCTTGTAGAGGCGGCTTCCGGGTGCGTCGTTGAAGGGATTGGGGATGAAGCGTTCCGCCGTCAGTTCGGGGCGGTTGAGATAGCCCCGTGCTAGTCCTTTACCGCCGATGTGCAATTCCCCAGGTACGCCGATAGGAACAAGCTGCCCCTTACAGTCGAGTAGATAGATCTGCGTATTAGCGATCGCACGACCAATGGGGACAATAGGTAAATTGCTTTGGCGATCGCACTTCCAGAACGTGACATCAATGGCAGCTTCGGTCGGACCGTAGAGGTTGTGCAGTTCCGCATCCAGACGCGCAAAGAATCGTTGTTGGAGTTCCTTGGGTAGTGCCTCACCACTGCAAATAACACGGTTGAGAGATGTACACGCCTCTAGTCCTTGCTCTTCCAGAAAAATCTGGAGCATAGAGGGGACAAAATGGAGTGTGGTGATTTGCTGGGTAGCAATCAGCTTGACTAGGTAGGCGCTGTCCTGATGACCTCCCGGTTGGGCAACAACCAGACGCGCTCCATTCAGCAAGGGCCAGAAAAACTCCCAAACGGATACATCAAAGCTAAAAGGGGTCTTTTGCAGAACCCGGTCTGTTTCCGTTAACAGATAGGCATCCTGCATCCAGAGCAAGCGATTACAGATTCCCTGGTGGGTGTTCATTGCCCCCTTGGGTTTGCCTGTAGAGCCAGAGGTATAAATAACATAGGCGAGATGGTTAGCTGTCACCCTGCTAATTGGGTTTTCTTGGCTCTGCTGAGCAGTAAGCGAAGCTATGCCCGAAGGGCTTATCGCATCCCAGTCTGTATCCAAACAAATTACTTTAGCTGGATGAGCAGGCAATGTCTCCAATAACCTTGCCTGGGTAAGCAGCACTGGCACCTGAGAATCTGAAAGCATGAAGGCTAGACGTTCTTGAGGGTAGCCTGGGTCAAGCGGCACGTAAGCTCCATCAGCCTTGAGGATAGCCAGCAGCCCTACAACCATCTCTAGCGATCGCTCTACGCAAATTCCCACTAGCACATCGGGTTTCACTCCCAGCCCTCTCAGGTAGTGCGCCAGTTGATTAGCTCGCTGATTGAGTTCCCGATACGTTAGCTGTTGGTCTTCAAATACCACTGCCACAGCATCAGGTGTCCGCTCTACTTGGGCTTCAAATAGCTGGTGAATGCGTCGATCCGTCGGGTAGTCTGCCTGAGTTTGATTCCACTCCAAAAGCTGTTGCTGCTCGGCTGATGTCAACAGCGGTAAGGTACTCAGAGATTGGTCGGGGTTCGTAACAATCCCTTCTAACAACGTCTGTAAATGCCCTGTCATCCGGGTGATGGTGTTCGCATCGAATAAGTCGGTACTGTACTCCAGCGTTCCAACCAGTCTTCCCCCGACTTCCGTGACGCGCAGAGTCAAATCAAACTTTGTGGTGTCGTTGTCGATGTCTAGAGCATTCCACGTCAAACCTGACAGATCCAAGGCAGACATTGATACGTTGTCTTGCATGACAAACATCACCTGGAACAGAGGCGTGTAGCTCAGGTTTCGCTCTGGCTGGAGTTCCTCAACGAGCTTCTCAAAGGGCAAGTCCTGGTGGGCATACGCTCCTAAGGTGACTTCGCGCACCCGGCGCAGCAACTTCCGAAACGTGGGATTGTCGGATAGGTCAGTTCGCAGAACAAGGGTATTGACAAAACAACCAATTAACCCTTCTATTTCCGCTCGGTTGCGGTTGGCAATGGGCGAACCGACTACAACGTCCTCGCTTCCCGTGTAGCGGTACAGCAGTGTTTTGAATGCGGCGAGCAGGGTCATGAAGAGCGTGACATCTTCTTTTTGGCTCAGTGCCTTCAGTGCTTCGGTGAGTTCGGCAGTCAGGGAAAAGGATTGACTCGCACCTCGGAAGCTGGCAACGGCGGGTCGGGGGTAGTCTGTAGGCAACTGGAGGACGGAAAGGCGATCGCCTAATTGCTGCTTCCAGTAGGAGAGTTGATTCTGGAGTACATCTCCCTGTAACCACTGCTGCTGCCAAAGGGCAAAGTCCGCATAGTGGATTGGGAGTTCTGGTAGTGGTGAGAGTTGGTGGCGGTTAAAGGCGTCGTAAAGTGCTGTCAGTTCCCGAATCAGTATCCCAATCGACCAGTCATCGGAAACAAGGTGATGGATGGCGAACAGGACTATATGCTCAGTTTCGTTTAAGCATAGCAATGTAGATCGCAGTAAGCGATCGCATTCCAAATTAAACGGTCGTTTTGCTTCCTCACGAGCTAACCTTAAGACTTCAGCTTCTCGCTCAACCTCAGAGAATTCCTGCAAGTTCACCACGGGTAAGGTTGAGGTCGAGGTAAGTGCGATCGCCTGAAAGGCTTGCCCATCAACTTTGACAACATTGGTTCGCAAAGCTTCGTGACGCTTGATGATTTCATTCAAACTCTGCTCAAACGCCGCCACATTGAGTGACCCTTTCAGGCGAAGGGCAGTAGAGATATTGAACAAAGGGCTGCCTGACATTAACTCATCGAGAAACCACAGCCTTGCTTGAGCAAAGGATAGTGGAACAGGGTCGCTACTGTTTCTGCGAGAAATCCGTTCAATAGGCGAAGAATCTACCCCTTTCTCTTTAAGCAACACCTCAAGCAGCGCACGCCGTTTAGCAGAAAGCTTTAAAGAACTCATTTTTGTTTACGATGCCTCGATTAACTTAGTGTTTTTTCAGCCAGCATTTTGTCCACTTCGTCATCCGAAAGTTCAGCAAGACTCAACACCAGTTGAGCAATGGCTTCAACTTTGGCTCGCTGGGCTGAGTCTTGGAGAATTACCGCCACTTGCTCCGCTACGGTAGGTGACTCGAAGAAGTGTCGCAGGGGTAGCTCAACCTGCAAGGTTTCGCGGACGTGAGCCATAACCTGAGTAGCTAGCAGGGAGTTTCCCCCTAAATCCAAGAAAAAGTTGTCGTGAATTCCGATTTGCTCTACACCTAGAACTTCAGACCAGATGCCTGCCATGACCTTCTCAAGGGAGGTATGAGGCAGCACAAAGGATTTTTCTGGCTTGGCAATGATTGTGTCAGGTTCAGGAAAAGCTTGACGGTCTATCTTGCCATTTGCAGATAGGGGCAGGGTATCCAGCCAGACGAACGCAGACGGAACCATATATTCCGGCAGCTTTTCCCTCAAGAAACTTCGCAGTTCGTCAACCGCAGGGGCTTGCTCTTGGTCTGAAACCAGATAGGCAACCAAGCGTTCTTGTCCTCGCTGTTCGCCAACTGCCTTAACAACTGACGCCTCCACGGCTGGATGCTCTACTAAAGCGGCTTCAATCTCCCCAGGTTCAATGCGGTAGCCTCGAATTTTGAGCTGAAAGTCTGCTCGTCCTAAAAACTCAATCGTGCCGTCTGGTAAATAGCGCCCTAAATCTCCCGTTTTGTACAGCCGTTCCCCTGTGACTGGATGATTGATAAAGTTGGCGCGAGTCTTTTCTTCATTTCGCCAGTACCCCTTGGCTAGTCCCATCCCAGCACAGTAGAGTTCTCCTGGAACCCAAACAGGACAGTCTTCCAACGCTTCATTGAAAACGTAGTATTTTGTGTTGGCGATCGGGCGACCGTAGGGAATGCTTTTCCAGTCTGGGTTAACGGCTTCCACTGGATACCAGATATTCCAAACTGTGGTTTCGGTTGGTCCACCGATACTGACTAGGCGAACGTTTGTTGCCAGAGCCTTCAATCGATTAGGCAACGTAACCGACAGCCAATCTCCTCCCAGAAATGTTAGGCGTAAATCTGGAAGCTGCACGTCAGAACGACTGGCGGCATAGTCTAACAACATCTCCATCATCGGAGGTACGGAGTTCCAGACTGTGACCCGTTCCTTTTGCATTAATTCGAGCCAGTGAGCTGGGTCGCGTTGCGCTGAAGCGTCGGGAATGACGAGGGTTCCGCCTGCTGTCAAAAGACCGAAAATGTCATAGACGGATAGGTCGTGATTCAGAGCGGTGAGTGCTAATACGCGATCGCTAGAACTCACCTTAAACGACTGATTGGTGTGAATCGCTAAGTTGACAACGCTCTGATGAGCCACCATAACGCCCTTGGGCAAACCCGTTGAGCCAGAGGTATAGATAACATAAGCAAGATCATCGGGTTTTTGGACGGGTTCCAGAGGTTGGTCGCTTTCACCAGCTAGCTCCTCGTTGTCTAAACACAGACACTGAATTCCCTCTGGGAACTCTAAGCGCTCGCGCAAGTAAGACTGAGTTAAAACTAACTTCACTTCGCCATTCTCCAGCAGATACCAAAGGCGTTCTTTCGGTAATCCCGGATCGATGGGCAAATAGGCAGCACCAGACGCCAGCACACCCATCACACTGACAATTTGCTCCCAACCTTTCTCCATCACAATCGCAACCAAGGTGTTAGGCAATGCACCTAATTTCCGCAACCGATGACCGACTTGATTCGAGCGACGGTACAACTCTTCGTAGGTGAGGGTAAGGTGGGGTGTAATGACAGCAGCTTGCTGGGGACGCTGAGACACTTGGGCAGCAAACAAGGTGTGAGCCAGCGTTTCTGGCATGGGAACGGCGGTGTCATTGATGGCTGTTCGCTGTTCCAACTGTTTGGGCGGTATTAACTGCCGCCTTTGTTCCTGCCAAGCCTCTTCCTCAGTTGCCAGTTGCCTTAAAAGACGGCAGAACGCATCAAACATATCGTCCACCAGTCCGGCAGGAAACATGTCCTCCACGCCATCCCAGTTCAGAAACAGAGAGTCTTCTGCCTCCATATATTGACAATCCAGCCAAACTTGAGGCGTCTGGCTAATGGTGTAAACCACCTCTCCTAACTCTTTGAATAAGGAGGCTCTTGAGGAATCCAAATGGCTACCTACGGTTTGAGGCGTGGTGGTAAATACAACGGGTGCGATCGCTCCTGTTGTTCTGCCCTGAATTTTGGACAGTTCTCGCAGCACTCTTACCCCACTGACATATTGGTGTTCTAGGTCTTTCCAGAGTTGTTCTTGCAAGCGTCTGGCTCGATCCTGAAATGACTCTTGCCTGGAATTGTCTACTTCCAATAACGTAAATGAGGCAAACTCCCCGATGATGTCGTTGACTTGAGGATGTAACGGTAAACGATTAAAACGCGGCACGTTGAGCGTGAACCGAGGACTCTTACTCCAAAGCGTCAGAACCTCAGCATAAGCAGCAAGCAAAATTCCCGTGGGCGTTAAACCTGCTTTCGCGGCACGCAACTTCAACGGCTGCCAGATTTCCCGCTCTAGTTTCGTATCCCAACTCTTGAATTGAGGTTGTGTCAGTGAACCCGGAGCTTTCGCTAGGACTAAATCCGGTGGTGGCGGTAATGTGGGAAGACGCTTCTGCCAATAGTCTAGGGAGCGTTGGAAGGTTGGGGATTCTTGGAAAGCAATCTCTTCTAAAACGTAGTCTCGGAAGGAAAGCTCTAGAGGAGGCAGGTTAATCTGGGGATTTTGGTAGAATTTCACCAAATCCTGCAAAAGAACTTGAGCGCTCCAGCCATCAACGCATAAACCATCGACGCTGATATGCAGGCGAAAATGATGGTCATCGAGCTGAGTGGCGCAAATCTCAAATAGGGGGAACTGGTCAATCGGTAGAACTTGGTGAGATAAGCGATCGCGAATCGCTGACAATTTAGAGGCAATAGTATCCGAGTCTTGTCCCCGCAGATCTAACAGTTCAATGTGATAGGGCGGAACTTGTTCTAAAATCTGTTGCTGTCCATCCGAATGCACAACCGCTCGTAGCATGTCGTGACGTTCGACCAACTTCTGCCATGCCAGATTAAACCGCTCTAGGTCTAAATCGGTGCTTTCAATCTCGGTATAGACATGGATGGCAACATTCCCTCCCTCGAAGAAGCTATTTCTGCCAATCCAGTAGGCTTGCTGCATTTCATTCAGGGGAAATGGCTGATGTCGCTCCGCTAAATTGGGCGTTAGAGTCGGCAGAGGTTGGTAACGAGCGCTTAGGCGGTCAAAATTATATTGATTGAGAAACGTGAGGATTTCCGGTTTCCGCTCAGCCAGTTGAGCCTGCAACGTTGATGTCAACACACCCTTAGGAGCGCTACAGTGCAAGCGGTCGCCATCCACCCATAACTTGACATCTAAGCTACTGAGATCGGAGAGAAACTCTTCTATTGTTGGTTTCATAATGTTATTTCCTCACGTTCGGCTTCCGTATTAGCGATCGCGCCATCCGTACTGATAGAAGACTGAAGTTTTTGAATCCCGCGCATTTTAAGAGACTCCGCCATACCCGCCACATTAGGTTTTTCAAACAAGTTTGATAGGGACAGTTCGATCTCAAAGGCTTGGCGAACTTGAGCAATAACTCGCACAGCCATTAGGGAATCGCCCCCCAGCTCAAAGAAGTTGTCGTAAATCCCTACTTTTTCGATTCCCAGCAATCCTTGCCAGATATTGACCAGGGTTTGCTCAAGTTCATTTCTGGGAGCAATGTAAGCATTATTTAACTCAGGTCGTGAGTGCGTCGGTTCCGGTAGGTTCGCCGTTTCTAAGATTTCCGAGGACAGTAATGCGCCTAAATCTTTCTCTTGCTCAACCCGCATCTGAAAATTACGAGTTGATACCAGAATCTGAGGGAGATTAACCCCCAAAATACGACTCAATGCCTCTGCACCTTCTTTTGGTAAAATTCCTTGTTTAAGATTTTCTGCCTGCAAGGATTGAAGTTTGAGTGGTACGGGTGTATTAACCGCCATCCCGACTTCTTGCCAGGTATCCCAGTTGATACATGCAGTGAACGTGCCTTGTTGGGAGTAATTCCAGTGAGCAAAGGCATCAAGAAAGGCATTAGCTCCGGCGTAGTCTACCTGTCCGAATCCCCCCAAAATTGAACTCAGTGATGAGCAGATCGCTAAGAAATCCAAGGGGACATTTTTAAGTAACTCATGAAGAACCAGCGTTCCTTTGACTTTGGGAGCGAAAATCTTGGCGGTTTCTTCCAGCGTTTGGCGCTGAATCATGCCGCCTCCAGGTACTCCGGCGGCGTGGATTGCTCCATCAATTCGACCGAATTGCTTCTGTGCAGTTGCGATCGCTTTTCGCATCGGTTCGAGTTCACTGACATCAGCACTGACGACCAAAACCTCAGCGCCTAGTTTTTCCAGTTGCTGCACTTTGCGAATCTTGCGGCTGACGCTATCTTGCTCAGTGTGAGTCACCAGCCAGTTTTCCCATTCATCTCGATTGGGCAATGCTGAACGACTCACGAGGAGGAGTTTCGCCCGTACCGTCTGCGCCAGATATTCCGCCAGAGCCAGCCCAATACCTCCAAGTCCACCTGTAATTAGATAAACTCCCCCTTCCTTTAACCGTTTTGGTGTCCTTTTAGGAGTTCCATGCAATCGGACGGGTTCAAAGGTTTGTACCCAGCGATGCAAACCCCGGTAGCTAATAAGTAAGTTGGGGGACTGGGCTGTCAGTTCTGCTAGCAGCCAGTTTGTGAGATTTTGCTGTTCCCAAGTTCCTCTCGGATCGGGCGAACCTAACCCCCCCAGCCCCCCTTCCCTGCAAGGGAAGGGGGGAGCAGGAGCAATACTCCCCTCTCCTCGTAGGAGAGGGGTTGGGGGAGAGGTTAACTCAACATCAATGCTGCGACAGCTAATATTTGGATATTCTTGCGGAATGACTTTAACGGCTCCAAGTACAGTCGCTTTCTCTGGAGATAAACGTTCAAACCCTGTTACGGGCTGCAAGTTATTGGAGATGACCGTAATTTGAAACTGATCAGTGGTGTTGTGTTTCCCAAGGGCTTGGGCTAGAAACAGCAAACTGTAAAATCCTTTGGCTTGGCTTTCTTCAAGGGATTCAAGTTCTAATGTTGTGGTGTCAGGCGTGACACTCCATAAATGAACAATGGTTTTGGGCAGCTTGTTTTGTGCTAAAAGTTCATAGAGTAAAGCCTCATAGTCATCGCGTCGTTGGGGATTAAGGGTATATTCGCGTTTATTGAGTTTTTTCAACCCTGACCCAGCCCTGACAGTAATTACATCCCGCCCCTCAATTTCGAGCTGTTTTACCAGCGATTCACCCAAGCCGCACTGATCGACAAACACGAGTGTGCATGGTGCTACTAATCTCTGTTCGAGCAGGGTAGGAGGTACAGATTGCTTCCAAACAGGAAGGTAGAACCAGTCAGCAATATCCGGTTTTTTGCTCAAGGACTCTGGAGTTAAAGCGATCGCCTCCGTCCGTTTTTGAGGTTCAATCCAGTAACGCTGACGCTCAAAGGGATAGGTCGGTAAGGGAAGGCGATGGCGGCGCTCATCGGTATAAAATCTTGACCAATCCACCTCTACTCCAGACAGCCATAACTTGCCCAAGCTATTTAGCAAGAATGCAACATCAGACTGTTTATGCTTGGGATGGCGTAAGGAGGCGATCGCCACTTGCTCATCTTCCCGATTTAAATGCTTTTTGGCGAAGGTACACAAGCTACATCCAGCACCCACTTCCAACAAGATACGATTCGGTTCTTGCAACAACTGGGCAATACCCGCTGAAAAGCGAACCGTTTGGCGTAGATGCTGCGCCCAATAACTCGGTTCTGTGGCTTGGGCCGTTGTAATCCAAGTTCCCGTAACGTTGGAGACAAAGGGAAGTTTAGGAGGATGCAGTTTGACTTTTTTAACTTCCTCGATAAAAGGTTCTAAGATGGCATCCATCATCGGGGAATGAAAAGCATGGGAGGTATGCAGGCGGCGACAGTCTATCCCTTGAGCTACTAACTTGTTTTGAAAAGCATCTATAGCTTCTTGGGTTCCCGACACTACGCAGGAGGCTGGGCTATTACTAACAGCGAGGGATAATTGGCGATCGAGTCGGGCTTCCACCTCACTTGCAGGTAGTGAAACAGCCAGCATTGTTCCTGTTGGAAGTTGCTGCATCAGTCGTCCGCGAACCGCAACCAGAGCTAAAGCATCTTTAAGAGACATGACTTCAGCCAAACAAGCGGCGACGTATTCCCCAATGCTGTGACCAATCATCGCCTGGGGAGAAATCCCCCAGGACATCCATAACTGAGCTAGAGCGTACTCAATGACGAATAAAGCGGGTTGAGCGATCGCCGTTTGTTTGATCTCGGCTGCGGCTTCAGTATCAGATTCACTAGGGTAGATTAGCGGTCGCAAATCCAGCCCTAAATAAGGTTTGAGCAACTCACAACAGCGATCGACTTGCTCTTTAAACGTCGCCTCAGTCTGGTACAATTCTTTGCCCATATCCACATACTGAGTCCCCTGTCCGGGAAACATGAAGGCGATAGGGCGATCGCACGGTTCTTGAACGTGGGTAAAAACTCGTTGAGCATCTCGCGTCTCTAAGGCATTAACGGCATCCTCAATATCTCGGCATACCAACACTCGACGATAATTAAACTCTCTACGCCCCACTTGCAGAGTATGAGCAACATCCGCCAAGTTCAGTTCGGGATGCTGCGTGAGGTGTTGTAAAAGATTCGTTGTCGCCGTTTCCAACGCTGACTCAGTTTTGGCAGAAAGTACCAACAACTGCCAAGGACGAGAAGGTGTCGAAGCGGGTAACGCTGGGGCTTCTTCAAGAATTACATGAGCATTAGTTCCACCCATCCCCAAGGAACTCACACCCGCGCGGCGAGGAGTCAGCCCCGCTTTCCAGGGGGAAAGTTTTGTATTGACATAAAAAGGACTGTTGGCAAAATCAATCTGGGGGTTGGGTTGCTCGAAATTCAGCGTCGGCGGTAGGGATTGGTGTTTGAGGGCGAGAACCGTTTTAATCAGTCCCGCGATACCTGCGGCTGCATCTAAATGACCGATATTGGTTTTAACCGAACCGATTGCACAGCCAGCCTTTTTTTCAGTATTGGCGCGAAAAACCTGGGAGAGTGCTGCAATTTCAATCGGATCGCCTAAGGCGGTTCCAGTACCGTGCGCCTCGATATAGTTGATTGTTTCCGGTTCAACCTCCGCAAACATGATCGCTTCGGCGATCGCTTCGGCTTGAGCATCCACACTCGGCGCTGTATACCCAACTTTCCGAGAACCATCATTGTTGATGGCTGAACCTTTAATCACAGCCTGAATGCAATCACCATCGGCGATCGCCTCCGATAACCGCTTTAAAACCACAACCCCCAAACCATTGCCAATCGTTGTTCCCTGAGCCTGGGAATCAAAGGCGCGACAATGACCATCAGGCGATAACGCTCCCCCTTCCTGGTACAAATAGCCCGTCTTGTGCGGGACTCGAATTGAAACCCCACCCGCCAACGCCATATCACACTGATAATTCAGCAAACTTTGGCAGGCGATCGCCGTCGCCACCAATGACGTAGAGCAAGCGCTCTGAACTGTAAAACTCGCTCCCTTGAGATTTAATTTGTAAGCAACGCGGGTTGTGAGGAAATCTTTATCATTACCAATGAGCGTTTGGTAGCATTGCGCCGAACCCAGGCGATCGCGGTTTAAATCAAAGGAATAATAGTTACTCAGGCTTGCCCCAGCGTAAACTCCAATCCGACTTTCACATCGTTGGGAATCATAACCAGCACTTTCCAGGGCTTCCCAAGCACACTCTAAAAATAGGCGGTGTTGCGGGTCGGTTACTTCAGCTTCTCTAGGATTAATGTCAAAGAATGAAGCATCAAATAACTCAATGTCTTCTAATACTGCACCTGCTTTTACATAATTAGATTCTCTTAACACCGCTGAATCTATTCCCGCAGCCATTAACTCTTCATCCGTGAAGCAGGAAATGGACTCCACTCCATCGCGCAAATTCTGCCAAAATTCCTCAAGATTTTTGGCTCCAGGGAAACGTCCTGCCATGCCAATGATGGCTATTCCTTCTGTTGAATCGTATGCTTCTGCACTATCCATTAGCTTTTCCCTTCTCACTACACTCAATCTTTAGTGAGTGTTTTTTTGCTTGGTTAATAATTTCTTGCGTTTGTTGATCGCTTCTAATTGTTTTTGAACCCGGTCTTGTACAGGATCAAAAGCAGAACTTTCCTCTGATTTTTTACTTAAAGACTGTGCTAAAGAGCTGATAGTTGGGTTTTGAAACAGTTCTACGATGGATAAATCCCGGTTAAAAACATCTTGCAGTTTGTTATTAACCTGAATCATTAATAATGAATGACCACCGAGGTCAAAGAAATTATCGTGGATGCCTACTTTTTCTAAATGCAGCACCGATTGCCAAACCGTGGCGATCGCTCGTTCTACCTCAGAACGAGGAGCCTGATAAACCTCTTGCAAATCCGGACGATGACTCTCTGGTGCAGGTAGCCCCCGACGGTCTACCTTCCCGTTTGATGTCAGCGGTAGTGCCTCTAGCAGCACAAAGCTGGCGGGTATCATATAGTCAGGCAACCTTGCTTGGAGAAACTGGCGCAACTCGCTAATATTGGGCATTTGTTTGGGGTTGGGGACAACATAAGCCACCAAATGCAAAACACCAGGGATATCCTCCCGTGCCATCACCACAACGTCTTGCACTGCGGGATGCTGTCCCAACACCGCCTCAATCTCTCCCAACTCGATACGGAAGCCCCGAATCTTAACTTGCTGGTCGATTCGCCCTAAGTACTCTAAATCACCATTGGGCAGATAGCGTACCAAATCACCGGACTTATACAATCGCGCATCCACCTTGTCATCAAAGGGATTGCGAATAAACCGTTCGGTCGTTAATTCTGGGCGATTGAGATAGCCACAAGCCAAACCAGCGCCACCAATGTACAGTTCACCGGGAACCCCAATCGGCACAGGTTGATGATGCCGATCCAGCACATATACCTGTAAATCTGGAATGGGGCGACCGATAACACTGCTCATCCCGCTCAGATCGCTCATTGTTAGTGGGCGATAGGTTACATGCACGGTTGTTTCTGTAATGCCGTACATATTGACTAACTGAGGAACCTGGTCACCATGTCGCTCAAACCAAGGTTTTAAGCTTTGCACCTCCAATGCTTCTCCACCAAAAATGACTAGGCGAAGGCTCAGATCTGAGTTAACTCCTATCTCTTCAGCCCGAATCAGTTGGCGGAAAGCTGAAGGAGTTTGGTTAAGAACCGTTACCTGTTCTTTGCACAACAACTCGTAGAACGACTCAGGGGATCGACTAATCCAGTAAGGCACCACCACCAGTCGCCCACCATAGAGAAGAGCACCCCAGATTTCCCAAACGGAGAAGTCAAAGGCATAGGAATGGAAGAGTGTCCAAACATCCTGCTCGTTAAAGTGATACCAGGGCTGAGTAGCGGCAAACAGACGGACAACATTGGCATGGCTTACTAAAACGCCTTTTGGTTGACCCGTGGAGCCAGAGGTATAAATGACGTAGGCTAGGCTGGAAGGATTTTGGCTTTCGACTCCCTCCTGTGATTCCCCTTCCTCATACTCCCCCCTATCCCCCAAGGAGAAACGCTTTTCCTCATACTCCCCCCTTGCCAAGGGGGGTTGGGGGGGTGAATTTGAGCTATCACTATGAACTCGTATCGATTCCCAATCTGTATCTAAACAAACGACCTTAGCTGCGTGTTCGGGAAGTGTTTCTAAAAGCCGTTTTTGAGTCAACAGCACTGGTACTTGCCTATCTGACAACATGAAAGCCAGCCGATCTTTCGGATAGGCGGGGTCTAACGGCACATAAGCGCCTCCAGCTTTGAGAATGCCGAGTATCCCAACGACCATCTCCAAGGAGCGCTCTAAACACAAACCTACTAATACGTCTGGTTTCACGCCTAACTGTTTCAGGTAGTGTGCTAGCTGATTTGCTCGGTTGTTTAACTCTCGGTAAGTGAGTTGCTGGTTCTCAAAAACGAGAGCGATCGCATCTGGTGTCCGTTCTACCTGTGCCTCAAAGAGCTGATGAATGCACAAATCTGCCGGATACTCCGCCTCTGTATCATTCCAAGCAACCAGCAGTTGATGTCGCTCCGATGCCGTCAACAGTGGCAAGTCCGAGAGGCGTTGGTTGGGATTAGAGACAATGCCTAAGAGCAAGTTCTGAAAATGCCCCAACATTCGCGCGATCGTTGCCGCCTCAAACAAGTCGGTATTGTACTCAAATGAGGCAATTAATCCTTGCTCTGTAATGTCAACAAACAGGCTTAAATCAAACTGCGCCGTCAATGTTTCTACGTTTACCAGGCTCAACGCCAATCCAGGAATCTCCTCCAACTGCGGAGACTTCCGAAGCGCGAATGACACCTGAAAAAGTGGCGTATAGCTGGCATCCCTTACAGGTCGCAGTGCCTCTACCAGTTGGTCGAAGGGTAAATCCTGATGGGTATAGGCTCCTAAAGCCACCTGACGCACTCGACTGAGGAGTTCTCGAAAACTGGGATTGTCTCCTAAGTCGGTTCGCAGCACTAGGGTATTGACAAAAAAGCCAATTAGTGAGTTGAGTTCGCTACGGTTGCGGTTGGCAATGGGTGAGCCTACAGGAATATCGTCTTGTCCTGTATAGCGGTAGAGGAACGTCTGAAATGCTGCCAGGAGTACCATGAATGGCGTGACACCCTCTTGACGTGAGAGTGTGGCGATCGCATCCGTTAGAGATTTGGGTAATTCCAGCGATTGACGCGCCCCCCGATAGGTCTGAACGGCAGGTCTTGGGCGGTCAGTAGGCAGTTGTAATGAAGGAACACCGTTGAGTTGTTGTTTCCAGTAGGAAAGCTGAGTTTCCAGCAACTCTCCCTGAAGCCATTGCCGCTGCCAATAGGCAAAGTCAGTATACTGAACAGGCAGATCCGGTAGAGGTAAGGGACTGCTAGCTAAGAATGCCTTGTACAGGATTGCCATCTCACGGATGAACACCTCAACCGACCATTCATCACCGATAATGTGGTGCAAGGTCAGTAGCAGGACGTGTTCCTGTTCACCCAAGCGCAGCAGTTTGACACGCCATAACGGTTCCCTCGTCAGGTCGAAAGGCTGTTGGGCTTCCTCCGTTGCAAGGCGCTGTACTTCGGACTTGTGCCAATATTGTTCGCTTAACCTCTCCCCCAACCCCTCTCCTGCAAGGAGAGGGGAGAAATGCTCCCCACAGTATCGGGACTCACGCTCCAATTCCAGAAGTTGCTGACAATCCACTACCTGTAAAGCCAGCGTCACACAAGGAGCGATCGCCTGAACGGGTTGACCTTCTGCAATGCTGAAGCTAGTCCGCAATGCTTCGTGTCGCCGCACAATTTCGTTAAGGCTGCGCTCCAGCACCGTCACATCCAGCGAACCCTTGAGGTGAATTCCCACGGAAATGTTATAGGCGGGGTTGCCTTTCTCCAACTGGTCGATGAACCACAATCGTTGCTGGGCGAAAGAAAGGGGATGAACGTCAGAGGTGTTCTGAACTCGGTCGATGGATACTGATACAGGCTTCCAATCCGCCGATGTTACTTGGTTGAGTACTTGTGTTGTCAGTTGAGCAATGCTAATACCTTCAAAGAAATCAGCGATCGCTACCTCAACCCCAAAGTCAGCCTCAATGCGATTTTTTAGCTCGAAGACCATTAAGGAATCAAGACCAAAGCGGCTTAAAGGTGACTTGCCATCTATTGCGGACGGCGTTGCTCTCAGTACCTGCGCTACTTGCTCTTGAAGATAAGACTCTAAAAGCTGTTGGCGTTCTTCTGGTTCTACTACCAGTAAGGTTTCGCGGGTGAGGTTCCTCTCGTTGTTTACAACAATAGAGGTATCTAGAATACTGCTACCAATTACATCCAGTTCGCCTGCTAAAAACTTAGCTCGACAAGCACGACGTTGAATCTTACCACTAGAGGTTTTGGGAATACTCCCAGGCTTAATTAAAACCACCCCATAAACTTGCACCTCATGTTCTTCAGACACTGTCTGACGAATGGCGGCGATGACTTCCTCAACATCCGGTTTGGCGCGAAACTCCAACTCTTGCACCACCACCAGCCGTTCTTCACCCTCAACCTCTACGGAAAAGGCGGCGCTACTGCCCAATCGCAATGCTGAATGGCTACGTTCTGAGGTCAGTTCAATATCCTGCGGGTAAAGGTTACGACCACGAATAATAATTAAATCCTTAACTCGACCCGTGACGAACAGTTCCCCATCCTGCAAAAAGCCTAAGTCTCCAGTTCGCAAAAAAGGCTTTTTCTCCGCAGTTGTATCCGTATCTAATGGGTAAGCTTGAAACGTCTGCTCTGTCTCTTCAGGACGATGCCAATATCCTTGCCCCACACTCGAACCGGATACCCAGATTTCACCCACCTCATCAGGTTGGCAACGGGTTAATGTTTCGGGATCAGCAATAACAATTTGCTGCTCTGGTATGCTTTTGCCACAGCTAACAAAGGTGCAAACATCTTCGTTATCAGCATCAGCCGCAATAATCTGATGGCGTTCTAGAGCATCTACTCGGACAGTTTTGATAGTCGGCGGAGCGCTTTTGAGACTGCCGGAAACCATCAAGGTTGCCTCTGCCATCCCGTAACAAGGGTAGAAGGCTGACGGACGGAAACCGCAATCTGCAAATTTTGCCCAAAATCGCTCCAGAGTATCCTGCCGAATCGGTTCCGCACCGTTAAAAGCGACGTCCCAACTGCTTAAGTCCAGCGTCTGGAGTTGCTCTGGTGTAATTTTATGAATGCACAGTTCATAAGCAAAATTGGGAGCGCCGCTTGTCGTGCCTTTGTACTGGGAAATCGCCTGCAACCAGCGGTAAGGACGCTGGAGAAATGCGGCTGGAGGCATGAAGATGCAAGGGAAACCCCCATACAGCGGTTGCAGTATGCCGCCGATGAGTCCCATGTCATGGTACGCGGGCAGCCACGAAATAAATTTACTGCTGGGTGAATGTTCCATGATGCAGTAAGTCATGGCGGCGTTGTGGAGCAAATTGCCGTGACTCAGCATTACCCCTTTGGGCGTTCCTGTAGATCCGGAAGTGTATTGCAGAAACGCTAATGTATCTTTTTTTATAAAGGGCTGTTGCCAGTTCTCTTCTATCCCACTCGCTAGGTTATCGGTAGTCAGCCACTGCAAATTCCCCAAGTCAGCTTTTTCAGTCAGGAGGGATTGCACCTTGGAGTGAACTGCTGTTGTTGTGAGGGCGATCGCTGCCTGTGCATCTTTGGCGATCGCTTGGATTCTGGGCGTGTTGCGTTGGTTGCGCGGTGGATAAGCTGGAACCGCGACGACTCCAGCATACAAACACCCGAAAAACGCCGCCAGATAATCCAGTCCTGGGGGATAAAGCAACAATGCACGTTCGCCACTTAAACCTAAAGCCTGAAGTTGAGAGGCGATCGCGCGACTGCGCCGATCCAATTCTCGATAGGTGAGTTGTTCGCCTTCTATTTCTCCATCCGGCAAAAAGGTAAAAGCCAGTTGTTCGGGCTGCTGTAAAGTCCTTTGGCGTAAAAGATCCACCCAAGTCGAATAGAGGAGGCTTTCTGGAAACGCATTAAAAGATTGAGGCATATTATTCGGACTCGATTCGATGCGAACCTGACGTTTTGAATCTGGCGAGTTTAGTTAAACCCAATTCCGTCAAAGCGTTTGCTGTTTTTTACAGCCTTATTGATATCTATTTTCGATTAGACTTCGCTAACATATAGCAAATCCTTGAATTTCGTCAAGGATTTATCCAAAGTTTTATTGGCTATACTTTCAATTACGATCGAGTCGTTGCCGCTAAAAGCTAGCATTGGCAAAGCCTTTGCCCTCTAAAAACTTGCTCCACAGATGAGAGTTCTCAACAACGAGGGAATTTACTCTAAAATTTTTTAGCTTTCTCTCTTGACCTTAGTGATACTGACGTTTTATTCTTAGCGGGTGCTATTGAGAATAATTACTAAATTTCGTGGAGCGCAATCGATAGCCTGATTGCCTCTACTGTGGGTGAGGAAAAAAGATGGAACGAAAGCAACTACTCTTGCGCCTGTTACTTGCAGGTTCAGGGGGTGTTTTGGCAGGGCTGCTCATTTTGACTGAGGTTGTACAAGCGCTGGGTGTGCAGCGTCATGACTTCAGCACAAACCTTGAGATGACTTTAGAAAGAGATGATGCCGCATCTGAAGGGTTGGCGGTGAGTGAGGTGAAGAAATGAAACTGCATCTACCATTTTTAATTGTTGCCCTGCTCAGTATTGGCATACCGCCAGCAGTAGCAACGCCTAGGAGCGTTTCCGTCAACCCAGTCTCAGCGACAGCATTACCAGATGGGGAGATGGGAAGAGGGGGAAATGAACCTGTGAAGAGAAGTTCTCCTCAGGCTTCCAGTTCGCAATCCCCCATTACGGCAATTCCTCATCTTAGTGAGATAGAATTTCCCCTTACCCGTGCTGAGGGGCTATGGCAGTCACAATCAGCCAATTCATTACAAGTTGCTCAGAGCGAGTCCGGTGTTCTACAAGTAACGGGTGTACAGGTTAACCCCACAGACATCGGCTTTGAAGTCATTTTAGAAACCCCAGATGGAGAACTTCTGGACGCCGAAACTCGGAGTGAGGGCAATACCTTAATCGTTGATATCCCCAATGCGGCGCTAGTGCTTGTAGAGGGTGACGAGTTTCGTGAAGACAACCCAGCAGAAGGAATTAGTTCCGTTGTTGTGACTCAGCTCGATGGGAATAATATCCAAGTCGCTGTGACTGGAGAAACGGGAACGCCGACGGTGGAGGTGGTTCCGAGTCAGAGCGGTTTAGCTCTAAGTTTGGCTCCAGCGCTCTTAGATGGGGAAGAGGTTATCGAGGAAGAGGTTATCGGGGAAGACACAGAAGAAATTGAAGAAGTTGAACTTGTGGTAACGGCTACGCGCACAGCACAAGAGCTACCTGAGGTGCCGCGCTCGGTGACGGTGATTACCCGCGAGGACATCGAGGGACAAAGTAGCGTCACCAGGGACGTACAAGACATTCTGGCTCAAACGGTTCCTGGCTATGGCCCCCCCACTCAGAGGGCTTTCGGCGATACGACGGCTTCTTTGCGGGGTCGTGCTCCCCTGGTTTTGATTGACGGCGTCCCTCAGAACACGAATTCTGGTAATGCGGGGAGACAGCTAAGAACCATTGACCCCGCTTCTATTGAGCGGATTGAGGTGGTGCGTGGCCCCTCCGCTCTCTACGGTCAAGGAGCAACTGGCGGTGTGATCAACATCATTACACGCCGACCTGATGAGCAAAGGCTGACGACTACGGCAGAAGTCGGTGTAACGGCTGCATTAGGAAAGTTGCAAGGTGAAAGTTTTGGTAACTACCAAGAGTATGGACTTTCGCTCAATGAAGGCGATGTTGACTTGGTTTTTAATTTATCGCGGGAGGATACGGGAGCAACGTTTGATGCTGAAGGCGATCGCCTTGCCATCGTTCAGGGAATAGATGAAAGTGAAACCTTTAATATCCTGGGCAAACTGGGGTGGGACATTAGCGAGCAACAACGCCTGCAACTAAGTGCCAATTTCTACCGTAGCGAACGCAACACCAATGCGATCTCAGATCCGATCGTTGACGACATTCCTGGCATCCAAAAACCCCGCGCCATCGTCTTTGAAGAGGGGATCGACTTTATTGGTGTCTCCCCGCAAAGCGATCGCAATACTGTCCTCAATCTCGATTACACCAACGAGAATGTCTTCGGCAGTCAGCTTGGCTTGCAAACCTACTACCGAGATAACGTAGTTCGGACTGACGTCCGCGATCGACGAAACCGCGATCAGGAGATTACTCAAGGGATTGATGAAGCGGAAAATTGGGGAGCCAGGTTGCAAATTGAGACCCCCTTTAACTCAGAGGAAACAATCAGTCTGCTTTGGGGAGTTGACTACGCCAACGAGAATAACTCTTTGCTCCGAAATCTTTTCGATCCTGAATCCTTCGATGCCAGTGGGGGGCGAGTATACCGCAAAATCGGAGAGGTGACAGTTGTTCCTCCCTATGACGTTAAAAACCTAGGTTTGTTTGCCCAACTGCAATGGGAGGTGAGCGATCGCTTGTCTCTCAGTAGCGGAACTCGTTACGACCGCTTTGATATTACCGTTCCTAGCTACACCACTCTTTTTGGTGACCAAGCTGAAGGCGGTAAACGCAACTTTGATGATATTGTCTTCAATCTCGGTGCTGTCTATGAAGTCACTGATGAAGTGAGCTTGTATACCAACTATGCTCAGGGCTTTTCAGTGCCTAATCTGGTCGATGTTCTGTTTGCTCCATCTGCCGGATTCAACTTTGAAACCAGTGTGGGAGATCTGCAACCGCAACAGGTTAACAGTTACGAAATCGGGGTACGCGGCAACTGGTCTCAGGTGCAGGTGTCTTTAGCTGGTTTCTACAACCAATCTGATTTGGGTTCAGCCATCGTCCCCACCGATGATTTCTTTGACTTCGTCCGCGCTCCAGAGCGAATTTACGGCATAGAAACAACCCTTGATTGGCAAGCAGGTGGGGGCTTTTCCCTCGGTGGTACCTTGGGTTGGTCATCAGGGAAAGTCGATCTTCCGGATGATGATCAAGGGTTCTTAGCGTTGGGAAGCGATCGCATCCAACCCTTGAAGCTGACGGCTTATGTGGAGCATCAAACGACTCCAGGTTGGCGAAATCGCATCCAGGCTTTGTTAGTGGGTAGTCGCGATCGCGGTTTTGAGGACGGACTCGATCTTGCCCCCATCGAAAGCTACCTAGTTGTAGACTACATCGGCAGCATTCAGCTTGGCCCTGGGGCGCTGCAAATCGGCATCCGGAATCTGCTCAACAACCAGTATTTCCAAGCCTACGACCAATCACTACGGAGTGACGGCTTGGAGAGTTTTGTCAGTCCAGCCAGTGGCAGAACCATCAGTGTCGGCTACCGTGTGAGTTGGTGATTCAATGATCAAGATGGTTTACCGAAAGTCTTTAATCCGTCACAGGAAGAAGTGGAGCCACGCTATCCAAATTTGTCTACTGGCGCTGTTGAGCTTTGGACTAGTTTGTGCTTGCAGTGGTAGTTTACCTCAAGATTCTGCTGCTCCTGGCTCACCGTTATCTGAGTCGGTGCAGGTTGTATCTCCTGCAAAGACAGCAAGTGAACCAGACTCCCCCTGCCGAATGGTCAAGCACGCTCTGGGTGAAACCTGCGTTCCCGCTCACCCCCAGCGAGTTGTGGCGCTAGTTAGCAGTGCAGTCGTCGATCTTTTATCTTTGGGTGTTCAGCCTGTTGGTGCCGTATCAAATGTGCCCTCATTCGTACTCGACCAACTTAAGGATGTGGAAATTCTCGGCTACAGCGAACAAGTAAACCTTGAGACGATTCTGCTTTTGAAACCTGACCTAATTCTGGCTCAAAAATGGAACGCCCAGCCAGTTTACGACAAGCTCTCGAAAATTGCGCCTACGGTTGTTAGCGATTACCGCATTGGTGAATGGAAACAATCGTTTGCGCTACATGCCGAGGCGCTAGGGATGACTGATAAAGCAAATCAATTGATGGCTGAATATGACCAGCGTATAGAACGCTTCCAAGCTCAGATGGGAGATCAACTGAAGCAAACCGACGTTTCACTGATCGGTGTTTATCCGGAGGGCATTTTTATCTACTTCCAGAATTCCTTTGGCGGCACAATTTTGCAAGACATCGGTTTACCTCGCCCACCTGTTCAAATTCGGGAAAAGAGCAGACGGATTGGGGAGCGTATTAGCAAGGAACTGATGCCCTATGCCGATGGGGATGTCATATTCGCGTGGAGTTACAGTGATACTCTAAAAACCCTGGGAGCAGCACAAGAGAAGCTAGATCGGCTCAAGTCTGATCCCCTGTGGTTGAAGTTGAACGCCGTTGAGCAAGACAGGGTTTATCAGGTGGGAGACCATTGGACTATTGGTAGCCCCCTGACAGCTAACCTCGTCCTCGACGATCTGTTTAAGTACCTGATCGAGGAACGGAAATTGTCGAGCCAGACGCAATGAGGATAGTAAAGCAGCTTGCTAGTATGCGTACCTTTTTGATCATCTGGAGTGGTCAGACTGCCTCCCTCGTCGGCAGCTATATGACTACCTTTGCCCTGACCCTCTGGGCTTGGGAACTCACAGGACAAGCCACCGCCTTAGCCTTGGTTTATTTCTTCAACCGTCTATCAAGCGTTTTGATTTCCCCCGTGGCTGGGATCATTGTCGATCGCTGGAACCGTAAATTACTGCTGGTCGCCAGTGATGCGGTAGCGGGTCTTTCTACACTGATCATCCTTTTGCTCTATCTGACTAACAACCTGCAAATTTGGCATATCTATATCACTAGCACCCTCAACGGTGCGTTTGGTTGCTTGCAGTTGCTCACCTACTCTGCCTCAGTCTCGCTGCTAGTTCCCAAGGAGCAATATGGGCGCGTCAGTAGCTTAGATTTTCTATCAAGTTACGGTGCTGATATTATTGCCCCGGCTTTGGCAGCGTCGTTCTACTATGTCATTGGTCTGAGGGGAATTCTGTGCATTGACTTGATGACGTTTGCGATCGCTGTTACCACACTACTCCTCGTACCCATTCCCCAACCTCCCCTCACGGCGACAGAACTGCAACCCCAAAAGAATATTTGGCAAGAACTATTCTTCGGCTTCCGCTACATCTTGGGGCGTCCTAGCCTGATGGCACTGGTTGTAGTGATGTCGTTGTTCCAGCTAGCTCATGACTTTGGCGCGGCTGTCTATTCACCACTAGTTCTTGTCCGCTCCGATAACAATGCCAGCGCTTTAGCAAGCGTGTCGATGGCAGCAGGCGTCGGGGGTGTGTTCGGAGCATCGCTCATGAGTACCTGGGGTGGGCCCAAGCGCCGCATGGACGGTGTGCTCATGAGCATGGTGGGGGCGGGTTTGAGCAAAACCGTATTTGGACTGGGTCAGAACCTGTCGGTTTGGGTTCCCGCTCAATTCTGTTCATCGTTTAATTTCCCCTTTCTCGGCAGTTGCTCTCAAGCTATTTTGATGAGCAAGGTAAAACCTGACTTGCAGGGGCGAGTGTTTGCTGCCAATTCCATGAGCGTGATGGTGACTTCACCCATCGGCTACTTGCTCGGAGCACCTCTGGCGGATTACATCCTCGAACCCGCCATGAAACCGGGAGGCAGTCTCGCCCCTGTGTTTGGCGGGATATTCGGCACAGGGGCAGGTGCAGGGATGGCACTCCTGTATGTGTCCTGTGCTATCTGCATGTTGCTCATTGGCTTGGCAGGATATGCTTTCCCAATATTGCGTAATGTCGAGAAGGTAATGCCTGATCACGATATAGCGATTAGCTAGTACAGGCATTTTGCCTGATTAATCTCTACACGCAGGTAATACCAACTTTAATTAGTGTTGGCGACATCTTCGATCCCCCCTAGCCTCCCTTAACAAGGGTACTCAGTAGACCTCTTGCAAAAATGTACCAGACCCCTCCCCAACCCTCCCCTTAGTAAGGGGAGGGGGCAAGATTTCAAGTCTCCCCCCTTACTAAGGGGGGTCTATTCGACTTATGCAAGAGGTCTAGTATGATCAAGTCCTTTTTTGTGTCCTTTGCGGAGCAGATAGTTGAGTGGCAATGGAAAATTTCGGACAGGCAAAGTTCAAGTGGCTAAAGCGCATCTTAGAGCTTTAGTTTGATTATTATTGCAATTTAGTTACAATACGTCTTCTGGAAATGCGATCGCGGTTTCCTATGATTAGAGATAAATTGCGATCGCGATCGCCAAAAAAAAATAGGCTTTATGAAGAAACTGATCAAAGGTCTGCGCCAGTTCCAAAGCGGCTACTTCAGCACGCACCATGAGTTGTTTGAGCAACTCGCTCACGGTCAGAAACCGAGAGTGCTATTTATCACCTGCTCAGATTCGCGTATCGACCCGAATTTGATTACTCAAGCTGGTGTCGGCGAACTATTTATTATTCGCAATATTGGTAACATGATTCCGCCCTTTGGCGCAACCAATGGTGGCGAAGGCGCAGCGGTTGAATACGCCGTTCATGCTTTAGGTATCGAGCAAATTGTTGTCTGCGGTCATTCCCACTGCGGCGCAATGAAGGGACTGTTGAAATTGGACAAATTAGCTGAAGAAATGCCGCTAGTTTACGAATGGTTAAAGCACGCAGAAGCAACTCGGCGGCTGGTTAAAGATAACTACACAAGCCTCGCTGGGGAAGAACTTCTGGACGCCACCATTGCTGAGAACGTGCTAACCCAAATCGAAAATCTGCGGACTTATCCAGTAATTCGCTCCAAACTTCACCGAAAACAGCTATCTCTCCACGCCTGGGTCTATCAGATTGAATCAGGTCAGGTTTTGGAGTACGATCCTGTTCTTCACGAGTTCGCGGCACCCTACAGTGAACTTCGCTCCTATGACGATCAGCCTGTAGTATCTAACACTGAGCGAATTCCATCCATGCGGATATCTTCTGAGCAGGCAGAAAGAATTTACAGGGGTTCTACCGCGCGATGAAGGTGCGGGTTATAAACCTTTTATCTGCTGGTATCTACAATTTCAATTATTAGGAACCAGCAGCCGCCGCTCCTCTATTGCTCTAGCCATGATTTGCGATCGCGACCCTTGGTCTCATACTTAATATCTTCTTTAGCGGTATCTATCAAGCTTTCAAATACGCTAGTCATTGCCTCAGATGTAGATTGCTTGGCGTTCGTAATTACATCAGGTTTAAATGATCCATTGTTGATAAAAATGTCAGTGGCACCAGGAGGCGGAAAACTATCCAAATCTTGTACTACAGACTTTGTTAGATTTTGATGTATGTAAAAATTTATGTTTTCTGTAGTATCAAAACAAACGGGTTTTAAAACGCGACCGCTCCGGATGCTGCTGCTGTTTACTCTCGTCTTTACCTTACTGACAGGCATCCACAGCCTCGCCGCTGAGTCGAAGAAAACTGAAATTCTTTGGGATACCTATGGGGTGCCTCATATTTATAGCCAGAATGCAAAGGAGCTGTTCCACGCCTTTGGGTGGGCACAGATGCAAAGTCACGGCAACCTGATTCTGCGTCTCTACGGACAGGCTCGCGGACAAGCAGCAGAATACTGGGGCGAAGATTACTTAGAGTCAGATCAGTGGGTGCAAACCCTGGGCGTTCCCGATCGCGCTCGTCAATGGTACAAGATGCAAACCCCAACCTTTCGCCGCTACCTAGATGCCTTCGCCGACGGGATTAACGCTTATGTCAAAGAACACGGCGAGCTGATTGATGATGAAGTTGAGACTGTGCTGCCAGTGAGTGCAGTGGATGTCCTGGCTCACCTCCAGCGTGTGCTTCATTTCACCTTTGTAGTCAATCCCGATCACATAGAAGACATTAGCGAAGAGCCGGACTCTGCTAGTGCGGCGTCTGGGCAAAAAATGGGTTCTAACGGTTGGGCGATCGCCCCTTCCCGTTCTGCCAGTGGAAACGCGATGCTGTTGGCAAACCCACACCTGCTGTGGTCAGATTTATTCCTCTGGTATGAAGCTCAACTGACTGCCCCAGGTATCGATGCTTACGGAGCCTCACTTGTCGGTATCCCTGTCTTGAGTATTGCATTCAACGATTACCAAGGCTGGACTCACACGGTAAACACCCATGATGGGTGGGACGCCTATGAACTGACCCTCGCCAATGAGGGCTACCAGTTTGATGGTAAAGTTCGAGCCTTTGAGACAGAAGAACGAACCCTGAAAGTTAGGCAGGCTGACGGTACTCTGCGTCAAGAACCATTAATAGTGCGACGCTCTGTTCATGGGCCAATTGTCACCCAGAAAGACGGCAAAGCCATTGCCTTACGGGTCGTCGGACTTGACCAGCCTGGGGCATTAGAGGAATGGTGGGATATGGCGCGTGCCAAGAACCTAGGTGAGTTTGAAGCCGCTCTCAAACGCTTGCAGATTCCGATGTTCACTGTGATCTATGCAGATCGAGACGGTCACATCCTGCATCTGTTCAATGGTCAAGTACCCGTCCGAACTCAAGGCGATTTTGAATCTTGGTCGAGGATTATTCCTGGCGACACATCGGCGACGTTGTGGACAAAACTTCACCCCTACCGCGATCTACCCCGCGTACTCGATCCAGCAAGCGGCTGGCTACAAAATGCCAACGATCCACCCTGGACAACAACCTTTCCACCCGCCATCAATGCGGATAACTATCCACCCTACATGGCACCACAGGGTTTCATGTCGTTCCGGGCGCAGCGCTCTGCCCGTATGCTTGCTGAAGATGAACGCATCTCTTTTGAGGAAATGGTGGAGTACAAGCACTCGACACGCATGGAACTCGCCGATCGCTTACTCGATGATCTGATTGCGGCTGCACGACAAGAAGGGGGAGAACTGGCGCGTCGGGCGGCTGATGTCCTCAGTGATTGGGATCGTCAGGCGGATGCAGATAGCCGGGGTGCAGTCCTTTTTGCCTTCTGGGAGCAAGCGGTAGATTCCTCTACCTTGTTTGCTGTTCCCTGGAATGAGAATTCTCCCTTCTCGACACCGAATGGTCTTGCCGATCCGCCTAGTGCTGTGGCAGCCTTGGAAGCTGCTGCTACTAAGGTCGAGGCGGACTATGGAGCGCTGGATGTGCCGTGGGGGGAGGTTTTCCGGTTGCGGGTTGGCGATGCAGATTTGCCTGCCAATGGGGGTGCCGATGACCTGGGTATTTTCCGAGCGCTGTGGTTTGTGCCATCAGAAGACAAGCAGTTTGAGGCTATTGGTGGAGAGTCTTATGTTGCGGCGATTGAGTTTTCTAATCCAGTCCGGGCGATGGCGCTGACGAGTTACGGTAATGCAACTCAACCGGGAGCGCTCAATAAAGGCGAACAGTTGCAGCTATTTGCCAACAAACAGTTACGACCTGTTTGGCGATCGCGTCAGGAAATAGAAGAGAATCTGGCTGGGCGTAAGGTGTTCTGAGTTAGGCTCGTGGATCAATCAAAGTTTACATGGCAACACAAAGTTTGATTGATTCCCGTCTACTTGCTTGCACCACCACCTCTGGCATCTGGGAGTCGATTGCTATAGTTGACAAGAACTCGCCCTACACTCAACCTGCAAGCGATCGCCCCAATGACTCAGCAAGATACAGCAATAGGCTTGGGGTTACACAATGTAGCAACATAGCTGCTTACATCTCCACAGGCTTAAATACCTAAAACAAGTCTCGCCGCAAATCGGACGCCAAAATTTGCCAAACCGGAGACAAAGGAAAAAAGCCAGAGTGGTATGCTACTGACTTACGCTAAAGGTGGTGTTGCTGCCCCCTTTTATTGAGCGCTTGCTGGTCAGTATTTATGAGCGATCGCGTATTCAAACTCCTCTTGATTGACGATGACCCCATCTTCCGGCTCGGTCTGCGTACCGCTCTGGACACCTTTCCCGATTTGCAAGTTGTTGCTGAAGCGGATACGGGGACAGCCGCGTTAGAACTCCTCGGTCGTCGGAGCGCTCAAGAAGCCATAGATTTGATAGTTTTAGAGCTGAACCAAAAGCGCTATAACCCCAACGAACTTTCCGGACTGCAACTCTGCCAGCAGCTCAAGTACCGCTACCCTCGCCTCCCCATTCTCCTCCTGACTCCCCAACTCACCCAAGAGCAACGGCTCAATGCCAGAGCGGCAGGAGTGGATGGCTATTGTCCCAAAGGGACAGACATCTCCGAGCTAGTGACGGCGATGCGTCAACTCTGTGATGGACAACCCCACTGGGTAGATCTACCTATCGCCTCAGTGCCGCAAATTAGCTCAGTTCGCCCTCCCAGTTGGCACGGTAGACTTCGCCAATCGGGGTTGCAGCAGATAGAAGACGAGATCATGGGGGTAAATACCCAACTGCAAAAGCCGCAACTATCAACCTTCGATTGGCTATTTTGGAGCGGACGGCGCAGAGAACTGGTAGCCGCTCGTTGGATTGTCAATCAACTCTTACCCACCGATGTCCTTGTCGTCGAACCACCACGCGATACACCAGCGAATCGACCGCGAATTGAACCACCAAGCCGCAGAACGCGAGCCTCGCTGCAAAGCACCCCTAACGAGCAACTCCCACCCGCTGAAGCCCCTGCTATAGAGCCAGTCAGGGCCCAGTTGAGTGTCAACGCTCAGGAACTTGCCCTCTTTGATGTTGTAGCAAGCCAAACCTCCGGCGTCCGCAACCTCACAGACATTCCTTTAGAAATCGACATTCTCCAGGAAGAACGCCAGCGAGACTTGCTTTATATCGTCCTGGAAAAATTTCAGGAAATCCTTGATGACTTGCGCTTTTCCCAAATTAGCCCAGAGCAAGTCCCCTTAATGCGATCGCGTATTTTAATCGATTTGTGGCAGTCATCCCTGACCGACTTTTTTGGCAAATACTACACTTTGCCCTTAAACAGAGGCGATTTTGAAGTAGTTGATGCCTTGCTGCAAGATGCCCCAGTGATCAATGACCAGATCTTAGATAAAATTCCTTTGGTAACTGAGTTATTGTTGCATCGCTTGTTTCAGGCTTCCTTGGTGGTTGATAATGTTTCCTACAAAGCAGAAACACCAGAAGCCAAAGCACGGGCAGAAGTCCTACTCCAAAATCTAATTGTCCAAGTTGCCAATGCCGTTGTGCAGCCGCTTTTGAATAATTTGGCGGACGTAGAAACGATTAAGCAAAGCTTTTTTAATCGGCGTATGCTTTCCTCGCGGGAGATTGCCCGCTTCCGCAATGACTTGTCCTGGAAATATCGCACCGCACAATGGCTTTGGGAGCCAAAATCAATTTTTGAAAGTCGCTATTACTTATTTGTCCTCAGCAGCATCGGGATTAAACAAATCTCAATTTATGCCCCTCGCCGCCAAGAACTGCAAGAACTCCGAGGCTGGCAGCTTGCCGTCACAATAGCACTCGAAGGTAGAGATGCGATCGCTCCCCGTCTGCGAGGTACTGTGGGTTTGCTCGGCAAAGGTACCGTCTATACCCTCACACAAGTACTAGGTAGAGCAATCGGTCTCATCATTCGTGGCGTGATTCAAGGCGTCGGTAGTGCCCTGCAAGACACCCGGTTCGGTAAAAACGGCGAACGAGGCAAGTAGAAACTTGTATGCCTCTCTACCATCCACTAAAATCAGGCGATCGCTAGTAATTCAGACCTGTTGTTTGCTCCCCCTCTTTAAGAGTGACTAAGATTTCTATTCTCCCCTTTTTAAGAGTGACTAAGATTTCTATTCCCCCCTTTTTAAGGGGGGTTAGGGGGGATCTAAATGTAGCCCCTTAAAAGAAAAATAGTATAAGTCAGCACTTCAAACTCTAACTCGTGGAAGAAGTCGCTAACTTTCGTTTGTGTCAACTTGAGCGTAAAACTTACAAGTTCAAGGACAACAGACTTTATGACACTCAATCCTGAAACGCCTCAGCGTAGCAAACTGTTAATCGCCGCTGGTTTCTTGATTGGCGCGGGGATGTTGGGAGGATTTGTTGATGGCATCTTCCTGCACCAAATTTTGCAATGGCATCACATGATCACCAATGTTCAACCCGCCACGAATCTTTCTAGTTTAGAACGCAATACCCTAGATGATGGTCTTTTTAATCTCGGTTCTTGGATCGTAACTCTCACTGGTATCGCTTTGCTGTGGCGTGCGGGGGGACGTAGCCATGTAATTTGGTCGTCGAAGGTTTTTGGCGGTTCTTTACTCCTCGGTGCTGGGTTATTTGATTTAGTTGAGGGGTTGATCAACCACCAAATTTTAGGAATTCACCACGTTAAACCGGGAATAAATCAGTTAGCTTGGGATTTAGGATTTCTTGGTTTTGGGATAACTTTGATTGCAGTCGGCTTGATTATGTTGCGGTTAGGAGAAAAGGAGAGTGCTATTAAAGGGTAGGTAAGGTTAGGGAGTGCGTTTAAGGAAGTTTGGATTGAACCGCAAAGACGCATAGACGCGACAGCGGCTTGCCGAAGGCTAGAGCGCAAAGAGAGGAAATTAAGAGAGGAAGTTTTCTTGGGTTCGGGATTTTTGGTAGTGGTTTGCTAGTCAATAGACTTCTTGCAAAAAGCTCTCTCACCCTTTCCCTTAGTAAGGCTACCGTGTATACATAACTGGTTCTTTCTGATGCAAATTTCGTTCAAACCCCATAAATCCCCCTCGGAGATCCCCCTCCCGTCCCCCTTAAAAAGGGGGAAGCTAGATGTTGCTTCGCCTTTGATATCACGGGGGACTTTGAATCTAGTTCACCCCTTGATAAGGGGACTTTGAATCTAGTTCACCCCTTGATAAGGGGACTTTGAATCTAGTTCACCCCTTGATAAGGGGGGTCAGGGGGGTCAATCAACTTTGAACGAGTTGCTCGATTTCTTCAGCTTTGGTTGGTAAATCTGCTGTCAAAACTTCGCTACCGGATTCTGTGACTAAAACATCATCTTCGATGCGAATTCCCCGGACATCGGAGAATTGCGCTAGGCGTTCCCAGTCAACGACATCCTGATATTTTGACCGTAGGGCGGGATCGTTGAGAATTGCTGGAACTTGGTAAAATCCTGGCTCAATGGTGACGAGCATTCCTGCTTTTAAGGGACGATTGAGTCGGAGGAAGCCTAAGCCAAAGCGATCGCTTCTAGTTTTCCCAGCTTCATAGCCTGCTAAATCTCCCAAATCTTCCATATCGTGGACATCCAACCCCAGCAAATGTCCGACTCCGTGGGGAAAAAACAAGGCATGAGCGTCCATTTCAACTAAATCTGCAACTTTACCGCGCAAAATGCCCAAATCAGCTAATCCTTGGGCAATTACACTGGCGGCTAAAAAGTGTACGTCCTGATACTCCACACCAGGGCGAACTTTCTCAATGCAGGCATCATGCGCCGCCAATACTACATCGTAGAGGTCGCGTTGTGTGGGGGAAAACTTGCCGCTAACGGGCCAAGTACGGGTGACATCAGACGCCCAACCATTCTCTGTTTCTGCCCCGACATCGGCTAGTAATAAAGCGTCCGCTAGCAGGGCGTGGTGATATTGATTGTTGTGGAGAACTTCACCGTGAACTGTCACAATGCTGCTATAGGCAAAGGTCATATTATGGGCAATAATTACACCCTCCATTGCTGCTCGGACTTCTGCTTCTAGTTTGGCGTTAGGAGTTGCCTGCATCCCGGCTTTGTGAGCTTGCACGGTACAAGTGGCGGCTTGGCGTAACTCGGCTAGAGCAGTGGCGTCATGAGTTAGGCGCAGGGTGATAATCGCTCTTGCTAGCTCCAAATCAATGCTGTGGGGAGCATTGGCAGGGGCAATTGGGCGATTTAAAACTTCGGCTTGTTCCTGGTAGGTGGTAGGATTTTGAACGGCGATCGTTGCGGCTTCCGTGGAATGCGATCGCAACTCCGCCAAGGGAAAAGCTGCATCCGCGCCAATTAACTGAGCAAAGTCCTCCCGTGTCGGCATTTCTCCATGCCACAAGGCACTTCCCGGAACCGCGTCATCCATAAACAGTTGCAGCTTACCATCCTCTAGGCGAATCGCTGCATTCTCTAACGGCAACCCTGCAAAGTAGAGAAAGTGGCTGCTAGAGCGAAAGGAATAAAGATTTGCAGGAAAGTTTCGGGAACTAGCGGTTCCTGACCAGAGAATTGCCGGAAAATCAATAATTTCGGCAAGTCGCTGCCGTCGAGAACGGAGATTTGTTGCAATAGAGATAGGAGCGCTCTTTATTGACATGGAATAGACTCCTTATGGGCAGCTTCTATCCGTCAGGATATCAACCCTAATTAAAGAATGCGAGGTGGTAAGAATGTCTCCTCAACCGAAAGCCCGTCCCCACTCAATTCGTCCCCGCAACTGGCAACTCGAACAACTGCCAGGATTGAGTGCGGAAGATCGCTTACACCTAGAAACCTGCGGCATTACCACCACCAGGCAACTCCTCCAGAAAGCGAGTACCCCCACCTCCCGACAAGCCTTGGCAAATCAGTTGCAACTCCCTGTCAAACACGTCAATAAGTGGGTTGCTCTGTCCGATTTAGCGCGGGTTCCTGGCGTCGGCTACCAGCACTGCGGGCTGTTGCTACATTCCGGTATCGTCTCGGTTAACCAACTCGCGCAAATACCCGCCCACAAGTTGCAGCAACAAATTCTCCGCCTCCAAGTCGCTACCCTACAACGCCGCGATCTCTGTCCTTCGGTAGATGAAGTACAAGTCTGGATTCAACAAGCACAGCAACTTGTCAAGTCATGAATATAGGCGATCGCTAACTGTTTGAGGTGTTGAGTTGTGGATAGAGAAGAGTTAGTTAGAAAGTACGCTGGGGGAGAAAAAGATTTCACTGGACGTAGGTTTCGGAATTCTAACTGGATTGACGAAATAGTTAGAGGTGGTATCTACCGAGAAGCCGACTTCAGCAATGCCTACTTCGTGAGAAGCGGATTTGATGAGGCTGACTTGAGTTTCGCTAAATTCGTTAGAGCGCGTATGTATGAAAGTGGTTTCGGGAGCACTTGTTGTTTGGAAGGGATTGACTTTACCTATGCTGTTTTCAGTCAATGTAACTTTAGTGAGGTTGATCTCAGAGGAGCCATATTTAGGAACGCTACTCTTAGCGAAGTCAATTTCAGAAATGCCAACCTCAGTTATGCCGATTTGAGAGGGGCTAGAAAGCTGACTGTTGGAAGTTGTGAGAATGCCATTTTTTATGAAACTATCATGCCCAACGGTAGGATTTATACTGCTTGAATCTAGCTCATTTATCCAATTGTCTGCTTCTGAATTAGCCAGAAGTGCTGCTAAGAAACGCGATCTCTGTCCTTCGGTAGATGAAGTACAAGTCTGGATTCAACAAGCACAGCAACTTGTCAAGTCATGAATATAGGCGATCGCTAATTATTTGAGGTGTTGAGTTGTGGACAGAGAAGAATTAATTAGAAAGTACGCTGGGGGAGAAAAAGATTTCACTGGCGGTAACTTTCGGAGCGCTAACTGGATTAGCAAAAGAGTTAGAGGTGGTATCTACCGAGAAGCCAACTTCAGCGATGCCTATTTCGATGGCAGTAGCTTCGTTGAAGCTGATTTGAGCTTTGCTAAATTCGTTAGAGTGCGTATCTATGAAAGTGTTTTCGCGAAGAATTGTTACATGGAAGGGGCTGATTTTAGTTACGCCGTTTTCGGGCAAGTTACTTTCTGTAACGTCGATCTCAGCAGAGCCATCTTTAGAAATGCTCGTCTTAGTGAAACTAGTTTCGAGAATGCCAATCTCAGTTATGCCGATTTCAGGGGAGCCAGAAGGTTCAACGAAGTTAGCTTTGAAAATGTTATCTTCTATGAAACTATTATGCCCGACGGCAGTATCTATACTGATAGTATCTAAAGTTAGTTTATTTATCAGATTATCAGCTTCTAAATTAGGCAGAAGTGCTGCTGCTAAAGAATTTGCATTAATCCATTACAATATTTCCTCTTTGTCCCTGTCTTCAATAACATCTTGAATTTTTGCGGGGATATTTGAAAGAAAATCGTAAGCCAAACTGCTTTCTGCTTCATCGCCCTTAAGTGCGATCGCGATCGCTCGTAGGTTAGGTTGAACAATAGAGAAACCCAACAGCCGCCACTCTATTCCCCCGCTAGCATCCCCTCAAAAGTTATCTCCTCATTCATCCCCAATTCATCGGCTCAACTCCCGGCGCTACACACCGATGAAAACTCGAATATTCCCAATCCTTCGCAGCCTTCACCAAACCCGGTTTGACAGGATTGAAATGGATGTAGTCGAAATGATGTTAAAAATCCGCAGGGTCGAAGGAGGTAATTTGAGCTTCGGCGAGTTGTCCGGTAGGGAGGTCAACGATTTGGAGGGTGATGTCTAGGGGGTGAGGGGTGAGGTGGTTTGACCAGATAGAGGTTGCGCTATTTTTGAGTTGATTAACTATTTGAGGAGTTGAACTATGGATAGAGAGGAATTGCTCAGAAGGTATGCGGCTGGAGAGAGAGATTTCACTGGTATCAAACTGACGGGGATTCGTTTGTCTGATGTCAACTGCCCTGACATCATTCTTAGAAACGCCAATATTAGTGAGACTTCCATTGAATTGTCTGACTTTAGCTTTGCTGACTTGAGAGATAGTAATATGACTAGAATTCGTCTTGATGAAGTTTCTCTGAGAGGGGCTAATTTGAGTGGTGCCAATTTGAGTAGTGCTATCTTTAGCGTACCTTACCTTAGAGATGCCAACCTCAGCCATACTAACTTGAGTAATGCTATCTTTGGTGATGCTTCTTTCAAAAATGCTAATTTCAGCCATGCTAACTTGAGAGGCGTTCGTGGTTTCCGTATCAATAAATGTAAAGGAGCTATCTTTAAAGACACGATCATGCCCGATGGAACTATCAGGAACAGTGCGATCGCGATCGCCCGTAGGTTAGGTTGAACAATAGAGAAACCCAACCTACTAGGTATTATTAGCTATTACCCTCTCACTATTCTTTCGCTAAAACGCCGTTGAGAAAGATATCAGCTATCCCTTCTGCCATTTCTTGCATCTCTTGGGGCGAAGCGTCGGGTTCTCCGAGGGTTTTGTGGCTGAAACCCGCGACAGCAAACATGCCTAAAAAGACTTGGGCGACAATTTTGGGATTCGTGCGGCGATAAATGCCTTTATCCATTGCCGTTTGAAAGAAGGCTTCGGCAACATCCGTCATTTTGGCAATGACTTCCGACTGAATGCGATCGCGTAACTCTGGGTGAAACTGCGCCTCCATAAAGCACACCCGCATCATGTCGGCATTCTCGCGCATTCGCAGCATCCGCCGCCGCATCACCTGCGCCACCGCTTTATAGCTGCCCATTTCGCTCAGTTCCGTGAGCAAATCCGTGAGAATTTCTACCCATCCCTGCGTCGCTACCTCAATGAGGATAGCCTTCTTATTTTCAAAATGACGAAACAGCGTACCTTCTGCAACACCAGCCGCTTGAGCCAAATCGCGGGTTGTTGTACCGTCGTATCCCCGACGAGAAAACAAGCGTTGCGCCGCTTGCAGGATGCGCTGTCTTGTCTCCATCTCTGACTGAGGACGCCGATTTAAAATTCGCATGAATTCTCAATATAAGCTGTAGCGTTATTGTGCAACAGGTTCCCTGATAATCGACAAAAGTGTCATAGTTCCTCACAAATTCCCCCTTTCCGCCTGAGGTAAAGCAGAGGTGCAGGGGAGCCGGGGAGCAGGGGAGCCGGGGAGCAGGGAAGCAGGGAAGCAGGGAAGCAGGGAAGCAGGGGAGCAGGGGATAACTACACTTCATCCTTCATACTTTATACTTCACCCTTCACCCTTCATCCTTCATACTTTATACTTCACCCTTCATACTTCACCCTTCATCCTTCATACTTTCTTCCCTACTCAGGACTCAGGACTCAGGACTCAGGACTCAGGACTAATTAACCCTTTGGAACACTCAAAGGGTTGAGAAATTCTTATCCTAGAAGACAGTGCCAATTGCTACTGCTTTATGAGTCAGTCGAATCAATTTATTTTGCTTTTGATGAATTTAACTACCTGGTGGAGGCTGCGCCGTTGGCGTACCGGAATGGCGGTATTTCTATCAGCGATAATGCTGGCGTGGGGAATGCTTCCTGCTGTTGCGTTGGCTCGCACGGAGACACCTGTTCCGCAGTCGGAGTCTATCCAGCCTTATTTGGATCGAGTCATTGAAAAGGTGAGCGAGTTTAGCCTTGACAATGGCATGAAGTTCATTGTTTTGGAACGTCACCAGGCACCTGTTGTGTCGTTTGTGACTTATGCCGATGTTGGGGGAGTTGATGAACCCGATGGAAAGACAGGGGTTGCTCACTTTCTGGAACACTTGGCGTTCAAAGGAACTACCCGCATTGGGACAACGGATTACCAAGCAGAGAGTCAGCTCCTAGACCGATTGGATCAGTTGTTTGAGCAAATTCAAGCCGCGAAAGCTGCGGGTAACCAGGCAGAAGTCGCGAGGCTAGAAGCGGAGTTTGCCAAGGTAGACGCGGAAGCATTAGAGTATGTCACGCAAAATGAGTTGGGGCAGATTGTTGAGCAGGCGGGGGGCGTTGGCTTAAATGCCGCCACCTCTGCGGATGCGACGGTGTACTTTTACAGCTTTCCGTCTAATAAGCTAGAACTCTGGATGTCTCTGGAGTCAGAGCGCTTTCTAGACCCAGTGTTTCGGGAATTTTATAAGGAAAAAGATGTCATTTTGGAGGAGCGGCGTCTGAGGACGGACAACTCTCCTATCGGTCAGATGATTGAGGCGTTCCTTGATGAGGCTTTTCAGGTACATCCTTACAAGCGTCCGGTGATTGGTTACAACGAAGATATCCGTAACCTCACCCGTGCAGATGTCCAGGAATTTTTTGAGACTTATTATCCTCCCAACAACCTAACAATTGCAGTGGTGGGTGATGTTGATGCCTCGGAAGTCAAGCAGTTAGCTGAAACTTACTTTGGGCGTTTCAAAGGTCGTGAAAAGCCGCCAGCCGTGACGGCGGTTGAGCCGCCTCAGAAGCAAACGCGGGAAGTAACGTTAGAACTAGCGTCCCAACCGTGGTATTTGGAGGGCTATCATCGACCTGCGATCGATCATCCTGACCATGTGGTTTACGACATTATCGGGCGTCTGCTAAGTGATGGTCGTACCTCTCGACTGTATAAGTCTTTGGTGGAAGAGAAACAGGTGGCACTAACAGCGCAAGGCTTTAGTGGTTTTCCGGGAGACAGGTATCCGAATTTAGTGTTGTTGTATGCTTTGACGGCTCCGGGTCATACGGTAGAGGAAGTGGCGACAGCATTACGGGCTGAAATTGAGCGGCTGAGGACGGAACCTGTATCAGCGCAAGAGTTAGAGCGGGTGAAAACCCAGGCGCGGGCAGAGGTATTGCGATCGCTTGATTCCAATATGGGTATGGCACGCAATCTGGTGGAGTATGAAGTGAAAACGGGCGACTGGCGCAATTTATTTGAAGAGCTAGAAGCGATCGCAGCAGTCACGCCTAAAGATATTCAACGGGTAGCCCAGGTAACCTTCCAACCCGAAAACCGCACAATTGGACGCATCTTGCCCAAAGCCAATGAAGGACAGAGTCCTGAGTCCTGAGTTCTGAGTCCTGAGTAGGGGAAAAAGTATGAAGGGTGAAGGGTGAAGTATGAAGTATGAAGGGTGAAGGATGAAGGATGAAGGGTGAAGTGTGAAGTGTGAAGTATGAAGGGTGAAGGATGAAGGAGGTTATCAGTTTTCCTCATCGCCTCATCTCCTCTGCCCCTCTGCACCTCATCTCCTCTGCCCCTCTGCCCCTCTGCCCCTCTGCCCCTTTGCTCCCCCGCACCTCTGCACCCCTGCACCCCTGCTCCCCCGCTCCCCCGCTCCCCCGCTCCCCTGCACCCCTGCACCCCTGCTCCCCTGCTCCTCATTCTCTTTACATAATTGAATTGCCTTTTATGACCCATTCTCATTTTCCAATTTCTAGTAGACGCGATCGCGCCTTGCTTAGCTATCGCCGCCCTAATCTCCGCAAAGTTTTTCCCTGGTTAGGGCTAATGATGGTAACAGCGTTGCTGGTTGTGGCATCGAGTTTGCCAGCCGCGGCAGAGACAGCACAGCATTACACTGAGTTAGAGTTCAAGTCGTTACCGGAAGTGGAGTTTCCGGATTACACGCGCTATGAGCTAGACAATGGCATGGTTGTCTATCTGATGGAAGACCATGAGTTGCCATTGGTTGAGGGTATGGCGATGATTCGCACGGGTAGTCGCCTTGAACCCGCCAACGAAGTTGGTTTAGCGTCGCTCACTGGGGAAGTGATGCGTACAGGTGGTACGACCGAACACACGGGCGATGAACTCAATCAGCTTTTGGAACAACGCGCCGCAGCGGTGGAAGTTGGCATTGATACAGCAGTAGCCACTGCAAGCTTCAACGCCTTGAGTGAAGACCTGGATACGGTTTTTGATTTGTTTGCGGAAGTGCTGCAAAAGCCGGCTTTTCCTCAAGACAAGCTGGAGTTGGCAAAAAATCAGCAGGCGGGACAAATTGCCCGTCGGAATGATGACCCCAATGACATTGTGGGGCGAGAGTTTCAGAAACTGGTTTACGGCGAAAATAGCCCCTATGCCCAGACAGTAGAGTATTCCACGCTGGAGAATATTTCTCGTGAGGATTTAGTCGGGTTTTACAACCAGTATTTCCACCCCTCGGATATGATTCTGGGAATCGTTGGGGATTTTGACTCTGCCAAAATGCGATCGCGCATTCAGGAGGAATTTGGCAACTGGAAGCCAAAATCTAAACCTCCTCAGCCGGAAGTTCCCTCAGCGTCCCAAGCAAAGACAGGTGGACTCTTTTTTATCAATCAGCCGCAACTAAGTCAAAGTTACATTCAGATGGGGCATCTGGGTGGGGTGTTGAATAACCCCGACTATCCCGCCTTGGAGGTTTTAAATGGAGTTATGAATGGCTTTGGCGGACGGCTGTTTAATGAAGTGCGATCGCGTCAAGGTCTGGCTTACTCTGTCTACGGCTTTTGGAGTCCCCGCTACGACTATCAGGGAACCTTTCTCGCTGGCGGACAAACACGCTCTGATGCCACTGTCCCCCTGATTCAAGCTGTTCTTGCTGAAATTGAGAAACTACGGACAACACCGATCACAGCCCAGGAACTCGCCTATGCCAAAGAGGGCGTCCTCAACTCCTTTGTCTTCAATTTCCAAGACCCCGCCCAGTCTTTATCGCGGCTGATGCGCTACGAGTACTATGGTTACCCCAAGGATTTCATTTTCCGCTATCGAGAGGGCGTGGAAGCCACAACTATTGAGGATGTTCAACGGGTTGCCCAAAAATACCTGCAACCCGATCAAATCGTCACGCTAGTTGTGGGTAACGCGGCGGAGATTCAACCGCAGCTTACCCGTTTGTCAACTGATATCACCTCCCTAGATATCACTATTCCAAAACCAGAAAGCTAAGGTGTGGCGTGCAAAGTCAGATGAGTGACGGCAAAACAACGTCAAGGCGATCGCCTAGTGCAATTATCCTCGCCGGGGGACAAAGTTCTCGCATGGGTGAGGATAAAGCCCTGATTGCCTTGCACGGTGTTCCCTTACTGCGGCAAATTTGCGAAGTTGCCCAACAGTGTGCGGCACCAGTGTACGTCGTCACGCCCTGGATAGAGCGCTATCAGGAGGTTATACCAAACGATGTGCGGTTGATTCAGGAAGTCCCTTTGCCGAAAGAAACAACCCCCCACGGCCCTTTGGTGGGGTTTGCTCAAGGGTTAGCGCAGGTGGAAACAGACTGGGTGTTGTTGCTGGCTTGTGATTTGCCGCAGTTGCAAGTTGCAGTATTACAGGATTGGGTAGGGAGATTAGAGACGGTGCCAGAAGAGGCGATCGCCTTTTTACCCCGACACCCAAAAGGCTGGTGGGAACCCCTTTGTGGGTTCTACCGCCGTCAGTGTTTCCCCCTACTGACGGATTACATTCAGCAGGATAAAAGGTCGTTCCAGGGCTGGTTGGCACAACATCCGGTAGAGGAATTGCAGGTAAAAGAGCGATCGCTTTTGTTTAATTGCAATACACCGGATGACCTCAAAGAAGTCAACAACAGGCACCAGAATGAAGCATGAAGTCCAACCCCATCAATAAATTCCGGCGCTTGAGATTATTGATGGACTTTCACTTTTCATCTATCGGTTCCTTTTTGGTCTAAAGCACTTGCAAAGGAACCGATAGGTGCCAAAATTCACCGATGCAGATTTAGGGATTTAATTTAATATACTTACGTAGAAATATCAACGCCCGGTTCTTTATACGTACGAGTTTCTACTGAACCAAGGACAGCTCCGGATTGAACGATGTCAGACTCCAGCAGTTTTACGCCACAATCGACCGAGGATGGCTCGTTTACCTTTTTCTCTACCCAGTTTGGGGAGTGCTTTCATAGCCACACAGGAGCCTATACCGAAGCCCAAAAGAAGTTTGTCGAGCCAACGGAACTTCTGCAAAAAGCCAAGACGGCTAAACGCTTGCGGCTGCTGGATATTTGTTACGGTCTGGGCTACAACACGGCGGCGGCTTTGGAAGCAATTTGGAGCGTCAACCCTGAGTGTTATGTAGAAGTCATTGGTTTAGAGATAGATTTGACTGTCCCCAAAAGCGCGATCGCTCATCAACTTTTGCAGCCCTGGAACGCGCCAATTCCAAAGCTTTTAGAAACCTTAGTCACAACAACCCAGTCGGTACAAACTGAGCGTCTTTCTGCCCGACTTTTACTCGGTGATGCCAGACTCACGATTCAACAGATAAAGCAGTCCAGTTTCCGTGCGGATGCGATTTTTCTTGACCCTTTTTCCCCACCCGTTTGTCCGCAACTCTGGACAGTTGAGTTTTTGCAGTTAGTTGCTGATTGTTGTGCCAAAACGGGTAGGCTGGCAACCTATTCTTGTGCCGCCGCAGTCCGAGCGGCATTGATAGCCGTGGGGTTCCAGATTGGTCAAGTTCCCGATTTAGGGCAACGACCGGGCACAATAGCGAGTTTTAGCGCGGCTGGTTTGCCTCCCCTCTCAGCGCGATCGCAAGAGCATTTACAAACCCGTGCGGCGGTTCCCTACCACGATCCTCAGCTTTGTGACGAGGCAAGGGTGATTGTACAACGCCGCCACCAAGAGCAACAAATTTCTCCTTTAGAACCGTCCTCCCACTGGAAACGACGATGGTTAAATCACTGGAGAGAAAGGATGAAAGAGGAAGAATCAAGGATGAAGTAAAAACTCGGAACTGGTGCTCTTTACCCTTAGCGTTACCTTACAAATTAAAATTACAGAAAAGTTAGCAGGATTACCGGAAAAACATTAACTTTCAATACTTTTTGTTGATTAAAAGCATAATTGAGAGACATTGTTGACTGATTTCAGCTAAACATATCCGTAAAAAACCTGATTTAAAACTTACGCAATTTCAGCATACTGAAAACAAACCTCTAGATTAAGTCATGATAGATGGGTCTGATCGTGCCATTTCATCTAAAACCAGTTTTTATTCAGTGAACTTCTCAGAATCTGATCGTCTCAAAATTCTTGTTGTTGATGACCATCCTTCTAGCCGCATGACAGCGGTCGCTCTTCTAACCATAGAAGGCTACGACGTTGTAGAAGCGGAGAGTGGCCCGGTTGCCCTCAAACGAGTTACTGAGTTCAATCCTGACTTAATTCTCCTGGATGTGATGATGCCAGGAATGGATGGGTATGAGGTTTGTCGGCATCTTAAACAGGACGAGCAAACCCGCTTAATTCCTGTGGTTTTTATTACGGCATTGGGCGATAAGCGATCGCGCATTATGGGCATTGAAGTAGGAGGCGATGACTTTCTCACTAAACCCTTCGACCGCCTAGAACTCTCCGCTAGGGTTAAATCCCTTACCCGTCAAAAACGTCTCAACGAAGATTTAGACCACGCTGAAAAAGTTCTCTTTTCCATCGCCAGTGCTGTTGAAAGTCGCGACCCCAATACGGGCGATCACTGCGAACGGCTTGTCAATATGGGCAAAGCCTTTGGTGAGTACCTACAACTCTCCCGTGCTGATATTCGCCATCTGATGTGGGGAGGATACCTGCATGACATCGGTAAAGTCGGAATCCCGGATGCGGTGTTGCTAAAAAAAGGCAAGTTTACGCCGGAAGAACGGGAGATCATCAATCAACACGTCCTAATTGGCGAGAAGATTTGTCAGCCGTTGCGAACGATGCGCGGCGTCATTCCGATTATTAAATACCACCACGAACGTTGGGATGGCACAGGCTACCCTGATGGATTAATGGGAGATGAAATTCCCTATCTGGCGCAGCTATTTCAAATTATTGATATCTATGATGCGTTAACCAACGAACGTCCCTATAAACCAGCTTATTCCAGTGAAGAAGCCTTAAAAATCATGAGGGAGGAAACCGATAAAGGGTGGCGTAACCCGCAACTGATGGAGCAGTTTGCTGAATTTATCGCCTCGATCCTGCCGCAGCCAGCAACAGCCTCAAACACGCCTCATCGTAATTTTTGAAGGCTTGGCTCAAACAGACCTCATCAGCGTGGATGAAAAAGACAGTGCAGGTACCATCAAGCGCGGTATACTCCAGTCGAAGAGATTAGCTAACAAGGGAATGGTTGCAGTAGCAATTCTTGCGGCAGGACGAGGGACACGGATGAAATCTCAACTCCCTAAGGTGTGTCATGCTTTGGGGGGGCGATCGCTAGTTGAACGCGTCCTGATTAATTGTTTGTCTATCGAACCCTCGCGGCGTTTGGTAATTATTGGCTATCAAGGAGGTCTGGTCAAAACTTCCTTAAAAGCATTTGATAATTTAGAGTTTGTTGAACAAACTGAGCAACTGGGTACAGGTCATGCCGCCCAGCAACTGCTACCGCATCTAGAAGGCTTTACAGGCGACCTACTGGTCTTAAATGGGGATGTCCCCTTGCTGCGTCCCGATACCCTCAAGCTGCTTCTGGAGACGCATCAAGCCCATCAAAACGCAGCGACACTGCTCACTGCCAACTTGCCCAATCCTCAAGGCTACGGGCGGGTGTTTTGTGATGGTCAAAATCACCTGACGCAAATTATTGAAGACCGGGATTGTACAACGGCACAAAAGCAAAATCGCCGGATCAATGCTGGGGTGTACTGCTTTAATTGGTCTCAACTCGCAAAGGTGCTGCCCCAGCTCACTGCTGACAATGACCAGCAGGAATATTATCTCACCGACGCGGTGAACTACCTTTCCCCCGTAATGGCAGTTGATGTAGAGGATTACCAGGAAATTATTGGTATTAATGACCGCAAACAACTCGCCGCCGCCGATGCAATTTTGCAAGCACGGGTCAAAGATAAGTGGATGACCGCAGGTGTTACCTTAATTGAGCCAAATAGCATCACGATTGATGACACGGTGGAACTGGAACCGGATACGACTATCGAACCGCAAACCCATCTGCGCGGCAACACTATAATTCGCTCCGGTTGCCGCATCGGGCCGGGTAGCTTAATTGAAAATAGTGAGATTGGGGAGAATGTGAAGGTGCTGTTCTCAGTAGTGAGTGATAGCGCGATCGCTGCCCATACCCGTGTTGGCCCCTATGCCCATCTGCGTGGTCACGCGACGGTTGGGGAAGCCTGCCGGGTGGGGAATTTTGTGGAATTGAAAAATGTCACTATGGGCGATCGCACTAATGTGGCTCACCTGTCCTATCTGGGGGACGCCACCCTAGGCAATCAAGTCAATATCGGGGCGGGGACGATTACGGCAAACTACGATGGCGTCAGGAAGCATCGTACCGAAATTGGCGATCGCACCAAAACTGGATCGAATAGCGTCCTCGTTGCGCCCCTCACCCTAGGCGAAGATGTCACCGTCGCCGCTGGTTCGACTGTGACGGAGGATGTCCCTAGTGATTCTTTAGTTGTTGCCCGTGCGCGTCAAGTTGTCAAACCCGGTTGGCGCTTAGAAACGGCTCCTAAACCATCCAGTTAAGGCAAGGCAATCCCTAGGGGCGCTCATCGAGAACGCCCCTAAAACCTTCGACTAAGCCGCAAAGCTTGTTAAAGCCTCTCCCGTCCATTCCAGGGTGTCACCCAGTTGATTGCCATCGTGGTAGGCAGCTAGCAGGACTTGGCTAGTTTTGCCCCAAGCGATCGCGCCTGTGGCATCAATAGCGATCGCGCCAAAGTCCCGACGATTCTGCTGCGCTTCCGCAAAGGAACGCTGCATCGCCTGCTCCAAAGACATACCATCCGTCACGCGCACCACAATCCGCGCCGCCAGACACTCATCGATAATATCTTCCCCAATCCCCGTGCAACTCACCGCTGCATGGGGGTTGGCGTAGTTCCCGGCTGGCATAGCAGAATCGCTGACTCGTCCGATGCGCTCGAACCCTTTGCCCCCTGTAGAGGTGCCCGCCGCTAGATTGCCCTCTCGATCGAGGACAACCACCCCAATCGTGCCGCGTCGCGGTTCTGAGGTGGTGAGTAACTCCGGTTCAGCAACCACTCCCGCCGCATCATCTTCAAAATTATGCTCTCGTTCCCGTATCCACTCCTGCAAGCGGAGATTCGTCATGGGGTTGTAAACCGGAAGCTTCAGTTCTCGCAGCAGTTCCGCTGCACCGAAATCGGAGAGGACGCGGTCATCGGAATTTTGCAAAAACTGGGCAAGCTCAATCGGGTGCTGCACGCGGGAGACATTGATTACCCCGCTAAAACGCTGCGTCTTCCCCGCCATCAACGCCGCACTCATGCGAATCTGCCCATCTGATTGCAGCACTGAACCTGTCCCGGCATTAAAGCGCGGATTATCTTCCAACATCTGACACCCTTGAACCACCGCCTCATGGGCGCTGACTCCCTCTAATAACAGGGCATAAATCGGTTCAACGATTTCATAAAGCGATCGCCTCACTGACTCTATAGATTTTCCTCCGTGCAGAGAACTCCCCGCCCCACCATGAACAATTAGCTTCGGTTGCACAAAATTGCCTGCCATTTTAATCTCTTATCGCCACTCAAAACAAACTACTAACTGCTTTGGTACTGACCGTCACCTGCGACAGCATTCTCAACAAACAGTACTTTATATCATTCAATCAATCTAGCCATTTTATCCATCAAGAAAAGAAAAAGTGACCGACTCAGCAAATTTCCCTAGCTCTGCAATCACTTCCTCATAGTTATTGCGGAGGGAATTATCTTTTCAAATGCTTACAATCTTATTAGTGTATAGAAAGTTCTGTTTCGGTTTTTCCCGGCTTGAGTTGGCTCTAACTAACTCCTCCCCAGTCCTACAGGATGCCAGTTTTAACGAGTTGTTCCCTGAAGATTTATCACTTATTCCCTTCTAGAACTTAGGTATGAATAGCCCTAACCTCTGGCTGTATTCCTCTCTATCTCGTTTACAACAACCGAAAAGTTACAAAGGCAAAATCATGCTAGTTGCCTTTGTCGGTACTCATATACCGCTGTTGACTTTGCTGCTGTATTTCCTCATTTCCAACTCTTTTTCGCTGGAGATGACAATACGTGTCTTGGTGATCGCCTTAGTGGCAACATTAGTCGGCACCGGGTGCACACTCTGTGCCTTACACCATCTGCTACTTCCCGTCAGTTTAACCTCGCGAGCACTGCAATCCTACCTGCGCGAAAAAAAGCTCCCCCAATTGCCAACCCAGTTTACTGACGAAGCTGGCACATTGATGACAGATACGGTACAAACAATTAAAAAACTAGACGTTGTCATTCAACGGCTGACTGATTACGATGACCTTACAGATCTGCCCAATCGAGACTTATTCCGTAACTATTGCCAAAAAACTTTAATAAATTTACCGAATGACAAGCATTTATTTGCAGTCATCGCTTTAAACATCAATAACTTCAGGAGCATCAACAATACCCTAGGAGCGAGAATCGGTGACCTCCTCCTAAAAGCCGTTGCCGAACGATTGGTGACTAATGGGGGTCAAAATAATTATGTTTGTCGTCTAGGGAACGATGAATTTGCGATCGCCATCTCCCATCTCACCACGATAGAAGCCGTCACAGAGCGAGCCGAAACACTCCTCAAGACCCTCTTGCCAGCCTTTATTTTAGAGGGCAAAGAAATATACATCAGTGCCAGCCTAGGCATTGCGGTATCTCCCAATGATGGCTCCCACATCGATTCTCTGTTGCAAAACGCCACTACCGCCCTAAATCAGCCACAACGGTGCGAACCAAACCGTTACCAGTTTTACGGTTCTGAGATGAATGCTCAGTTGCAGAAGCGCTTGCTAATGGAAAACCAATTGCGTCAAGCGTTAGAGCGGGGTGAATTTTTCCTACACTACCAACCACGAGTCAAAGCCCATACTGGACAGGTTGTTGCTGTAGAAGCGCTACTACGTTGGCACAACCCTATTTTGGGAATGGTTTCCCCTGCTGTATTTATCCCCATTGCCGAAGCCAATGGTCTGATTGGGGAGATTGGGGAGTGGGCATTGTACATCGCCTGCGCTCAAAACAAGGCTTGGCAATCAGCAGGATTACCACCAATCCGCATGTCAGTTAACTTGTCAGCCCAGCAAGTGAAACAGCCCAATCTGGCAGAGCAAGTTTCCCAAATTTTGGAAAAAACGGGTCTAGATGTTGCTTATCTAGAACTAGAAGTCACTGAAAGCCTGATGATGGAAAATGTTCAGCAAGCCCTTGCCACCTTGCAACAACTCCACGAACTAGGCATCATGCTGGCACTTGATGATTTTGGGACAGGTTACTCATCCTTGAGTTATTTGAGGCATTTCCCTATTGATACTCTCAAGATTGACCGCTCATTTGTCACCGATGTTGTGACTAACCTAGATAACTCAGCGATCACGAACGCCATTATCGCCTTAGCCAAGAGTTTGTATTTGAATATCACAGCGGAGGGCGTAGAGACACAAGAGCAATTAGAATATCTCCAAGCCCAAGGCTGTCATGAAATTCAGGGCTACTACTTCAGTCCTCCAATTCCTGCCGAGGCAATTGCTGATTTTTTGCAGCCACCCCCGCTACCCTTGAGTGATAACTCGCAGGAGTACAATCAGCGATCGCTAACACATATTACTCCTACACCTATTAGCCAGCTTGTCCATTATCACTCCCCTGATTGATTTCACCCTTCATCCTGCCCTCACTGTAGGTTTTCACCTTTAACATTGTTTTGGGCAGGGGAGCGGGGGAGCAGGGGAGCGGGGGGGCAGAGGGGCAGAGGAGATGAAGCGATGAGGAGATGAGGAAAACTGATAACCTCCTTCATACTTCACCCTTCATACTTCATACTTCACCCTTCATCCTTTCTTCCCAAATGTCCTTAGATCAAATCCGCATCATCTTAGTAGAACCAGCTGGCCCTCTAAATGTGGGTGCAGTGGCGCGTGTGATGAAAAATATGGGACTAAGGCAGTTAGTGCTAGTTAATCCCCAGTGCGATCCCCTAGGGGAAGAAGCGCGGCAAATGGCGGTGCATGGGGGGGATATCCTGGAAGCGGCGCAACGAGTGGAAACTCTGCCGGAAGCCTTAGTTGGTTGTCAACGCGCGATCGCCACAACAGGACGCAGTCGTTCTCTACCAACGCAGTTGGAACCTCCTCGCGCCGCTTTGCCTTGGTTGCTGGAGTCATCGGTGCCATCAGCCTTAATTTTTGGTAGAGAAGACCGAGGACTGAGCAATGTTGAGCTAAACTATGCCCAACGCTTTGTCGGCATTCCTTCTAACCCGGAGTATCCGGCTCTAAACCTGGCGCAAGCGGTAGCGGTTTGCTGTTACGAACTTTATCAAAGTACCCAGCCCCAAACCCCTCAGAACCCAGAACTCAGGACTCAGGACGTAGTATCTACCACTGACGTTGCCCCCTTAGATGTATTAGAGGGTTACTACAACCATTTGGAAGCTGTGTTAGTAAAAATTGGTTATCTTTATCCTCACACCGCCCAAACCCGTCTAGAGAAATTCCGACGTCTGTATAATCGTGCTAACCTGACGACGGCAGAAGTCGTAATGCTACGGGGAATCCTCCGCCAAACAGAATGGGCAATAGAAAATTTAAACCCGTCTGTTAAGAATGACGTTCCGGAGCAGAAAGAGTCCTAAAATAAACTTGCATCAGATGAGTTGTTAGGTGTTAAGTGAGTTAGTAGTAGCTAGTTGCCGATCTAGAGCGCTAATTGGCGAAAAATCAGCGTTTCCTTGTCGTTCAGCAGACTACAGCTTTAGTTGGTTGTGTGGGAGGTGTGATCCGTGGCAGTAACGTTAAGAAATGACCCTCAACCGGAGGATTTACCACCGCAACAGGGCGATCGCGAAGTATCCCCTGCGGATTCTCGCCTCCGTTCGCGTCGCTACGAGCAAAAACAGTCATCTACACCGGAATCTTCTCGCTCTGTCAATAGGCGACGGCGCGAACATCAACTCGCTCGCTCTCGCAATCGCTCCGAATCTCAACAGCTAAATGGGGAGGCTAATGGCATTGCGGCTAAGGGCAAAAGCAATGGTAAGCCGCCGAAAAGATCCTTTGGTCGTAGCAGCGAAAAACGGTCGAAAAAACCTCTAACCGCCGCCCAACGCCGCCAGGTTCGGGAACGCCACCTAGCTCGCTTGGCAACTAGCCCCTCCACTGCCAATCCTCACCCCGCATCGCCTCCAGAAACGACAGCTCCCCGACGCCCAAATTCCCGGACTGACAACTCTTCTAGTCTCAACAGAAAACGGGGAGTCCGTAGCGCTCAGAAACGCCCCCTTTCACCACTGTTATACGTTGTCCGGCTGTTGATTTTGGGGGTGGGAATTGGCACGATTGCCGGGACGATTTTATCAATCTCCGATCCAGCGACGCGCCAATCGGAGTTGAACCCAACTGAGAAAAAGGAAGTGCAAGCCAGCGATACAGGTGGGGGCGTCCCTAGTCCCATCTCCCTTGCTCAAGACTTACCCGATTTAAAAGCCAAAATTCAGGGCTTGTTAGTGGCTGACTCGAAGTTGCAACCGGGCGTGTTTTTCGTGGATCTTGATACGAATTCCTACCTAGATTTGGACGGTTCTGTCTTGTTTCCCGCCGCTAGTACCATCAAGGTACCAATTCTGGTGGCGTTTTTTCAGGATGTTGATGCAGGAAAGATTCGTCTTGATGAAATGTTAACCCTTGAGCCAGAGGTGATTGGTTCGGGTTCTGGGGATCTGCAATATAAAAAAGTCGGAACCCAGTACACCGCTCTGGAAGTTGCGACCAAGATGATTGCTATTAGTGACAACACGGCAACAAATATGCTGATTACGCGGCTTGGGGGACAAGAAGTCCTCAATGAGCGTTTTCGTCGTTGGGGCTTAACCGCAACAGGAATTCAGAATCCCCTACCAGATTTAGAAGGGACAAATACGACTAGCCCAAAAGATTTGGCAATGTTGATGTCAATGGTGAATCAGGGGGATTTGCTGTCGATGCGATCGCGCGATCGCCTATTGAGTATCATGAACCGTACCGTTAACAATTCCCTCTTACCTAAGGGATTAGGGGACGGCGCAACCATTGCTCACAAAACTGGTGATATTGGTTCGCTCATTGCTGATGTGGGCTTAGTGGATATGCCCAGTGGTAAGCGTTACATTGCTGTTGTCATGGTGAGACGCCCCCACAACGATGCTAGCGCCTCAGAGTTGATCCGCCAAATTTCTCGTACGGCTTACGAATTTTTTAGTCAACCCCCCTCTACCACCCCTAGCACAACTTCCACTCCCACGGGACGCACTGCAACCACTAGCCAAAACATCACAGCCGGAAACTTACTTTAATCTGAAACTAAGTAGGAAAAAGTAAATAATTAAAGGTTGGTAGTGAGGACTAAATTCCTCAAAATAGGGCTAAAGCCCTGACTACCAAACCATTTAAGAAATTTTCCATCACCATACAAAGTTGATTTATTCTCGCTTACTTACTTAGTCGGTGAGTTGGAGGAGATTGTCTAAGGGTAGGGGGATAAAAAGAGAAACACTAGTAACTATTAGCTATTAGTGAATTAATTATGCAGACTGCCACATGTCGCAAATTTCTTCGGGGAGAAAGCTAGAAACTTCCTCGGCTCGTTCTGGGGATAATTCCTCTTTTGTCGCTGAAAAAACGGCTTTGATAACTGTTTCAGCGTCGGCTCCTGGCAAGTTTCCTTCTTGTCTAACTCGGACAAGAAAGTTTCCGGCTTCGATGTTTAACTTAGGTCGAATGCGGCTGAGGAAATAGACGATAGGGTTTTGGTCTGTCCATAAGTCTTCTGCCTCGCTGTCTAAGTCAGCCGCCACACGGTCTACGGCTTCATTACTCATTACATCTCGCAGCGTCCGGAATGTTACTTCAGTTGCACTACGGGCTTCCTCTAGGTCTTTTAAATTACCTTTCTCTTTTACTTTTTCTAGAAATGCTGTATGTTTTTCCATGAAATTTCTCCAAAATTTAAGTATCAATAGGTTAGTGAGATTGTGAATGGGATGCCATTTCACCTCTGGGGCTAATTGCTAATTGTTTAGAGCTAAATTGACACAATTAGTGATTAGCCCTGAACCCTCTATAACTTTAAAGACCGAAGGGAGGATTGTACTTCAGTCTGGAGAAAGAATTAGTTGATACTAGTTTTTAATCATTCCGAAGAAAGAAATAACTAATACTAATTTCTAAACAATGGGGAGCGTGCATCTTCGATAGACGATAACTGGTCAAGGGATTGCCAGATTTTTTGGAGTAAGGCGTCGAGATCCGCTCCTGTAACCGCAGAAATGGCAAAGACGGGGACTTGTGTCAGAGCAGAGAACTGACTGACTAGCTCGTCTTTGGTTTCAGGAGGAATCGCATCGATCTTGTTGAGGGCTAGAATTTGGGGACGCTCTGCTAAACCTCGTCCGTAGGATTGTAGCTCCTGCTGGATGATGTGATAGTTGGCGATCGCATCTTCCGCTGTCGCATCAATTAGATGTAACAGCAGACGTGTGCGCTCGATATGGCGCAAAAAGTCATGCCCCAATCCTGTACCCATATGGGCACCCTCAATTAGCCCTGGAATATCTGCAAACACCGTGCCATCCCCGGAGGGTTTACGTACAACCCCTAAATTTGGGATCAGCGTTGTAAAGGGGTAATCTGCCACTTTCGGACGGGCAGAGGAGACGGCAGAAATGAGAGTAGACTTTCCGGCGTTCGGTAAGCCAATAATTCCTACTTCCGCCAACAGCTTCAACTCTAGGCGCAACTGGCGTACTTCGCCCTCTAGCCCTGGTAAGGCGTATTCAGGAGCACGGTTACGGTTACTCAGAAAGTACTTATTTCCCAAGCCCCCCTTCCCGCCTTTTGCCACGAGGAGGGTTTGTCCGGGTTCTACTAAATCTCCCAGGATTTCTTTGGTAGTGGCGTCATAGACGACGGTACCACAAGGAACTGGAATGACGCGATCGCTACCATTTGCCCCAGTGCGGTTACTTGGCCCTCCACGTCCTCCATTATCTGCTTGGAATCGGTGACCATACCTAAAGTCCAGCAACGTTTGCAGATTTGCCGCTGCCTCTAAGATTACATCACCGCCGCGCCCGCCATTGCCACCCGCTGGCCCCCCAGCAGGAACGTACTTCTCGCGCCGAAAAGCGACGATGCCATCACCGCCCTTTCCGGCTTCTACTTCAATTTCTGCTTGGTCGATAAATTGCATTGTTAGTCCTTAGTTTTTCATCATCCATCTTGAACTTAAGTCATGAGTCGGTAATTTTGGGTGCGGGACTCTCACCCACTACTCAACTCTGACTAATGACCGATGACTAATAACTAAGAATAGGATGATATGTCTTCGCCACAGTCGTCAGCTAAATAGCATAACGCCCGGAATCGCAAACCGACCAACTGTTCGTAAAGCGGATTGATTTTGCACAGTGGGGGAATGTGGACGATTTTACGACCAAATAGTTTGACGTCGCGCTCAAATGGACATTGAGCGGGGATCAGCTTGCCCAGGAACTTCGCGACTCTGGGGTCGTTGATCTCCATCTCGTCCAGCCACTCTCGTACAGGTTGCAGGACATCAGAATGGGGGTGCGAAGATTGTCCCGGTTCCGTCGCTGATTCATCGTCAGGAGCAACTAACGACTGGCTATCACCATCGTAAAGGGTGATTTTCAAAGACTCCAGTGACTCGATTTTCTGCCCCAGCGCTTCACTAAACTGGTGTAGTACTTCCGCTTCCAGGGCTGAGTAAACGCCGTCAGCCAGTGCCACCATCACAGCAGTTCTTAAAAAATTCTCGCCTGTAGATGAATCATTGCCCAACAAGTCGGCGAGTTCCTCAGGAGCAATTGTTTGCAGAGGATTCAAGTCTGTATTTTGCCCTAGTTCTTCTTGAGTGAGCTGGGCAATGAAGTCCTGCTCTTGCTGGTCAAAGTCACCGTCTGCCCAAGCGATCGTTAATAAGCCACGTAGCCAAGCGGCAACTTGCTCTTCTGTATAAAAAGATTGCATTAAACTTGTCATAACTACTCAAATCAAATTGAACCAATCAATTACACCGGATGAGATTATCCGCTCAAATCCTAGCCTTAGCTTGATTAGACTTACCGTAATCTAAGAGACCAAAAGCCTTGCTGTACTGGGATTTTTGTTGTTGTTCTAAATTAGGGAACTGTTGTACATCTCGATTGTAACAAAACTTAATCAACAGTTTTTAACCAGAATGGGGGATTCTTCTAAGTAATTGGGAAGAAATTAGTTCATCGAGCAATGACTGACATCAAGTTAAGTGAGATTAATATTTACCCGATTAAGTCGGCGGCGGGAATTGCCTTGAAAACCGCCTCAGTTGAAAACCGGGGATTGCAATACGACCGACGCTGGATGTTGGTAGACCAAAGGGGAAAGTTCATCTCTCAACGGCGATTCCCCCGCTTGGCGTTAATTCGCGTGCAGATAGAGGGTTCTCAGTTGGTAGTGCAAACGCCCAATCGGGATCAGCTTTCTATTCCTTTATGTCTGGACGCCGAACGGGTTGCTGTAAACATTTGGAAGGATGTTTGTGAGGCGATTCCGGCTCCAGAAACGGTTAGCCAGTGGTTTAGCGACTTTTTAGAATTGCCTTGTCAGTTAGTGTATATGCCTGACAGTACCAAGCGACCTGTAGATACTCACTACGCTCACCACAATGAATCAGTAAGTTTTGCTGATAGTTTCCCTTTTTTACTGATTTCTGAGGCATCCCTGGAGGACTTAAATCAACGGCTAGAGGAGCCAGTACCGATGAATCGGTTCCGACCAAATCTCGTTGTGTCAGGCTGTGAGGCATTTGCGGAAGATAGCTGGCGCACTATACGCATTGGTTCTGTGCGATTTCAGGTCGCTGCACCTTGCAGTCGCTGTGTGGTAACGACAGTAGATCAATCGCGAGGAATTCGCGGTAAGGAACCGTTACAAACACTCGCTCAGTATCGCCGACGGGATAGGGAAATCTTCTTTGGGCAGAATTTGATTGCAGGAGAGTTGGGCACACTTCAACTTGGAGATGCGGTACAGGTTGAAAGTCTGGTGTCTGAATAACCCTCTCCAAATAAACTGGGGTAAAACCGCGAGCTTTTGTTGGCTGAAATGATGTGTAGCGAAGTAATGAGGTGCTGGTTAAATCTTAAACTCAGCACTTGCGGTTCAGGAATCAGGACTGTCCTACACCTATATGGCGATCGCTATAAATTAGTCAAATTTTCCTAAAGTTACAAAAGAGGCTAGCAGACCTAAGCTTTTAGTGACTGCTTCTTATTTTCTAAGTGAGGAGCTGTCTCATATTTCTCAATGGGAACTTGCACCACTACCTCTTTTAAACCAAGTCGGTTCGCATAGGAAACTAGGGCATGAATAAAGATAATGATGCCTAGCATCTCTAGGGATTCCTCGATAGCGGTGAGGAACTGGTACGTAAGATTCGCTTGACCGTATAACTCATCATAGTTTCCACCAATGAGTTCCATGCCCAAACCACCTCCAACAAATATCATCCCAGCAGTGATAAATAAATGCTGTGTCCTTGCAGGAAGATGAAAGAGAAATTTTAAAAACGTCAGCCCGAAAACGAACAAGAGAATAGCTGCGGGGACAATCCATGCATAGTAGAGAAGTCCTTTGAACCCTAAGTTTTGCAACGGTTCTGTTAAGTGTTCGTGAAGACCGAGTCCCTCGTCTACCGCAAGATATAAAAAAATGAAAGCTAAAGCTCTCCAATGCCGGACGAAACGAGCATTATCAAGTTTTTTAATATGGGCAATTGTTCCCAGCAGAACCGAGCAAAAGAGTAGTGTTAGTACTGAATACAAGGAGGGAAAGTTTCCCTCCTCATTAAGGTTAAATTCCGTTGCAAATGAATCCCTTCCAGGGAAATCAGGTAGTAAGTACACGGCAATTTGCCCGACGATCGAGGCAATAACCAGGCAAGGTGCTACAACAGCCAAGAATTTAGTAAACTGCCACGGTTTTAGACAAAGCGTAATTTTCATTAAATCAATGCAGGAATGATATTAGGAAGCCAGTTAATTTATTTACAGCGTCGGGAAAGACTGTCTTGCAACTTAAAACTGGTTCATTGACAGTTAACTAATCTCTCGAAATTCAATGGAGATGCATGAATCCCAAAAAAAGGCAATACAAAGTTATCCTCCCTAACCCCTTAAAATCGGTAGGCTAAGATGGGTTCGCTTTTATACCAGCAAATTTTCTCTTGATACCTTACTTAGAAGGAATCAAGAAAGAATTGTTACGTGCAGACTTGTATAAAGCACATCAGTACATAAGACAAAGTGTGCCCTATAAACACTGGATTTTATTCTCAATTGTTGTATTTTTACCAAATCTTTACCTTTCCTTTACCAAAGGGTGTAGCACTGATCGCTGTGCTGGAGTTGAAGGAGGCGATCGCTTACATAACTTAGCTTCACCGACCTGGTTGACTAACAAAACTAAGAAGCGGGAAAGCGGCTTTTCGCTATGCCTCCCAATCCTCAGAAAGCCCAATCGAGCTAAAATCCAGACAGGAAGCCGCAGGAGAGGTGTCATGGTAAACTACAACCCGTTGCAAAATTTGCCATCAAGTGACGAATTACCGGATTGTGACGACACCCCTGTGGATAATGAGCTGCAAATTTTAGTCCCTGCCTTGTTGAGGGCGCTTTTAAGTTTGCTCTGGCGAGAGCGCAATGACTGGTTTTTCGGCTTCAATATGGGTGTTTACCATGCAACGGGAAACAATCCTCGAATCCCGATTATTCCTGATGGTTTCCTCAGCTTGGGAGTAGAGCGACGAAAAGGAACCTACGGACGCAAGAGTTATGTTGTCTGGGAAGAAAATGGGGTTGTCCCAATTTTTGTGTTGGAGTGTGTCTCCCACACCTACGGGGGAGAATACGAGGAGAAAATTGCTATTTATGCTCGCTTAGGGGTGTTGTACTACGCCATCTACAATCCCCAGTTCAGCAAACGCGACCAGCATGACCCCTTGGAAGTTTATCGCTTGGTAGATGGGGAATACGTGCGACAACCTGGGGAACCTGTTTGGATGCCTGAGATTGGTTTGGGGATTGGGCGTGAAATTGGAACCTTTGAAAGCTGGCAGCGAGAGTGGCTGTACTGGTATGACCGAGAAGGGATGAGATTTCCCACACCCGATGAGGTGACTCAGCAAGAACGGCAACGTGCAGAGCAAGAACAGCAACGTGCAGAGCGGCTAGCCGAACGGTTGCGAGCAATGGGGATTGACCCAGAGCAGGTGTAGCGCGATCGCTCGTTTCTTTTCTTTCCCCAAATAACTCTATCCTTAATCCTTGATTATCATTAACTCCCAAGTTGTGAAAAATACTTGCAATGCTAGTGTCGAGTCAAAAGGCTATTGTTTTTACAAAGCCACTCATGGGAGTCGGGCATCTGGTTTAGGAGTCGGCTGTTTCCAGTCAGTCATAGTCTAAACCTTCTTGAGCCAGGAGGCGGGGTAGGGCTGGGGCTTCGGGGTGATCGTAACGGGCGATCAGGTTCAGGTAGCGTCACTGAATCTGTAATAGGGTCGAACCTACTCTATAAGCTCGCCGATGTTAAAGTCTATTCTTATCCAACCTTTGAGTCTGCGTAGATTGTCGAGGAGTAGTATGGGAATTTGCCAGTGGTGTACCATCAAAAACGGCAGTGGGTCATTAATCTCAAAAATTGCATCTTTCCCTCGCCAAATATTTTTGACCCACGTTTGCAGTTGCTTTAACGATCTAATTTCATTAAGCCTCCAGAGTTCGTGATATAGCCAATAGGTGGGCTTACTATCAGGAAGTGGTTGCCAAGCTTCCGATGGGAAATTTGGCGTCCCTACACCAAGATAGGCATCTGCTACCCCTGGATGGTTGTAAAACATAGTAATGGCGGAGTGGGTGCGGGGGTTGCACTCGATGGCGTGAACAGTTCCGTCATCCGCCTGAATAAAGTCAAAGGAAAGCTGCCCGGTACGTCCCAGTTCTTTGGCAAAATGAGTCACCCATTGCATAATTTCAGGCTTGTCAACATTTTCGTAGTTGACTTGAAAGGCGGATGACTCACAGCAGCAGTACATTCTTGTCTCTCCATCTCGCACGGTACTGTGAGTGCAATATTCCTTGCCGGGGATGAATTCCTGCATAATCCACGGCTTCTCCTCGCTGATGGGCAGACTCTTGACAAATGCTTCTGTTTGTGATGGTGTATCGCAAGGGAGCTTGGTGAGATTCAAGCGACGCACTTGGTCGTAGGGGATGCTTTTGAGGATGTACTTATTCTGTTCGTGGGAAAAGTCGAAGTTGAGGACTTGTTCGGGGTCGGTAATTTTGAAGGATTTGGGGACTGATAAACCGAGCGATCGCGCAAATTCTGCCAAGGCAAACTTGTCATCCAGCATCCTCGTTATATCAGCATCGAAGTGGAAAATGTCGCAACAGCCAGATAATACGGGTTTGTCGTTGGAGTCAAAGTAGATGACGGAGAAAATGGCTACCGGGATAAAAAGGTCGATGTTTTCTTGTTTGGCGATCGCACGCATGGCTTCAATGTAGCCTTCTCGGTCTTTCTGCGGATCGGGGACGGTGTAAAAACCAGCGACAGTGTTGGAAAATCGATTACCGCTTAACCAGTATTTGTTGGTATCAACTATGATTGCCCGATGCCCAGCCGCATGAAACGATCGCGCTAGCTGAAGAGTTTTAGTCATCCTAGCGCCAACGATCAAGATGTTTTTGGGATTCTCGTTTAAAACGACTGGCTTGCTGAACGGTCGGCGGACAAAATTCCACAGCAGCGCGGCTAAGACAACAGTCAGGTTAAAGGGAAAGGCGATCGCTAATAATGCCAGCGTCCCCAAATTTTGAAACGCGGCGAAAATACGCGCTTGTATAGATTGTTGTTGCGCCATAAGCTTTATTTTGGGTTGTTATAAATAAGCTTGTTGTGACTGGGAGGTTAGACCCCTTAAGAGGAAAAGGATCTAACCTCACTTCCCCTAAAAAAACATTTATTTTACTTCCCTACCCTTGTAGGGGAGGAAGGGAAGGGAACTCTGCTGGGGGTTCGGGAAAACCGAACTCGCCAACAGTATCTTTTAAACCCCAGACAGTTCTTTTACTGGGTAGCTAATTTCCGGATGATAGTTAAACCATCTCGCAAAGGCAGCAAAACCTGTTCAACGCGGAAATCTTCAGCAACAATACGGTTGAAGGTCGCGATCGCTTCCCCATTTTTAGATCGTTCTTCCGCAGGCAGGTAAACTTGTCCTTGCAGCAAGGTATTATCCACGCAGATGATGCCGTTGGGGGAGAGTAAGTTGGAGTCCAGCAGTTTATGGAAATACTGCACGTACTCGGTTTTATCGGCATCAATAAACACCAAGTCGAAAGACTCACCCTTAGCGGCTAGCTTGTCCAGGGTTTCCAAGGCTGCACCGAGTTTCACTCGAATTTTTGACCCGTGCGGGGAATTTTCAAACGCCGCTTGGGCAAATTCCGCCGTATAGGGATCGACTTCACAAGCTACTAAATGTCCGTCTTCCGGCAAAGCTTCTGCCATTGCCAACGCCGAATAACCCGTAAACATCCCAATTTCTAAGATGCTTTTGGCTTTCATCATATGGACAAACATCTTCAGCATTTGCCCTTCCAAGTGCCCGGATAGCATCTCTTGTTCCAGGTGACGCACTGTCGCACCGTCAGAAAATAGCTTATTCCACGCTTCTTCGCTCGTCTTTTTTGCCAGTGCAGCTAAAGCAGGAGACTCGGCGGTGGTGCATTCGTCCAGGTAAGGATCTAAACCTGCCGCCAAACGCAATGCTTTTTGCAAGTGTGCTTTTACCTCAGCAGGTACGTTTGGTTCTCGTTCCACCATCCGGACGACTGTTTCGAGTTGTTCGGTTAAAATCCCTAGTGGCGTGACGGGACGAGCGGTTGCCATATTCACCCCACTAGACATTGGCAGCACTCCTTAGCTTTTGCTCGGTGCTGCTTGGATAACCGTCCATTTCTGGCTCCTTACCTCCCACGTAGGCATCGATGCCAGCACCACCACGGGGATAGGTGGCGCAGATGCGCTTGTGGTCAGCTAAAGCGGCGTCTAGTTCTTCACGGGTTAAGTCGTTGACAAAGAAGCATTCGCCGATGGGACGAGGCATAGCAGCACGTTGCAAACCGTCCCGTGTCTGAACGATTGACTGGGTAGCATACCACAACAGATCGCCATTTAGGAGGGGGTGGTCGAGAGCGAGTCCGATTCTGCTCATTAGTCCCAAAATGCGATCGCGCTCTTGAGATGTAATATAGCCGCGTCTTTCTGCAATGGTAGCCGAAAATGCCATATCAATATTTACGGCATGACCGTGCAATAACGGTATGCTGGGAGCCAGTTCCAGCGTCGGACTCCAGGTGTGACCGTAGGCAATTACCCGATCCAGCATCAACTCGCGCAGGTTAGGAGTCTCCAAATCCAGCATCGTTTTGATCGACTCGTAATTCACGCGATGAGCAGATGTCTTCAGTTCGGCAGAACCATCAACATAGCCAAAGTGGGTGTTGAGTAACTCTTCCCCATATTTATCCAATAGCTCAAATACTTCAGCATTTGAGACAACGGCGATTTTTACAAGTTCAGCCATGCCGTTGCGAACTTGATCTGTGGGGAGTGTCTGCAAGAAGGAAAAGTCTAGAATTACTTTCTTTGGCGCGTGGTAGGCACCCAGACGGTTTTTGAGTTTACCGTGATTCACTGCAACCTTAATTGCCACGCCAGCATCGATCAAACCGATAAGTGTTGTCGGAACGCGGATATAGTTTGTGCTGCGACGGTAAGCAGCGCAAGCAAAGCCAGTAACATCTGTAACTAATCCACCACCCACAATTAAAACGGGTTCTTTGCGAACCAAACCGAAATCTGCAAACGCATCGATGATCGACTCAAATGTTTCTATCGTCTTTGTCGGTTCGCTAATTGCAATTGGGAAGATGGTCAGATCAAGGTTGTAGTGCTTGAAATACTCTTTAATTTGAGTTCCGTAAAGCCGATTTACGTTGCGATCGACAACAGCAAGGCAGCGCCCGAAACTCTTGTAGCTCTCAGCTATCTCTGTGTTTTTGACATCAAAAGCACCGTTTACGAATTCAAGACTAAACTCGATTTTTTCGTAACCTTCTACATGGAAAGCCCTTTCGGTTGCTTCTACTTTTGCTTGGACGTTGCTCATTCTATGCTTGCCTTTATTCAAAAATTAGAAAAATTATTAACAATTGCTGCAACACTGAATTTGACCCGCGTTTTTTTTAATAAAACAGCGAGCCAGTTCCTAGCCCTGAAACTATGAATTGGATAAAGGCTTTAAATTTTCTGGTACTGGATTTTTCTCTTCTTACGAAACTAAGAAAGCCAGACCGAAAATACCTTTGGTTTGAGCTATTTAAAACAACAGCAGCGAACTATTCGTAGATTAATTAACCATTGATGACTCGGACTATATCAAAAGGAGTAGAAAACCGAACTAATGTAAAGATTGATGAATTAGAGCTTAATTAATAAGATTTAATTATTCTTTACATAAAACGCTAGTTCTCTAATCAAACTCGCCTTAAAGCAGTGCCTGACATTGCTCCGCTATGTCGGATGACTCCTAGAAGAGATTTGTTGCCACGCTTGGGTTTCATCCTCAGTTGACACCACGGACAGTCCTGCACTCCTGCACCGCAATTTTTTATCTTCAATTCCGACTTGACATTTAAGGGAATACTTAATTATCCTGTTGTTAGTTAAGCATTCGCTTAAATATTGAGTAGACCTAGTGCCAGTACAGATATATTTCAGGCGATCGCTGATCCGACGCGACGCGCCATCCTCGATCGCTTGCGCGACGGCGAACAACCCGTCAAGCAGCTAGCAGAACCGTTTAATATCTCGCTACCAGCTATCTCCCAACACTTGCAAGTTCTTTGTGAAGCTGGCTTGGTGACGCAGCGAAAAGCGGGACGACAGCGCCTCTATCGACTCAACCCAGAACCCCTCAAGGAAGTGTCCGATTGGATTACCCATTACGAGCAATTCTGGCAAGAGAAAAATGCAACCCAGACGATATTATGCTAAAGGTGCTGGAAGGCATTGCCGATATGCTGCCACTGTATAGTGCTGAATGGATTGAACAATGGCAGATAAAGGCAAGGAACTATCCCGATTAAATCTCTGCATTATTCGGTTAAAGTGAGCAACTTTTTAGAGGTGGCGATCGCTACTACTCCATATACCTGTATTCCTTGTCTGCGTAGAGTTTGGGCGGCAGAGGACACGGTGGCTCCTGTGGTGTAGATGTCATCTAGCAATAGCACAGGGGAAGTGGGGGGACGTTGGGATAAGCGTTGGCTGACGACAAAGGCATCGGTGAGGTTTTGCGATCGCGCTTGAGCTGTCAGGTTAAACTGGGCTTCGGTTGCCCGCAATCGTTCTAAACCTTGAGGGTACTGTTTATAGCCTGTGACTTGGCAAAAACTTTCGGCAAGCCGTTCTGCCTGGTTGTAGCCGCGTTGTTGCAGTTTTGTGGAGTGGAGAGGGATGGGAATCACGATGAGTTTGTTGGTAGCTAGAGCAGCGGGAGATTGTCGCCACGCTTGCCCTAGCCAGTAACCCAGAGGGCGGGCAAGTTGGGGTTGGTTGTTGTATTTAAGTGTGGCAAGGGTGCGTTTCAAAACTCCCCCATAGTTCCCCCAAACAAATAGCGGCAGTTCACCTTGCCAAAATTGGCTGGGATTAGACAATTGACAGCGTTTGAGTTGATTGTCGCAATACTGACAAAAGACTTCTGCCGTTGGGCGATCGCACAGCGGACAGTTAGACTTCAGAAACAGAGAGATTAGTCCGGTTGTGAGCTTCACTGCTTTTGAGCCTCATCGCATTTGAAGCAATATACAGATGAATTAATACTAGTTGCGTACCTGTTGCTGGCTAACTTGTTTCTAATAAAGTGCAATTCACCAAAGCGCTAGAATGCTTCTCTACCTGAGTAACTGAGTGAACAACATTTACTGGCTCAACCAAATTCAACCTGTATCAGCGCCGTTTGTTGGGGATGAAGCCTTATTTTTGGCGAAAATAGGGCAGCGTGATTACCCGGTTGTGCCAAGTTTTGTTGTCCCAGCCTCGGCGCTGCAAGAGTTTTTAGCTACCCTCAATGATTCGGAATCATTGCTCCTTGACTTTCCTGATTCTTCCTTACATATAGATGTAGATAATCATCATGCCTTGCAGCAGGTAGCGCAGCAGCTTCGTCAGAGAATTGCCACAACCCCTCTGGATGAGTCGTGGATGTCTAGCTTAGAATCAGCAGCGGAGTGTCTGCTTTCTCCCATCCTGATTTTGCGTCCTTCTTTGCAGTTACCACCTCAATCTACGGCGACGCAGGGAAAGGCAGTATTAGGATTGTTGGAGTCTCAGTTTTGCCTCAAACAATCAGAGTCACTCAGCACGGCGTTAAAACGCTTTTGGGGGGAGCTATTTGGTGCGAGGAGTTTGTTTTATTGGCAGCGATCAGGGATTGAGCTGAGTCAAATCCATCTGGCGGTATTGGTGCAGCCGATGTGGGATGCGATCGCTTCTGGTACAATCCAATGCGATCGGACGAGTTGGCAAATTCAGGCGACATGGGGACTGATTCAGGCATTGACTAAAGGGGAAGTGCTGCCAGATTACTACCAGGTACAGCCTCACACAGGTAGCGTACAAGCACAGTATCTGGGCAGTAAAACCCGTGCCTATCGCGTCACATCGGAGCCTAGTTGCGTGCAGGCTTATGTCCTCACCGAAGAACAACAACAGCAGTATGCGCTGGATGAAGAGTATCTCCAGCAACTGATTATCCTCGCCCAGAAATTGACAGCGGAATTTAATCCTACCTTTGCTGGCGAGTGGACGCTCTGCGAGATCCCCGGTAGCTCCCAGCCCCAGATCTATTTCACTCAATTCACTACCCAGCGCTCGATGGTAGACACTAGCGACTTGAGACATCTTTATCAGTCGGCGGTGACTCATCCTATCTCCTCGACGCCCTACTTACTCAAAGGAATACCCGCCGCCGGGGGACGAGCGAGTGCATCAGCACAGATACTTGTGAATTTTAGCGATCGCACTACTCCCATTGAACCGGGTACAATTCTCGTCACTCACAGCGTCGCTCCTGACTGGCTACCCCTCCTCAGACAATCGGCTGGTGTCGTTGCTGAACAAGGCGGAATGACAAGCCATGCCGCAATTATTGCCAGAGAACTCGGTATTCCCGCTGTCGTCGGTGTCAAAGGAGCAACCCAACTCATTCACACGGGAGATTCCCTGCTAGTCGATGGCGATGAAGGGGAAGTCCATCAGTTAGGAAAAGGAGGAGTAGGGAGGATGGACGGGGGAGCGGGGGAGCGGGGGAGCGGGGGAGCAGGGGAGCAGGGGAGCAGGGGAGCGGGGGAGCAGGGGAGCGGGGGAGCAACAAGTTCAGGACTTAGGACTCTCTCTCACTTCGCCAATCCCACTTCGCCAATCGCCACCCAACTACTCGTCAATCTCAGCCAGCAAAGTTCAATTGAGCGTGCGGCGGGTTTACCTGTGGAGGGGGTGGGGTTGTTGCGTTCAGAATTGATGTTATTAGATGCACTAGAACAGCGACAACCGAATTGGTGGTTACAGCAGGGACTCAAAGATGAGTTAGTGGAACGCCTTGCTCAACTTATCGGTCAATTTGCAGCGGCTTTTGCACCTCGCCCTGTGTTTTATCGCTCTCTGGATTGGCGCTCTTTTGAATTTCAACGGCTACTGGGTGATGATTCCCTGCCCGATTCTTCAAAAAATCCCATGTTGGGGTTGCGGGGGACGCTACGCTATCAGCTTGACCCCAGCTTATTTGATTTAGAGCTGGCAGCGTTGGCACAAGTACAGAGATTGGGTTACTCCAACGTTAAATTGTCACTACCCTTTGTGCGGACTGTTGAGGAATTTTCCTTCTGTCGCGATCGCGTTGTTCAAGTTGGTCTAACTGCATGTTCTGGGTTTCAACTTTGGATTATGGCAGAAGTACCATCAGTGCTATTTCTACTCCCCGATTATGTCGATGCAGGTGTCCAGGGAATTTCGATTGGCACAAACGATCTAACCCAATTGTTACTGGCAATTGACCGGGATCTGGAGCAACTCGCCGCCTCTTTTGATGAACGCCATCCCGCCGTCATGCGAGCCGTTCAACAACTGATTCAAATGGCAAGAAGTGCCGGAATTCCCTGTTCAATTTGCGGACAAGCACCCAGTCGCTATCCTGAGATAATTGACTCCCTCGTACGTTGGGGTATTACTTCCATTTCTGTGGATATGGCTGCGGTTGAACAGACTTATCAGGCGATCGCCCAAGCGGAAAAACGCTTACTCCTAGAAGCCGCTCGGCAGCAGTTGAAGCCTCCTTCCTAGAGATGACGGGATGCTGCGCGACGCCTTTTTTAATCGCTCAGGAGTTAAGGAGGCGATCGCCCTTTCCTCCCTTCAATTCACTGATTGAGTTAAAACCATTACTCTTCAACCTTCTCCAAAGACTCAGGCTTGTGAGCTGCCTCTTTACCGGATTTATCGCTCTTTACAAGGTATTCAGGATTTTCTTTTGAGGCGGCGACATGGTGTTCTTTAATATCTGTGGGTGAAGTCAGCTTCTTTTCCACTTCGCCAATAGTTTTGCCTCGTGATGTGTTCCACTCAACCTTATCGCCTTTCTTAAACTGCTCAGTCACTGGTTTACTCCGGTTATATTTTTGACATCTACTACCGTCACAGTATGTTTACTGAATAAACAGCAGCCATCTGTCTAATTGCAGATTGCTAGGTTGAAGTTAATTTTACAAACAGCCTATCTTGAGAGAAAATCATATATTTGAGCGTTCCGGCTGTAGTTGAGGCGGCAAAGATAAAAATTGATGAAAAATAAAAGACAACGCTGGCTTCTCTCCGCTTTACGCCTGAAAGGGTCAGTCATCCCTGCAATTCTTAACCGGGTAATTTTGTGCGGCGCTTTCGGTGTTTTTATTTCTATCCTCTATTTATTAAATCTACCTGTATCTCAACCCATTTTTGGCACCATCGTTCCTAGCATTGTTTTAGGTCTATTACTAGTTTTTAGAACTAACACGGCTTACGAACGATTTTGGGAAGGTCGCAAGTTATGGGGAAGTTTAATTAACAATAGTCGTAACTTGGCGCGGCAAATCTGGGTAGCTGTGGCAGAAAATGCCCCGGAAGATCGCGAGCTAAAACTTTCTAGTCTGCGTTTATTAGTTGCCTTTGCTGTTGCAACTAAGCTACATCTGAGAGAGGAACCAGTAAATTCTGAGTTAGAAAGATTGATGTCTCCATCTCAATATCTAAAACTTAAGACAATGAATCATCCTCCTTTGGAGATTGCCTTCTGGATTGGAGATTACCTTCAGCAGCAATCTCAACGACAAAGCCTCAGTAGCTATCAGCTAACGACGCTTCAACAATTGGTCAATAGCATGGTAGATAATTTAGGAGGGTGCGAACGTATTTTAAAAACTCCTATTCCGCTGGCTTATGCAATTCATCTTAAGCAGTTATTATTACTATATTGTTTATTGTTGCCGTTTCAAGTTGTTGAAGCCTTAGGCTTGTTGACTGGAGCGATCGTCGCACTAGTGAGTTTCACCTTATTTGGTATTGAAGAAATTGGCGTCGAAATTGAAAATCCTTTTGGGTATGACTCAAACGATTTACCCTTAGATGCCATGTGTGCCACGATGGAGCGCAATATTGAAGATTTGATTACCCTCCGTCCTAGTCAGAGTATTATTGAGAGCCTTTAAAAAATTGGAGAAAATAACTAATAAATTTACAAATGCTCTATTTAACTGAGTCGAAAGACATTCAATTCCTTATTGAAAAGTATGTTCAGGCAAAAACTCTATGGGTAGATACAGAAGTTGCTGACTACAAAACGAGTAAGCCTCGATTGTCTTTAATTCAGGTGCTAGATGACTCGACGGATATGAAAGGCGATCGCGTTTCTATTTTAGATGTCTTAGACCAGCCAGAAATTACAGATGAATTCATTGAAAAAATCATGCTCAATCCAGAGATTGAGAAAGTATTCCATAATGCTAAATATGACTTAACTTTCCTAGGTAAACGTAAGGCAAAAAATGTCACCTGCACCTTAGAAATGGTGAAAAAAATTCCTTACTACCTAGTCCCATTGCCTAATTGGAAGTTAAAAACCTTAGCGGAAAAACTCTGCTATTTTCCCACTATCGATAAAACCGAGCAAGGGGGAGATTGGGGGAAGCGTCCCCTCACTCAAAAGCAGTTGCACTATGCCAAGATGGACCCTATTTATGTGGCGCACGTCCATCATCGTCTCTTGCAACTGACGCAGCTTATCGAACCCAATCCCGAAACGGAGGATATCGAAGCCCTCACCCTGCGGTATCGGCAAATTGAGCATCCGTGGAAACAGTTAGATACCGAAATTAACCACATCAAAGAACGCCTCAAAGCCGCAATGCCAGCACAAAATCTCTCTGAAAATAGAGGGTTTAAGTTAAGCAGTCAAGAGCGCACGACGAAGAAAGTAGATTTTAATCAGCTAGCAAAACTAACCCAGGCTTTGGGTAAGGACTTAGATTTATCGGTGACACTCACCAAAGCTCTGCAAGAAGAATTAGGAGATGTCATTGAGAAACTGCCAGTAGAAGAGCAGAAAAAGACTATTTTGCAGCTACAAGTTCAAGAACAGGACGAGGAAGAGGAATTACCCTTTTAATCAAGAAATCTGCGGAATCATCTGCCTCCCTTTTGTAACCATCCCACAACGTAACTTGGCAAAGGAATCAATATGTCAGAAGTTAACGGCACAATGATGCAGTACTTTCACTGGTATCTGCCATCAGACGGTAGCTTGTGGGAAGAAGTGAAAGACAAAGCCCAGGAGTTGCAGCAGGCGGGTTTTACAGCGCTATGGCTTCCCCCCGCCTACAAGGGTATAGGCGGTCAATACAATGTCGGTTATGGGGTTTACGATTTGTTCGACTTGGGGGAATTTGACCAGCATGGCTCTAAGCCGACTAAGTACGGGACGCGGGAGCAGTTCCTCAGTGCGGTGAAGGCGGCGCAGAATGCAGGGATGCAGGTTTATGCCGATGTCGTCTTGAACCACAAGGATGGTGGCGACAATCGAGAAACAGTATGGGCTTTACCTTTCAACAGGGATAACCGCACTCATCCTATTGGCGATTGGCAGCAAATCGAGATTTACTCCAACTTTACCTTTCCCGGACGTGGCGACAAATACTCCAGCATGAAGTGGCACTGGTGGCACTTTGACGCTGTGAATCATCGAGCCGATAGACCTGGCGACAACAGCATAGTTTACCTTTTAGAAGGCAAAAGTTTCTCTGAATTCGTTGATTTAGAGAAGGGCAATTATGCCTTTTTAATGGCTTGCGACCTAGATATGGAACAAGAGCAAGTACGTTGTGAGCTGAAGTATTGGGGCGAGTGGTTCCTGGATACTACGGGAGTAGATGGCTTTCGGCTTGATGCGGTTAAGCACATCCCCGCCTGGTTTTACAAGGATTGGTTAGCGGACGTTCGTCACCATGCGAAACGGGATTTATTTTGTGTGGGCGAGTACTGGTCAACGAATCTTGAGGCGTTACACTGGTACATTGACGCGACAGGCGGACAAACTTCACTGGTGGATGTGCCGCTACAAAACCACTTCCACCAAGCTAGTCGCAGTGGCGGGCATTATGACATGCGGCGCATTTTGGATGGTACGCTGATGCAGCAGCAGCCGACTTTGGCGGTGACGTTTGTAGAAAACCACGATACTCAACCCTTACAGTCCCTAGAAAATGTGGTTGAGAGTTGGTTCAAGCCGTTGGCGTATGCGTTAATTTTGCTCCGGCGGGAAGGCTACCCTTGTGTGTTTTATGCCGACTATTATGGCGCGCATTACTCGGACAAAGGGTATGAAATCTGGCTGGATTCCCATCGCTGGCTAATCGATAAGTTTTTACATGCCCGGCAGCACTACGCCTACGGCGAACAATATGATTACTTTGACCACTGGGATATTATTGGCTGGACTCGCTTAGGTAATGAGGTGCATCCTAAGGCGATGGCGGTGTTGATGAGTGATGGTTCGGGGGGTAGTAAGTGGATGGAAGTCGGCAAGCGCAACGCGACGTTCCACGACTTAACGGAACATATTCACGAGCCTGTGCAGACGAACGCTGATGGTTGGGGCGAGTTTCGCTGCAAAGGTGGCTCAGTTTCGGTCTGGATTGAAGAATAAGCGGATACTGGACGATGGTACAAAGCCCGTCTATGTGCGGGCTTTCAATTAGGAAACGCCCTCAATCATCTGTAGGGTAGGTTTGGGTGCTGCGATTTAGGCTCGAGGCAAAACCAGCGGAAACGCCATTATTTTCACTCAAATCTTGCGGTCTGATTGTGCTTTCTAAAGCTGTTGAATTATTGGTTTCTAGCTGTAATCGTTCAGGTAGTAAGAAGGTGTACCAAGCAATAAAACTGAGCACTACATGTTCACCACCGTCTTCCAAAAGACCCACTAAAGATTCCATTGCGGGCAATTGAGCCACTATTACATGAAGTAGGTCTACTACAATCCCAAACACAGCGAGAATAAACAGCATTTTAATCAGATCTTGGCTGACTTTCCTAAAAAAGCGATCGCTAAACTTATAGGCTATAGCAATGAATAGGAAAAACACCACGCCAGCTGAAGCTGAAACGATAACTTCTCCAAAATCAACCGCCCGCAACCCTAATGCTGCTGAGAATCCTAGCTCTCTAGCGATAATTTCTCCTAAGCTCTCATGAATTTGAATCGAGTCATCCAGCAATAGATAAAAGAAGAGTAAAGACCAGCCCAAACTAAGTAAAGAGCGCTGGCGCACTGCAACAAAGCCTAACAAAAGTACAATCCAATATTCTTTTAAGTACTGAAATATTTCTGCATAGCCCCGGTCTCTTTCAATTGAATACAGATCATTTGAATTAACCGGGGTATATAGATAAATCAAATGAACTAGAATAAAGATGAGATCTGCCGCCAAGAATAAATAAAGAAGCCTGGTTGCCCAATGATTTATATTTAATTTCACCTTAATTCCTCCTCATTCGGTTGCCTAACAGGTGACTCAAAGAACCTGCAAGAATTTATAGATTGAAGTCACTCTTACCTCTCAAGCATTGCCTGGGTGGGTTGGGAAGTATTTGCCCATATGTAGCAATAGAATCGAGTATTTGCTTAACCGCAAGTTAAAAGTAAATTAACCTAAAGTTAAACTAATTTTGGTTCTAGTTATATGAAGATTGTGTAAACCCAGCCAGATCTAACGTAGTGAAAAGCCTCTAGAGATGTAGAGATGAGGCAGTTAGCTACGTCGGGGTCAAAGGGTGAGGGATTATCCGCTGGTGACAGAATTGATTGGGGCATTCACAGCTGGCGAATGCCGACTTCTAAGCCGTGACAGACACCAGCCATAAAATTGAGGTCGAGGGTTTCGATGGTGTCGCTTGGCTTGTGGTAATGGGGGTTTCGCATAAAGGCGGTATCCGTCACCATTATGGCTCGATAACCCTTGTCCCAAAAGGGCGAATGATCGCTCAGTCGCGTCTGGGGAACGATAACGCCACGATTAGGAACGAGCAACCACTCGCTATTGACATCAACTTTGCGGATGTTGCGGCTGAGGTGCCTTAAGTCAGGAATAGTTGGTAAATTACCAATTAAAGCGATGAAATTACCTTGATTGGGGTAAAAGTACTGCAACCCGGCGGGATAACGCTGAGAATTGGCGGTGGTGTTGCAGTACCCTAACATTTCTAAGGAAATCATCAACCGTAGCGGCTGCTGTTGCTGCTGCAAGTCGGCAGCGTATTGGGTACTGCCGAGCATACCGTATTCTTCCATATCAAAGGCAACTAATTGCACTGGGTGTCTGGCAGGTGCGGCAGCAAAAGCCTTGGCAAGTTCCAAGAGTACGGCGACGCCTGTGGCGTTGTCATCGGCTCCTGGCGTTCCGGGTACGGCGTCGTAATGTGCGCCGATTAGGATGGGGGGTTTGTGGTTGTCTGTAGCGGCGGGTAGGTTGAGGACGAGGTTTTGATGAGCGTTACCCCGAATTTGAAACTCGTGATTTTTTACGGTTCCCCATTGTTCTAGCTGCTGACGGATATATTGCTGCACGAAGAAATGCCCGCCTGTTGACAGGTAGGGATCGCGTTCTCGCACGAGTTGGGTAAGATGCGATCGCAGACTCTCTTTTAAATCCAATTTGCTCTTGCTCCTGAGCAGACCTATGCCATTGCTTCAATCCTAGCGGCTTGTTGGGCAACTTGCACCAGTCAGGAAAAGTGACTCCGCAGTTTTTTTAGAATCAGTATTTTTAATACTATTCATTTTTTAGGAAAATATGGCAAGTTTTGTTGCTTCTAGAGAACTTGTCCAGTGTGGCAATTTCCCTAATATAGCAGTCTTAAATAATTCATTAAGACGAGATCCCCTACTTCTTAGATAAGCCGGGGATCACAGGCGGCAGACTCTCGCAGCTCAAACAGGATTGCTATCGCTAACAGAAGAAAGCTTTTAAACTGTTCTTAAACTTCTTATTTAATTCGTGATTTTTTACTAAACTTCAGCCTGGTTTTATGCTCCCCAGAAGCAATCAGTCTCAGGGAAGATCTATTGATCCCCATGCTCTGTATACTGGAATACTGTTTATGATTCTCAGTCCGGAGTGCATCGAAGCCTGGAGATTTTAACCCTCATGTCATTATCCAAAGTTATTGGATTAACTTCCTGGATCAGCTATTTAATAAGCTCTAGTCAGGGCTTATTAAAAGTCCCAGACTACGTTTCCAGTATTCTTCCCATGAAAGTTTTTTCTATTGCCAATAGTCCTTTAGAAAAACCCGTTCCCCTATTTTTTTCAGAGCAGTTTAGCCGCACTAACTGGCATTCAGAATTGTCTACTGATGCTAGTTTGCAAGCCAAGGGCGAACAAGCCCAGTTGCCAGCCATCAATATGCGCTCTCCCTTTTGGCAAAAGACAGCAGAAGATAACTTTTGCCGTGCTGGAGCCTTAGAAGAGTCGCCGTTCTCAGCCACCAACGTTAGCGACTCATCCTCAACCATGGAGTCAGAAGCCGGATTGAAGCGCACCTCCCAAGTGGGTTTCTCCCAGCACATTTTGCAGGTTATCCAAAATTTAATGCCTTGGCGTCAGCGTCTCAAACCGACGATCCCGGCAACACCTGCACCCGTCGTTGTTCTCAGCAGCCATGCTTCTGAAGCGGACAACTCGCAAAACAGTAATAAACGCCTCGTGAAGCGGGGTTTTTGGCGGTACTCGCAACGGCTTACGGGACGTGCTGCCACAGCGGAATTGCCTGCAAATAGAGAGTGGTTTCAAGTTTGGGTGGGGAAGCACTTAGTCGCGCAGTTTGCGGATAAGTTTCAAGCCGACTTACTGGCACAACGATTAATCCCACTGCTGGCTGAACCCCGTTTTAATGCCTCGAAACTGAAACCTACCTTAGTGGATAGTATGCCAGCAGGTAAGATGGGCGACAGCCTGTTATTTGTCGTTAGTGACGATTTAGCAACAGCGTTGCAGCGCAATCAGGAAGTGATTGCCATTGAGTGGATTAACAATCTCCGTGTAGCGTTTGGCGCACCACCTTTAAATCTGGTTGAAGCCCAGCAGAAAATGCACGGTTTGGTAGAAAGCCAAAAAACCCTAGAAGGACTCGCCTCTTGGTATGGACCCTATTTTCACGGACGCCTGACTGCTACGGGTGAAACCTTTGACCAAAATGAGCTAACCGCTGCTCATCCGTCTTTACCGTTTAATACTTATTTGAAGGTGACAAACCAGGAAAACGGTGATACGGTAATTGTGCGAATTAATGACCGAGGGCCCTATATTCCTCCTAGGAAGTTAGATTTATCCTGGGCAGCGGCACGTTGCATCAACAGCGAAGACTCAGGCGTCGTGCCAGTAGAAGCCGTGATTATGGAACCACTGACGCTTCAGTAGCCGAGTACAAACGGCTTAGGGTGAGGATTTTGCAGAGACACACTCAGCCGAATCGTGGCAGTATTACAGAACTTAGAGCAAAGCCCACCTATGGGAAAGGGTGGGATGTAGCGACAAGCGCTTTTAAGCGCCGTCGTTTTTTTCTGCAAGTGTGTCTATCCAATCTTCGATTAGTTGAGTCATCGTCTTTTCCTTAGCCTCAGCTATTCTTCTAAGCTTTTGAAGCCTACTAACCGTTATTCGCAAACTTAACCTTTCTTTGCTCATATCTACCCGTTGGCTATCCATTTAGACTAGAATACTAGCATGAAGACTCTGAAGTTCAAGCTGTATCAGCACAAGCGCAATCGGTATCTCAAGCGGTCAATCAATGCCTCTGGAGTTATCTATAACCATGCGATTGCCCTGCACAAACGGTATTACCGGATGTGGGGAAAGTACTTGAACTGTGCCAAACTTCAGAAACATATTGCCAAGCTGCGGAAGCGTAACCCGTTTTGGCAGTTGGTAGGTTCTCAAGCTGTTCAAGATATTTGCCAACGGATTGACAAAGCCTACCAACTGTTCTTTAAACATCACAAGAAAGGAGTCAGACCACCTGGATTTAAGAAGGTCAAGAAGTATAAGTCATTCACTCTAAAGCAAGCTGGCTACAAATTCCTTGGCGGCAACCGAATCAAGATAGGGAACAGAGTGTACCAATACTGGAACTCTAGGAAAATAGAAGGGACGGTCAAGACACTGACTATCAAGCGCACACCCTTGGGTGAGTTGTTTATGGTCGCAGTGATTGACAGCACTCTGGAGCCACAAATCAAAACCACGACGGGTAAGATAGCGGGTTTTGATTTCGGACTCAAGACATTTCTCACCTGCTCTGAAGAATTCAAGATTGAATCGCCTCAATTCCTGAAAGCTGCACTCAATAACATTTGTAAAGCTTCAAGACACCATTCAAAAAAGCTCAAGGGTTCTAATAATCGAGAGCAAGCCAGAAAGTGCTTAGTCCGTCAATATGAAGCTGTCTCTAACCGAAGACGTGACTGGTTCTGGAAGCTGGCACACGACTTGACTAGCAAGTTTGATGTGTTGTGCTTTGAGACTCTAAACCTCAAAGGGATGCAGCGGCTGTGGGGACGCAAGATTGGGGATTTAGCATTAGGTGAATTCCTAGAAATTCTAGAGTGGGTAGCCAAAAAGAAAGGCAAGCAGGTTATCTATATTGACCCGTGGTATCCATCCACTAAGACTTGCTCTTGCTGTGGTCATGTTCTAAACTCTCTAGATTTATCAGTTAGACGTTGGCGTTGTCCGTCTTGCCAGTCAGTAAATGACCGTGACGAAAATGCCAGCATTAATATCAAAAGGGTTGGGAGTTCAACCCTAGGCGTAGGAGATGTCAGACAGTGCAATAACCTGCAATCTCTGTCTGATGCCTGAATCCCATCGGCTTCTATCCGTGGGAGTGGCTCAATACTGAATGCAGTGACACCGTGAGATAAAACTTATGCCAGCCCTGGAAATGAAGTCAAACTCAGCACTTAAGAGTGTGCTGTTTCTCTTCCTCTCGTTGCTATTTGCTGCGGTACTGCTGATTGGGGCAAAGCTGGCTCTTTCTGGAAGCCTTGCGTCTTTTTCTGGCGTCGCCCCGACTAATCTGGGGATTCAATCCGGGCAACTTGCGCCTTGTCCTAGTACGCCCAACTGTGTCAGCAGCTTCGCTAAAGACAGCGAACATAAAATTGAGCCGCTTACCTATACCTCCACTCCAGAGGTAGCATTCAACGACCTCAAGTCAGTGATTAAAAATCTGGAGAGAACTAAAATCATCACGAAAACCGACAATTATCTTGACGCGGAGTTCACCAGTCAGTTACTGGGATTTGTGGATGATGTCGAATTTTATTTAGATAAGGCGGAAAATGTGATTCACGTCCGTTCTGCTTCCCGCTTGGGAGAGTCGGATTTGGGAGTCAATCGCCAGAGGATTGAGAAAATGCGATCGCTATTAAATCAAGCCCAAACTCAGCCAGCTAGTACATCTAACTACAAGTTGTAGAGACGTTGCCGACAACGCCTCTACAGAGGTAAAACAGTTAAAAATTAGCCAAACCAGTGAGCTTTTGCAGGGGATGAAGAGCGATCGCGTAGGAATTCAGCAGGCAACAGCGCACCTCACCCAAGAAAGATTTCTGCCCAAAACAGGCTCAACGTCCAATCTGCAATTTGACCGATTGCCCCGCGTTAAACCGCTTACATAATGTGACAGTGAGAAATTGGTAAAAGTCTGAAAAAATGAGTAACAAAAGCGATCGCGCGGTTATCGACGAATTTAAAGAAGCCGTTAATATGACTCCCAAACAACTGGAGTCTTGGTTAAAAACAGAGAAGTCGAAATCAGTCGGTCAAAAAGACGATGATGATGACGAGTCTATCGGTCACGCCTCCGGACGAAGAATCATCAAGCTTCTAGAAACAAATAAATCCGACTATACCGACGACGACCTTGCCCATATGAAGAAAGTTGTTAGCTACGTCCACCGACACAGCGCCCAGCGACCCTCCGGTGATGTAGAAGATACTCGCTGGCGCTACTCGTTAATGAACTGGGGACACGATCCTTTGAAGTAGAAATTGAGAACGTTATGAGTGTTGAGTACTAAGTTTGTTTAAACTCAAAACTCATAACTTCCCTTCCCACATTACCGATGCGTGTGTTCCTCTAACAACTGTTTTGCCCGTGGCTTATAGATGAGATAGAACAATGCTTCGATATAGCGCAGGATGTCCTCGCGGTTTTCTTTCGAGGCGTAGTTCCAGAAGCCATAAATCCGCGATAGTGATAGCAGGCGAGTCGTGTGGATTTTCCAGGTGTAGGTAGTGTAAACTCGATCAATTCCCTTGCTAGAAATTTCTTGCCAATATTTAGGATTTTGGTCGCATTTGGAGACAAATTCCAGAATCTTCTCCGCCGTTTCTTCTAAGTGAGTCGGGTTGATCAAAAAACCGTTGACTTTGTCTTGAATAATCTCCAGAGGGCCACCAAATTCGGTAGCCAAGGTGGGCAGACCAGAAATCATTGCTTCCAAAATAGTCAAACCGAAGGCTTCAAAGAGCGCAGGTTGGACGAAGATCCCTTGACGGTCAGCAATGACGCGATAAATCTCACCGGAATCGCTTTTAGGTAGGCGGACGCCTAGCCAGCGAATCTTGCCGTGGAGGTTGTATTCATCAATCAGGTGATAGAGTTTGACGATTTCCTCTTTTTCTTCGTTATCACCAGATTCTTCAATCCGCAGTTTACCTGCAACTAAAATCAAGTTGCAGCGCTCTTGCAGTTCCGGACTGCGACCATAGCATTCTGCCAAACCTGTTAGGTTCTTAACCCGGTCAAGACGCGCCATGGAGAATAAGGGACGCTTGCTCGGGTCATCGAGTTTGCCAAATATGTGTTCCGGGTCTTCGGCGGTGAAGAGGAGCTGGTCAATGCGATCGCGATCGCTCGGTATCCGGTCTTCCCGCGTATAGGGGAAGTAGACATTCTCATTTACTCCCGGCGGTACTACATTGAACTTGGGCGAAAATAGCTCAATCCCATTGACAACGTGGTACAGCTCCGGCATCGTGAAACACTGATAAGACTCGTACTGACCAATACTATCGGGAGTACCAACAATTTCTTGATAGGTACTGCTGATCACAAAGTTGGCGGCATTCATCGCAATCAAGTCAGCAGTGAATTGCAGTGAGAAGTGATACTTCTCCTCTAGTTCTTGCCAGTAAAGGTTACTAAAGAGATATTTTGACTTCTCTAGAGCGTGAGCGACGTTACATTGCGTCACCTTTAAGCGCCGCGATAGCAGAAAGGCAACTAAATTTCCATCGGTGTAATTCCCAACAATTAAGTCCGGAACACCTTGGAATTCAGCTAGCAGTTCTTTTTCCGCATCAAGGGCATAGGTTTCCAGATAGGGCCAGATTTCAAAACGAGAAATCCAGTTCTGGGTCATGTTGGGATTAAATTCCCGGAACGGTACGCGCAAAATCCAGGCATTCTCCGTGCCGTGAACTTTCTCTAAACGCTGATTACAAAGGGTACCATCACTATTGGGAATCAATCGGCTGAGGATAATTACCTTGGGTTCTACTCCCAATCCCTCTAATCCCGCCAATTCAATGTCCTCTTGCAACTGCTTTTCTAGGCTGCGTGCTTGGTCGAGGACATAAACAACCTGACCGCCAGTATCAGGACGCCCTAAAACCCCTTCCTGTCCAAACCAACCGTGAATTGAAACCAGGACGATCCGAAAGATCATCGGGATGCGGGAGATAAACTTTTCGAGCACCTCATCGTTGGGAGAGTCAACGAGTTCGTCAAAAATCTCTAGGGTTTCCCGCACGCGACTGGCTGTGTTCCCCCAGCCCGGTTCAAAGCCCATGTCTTGGAGTTTGTAGCGAAATTCATCATAAGGCTCATTGTCTGGGCGACTGTTGACGAACTTCAACGCCTGTTTGACTTGATTAGAGAGTTGTTGCTGGTCTTTAATCCGTCCATTGATCAGCAACTGCATGCCGTTAAAACTATGAAGGCTCAGGAAGTTATACAGAAACTCCAGCCACTTCCGAGGGTCTTGAAAGAGCTTACTGGATAAGAAACGGTTGAGAAAGCGAACTCCTTTACCAATATTTTTGGCATCGCGAATGGTAGGGGAATAGTCGTAGAACGGCTGAAAGTCCAGCTCCAGGACATCCCCTTCGTTGGGAGAGAAACGCTTAACTAGGCGATCGCGTACATCTAACAGTTCCTGCGTCGTTATCCGCTCAATGCTTAAATCTTCTTCTAGCACCCGGAAGACTTCTTGATAAGCAATCTTTGGTCGAATAATCAGACAAAGACTCTCCTCCTCAAGAATGATTTCTTGAGTGTATTCAATTAGTTGCCCTAGGTTAGACGAGAGAAAAAAGTCATCCGGTTTTTGATTTTCACGGCAATAGGTAGAAAAAGCAGTAAGAATGTCATTTCGTAGTAAATACTGCTTTTCTGAGGCACGCAACTGGCTCACAAACTGGCGTAGGGCAGTTTTCTCATTACTATTTACAATATTTTCAATTAACTTAGACATGGCGTCTCCCAAGGAACTAAACTTAACGACAGTATCAGCTTTAGGTTATATGAAACTGTCCAGAATACCTGATTCTGGAGGTAGATTAGCCTTTGATTAAGGGCTAAACACTCAGCCTTTAGGGGGATTAGAGAGTTATAGATTTTCAATAGCGGGTTTTAGAGTAGACATCTTTGCTCAGGAATGGATGAGCATTCTGGAAATGAATGTCATGGGCGGTGTACGGGCGATGTCCACAATACTTGAGCCAAATGAACAGCAAATCAGCATCAGTAGCGAGCCGTTGTTGTGCTTTGAGTCCATTGAATACAGCGATGTAAAAGTGAAACGTTTGTTACCGTAGACAGTCTGAAGCGCTGCACCAAAAACCGCTCGCACGTCCCTAAGCTTTGGAGAGCGTGTCTGGAATGGCAACTTCAGCAAGTGTATAATCAACGGTTCAAAACTCACAAAGGTGAGAAGAAATCACAATGAACCAAATTAAAGCACTGCCTCTAGCAATCTGGATCATTGTGAGTAGCTTAGTCGCGCTGCTCACGATTGGTAGTTTCGCTCCTGCACGCTCTCACTCTCAGGTCGCTCAGCCTGTTTCAATTTCCTCGAAGCCCCAGGTTGTCCCTACCACGACAAAAGTTGCTCAAGACATTGACTTAGGGCAGTCTTTTCGAGAACTTGACGTTGTCGGCTCGATTTTGATTTATGACCAAAATAACGACCGGGTTTACGAGCATAATCCCTCTCGAAACTCAACGGCATTCCCGCCCGCTTCAACTTTCAAGATTTTCAATGCTCTTGTCGCCTTAGAAACCGGAGTCATTCAGGATGATGTCGCGGTTCTAACCTGGGACGGTATTAAGCGTGAAATTCCAGTGTGGAATCAGGATACAAATCTGCGCCAAGCCTTTAAGAATTCAACGGTTTGGTTTTATCAGGTCTTGGCACGAAAGATCGGGCATGAACGAATGCAAGGCTTCATCAATCAAGTGGGCTATGGAAACCGTCAAATTGGTACAGAGGAAGAGATCGATCAGTTTTGGTTAGGAAAATCCCTGCAAATTACACCCCGGCAAGAAATTGAATTCCTGCAACGGCTGGAGCGAGGAGACTTGCCTTTCTCTCAACGCACGTTGGATTTGGTTAAAGACATCATGATTGTCGAGCGAACGCCAGACTATGTACTGCGCGGAAAGACAGGCTGGGTCAACAACGTCGGCTGGTTTGTAGGATACCTAGAACAGAATGATCAAGTCTATTTCTTCGCCACAAACATTGAGATGCAGGACGTCTCTACTGCTGCCAAACGCATTGAACTGACTCGACGCAGCTTGACAGCCTTAGGATTGCTTTGAACAGAGAGTAATCAAGAAAATCGCCACCTAGCTTCGGCAGAAGTCTACTAGTAAGGGTACGGTATCACTCCTCAATCAACCTCTTTCTCCAAACTGTCAATGCTGCCGTACCCCTACTGCCCTATCTGCCCGATTCTTTACCAGACAGCAAGCAACAAAAGACTAACTGTACTGGTAAAGCTCTCCATATTTGTTTTCGATATAGCAAACGAACGGATCAATACTCAAAGAGCTACCCGTCACGCGCTCTATCAGCTCTGGGGCAGTATATTTGCGCCCATGCTGATAAATTTGGGATTTTAGCCAATCATGCAAAGTCGTAAAATTGCCCTGCTCAATTTGCTGGGGAATTTGGGGACGGGCGCTGAGAGCGGCGTCAAAAATCTGAGCGCTGATCAAGTTACCCAAGGTGTAGCACTGAAACATGCCGCCGATTGTTGCGGTGTACCAGTGGACATCCTGCAAAACCCCAATGTCATCACTCGGAGGGACAATTCCCAGGTCAGAACGGTAACGTTCATTCCAGGCATCGGGAAGGTCGCGAACCTCCAAGCTACCTTCTAGCAGTTGTAGTTCTAGATCGAAGCGAATCATGACGTGGAGATTGTACGTCACTTCGTCCGCATCAGTGCGTATCAAAGAACGCCCAACTTTATTAATGGCGCGATAAAACGTCTCTAAAGGAACGTCAGCCAGTTGCGTGGGGAAGGTGCTTTGCAGTTGGGGATAGAAGTAGTGCCAGAATCCTCGACTCCGCCCTACCATGTTTTCCCACAGGCGCGATTGACTTTCATGCAAACCCATTGAGGTACCAGTAGCTAAAGGTGTACCTTCGTACTCTGGGTTGATGCCTTGCTCGTAGAAGGCGTGTCCTGTTTCGTGAATCGTGCTGAACAGGGCTTGACTGAGGTCATTCTCATAGACGCGGGTGGTGATGCGAACGTCATTGATAGAGAAGTTGGTCATGAAGGGGTGCAAGGTTTTGTCTTGCCGTCCTCGCTGGAAGTCATAGCCCAGTTGCTCAATTACTTTCAGGCTAAAGGCTAGCTGCTGCGCTTCCGAGAAGGTTTGGTGCAAGCAAGAATCATCGGCTGGCGGTTGGGCTGTGATGGCTTCGACAATGGGGACTAATTTTTGTCGCAACTGGGCAAACAACTCCCGCAACGCCGACGCCTTCATGCCGTAGTCCACCTCATCAATCAGCGGATCGGCAATATGCTCGTAACCAGGGAAAAAGTTTGCCATTTCCCGGCTCAGTTCGAGGGTCTTTTCTAAATAAGGTTGTACGGTAGCAAAGTTGTTTTCGCTGCGTGCCTCTGCCCAGGCACCATAGCACTCGCTGCGATGGGTGGAGAATTTCGTCACAAAATTTCCTGGTACTCGCACGGCTCGTTCGTACTCGTGGCGGCTGACGCGAATCAGGCTGGCTGCGTCAGACTCGGCTGGTAAGCTGGCTTCGTAGTCGCGCAAGTCTTCCAGTAGTTGCCCAATGGTGGGGTCAATAAACTTTTCGTGGGCAATTTGGTGCAGGGTTGCCATCTGTCGCCCCCTGGCGGCGGCACCACTGGGAGGCATGTAAGTTGCCTGATCCCAATACAGCACGGATGCGGCAGATTCAATGTTGTTGATTTCCAGCAGGCTGGTTTTGAGTTCTTGAAGCTTTGGATGAGTTTTCTCTACGGTTTGCATTCTTGAGTATCTTTTGCTGCTCTTTTCCTCTAGTGTGGCGCACAGGAGCGAGGATGAACTCAGTCTTTGTTTCTGATTCTTGGCGAAGCGATCGCAACTGACGCACTGATAGCGATTCGCTAACGGTTCTCATCAGCCTGTTCTAAGGCAAACTTCACGACCTTTTCACTTAAGCGAATGCCCTGATTTCTCATCCGCTCGATTGCTTGCTGCATCAAGACGGGGTGCCCTTCTCGCTTGGCACGTAGCAAAATACCGATAGAACCTGTGAGCGAAAGACCGCTCAATTTGGCAACCCGCCTGCCTACTGTTTCATCAATGCAGACTGTTTGGATGCCTTCGTTTATTGCCAATTGAATTACCGCCGCCTCGCCTCGATCTAGAGAATTGAGAAGAGTGGGCGTAATTTCTAAAGGACTCGATCTTTTTTTCAACCAACTCGCTGCCTCAAATTCAGCGACAGCAAAACCACTGGAACCTCCTGCTAGTATTTCTTTGCAAACTTCAAAGGGAACTAATACCTGAGAGTATAGAAAGTTTAAGACTTCTAGATCGCCTAGGGCAGCAACAAGAGAAATAAGTGGCGCACTATCAATGACGATTCTTTCAGACTCAGGCATTCTCTAGATCGGATAGGAGTTCCTCTTCTTCGAGGTCAATCATGGCTGCACCATAACAATGTAAGTTCAGCAGGAAAGAAACTCTATCTGTACCTAATAGCTGCGCTGCCATGCCTGAAGATATACGCTTCATTTCAAACAGTTTGACTACCATAGCTCGAAACGGTTCAGAGTCTCGAATCTTGTCAAAATCTGAATTAGTTTTTGCCATCCGTAAGGATTCTTCAGGATCTAAATCGATCGCTTGTTGCAAATTCTCGATTGCCTGCTCAATATTTGCCTGCAAAGCATAACAGCAAGCTTTGTTGTACCAGGATTGGTAAAGGTCGGGTTGGAATTGCAGTGCTTGGTCATAAGAGGTGATCGCTTCCTCCCATCGTCCCAAATTACCTAACGCCACGCCCCGGTTGTTCCAGGCTTCGTAGTAGCCGGGTTGGAATTGCAATGCTTGGTCGAAGCTGGCGATCGCTTCCTCCCATCGTCCCAAATTACCTAACGCCACGCCCCGGTTGTACCAGGCTTGGTAAAGATCAGGTTTGATTTGCAGGACTTGGTCATAAGAGGCGATCGCTTCTTCTAATCGTCCCAACTTATCTAGGGCAATGCCCCGGTTGTTCCAGGCTTCGTTTTTATCGGGTTGGAATTGCAGGGCTTGGTCATAAGAGGCGATCACTTCCTCGAATCGTCCCAACTCATCTAGGGCATTGCCTCGGTTGTACCAGGCATCGGGGTTATCGGGTTGGAATTGCAGGGCTTGGTCATAAGAGGCGATCGCTTCCTCGAATCGTCCCAAATTACCTAGCGCAATGCCCCGGTTGTTCCAGGTAGCGGGGTCATCGGGTTGGAATTGCAGGGCTTGGTCATAAGAGGCGATCGCTTCCTCGAATCGTCCCAAGTAAAACAACGCCTCGCCTCGGTTGTACCAGGCTTCGGAGAAGTCTGGTTGAATTTTTAGGGCTTGATCATAAAGAGCGATCGCCTCTTCATATTGCTCCAACCTAAACAGCTTATTGCCCTCGTTGTAGAGAGCATCATCTTTGTCGGGTTTGATTTCCAGGAGCTTTTCGAGACTAGCAATTACATCTTCCCGGCATCCTAATTTACCTGTTCTCATTGGTTATGCCTTCCATGTGAGTTGTACCAAAAGCAAACTATACTGCCTGCTTCTTTCACTCTTCCCTAAATCCTAACCTTCCCTTACCCGCCGTTGTTTAGTACCTCCAAAGTCCTCAGCCAATCCGCCACGCCATTAAGAATTAATTGCACCGCGATCGCCAAAATAAATAATCCTAAAATTCGGCTAATTGCTCTAATTCCAGTTTCTCCTAACCAAATCCTAAATGATTCGTGAAGGCGAGATCCCCGGCTTTTAGAAATCGGGGAGCTGAAGCGCTAGCATCTGAAAATTTCTACCACTAAACGTACAAACTTGCCACGTATTCTCCATAACCGTTGTAAGGAAGGGTTGGGCGTTTTTCCCACTTCAAACCCGGCCCCTTGCTGATGAACTTCTCTGTCGCTTGCGACCAACGAGGGTGAGGCTTACTGGGATTCACATTTGCCTCAAAGTCGTATTCATGGGCGTCTATCGTGTTCCAAAATGTTGCTGGCTGAGTCTCGACAAACTCAACTTTGACAATAGACTTTGCCCCTTTAAAGCCATACTTCCAGGGCAAAACCGCACGAATCGGCGCACCGTGCTGCTTGGGTAGGATGTGACCGTAGTTACCCAAGGCAAAAAATGCCAAATCGTTTACCATTTCCTCAATCCGCATCCCTTCGGTATAGGGCCACGGCAGAGAACCGACGTGAAAAGTTGGCCCCGTGGTAATCTGCGGGTCGTAGAAGGAGGTAAAGCGCACAAATTTTGCCTGAGATGTTGGCTCTACAGCTTTAATCAGCGCTTGCATCGGGAAGCCAATCCAGGGAATCACCATCGACCACGCTTCCACGCAGCGGAAGCGATAGATGCGCTCTTCTAGGGGAAACTTGGTTCTCAGGTCGTCGAGGTCGTAGATGCGGGGGTTTTTCACCAAACCTGTTACTTCTAGCTTCCAGTCTTCTGTCGGTAAGGCTTGAGCATTGCGCCAGATTGACTTAGTGCCGCCAAACTCATAGAAATTGTTGTACTGTCCCGCCAAGTCTATATCCGTCATTGGTCGGTCAACGCTAGCAAAGTTGAGATTCACCGCCGCATCTAAAGTTTTTTTGTCCAGCGTTGCGGCTAGTGCTTGATTGGGCTGGGTCGTTTTCTCGCAACCCACTAGCGGCAAGAGGCTAGCTCCAATACTGGCACCGACTAGAGTTTTGAGGAAGCGACGCCGATTGAAATAGACGGCTTCGGGTGTAGCTTCTCTCTCTGGTATTTCCCAAGGTTTGGGCACGCGAATAATCGACATAGCAGGGAAAAGGCTTGTTTACAGCTTTGGTTAAAGGTTAGTGAGAGCAAGGGATGGAGGAGGTTTGAGCATCACATCAACGTTGCCCGTCTGTTACTGATTTTACCGATGTTTCTAGGGGTTTCCGGGTTTACTGTTTTGGTATCAAGAGATGAATGCAGAGGGAGCAAAAGCGATCGCCTCTACCCCTCTTCTGTCACTTTCCGAAAAGCCTTGCGTTTTCTGAATCCTAGAGTGTAGACGGAGCAAGCGATCGCGCAATTTTTTCTGAGTAGAAATTCTTGGAGATACGAAATTGGTCAAAATGCGATCGCCAACCCCCGAATGGCTCAGCATACCTTGTCTTTGGGAATTACTAATCCTACGAAAAACCGGAGAGTGACAGAAGAGGGCTACTATCACCGCCATCAGAGGTTGGTAAACTCTCGGTTTTTTTGCAAATATTTCCCCCTTTGCCCTCTCTATTCTCAAACTCTGAAGAATCGGAATTGTCTCTTCTTCTACCTAGGTGTGATTAGTTTTGTAGGGGTACATTGGATCATAAAGAATAAATAACCCCGATATGGTGCAAGTGTAGATTAACGATGCAGGATATCAACGCTACGAGCGTCACCTCCCGTCGCTCTCGTCCCTGGTGGGAAAAACTGATTGCTCTGATTGCCGTCGTCAATTTAGTGTTAGTGCTGTTTAGTCTCAGCTACGTTCCCTTGCGGGATCTCTATCTACAGGAATTGCCAGGAGTGGTGAGAGTAGTTGACCCGATTAAAGGGATTGAACCCAACCCAGTCACCGAAGAATACCTAGAGACGGTTGATGTTTTAGAACGTCAGTTGACGCAAGTAGGAGTCGAAGCTCCGGCTACAGAAGCGATACTTGCCGAATTGCGCGAAGACAGTGAGGCGATGATGGATGAAAATCCCTTCTTAGTCGCGGCGAAGTTTGGCACCTTTGCTACGATTCAGCGGCTGATGCGCCACCATCTGGGAACAGAAACCGCCCGCGCCGCCTTTGAAAGATTCTGGAGTGCTGAGTATCTGCTGACTTCTGACTGGGTGCAGGAACTGAGTTTCTTTGACCATCAGATTCGCCCGTTGATTGCCACGAACTATTACCGTTCAGTGGATGATTATGGACGGTTCATCGACGAATTTTGGCGTATTGATATCTTCTTTGTGAGCTTTTTCGCCATTGAGTTTTTGGTGCGAAGCTTTTTTGTGAGTCTGCGGCATTCGGGTGTCACCTGGTTTGATGCCATGTGGCGACGCTGGTACGACGTTTTTCTGTTTCTCCCGTTTTGGCGTGGGTTGCGGGTTTTGCCTGTGGTGGTGCGTCTGTATCAGGCAGGATTGCTGAATTTAGAGCGGGTATTGGCGCAAATTATCCACGAACCTTCAACGCTGCTGGCGGATAGAGTTTCTACCTTTGTAGCCGTGCGATTAATTAACCAAGCACAAGACTCTTTAGAAACAGGCAGAGTTGCACAAGCTTTACTTTATCCAAGAGATTATTTAACGGTTAACGAGGTTAATGAAGTAGAAGTGGTTACTGACCGCCTTCTGCAATTAACTATTTATAAAGTGTTGCCAAAGGTACAGCCGAACCTGGAAGCACTGATGCATCACTCTCTAGAAGAGGCGTTCCGGCAATCTGACCTTTATCGAACGCTACAAAGAATCCCAGGAATTGCAAACGCATCAGGAGATGTCATAGAACAACTTGCTACTAGCCTTGCCCAAGCGTCTGTTGGCGTTCTGGCATCTTCTTATTCTGATGAAAAAGGGAGGAAGATTTTTGAGGATCTGACGAAAAATTTTAGTGAGGCTTTGCGTCTGGAATTGCGAGATGGAGAAACCTTGCAGGAACTGCAATCATTACTTTCGGATTTTCTAGAAGAAGTGAAGCTAAATTATGTGATTAGAGCGACAAAGGAAGACCCAGAGACAACGATGGAAGAGGTAGCTCAACTGATGGGAGAAGCGATGGTGCCAAAGAAAGTCTCTTCTGGATTAGGAACATCTACGGTCAATCCTCCCTCACCGGAAGTGCGGCGATGAGATGATGCAGTTTTACCCGTTTTTTGATAATGATCTGATCTCGCGCCAGCTTTTGGGATGTGGCAAACAGTAGCGAGCAATAGGGATGCGATCGCGCTTCTGCTAGAGGTAGAATCTGAGCGTCTACTTTATATATTGATTTAAATCAGCAATATGTCAGAAGAAAAACACCCTCCTGAACTGCCGCCCATTGGCGCTATTCAAAGCCACTCGTTGACGGCACGAACAGAAAACTGGTTTGAGTACCCTGTACGCGCACAACCCCATCACACAGATTATGCGGGTATCGTCTGGCATGGCACCTACATCGCCTGGATGGAAGAAGCACGGGTAGAATGCTTGCGTTCCATTGGTATCGACTTTGCAGATTTAGTTGCCTTGGGATGCGATTTGCCTGTTGTTGAGCTGTCGCTACGCTATCACCGTCCGGTGCGGATGGGGATGGCAGCACTAGTACGGACGCGGATGACAGAGATGGAAGGAGTTCGCATCAACTGGGATTACCAGATTCGGTCATTAGATGCACAGGAACTGCACGTAACAGGACAGGTTACCTTAGTCGCTGTTGACCGCGAGAAGGGAAAGATTTTGCGTCAGCTTCCCTCCCAGGTGAAAGATGCGCTGGTGAAGCTTTCTACCTGATCAGTTGCCGTGCATCTAAAATACATCATTTAAATAAATACTCGCGGACGTCTGAAATGAGACCACTCTAAATATAGATGTTTCAATTTTTATTGTTAACTATCTTCCTAGCAGTTCTAGCAATCTGTTGTTTGTAAGCTGGAGGCTTAAATTTCTTTTTAAGCAAATCTTTAAGCAAAACAGCGCACAATTTTTTAATTTTGGTAAATATAGGGTTGGGGAAGTAACGATTTTGGCGAAGGATCGAGTGGAATGCAAGGTACTTAAAAGCAAGGCAAATAAAGGTTGATCCTTAACCTAATCGAAACTTTCCTAATGATTAAATTGCTTTTCGCTGTGCTGATTTTTGTGATTAATACGGTTTATATGATGTGTTTGTAAACATTCGCGACGACGAAGCCGAGCATGTCAAAACAATGGTGGCTTGTCAGCAACCCACTGCTCAAACCACATTCAAAAGTCCCCATAGCATTGAAGCTGAGGTGGTGATTACTAGTACAGAGGCGAAAGATATGGAAGCTCTCAGCAGCTAATAATCGCACTTCGCCACCTTGCTGTGTTTATTGTTCATTCAGGTAAATTCCGATGACAACAACACCCATACGTCAAGTCTCTGTCCCTGAGATTTCTGTGGCACAAGTCCGGGAAAATCATCGTGCGGAACTTGAAGCACTCTCCCGCTATCGCCGCGTCACCAATTACTTAGCGGCTGCTCAAATTTATCTCAAGGACAACGTTCTCCTGAGAGAACCCCTCAAACCGGAACACATCAAGGAACGGCTTTTAGGTCACTGGGGCACTTGTCCCGGCATTAACCTGGTTTACGCCCATCTCAACCGCCTGATCCGCCGCTATGACATTGATATGTTCCTGATAACAGGGCCGGGACATGGCGCACCTGCAAATCTGGCGAACCTATATCTGGAAGGCTCTCTGCAAGAGTTTTACCCAGAACTAACCTTCGACCAAGCAGGACTTTACAACTTCATCAAGCGATTTTCCTGGCCTGGGGGCTTCCCCTCGCACCTTTACCCCGGCATTCCCGGTACAATCCACGAAGGCGGCGAACTGGGCTATGCTCTTGCCACGTCCTTTGGGGCGGTGATGGATAACCCAGACTTGGTTGTGGCTTGTATTGTTGGGGATGGGGAAGCGGAAACGGGCCCCACCGCTACGGCGTGGCATAGCTATAAGTTTATTGACCCTGCCAAATCCGGTGCGGTGCTGCCGATTTTGCATCTGAACGGCTACAAGATTTCTAGCCCCACCATCTACGGCACGATGAGTGATGAGGAGCTGCTGCATCTGTTTACGGGCTACGGCTATCAGGTGCGGATTGTAGAAGAGGAGGATTTAGAGGCAGATATCTATGCCTCAATGGATTGGGCGTATCAAGAAATTTGTCGCATTCAACAAGCAGCCCGGTCGGGAGAACGGATTCTTCAGCCGCGTTGGCCAATGTTGATTTTGCGATCGCTCAAAGGATGGACAGGGATTAAGGAAATGCACGGCGTCCCGATTGAGGGTTCCTTCCGCTCCCACCAAGTCCCCGCTAAAAATGTTAGGAGCGATCCCAACGAACTGCGACTTTTAGAAGAGTGGCTGCGCTCTTACCATGTTGAAGAACTCTTCACTGAAAATGGGCAACCGATTAATGAGATTTTAGAGCAATGTCCAAAAGGCGATCGCCGCATGGGTTGCAATCCCCACACCTTTGGCGGACGTCTCCGCAAACCTCTCGATTTACCAAGCATTTTTGACTACCAAGTGCTAGTAGAGCGAGAGGAGACGCCCGAAGTTTGTACTAGAGGGGGCAACAACGTTGGCAACACTGAATCTTTGGCGAAGTACCTACGGGGTGTTGTGGAACATAATCCCCACAACTTCCGCATCTTTAGCCCCGACGAGTTGGAATCCAACAAACTGACGGAAGTCCTCGAAGCTACCCAACGCACCTACGAGTGGCCGATTAGTCCCTACGACGAGCATATTGGCCCAGAAGGCGGACAGGTCTTAGAAATCTTGAGCGAACATACCTGTCAGGCTTGGCTACAAGGTTATATCCTCACGGGTCGTCACGGTATGTTCCCCTCCTATGAGGCATTTTTGGGGATTATCACGACGATGATGGATCAGTATGCCAAGTTCATCAAGTTTTCCGAAGAGATTTCTTGGCGTCCGCCCGTATCGTCTCTAAACTACCTAGAAAGCTCAACCCTGTGGCGACAGGAACATAACGGTTTTTCCCACCAAAACCCCAGCTTTATCAATAGCGTCCTCGGCCAGGAAGCAGAATTTGCACGGGTTTATCTTCCCCCCGATGCCAACTGCCTGATCAGCACCATGAATCATTGCCTAAAAAGTACAGGCTATGTGAACTTGGTGATTGCCAACAAAAATCCCATGCCTCAGTGGTTGTCGATGGAAGAAGCGATCGCTCACTGTCGCGCCGGGGCTTCCGTCTGGCAATGGGCAAGCACTGATAACGGCGTCAACCCGGATGTCGTGCTAGTAGGGATTGGTGACGTCCCAACTGTGGAGGTACTAGCCGCCGCCCATATTCTACGCACCGAAATGCCAGAACTGCGGGTGCGCGTGGTGAATGTCACTGACTTAATGATTCTAGAAGAAGACTCAGAGCATCCTCATGGCTTAGATCAAGAGATATTTGAAGCCCTCTTCACTAAAGATAAGCCCGCGATTATCAACTTCCACGGCTACACCTCGATAATCAAACAGCTAATCTATGGGCGTCCTAACCTCCATCGGTTTCACCTGAACGGCTACCGCGAAGAAGGTAACACCACCACTTCCTTTGACATGCAAGTCCGCAACGGCACCAGTCGCTATCACTTGATTATGCAGGCGATTCGACAGGCAGCCGCCTACAATCCCTACGTCGCAGCACGCGCCAATGAGCGGATTCATCACTACGAATATATCCTCGTCGATCACGGGCGCTACATTCGAGAACATGGTGAAGATCCACCAGAAATTAGTAATTGGCAGTGGTGCTAGATGAACAGATAAAGGCACAGGATGTCCCGTGCCTTTTTTATTGCTCCTCTACAAATAAATTCGCTCAACTAACAAATGTAAAAGTTAAAATAACAGTGTTGAAAACTTCTTTATTGAAAAGACCAATCAAAGTGTCCCAAATGCAAACATTACGCTCAAATTAAAAAACATTATGTAGCAATTCCATTTAATTAGTGAGATTTTCTTTAAGCGAACCGCAAAGACGTAAAATAAAGAGAGTTATAGAGAGTTTTTCATAAAATATTTAGAATTGCTATAGTAAGCTTATGTTCTTCAAATTAGAATCTTCTAAAAGCTATAACAGCCTAAATAAATTGCGAGATATTTCTCTTCTTTCTTACTCTCTTAAACCTCCTCTGCGTTCTCTGTGCCTCTGTGGTTCGTTAATAATTTAACTAAGTAAGTTAGACTTTTTATGAAATATTCTACACTTTCAAAAGCATTTTATATTGGTGAAAATAACTAAGCTCAATCATTAACGTTTTGAAACCATGAAAATATTAGTTTTAAATGCAGGTTCTAGTAGTCAAAAGAGCTGCTTGTACGACATCAATAATAACTTACCTGATTCCCCCCTAGCACCACTATGGGAAGCCAAAATTGACTGGAAAGGAAAGTCAGACACTGGAGTTTTGAAAGTAGAAACAGCCCAAGGGATAACACTGGAAGAAGAACTCCCTATCGACGAGCGACCAAAAGCGATCGCTTACATGCTCAACACCCTCTGGCGCGGCAGCACCCAAGTCATAACTCAACTCGGCGACATCGACATCGTCGGACATCGAGTCGTTCACGGCGGTGAGGAATACCAGGAAGCAACATTTATAACTCCGGAAGTCAAGGTAAAAATTGAAGATTTAATCGCCCTTGCCCCCGAACATAACCCCGTTAATCTAGAAGGTATTGAAGCAATCGAGCAAATTTTGGGAGAAGCCATCCCGCAAGTTGCTGTCTTTGACACGGCATTTCATTCCCAACTTCCGCAAGCCGCCGCCGTTTATCCTGGCCCCTATGAGTGGCTTGAGCAAGGCATTCGCCGCTACGGCTTCCACGGCATCAGCCATCAGTACGTGGCAACCCGCGCCGCGCAGTTGTTGGGGAAAGAGTTGGCATCTTTGCGGCTAATTACCTGTCACCTGGGTAATGGTTGCTCCCTCGCCGCCATTCGCGACGGTATTTCTATAGACACGACAATGGGCTACACTCCCCTAGAAGGGTTGATGATGGGAACTCGCTCTGGTTCTGTAGATCCCGGTATCTTGATTCAACTGATGCGGCAGGGTAAGGATGCCGAGACGCTGAATGAAATCCTCAACGAACAGTCTGGGTTAAAAGGACTTTCCGGCATCAGTGGCGATTTGCGTTACCTCAAGAAGCCGATAGAAGAGGGTCACGAAAGAGCGCAACTCGCCTGTGATGTTTATATTCACCGACTGCGATCGCATATCGGTGCCATGCTTGCCTCACTGGGTGGTTTGGATGCCCTAATCTTCACAGGTGGTGTGGGGGAACATCAAGCACCTGTACGCGCCGCCGCCTGCGAAGCGTTTGAATTTTTGGGCATGAAACTCGACACCGAGAAAAATCAGGCGGTTTCAGAAGACGATACGGATATCGCAACAGCCGATTCAGCGATTCCTATCTTGGTTGTACATACTCAAGAAGATTGGGCGATCGCTCAAGAATGTTGGAAGCTAATTCAACGCGATCGCCCTTGACATAAACTCGAAAAGTCGATAAGTTAACTTTAACGTTAACGTTAATTTGCCTGGATAAGTTGTCTGAAAGAATGCGGATAGGAGAGCTGGCCCACAAAGCTGGTGTAACTCCTCGAACAGTTCGATATTACGAAAAACTGGGGCTAATCAGTCCCAGTGAGCGCGAGGGAAAAGGCTTTCGGTACTACAGCGAGGCAGAACTCGCCAAACTTCGCAAGATCGATGCCCTCCAATCCCTCGGACTGAGCCTGGAAGAGATTGGCAGTATCCTTGACCTCTTCTTTGAGGAGCCAACGATGTTGAAAGGTAAGCAAAAACTGCTGAAAATCCTCTACAGCCATCTTAAGGAGACTGATGAAAAGGTGGAAGCCCTAACGCAGTTTCGCTCAGAGCTGCAAGCGAATATCGCTCGGATAGAGGAATACATCGATCAAGTTGGCAACCAGTAATTTTTTTCAGGCTAAATTAACGTTAACGTCAAGGTTAATAAATTCAGATCATGACCGCGATTAACAACAATTGAGTTGACTAAACCTCTTGCACAAATCCAGAAGACCCTTCCCCAACCCTTCCCTTACCAAGGCGGGATTAAGGGGGGTGATTCCAATTCATGCAAGAAGCCTACTAAAAAGGAGATAAAAATGAAAACTCGCAAACTCGGAAACCAAGGACTGACTGTTTCAGAACTGGGGCTGGGATGTATGGGAATGTCCGAGTTCTACGGTACGGGTGATGAGGCGGAGTCTATTGCTACCATTCACCGCGCTTTAGAACTGGGAGTGACTTTTCTTGATACCGCCGATATGTATGGCTCTGGCGCGAATGAACGTCTGGTTGGTAAAGCAATTAAAGACCGTCGTGATCGCGTTATATTGGCAACGAAATTTGGCATCGAACGCGGCGAAGACAGCAGTTTTCGCGGTATCAACGGCAGTCCTGAGTATGTCCATCAGGCGTGTGATGCTTCGTTGCAACGGTTGGGGATTGACTACATTGACCTGTACTACCTGCACCGCGTCGATCCTAAGGTGCCGATTGAAGACACTATTGGTGCAATGGCAGAGTTAGTACAGCAAGGCAAGGTTCGCTACATCGGTCTCTCTGAAGCCGCTCCCGCCACGATTCGCCGCGCCCATGCAGCCCACCCGATTACCGCTTTGCAGACAGAATACTCCCTCTGGAGCCGCGATCCAGAAGACGAGATTCTACCCACTGTCCGCGAGTTGGGGATTGGCTTCGTGCCTTATAGCCCCCTAGGACGGGGGTTTCTCTCCGGAAAGATTGCTAGCCCGGATGATTTTGCTGATGATGACTACCGCCGGAATATGCCGAGGTTCCAAGGCGAAAACTTTGACAAGAACCTCCAAGTTGTTGAGCGAGTTAAGGAAATTGCGGCTGAGAAGGGTGTCACCCCAGGGCAATTGGCGATCGCCTGGTTGCTTGCTCAGGGAGAGGACATCGTACCGATTCCCGGAACCAAGCGCCGCTCTTATCTGGAAGAGAATGTTGCAGCGACAGACATCAGCTTAACTCCAGCCGAATGCGATCGCATTGACGAGGCGGCACCTAAAAGCATTGCTGCGGGTAATCGCTACCCCGACATGAGTACTGTAAATCGTTAGGCGAACAGAAAGCTGTAGCCAGAGGGTAATTAGGTACACAATTTACGTAATTTCTCCTAGTGTTGTGGTGGGAAGTGCCTACCACAACACTTTTTTGCTGAATAGGTGAGAGATCGCTTATGTTAGTTTCTCTTCTTCCATAATCAAGAATCTGTAGCATAATCAAAGTCTTAAGCGTCATCCAGTTCAAGAAACTGGAACCAATATCTGGATATCCCATCACAACACTTATCAGCCTTAAAAAGGTAAAATCTCCGTAGCTTTGACATCTTGCCTACCTAGGAGCTACAAACTACTACCTATTACCCGCCTGCAACCTATGACTCGTCGGCATAACCCTGAGTTAAACTATTCTTCCCCGCCAAAGTACAACAGTCTTTGGCTGGACGGCTTGAAAACAGTAGGACTGAGTTTATTTTTTGCCTTCGGGTTCCGTACCCTCGTTGCCGAACCTCGCTATGTCGCCTCAGGCTCGATGCTGCCGACTCTGGAAGTCAATGACCGCTTAATGATTGATAAGCTCAGTTATCACTGGTCAAACCCAGAACGGGGAGACATTATCGTCTTCTCCCCCACCGCAGAACTCCAGCGACAAAACCTCAATGACACCTTTATCAAGCGGGTAATTGGTTTACCGGGAGAGAAAGTTGAGATCAAATCTGGAAAAGTCTATATCAACGACCAACTGCTAGAAGAAAACTATCTAGCTGAAGAACTACAGGAGCAATGGGGGCCTGTTACTATCCCCTCCAACTCCTATCTAGTCATGGGAGATAACCGCGACAATAGCTACGACGGTCGCTACTGGGGCTTTGTCCCGCGTGAAAATATCATCGGTCGAGCTGTAGTGCGCTTTTGGTCTCCTGACCGCCACCTTGGTAAAGTTGATCCCAAGCCGCTTTATCCCTCTTTCCAAAATTCATTGCCACAGGATTGAAATCCTCCTGCTGCTAATATCAAATCTGTCTAATTGCTCACCATAAAAGAACCGCTTTTGTATTTATATGGGACGCGCTCGTTCTAAATCTGACTTGCCAACAAAAATCTGTCCGGTATGTCAACGTCCTTTCACTTGGCGTAAGAAATGGCAAGATTGCTGGGACGAAGTGAAATACTGCTCAGAACGTTGCCGCCGTCGCCGCTCTAAAGTGGAAACTTAACGGAGGGGACTGGAGTTTAAAAATTACTGAATTGTCTGCTTCAGACTCTGACAAAATTCCCCGATCGCCTCTAAGCCTTGGGCGGGGGTGCCTTCTGCCAATCGTTTTACAAAGGCACTACCAACAATCACGGCATCTGCTCCCCAGTCTTTAACTTGTTGAGCCTGTTCTGTCCCGGAGATGCCGAAGCCGACACCAATCGGTTTGTCTGTGAGCGTCCGCATACTTTGTAGTAAATCTTGCACTCGCGATTCTATTCCCGAACGCATCCCTGTAACGCCAGTGACGCTGACTAAGTAGATGAATCCTTGAGATTGCTGCGCGATCGCTTCTATTCGTGCTTTAGAACTTGTCGGCGCAACCAGCAAGGTCACTTCAATGCCAATTTCCTTGGCAGGACGCAACAGTGATTCTGCTTCTTCTAGGGGCAAATCCGGTACGACTAAACCGCTGACACCCGCCGCCGCAATTTGCTTTAAAAAGGTCTCGTGACCCCGGTTGATAATCGGGTTGTAGTAGGTGAATAGGACAATTGGCGATCGCAAGTCTTTGCTAATTCCGCTCACCATTTCCAACACATGATCCAGACGCACGCCCCGTTGTAAGGCTCTCGTCGCCGCCGCTTGAATTGTCGGGCCATCTGCTAGCGGGTCTGAGTAGGGTACACCCAACTCAATAATGTCAGCCCCAGATTTATCCAGTACTCGCAACGCCTCAGCCGTTGTCTCTAAATCGGGATCGCCTGCTGTAATGAAGGGAATTAACGCGCACTGCTGGCGACTACGTAGAGACTGGAAGCATTCTGAAACTGAGGTCATAGCGATCGCGGATTAGGGACTGGGGATTGATTATCTCATTTCCCCACAATCTTTTTAAAACCCAAAGAAAAAACAGTATATGGGGAACGGGGTAAAGTATGAACGATGAAGCAGATTATGAATTCTCCCCTCACCCCTACTCAGGACTCAGGACTCTTTCCCTTCGCTTGCTTCTCAGCAGCAATTTCTGCTTGCAGCTTTGCCAGTTCTTCTGGCGTCATTTCTTCCAGACGCTTTTCTAGAACTGCATCTTCGTAGTTCTTAAGCTGCTGGTTATAGGTCATATTTTTTGTTCCGACTCGGAAGAGGTAAGTTAAGAGCCAGCCAACTAAGCCACCGATCAGTAATGTCTGACTCCAAATTCCGGCTTCTAGGTTGTCTAGCCCTGCTAACTGCAATACCAAGTAGGTGATTCCACCCAAGGCAAAAGCGCCGAGGGTAATCCCAAGTGCATCAATTCTTCGCATCAAATATTTTTCCTACGATCCTCAACTTTGCAGTTGACGCCGCTTGGGGCGGAAGTTCAAAAATGGGCTGAGGAGCAATAAGCCAGGGAAGAAGAAGAAAACCAGGAAGTACATAAAGCTACGCTCGACGGACGAAGCGATGTACCAGCGTTTTTGCAGATAGGCATAAAGGACAAAGGGAACAACTAACAAGTAGGTTCCACTTAAGGCGAGGTATAACAGGGCAACTAGCATAGTTTTTTGGGAAAGACAGACAACAAAGCCGCAATTAGTATAGCCGCAGGTGTATCGATAAAGGCGATCGCAACAGGCTTAGTTAGTGACTAAACCGCTTTTACCCCGGTAGCACCAACCTAGGCTAAAATGCAATGCTTAACTTTTCTTATTCTACAGCTTGCCAGATTTTCCACCAGATAAATTACCAATACCCCTGGTTAATCGTGCAATAAAACAGTAGGATAGTTTACTGGAGATGCGGAATGTCAACCGCAACTACAAAACGGGGGCGTGGCGGAATGGTAGACGCTACGGACTTAAACATAAATTGAGCCTTGATCCGAGAAATCGATCAAGTGAACGCTCTCAAATTCAGGGAAACCTAACGCTGGCAACAGCTACGGCAATCCTGAGCCAAGCCGATTGGAAGGTGCAGAGACTCAACGGGAGCTACCCTAACGTCAAGCCGAGGGTAAAGAGAGAGTCCAATTCTCAAAGCCATTTGGCAGTAGCGAAAGCTGCAAGAGAATGAAAATCCGTTGGCTGTGAGGCTGTGAGGGTTCAAGTCCCTCCGCCCCCATACCTATTTCATGACTGTTATCACTACAAAGCATAAATTGCTGGATGCTTGTAGTGATAGCGACTTGCCGTAATTTAACTGAAAGGATATTCTGCTCTCTAACGAGAAATTTCCCAAAAATTAATTTAAAAATAGAGATTTTGACAGGCAAAATACTACTGTATTGGTTTATTTTGCTGACTAAACAAATCAGAAAGTGTTTTGTTATAACATTTAAACTGTCAAAAGTTTTGTATTTTTTTAAGAACTAAACAATTAAAAAAACCTGTATGAGAAAAACTTGGCTTTACGTCATACTCTTTTTTTCTATGCCTGCCGTAGCTCTAGCGCAAGATGAAGCGGCGGGAAGGGGTTTTATAGAAAATGTTAATGCCATCTTTTCCGACTTTGTAGCAGGATTTTTTGCTGTTCTCTTCTTTAGTGTTGGTGGCTTTCCCTTAATTGTGCTGTGGTTGGTTTGCGGTGCGGCATTTTTTACATTGCGGATGAACTTTATCAATATCCGCGCCTTCCGCCACGCCATTGATGTTGTGCAAGGGAAATACGATGACCCCAATGAACCGGGAGAAGTCTCGCACTTCCAGGCATTAGCCGCTGCTCTCTCCGCCACAGTTGGCTTGGGAAACATTGCAGGTGTCGCCATTGCGATTAACGTTGGGGGGCCAGGAGCAGTGTTCTGGATGACTATCGGCGGTTTCCTGGGGATGACCAGTAAGTTTGTCGAGTGTACCCTGGGTCAAAAATATCGCGTGGTGAGACCCGATGGCACAATATCTGGCGGGCCGATGCATTACCTGTCAAAGGGTTTAGCAGAAGTCGGAAAAAAGACGCTGGGAAAATTTTTAGCCATTATCTTCTCCATACTTGCCGTTTGTGGTGCCTTTGGTGGACCGAGTATGTTTCAGTCGAACCAGTCCTACGGGGCAGTTGCTAGCGTTTTACCATTCTTACCCGGTTGGCTTTATGGCTTGATCCTCACTGGGTTGGTGGCGCTGGTTATCCTAGGAGGCATTGAACGTATTGGCATGGTAGCAGGGACGTTGGTGCCAGCGATGTGCGTGATTTACATGTTGGCATCGCTTTGGATTATCTTGAGTAACTTTACGCAACTCCCAGAGGCGATCGCCACAATCTTCACGGGTATCTTCTCTCCCGGAGCAGTAGAGGGGGGCGTAATTGGTGTAGTTGTACAGGGATTGCGGCGTTCTGCCTTCTCGAATGAAGCCGGGGTTGGTTCAGCCGCGATCGCTCACTCGGCGGCTCGTACCGACGAACCCATTCGAGAAGGTATCGTCGCCCTACTTGAACCCTTCATCGACACCATCGTGATTTGTAACATGACAGCGTTGGTAATTGTCATTACTGGCGTCTATAGAAATCCACAGTTTGAAGGTATTGGTGGGGCAGAACTGACTTCCGCCGCCTTTGGTACAGTTATCGGCTGGTTTCCCAGCATCCTCGCCTTGGCAGTCTTCCTCTTTGCCTTCTCCACAATAATTTCCTGGGGTTACTACGGCGAACGATGCTGGGCGTACTTGTTTAGCGAACGCAGTTTAATTGTCTACAAGGTACTGTTCTTACTAGCAATCTTCGTTGGCTCAGTGGCAACGCCCGCCGCCGTTATCGACTTCAGCGATGCCATGCTGCTATCAATGGCTTTTCCGAACCTGCTAGGGGCTTACTTTTTAACTAATAAAGTAGCAGCAGACCTCAAAGACTACATGCGTCGCCTAAATTCCGGAGAGATGGAGATGACGCAGCAAACCCTCTAATCGGCGATTGGGAAAGCAGAGTGCTAAGTCCTGAGTCCTGAGTAGAGGTTAGGGGGATGAGGAGATGGGGAGAAGCGATAACCCCTAACCTCTAACCCCGGATAGTTCATCCTTCACCCTTTATCCCTTATGAGCTTATTTTCTACCAACCGGGTTTTAGTTCCCTTTGATTTTTCCGAAGAATCAGCGATCGCCTTGACAAAAACCTTAGAGTTTGTCAAAGACCCTTCTCATGTGTATGTACTTCACGTCCTGCCCCATCTCAATCCTGGCGATCCGGGGGTAATGTGGCAAACCACAAATAACCAGACACGCGAGCAGCATGTTGAGAAGGTCTTCCGCGAGCAATTTTTACCCCCTGACTATGAGGGGCTGCATTTTAGCGTCTCTATCGGTCACCCTAGCTCGGAAATTATTGATTTGGCCAAGGCAGAGGAGATTGACTTGATTGTCATTCCCTCCCACGGACGTACAGGGTTGAACCGCTTCTTCATGGGATCGGTGGCAGAACGGGTGGTGCGGTTTGCCCACTGTCCGGTGTTGGTTCTGAGAAACTGAAGTTAGGGAAAAATCTCGGTGACGACTCTATTACCGCTACTTGCTTGGACGACAACACTTTGGTCTTGAATCCTTCCTACTGCTGTTTGCCCTTTTGTATTTAAGGCTGGGTTGGCTTGCTCGTACATTACGTTGCCAGAAGCCTGAAGATTTTGGGTGGTAAGATCCCAAGTTAGTTGGTTGGAATACAACTTAGCTTGATTGCGACTACCGATGCCCTGAACGCCACCTGTTAGAGTCGCTACTTGGCGATCTAAGTCTATCTGACCGCGATTAGCGGTGACGATCAATTGCTCTTTTTGGTGAACGATGCGGATCGGTTGACTAGAGACAACCGTTTGGTTTGTTACATTCCAGATAGCTGAGTTGGTAGACATCAACAAGGGCGGTTCCACCGAGGCGAGTTGAACATTCTGCTTCAAGGTGGCAATTTTTGTTTTCAAATTGTAGTCTGCCTGGTCTGCCTCCACTCGGTCGGTGATGGTTTTGCCTTGGTAGCGGTCGATGAAAGTACGGCGATCGCTAGTTACTTGTTCTTCTGGTATTTGCCAAACTAAACGCTCAGTTTTGATCTGCAAGTCTGGATTTTTGGCGATCGCCGCCACTTGACCCATCAACTCTAGCTGCTGTTTGCGCGTCAAGTATCGCCCTTCTTTTGCGGAAGCTTGAAGCTGGGGATGGCTACCTTTTAAGTTGTTGCGAACAAATAACAAATCTTCCTTCGGAAGCCACTCCAGCTCATCTCCTTTGAATACAGCACCATTACGGGGATCGATTGCCGTAACGTTACCGTTGAGAAAGACTTTCTGCCCGTCTTCCTGAATTTCTCCCCGGTCAGCTGACACCTGCAAAACCACCTTTCCATCCTGGAACAAATTTCCAGAAGTCTTCTCAACCCGGGCGATTTTCTTATCCTGGCTATAAACTGCTCGCTCTGCTTTTACTCTCCATACAGGACGCCCATCTCGATCCGATTGATCCAGACTGACATTATTAAAAGTCAGATTTTCATCAAACTCAGAGGTCGGGCTAGGCTCCTGCACCACTTGATTTTCTGGAGGCTGGTTTTTTTTGCCACAAGCACTGACGCTCAGTAGCAAGGCGACCAGGAGCATTAAACGAACTGCACCACTAACAAACGGAAGAGTTTTCCTAATACCTAACCACTGGTTCATAACCGCCAAGTTACAGGTCTTCTTGCTCTTCCATCATGCCAATACTGGACAAGGGACGGTAGGTGTAATTCTGCCGTGGCGTTTTCTGGATTGATTCTTTGATGTGGTCAAGATCAATATAGCGATCGGCAACGTTGATTAAACTATCGCTAGTCATCGAACGTAGGCTCACTACCTCCACGCGTACCCCCCGATAGCTCGCCGCATCGACAGCATAAGCTAAATCACCATCGCCACTGACTAGAACCGCCGTATCGTAGGAACCGACCAACGCCATCAGATCAACGGCAATCTCCACATCTAAATTGGCTTTTTTAGAGCCATCTGGTAATTGCACTAAATCTTTGGAAATCACTCGATAACCATTGCGACGCATCCACAACAAAAAGCCTTGTTGTTTTTCGTTGGTGCGGTCAACCCCGGTATAGAAGAAAGAGCGGAGCAGCCTCGAACCCCCAGTCAAACGACACAGCAGCTTCGTATAGTCGATTTCAATGCCCAACTGGAGAGCGGCATAAAATAAATTCGAGCCATCAATAAAAATGGCAACACGACCGCGATTTTCTAAAACTTGTTCTGGCGTGAAAACCGGGTCACTATTAAAGTTATTCAACATGATTGTTATACCTCTGATTAGTTATGTAAAAAAGTTTAGTGCCTCCTTTCCTCCCCTACTGCTTTGCCTTCAGTTCCCGCTAGCTGTAATCGCTACGACGACCGAATCAGTCATAGCTGTTCCAATTTGGCAAAAATTGGTTTAGCTTCTCCCAATTGTTGATTTGGGCTGAGGGTTCCCCAAGCTGTATGGGTAGAAAAGGTCATGGAATCTTTAAAGAGAGAAAGGTTGTTAAAGTCGGTAGAAAATCCTAACTGTTGATAAATGTCGGTACTAAGGCTGGGAATAATCGGTGAAAGTAGATAGGCTGACAGTCTAACTGATTCCAAGACGCTGTACAACACTTCGGCAACGGCTGCTGTATTCCCTTGTTTATATAAGCTCCAGGGTGCTTGCTCGTCCACAAATTTGTTACTGGCGCGAATCAGAGTCAGGATGTCTTCACAAGCCTTGCTGAAGGCTAGAGATTCATAAGCATTAATTACGCGCGATCCCAGCTCTTTTCCGGCTGCTTTTAAGGAGTTATCGGCAGCAATTTCTTGAATCGCCACCTCAGGTACCCGACCATCGCAGTACTTGTACGCCATTTTTAAGGTGCGGTTGAGCAAATTCCCTAGGTCGTTAGCTAAGTCAGCGTTGAGGATATTGACAAAGCGGGTTTCGCTAAAGTCTCCATCCCGTCCGAACTCGATTTCTTTGAGGAAGTAGTAGCGGATCGCGTCTGCGCTGTAGCGGTCAACTAACTCAATTGGGTTTATGGTATTGCCCAAAGTCTTGCCCATTTTCTGGCCATCTTTGGTTAGAAAGCCATGTCCGAATACATGACCAACTAGGGGTAAACCTGCCGACATCAACATGGCCGGCCAATAAACCGCATGGAAGCGCAAGATGTCTTTGCCAATCAAATGCAAGTTAATCGGCCACCAATTGGATAAGGCATTCTCTAACGTTGGTTCGCTGTCCGGATCGAGCAGGGCAGTCACATACCCGAGTAAGGCGTCAAACCAGACGTAGATGGTGTGTTTCGGGTCAACGGGGATCGCAAAGCCCCAATCGAGGTTGACACGGGAAATGGAGAAATCTTGCAGTCCTTGCTTAACGAAGCTCAAAACTTCGTTGCGGCGGATTTCTGGCTGAATGAAGTCTGGACGCTCTTGGTAGAGGGCTTCTAGTTGGCTTTGATATTTGGAGAGCTTGAAGAAGTAGTTTTGCTCGTCTCGCCACTCGGTTGTGAGGTTGGGGTGGAGGGGACAGTGATGCTCTGATAGCAGCTCCCGTTCTTCTTTAAATTCTTCGCAGGCAACACAGTACCAGCCTTTTTGCTGCCCCATGTAGATGTCGCCGTTTTCCCAAACTCGTTGAAAAAACTCGTTGACGATCGCCTGATGACGAGAAGAGGTGGTGCGGCTAAAGCGGTCATATTGAATATTCAGCTTTTGCCACAGCTCCTCAAACCCTGCGGCTACTTGATCGCAGTGTTCCTGGGGATTGAGTCCTCGGTTTTCGGCGGTGCGCTGGATTTTTTGTCCATGCTCGTCGGTACCTGTAATCAGCAATACCGATTTGCCGCGTAGTCTCTCAAATCGCGCGATCGCATCGGCAGCCATTGTGGTGTAAGCACTCCCGATGTGGGGTAAGTCGTTTACATAGTAAAGTGGCGTCGTAACGGCAAAGGTATTATCTTTATTTGTCTCGGTATCAGTCATAAAAATTAGATGTCAACAACGACCCCCGTAACTAATGTATTATTCAATGCCCTGGCTTTAGAGTTATTTATTTGAAGTTTTCAAGTTATTTTGTTAAATCCACCGCTCCCCAGGGTACTTTGAGCCAAACGGATGGATTTGTTCAGACTGAGCGGCTTACTCAAGGCTGAGGTTAGAAAAGACACCTTCTAACTTAGGGTTCCCAACTACATCGTCAAAGTTTGCATTGACTATTTAGGGGTTAGCAGAGAGACCGATCTCATGGTATACAAAAAAATCTGACATTCTTATGACATCCAACTCCCAATAGAAAGGCATTAGCAATATTGCTCGCTTAACAACCCGTCTAATCATAGAGGCAGCTTACTGTAGCCACTCTTCAACTGCTCAGGAGTAACAATTAATGGTTGCTCAAATTGGGGACTAAATTCTACCTTAAGACATTTGTCAAGATGCAATCTGAGTGATTATTGTAAAGAAAGGTAAAGTAAATTAACGAGCGATCGCACACTCCAAAGCATGCCTTCCGACAATCCACTATTGATTTCTCGCGCCCTCCTTGCCGCGATGGGAACGAGGTTGTTTTTCTATTACCAGGATCGCGTCCCTCAAGATACGGCAATTGTGGTCGTCAGCAACCATCGCAGCTTTATGGATGCCCCCATGTTGATGGCAGCATTAGAAAAACCTGTGCGGTTTGCTAGCCATCACTATATGGGGCAAGTACCAGTGATGCGAGACGTGGTCTCTCAATTGGGCTGCTTTCCCCTAGCCGCCCCGGAAAATCGTTCTCAGGCATTTTTCGAGCAAGCCACGCAGTTACTCCAATCAAGGCAGCTTGTAGGGGTGTTTCCAGAAGGGGGACAGCCGATGGTGAGCAAAAGTTTACCCTGCAAAGTTGGGAAGTTTCACCGGGGGTTTGCTCACCTAGCCTTGAAATCCTCGGTACAAAATTTGGCAGTCTTACCTGTGGCGATCGCTTCTACCAAAGAATTTGTCAACGCCGGAATCCCTCTGCGTCTTTTGCAAGCTATTGACCCGTCAGAGCCACTTTTTGATCAATCGGGTTGGCATCCTATGGTTGTTTACCGCCGTGCCAATATTTTGATCGGTCATCCGTTTTGGGTTACTGAGCAACATCGGGAAAAATATCAAGGAAAGCAGGCAAAATCCGTTGTGTCGGAAATCACAGACATCTGCCACGGGGAGATTCAGAAGTTGTTACATTACGGCTGTCGTTAAAGAAAGTCTCTGTAAAGTCCTGTACAGTTACAAATTGGAGCCTGAGAGAAGATCGAGGGACGCCGAAAGACTTAATTGTTAGTTAAAGACCCGCTAGGGGAACCTTATAGACAATTAACTTAACTAACTTTTTAATCTTTCAAGTCGAGAAATATAGAAAGAGAATCATGCCAGAAGTTAAAAGTCGTCCTTGTTTTCTGACGCCTAGTACATTGAACCCCACCTCCCCGTTGTTTGTCTTTTTACCGGGGATGGATGGTACAGGTCAATTGTTGCGATCGCAGACGGAAGGACTAGAAAAAGCATTTGATGTGCGCTGTTTGGCAATTCCCCCAGATGACTTAACCACTTGGGAAGACCTGAGCGGACAAGTTGTGGAATTAGTTAGAGCCGAACTCAAAAACGATCGACGCCGACGCGTGTATTTGTGCGGTGAGTCCTTTGGTGGGTGTCTAGCCATGAAAGTCGCCCTCCACTCCCCAGAATTGTTTACTCGCATTATTCTCGTTAACCCCGCTTCCGCCTTCAATCAGCGCCCCTTTCTGCGTTGGGGTTCGCAACTAACCTATTGGATACCAGACTATTTCTATCGCATCTCTGGAGTGGCACTCATCCCCTTTCTATGCGCCCTAGAAAGAACGGCCCCAGAAGACAGCAAAGCCTTGCTACAGGCGATCCGCTCCGTACCGTCTAAAACCGTCACTTGGCGGCTGTCTTTACTGAGAGACTTTGATGTCACCCCAGCCCAACTCCGCCGCCTCACCCAACCCGTGCTACTCGTTGCAGGAGGAGCAGATCGCCTTTTACCCTCAGTAGAAGAAGCAAGACGCCTAGTTAACTACCTACCTAACGCCAAGGTAGCCATACTACCCATGTGCGGTCACACCTGCTTGCTAGAAACTGACGTGCATCTTTTAGACATCTTTAAAGCCCAAAATTTCCTAGAAAGCACTACACCAAGGGAACAAACGGAATCTGTGTTGACGCCTGTTAGTGAGTAGAGCGGGGGATGGGGAGCGGAGGAGCAGGGGCGCAGGGGCGCAGGGGCGCAGGGGAGATGAGGAAAACCTCTTACCCTTCATACTTCATCCTTCATACTTCATACTTTCTTGCCTACTCAGGACTCAGGACTCAGCACTCAGCACTCAGGACTTTGTCTTTCCACTTCCGCGATGCGGTGCTTCACGGGGATGATACTGTCGGGGTTGAGGGAGATGGTGTCGATTCCCTCTTCCACTAAGAAGGCGGCAAAGTCGGGGTAATCACTGGGGGCTTGTCCGCAGATGCCAACTTTGCGTCCGGCTTCGTGGGCAGTTTTAATCAGGCGGCGGATCATCCGCTTAACGGCTTCATCGCGCTCGTCGAAGAGTTCCGAAAGCTCGGAGGAATCGCGATCCACGCCCAAAGTTAGCTGCGTGAGGTCGTTGCTGCCGATGGAGAAGCCGTCGAAGCGTTTGGAGAATTCGTCGGCGAGTTCCACGTTGGAGGGAATTTCGCACATGACGTAGACTTCCAGACCGTTTTCGCCGCGTTTTAAGCCATTTTCGGCTAAAACTTCCAAAACGCGATCCGCTTCCCAGAGGCGGCGGCAGAAAGGGATCATGATCAGGACGTTATCCAATCCGATGACTTCGCGGACGCGCTTAATTGCCCGACATTCTAAGGCAAAGCCGTCTTTGTAGCGATCGCTGTAATACCGTGATGCCCCTCGAAAGCCCAGCATCGGGTTAGCTTCTTTCGGCTCAAACTGCCGACCTCCAATCAGTTCAGCGTACTCATTGGTCTTAAAATCACTCATTCGCACAATTACCGGATGGGGATATTGGGACGAGGCAATCTTGGCAATCCCCCGTGCGAGATGATCGACAAAGTACTCGGTTTTGTCTTTGTAGCCGCTAGTTAGCTGCTCAATTTGCTTTTTGGCTCTTTCATCTTTCAGTACATCAAAACGCACCAGCGCCATCGGGTGAATTTTGATGATGTTGTTGATGATGAACTCCATCCGCGCCAAGCCAATACCCTCGCAGGGCAATTGCCACCAGCGAAAAGCGGCGGAGGGGCTGGCGATGTTCATCATAATTTTGGTTTTGGTTTGCGGGATGTCTTCTAGGCTGACTTCCGCTGCTTCAAACTCCAACTTGCCTTCATAAATGATGCCGCGATCGCCTTCTGCACAGGAAATGGTCACCTCCTTACCTTTTTTTAAAACCTCAGTTGCCTTTCCCGTACCCACGATCGCCGGAATGCTCAACTCCCGGCTGATAATCGCCGCGTGGCAGGTGCGTCCTCCTTGGTTGGTGACGATTCCCGCCGCCCGTTTCATAATCGGCACCCAGTCGGGGTCAGTCATTTCCGTTACTAAAATGGTGCCATCTTCAAATTGGTCGATATCCTTGGCACTTTTAATCAGGCAAACTTTCCCAGAGGCGATCGCATCCCCGACACTTATCCCCGTCAGCAACTCCTTACCCTTTTTCTTTAGGGAATAAGTTAAGAGCGCCCCTGCTTGCTTTTGGGACTGTACGGTTTCGGGACGCGCCTGCACAATGAATAATTCCCCCGTATCCCCATCTTTTGCCCACTCAATATCCATCGGCGTTTTGTAGTGGGTTTCAATCACACTCGCCCAGCGTGCTAGTTGCAGCACTTCCTCATCGTTGAGAACGAACGCTGCCCGTTCTTCCGGTGAGGTATCGGTATTTTTTGTTGTCTTGCTGCCCCCTTGGGCGTAGATTAGCTTTTTCTCCTTCGTTCCTAGGGTTTTCTCAACAATTGGCTTCAAGTTTTCGTTCTTCAACAAGGGCTTAAACACCCGATACTCATCCGGCGTCACCGAACCTTGGACGATATTTTCACCCAAGCCCCAAGCCGCAGTAATCAACGTCATATCCGGGAAGCCCGACTCCGTATCAATCGAGAACATCACCCCCGCACCCGATAAGTCAGAACGCACCATCTTTTGGATACCGACTGACAGCGCCACCTGCAGGTGGTCAAAGCCTTTTGTTTCGCGGTAGCTAATTGCCCGATCAGTGAATAAGGAAGCGTAGCATTTGCGGCAGGCTTCTAGTAGTTCTTCGACGCCAGCGATATTGAGGAAGGATTCCTGCTGACCTGCAAAACTTGCCTCTGGCAAATCTTCCGCCGTGGCACTACTTCTAACTGCCACATCCACTTCTTCTGTGTTGTACTGTTGGCAAAGGTCATGATAGGCACTGCGAATTTCTTTGGCAATTTCGTCGGGAAATCTTGAGCGCAGAAACATCCGGCGGATAGATTTTCCGGCTTTTTCTAAGGGAATTTTGCCTTTTTCAAAATCTTTGAGCTGGGATTTGATTTTTTCGTTGAGGTCGTTTGCCTCGATAAATTTCCTATAGGCATCCGCTGTTGTGGCGAAACCATTGGGGACGCTGATGCCCTCTTCTTTTAGCGATCGCACCATTTCCCCCAAGGAGGCATTCTTCCCGCCTACTTCTGGGACATCATTACTTCCGAGATTGTCAAACCAGCGTATATATTGAGTTTTAGTTTTTGTTGCCATGATTGTTTAGGAAAAAATATCAAATACAAATTAGAAAGGGTGAGCCTTGCCCACCCTTCTATGATTGCGAATTTCCGTTTATTTTGCTTTTAGCTTCTCTAGGTTCGCTAAATACCTTATATTCTTTGCCTTCAACTTTTAGACTATTGCCATTACTTTCTACTGGTTTGCCATAGTTGCCATGAACCGTATCGTGTTTGAGCAAATACGCCAGATTATCGGGTGGCACTAAGTCATTAACCGCAACTAATTCTAATTCTAGATGGTCGTGGATAATTTTAAAAACCGCTCTACCAATTCTGCCTAAACCGTTAATTGCAACCTTTGCCATATTTTGTTGTTCTCCTATCTCAAACAGGTTGGTACTTAAGGCTTGTATAAGAAGCGTTACCCAGTGAATCAAACGCCTTTATAGGAGCGGAAAAAAGAGCAGATTTCGTCATCCTTTCGAGGGAGTGCTGCCACCGAATGTGAGGATACTCGGACACAAATTTGCACGTATCTAATTTAGCGAGAAAGACGGATGGGGAGAGGGTGTTTTAAAAACCGGATATCCCTGCTGCATGCAATGTCTCTACAAGGTTGTGGTCAAAAATCAATAGGGTGCGCTCAGTACATCGATTTTCCGAATAAATTGGCATCCCTCTAAAGGGAGTAACAATTGTTACCGAAAGATGAAAAAGTGTTATGGAAAGAAAGGCGATCGCGCATGATTTTTATGGGGTGCAAATAACTTGAATTCCCATAAGACAGGAAAAATAGTGCCTATAATCAAGGGAGGTTTTCAATATTTTTGTGCATAGGTCTATTAATTAGCACTGGCGGACTTAGTGGGGTTTCCTCCCCCATCTCTGCCTCTCCTTAGCTATCCTGAAGAAAATAGCCCTGCTTAAATGCCCTGGCACTGAAACCATGACTGAACAACCTGCACGCATCTGTATTCTTGGTGGCGGCTTTGGTGGACTCTACACTGCCTTGCGCTTGAGCCAGCTACCGTGGGAAAAACTAGAACGACCGGAAATTGTCTTGGTCGATCAAAATGACCGCTTTTTATTTTCGCCGTTGCTCTACGAATTGGTAACGGGGGAACTGCAAACCTGGGAAATTGCCCCGCCATTTGAAGAACTTTTGGTGAATACAGGGGTACGCTTCTCGCAAGCGGCGGTTGCCGGAATCAATATTGACGAGAAACAAGTACAGCTACAGGATGGCCCGGAATTCGCCTACGATAAACTCGTCTTGGCACTAGGTGGCGAAACCCCTTTAGATATAGTGCCAGGAGCCGTTGAGTATGCGATTCCTTTCCGGAATGTAGCGGATGCCTATCGCCTAGAAGAACGCTTACGGATTTTGGAAGAGTCGGACGCTGACAAGATTCGCGTGGCGATCGTTGGGGCGGGTTACTCTGGCGTTGAATTGGCTTGCAAGCTTGCCGAACGTCTCGGTGAACGGGGACGGGTGCGCTTAATCGAGCAAGGGGATATGATTCTCCGCACTTCGCCAGAGTTTAATCGTGAAGCCGCACGGAACGCCCTCGATGAACAAAAGGTGTGGATTGATTTGGAAACGACAGTTGAGTCGATTGGTACGGATACGATTTCCTTGGTGTACAAGGGGCAGGTGGACACCATTCCTGTAGATATCGTGTTATGGACGGTGGGGACAAAGGTTGCCCCTGTGGTGCAAGCACTGCCCCTCAAAAGAACCCATCGCGGTCAACTGACCATCACGCCAACGCTGCAAGTGGTCGATCGTCCGGAAATCTTTGCCTTAGGCGATTTGGCAGAGTGCCGCGACGCGGAAGGACAGCAAGTTCCCAACACCGCACAAGCAGCATTGCAGCAGGCAGATTATACGGCTTGGAATATTTGGGCATCCCTCACCGGACGTCCATTGCTGCCGTTCCGCTATCAGCACGTCGGCGAAATGATGACCTTAGGGACAGACAATGCCACCTTGACAGGTTTAGGCATCAAACTTGATGGGCCGTTTGCCCACATGGCACGGCGTCTGGCGTATCTCTACCGCATGCCAACCTTAGAGCACAAGCTGAAAGTAGGCTTTAACTGGATTACCCAACCGATCGTAGATTTACTCTCAAGCGTGGAGTAAGGCTTAGAGGTTGAAATCGGTTAAGGTTCAACGTGTCAACTCTCTACAGGTTCAATGCCACAACCTAAGATTATTTTTCTCGATGCTGTCGGGACGCTCTTTGGCGTCCGGGGCAGTGTGGGTGAAGCTTATAGTATGATCGCTCGTCACCATAGTGTCGATGTCCAGGCTGACACCGTAAACCAAGCGTTTTTTGATGCCTTCGCGGCGGCAGATCCTCTCGAGTGTCTAGGAGTACCCTCAGAAGCGATCGCCATGCGGGAATTTGAGTGGTGGCTGGATATTGCCCGTCACACCTTCAAACAAGTCGGCGTCTTTGAGCAATTTGCCAACTTCACCGAGTTCTTTGACGAACTCTATCTCTACTTTTCCACGGCTGAACCTTGGTTTGTCTATCCCGATGTTCGTCCCGCGTTGGAAGCATGGCAACGTTTGGGGATTGAGATGGGAATTGTCTCTAATTTTGATTCCCGTCTTTATATGGTTTTAGAAGCCCTGGAGCTAACGCAGTTTTTCGAGTCGGTGACAATTTCCACCGAAATAGGTGCGGCTAAACCGGATGAGCGTATCTTTGCGGCGGCGTTGAACAAACATCATTGCAGCCCCCCGGAGGCATGGCATATTGGCGATAGTTTCAAGGAAGACTACCAGGGTGCAAAAGCGGTGGGGATCAGGGCAATTTGGTTGGAACGTCGGTAAGTCGGTGAGTCGGTGAGTCGGTGAGTTGGGGAGAAAGGATGAAGGGTGAAGGGTGAAGTATGAAGGGTGAAATTATTAGGCGATTGGTGTAATGGCTAGTTGTCGTCAATTTTTCTCTCCCCTGCGCCCCTGCACCCCTGCGCCCCTGCACCCCTCTGCGCCCTCTGTGTTTTACCCAGATTTACACCCCATGAAAAGCGGGCGGATAAACAACCTTCCCTCTGTACTTATCCTGATAGTGCTGGAGTGGCTTGACCATAAAGACATCTTCCGGGACTGGGAAGGGAGACTCGATCCCATAACTAATAGCTGGCTCAAAGCCGAAGCGGGAGTAAAACTGGGGATGCCCTAGGACAATGACGATCGCTTCTTTCCTGGCGTCTGCTTTTGCTAATCCGGCTTGTACTAGGGCGCTGCCGATGCCCTGTCGTTGCTGCTGCGATCGCACGGCTAGAGGTGCTAGACCGAGTACGGGAAGCGTTTCTTCGCCCACCAAATCAATGTAGCTAAAGAGGATGTGACCGACTATAACTCCTTGAGCTTCTGCAACTAGGGAAAGTTCTGGAATATAGCGATCGGAGTCACGAATTTGTTCTATAAGACGCGCTTCGTTTTCCTGTGCAAAAGCCTCTCTATTTACTTCAGCGATCGCCTTGTAGTCTGAGGAAGTTTCATCACGGATGTTCATTGCTTCTTTCCTAAGGCGATCGCGATTGAACCCAAAACTACTAAAATTGCTCCCAAAACCGCTAAGAAGGAAATCTGTTCGGGTGCAAGTAAAGTCGGTGTGAAAAATGAAACTGCCCACACTGAACTCAATGTAACGATGGGAGTGGTTGCGAGTACGGCACTTACTTTTGAGGCTTCCCAGTGTGCCAAGGATTCGGCAAAGGCACCGTAACCAATTAGGGTATTTAAGCCACAGAACAGCAGCATCCCCAAGTGTAGGGGAGTTAGGGTGAGTATGGGTTGAGGAGTGATAAAGGGGCTAAACATCAGCGCACACATGCCGTAGATAATCAGCATGATGCTGGAGGAGGGCAGTTTTTGCAGCAGTTGCTTTTGGGCGAGGGCATAAACTGCCCAGACGGCGGCGGCGATGACGAGCAAGGCGCTTCCGGTGAGGTAACGATTAGGAGACGCGATTAATGTCCGTAGTTGTTCGTGGAAAAAGAGGACAAAACCGAGGGTAAGCACGCCTAAGCCTGCCCATTGCTGTAAGTTGTAGCGTTCTTTGAAAACCGCGATCGCTCCTAACCCCATCAAAACGGGCGCAAGCTGAATTAGCACCTGGGCGGTTGCGGGGGAGGTTTGCGCTAAACCTTGCAGATAAAACAAATAATTTAGCCCTAAAAATACCGTCGCGATCGCTAACAATCCAATTTGTGACGGTAAATCATTAAGAGAAAAAGAGAAGTTTAAAAATGCTTTTCCTTCTGCATTACTTCCCTTCTTATTTACTTTGATAAAAGGCAGTTGTTGGCGTGAGGTCAAATACACCCCTAATAACCCAAACGATAGGAGAAAACGAAACCAAGTAACGGTGTATACATCAAGTACCTGAAGAGTCACCGTTAGGGCAATCGGTAAAATCCCCCACAAGAACACAGTTAGCAGCGACAGCGCTAGCCCTAAACGCCATCGACCAGAACTTTGATGAAGTAGCATTGATAATTCCTATATGTGTCACAACCGAATGCGCTAGGTGGTCTTTAGTAGCGTTGGCGTAGATTTGAATATTCAGCGTTAACGCATTACCCTAGTAGAAGGGGTGATTTTCTTTGATCAGGCGCTAGTATTTTTCTACGGGAATGATTTAACGGAACGCTCAAAGGCGCTCTCTCTCAGCAAAGTGATTGGAGAAAGGGTGGGGTAGCCACCGTTAAAACCAGATTATTTGGCAAGTTAGTTGTACGCGCCAGTTAAAATGAAAGGTTCAAGGTAACGATCGCCCCGATCTAAACCATGTAGTTTATCAACAGGAGGATACAGAATGACCCAAGTGGTTGTAGGTGAAAACGAAGGGATTGAGTCCGCACTACGTAGATTTAAGCGCCAAGTATCAAAAGCAGGCATCTTTGCAGATATGAAACGCCTGCGTAACTTCGAGACTCCCACAGAAAAGAAAAAGCGTAAAGCGATCGCTAGAAGACGTAAGAAGCGCTTCAACTAAGTCAAGTTTCCTTTGCCTGCTCTCTCTATTCAGGAGGAGGGCTTGCAAAGGCACCCAGGCGCACCTCTGATATTGTCAGAGAACCAATAGCGCCCAACTTTTAAAGTGCCAGATAGAACTATCTAGTTAAACAGCAAGCATCTCTTGATGTTCAATTTTGGTACCCAAAAGCTTTAAAAACTCTGCTAACCAGCTAGGATGGGCGGGCCAAGCAGGGGCTGTCACCAAGTTGCCATCAACCATCGCCTCATCCGGTGGGATATGGACATAAAGACCACCCGCACGGGTGACATCGGGGCCACAAGCGGGGTAAGCGGTACAGCTTTTGCCTTCTAAAACTCCCGCCGCCGCCAGAACCTGTAAGCCATGGCAGATAGAGGCAATAGGCTTGTTGGTGTGGGCAAAGTGGCGGGTAATTTCCAACACTTTCTCATTGAGGCGGATGTATTCCGGTGCTCGACCGCCAGGAATCACTAAGGCGTCATAATCCTCAGGGGTAATTTCGTCAAAGCTGGCATTAAGTTGAAAGTTGTGACCGGGTTTTTCACTATAGGTCTGGTCACCTTCAAAGTCATGAATCGCCGTTTTGACCGCTTCCCCCGCCTGTTTATCGGGGCAAACTGCGTGGACGGTGTGTCCGACCATTTGCAACGCCTGGAAGGGAACCATCACTTCGTAATCTTCCACAAAGTCTCCCACCAGCATCAAGATTTTTTTACCCGTCATTTTGTAACTCCTGTCTTAGATGGGGTTTAAGTTTCAATTTATCGCCTTTCCTATGTAGAGCGTTCGGCTTTAGGCTTGACCTCTTCTCCCTTCGCCCTATTCTTTTTTGATTATCTCGAATTGCTCCAAATCAGGAATAGATAAAAATAAAACTTAAATGCTTCCAAAATCTCATCCACGACTTAAGGTGATTTGTAGCTAGCTACCCGCATAGTTAACTCTCCTTCACGGGGATGGCGGCTAAACACAAATGCGCCTTCTTCCGTTTCACCACTGGCAAGAAAGTCAATTTGCTGCTCTCCGGATTCTTCTACTTCCCCGTTGATGCGAAATTCAGCAATCAACTGCACTGACTCGACGGTTTCTCCACCTTTATTTGTAATTGAAAACGGCAGGTAAAACTGCCCTGGTTCCTCACGGATCTCCGAACCAGGTTGCACCACAATTACCGGAGGCTCGTTGCTTTGGGTGAACCACTTGTAAACGACTAAGCCGACAACAACCGCCAGAATAGATAAAGCAATAAAAAAGCTAATCCATTCAGCAGGCGAACGTTGAGATTCTTGCTCAACTTCAGGGGAGGAATCGGTATTTTTCATATGGCAAGGCGTCCTGCTGCACCACCAATTGTTGCTGGAAGTCCTAGGATGATTGTGCTACTTAACCACATTGTCCACGGATCGCTAAAATTCAACTTCTGAAAGAAAAACAACATTGAGACAGCAGCAATTAGCGACATTAGGTAAGATATGACTGTCTCGCTGACTGGTCTCTGGAAAAGACCGGACTGCTTCCGGCGCTTTTTTTCGGAAGTGAAGCCTGCTTCAAAAACAATGCAGTAGGAAATCAACAATGAAGCAGCAATAAATGCCAGTAGCCACGGCGGTGATACGGCGGCATCAAGCATACTGACTTCATCAGTCGGTGCAATGTTGAAACCAACGATAAGTGCCCCAATCAAGGTAGCACCTATGTCACTCAGGGTGGCCTGGATGTGAGATTTATGAGTGGTTTTGCGGGTTATAGGCTGTTGTTTTTCTGGCGATTTTCCATCAGAGTTTGTCCAGCGATCGCCACTTAAAGAAGCTCGTGCCAAGGCTGCTCCTAATGAAAAAGGAACACTTTCCAAAACTGACTTTCCTAAGGTTTCATATAGTGGTGTTGATAAATCAATTTCTCTGATCAATATCAGAATCATTGTTGCAGAAACGATACCAATGGCTAACGCTTCAACGCTATCAATTACTGTATCGAGAAATGTTACTCGTTTATTTTGACGAAAGCCTTCTGTGCTGTTAAGCATAAAAACAACGACAAACGTCACTGCTAAAATTATTAACATCACGGGTGGAGAAATTTGAGAACCAATCCACCACACTTCCATCGTATATAACAACGGAATCCCAAATAGAAAACCGCCTGAAGTCCCACGAATGATATCCCTTAATTCTTGAGATGTGGCATCAGAAACATAACGTCGTTTGCGGATAATTTTTGCCATCAAAAAAAACAGGTGGGGCTACCTCACCAAGGATTTATAGAAAGTCTGCAAGTAACAGAATCTAGAGGTAGGTGAGGAAAGAATGTTAAAAGATTGTAATCTTAGTTACATAGAAAATGTTAGCAAACTCTTACAATTTAATATCATTTTCGGTATGTTAAAAATTCGCAATATTTGGCAATACCCGGTATAAAACTCCCCTGTGTGATGCCCAAACAAAGGATAAAAGTCTAGTTTTTGACGACGGATTGGACTGATTAGCGATCGCACCCTGCTTAAATCTCTCTAAATCTGCCTGTTGAGAAATGTGGGCGGGAAGCCGAATTGAGTCAGCAAACCCCTAAAATTTGCGAGATTTCAACTTCTCAAGGCGAATATTTGCCTGCTGAAACTTCATCTGCTAAAAATTAGTCTGGCGACAGAGGCAGTTGGAAAAATAATCTTAAAAACCTGATGACGTTTCAATGGCAAGTAACAGTTCGTAACACTCCTTTCCTGCTCCTGTTTCTCACCGCACAACTACTGTCTGGAGTTGCAGTTGCGCCCAAAAAACTGCTGGCTTTCCAGTCTCCTAATGCAGTTGCGGAGACTCAGCAAGGGGCAGATATCTGTCCTGCACAATTGGAAAACGCGATCGCCACGGTGATCAACCGCCCTCAGTTCCGCCGTTCCCGTTGGGGAATTGTCATTACCCCATTGTCGTCAAAAGACCGCCCCCTCTACAGTCACGACGCCGAACGCTACTTCATCCCCGCCTCGAATGCCAAGCTACTCACCACCGCAGCAGCGTTGCTGCAATTGGGGACAGATTTTCAAATTCGCACCTCTATTTATGAAACAGGCGCAGGTGTACTGATTGTAGGGCGAGGCGACCCCAGCTTAAGCGCAGCGCAACTAAAAGACTTAGCACAGCAACTCAAGGGTCAAGGGATTCGTTCTGTGCGCCAACTAATTGTCGATGACGGTTACTTTCAAGGAGACGCGCTGAATTCCAATTGGGAGTGGGAAGATGTTTTGTCAGATTACGCCACCAGCGTAAATAGCCTGATTTTGAACCAAAATGCTGTGGAATTGACGCTTTTCCCCCAGCAGCTAAATCAGCCCCTCAAAATGAGCTGGAGCGACCCCATTGCCGCGTCACAGTGGCAGGTTGTGAATCATTCACTGACGAGGGAGGCAGGATTACCCGCTGATGTCGCCGTGACAACTGCTTTCGGGAAACCCTTGCTACAAATCACAGGACACTTAGCAATTGATTCCGAACCTGATTCTTTTGGGTTAGCAGTGCTTGACCCGGCTGAGTATTTCTTGCAGCACTTTCAGCAGGTTTTGGCAGCAGAGGGAATTAGGGTGACTCAGGCGTTGGTAGCATCCAGTAGCCTGATTGATCAGCAACGGGAGTTGGCGGGAGTGAATTCTCCCACCCTGGAAACTTTAGTGCTGGAGACAAATCAGCAGAGTAATAACCTCTATGCTGAAGTGCTGTTGCGGACATTGGGGGCAAGAGTTGGTCAGGATAGACAGTCTACCTATTCAACCGCAGAAGCAGGTTTAGAGGTTGTCAAAGAGACATTGACGCAAGTGGGTATTGACCCAGAAAGCTACATTCTCAGTGATAGTTCCGGACTGTCGCGGCACAACTTAGTCAGTCCAGAAGCGATCGTCAAAACCCTTCAAGCAATGGCACAAACCCCCTACGCCGCTGTATATCGAGCATCTTTACCCGTCGCTGGCACAAGTGGCACCCTCCGCCGTCGCTTCCAAGACACAGCCGCCCAAGGTAAGCTGCAAGGCAAAACTGGCACCTTAAGCGGTGTTGGCGCATTATCGGGATATTTGGATGTCCCCGATTATCAGCCTTTAGTTTTCAGCATTATGGTCAATCAGTCTGACCAGCCTAATGCAACGCTACGTCAAGCGATTGATGAGATTGTGCTGTTGTTGACTCGTTTGCGATCGTGTTCTTGAGTCGGGATGAAGGGTGAAGGGTGAAGGATGAAGGATGAAGGGTGAAGGATGAAGTATGAAAAGAGGTAAGAGGTTCTCCCTATTCCCTCATCTCCCCCGCTCCCCCGCTCCCCCGCCTCACAGGTGTAGGTTTTTTACAATCAAGCGGAGTTGAAGAAAGTCACAGTTGTAGTCGCAGACAAAGGACCCAAAGAAAGTGGAAGACCATTAAGTAAATCAGCTAAAAGAGTCAGAAAGCCCT